>OIFK01000002.1_pt1 | contig 621215 bp, 503 predicted proteins | sample 1582071 | NCBI WGS metagenome assembly OIFK01 (sample SAMN07501052, study PRJEB24779) | human gut metagenome | isolation source: stool | host: human infant | place: USA: Pittsburgh, PA | reverse complement strand
GAAGCTAAGGCCTGGCACGGCGATGGTACTGCACCCGACAGGGTGTGGGAGAGTAGCACGCCGCCGCACCCAACTTACGAATGCCCCCGACCACACGGCCGGGGGCATTTTTTATCCTCCAACTATACTGATATTCCGTTATGCACTACTTCACCCCGAAACGTTGCGCTACGTCGAACAAGATCATGTATCACGACAAGGCGCAAGCTCAGCGAGCCGCCGATCAAAGTCTGATTGAGCGCGGGGCCGAGCTATGGGTGTACCGCTGCGAATACTGCGGGTGCTGGCATTTGACGCACCGTGATCCGCAATCCAGCTATCGCCATGTGCCGCTGAACCAGCAGCTTAAGCCGCATAGCCGCAAGAAAGGGTATAAGCCTCGGCGGAAGTAGTTTTCCTTTTCCGGCAGCCGTATGTCATCTCTCTCAAGATGGTGAAGCAACATCGCAGTCCAGTAGTGCTCAATAGCAATTGCCACTCGAACCGAACGACATGTCACGGTCCAGGAACGGGAATCAACATCGCCACCAAGCAGTAATTGCCTCGGTGCCTCACATCACCTTGGTGCTCTCGAGGTTGCGAATAATCCAATCATTGAATCGTATTACCGGCCTGCGCAGCAGTAGGCCAAGTAGAAGCGAAGGCACAAGGAAAAGGGCGAGCTTGCCCATGGAGACCCAATATTCCATACCGTATGATCCGGCCATTGCCGAATGCATCGCGTCCACTGCATAGGGGAACAATAGCCATTTCGAGGCCGCCTGGAAGAACGAAGGCAATGTCTCGATGGGGAAGGTGCCGCCGGATCCTGCCACCTGCATCACCAGTAATACCACAGCAATCGCCTTGCCGATATCGCCAAACGACAAAGTAAGGGTGTACACGATATTCGAGAAGACCAATGCGGACAGCCATCCGACCATCATGAACTGCACGGGATGCTCGCATTGCACGCCGAGATAGAACATGTCACCTAGGCATACGAGTGTGCCCTGCAACAGTGCCAGGAATCCAAATAGCATATATCGGCCGAAGTACTCCTGATACAAGTGCAGGCCAAACTGCCGCGCATTACCAGGCGAATCGGCACGAGGCTTCGTCAACACGTCCAATGCGGCAGCCGGGCCGGCAACCCGTCCGGCAATCATTGCCTCGCGCAAGCCGACCTCCGAGCCAAGAGGCAGGTCATTGCCGAACCCAAGAATCTTGGCCTTCTCATGATCGGAAACAGAGACTTTCATCATGGCAACCAGGATGATTGCGCCTACCCAGATAGACAGAATCGTGTAGAACGGAGCCATCGCGGAACCGTAGTTGGCCACTGGGTACAGCGGTATGCGATCTACCGCCACGGGAGCGGACAAGAGCGAAGCAATGGCATTAGGATCGGCTGTGGTAATCGAATCCAGATCAGTACTGCTACCATTGGCGATACCAGAAAGCTGTGCGGACAAATCGTCCAGCTTACTTGCCGAATGGTTCAGGTTGCCTGCGGCGTCGGTGAGCGTGGTTTGAATGTCTCTCAGGCTGGCCGATATGCCGCCGGACAGGTTGGAGACACTGTTGACAGTGGAAGACAGCCCATCAATAACCGAGCTTGCCTGATCGGCGACGTCACCCATCGATGCGGTCAGATTGTTGAGCTGCGGCTTCAGCGTGCTTTGATAATCGTTCGCGGCCTGTGTAACTGACTGTTTTGCGGCGGCGATCTGTGCCTTGATGTCTTTGAGTGTTTGGTCGGTGTCCGCTGTGCCATCAACCAGGCTCTGTGCGGCACGGCCCAAATCGTCGGCGACATTCTTGAGATCTTGTTGCGTCTGCGTGGCTTGGTCGGCTGCGGCATTGAGCTGCTTGGCAATCGTATCTCCACCGGCGGGCAGTGATGACGACTTGCCGGCAAGTTCGCGCAATGCCGAAGCGTAGGCGCCGAAGCTTGCGGATTGGTCGTTCACTTTGGTTTGCATGTCGGTGAGCGTGCCGGATATTTGGTCGGATTGCGAGCCAATACTGGCAAATGCGGTATCAAGCTGCTTGCTGACCGTATCGTATGAAGCTCCGGCCTGCTGCAGGGCGGTTTCGACGCCACTGGCGGCGCCAGACAATGCGGAATCCAGACTGTTCACTCCGTCGCGGGTTTGCTTCAATGCCTTTTTGGCGGTGTTTGCGGCAGAGCCAGTGGATCCCAGCAATTTGTCGGTCGAATCAATGATGCCGTTGGCCGCCCCTAAGAGGTTGGCATAGGAATCCATTTGTGAAGCCGCGACAGTCAACCTGGAGGACATGGTGGAGATATGGCTGGTGGCATTGTTGACGTACTGCGCCATCTGCGGGCTTTGCGCATAGTTGGACACATTGGAAACCAGATCAAGTGCCACGCTGGCGAGTGTCTTGACGAAGGTCTGGTCAATGGTGGTGGCTACCGTGCTGGCGCCTTGATCGGTGATATGCGGTGCAATTGGGTTGATTTTCTCATTGAGATAGTATTCGATTTTCGCGTGCTTGATGGTTGGCGAGAACACTGTCATCATGTCGGCGCTAAAACTCTTCGGGATGATGAGGGCGGCGTAGTAGGCGCCGGAATTCACGCCGTCGATGGCTTCGTCCTTGTCCACGAACTGCCAGTCGAGGTCATGATTGGCGCGCAGGGTATTGGTGACGGTCTCGCCAACGTTGATGGTGATTGGCATGAGATCGGACTTATATCCCTTGTCGACGTTCGCCACGGCAACTTTGAGTGCCTTGGTGTTGCCGTATGGATCCCAGCTGGCGGCGATGTTGTACCAGGCATACAGCGCCGGTACGATCACCAATCCCATGACCACGATTACCGCGATTACATTGCGCGTGGATTGGCGCACATCGCGTGCGAAGATCTTCCAGATGAGCTTCATCGTGCACCTCCCTGTGCGGGGTTTGTGTCGGTGATGGTGGACTCCGATGATTTCGATGAATCCGATGAATCAGTGGAGCCCGTTCGCTCGAACGGCGTAAGTTGCTCGGTGACCTCTCCGATATCCGGGTCGGTATCCACAGCGGATTCCGCAGATGCTGCCTCATGCCGACCATGGGAGCGGAAGCGGCGCCATACATAGCCGTTGAGCATCACATCGCGGAATTCGTCGGCGTTCATCGCACTGACGCCCAGTTGCATCGCGTAGCTTTCGCGAGTGTATTCGACCACAATCAGGTATGCGTCGATAAGAATGATTGACAGAATCCACGACGTAAGCATCGCGATTTTTTCCTGTGTGACGAACAGCAGTATGAGGAACACGAACGGAAGAATAGTCAGCAGTGCCAAGCCGGCAACAATCATCATTGGGTATCTGGCGAAGAACCGGTGTGCACGGCGGGTGATGATGGCCTTGAGTTCCTTGCTGTCGGAAACCGTGCGGAACACGGATGCGAGGCTGACCTGTTCGTTGACCATGCTGTTGTGCTCGGTGATCATCAGATCAGTGTCTCCCAAGCGGCGGTCGAACAATGCGTCGAGATTCATGGCATAACGGCGCACCACAAGGCCTACGAACAGCGCTGCTGGCAGATACCAGAACAGGTGCAGCATGTCGAGCCAGTAATGGTTGCTGTATGTGCCGGCAATCGGCCCGCGCATCGCGTTGATGCCGTAGGTGAAAGGCAGCCACGGGTGCAGTTTGCGGAAGAAGTCGGGCATCATTTCGATGGGGTAGAGGCCAGAAGCTCCCGGAATCTGCACAATAACCAGAATCACGGCGATGGCTTTACCGATATGGCGGAATGCCACGGCCAGCGCATAGATGATATTGATATAGATGAACGAGCAGAATATGCCGGCCAAGATGAACAGCAATGGGTGCTCGCACTGGATGCCGAGGACCAAATCGCCCACGGTGGCAATGATGGCCTGCAGAAAACCAATGGTGACCAGAAGCATCCATCGGCCGAGGTAGGCCTGCTTGGCGTTGATCCGGCGTATGCTTTCGCGGTCGACCTCAAGCTTATAGATGGCGATGAGCACGAAGCCGCCTACCCAGAGCGCCAGATTCGTGTAGAACGGGGTGACGGCCGAGCCATAGTTATCGATGGCGTACACGACCTTGGTGGTCAGGGTGACGGGCGAACCCATGAATTCGCCGAATCCCTTATCGTCCAAGTGCATCGTGTCCCTGATCTTCTGGTAGACGGCGGAGCTATCAAGCGTGGCAACATCGGTGCGCACGGTGGATACGTCATCGATGATCTGGTTCAAGGAATCCTGCGCGCTGCCTATGGTGGTTCTGGTCTGGGCGATGGTGCTGGACAGCTGGTCGAAGAGGCCATTGGTCTGGTCAAGAGTGCCTGAGAGCGAGGTCAGCGTGCCGCCCAACGTGCCGTTTAGCGCGGCGAAACTGTTCAGCGATGAAGTAAGTGACGGCATCACTGTGCCGGTCAGCGAACTCCGTGCGGTGTTCAACGCCGCAATGCCGCCGGTGGCGGTGCCGCTCATGGCACCGGAAAGATTGGTGGTGGCGCTCTTGCCGGAGTCGATGAAACGGGTGGTGTCTTCGTGAAAGGTGTTGATTTTCGCTTGCTGCGTGCTGATGGCGTCATCGATCGCGTTGATGTGATCCCAGATGCGCTTGCCGGTCGGATCAGTGGTGTCTGCACTGATGCCGGCCTTATTCAATGCGTCTTTCAACGTGTCGAGGGAAGTGGCGGTTTTGTCGAGCGGACTGTTCAGGGCGTTGGTAATAGTGTCGACGGAATTTTGTGCAGTGTTGAAGGATTGATTGATGGTACCGGCTGCATTGTTGACGTTCACCGTCAGTCCGGAAAGTTGTGCGGAGCTGGTGTCCAGTGCGCTTACCAGCGAGGCCGCGAATACTTGCGAGCCGTCCTGTGTCTCGGCCAGCAACGCTCCGGATTGCTGGGAGGCTTGCTGCGCTGCGGTGATGCTGCGCTGCAATGAGGCCGTAGTACTGCGGGCGTCGGCCAGAGCTGTGTCTGACTGATCCAATGTGGTGCGTAGATCCGTGAGCGCGTCCTGCACCGTGGCAATGGTGGAGAGCACACTGCCGAGATCGGCGACCACATTGTTTTGCGTGCTATTGGTGGCTTGGTCGAGGTCGTCTCCCGCTTGAGAGATGGCGGCGGCAACGGTGTTGCTCACCGTGGTTACGAATGTGGAGTTGATTTGCTCGTCAATGGTGGTTGCACCGGTGTCCGTGATTTTCGGGGCAATGGCGTTCTTCTTCTCGTTGACGTAGTACTTGATCTTCGGTTGTTTGGAGGTGCCGGTCAACGAATCGACCAGGCTGGCGCTGAAGTCTTTTGGCAGCACAATCGCCGCGTAGTAGTCGCCGGTTTGCACGCCCTGTACGGCCTGCTCTTCGTTGCTCACAAACCGCCAGCCGAGTTGGTCGTTATGTTTGAGCTCTATGACCACCTGCTTGCCGGCATTGAGATGGCCAACCAGATCATTGGTGGTGCCGCGGTCCTCATTGGCGACGGCGACTTGCAGGTTGCCGGTGGCGGAATAAGGATCCCAGTTGGCAAGGATGTTGAACCATGCATACAGGGAAGGCAGTACTGCGACACCTAATGTTACCACTGCGGCAACGGGATTGCGGAGAATGCGTTTGCAGTCACGCAGAAATACTTGCCATACCGTGCGCATCCAGCCCCCTCTCGGTCTCTTGTCCTCGGCGCTCCAATCCAGCCATAATGCAGTCTATTCCGGCCGCTCGTGATTTATCGGATAAAGCGCAGCTGCAAGGCGAAAAACGGCCACCCAGTGTCCGAATGGCGGATGCATGTTCTGGACACTGGATGGTGCTGGCGCATTACTTATCCAGCTGGAAACCTTGAGCTGCAGCCTTGTCCAGCAGTGTTTTGCCGCTGATGCCCTGACGGCTCACCGAGGCGATTTGATCGCTGAACGCATCCACGGGCCGATCGGTCTGGCGCAAATCTTAATACTGGTGCACCTTGTTGTCGAAGTCAGGCAATTGCTCGAGCATGCCATCGGCGTCGGCAGGATAGGTGTTGTCAAAGAACTGCATGCTGCGCGGCATGCGGGGCTTCAACGTGGGCTCCTGATCAGGCTTGCCGAGAGCCAGACCCAGCACCGGATAGGTGTATTCCGGCAGGTTGAGCAGATCGATCAGAGCGGGGATGTCATTGAGCAGCGAGCCGAGAATCACGCCGCCGAGACCTAGCGAGTAGGCCGCGGTCTCCATGGCGTGCAGAGCCAGCACGGCGTCGTTCTGGGCCTGAGTGAAGCGATAGCTGTACTTGAGATGGAATTCGTCAGAGGCCGGGTCAATGCCCTTGCGTTGGGCGATACGCGCGTTGCGATGCTCGTCGATGACGAACACGTACAGCAGCGGGGCTGTGGCGATATACGGCTGGTTGCCGATTTCGGCGAGGCGGGCCTTGATTGCCGGATCACTGACGCGGATGGCGGACCAGTCATTGAGGAACTGGCTGGAAGCGGCGTGCTGTGCGACGGTTTCCAGAGTGGCAGTGGTGTCGTCGTCAATGGGCTCGTCCTTGAACTTGCGGATGGAACGACGATTCAGCAGGGTTTCGATAGTTGCATTGGTAGCCATGACTGTATTGTCGCACGGCTCGTGTGCATAGGGGATGTCGGTTGTCTCACAGTGAAATATGCATAGTGAGACGTTGGTGTCAGCGGTTCAGGCGCTTAACGAGAAGCCTTGCGGTGGCGTCGCTCGACAAACGCTTGAGAGCCCTGATTGGACAACTGCGAAACTATCGCGCCGAATGCCGCTGAGATGGCGGCAAATGCCAAGCTCATGGCCAGGCCTTGCGGTGCGTCGGCAGCCAGTCCTTTGATCACATTGCGGCGCGCGGCGCCCTTGTCCCAGGCTATCTGAAACAGCTTGCCCGCAACCAGACCAGCCAAGGCCGGCACTGCCGACTTGACGAGCTTGTCGCCCAGAGAGTCGGGGTCGTTGAGACGTTGGTTGCGCAAGTCGTCCACCTTCTGATCGATGCGGTGCAGTCCCTCGACAACGCGATCGGCGTCAGAGGCAATACCGGTGCTCGTTTCATCACTCATGACTATCAGTCTAATCGCAAAAGATGGGATGTTCGGTGGAGTTGCCAAGCTGTGCAGACTAGAGTGGAGGCATGAGCGAACAACACATGGACGGCACTGTGGCTGTTGATGCATCTTGCGGCAAGGCGGGGTTCTTGGTATTGCTGCGACATGGTCAAACTTTTTGGAGTGAATCCGGGCAGCATACCGGGCGAACGAACATCCCTCTGACTGAGGTAGGCAGGCAGCAGGCTATGGATGCTGGGGCGCGATTGCGCGAGGCCTTCCCCGAAGGTTTTGACCCTGAGTGTGTGTTCTCCAGCCCGTTGAAACGCGCATGCCAGACCGCGGAACTCGCAGGTTTTGCACAGCATGGCATACTCGACGGCATCGCCGAGTGGGATTATGGCCGTGCTGAAGGGCGTACCCGTCAACAGGTGAGCGAAGCCAGTGGGTTCTCTTGGGATGTGTGGCGTGACGGCCCGCGCTCGCTAACCCCCACGCTGGAGGGCGATTGGGTGGATACTTTGCCGGATGGTGAGCAGGTCAATGTGCATTCCGGAGCTGGAGAAACACTGGACGAGGTCGCGGCGCGGGCCAGGACTGCCATCGAAGAAGTGACGCCGTTGCTGCAGTCGGGGCGGAACGTGCTATTGGTTGCGCATGCCCATATTCTGCGTATCCTGACCTCGCAATGGCTGAACGTGGATCCGCAATTCGCGCGTCTGCTGCGATTGGATACTGCGCATTACTCGGTGCTGAGCGTGTATAAGGGCGATAACGTCATCGAACGGTGGAATGCCTGAGCTGAGCCGTAGCGGGCAGGCTTGACGTTTTGACGTTTCTTTGGCGCAAATGCAGTGACTGCGTTCTGTTTTGAGCCGTGAGCGGACGGGGCGTGTGCGTCATCACCTCTGCAAACGATAGCTTCGGCGTGTTGCGCAACGGGGTAAATGGCCGCGCATGAGGTATGGATTTTGCATGTTAGCGCTCTCATTGTTGCCAACGCTTGCATTGCTGCCGCCGGCGGAAACCGACTGATTTATCGGGAAATTGGTCAACTGCACATGCTTCTGTAGCACTTTTTGGCGCGCCGACAATGCCATCGTTTGCAAAAAAGCGCGAACCGTTGCACAATAGGTCATGTCGATAGTCGTGAGGGTGCTGCTAACGGCACTCTGGCCGACCGGAGATCGGGCGGGTCGACGATGAAAAAGAAAGGTTCGATGATGAATCGTACAGTGAAGTCAGCGGTCGCAGTGGCGGCCATCGCTGCAATGTCCCTCGGAACCCTTGCCGCTTGTGGAAGCTCCACTTCCGGCGACGACTCCAAGGGCAAGGTCTATTACCTGAACTTTAAGCCGGAGGCGGCTGATCAGTGGGCCGCCTTGGCCAAGGAATACACCAAGGAGAAGGGCGTTGAGGTCAAGGTCCAGACCGCGGCATCCGGCACCTATGAGCAGACCCTGAAGTCTGAGATTGCCAAGACCGAGGCCCCGACCCTGTTCCAGGTGAACGGCCCGGTCGGTTACCAGAACTGGAAGAAGTACACCGCCGACATGTCCAAAACGGATGTGTACAAGGAGCTCACCAACCAGGATGTGGCTCTCAAGGATGGCGACAAGGTTGTCGGTGTGCCGTACGTGATGGAAACCTACGGCCTGATCTACAACAAGGACATCCTCAACAAGTACTTCGCCCTCGACGGAGCCAAGGCCACTTCCATGGACGAAATCGATAATTTCGATACCCTGAAGGCAGTTGCCGACGACATGCAGTCCCGCAAGGACGAGCTCGGCATCAAGGGTGCATTCACCTCCGCCGGCTTTGACTCCAGCTCTGACTGGCGTTTCAAGACCCACTTGGCCAACCTGCCGCTTTACTACGAGTTCAAGGATGACAACGTCACCGAGCAGCCGGCCAAGATCAAGGGCACCTACCTGCCGAACTACAAGAAGATCTTCGACCTGTACATCACTGATTCCACCACTGAGCCCACTCAGCTCAGCGCCAAGACCGGCGATGACGCCAACTCCGAGTTCGCGCTCGGCGAGGCCGCCTTCTACCAGAACGGTACTTGGGCTTGGACCGACCTGCAGAAGGCCGGCATGAAGGCCGAATCCGTGGGTATGATGCCGATTTACATCGGTGTCAAGGGCGAGGAGAAGCAGGGTCTGGCCACCGGTTCCGAGAACTACTGGTGCATCAACGACAAGGCTTCTGATGCCGACAAGAAGGCCACCGAGGACTTCCTGTCCTGGGTGATTACCTCCGACGCCGGCAAGAAGGCCCTTTCTCAGGACATGGGCTTCACCACGCCGTTCAAGACCTTCGATGACGTCAAGAGCGACAACCCGCTGACCGAGGCCGCTGTTGAGGATCAGAAGTCCGGTAAAACCCAGGTCTCTTGGAACTTCACCATGATGCCGTCCGAAGAGTGGAAGAACAAGATCGGTCAGGCCCTGCTCGAGTACGCTCAGGGCACCGGCAACTGGGACGCCGTCAAGACCGCCTTTGTGGACGGCTGGGCTTCCGAGTACGAGGCGTCCCACTGATTCCAGTCGGCATCAGTGAGCAACCTCGATAACTGAATCTGCGGCCCTACCCAATTTCCTTCTCCGGGGCGCCGCGCTTACCTCCCTACTCCACCTTGTGTGTCTCCTTTCCTATATCACTGAAGGCCACCGTCCGTTTGGGCGGTGGCCTTCAGTGATGCTTGGCGTTTGGTTGCTGGCCGGCTGTTGTGCTAGCGGGTTCTGGCTAGCGGATCTTGGCGGTAGAGGAACGAACCACAAGGTGAGCTGGCGCCACGACGTACGGTTCGTCGACGGGCTTTTCCTCGATGAGGTCGAGCGTCATGTGCGCGGCTTTGCGGGCCATGCCTACTGGATTCTGGCGAATCGTGGTCAGGCCGATGTCGTCGGTGTAGAAGCTGTCGTCATAGCCGATAAGCGATACATCGCCCGGCACGGAGAGACCGTTGCGCTCCAGCTGGAACATGAGCGGCAGAGCAATGCCGTCTTCCTGGCAGGCGATGGCAGTGGGCAGCTTAGGCAGACTCATCAGTTGGGTGACCACATCGCTGATTTGGTAACGGCCGGCATCATCCACCTTGCAGACGATGACCTGCGGTTCGATGCCCTCGTTGCGGCAGCATTCCGTGAAGGCGCCGAATCGGTTTTGCACGGAGAAGTTGAGCGACACATCGCGGTCGGTGCTGATATATGCAATATCGCGGTGGCCAAGGTTGATCAGATGGCGAGCCGCTAGCGTGGATCCCTGTACATCGTTGATGTTGACGGCGGCGGTGAACCCACGCACTTCAGGATCGACCGAGTTGATGCCGATGATCGGCACATCCGCCGAGGCCAGCTGAGTGATTTCGTTATTGTCGATGTCGAAAGACACCACGATAACGGCATCCGCGTTGCGGCGTACTGGCAGCATTTCAAAGAATTCGCGGCGTTCCTCGATGCTGGAGATTTGGAATACCGAAATATCGTATCCCGCAGCATGCAGCACTTCGTTGAGCCCCTCAATTACTGAAGCGGTGAACCATAGGCGAATGTGACCACTCATCAGTACCGCGATGCGCAGTGATCGGCCTGATTTCAAGGCCGCTGCCGAACGGGACAGGGAAAAATTGAGTTCGTCGGCGATGGCAAGCACGCGCTCGCGGGTTTTAGTCGAGACCAGATCCGGTCTGGTGAACGAGCGTGACACAGTGGAAATGGATACGCCGGCCTTCTGGGCGACATCTTGGATACTTGTGGTCATAACAGCCCCTTTGCCTTGCAAAACGCGAAGCGGACACAACTGGCTCCAGTGTACATGGTGATTGGGCAATTTGCACAATGACAACGATTGTATTACAAACGTTTGCAGATAGTCTATTATTATGCAGAAACGTTGGAATTTAGCTATTTTTTGGAGTGAAAGATAATTGCTCTGATGGGATGTAGTTGCATGTAGAAACGCTGTAAATGACAACGTTTGACATATGGTTGTCGAGCGTTTACCATGAAGCTTAGGCTTGATTGGCGGGATTCGCGAACGTGTGTTCTGCTTGACGGGCTGGAATTGAGTTGAACTCCGCGCTCGGCGCACGATGCAGTGCAGTGTTGCGGACTCAAGGAGGAGGAAAGTCATGATCAGCATGGCTGGCAAGGCAATACGCCGGTGGTGGGCGCTGTTTGCGCTACCCACGTTTGCCGCATTCATCATCGGGTTTTTGGTGCCCTTCATCATGGGCATCTACTTGAGCTTCTGCGAATTCACCACCGTCACCGATGGCGAATGGGCGGGGCTTAAGAACTACACCAAGGCGCTGAAGGACAAGGAATTCCTGCACGCATTGGGTTTCTCCACTGCATTCACCATCGTGACCACCATCGTGATCAACGTGATCGCTTTCGCCATCGCCTATATGCTGACCAAGGCGATCAAGGGCTCCACGTTGTTCCGCTCGGTGTTCTTTATGCCGAACCTGATCGGCGGCATTATCTTGGGCTACATCTGGCTGCTGCTGCTGAACGGCGTGCTGGCCCACTGGGGTCGCGCCTTGACTTATAAGGCATCCTACGGATTCTGGGGTTTGGTCATTCTGGTGTGCTGGCAGCAAATCGGTTACATGATGATCATCTATATCGCCGGCTTGCAGGCGCTGCCCACCGATGTGCTGGAGGCGGCGGCCGTGGATGGTGCCAATGGACGGCAGACCATGTTCCGTATCATCATTCCGTTGATGATGCCGTCTATCACGGTCTGCTCCTTCCTGACCGTGACCAACGGTTTCAAGCTGTACGATCAGAACCTCGCGTTGACTAATGGTGCGCCGAGCAATATGTCTGAAGGCCTGGCGATGAACATCACCCGCACCTTCTACGGCCGTATGGGCTGGGAGGGCGTCGGCCAGGCGAAGGCCGTGCTGTTCTTCATTCTGGTTGCGGTAATCGCCCTTATTCAGAACAAGCTCACCACGAGCAAGGAGGTGGCAGCCTGATGAACGAGAACAAGCCTGTGAAGCACGGCGCGTTGTGGACTGTCCTGTTCGCCGTCGTCTCTCTATTCTGGATCTTCCCGATTGTTCTGGTGTTGATCAACTCCTTCAAGCAAAAGGCATACATCTCCAAGAATGCGTTCTCTTTGCCGGCGGGCAAGGCGTTCGTGGGATTCGAAAACTATGTGCGCGGTGTTGAGACTACGCAGTTCTTCGCCTCGTTCGGTTGGACGCTGCTGATCACGGTTGGCTCGGTAATCCTGATTCTGGTGTGTACTTCGATGTGCGCGTGGTGGATCGTGCGCGTGAACAACTGGGCGGCCAAGCTTCTCTACACTCTATTCCTGTTCAACATGATTGTGCCGTTCCAGATGGTGATGTTCACCCTCTCCAAGATTGCTGACATGCTGAAGCTCAATACCCCATGGGGTCTGTGCATTGTGTACCTCGGATTCGGCGCCGGTCTGGCCGTGTTCATCTTCACCGGTGTGATCAAGGGCATTCCGGCCGAGCTTGAGGAATCCGCCATGATTGATGGCGCTTCCGTTCCGCGTATCTTCTTCCAGATTGTGGTGCCGATTATGAAGCCGTCGATTGTTTCGGTGGCCATCCTCGAAGCCATGTGGATCTGGAACGACTACCTGCTGCCATACCTGACGCTCGACCTAGGTAAGTACAAGACCATTTCGGTGGCTGTGCAGTATCTCAAGGGCGGTTACGGTTCTGTGGATATGGGAGCCATGATGGCCTGCCTGGTTCTGGCAATCATCCCCATCATCGTCTTCTACCTGGTATGCCAGAAGTATATTGTGAGTGGAGTTATGGCGGGCGCAGTGAAAGGCTGAATCCCAACAATCTGGCTCCCCTCTTTGAGGGGAGCTGTCATCGTAGATGACTGAGGGGAGCCTTGATGAAGCGCAGGTTACTCCCCTCAGTTGGCTTCCGCCGACAGCTCCCCTTAGGGAGGGGAGCCGAGCGGCACAAGGAGTGAACTGATGAACTGGCTGGCACCGGATTCGAAATTCATGCGCGCGTGGAGCAATCTCATCGATGGCATATGGGTCAATATTCTGATGCTGGTCACATCCATTCCGATTATCACCATCGGTGCGGCTCTGACTGCCGGCCATGATGCTTGCCGTCGCTCCATCGAGGGAGAGGGCAAAGGCGTCACAGCCAACTACTTCCGCTCATTCAAGGCTAATTTCGTCAAGGCCACATTGCTGTGGCTGCCGTTCCTGGTGGTGCTGATCGCTTTGGCCTGGTCGTGGATTGTGCTGCAATTCACCCCGCTGCTCATCATCAAGTTCGCGCTTACCATCATCTGGCTCATCGGCTTTGAGTGGGTATTCGCGTTGCAGGCCCGGTTTGAGAACACCGTGGCCGGTACCCTGAAGAACGCCTTTATTTTCGGTATTTCCCATATCGCGATGACCGCGGCGCTTGTCGTCGTGGACGCTGTGTTCGTGGCGTTGCTGGTGGGCAGTTGGTTCTATATGCCTGGAGGCTTGTTCCTGTTGGTGATCCTCGGCTACGGCACCATGCTGATGCTCCACATCCCCGTTACCGAGCGCGTCTTCAAGCCGTATCTTCAACAATAAGAAAAGGCCGTTGCGGAGGAACAGTGGCCTTTTCTTATTGCCATAGGGCGATTATTTCTTTGCCTGAGTGATTTGGTATGCCACGAAGAGGATGGCCAGCCAGATTACGCCGGCGATAACAGCGATGCGGTAGCTGGCGGAGAAGCACATCAACACCACAACCCGTGCCAGGAATACCAGCACCACCCATGGGGTCACCTTGGCAAACGGCAGCTTGAAGTGAATCGCGTCGAGCGCCTCCTGCCCGGACTTGCCGGCCAGGTCGGAGTCTTCCGGAGCGCCACCGGCTTCCACCACCTTGCGGAACTTCATCTCGGTGAACATAATCATCGTCCAATTGATAATGCCGGCGATGGTGGCAATCGACATCAGATAGTTGAACGCGAATTCAGGCCACACGAACACCACGACCACGGCGATGGCGGTAATCACGGCGGAGGTCAGCACGCCGGCCACCGGTACGCCCTTGGAGTTGAGCTTGCCGAGGTATGCGGGGGCGTTACCCTGCTTGGCCAGCGAGTACAGCATGCGTGAGTTGGCGTACAGGCCGGAGTTGTAGACGCTCATCACGGCGGTCAGGCACACGAAGTTGAGGATGCCGGCGGCCGCGTGAATGCCCACGGAGTCGAAGATCTGCACGAACGGGCTGGACTTGCCGTCGATGGTGTTCCACGGCACCACAGCCATGATCACGCCCAAAGCGCCGATGTAGAACACGAGGATTCGCCAGATGATGTCGTTGGTGGCACGCGGAATCGTGGTCTTCGGATCCTCGGTCTCGCCGGCGGTGATGCCGATGAGTTCGGTGCCGCCGAAGCTGAACATCACCACGACCAGTGCCATCAGCAGGCCGGTCCACCCATTATCAGTGTGGCCCATGAGTCCGTTCGGGAAGAAACCACCGCCCACGGTGAACCAGTTGGCGAAGCTTGCCTTGATGCCGGAGGCGGTAGGCAGGGCAAAGATGATGACTGCGAGGCCACCGATAATCATGGCGATTACGGCCACGATCTTGATAATGGCAAACCAGAACTCGAACTCACCGAACTTGGAAACGCCGAGCAGATTTGCAGCGGTGATGAGCACCAGGAACACGGCTGCGGAGACCCACGTCGGGATTGCCGGGAGCCAGTAGTTCACAAAGCTGCCAACTACGGCCAGTTCCACCATTGAAACGAGAATGTAGTTGAACCAGTAGTTCCAGCCGGAGATGAAGCCGGCGCGCTTGGACCAGTAGCGGGTGGCGTAGTAGCTGAATGCGCCCGCCTTAGGGTCCTCGACGGACATTTCGCTCAGTGCACGCACAATCATGAAGATTGCGAAGCCGCCGATGAGGTAGGCCAGCAGAATCGATGGGCCGGCTAGGGCGATGGATTCGCTGGAACCGTAAAACAGGCCGGTGCCGATGGCGCCGCCGAGGGCGATTAGCTGGATATGGCGATTTTTCAATGATTTGCGCAGGGTCGCGGGTACCGGCACATCGTCGGTTTCGCGCGGCTTCTTAGGCGCGTCAGTAGTGCTCATGTTGTTCTTCTCTCGTAAGCCGCGGGCGGCGGTGTAGTCCGTCAGCGATTATGCTCAACGATGGTATTGTATGCCGATTGGTTCCACAAGACCGTGCGGAGACCATGCTGAGTTGGCATCAGCGGGGCGATTCTTCGGTTGGTTGGGGGATTTGCCCCGTTGAGGGTCCGTGGACGGGGTGGTTCTTCGATTGGTTGGGGGATTTGCTTCGCTGACGGGCTCTCAGTGGGGCAAAACCGCGATTTGTTCGAACATTTGCTTCGCTGAGGGGCCGTGAACGGGATGTTTTTTCGGTTGAGTGGGTGGGTGCTTCGCTGAGGGAGCATTGCGCAGCTTTGGGCAGTTACGTAGTGGGAGTGGGGCTCTTACTCCCATTGGATTCTGTGAGTGGCTAAAAGCATTGTTTTACAATGGATACTACGACGGGATTTTGGTGGCTGCGATTGCAGGCCATCCGCGGCGAAATCGCTGGAGGTGCTCGATGGCGTATATCGAATTTGACAAGGTGGTCAAGGAATACCCGTCTGGCGGCACGTCGATTCGCGCGCTTGATGAGGCAAGTTTCACCGCCGATCAGGGCGAGCTGACAGTGATTCTTGGGCAATCCGGTGCCGGTAAAACCACGGCATTGAATATTTTGGGCGGTATGGATACCGCGACTTCCGGCCGTGTGGTGGTTGGCGAGCGTGATATCACGGGCTTGCGGAAGCGAGACTTGATTACGTATCGCCGCAACGACGTCGGCTTTGTATTCCAGTTCTATAACTTGGTGCCAAATCTCACCGCCCTGGAGAACGTGGAACTCGCCTCGCAGATTTGTCCCGACCATTTCGACCCGGCTGAAACGCTGCGCAAAGTCGGACTGGGGGAGCGCATGAATAACTTCCCGGGCCAGCTGTCCGGCGGCGAGCAGCAGCGCGTCTCCATCGCCCGCGCAATCGCCAAGAAGCCGAAGCTGCTGTTGTGCGATGAGCCGACCGGCGCCCTTGATTACGAGACCGGCAAGGAAGTGTTGCAGCTGTTGCAGGATATCTGCCGCGACGAGGGAATGACCGTGATGGTCATCACCCATAATTCCGCGCTCGCGCCGATGGCTCACAAGGTGATTCACTTCCGTTCCGGAACCGTGACCAGCGAGGAAATCAATACTGCGCCGCAGCCCATCGCAGACATCGAGTGGTAGGCGGTTCTTATGGCAACGGCAAGGCATTCTCATACCGGCTTCCCGGGTGGCCGACCTGTGAAACATCTCGTGAAACAGAGAAGCCAATCTGTGAAACGTCCCGTGAAACAATCTGAATCCGATGATCGCGGATCCAGCGTCTCCGCCGTGTTTGTCAAAGATGCCTTGCGTTGTTGGCTGCGCAGCTGGAAACGATTCGTGTCTATCGCCGTCATCACCCTACTCGGTGTGGCCGTGCTGACCGGCATCTACGCCGGTTGCCGTGATGCCTTTCTGGCTGCAAGCCGCTTTTACGATCAGCAAGGACTGCACGACTTGCAGGTGCTATCCACCTACGGTTTGACCGGTGACGATGTAGCGGCGTTGCGTCGCGTCGAAGGTGTGGAAACCGTGCAGCCGGAGCGCTCGCAGACGGTGACCGCTACGGTGAAAGGCACGAAGAAGACCGTCACCATGCAAGAAATCGGCACCGAAGGTTTGGATCAGCCGTATCTGCAGCAAGGGGATATGCCGAGCAAGGCCGGCGAAGTGGCGGTTACGCAGCAATTCCTCAACGACAGCGGGCTTGAGATTGGCGATGACCTCACTGTGACGCCGCGGTCCGCATCCTCAACCGTTCTGGTGGGCGCAGAGGATAAGAGCAACAGCGGCTCCAGTAAAAGCTCTGATGGAGATACGGACACCGTGGGTGCTGCGGAAGACGCCACCACGAGCAACAACGAAAAAGAGCAGTCCCCGCAGTTCCCCACCGAACTCACCATTACCGCAGTAGTGCTTGACCCAAGCGACCTCAACAATCCAGTCGGCTATTCCGGCATGACCGCGTTCCGGTCCACCTCGTCCGAGGATTATGTGTTCTTTGCGCCCAGTGATGGCGTGACCGGCAATGTATACACGGCAATATCCATTGCGGTCGCAGGCGCGTCCCAATATGACACGTTCTCCGATGACTACGATGCCGCAATCAAAACCGTGGCTGACCGCATCGAGAGTCAGATACAAACCCAGCGGCAGAAAGCCCGCCGCCAACAAATCGTCACAAGCGCTCAGAACACGCTCGATGCAGCCAAGGCCGATGCGCTCAAGCAGCTTGACGAAGGCCAACAGCAGATCGACAGTAATCGTGCTGAGCTGGAGGCCAACGAGACGAAGCTCGCAGAGAGCCGAACGCAACTCGAACAGAACAAAGCCTCCATCACTGACGGCGAGCGGCAAATAGCCGAAGGCCGCGCGCAAATAGCTTCCGCGCGTCAGCAGATTGCACAAGGTCGGCAGCAGATAGCCGATGCACGCGCACAGCTCGAGTCCGGCAAAGCCCAACTCACCAGCGCCAGGCAACAACTCGATGCCGCGCGGGCTGAACTGACCGCCAACCGGAGCAAGGTCGAACAAGGCATTGCGCAAATCGACCAAGGTGTGGCACAACTTGACCAGATGCTGCAGCTTATCCAGCAAGCCGATGATCTGCTATCCCAGCTCGATCCGAATATCGATGTCGATTCATCCACATGGCAGACTGTGAAACAGCTGCTCACCAGTCTGGGAATCACTGTGCCCGACGTGCCGTCCATCAGTTCGCTGAGACAACAGTTAGATGCCAAACAGAATGAACTGCAATCGCAGCGCAGCAACGCAATCAAGCAAAAAACCGAACTGCAGCAAACCTTGGATGGCACGATTGCCCCCGCGCAGAACACCTTGGACCAGCAGAATGCGCAGTTAACGGCCAAAGAACAGGAAGCTGCAGCCGGAGAAGCGGAGCTCAACGCCAAGTTAGCCGAGCTCGAATCGAATGCCGCACAACTGGAAACGCGGTCGGCGCAGCTTGAAGCGCAGGCCGCGCAACTGGCCGGCGGCAAACAGCAGCTTGAAGAGGGTGAAAAGCAGCTGAAAGACGGAGAACAGCAGCTTGAGGACGGCAAACAGCAGCTGGAGGATGCCCAACAAGAGCTGGATGAGAAACGCAGCGAGGCGGAGAGCGAGTTCGCCAAACAGCAGCGCTGTATCGACGACGTGGCCAACGCGCGCTGGTACGTGCAGACGCGTTCCTCAATCGATGGATTCAGTTCGCTCAAGTCAGACGTCAGCTCCATCGAGTCCATAGGCCGCGCATTCCCGGTGGTGTTCTTGCTGGTCGCCGTGCTGATGAGCTTGACCACCATGACCCGCATGGTCGAAGAAGATCGCGGACTTATCGGCACGTATCTGGGTCTTGGCTATGGCGGCATGGTCGTTTCTCTGCGATACTTGCTGTTCGCGTTGCTCGCTTGCCTAGTCGGTGGTGGCATAGGCCTGCTGGTCGGGTTCCTTGGTATCCCGGCATTCCTACTGATTGTGATTAAAGGGCTGTATATATTGCCGGACGTGCGGCTTGAATACGACTGGGGGTACGGCACCGCCGGCATCCTATTGTTCATGGTTGGTGTGGGTGTGGCCACCGCACTTGCCTGTCGTAGCGAAATTCGGCACACGCCTGCCGCGCTGATGCGACCGAAAGCGCCAAAGGCCGGCGCCCGCATTCTGCTGGAACGTATCAGGCCGGTATGGAGCAGGCTGAGCTTCTTGGGCAAGGTCACCGCACGCAATATCTTCCGGTTCAAGTCGCGCCTGTTGATGACCGTGGGTGGTGTGGCCGGCTGCACTGCACTGATTATCTGCGGATTTGCGATTAACGACACCGTGGACACCATCGGCGTCAAACAGTATGGGCAGATCTATCAATACGACTTGATGGTGGTGTCGAATGACGATGATGCGGCCGTGATGCGCAAGCAGGTCAAAAAGGATGGACGGACCACCGAAACGTTGAACTTGCGCGTGGATAGTGCGGAGATGAGCAATGCTGCTCAAGAAAGCGAAACCATCCAGTTGATGGCGGTACCCAATAATTCGCTGAACAAATTGAACGATATGGTCACCTTGGAAGAGGCCGGCGATGAGGGATGGTTTGGACTGCCTAACTTCTTCGGCGCATCAGGGGGCGGCACTGTGACGCTGGATGACAGTGGTGTGATTGTGGCGCAATCCGCTGCCAATTCGTTGGGCGTGCACGCTGGCGATACCGTTACCGTGAGCAACGGCGGTAGCAGCTGCGCTAAGATAAAGGTCGCCGCGGTGGTGCGCAACCTCATCGGATCCGATGTGTACATCAGTGAGCGGCTGTACGACCAGAAATTTGCGGCACGTGGCATTGACTCATCTGTCTCGGATGGTGAGTCTTCCACTCTGACTTGGAACGCGATGCTTGCCAAACTGAAGGGTCCCGATGGGGGACAGGCCGAGTATGCGGATCGGCTGGGTGAGGAATCGTCGGTGGTGAAGGCCGTGAGTTGTGCGCATCTGGAGGCTACGTTCAAATTCGATTTGATGGCCGCCGTGGTGGCGCTGATTGTGGGGCTTGCCGGCGGATTGGCGTTGGTGGTGCTGTTTACGCTGGCCAACACGAACGTATCCGAGCGCGTACGCGAGATGGCCACGCTTAAGGTGCTGGGCTTCTATGACCGTGAAGTGCACAACTACGTGAATCGCGAGATGATGATTCTGACCGGCATGGGAGTGGTAGTCGGATTGCCGCTCGGTCGCTGGATTGGCGGGCTTCTGACGGCTGCACTGAATATGCCGTCACTGTACTTTGAAGTGGAAGTGCATTGGTACAGCTATGCGATTGCTGTGGCGGTCACGTTGGCATTCGCGCTGCTGGTGCAGCTGTTCACCAACCCAGTGCTTGACCGGATTGAGCCGGTCAGTTCGCTCAAGTCCGTGGAATGACCTTGCTTGAGCCCCCTCTGATGAGGGGCTGTCAGCGAAGCTGACTGGGGGGGGGAGAGAAGACAAGATGGAGAAAGTTCAATTTCTTGGTGATGAATTGAACTTTTTGGCCTAATGTTCGCGGTATCATCACGTGTGTTCGTGAGCTGGGTGATTTTCGCGACATCTATCGGTGATACAGTTTGAACTTGCATTGAACGAGTGCCGTAGTCGGCGTGAACAGGGCCGGGCGGCAGAGAAGAGAAATGAAATCAGTATGGCCGATACGAATGCGAACGGTAACGCGCAGCAGTCCGGGAGCAAGCTCAAGTCCGTCGAGAGCCTTGATCAGACCAATGCGATGGAACGAGGCCTCAGCAACCGCCATGTACAGTTCATCGCCATCGGCGGCACTATCGGCACCGGTCTGTTCCTGGGCTCCGGCAAATCGATCTCGCTGACCGGCCCCTCGATCATCTTCGTGTATATCCTGGTCGGCGTCATCATGTTCTTCCTGATGCGCGCCATCGGCGAGATGATGTACCGCGATCCCAGCCAGCACACCTTCATCAATTTCATCACCCGCTACCTGGGCAACGGATGGGGGCATTTCGCCGGCTGGACGTATTGGGCCGCGCTCGTGCTGCTGGGCATGACCGAGATCACGGCCGTCTCCACGTACTTCATCACCTTCTTCGACACGTTCGGCATCGACCTGACCCATTGGAAATGGCTGATCGAGCTGTGTTTCCTGGTGTCGCTGGTGTCCGTCAACCTGATCGCCGTCAAGGTGTTCGGCGAGGTGGAGTTCTGGTTCTCGATGATCAAGATCACGCTGATCGGCGCGATGATCGTCACCGCCGTGGTCATGATCGTGATCGGCTACCAGTACCCGGCCGCGCGGATTCATGGCGTGGATCATGTGAGCCCGGCGGGCCACGCCGGACTCGACAACCTGTTCGCCGGCTTCTCGTTCGCCCCGAACGGCTGGATGGCCTTCCTCATGAGCTTCCAGATGGTGTTCTTCGCCTATGAGCTGCTCGAGTTCGTGGGCGTCACCGTCTCCGAGACCAAGAATCCTCGTGAGGTGCTGCCCAAAGCCGTCAACGAGATCATCGTGCGTGTGCTCATCTTCTACGTGGGCGCGCTCGTGGCCATCATGTGCATCGTGCCGTGGACCTCGTTCAAGCCGAACGAGGACGGCTCCTTCGCCTCCCCGTTCATCATGGTGTTCCAGTACGCCGGGCTGAACTGGGCGTCCGCCCTGGTGTTCTTCGTGGTGATCACCGCCGCGTCCTCGTCGCTCAATTCGCTGTTGTATTCCGCCGGCCGTCACCTGTACCAGCTGGCCGAAGAGTCGCCGAGCCCGATGCTCAACAAGATCGGTCAGGTTTCCGATCGCAAAGTGCCGGCGCGCGCGATCTTGGTGTCTGCAGTGCTGATTCTGCTCTCGCCGATCGTCAATGCAATCCCGGGTGTTTCCGGTGCGTTTGTGCTGTTCTCGTCTGCCAGCTCCGCGGTGTTCCTATTTATTTACATTCTGACGCTGGTGGCGCACCGCAAGTATCGTCGTTCGGACGACTTCATCCCGGACGGTTTCGTCATGCCCGCCTGGAAGGTGCTCAATACGGTGGCGATTGCGTTCTTCGTGTTTATTTATCTGACGCTGTTCTTGGCGGACGATACGCGCAATTCCGCAATTGCCGGCTTGGTGTGGTTGATTGGCTTCGGTGGCTTCTCGCTGTTGCGCGAGCGTTACCGCAGTCGTGATTTGAAGGCCGCGCTAGAGCATAAGGAGTGATTGGACGGGCTGATTGGCTGGCGGCTATTAGGGTGTGTTTACGCTATTTAAGTTTTGCGTGATAATTGTCGTATGTGTACGCCGAGGTATGACATCACGCTTGACCAGTTCATGGGGGTCGCGCATCTGTTGCCGTGCCAGCGCGGCAACGTGGCGGTCGGCAACTGCACGTTCGTCAACGCCCTGCTGTGGATGTGCCGCACGGGAGCCCTGTGGAGGGACTTGCCGGAGTGCTACGGCAAGTGGATCACCGTCTGCCGGCGGTTCAACCGCTGGTCCAGGAGCGGCGCGATAGAGCACCTGTTCACGGCATTGCAGGAGGAGCGGATCATCGGGGTGGGGATCCGGGTGCTCGCCATGGACTCCACGAGCGTGAAGGTCTACCGGCACGCGGCCGGGGCGCCGAAAAAGGGGGCTCCCGGTCCGTCGGCGTCTCCCAGGGAGGGCGGAACACCAAAGTCCACGTGGTATCCGGCAGCGGGAGCATGCTCGTCAGGATCCATTTGAGCCCGGGCGACGAGCACGACGCGGCCCACGGGTGCCGCTCGATGGCCGCGCTCGGCGCGTTCGTGGGCGCGCACCTGCTCATGGACCGCGCCTACGAGGGGGGGGGATTCCATTCGCCTGCTGGCCGAATCGTCCGGCCTGACACCGGTCGTGCCGCCCAAGAAGAACCGCACGGACCCATGGGACTACGACAGGCAGGCGTACAAGGGGCGGAATGTCGTGGAACGCGTCTTCAACCGCATGAAGCACCACCGCAAGGCCGCCACCCGCTACGACAGGCTCGATGAGACCTTCCTCGCCAACCTCCAGCTCATCCTCATCGCCATCTACCTGAAAAAACACAGCCAAAAACCCAACTAGTGTAAACACACGCTAGTCCTAATGAAATCCCAGACTGGCTTAAATCTCCTATATAAAATGCGGCGCTATTGCTGTTTTCGTGGGTGTGGGTTCGTTGTTGAGCCGTTGGTTTCGTAAGCGTAGGGGGCGTTTCCGCGTATTCTGTTTTCCGACCAAAGAAATGAACCACGGAGAACGCCTGATGAACGGCATATTCAGACGTCTCTTCAACGTCAAGGGCATGGTCGTCGGGTCCGCGAGGATCGTCGATGGCCCGCTGCGTCCTGAGCCCGTGCCTGAGGTCCATGCGCGCCGGGAAGGTGGTGCCGCGCCGCTCGCGCTGCGGGCGGAGGCGACGTGGTCATGATCGGGGCGGCGGCGTGCGCCATTGGCGGCGCCAAGATTTCGGCTGCTGGAGGGTGGGGCTGGTCGCCATGATGCCGCGCGTCGACTGCCCCATGCGCGGCGTGGTCGTCGCGTCGGTGCCGTGGGCGGAGCCCGGCAGCCGGTTCACCCGGGATCTCGAGGTGGAGCGCGCGTGCCTGATGACGGTGGCCAGCCAGGAGACCGTGAGTGGTCTCCCGTATATCGCATGGCGCACCGCGGGCGACATCGCCCGCAGGGTCGCCGGCCGGCCCGGGGCCGGAATGCCGTCGCCGTTCGACGGTCTCACGTCGATTGGCGTGGCCAAGACCAGCTACAGGAAGGGTCACACGTACATCACCGTGGCTGTCGACCACGAGCGAAGCCGGGTCTATCCTGGCATACGACGGGTACGGCAAAGACGTGTTCGACCTGTTCTTCCGACAATTGACGCGCCGGAGCGGCGGCGCCTCCATCTGGATCGTCACCGGCGACGGCGCACGCCGGATCGACTCGTGCGTGCATGAATGGTGCCCGAACGCCGAGCGCGTGCCCGACGGGTTCCACATCGTCTCCTGGATGGCCGACGCGCTCGGCAAGATCAGCAGACGCCTGTGGAACCAGGCCCGCGGGAACGGCGACGACGAGGCGGCCAGGCGCATGCGCGGCGTCAGATACGCCGTACTGAAGAACCCTGACCGATTGGCCGGACGGCAGGACGAATCCCCCACAGCGTTGAGGAACACGGACCCGAGGGGCCGGCTCTACCGCGCCCGGCAGCTCAAGGAACTCTTACGCGGTTTGCTCGGACACCCGATCGGACAGGCCGAGGACGAACTGAAGCATTGGGTGTTCCGGGCGTCCCGCAGCCGCATCCCCGAAATCGTCGAATCGGCCAGGAAGATCAGACGCCGGCGTCCCGACATCCTCAGGACGATTGGGTCGGGCTATCCGAACGCGAGGCTCGAGGCGTTCAACAACAGGATCAAGGTCACCATCCGCATGGCCTACGGCTTCCAGCGTGTCACCAACCTCATCAGCCTGATCATGCTCAGATGCGGCGGACTCGACATCCGGCTACCGGAACCAGTCAGCTAACCCACGAAAACAGCAGAAGCCTCTAAAATACTCGGGCCATAGAGCGTTAGTCAGCTACTCCGGGGAACCGTACCAACTATTGCGACACGCCGTAAATCCCTTATAGGAGTAAGGCTTACATTCATTTTTGTTCAAAAGTTGCGGGGGGGGGGCTCGCTGTTATTCTAAATGAAAAGCTTTTCAAGCGAACAATCGCGAAGGAGCGAGTGAAAAGCTTTTCACTCTCGAAACATTAAGAGTCGTAGGCGTGGCGAAGCTATGCTCAAAACTCCGGTCCAAATAATTGAACACCCTATTCAATGGAGAGTAAAGGATCAAAAGAAAAATGAGAACTCGAACTCGTGGAATTCAGCGCATAATGTCGGCTGCGGTAGCCAGTCTCGCCTGCATTGCGATGCTTACCGGATGCTCCAACTCGACCACCAGCAGCGAAAGCGCCGAAGATACGGCCGCAAGCGCTTTGGAAGTGGCCCAGAAGGCAATCGATGGCAAGGTCCTGTCCACCGGTGCGAACGGCGAGGAAGCCGCATCCGCTGACGTGGCCGATCTGACCGATGAGGAAGTCCAGAAGATCAAGGACGCGCACCTGAAGGCTGCGCTTGTATTCCACTACGCGGGCAACGACTGGTACAACGCTCAGGTCGCCGGTCTGAAAGCCACTTTCGAAGAGCTTGGTGTTGAGATCATCGCCACCACCGACGCTGACTTCAGCCCCGACAAGCAGGTTTCCGATATCGAAACTGTGCTCGCCCAGAACCCGGATATCATCATCTCCATTCCTACCGATGCGACCGCGACTTCAGCCGCCTACAAGAAGGTCGCAGAAGCAGGCGTGACCTTGGTGTTCATGGATCAGCCCGCCAACGATCTGGAAGCCGGCAAGGATTACGTGTCCGTCGTGTCCGCCGACAATTACGGTAACGGTGTCGCTTCCGCTCACATTCTCGCCAATTCGATCGGCAAGAAGGGCAAGATCGCCGCCCTCTACCATGATGCTGACTTCTTCGTCACCGAGCAGCGTTACGAAGGTTTCAAGAAGACCATCGAAGAAGAGTATCCGGATATTCAGATCATCGCCGAGAAGGGCGTCTCCGATTCCGATCTCGTCGCCCAATCCCAGCAGCAGGCCGACGCCATCATCAACCAGAACCCTGATCTGGCAGGCATGTGGGCTCCCTGGGATGTGCCCGCCGAAGGTGTCATGGCCGCCGCCCGTAGCGCCGGACGTAACGATCTGAAGATCACCACCATCGATCTTGGCGAATCCGTTGGTGTCGCCATGGCACAGAACCAGCTGATCTCCGGGACCTCCGCTCAGCGTCCGTACGATCAGGGCGTCACCGAAGCCAAGATCGCCGCCGGCGCACGAGTACTCGGCAAGACCTATCCGACCTACGTGGCTCTGTCCGCCCTGCCCGTGACCCGCACCAACCTCAAGGAAGCCTGGTCCGAGGTCTACCACTCGGATCTGCCGTCCAACATCGCAGACCTGATGAAGAACTGACTCTTTCAATAGAACGGAAACACCATGACTAACGAAACCTCAGTAGTGCGCATGGAGAACATCCATAAGCAATTCTCCGGGGTTACCGTGCTCAATGATGTTTCGTTCGACCTGCGACGTGGAGAAGTACACGCTTTGGCAGGAGGAAACGGCGCCGGCAAGTCGACGCTGATGAAAATCCTCCAAGGCGTGTACTCCCTGGACTCCGGTACGGTGCAGATCGACGGAAAATCATTCACGAACCTATCCATTGAAGATGCTCGAAACGCTGGCATCGGCATGGTCTTCCAGGAATTCTCCCTGGTCCCAACCATGAGCGTAGCCCAGAACATCTTCATGGGTGCGGAGAAAACCGATTCCTTCCGTTTCCTCGACAAGAAGGGAATGTACAAGCAGTCTAAGAAGCTTCTCGAACGTCTTGGAGTCGACTTGGATCCCAATGTTGAGGTTGGGACGCTCGCTACCGGATACTGGCAGCTGACTGAGATCGCCAAGGCTCTTCGAGCGAATGCGAAGGTGCTGATTCTTGACGAGCCGACGGCTTCGTTGAGTGCGGCGGAAACCGACAGGTTCTTCGATCTGGTCAGGCATTTGAGGAACGAAGGCATTTCTCTGATCTACATTTCCCATCGTATGGATGAGATTCGTAAGATCGCCGACCGTATCACGATTCTTCGTAACGGTAAGAACCTGATCACTTCGAATGTGGCTGACCTCACCGATGAGGAGATCGTCGAAGGTATTGTCGGCCAGCATACCGAAATGCTCGGCAAGCATCATAAGGATGGGTCGAAGATCGGCAAAACCCTGCTTAAGGTGACTGATCTGAGTACCGATAAGGGTGTGCAGAACGTCGGCTTCGAAGTCCGTCGAGGTGAAATCGTCGGCCTGGCAGGCCTCATGGGCTCCGGTCGAACCGAAGTCACCCGAGCGTTGTTCGGCATCGACAAGATCACCGGCGGCAAGATCGAACTCAACGGCAAACCGTATACTCCGAAATCCGCCAAGGATGCGATGAACAATGCGGTCGCTTTGGTGCCTGAGGATCGTCGAGAGCAAGGTTTGGTCGTCTCCCATTCGGTTCGCAACAACCTGACCCTTACCAGGTTGAACGAATGCGAAACCTCCGGACTCCTATCCAATAAGAAAATCATGCAAATGGCGGAAGACCTCATCGGACGATTCTCCATCAAGGTCGATGACCCCGGTGCTCCGGCTTCCCGCTTGTCCGGTGGAAACCAGCAGAAAATCGTCATCGCCAAATGGTTGGGCCGTGACCCTGATCTCCTGATCATGGACGAGCCGACCGCAGGCGTCGACATCGGAACGAAATCCGAAGTCCTCTCCCGCGTTACCGACTTCGCCAACCAAGGCAAAGGCGTACTGTTCGTCTCCTCCGAACTCTCGGAAATGATCGCCGTCTGTGACAGGTACGTGGTCATGAAACGAGGCAAGGTAGTCGCCGAACTCAGCAGTGAAGGAATCGACACGGAAGCCGACCTTCAGCTCGCCATCCAGCATGCGGGATCCGACGACGGAACCCAATCCTCGAATACTCCAAGCAACGAAGCCGGAAAAGAGTAGAAAAATGTTGAAGACATTGAAGAAAATCGACATCCGAAGCAACATCGTATACGTCGGAGTCGTGGTGGTGTTCATCCTGTTCGCGTTGATGCTTTCGGGACGAGGATTCACCAGTACGGTGAACCTTCTGAACATTCTCCGCCAATCCTCCATCATCATCGTGATGGCCATGGCAATGACCTTTGTGATCGGTGCCGCGGAAATCGACTTGTCCGTCGGCTCCATCGCCGGCCTCGCATCCGTCGCCACCGCAATGGCTATTGCAAGGTTCGGAGTTTTTCCCGGCATCCTCGCTGGTCTTCTCGTCGGCGTGCTGTGCGGTGTCATCAACGGTCTGCTCGTCGCCTGGGCGAAAATCCCATCCTTCCTGGTCACCCTCGCAATGATGGGCATCACAGTGGGCGTCGCGCAATGGATCACCGACTCCTCCCCGCAGCCGATTCTCAACGCGAACTACAACTTCATCTTCGGCGGCGGTCAGATCGGCATCTTCCCTGTGATCATCATATGGGCGCTCGTGTTCTTCATCATCGGAGTCATCATCCTCGGCAAAACCCGGTTCGGCAAGTACACTCTGGCAGTCGGCGCAAACCCGCTGGCAGCCAAGTACTCCGGTATCGACGTCGCCAAGGTCCGCTTCTCCGTGATGTTCTCTTCCGCAATGTGCGCCGCAGTTGCCGGCATGCTGTACGCGGGCCGTCTCCAGTCCGGACGATTCCAATGGGGTGATGGTGATGAGATGAACGTCATCGCAGCCGTCATCCTCGGTGGCACCGCCCTCTCCGGTGGCCGCGGCTCCGCCGTCGGTGCCGCAGCCGGTGCAATCCTCATGGCGATGATCAACAACGGTCTTATCCTCGCTGGCCTGTCGTCCGCACAACAGCAGGTGGTCCGCGGCATCATCATCATTCTTGCCGTCGCTCTTGCCAAGCGCAGCAACGACTAACCCACTAACCAGTTAAAGATTTTCCATTCAACAAAGCATGGAACAAATGAAAGGAACACCCATGACAACCGCAACCAACCGAGTCGTCACCGTCGATGATTCAGCGATCAAGGTGAACGGCAAACGTGCAGAACTTTACGGTGGTGCCATCCACTACTGGCGTCTCGACCGTGACAAGTGGGAGAAGATTCTCGACGAAATCGTCAACCTCGGTTTCACCATGGTCTCCATCTACATTCCGTGGGAGGCTCACGAGATTTCCCGTGGCGTCTTCGACTTCGGCCAGGTCGATCCGCGTACCGACATCGACGCGTTCCTCACCCTTTGCGAGGATCGTGGCCTGAACATCGTGGTCCGTCCCGGCCCGCAGATCAACTCCGAAATGACCTGGTTCGGTTATCCGAAGCGCATCCTCGATGATGAGCGTCTCCAGGCCAAGAACTCCAGTGGCGCCCGCGCGGTCCTCAACCAAGTGCCCAAGCCGATCCCGGCCCTTTCCTATGCGACCGACGCGTTCTTCGAGGAGACCGCGCTCTGGTATGACGCGATCTGCAAGATTCTCGCCAAGCATGCGGTCAACAATGGTGGCGGCATCGTCGCCTGCCAGGTCGATAACGAGATGGCGTTCTTCTTCGGCATCAACGCGTATTCCGGTGACTTCTCCGACGCCGCCCTGGAGAAGTACCGTGAGTTCCTGCTCGGCAAGTACGGTACGGTCGAAGGAGTTGCTAAGGCTTACGGTCTCGACAGGATCGAAGACTTCAGCAACTTCCAGCCGCCGCGCCGCTTTGGCCGCAACGATCAGAAGAGCATCCCCTGGTACGCCGACTGGTCTGAATACCGTGAACATTATCTGATCGACTCCATGGATCGTCTCGCCGGCATGCTGCGCGAACGCGGCCTCGACCAGATCGCCCTGTTCCACAACTACCCGCATCCGCTCGGCCCCGGTGGTGCCGCCTCCGGTTTCACCTGCCCGTTCAACCTGCCCAAGCTGGAGGAGAAGCTTGACTTCGTCGGCTTCGACATTTACTCCAGGAAGCACCTGTACAACCATGTGAAGACCGTCGCCTCCTACGTGGTCGGTTCCAGCCGCTTCCCGTACATTCCGGAATTCATCGCCGGCGTGTGGGCATGGTATCTGCATCCGGGTGACGCGCATGATGAGGAGTTCGTCACCAAGGCGGCTCTCATGCAGGGCATCAAGGGCTTCAGCCGTTACATGATTGTCGAACGTGACAAGTGGTTCTTCTCGCCGATCCGCCGTGACGGCACCGTGCGCCCCATGTCCAAGATGCATAAGACGATGAACACGATTCTCAAGGGTGTTGATTTCAGCAACCTGCGTCGCCGTAGCGATGTGATGCTGCTCGCCAACCGTGAATACGATCGTCTGGAAGCCTCCTCGGTGCTGGTGTCCTTCCCCGGTGACTTCCTGGAAACCCCGTCCGGTTTCTCCGAGTATCCGAACCGTCTGACCACCGCTGACGAGACCTTCGGTTTCGACACGATCGTCTCCCAGGAGAAGGTGAACTACTTCAACGCGTTCAACGAATCCCTGAAGAAGAGCGGCGTCGGCTACGTGCTGTCCGACACTGATCTGAGCCCCGATCATTGGAGCAAGTATCATGCTCTGGTCATCGCGACCGAGGATTGGCTTGATGAGACTACGCAGAAGGCTCTGGCTGATTATGCGAAGGCTGGCGGCCTGCTGATCATCGGACCGAAGGTGCCGGGTCTCGGCCATACGATGGAACCGTGCACGGTGCTCGCCGACACTCTGGGTGTTGCTCCTGGTCGTGTGACTGAAACCGTTCAGGTGAAGGTCGGTGAGGGTGCCGCCATTGTCGTGCCGACTGTGGAGGAGGCCAAGACGATTGGCGCGAAGATCGCCGCCGACGTGGACGTGACCAAGTTCACCGCCGACGATGATCGCGTGGATGTCGTGGTTCACGATGACGTCACTGATTCGACGCATCAGATCGTGTTCGTCTGCAACCCGACCGACCAGCCGATCAAGACGCATATCACGGTCGACCAGCTGCTTGTCTCCGCTCACGAACTGTGGGAGGACAAGGATCTGACCATCACCGACGGCGGTCTGGATCTGGAACTGGCCCCGTACACGATTCTGATCGCCGACTGCAAGGTCGCCTGACCTCATTAACCCAATCGAATAATCAGCAAAACAGACAAACCTCTTTTTTATCGAAAGGAAACTCCCATGTTGGGCAAAGACGTCCTGATGGAAGACATCGACATCGACCAGTGGCGCAACGCGCAGGATCTGCTTCTCGAATCCTCCAAGGAGAAGCGTCGCATCATCGTCCTGCACGACAACGGCGTGGTCCGCAAGTGCGAGCACACCGACGGCATCGAAATCGTCGGCAAGCCCACCGAGATCACCGACGCCCCGACTCAGGCCAAGGAACTGTACGAGAACAACAAGGACAATGTAGACTTCGTCGCGATCTTCGAACGCAGAGCTTTTGATGAATACTTCTCCCGCATGCAGCAGTCCTGGGTCGCCGACGAACCGCTCGACTCCTTCGTGCACCGTACTTACGCGCTGCTCGACGAGTATCCGACTACCATGGTCACCTACCCTGGTCCGGCACGTGAAACCCTCGGATTGCAGTATCGTTTCGGTGTCACCCGCAACGAGGCCATCGTTCTCGCGAACCGTTGGGTCAGGCCGAACTCCTCCCTGCTGCTCGGCGTCTACGACGAGGGTGGTATTTGGGCCAGCTTGGTCATGAGCTTCGACTCCGAGCTGACCATGGTCGAACTGACCACGGTGGACGCCGAACGAGTCGATGTGAAGGGTGACCTGGGTGAGGTGACCGCCCGCGCCATGGAATGGATGATCGAGAACCATCGTCCGGATGCTGCGGCACTGGTTTGGACGCGTGAAGCATTCGACAAGTTCCGTGAAGCCAAGAACAAGGAGCTGGCCGTGGCGGCGGCTCTGGCCAACGGCGCCGCGGTCGTCCTGCGTTCGTGAGGAATACCGTTCCCTCTCTCTCCTCTGAGTAAGTGATCCGGTGTGGGTTGGTTTGAAAAAGGCTTTCAAATTCAACCCACACCGGATTTTTCCGATAATCTGTAACCGTAAGGAGGATTCCGATGACTATGAGCGAAGGATTGCAAAACCTAAAGAAGGGTCGTCCGGGAATCCTCGACGTAGCAAGAAAAGCCGGCGTTTCCCCGGCAACCGTCAGCCGAGTGATCAACGGTACCGCGAACGTGACCGCAGAAACACGTGAAATCGTTCAGAAAACCATCGACGAACTCAACTATTCACCCAACAAGTTCGCCCGTTCACTGGTGACCAACCATTCCGGAATAATCGGAGTCCTGGTTGACCGGTCCATCCGATACGCGACCGCGAACGTGCTCGTCCAATTGGAGGAATACGCCTCCATGCTCGGCTACATGTCCGTCGTATTGACGGTGGACAAGCCCTTCCATAGCCAGTTCCAACAGGCGATGACGAAACTGCGTAGCATGTCCGTTGAAGGAATCATCGTCATCGCACCCCGTATCGGCTTGTCGCAAACCATTGTCGACTGTCAGATTCCGGAACCGGTGATCATCGTCAGCTCCGAACTGAAGGATATAGGGATTCCGATGGTGGGGGAGGACCAGTATGAGGGAGCCAGCCGGGCGGTCCGTCACCTCATCCGCTTGGGTCATAGGAATATCTGGCATTTGGCCGGATCGATGGACTGGTTCGACGAACAGCAACGGTTGAACGGTTGGAAGGATACGCTCGCTTCCAACCATGTGCATGGGACCAGATTGCAGGCATCTTGGTCCCCTAAAACCGCGTACGAGGTCATTATCAACGCCGGTTTCAACAGGAGAAACCATCCGGATGCGATATTCGCCGCCTCCGATCATCTTGCGATGGCCGCCATAGCCGCTTTGAGAGATCTGAAACTCAATGTTCCGAAGGACATATCCATCGTCAGCTACGACGACGTCGAAGCCGCCGAATACGTGTCACCAGCCTTGACAACGGTGAGACAGAATCTTCCCGAAGTCGCACGCCGCGCCGTATCCCTCCTGGTCCGGGTGATGAACGATCGGCCAATTGACATGGTGACCGTAATGCAACCACAATTCATCGCCCGCGGTTCAGTACGCAACCGCACCCCAGCAAACCGGAATAAACCAACAACCATCGCAAAGGAGTGAACGTAAATGCCTCAAAATCAGTACGATGTCACCGCCGATCTCACACCCGAGGGCCTCGCGGAATGGCAACGCATGGTGGCCGGTGAAGTCTATGAGGACTCGCATCCGGAGATCGAGCACAAACGCGCAGAAGCCAAGAAAACTGTTCGTCGCCTATAACCTCATCGATTACGAAGACACCGCAACCCGACGCGAAATCATGGAGCAACTGTTCGCTTCGGTGGGTGAGGACGTGTTCATCGAGCCGAATTTCCGTTGCGAGGTGGGCCGTAACATCACCATCGGATCACACGCCTACATCAATTTTGATTGTGTGATGCTCGACAATGCGCCGATCACGCTGGGTGACTATGTGTGGATTGCGCCGATGGTGGGCTTGTTCGCCGCCAATCATGCGCTTGATCTCGAGGAACGCAGGAATGGCGCTTGCCAGGCCAAGCCGATTGTGATTGAGGATGGTGTATGGCTGGACGGTCATGTGACCGTGCTCGGCGGCGTGACCATCGGCCGTGGTTCGGTGATTGGTGCCGGCTCGGTAGTCACCAAGAACATCCCAGCCGGCGTGATCGCTGTCGGCAACCCGGCCCGGGTACTGCGACCTATCACCGAAGCAGACAGAACCGGCTTCAGCGAGCGTATCGCCGCGCGCTGCGTATGATTTGCTTGGTTCCGGGTTCGTGATTGGAGGAGTAGTTAGAAAACTCGGAGAAGTATAGTTTCTCACACATGGCGACTGTGACTGTCGTATGTTCTTATACCGTCAGAATGGGTATGTTTCCATCGTATTGGAATCATACCCATTCTTCGTTGTTGCAGCGGGTGATGGGAAGAATCTCTTTGCAAGGAGTAGTTTTTTGGTTAACAGCAATACCATGCGGGGGGCTTAAGATTCAAGCCCTTCTGTTGTCGTTCGCTCTTTTGAGAGGCTTCTGCTGTTTTCGTGGGTTAGATGGTTGGTTGTGGTAGGTGGATGTCGAGTCCGCCGTAGCGGAGCATGACGAGTGCGATGAGGTTGCCGACGTGGTGGAAGCCGTAGGCCATGCGGATGGTGACCTTGATCCGGTTGTTGAAGGCCTCGAGCCTGGCGTTGGAGTAGCCCAGCCGGATCGTGCGCAGGATGTCGGGCCGGCGGCCCGGATCTTTTTGGAGAGCTCGACGATCTCGGGGATGCGGCTATGGGATGCCCAGAACGCCCAACGGTTCAACTCGGCCCTGGCTTGTTCGAAGGGGTGTCTGAGCAGGGTCCTCAATAGTTCCTTGAGTTGTCATGCGCGGTAGAGCTGCCCCTTGGGATCCGTGTTCCTCAGGCTTTCGAACGCCTCGGACTGCCTGCCGGTCAGGTTGTCGGGGTTCTTCAATACGACGTACTTGACGCCGCGCATGCGTTTCGTTATCTCTTCGTCTCGTTTGCGTCGCGCTTGGTTCCAGAGGCGTTTGCGGACCCTGTCGAGCGCGTCCGTCATCCAGGAGACGATGTGGAAGCCGTCGAGCACGCGTTCCGCGTTCGGGCAGTGCTCCCTGACGCATGAGTCGATCCAGCGCGCCCCGTGCCGGTGGCGACCCGGATGGAGGAGCGCTGTTCGGGCGTCAGCGCCTTGAAGAACAGGCCGAACACGTCCCTGCCGTATCCGTCGTGCTCTCAGATCACCCGATGGCGTTCGTGGTCGACGACCACGGTGATGTACGTGTGGCCCTTGCGGTAGCTGGTCTCGTCCACGCCGATCAACGTGAGATGGTCGAACGGCGAGGGTATCGCGGCCTTGAGCCGTTCGGCGACCCTATGGGCTATGTCGCCCGCGGTGCGCCATGCGACGTGCGGGAACCCGCTCACGGTCTTCTGACTCGCGACGGTCATCAGCCACGCGCACTCCCGCTCGAAATCCCTGGTGAATCGGCTGCCGGGCTCCGTCCACGGCGCCATCGCCACGACCACGCTGCACCCGGGGCAGTCCACGCGAGGCATGTCGGCGACTAACTCGGCCCTGAAGCAGCCGAAGTCCTGATGCCTCCAACGACGCCGCCCGCCGCCGCGATCGTAGCCGTGCCGGCGTCTGCCGCACCGGGGGCATCTGAGCATGCCCTTGCGCGGGCGGGCCCGGATCTCGAGCGCGGGCACGGGACGTAATGGCGAGCCGACGATACGCGCATCCTCGACCACCGCGCCTTTGACGTTGAGAAGCTGGTTGAATATGCTGTTCATCAGGCGCTTTTTGAGTGGTTCGTTTATCTTGGTCGAAAACATCCTACCCAGGAAGCGCCCTTTTCATACTCCCACAACGGCTCAACAACGAACCGCCACCCACGAAAACAGCAACAGCGCCCAAATTGATTTGGTTCCCTCTGATAATGCGGTATTGGCCGGCGGCGTGAAAATTGATTACGTACAGCCTGTTGCTACTGACTCCAAAGTGGATTCCTATGAAGCCGAATCCTCGGACAACACGCTACCTGGCACTGCGAAAGTGGATGGTAGCGCCGTATCTTGGGTGGGCGCCGGTGAAGGCAACACGCTGCAGTTCAACAAGGTAAACGCTTCCGAGGATGGCGATTACACTCTGACTTTTGCCTATGCGCAGAATGAAGTAGCGGACAACAATAATTTCCAGACGAAGAGTCGTTGGGGCTGATGTAACTGTGAACGGAGATTCAGTATCCACTCAACATGTTGTGTTCACTAACACTCGGAGCTGGAAGAACTACTGGACTACTTCGATTCGCGTCACCTTGAAGAAGGGTGAGAACACGGTGTTGTTGGGTAATGCCAACGGCTATGCTCCTAACTTCGACTCCATGGCTGTGGCTCGTACTGCCGTGCAGACTTCGCCTGAGCCTCTGCCGGAGCCGTCCGTGGATAAGTCTGCCATGCAGACGCTGATTTCCAAGGCGAAGGGCGTTGCCGAGAAGGACTGCACCAAGGAATCCTATGCTGTGCTGTCGGCCGCGTTGCAGTCTGCTGAGACCGTGGATGCCAAGGCGGATGCTTCGCAGGATGAGGTGGATACTGCCGCTGCCGCGTTGCAGAAGGCTTTGGATGGCTTGAAGAAGGCCGAAGGCGGCAACGATGGTGCTGGTGACAATACCAAGCCTGGTGCAGATAACCAAGGCAATGCTGGTGGTTCTGATAACGGTACCAACGGTGCCAGTAAGGATGCCATCGGCAACACCGGTGCCGCGGTTGGGGTGATTGCCATTGCTGCAATCGTGCTGGCTGCAGCCGGTGCGTTGATTATGTACCGTCGCCGTCGTGCGTGACGTTCGCGTCTCCATGCGGCAGAGCAGCGGCCTGCAATCAGTAGCGGACTGAGCTGACCGTCGAATGGGGCTTGTTGCCAAACCTTTGTGGTTCGGCAACAAGCCCCATTCGTGTTATGCGCGGCGAGATTATTGCTGCGATGAGTCATTATCTCCAAAGCCGCTGCGCTCTATGCGGCGTTCATCGGTGCGGGTGCGGCGCTCGACTTTCTTGATATCTTCGGCAGCAGGCAGGTTCTCAGGAACAATAAGATCCTTTCAAACGACCATTTTTTCTGACTTCGGGAAAATGGTCAAAGCCAATAATTGCAATGGTTTTGAGATATGGGCACACTCCGCCCAAACTGGTCTGTCTTCGTCCGCCTTCTCGACCAGATACCTCATGGAGCACAACGCCAACGTCGCTACCGTTGGCCCAGCAAATATTCTTAGACGACGTCCCAAAGTGAATATCTATGCGGTTTTCAGAATCTCAAAGAGCTTGGAGTGTGTGCGTTGTGCATTCTCGAAATAGTTCCAGTAGTAAATTGTTTACGGTGTGAGATATTCTTTGGGATGTTTGCGGTGCACTGCCGCATGGTGCGTGAAATGGATGGTGCTTCGATATGGGATTCGAGCAGGAAGCGGTCGGCGAGCTGTATGCCAGCGTATGGGGCAATCGTTCGAAAATGCAGAGGGAATTCTCGCGCGGCGCCCATGGAGAGCAGTTCGTGCTTCGGGAGTTGTCCCTCAAGGGCACCCAGACGCCGTCGCAGTTGGCGACTGCGCTTCAAGCTAGCTCAGGCCGTATCTCCACCGTGCTGTCATCATTGGAGAAGAAGGGCTGGATTACGCGCGACATTGATTCTAATGATCGGCGCATCATCCGCGTGAGCCTTACTGATTCCGGGCGTGAGGAGTCTCATCGAATGATTGATGAGATGCGTTCCGCAATCTGCTGGATCTTCTCGCAGATGGGGGAGCGTCGCACGCGCGAATTCGTTGATTTGCTTTCGGAATTCACCACGTACATGTCGATTTGCCATCCTGGCCAGCCGCGTCCTACTCCTGAGCAAGTGCGGGGGGCGTTTGCCGAGCGGGATAAGCGCGTGGCGGAGCACATGGCGTCCAAACATGCTGAGGGCTGATCGGCAAGCATGATTGATGATGCTCGCAGCGAACATGCAGAATTGCGCGTAATATCTTACGGTGTAAGTAATCAAATAATGAAAACTATTAAGACATCATGAATCAATAAGTATCGATAACTCAATCAATCCACAAATCAAATAGTTAATAACCCAATAACCAACCAACACAAAGGGAAACCAATGTTTCGCATCATGAAATACCTCTCCAAAGCGGAGATCGGTCAGATGCTTATCGCCTTAGTGTCCATCGTCGGGCAAATCTGGTTCGACCTCGAACTGCCCGATTATATGTCAGACATCACCACCCTGGTCGAGACGCCGGGCAGCGCAATGGCGGACATCTGGACCGCCGGCGGCAAGATGCTGCTGATCTCGCTCGGCTCGGTCTGCTGCGCCATCATCACCGGCTATATCGCGGCGCGCGTGGCCTCCAGCTTCGGCCAGCGCCTACGCTCGCTCGAATTCCGTAAGGTCGAATCCTTCGGCCCGGCCGAAATGAGCAAGTTCTCCACGGCCAGCCTCATCACCCGCTCCACCAACGACATCACGCAAATCCAGATGTTCATCACCATGGGTCTGCAGCTCATTGTCAAGTCGCCGATCATGGCCGTGTGGGCTGTCTGCAAGATTGCCGGCGAGGGCTTCGAATGGACGGTCGCCACGGCCATAGCGGTCGTGATTCTGCTGGTCGCTGTCGTAATCCTCATGGCACTGGTCATGCCGAAGTTCAAGGCCATGCAGGGGCTCACCGATAACATCAACCTCGTGGCCCGCGAGAATCTCACTGGTCTGCGGGTGGTGCGCGCCTACAACGCCGAGGACTACCAGGAGTCCAAATTCACCAAGGCCAACAAGGATCTGACCGATACGCAGCTGTTCACCAACCGCACCATGGCCATCATGATGCCGCTGATGAACACGGTGATGAACGGCCTTATGCTCGCCGTCTACTGGATTGGCGCCTACCTGATCGAGGCCGCCGAGCTTACCGACAAGCTCACCGTGTTCTCCAACATGGTGGTGTTCTCCAGCTACTCCGTGCAGGTGATTATGAGCTTCCTGCTGATGAGCATGGTATTCGTGCTTTGGCCGCGCGCCGACGTGTCCGCACAGCGCGTGATGGAAGTGTTGAACACCGAGCCGATTGTGAAAAACGGCACCAAGCGCGCGGCCGACATCGCCAAGACCGGTCAGACCGGCACCGTGGAATTCAGGAACGTGAGCTTCACCTACCCGGATTCGCGCGAGGCTATGCTGCAGGATATCAATTTCAAAGCCGAGAAGGGCCAGACCGTGGCGTTCATCGGCTCTACCGGCTCGGGCAAGTCGTCGCTGATTAATCTCGTGCCGCGCTTCTACGACGTATCCGCCGGGCAAGTGCTCGTCGACGGTGTGGACGTGCGCGACTATGACATGGTCGCCCTACGCGACAAGATCGGCTATGTACCGCAGCGCTCCGTATTGTTCAAGGGCACCGTGGCCGGCAACATCAGCTACGGCGACAAGCCCGGAGAGAACGACGCGGTCGAACTGGCGGATACTTCCACTTCCGCCGGCCGCAAGCGCGAGGCGCTTCAGCTGGCCACCGATGCCGCCAACGACGGCAAGTTGACAGACGAACAGATGAGCCGTGTCAAGGCCGCTGCCGACGTGGCCCAGGCCAGCGAATTCGTCAACCGCATGGACGGCGGATTCGATTCGCCGATCGCACAAGGCGGCTCGAACGTGTCCGGTGGCCAGAAACAGCGTCTGTCCATCGCCCGCGCCGTCTACCGTCATCCGGAAATCCTGATTTTCGATGACTCGTTCTCTGCGCTCGACTTCAAAACCGACCGTGCGGTGCGAGACGCGCTCGCCAAGGAAGCCAAGGATTCCACCAAGCTCATCGTGGCCCAGCGCATCGGCACGATCATGAACGCCGATCGCATCGTGGTGCTTGACGAGGGCAAGGTCGTGGGCCAAGGCACGCATAGGGAGCTGCTCGAGAACTGCGAAGTGTACCGACAGATTGCCGAATCCCAGCTGAGTGAATCGGAACTGACTGCGTAACTTATATGGCTCCCGCTGGCGGGAGCTGTCGAGCATAGCGAGACTGAGGGTGGTCTCTGAAGCCTCCTCTCAGTCACTTCGTGACAGCTCCCCTCCAGAGGGGAGCCAAGAGACAAAGGACTTAAGAAACAATGCCAAGAGGACCTATGGGCCGCGGAGGTGCGGTCGAAAAACCACAGGATTTCGGCAAAGTCATGGGCAAACTCGTCCGCTTTTGCCGCAAATACGTTCCTGCCATCATCATCGCGCTTGTGCTGGGCGCGGCTGGCACCATCTGCCAGATTATCGGCCCGGACAAGCTCAAGGACATGACCAATGAGATCACCAAAGGTCTGCCTGCGGTAGTGCACGGCAAGCCGGTGCTCAACTCGATCGACATGGGCGCGGTTGCTCGTATCGGCTGGCTGCTTGTGGTGCTGTATGTGGGCTACGCGTTGCTCAGCTACATTCAAAGCTGGATGATGGCCACCGTTACGCAGCGCACTGCACAGGAGTTGCGTGAGTCGATCAGCAAGAAGATCAACAAGCTGCCGCTCAGTTACTTCGACAAAGTCAGCTACGGCGACGTGCTTTCCCGCATCACCAACGATGTGGACGCTATCGGCCAGACGCTGGGCCAGTCGCTCGGATCGCTGATCACATCCGCGACGCTGTTCGTGGGCGCATTGGTCATGATGTTCTACAACAACTGGATCATGGCGCTGTGCGCAATCGGTTCAAGCATCATCGGCCTGATCATCATGATGGTCATTATGAAGGCCTCGCAAAAGTACTTCACCCGCCAGCAGGTCGCGTTGGGTGATGTGAACGGCCATGTGGAAGAGATGTACGCCGGTCACACCATCGTCAAGGCATACAACGGCGAGGCAGATTCTATTCGTCGGTTCGAGCGCTACAACGCGGATCTGTACGATTCCGGCTGGAAGTCGCAGTTCTTGTCTGGTCTGATGATGCCGCTGATGAACTTCGTCGGTAATTTCGGCTATGTGGTGGTGTGCGTGGTGGGTGCCGCGCTCGCCATGGACGGCCAGATCGAGTTCGGCGTGATCGTGGCGTTCATGATGTATATCCGCCTGTTTACGCAGCCGCTCTCGCAGTTTGCGCAGGCGTTCCAGAACCTGCAGCGTTGCGCCGCCGCATCCGAACGCGTATTCGGATTCCTCGAAGAGTCGGAAATGGCTGACGAATCCGGCAAGCAGGCGCTGCTTGGCGCTCAAGGCCATGAGGTGCACGGCGATGTGGAATTCAGTCACGTGCGCTTTGAATATGAGGCCGGCAAGCCGATTATCAACGACTTCTCCGCTTCTGTCTCCTCCGGTCAGAAGGTTGCTATTGTGGGCCCGACCGGTGCCGGTAAGACCACTATGGTCAACCTGCTTATGCGCTTCTACGAGATTGCCGGTGGCTCGATCGCCATCGACGGCGTGGACACCAAGTCCGTGCCGCGCTGGAATGTGCACGACCAGTTCTCCATGGTGCTGCAGGATACCTGGATCTTTAATGGCACTGTGCGCGAGAACATCGCCTACTCCAAGCCGGGCGTTACGGATGAGCAGATCATCAGCGCATGCAAAGCTGTGGGATTGCACCACTACATCATGTCGCTGCCGAACGGCTACGACACCGTGCTCGACGAGAATTCGTCGCTGTCCGCCGGCCAGAAGCAGCTGCTCACCATTGCCCGCGCAATGGTACAGGACGCGCCGATTCTGATCCTCGATGAGGCCACATCTTCGGTCGATACCCGTACTGAAGAGTTGATTCAGAAGGCCATGGACGCGTTGACCGTGGACCGTACCTCCTTCGTGATTGCGCACCGCCTCTCCACGATTCGCGACGCCGACATGATTCTCGTCATGAATCACGGCGATGTGATCGAACGCGGCACGCATGAGGAGTTGCTGGCTGCTGGTGGCTTCTACGCTGATTTGTACAACAGCCAGTTCGCGTTGGCGGGCTGACGGCTGAACTATCGCATGAAAAAGCTGCCCGGAAAATCGGGAGACTGGGCAGCGGAGCGGTCGGCGGTGAGGATGGCGCATTCGAATGGAAAGTGTGCGCGCAGCTGGGCGGCCGGGGTGGTGAAGAGGGCGGTGGCAAGGCCGTCAGCTTGGGCGGTAGCCAAAGATGGCGGCGTCGCGGCAACCCATGTGGCGGCTACGCTGTTAACCGGCACACCGTCGATGGCGTTGAGCAGATGGTGGAGTTGATGGCCGGCGGCATCGGTCCAGTGTCGGCGGCTGGGGGAGCTTGCGCAAAACGCGCCTTGGCTGATCTCTGTCACACCGACGGCGTTAGCCGGATCGGAGGGATCTTCAAGGGCGATGGTGATTGGTTCGCTCGTGTGCACCAGCAAATCGCCGCCGGCGTCGATGACATATCGGAGGTCGCTCTGGGCCACCCCCAGCCTCTCCGCAATCAGATCCACCAGATAGCCCTTGCCGCATGCGCCGAAGTCGAGTGCGACCGGGCCATGCGTAACCAACGTTGTGCCATGGTGCTCGATGGCGTGATCCCATGTGGCCCGCCCATGAATCGCACCTGTGTGTTCATCGGCATTGGGTTCGTTCACAGATGAATATGATTTGTCATATCCCAGCCGAATCAGATCTTCACCCACGCATGGGTCAATCGCCCCATTGGTAGCAGAAAACAAGTGGTCATACAGGTCAAATAGATTCAGCGTCCAGTCAGGAAAATCGAATGTGCCGCCGTGCGTGGCCACGCGCATCTGACCCACAATCGAGTCACCTTTAAATCGAGACAGTACGTTTTCGTAATCGGAAATGAGGTCTTCGATGTGCTGGTGCAGGTCACCGCCCAGCGCGCTCGCGGTATGCAACAGCAGGCCGGTTCCCAAGGCATTGGGGAATGCGGCGGTGTGCGGCAATTGCTCGGTTAGGCCTGTCATGCCTACTATCGTAGGGCGTGTGGCTGCGCGGCTGCAAGGCGCTGCGCTGTGCGGTGTATACTGAATCTTGACACTGTGTCAATGTTGATTCGGAGGGTATGAGAATGGACAATGCAACAGCGGTAAGTGCAACGAATGTGTCCGGTGGCTCGTTGCAATCGACTATCAAGGATTTGCCCATTGCCAAAGTGTGGGCCTTCGCGGTCGGCCAGTTCGGCTGGGCGCTGCTTTCCGGCATCATCTCCAACTGGCTCGTCTACTTCTACCAGCCCGATCAGGAGACCATCTCCCAAGGCCAGACCGTGTTCGTGCCGCAGGGTCTCGTGGTGCTTGGGCTAGTAACCGTGGTGGGAGGCATCACCGCATTCGCCCGATTCTTTGATGCTTTCGTGGACCCGGCCGTGGCCTCCCTGTCCGACCGCTGCGATTCCAAAGCCGGCCGCCGCATGCCCTTCCTGAAATTCGCGGCCCTGCCGCTCGCCGTGGTCACCGTACTCGTGTTCTGGAGTCCGATCAACGGCACCAGTTGGGTCAACGCGGCATTCCTGTTCGTCACTGTTATCGGCTACTACATTGCCCTCACGTTCTACTGCACGCCGTACAACGCGCTCATCGCCGAGCTCGGTCACGATTCCAAGCAGCAGTTGACCATCTCCACCGCCATCTCCTTCACCTGGGTGGCCGGCACCGCCATCGCCTATGTGGCGCCGGTGATTTGGGGCGCATTCGTGCCGATGATGGGGCGCATCACCGCCATCCGCGTGACCTTTACCATCATGGCTGCCGTGGCGTTCGCCTGCATGCTTGTGCCGCCGCTGGCCATTCGCGAGAAGGACTACGTCAACTCGCAGCCCACCTCCGAATCGACCATTGAATCCCTGAAGCAGACCTTTTCCGACGGTGAATTCCGCAAGTTCGTATGCTCCGACGTGGTCTACTGGGTGGCCATCACCACGTTCCAGACCGGCCTGCCGTTCTTCGTGACCAGTCTGCTGAAACTGCCGGAAACCACCACGACCATCTACTTTGTACTCATGACCGGCGTCTCGGTGTTGTTCTATCTGCCGGTCAATATCCTGGCTAACCGTGTGGGCAAAAAGCGCTTGTTGCTTATCGCTTTTGTGATTTTCGCCTGCGCGTTCGCCTTTGCCGGTGCACTCGGCTCCGGTGTACTCGCCCTCATGCCGGCCATGGCCCAGGGTCTGACGCTTTCAGTGGTGGGTGCGATTCCGATGGCTGCATTCGGCATCCTGCCGCAGGCCATCGTGGCGAATATCGCCGATGCCAGTTCCAAGACCACGGGCCAAGATCGTCAGGGCATGTTCTACGCGGCTCGTACTTTTGCCATGAAAATGGGGCAGTCCGTGGCCATGTTGCTGTTCACCGGAGTGTCCACCATCGGCATGGCATCCGGCGCGGGCTACCGTATCGCCGCCGTGTGCGCGGCTGTGCTGTGTGGATTGGGCGGCATTGTGTTCGCGTTCTATAACGAGAAGAAGGTGTTGCACATGCTGGGGGCATAGGCATAGTGCAGTTGCGGCTGGATTGGCTTGATTGATTCGACCAGCCAGCTGGCATACGTTTTTCAGACTATTTCGGCTCTTGTCTGGAAAATGTGCACTGCTGTGTGCTCAGTGTGCGTTCTTCCAGATTTTTGGGAAAATAGTCTGTCTGCCGACGCCCTGCCCGAATTGCGTTTGACTGCACCCCGTATTATATTTGTGCGAGTTGCTTTGCGGAGCAAAGTAACATCCAAGGGGCTGTAGCTCAGTTGGTAGAGCGCTTCGTTCGCATCGAAGAGGTCGCGGTTTCGACTACCGTCAGCTCCACGAGACCCTCTGCATTCATTCCACCGCAGAGGGTCTTTTCATTTTGAAAGTAGACCTCAAAAATGCAAAGCGCAGAAAAAACTCGTTGGTGAAGGGTCATTCTGCACTTCGAGGGGCTGATTTGGTGTTTGCTGGAGGTCTACCTCCGTTTCAAGGGGCTGGTCGTTAAGTAGACATGTCTCCAAAACGGCGAAATATCATTGATAGCAGGCCGTTCCTACTCACGTTTTGACGTTTGGGGAGCCCCTCGAAACGGAAGTAGATCTCCGGAACATGTGAAATCAACCCCTCGAAGTGCAGAATGCTCCTGATCCCACAGTAGATTGCTCTTTGGCTTGGGCAATACTGGGAGTATGACAAGCGCAGATGAGTTGAATGAACAGCGTGACGCTGAACAGAGCGTCGCACAAGTGTCTGAACGCAACGATGGGAACGATGGGATTGATGCCGGCGAACCTGCCGCTTCCCAAACTCGCGAGTCGGCTGTGACTATTCCTGCTGGCACTGTGGTACTCGCTGCGACCCCAATCGGCAACGTCGGCGACGCTTCTGCTCGTCTGGTGGTTTTTTTGGAACGTGCCGACATCGTAGCCGCAGAAGACACCCGCCGCCTGTTCGACCTGGCTCGCCGCCTCGGCGTCTATGTGAACGGTCGAGTCGTCGCCTACCACGATCACAACGAGCGAGACAAGGCCGACGGTTTGCTTGATCAGGTCGAAACCGGTGCGACCGTGCTCGTCGTTTCCGACGCCGGCATGCCCACCATCAACGATCCAGGCCTGGCCATTGTGCGCCGCGCCATTGAACGCGGCCTGCCCGTCACCTGCGCGCCTGGCCCCTCTGCCGTGCTTGACGCGCTTGCCCTTTCCGGCCTGCCCACCGATCGCTTCTGCTACGAGGGATTCCTGCCGCGCAAGCATGCCGAACGAGTGCAATATCTACGCACACTGTTGGGCGAACGCCGCACCATTGTGTTTTACGAGACGCCTCACCGCATCGCCGATTCGATGGATGATCTGCTTGACGCATTCGGCCCGAACCGTCCGATGGCGCTATGTCGGGAGCTCACCAAGGATTATGAGCAAATCCGGCGAGGTCCAATCGGAGAGATTCGCCAGAGTGTGATTGACGATCCGCCGCGCGGCGAGATGGTATTGGTCATCGGCGGCGCTTCCAGTGAAGAGGCCGAGGCCGCCGCGCCCAGCACGTTGAGCGTGGAAGATATGGCCGTGCTGGCTATCGACCGTGCGTTGGAGGATGGCCTGCGTATCAAGGACGCCATCGCGCAGGTGGTGCAGGAGCATCCGTTGGCCGATGGTTCGCTGGCCAATCGCAAGCAAGTGTATGCGGCGGTGTTGGAGATTAAGGGGTAGGATCCGCGTATTTACATGATGCCGTTGGTTGGCGCTTGCGATTGACGTGGATAATTGATGGCATCTGTAATGATTGAGATTCCGCGGTAATTTGCCGGGGGATGAGACTTGCGGCAGCATTATTCCTCCTCCATCGATTCCAGTAGAACCGCCAGCGCCCGCTTCACTCCTGGTCCGCCCGCCTGCGAGATGAATTCCAACAATGCCGCATCCGCCCGAGGATTGGCAATAAGCCAGCGCCTGAGTTCGGGCGCATGCTGGGCGATATGCCACAGCACTTCGATTGGCGTATCCGGCGAACAGGCTACGGATGGGGTCAATGCGATTGGCGGCGATGGTGGGGCATCATGATTGACAGCAGCGCTCGCGTGCGGGCTATGCGATTGAATATCAGAAGCGCGCGGTAGCCGCTGCGCTTGATGCAGACGGTCAAGTCGCCGGGAAGCGTGGCGGCCGGTTATGCGCATTGCCCTAAGGCCGGTTCGGACTCCCGTTGTAATGATTCGAAAAATATCCGTGCGCGACCGGCATGCTTATGATGCCGGTGCTCTTTGATGATCTGCAGGCATTCGCTGGCACGGAAACTGTATGCGGTCATCAAGCGGCATACCAACGTATTGATGGCGGACGGGTCCGGCGCATCGTCCATGCCCATCACCAGATCACAGGCTGTACGCTGCGGTGTGGTGACAGGAAGATTGCCCAGTCGAATAATGTGCTCTGGCGACGTGACCCGCCTGAATACGCGGATGCGGCGGCCTGCGGAAGTCGAACGAAAATGCGAAGTGGAAATCACGTCAATGGTTCTCGGAAAATCCGGGCCGCCAAGCCACACCCAGGCGGCAGTCAGCGCGCACGCCACGGTTCCGAACGGGGCGACCGTGGAGACAATCATCGCGCGGCCATATAGTGTGCTGGCGTGTTCGTTCCAGTAGCCAGCGGATTCGTCGAACTTTCGTATGGTGCCGAATGTTTCCAGCCGGCTTAAGCTGAGCGGTCCGGGCAGATCTTTGGTGAACAGCACGGGCGGCACTGATGGGCTGACGGTGGTGTGCCGAGCGGTGCCGGCGTTGGCTATGGTGCTCGTCATCGAGCGATTTGGTGCATTCATGTGCCCGACCATACGCATAGTTTGCGCTCGGGCGCTACCGGATAGGCGAAAACGGTGGATAAGTGGATAATTCCGACTGCCGCGCCGAGATTGTGGACAATGCTGTGGGCGGTTTGTTGAGGGGCTGCGCAATGGTCGGTAATCCACATGTTTAGGCATGCTCTTTGTGCTGTGCATCGGCATTTCGATGGGCTTTCCGCGCGTTGCTTATGCGTGTGCCCGGCGTGTCCCCGCCGCGCCGGATAATCAAACATTATGAGTCATGTTTTGGTGAATGTTGCTTGGCCGTATGCTAACGGCCCCCGTCATATTGGTCATGTCGCAGGATTTGGTGTGCCCTCCGACGTTTACGCGCGTTACGAGCGCATGAAAGGCAATGATGTGCTCATGGTCTCCGGCACCGATGAGCACGGTACCCCGATTCTCGTTGAGGCGGAGAAGGAAGGTCTCACGGCCCAGGAGCTGGCCAACCGCTACAACCGTGTGATCGCCAAGGACCTGTGCGACCTCGGCCTGAGCTACGACCTGTTCACCCGCACCACCACCGGCAATCACGAGCACGTGGTGCAGGAGATGTTCAAGCAGTGCTTGGAGAACGGCTACATCTACAAGGGCACCCAGCAGGTGGCCATCAGCCCCTCCACCGGCCGTACCCTGCCCGACCGCTACATTGAGGGCGAGTGCCCGATCTGCCATGCCGAAGGCGCGCGCGGCGACCAGTGCGACGCCTGCGGCAATGAGCTCGATCCGGACGAGCTCATCAACCCGGTTTCCAAGATCAACGGCGAAACCCCGCGCTTTGAGCAGACCGAACACTACTTCCTCGACCTGCCGGCGCTCGCCGAAGCCAACAAGGCTTGGCTGGAGACCCGCAAGGGCTGGCGTACCAACGTCACCAATTTCTCGCTTGGCCTGTTCAAGGAAGTCAAGCCGCGCGCCATCACCCGCGACATCGACTGGGGCATTCCGGTGCCGGTCAAGGGTTGGATCGACAACCCGAACAAGAAGCTGTACGTGTGGTTCGACGCCGTGATTGGCTACCTGTCGGCCTCCATCGAATGGGCCCGCCGCCAGGGCGACCCGGAGAAGTGGCGCGAATGGTGGAACGACCCGAAGTGCCCGGCCTACTACTTCATGGGCAAGGACAACATCACCTTCCACTCCCAGATCTGGCCGTCCGAAATGCTCGCATACAACGGCAAGGGCTCCAAGGGCGGCGAAACCGGCCCGATGGGTCCGCTCAACCTGCCTGAGCAGGTGGTGGCCAGCGAGTTCATGACCATGGAAGGCAAGAAGTTCAGCTCCTCCCGCGGCATCGTGATCTACGTCAAGGACATCCTCGCCCGCTACCCCGTGGACGCCGTGCGCTACTACATTTCCGTGGCCGGCCCCGAATCCTCTGATTCCGACTTCACCTGGGCCGAGTTCGTGCGCCACAACAACGAGGAGCTCGCCTCCTCCTGGGGCAACCTGGTCAACCGCGTGGCCAACCTCATCAACAAAAACTTCGGCGAGATTCCGCCGCTGGACGAGGATTCGATGACCAACGAAGACCGTGGCCTTCTGGAAGAGACTTCCGCCGCGTTCGACGTGGTCGGCTCCTCCATCGAAACCCACCACCAGAAGCACGCCCTATCCGAGGCGATGCGCGTGGTCGGCGACATCAACAAGTACATTTCTGCCACCGAACCGTGGAAGATTAAGGACGACCAGGCTCGTCTCGGCACCGTGCTGCACGTGGCCGCTCAGGCCGTGGCCGACGCGAACCATCTGCTCGCGCCGTTCCTGCCGCATTCCGCGCAGAAAGTGTGGGAGGCGCTCGGCGGCGCCGGCACGTTCTCGCCGCTGCCCGAGCTCAAGGAAGTCGAGGATCTCGACAAGCCCGGCTTCACGTACCCGATCATCACCGGCAACTACGAGCTCGGTGTGAACGTGCACCCGTGGAAGAGCGAGGCGATCGAGGTCGGCGCCGTGGTGCCTAAGCCCACGCCGATCTTCGCCAAGATTCCGACCGAGGCCGTGAAAGAGGAGCTGGCTCGCTTCGATGAAGCGTTGGCTGCTCGCCGCGCCGCCGAGGCCGAACGTCTGGCCGCCGAGAAGGCCAAGCTCGCCGCCGAGTGATTCGACGTCGTTAGTCCATAGCTGACGGGCCGCATTCCTTTCGCCGCATTGCGTGGCGATGGGGTGCGGCCCGTTTCATTATGTGCGATTGGGACCGGCACATTGTGCGTCCATGCTCTTGATGCGGGGTACCCCCTGTGCTCATAGTGTCATTCGGCTTTGGACACGAGAATGCCCAGCGCGTAAGACCCGACATAGTTGTGCCGGTTGCCGGGCAGCGTTACAAACCCGTCACAGTTTGCCAAGACTTTTCCCAGACAAGCACATCGAATCCCCAAGAATGAGATGGTTATATAGAACATGTCAACGGAATGAAGTTCATACCGGTGGCGAGGTTCTTCCGAACCCCATAACTGAACCCTTCTTCTCTCTTCTCTCTCACCCGGCGGCCCCCTCCGCCGGGTTTCTTCTTTTTGACTGCTGGTTGCATGATGAGACCCGAATTGTGGCGGAGTTTTCTTCTACCTATGGTGAGGAACTGTTGCGTTCATTGAACGAAGGGAAGACCATGTATTCCGTCACATTTCCGGGCAACCTGACTCAAGCGGAATCGGCCTTGGTCAAGCGAGGCACCATACAGATTGCCGCGTTGCTGGCCGCAAAGATCACCGGCCGCGGTCTCATCATCAACGACGGCGACATCGAATACTCATGGGATTTCATCCTGGTCGACGCCAGCAGCGATGAACAGAACACCTTTGACGAGCGACTATTGCGGATGCTGTCCGACTACATCCACGCCGGATTTCCCGATGCCGTGGTCCGCTACACCAAGCACGAGGCGCCAAGGCTCAGTAAATAAACGTGAATGCCCCTCCTCTCTGAACAGAGAGAAGGGGCATTCGAATATATGCTCCCGCCAGCGGGAGCTAAGAGAAAACGTCAGCGGCAGCGGCGGGTCAGCGGCAGCCAGGGGTCGAGCTCGACCGGTTCGGTGGTGAGCAGGGCGCGGGTGGCGTCGTCGAGATATTCCTTGCGGATGATGAGTTCGGTGACGAAACGGTCGAACCAGGCGTCGGACATCACGTAATAGCCGTCTTTGCCGGCGTCCTTGCCCCAGCTGTTCTCCACCTTCCAGCGGTTCGGCTTGCCGTCCTCGCTGAGGTTCACGCCGGTGAAGGTCATGGCGTGGTTGCTCTGGCTGTCGCCGTATTCGAGTCCGTGAGCCTTGTCTCCGGTGAATTCGGTGCCGAACAGCTGGTCGACGCGCACCACGGACTGGTCGAAGAAGCCATCCTTGCGCAGCGCGAACTGCGTGCAGTCGCAGGCGAACCAGATTGGGTGACCGGCGGTGAGCTGGTCAAGCGCGGCCTTCTTGAACACGTCCAGCGGCACGTTGACGAACTCCATATCCGTCAAGGACGCCCAGCTGCGCATCGGCTACAGCACCAAGACCCGCGTGCTGGAGTACAACGGCAAGTCCAAGCCGCTTGACGACCTGCAGGTGCGTAAGGCCATCACTCAGGCCTTCGACGTGAACACCTACAACAATGTGCAGTTCCAGGGCCTGAACTGGAAGGCCGAGCAGCCGGGCTCCGAGCTGCTGCTGCCGTTCCAGAAGGGCTACGAGAACAACCTGCCCGCCGAGGCCAAGTACAACGTGGACAACGCCAAGAAAACCCTTGAGGCCGACGGCTACAAGATGGGCAAGGACGGCTACTACGCCAAGGGCGGCAAGACCCTTGAGATCTCCTTCACTTTCTTCGGTGACGACGCCACCCAGTAGGCCCTCGCCAACGCCTACCAGGCGATGATGAAGAAGGCCGGCATCAAGGTCAAGGTCGTGAACGTGGCCGAGTCCAAGTTCTCCGACACCGTGTCTTCCGGCAACTACCAGGTGCTGCCGATGGCTTGGCAGGCTACGAGCGCCATGACCTTCGTGGTGTCCGCCCCGCAGCTGTACACCTCCGACGGCTCGTCCAACTTCTCCTATGTAGGCAACAAGAAGATCGACGAACTCGTCAAGAAGGCTGGCAACCTCTCCGACTATGACGAGCAGACCAAGGCCGTGAACGCCGCCGAGAAGGAAGCCTTCAAGCTGTATGGCACTATCCCGGTCTCCAACCCGGCTTCGTACCTCGGCGCGAAGAAGGGTCTGGCCAACTACGGCCCGTCCGGCTTCGCTGGCAACCTGCCGCAGGACATCGGCTGGCAGAAGTGATGATGTCTGATCGGATGTCTATTGACATCTGACTGATGTCTGACTGACATGGCCACCGCGCCGGGAACGGTCGGCCGCACGCATCGACTGCATGGCTTTCGATGCCGGACGCGGCCTGCAGCGGTTCCCGGCGGGGTGTGACCGCAGCCGCATATGCCTTACACTCCTTATTTCTGCATATGATGCTGCGGTTGGGAAGCCTCCCGTTTGCGCGCTTATACGTCGCGCGCGAACGGGAGGCTTTTGCGTACTTGCCGCGATTCCACCCCAGCAACGATTTGTCCACCTTGCTGCCCGCGCAGGCGCACGATTAATGGGTGTGTTGCATTCTGTAGTAGATTGACGGGTCCGGCTTATTCGCGGTAGCTGAACAGACGGCGTTGAATTTTTGCATTGTTCGCCGATGAGGATATATGTGCGTGCTGCTTGAACAAGACCCGGCGCGCAAGCTGTATGCCACCGGTCATCACAACATCGTGAACGTTCCCGGCACCGACGAATGGATTATCGCGTATCACCGGTTCGCCTACAATCCGGCCGGTCGCTGGGCTGGAGGCGATGGCTGTCATCGCGAAGTGGTATTCGCGCCGCTTGACTACAATCCTGACGGCTCGCTGGTTCCCGTCCGCCCGCAAGTTGGTTCCTACGTGCGTTCGCTGGCGTTCTGACCTGTAGGCTGTCTGTCTCTGTCTGTTCGTTGTCTTCGCCTTGCTTGCGTTTTGTACGTTTTATCTGTTTCGTGAGTTTCGTGCGTTCTGCGGATTTCACGCGTTTCGCGCAGTGCCGTACGCTGATCGCCATTCAGCGTGCGGCACTTTTGCATATCTCACGTGTTGCGGGAGATGCCGATTCCGTCGCACAATACGTAAAACGTGAATGAACCACTCACTATTCTTATGTTTTTTGTGACTCAGAGTGTGTTTTGCATATGTAAAAACGTGAATGCTAAGATGATATCAGTATGTGATTGTGTGATGACCTGAGTGTTTTCAGTCATTCTCCACAAAAGAGGAGGGGAATATGCTCAAGCGCCATGCATATGACCAGTTGCTGAATTGGAAGAACCGTAAAACCAAGCAGGGCTTGCTGATCACGGGTGCCCGGCAGGTGGGCAAGACCACGCTGATTGAGCAGTTCGGTGCAGACCATTATGAGCATGTGGCTAAGGTGAATTTCATCGAAATGCCTCAGGCGGTCGAAACGGTAAGCAAGGCCAAGGACACCGAAGACCTGATACTGCGGTTATCGGTACTTTCCGGCACGGAAATTACGCCGGGCAAGACTCTGCTGTTTCTTGACGAGATGCAAGCGTGTGAGGACATGCTCACGTGGACCAAATTCCTGTCTGGCGCCAAAGGATTGGACGTCATCGTTTCTGGCTCCCTGCTGGGCATTGATGTGTTCAATGTGCGTTCGATCCCGGTGGGCTTCCTGCAGACGATGCGTATGTATCCGCTCAATTTCTATGAGTTCTGCGCTGCATGCCGGCTGCCTCAGCTCGCTCTCGATACGTTGCGTGAATGTTATGTGGATCGACGGGAGGTCCCCGATTATCTACATGAACGGCTCACCGACCTGTGGTACAAGTATCTGCTGATTGGTGGCATGCCCGACGCAGTGCAGTCATTCGTGGATTCTGCCGATATTGTCAAGGTCCGCAATACTCAGCAAGCCATATTCGATACCTATGAATACGACATCACCAAATATGTCTCCGATTTGGTGGAACGTCGTCATATCAAGAGCATTTACGAGGCGATTCCAAGTCAGCTCAATGCGGAAAACAAACGATTCAAGTTCTCCAAGTTGGGCAAGAATATCAGGTTCGCTCATATGCAGACGGCGTTCGATTGGTTGGCGAACGCAGGTATCGCCTTGCCTACTTCGCGCGTGCAAGACCCTGAATACTCGCTGACGGAGCATGCCGACGAGAACACGTTTAAACTGTACATGAACGATGTCGGTTTGCTGACCTCCCGTTTGATGCGCAGTGTGGACTTAGAGATTGTGAATCACCGATCCAGTATGAATTACGGGTCGATTTTCGAGAATGCAGCGGCTCAGGAACTGTTTGCACAGGGATTGGAACTGCATTACTTCAACCAGAACCGTATTGGTGAAGTTGATTTTGTAGTGCAGCAAGGTCTGGATGATATTTCACTGGTTGAAATCAAATCGGGCAAGGACTATACGCGGCATCGGGCCATGAACAACCTACTGGATACCGACAATTATCGGTTTGCCCATGCCTACGTGTTCCATGATGGCAACGTGGAGACTGTTGGACGAACCGAATACCTGCCCATATACATGCTGGGTTGTTTGAGCGTGATATGACATGCGCCACTTTCCCGGGAACGTGTCGCTGATTGGGTCTGTTGCCCGGCCTAGCGGTTCGGTCCATTGACCCAGCCTGTTACTTCACCCTTACCGTCCGCAATGGAGTGAGCCGACTAATCCATATCCGCAAAATCGACAAGCGTCACTGTACCGTCTTGCGCCGCGCGGGCGGCGACATGCTCGTCGAAGCCTGATTTGGAGAACAGCATGTAATGGCTGGTTTCGGGGTGCAGCAGTCTGGCGCGATTGCGCAGCACTTCCAACTGCTGCAGACCGGATGGCATGCTGCGCCATTTGCATTCGCAGAATAGAATCGTAATTTACTTAATTATGATTCTATAATTTGGTCGACTGGTATGCAACAGGTCTCGAGCGTGCATTGCCGCATGCGCAACGTTTCGCGACGCATTCCGGGGAATATTGCGCTTAGAGAGCCGCGTATCGTTGCGAATGCGGGGAACACGCAGGGTTGTGGGCTGTTGCGATTGGACGCAAGCCGCCTAGACTAGTACGCGTTTACGAAAGTCGAACGTGCTTCGACCGGTGAAGGAGAGCTCCGGTCGTGCGACCAATCGCCAATGATTGTCGCAGTACGAAGCACGGCTGATCGTGAATCGTGGCGGCAACGATTGCCGCGTGCGGCGCAGGAGCATGCCGCACCATACCACAAGCAAACAATCCCCAAGAAACGGTGATCTCCTCACATGTACGTCGATCCGGGAATCAATACCAGCGCAAGCAACCTCAAATGGGTGCTGCCATACTGCAAACCAGACCTGCCCCGCGTGGCAGGCGCGTTCCTACTGTTCATCGTCAATAACACGATGGCCCTGACCATTCCGATTCTGTCCGGCATCATTGTGGACCGTGTCATCGTCGGCGGGCATACCGACGAACTGCCACGTCTGTGCGGACTGATGATCCTCATGACCATCATCCGCGTGGGCGCGCGATACGGCTACCAGATGTGGATGGAGCGTTTCGGCCAGAACTCGGTCTACCGCCTCGTCTCCGACGAATACGAGAAGCTGCACGAGCTCGACTTCACGTACTTCAACCACACACGCACCGGCGACATCATGAGCCGCCTGACCTCCGACACCGACGCGATCCGCCACTGCCTGAGTTGGGTGAGCTACCAGATCGCCGACTGCGTGGTTATGTTCATCGGTGCCCTGTGTGTGATGTTTGCCATCGACTGGCGACTTGCGCTCGCCCTGGCCTGCGTCACGCCGTTCATTTTTGTGCTCACGCGCGGCCTGTCCACGCACGCCCACCCGCTGTTCTTCGCCATCCGCAACTCGCTGGCCTCCCTCAACTCCATGGTCGAGGAGAACATCGAGGGCAACCGTGTGGTCAAGGCATTCGTGCGCGAACCGTACGAAACCGAAAAGTTCGACGAACACAACGACGACTACATGCAGCGCAACATGGCCCTGGCCTACAACTCGCGCAAGTACATGCCCTGGCTGGACGGCCTCGGCTTTTCGCTGCAGCTCATCACGCTCGGCCTCGGCGGCTTCCTGGTCATCAAGGGCTACATGACCCTTGGCAACTTAGTGAGCTTCAACTCCTTCCTGTGGATGATCGACGGCCCGGTGCGTGCCTCCGGCTGGCTCATCAACGACTGGCAGCGATTCAACGCCAGCTGTATCAAGATTCGCAAGCTGCTCACCGAACAGCCGCGCATCGTAGAGAAGCCCGACGCGGCCGAAGCCGTCAAGCAGGCGGTCACAATCGTCGAGCAGGTCAAGCGCGATGATGAGGCTACCGGTGCTACCGGAGCGCCCGGGGCTTCCGGAACATACGGTGCCCAGCAGTCCGCCGAACGCAAGTCCTGCCCGCTGCGCATCAAAGGCGACATCCGCTTTGCCCACGTCAGTTTCGCCTTCCCGGACGACCCGGAAACCCCGATCCTCAAAGACCTCGACTTCACCGTGCCTGCCGGCTCCAAACTCGGCATCCTCGGCGAGACCGGTGCCGGCAAGTCCACGCTCGTCAGCCTCATCTCCCGCTTCTACGACCCAACCGTGGGCCATGTGCTCATCGACGGCATCGACGCACGCGACTGGCCGCTGGCCACCTTGCGCTCGCAGGTGTGCATCGTGGCGCAGGACACCTTCTTGTTCTCCGACACCATCGGTGGCAATATCGGCTTTGGTGCCAGCGATGATAGCGACGACCGATATATCCAGAAAATGGCCCAGATCGCCGGCGCGGACAATTTCATCAGGTCGATGCCGCAGGGTTATGACACCGTCGTGGGCGAACGCGGCGTGGGCCTGTCCGGCGGGCAGAAACAGCGCCTGTCGCTGGCCCGCGCGCTCGCGGATGATCCGTCGATCCTGATTATGGATGATACGACCTCGGCCGTCGATATGGAGACCGAGGCGGAAATCCAGAAGCACCTCAAGGAAATGGACGGCGGCAAGACCATCGTCACCATCGCCCACCGCATCTCGTCGGTCAAGGATTCCGACCTGATTCTGGTGCTCGAACACGGACGCATCGTCGAACGCGGCACCCACGCCGAACTCGTGGCCGCACACGGCCGCTACTGGGGCATCTACCACAAGCAGCTCGGACTCCAGTCCGGCGCCGCACAGGGGTTTTAACCGTCGTTCAACCTCCCTCTGACGAGGGCTGAGCCGTGAAGAAAACAGCCCTGTGGGCTGTTTTTAGGCGAGGGCGAACCGATAGGTGAGCAATAAATAAAGGAAGCGATGACGGAGGGGGAGATTTTGACGACATATCTTTCCCCCAGGCAGCTTCGCTGACAGCCCCCTCGCCGGAGGGGGCTTGAGAAGAGGACTTATGGCACAACGCAATACATTCCGCGAGGATGAGGAGCTGGAGGAGTCCATCAACCTCCACGACATCGCTCGCGTCGGCAAATATCTCAAACCGTACATTTCGCGCATTGTGCGCATCCTGGCGGTCGTGGTCTCGATGAGCTGCATCGTGGTCAGCGTCCCGTACCTGACCAAGATTATGATTGACGACGCGATTCCGAACAAGGATCTCGGCAAACTGGCCATGCTGGCCGGCGGGCTGTTCTGCCTGATCGTGATCTACGAACTCGCGCTGCGCTACCGCACGGTGGCCATTACTCGCGTGGGCCAGCTCATGCTCAAGGACATGCGCCGCGATCTGTTCACACACATCCAGACCCTGCCGTTCAGCTACTTTGACTCGCGCCCGCACGGCAAGATCCTGATCCGCGTGGTCAACTATGTGAACACCCTTTCGGACACGCTCTCCTCGGGTCTGATCAACGTGTTCTCCGACATCTTCACATTCTTCGTGACGCTGATCGTCATGTTCGCCATCGACTGGCAGCTGGCATTGTGGAGCCTCGTACTGTTCCCGGTGCTCATCATCTGGGTGCGTGTGCTGCAGTACTTCCAGCGCAAGGCTTATCAGGTGCTGTCCAACAAGCAGAGCAATCTGAACGCCTTCATCCACGAGTCAATCGCCGGCGTGAAGACCACGCAGACCTTCGCCCGCGAGAAGGAGCAGTTCGACACCTTCCAGCAGCAGCAAGACGACGTACGTACCGCCTGGATGGCCGCCAAGCACATTGAATTCCTGATGTGGCCGGGCGTGCAGACCATCTCCGTGATGACCATCGCGTTCATCTACTTCGTGGGCATCACCGGCTTCGGCGGCGTGAGCGTGACCACCGGTATGCTTATCGCGTTCGTGGGCTACGCGAACAACTTCTGGAACCCGGTGATCAACATCGGCAACTTCTACAACCAGCTGGTCACCTGCTCCGCCTACCTCGAACGCATCTTCGAGACGCTGGACGTCAAGCCCGAGATTGCGAACAAGCCGGGCGCCACCGAGCTGCCCGCCATTCAAGGCAAGGTCGATTTCAACGACGTCGTGTTCCGGTACGAGGACGACGGCCGTAACATCCTGAACTTGGTCGACTTCCACGTCACCCCGGGCAAGACCATCGCCCTGGTCGGCCCGACCGGCGCCGGCAAGACCACCATCGTGAGCCTGCTGTCCCGGTTCTACGACGTGTCGGAAGGTTCGGTGACCATTGATGGCCACGACGTGCGCGACGTGACGCTTGAATCGTTGCGCCGGCAGATGGGCGTGATGCTGCAGGACACGTTCATCTTCTCCGGCAACGTACGTGACAACATCCGCTACGGCAAGCTCGACGCCACCGACGAGGAGATCGAGGCGGCGGCGAAGGCCGTGCACGCGCACGAGTTCATCATGGAGCTGCCTGATGGCTACGACACCACGGTGGAGGAGCGCGGCTCGACCCTGTCCGCCGGGCAGCGCCAGCTCATCGCGTTCGCGCGTGTGCTGCTCGCCGACCCGCGCATCCTGATTCTGGACGAGGCGACCTCGAACATCGACACCCGCACCGAGGAGGCGTTGCAGGCCGGCTTGCGGCATCTGCTCAAGGGTCGTACGAGCTTCATCATCGCCCACCGGCTGTCCACCATCGAGAACGCGGACCAGATCTTCTACATCGACCACGGCCAGATCGTGGAGCACGGCACGCACGCCGAACTGCTGGAGGCCAAGGGCGCGTACTACCGCCTCTACGAGTCCCAATACGCGATGATTCGCGTGGCCACCGGGGCTACTGAGTAGCTCGGCCACCCGTAGCTGCCCCATATCCCCAATCTCCCGAATTTGTACTGCTGGCCGTTACTGAGTAGTACGAATTCGGGAGATGGGGATGTTCCCGAATTTGTGACGTTTAGCGATCGTCAGTGGCACATATTCGGGAGGTGTGGGGTTGCTTCCTGAATATGTGACGCTACGACGTTGTCAGTGGTACATATTCGGGAAGGGCATCGAGGTGGTGATGGGAGCGGTAGGGTGTCTGCCTACACTGGGGAGCTATGAGCAAGCACCACCATCGCGACCGTAGCTGGGCACCGGCACCTGAACCGCTGCCGCAAGACGCCCAGACCATCGACAACCACACCCACGTGGCCTCCGCCATACCGTTTGCGCGGGCCATGAGCCACGAGGCGCAGGAAAAAGGGCAGCCCGAAGTCCCGGTGTACGACGTCGACCAGTTGCTTGCACAGGCGCAAGCCGTCGGTATTGGGGGTATTATCGACTGCGGTTGCGAGCTGCCGCACCTGATGACCGCCGTCCAGATGGCCCTCGATCATCCAGGTAATGTGCACGCGGCGCTCGCAATACATCCCAACGAATCCGTGCTCCACGGTCATCGCGGTGTGCCGGGGCCGGATGGGCTGCCGCTCAAATACAAGCCGTACCACGACACCAGCTTTGAGGACGCTCTTGCTGAAGTGCATCGTCTTGCCACCACGTACCCCGAACAGGTGGTGGCCATCGGGGAGACCGGCATGGACCTGTTCCGTACCGGCGAGGGGGCTAAGGAGCTGCAACGTGAGGCTTTCCGCGCGCATATCGCTTTGGCCAAGGAACTGAACCTGCCCATGCAGATTCATGACCGCGACTCTCATCGCGAAGTCATCGAGACTCTGCTGGCCGACGGCGCTCCCGAGCGTACCGTGTTCCACTCCTACTCCGGCGACCGCGAGATGGGTGAGATTGCGCGCGAGCATGGATGGTACCTGAGCTTCTCCGGCACAGTGAGTTATAAGGGCAATGATGGCATCCGCGAATCGCTGCGCATTGTGGGACTGGACCACGCGATGGTGGAAACCGATGCGCCGTACCTCACGCCTATGCCGTACCGTGGCCGCACCAATGCACCCTACATGATTCCTTACACACTGCGTGCCATGGCCGATACGCTTGACTTGCCCATTGCCGATGTGGCCCGCGGCACCCGCAACACCACCCGTGTGGTCTACGGGGTGTGAGCGAGCTCGCTGCCATTATTCCTTGGGATGCGCCGCACAGGCTGCAGAAGTGGGCAATGACGTGTTGATTTGCCCCTTTTGTGGCGCTGTGTTGACTTGGAATTGAGCAGAATTTGTAAGAATCGCCAACGAGGTCTACGATATGTTGCTTGACATAAGCGAGGGGGAGGATCTCCACCTCGATGGAGGACTGAACGTATGGCTGAGTCAGATAAACAGGCTGAACGCGCCCAAAAAGCGGCAAAGCCCCAAAAGGCCCAGAAAACTAATGCCAAGGCTGGTGCCAATAAGGCAAAGGCTAAGCAGGAAGAAGAAGCCCTGCTGAGGGCCGACACCTTCACTAACGCTCCCAAGGTTTCCCGCCGCACCCTCACCAAGGAGGAGCGCGAGGCCATCGCCAAACAGCGCGAGGCCGAGACGCGAGAAGCCGAGAAAATCGCCAGCGCCTCTTCCAAAGGCCGTCTTGGCCGTTGGTGGGCTCGCCTGCAATCCGGACCGGATAAGGTCACGTGGGGCATGGCGATCGTGGCCCTTGGCGTGGTCTATGGCGACATCGGTACCTCGCCTCTGTACACCGCGCAGACCTTCCTTGCCGGGCAAGGCGGCCTCGGCAACGTGGATCGCGAGGCCGTGCTCGGTATGCTCTCGCTGGTCTTTTGGTCGATCACGCTGATTACCACCGTCAAATATGTGCTGATTGCCATGCGCATCGACAACAACGGCGAAGGCGGCATCTTTGCACTCTACTCGTTGATCCGCAAATACGGAGCCTGGCTCGCCATTCCCGCCATGCTCGGCGGCGCGGCCTTCCTGGCCGATTCCGTGCTCACACCGGCCGTGTCCATCAGCTCCGCAGTCGAAGGTCTGCAGACTTTGCCGCCGCTCGAGCAGCTGTTTGACGAGAATCCGAGCCTGACCCTCATGATCACCGTGGTGATCATCGTGATTCTGTTCTCCGTGCAGTCTCGTGGCACTGAAAGCATCGGCAAGGTCTTCGGCTCGATGGTGCTGGTCTGGTTCAGTTTCCTCGCCGTTGTGGGCGTGGTGAATCTCAACAACGACTGGTCGGTGTTCGCCGCCCTCAACCCGGTGTACGGCGTCAAATTCCTGTTCAGCCCGCATAACGCGGCCGGTATCGCACTGATGGGCACGGTGTTCCTCTCCACCACCGGTGCCGAGGCGCTCTACTCCGACATGGGTCATGTGGGCCGTGGCAACATCTACTTCACCTGGCCATTCATCAAGATTGCGCTGGTGCTCAACTACTTCGGCCAAGGCGCGTGGATGCTGAACAACGCCCGCAACCCGCAGTTCAACACTATGAAGTCGCTGAACCCGTTCTTCCAGATGATGACGCCGAACGTGCGCTATCTGGCGGTGATTCTCTCCGTCACGGCCGGCGTGATTGCCTCCCAGGCCCTGATCACCGGCGCATTCACCATGGTTTCCGAGGCCACCCGCCTCAACTGGATGCCGCATCTGCAGGTGCGTTACCCGGCCCGTACACGCGGCCAGCTGTACATTCCGGTGGTCAACGGCGTGCTGTGCGTCTCCACTCTGGCCGTGCTTGCCATCTTCAAGGATTCGGAGCACATCTCCGCCGCATACGGCTTGGCGCTGACCATCACCATGATCACCACCACTGTGCTGCTCGGCGTGTATCTCTGGTATGACCGCAAGCGCGTGGGCGCCATCGTGTTCACCGTGCTGTTCCTGGCCATCCAGATCATGTTCTTCATCGCCTCTATGGCCAAGTTCCTGCATGGTGGTTGGTTCACCTGCCTGCTCACCATCGCGATTCTGTTTGTCATGTACACGTGGAACGAAGGCACCAAGCTGGAGCGTGCGCAGCGTCGCCACATGCGGCCCAAGGACTTCCTGCCCGCACTCGACAAGCTGCACGGAGACTTCCGCATCCCCTACTTTGCGGACAACATTGTCTACCTGACTTCCGATTCGGAGACCAAGCGACTCGATACGGATATCTTCTTCTCCATCTTCGCCGATCACCCCAAGCGCGCCCGCGCATGGTGGGCAGTGAGTGTGGAGACCACCGATGAGCCGTTCACCCGCGAATACTCGGTGGAGAATTTCGGCACCAACTACATCTTCCGTGTGCGGTTCCGCCTGGGGTTCAAGGTCTCGCAGTCCATTCCGGCGTATATCCACCAGATCATGCATGACCTGTCCAAGACCGGAGAACTGCCCAAGCAGAAGTCGATCTACCCCAAGGTGGACGCCGACCCGGATATTGGCACAGTTCGTTACGTGCTGGTGCACAAGGCGCTGATGCCGGAGTCCAAGGTCTCCGCTCGCGGTGCGCTCTCGCTGCAAGCCAAGTACGCGATTCGCCATGTGGCCGGTTCTCCGGTCAAGTGGTTCGGATTGGCGCCCTACAACCCGTTGATTGAAGTGCAGCCGCTATTCGTCTCCACCCGCCGCCCGCCGCGTCTGAAGCGCACGGATGGGACCAAGACGGTTCCTGCGCCGACCCCGACTCGAAGCGTGGCCGATCCTGCGGCTGTTCCCGATCCCATGGATACCACCGCCGGCCTGAGCCGCTTGGTCCAAGAACTCGATGCCGCGATGTCGGCAGAGGAGAAAAAGTAGGTATCTCGGTTGAAAGGGGTACTCGAACCCTCTTGCGGAATAATAACTGCTTTCAGAGGGGTGCCTAAGTGTTGAGAACCCAAGTATGAATGGCGTTATTCTGCCGTTTGTACTTGGGCTCTTCCATATCGGGTACCCCTGCTGAAAGCAGTTAGCATTCTGCAGAAGTCGCAATGTGCCCTTTTCAACCGAGTTACCGCCGTGTATAGCCTGACGCGCTCTATAAAGAATGCCTATAACGGTGGCCGCACGTCGAAATATGGCTCGGGTAAGTTATCTGACTATGTGCAGATTATTGGGATACGCGACGGCAGGGTTCAACCTGAGCCTTAACGCCGTGTTGGGTCAGGGCAATGTCGAGGATTTCCGCGAATTGTCCGAGATCCACAACGATGGCTGGGGTGTGGCCCAGCTCGCGGATCCCGCGTCGGCGCCATACGTGCGCGACGGTGGCGCGCCCACTCCGGAAACCGGCACTAAAATCTACAAGTCCACCATCGCCGCACGCGCCGATAGCACGTTTGAAGCTTTGGCTAGCGAGCCGGCTCGCGGCGCCATTTGGCATCTGCGTCTGGCCAGCTCCAATCTGCCGCTCATTATGGAGAACCAGCACCCGTTCTATGCCAACGGTTTGAGCTTTATTCACAATGGCGATATTTCCGACGCCAATGGCCGCAACATTGTGACCAATCGTTCCTACCCCGTGGATCACAGCGTGTTTCTGTCCACCGGCGGACGCTCCGACTCCGCCATCTTCTTCGCGGTGATTCTGGAGTACGTCGGCTTCGGATTCCCGCTTGACGAGGCCGTGGCTCAGGCGGTGCGCGAGCTTCGCCAGGCATACCCGAAGTCCAGCTACAACTGCATGATCCAGTCCGAGGATCAGCTGATAGCCCTGTGCGCTGCCGGCCGCGAGAAGACCAGCCCGCGCATTGTGGAGATTTACGACGAGTATGGCCGTGGCGAGCAGGCCGCCGATTACCGTGTGATGCGCTACCGCGCGCTGAATGACGAGAATGGCGATCCGGCCGGTGTAGTGGTGTCTTCCTCTGGCTATGAGCAGGAAGGCTGGGACGTGCTGGAGAATGATCAGATGATCATCGCGTCCAACCGCAACGGTACCTACCGTCTGCGTTCCATCTGAACCGTTCCTCGACCGTTCCTCGACTCCCGCTGACGGGAGCTGGCTCGCGAAGCGAGACTGAGGGTGGTCTGATTGGTGGAAACGAACCACCCCCAGTCAGCTTCGCTGACAGCCCCCGCCAGCGGGAGCTCAGATCACTCGCATCCCGTACTTCTCAGCCAACGCCGGAATATCCGGTACGCCATATTTGGCCACCAGATCCAGCCAACGCCGCTTATTATCCTCGCCAAATCGCTCGGCTCGAGCCGTGTACGCCTCCACCTGCAGGAACTTCGGCGGCACCGACTTGCTGTGGAACTTATCGGCGTACATCACCACTTCCTGCTCAAGATTCATCGGCACGTAGTCGGCTGGGGGCAGGGGAAGCTCCTGCTTCACCACGTCCTCGCACGTGAGCCCCACGCCGGTATGGTTGCGGCAGAACTGGGCGATGGATTCGTCCACACCCTCATCGAGCAAATACTCATAACCCTTAAGTCCGTGCAGGATGTATCGTTTCTTGCTGAATTTGAGCGGTTCGCCGTCCGAGCCGTCATGCTTGAATACGCGATACGTGCCGATATCGTGCAGCAGCCCGCCGATGAGCACCAGATGCTCGTCCAGTAGGCGTGGCGGCACCTGGCCGCCCGTGACGCCCACAGTGGGTGGCATGGGCGTAGCCGACACAGCAGCATCTACCGTATTCTCTGTGCGACGATTGCTTCCCCGCTCGGGTGCATCTTTCGACAGCGTGCAACGACGCGTGAACAGTGCATTCTGCCGTCGCACAATCTGGCATCCGATGGTTGCCACAATCACGCAATGCGTGTGAACCAGCTCATAGGCCGCCTCGGACGGCGCAATCTTGCGATGCAGCTCGTCAATCTGCTCAAGTGTGGGAATATATCCGGTCATGATCGTCAAGTTTCGTTTCGTAAGGTCAGGATTATCCCTAGATTAGCTCGGGAATAAGCCACGTTGATGTCAGTGGGAACAGATTTGGGCCTTGTTTGACGTCTACTTGCGTTTCGAGGGGCTGATTCGATCTTCCCCGGAGATCTACTTGCGTTTCGAGGGGCTGGTGTCTAGGTAGGCAACGTCCGACAATGGCGAAATGGCGTTGCGCCAAGCCGTTTCTACATGCGTTTGACTGAATGACCAGCCCCTCGAAACGGAAGTAGACTTCCCGAGATACGCGAATCAGCCCCTTGAAGTCGAGAAGGCCCCTGCGATTCGATATTGCCGAATCGCAGGGGCCTTCTCGACGACTTGAAATCAGATCTCGAACATCTGGTCTGCGGCTTCGGCGATCTCGCGCGAGGCGGTGAGCACGATGATGCAGTGCTTCGGGTCGCCGCTATGCGCCAGCTTGGCAAGGGCGGCGAACACGGTCACTGTGTCGTCCACGTTCAAGCCGCGGGTCGGTTCGTCGAGAATCAGCACTTCCGCTTCCGTGCTGATGGCGCGGGCAATGGCCACCAAGCGCTGCTGCACCACGGGTAGCTTGCTCACGGCAACGCCGCTGGTCGCCTCCGAGAAGCCGACCTTGGCCAGCAGTTCACGGGCGATTACCGGCTTGGGCTTCAGGAAGTTACGGTTGGAGGCATTCATGGCATAGAGCACGTTCTGCTCGGCGTCCAGATCGGGCTGCACGGCGTGCAGCTGCGGCACGATGCCCAGACGGTGACCACGCAGATCCACAGGCTCCAGTTCGGCGATGTTGGCGCTCTTATTCATCACCGTGCCGGACTTCGGCTGTACAAGGCCGCTCATCACGCCCATAAGCGCGCGGCGCTTGGTGTCTGCGGTCAGTCCCGAGTCAGGGTCGTCGGTGATGAGCAGTGCGTAGGCGTGGCCTACGTAGCAGGCGAATTCCACGCTGTCGAGTAAGTTGATCTTGCCTTTGGCGCCGGGAACGGTGACTTTGTTCAGCGCAAAGGTCGGGTAGGTCTTGAGCAGGATGTCATCCGCGCCGCCGCCCACGAGCACGCGATCGATGCGCGAGGCGAGCGTCATGGTCGGTTCGGCGGTCTTGGACGCCGGCGCTGCGTGTTCAACCAATTCGTCTTTGCCACCAGATTTAGCCAGGTTCAGCGTCTCGTTGACGCGGTCCGCATTGCGCTTGGTCGCTGCGGCGGAGGTGTCTGCGGAAGCCAGAGCGTCCGCTTCTGCCTCGCTGAGTTCTGCGCCCGCGTTGTCCTCGGCGGTGGCGTCTGAGGCCTCAGTGACATCCGCGGCGCTTTCGGCGCTGGCCATGATGCTGTAGATATCACTGGAGGCATTGTCGTCAGCGTCATCCGCACCCTCGAGGTCGAGGCCATCTGCATCGTCAAAGATGACGCTGAACTGGATAGAATCGGCCGGAGCGGGCTTGATGGCATCCTTGGATGCCATGGCCGATTCGGCCGTGTTCTTCAGGGCTTCGTCCTTGCTGAGTTCCTGTTCGTTCTTCTCGCTCATGCCTTCGCCTCCGCATCGTCGTTGGACGTAGTCGTGGTAGTGGTCACAGCCTTGCCGAGTTCGGCAACCTCGTCGTCAGCCTCTTCAATGGTCTCGATTTCGCTGACTGTGCCCCAGTCGCCATCAGCGGCAAAGAGCTTGGCTGCGCTGAAGAACGCAAGTCGCAAGGCCGCAAGAATAGCCAGCGCTAAAATGGCGCCGAGCCCGCCCCAGACCATCTGCCAAATCAGGCTAGAGGTGACTGCGGTAGTGTGGCCGGAGATCAATGCCGCGCCGATGGGCTTTGCCGCAAAGGCGCCACCGACCAGGCCGATCACATAGAACGGCAGGGTGGCGAAGAACACCTCAAGCATGAATTGCCAGCCAAGGCGGCCGCGAGTTACGCCGGAAACCAGCGCCATGCCGATTTCATCATTGCGCTTCGGCGTCCACGCGGCCAGCAGCACTAGGGCCAGCAACAGCACGCCACCCACGGTGAGCAGCACGATCACGCCGGTCTTGGCACGAGCAGCCAAGGTATCCAACGGCTCAAGCGACTTGGTGTAAGCCTCGAGCGAGGGGGAAGAGATGGTGTAGCCCTTGGCCGGCAGCTTGGCTTTCTTCAGCGTTTTCAGCAGAGAATCATATGTAGCAGAATCCGTGACGTTGAACACCACGTTCAGGTCAGGCAGCTCCCACCCGGAGGCGGTTTCATTGCTGTACTGCGGGTCGAGTCCGGCCTTGGAGAAGGTCTGGTAGTTCGTGAAGATCGCGTTCTCGCGATTGCGGGCGGCAACCACCGGGTTGTCCACGGTGGATTCGGAGGTGTACTTGTAGATGCCGCGCACCTTGAGCTCTGCGGTGTCTGATGCGCTGGTGGCAGTGGCTACCTTGAACGTATCGCCCACCTTAAGATTATTGGCCTTGGCAAACGCTTCAGAGACCAATGCGCCGGTGGTGTCTGGGTTGGCGGATTTGTTGTTATAGCTCAGGCCCTTGCCGTCCACGATTTCAAAGGTGCCAAGATCGCTTGCTTTGGCCGCGTCCTTGGTCCAGAATGCGCGCCAAACCAGCTGGCCGCCGGTCTTATCGTCGGAAGCGGAGCCGAGCGAGCCGCCATCGAGCGCTTTCAAATCGCCACTCACGCGGGCGGGTACTGTTCCGGTAACGGTGAAGTCGAGCGTGGTACCGGCGGTCTGAATAGCCGAGGCGTAATCGGTGTACGACGACCAGGTCATGTAATGCTTGGTGGTGGCCGAGTCGGTGGCGGAGACCTTCTTCCAGGTGGCCGCGCTCGGGCGAATCGCCATATTGGCTTTCTGCGAATTGTATGTGGTGGTGTGTGCGGTGGTGTTTTCCTGCACAATGGCCAGTCCGGCAACCGTGCCGAACGTGACTGCCAGAGTGATGAACGCGGTTAGGGTGGTGCGTCCCTTGGAACGCATCAAAGCCCGCCAGGCGTTGCTGAGGACGAACATGTGTACCTCTCCCGTTCTCCTAAGCCGAACAAATCAATACGGCTCTACTATTGTTGCGCTTCGTGACCGTTTTCTTGCGCAATACTGTTATACCCCTCAATGAAGTCTGGGAATGCGCTGGGAACAAACATGGTCAATGTGGGTAAAAGCGATGCAAAAAACTGCGCATAATCGCGCGGAACATGGAAATTCTGTTGCGATTCGTCGTATCAGGAATAGGTTCATCGCATTCTGTTACACTTACCCACGACGTATAACACCTATTATTCGCAGAGTCGACGTGCTCTTGTGAGGCTGCCGCGCAGTGCGGAACGGCCTCGATATCGGCAAGAGCATAGCTCGTCTTGGACGGTTGCAGCACATGCCTGATGCATCCGTCTTGCGAAACAGGGAGGCAAAGGATATGGCGAACCGGCACGCACAGAACAATCTGCCCAATTTTGGTTGGCAGAAGGTGCGCGGCCCCCATCACATCATGGCATACCGGACGAGCCGCAAGGCCGCTGCAGCCGTGTCCATGGCTGTTATTGCCGTGCTGGTGTTTGTGGGAACGTTCGCCGCTGCCACTTGGGCCGATGTGTCTGGCGCGGTCAGCAGCCAGAAGGTGCAGGTCATCCAGCAGAAGGGTGCCAAGAAAGTAGATGACTCACCGGTGGATCCGTATGCCAATAAGGTAATCAACATTCTGTTGATTGGTCAGGATACGCGTGATGGTGCGGGTAACTCCGCGATTGGCGGTAGCGGCAGCGACGTTGCGGATCTGCATAATTCCGATACCACGATGATTCTGCAGATCGCCGCAGACCGTAAGAGCATGAATCTGGTATCGATACCGCGCGATCTCATGGTCTCCACTCCGGGCTGCCAGACCACTAACGGCGAGATTGCCGCGCAGTCTTCGGTGATGTTCAACTCCATTTTTGCCAACGGCTACTCGCAGGGCGGCGACGTGGCCTCGGCTGCCAGCTGCACCATGAACGAGGTGAACCATCTGAGCGGCCTGGACATCCAGAACTTCATGGTGGTTGACTTCGGCGGCTTGGTCAACATGATTGATGCCATCGGAGGTGTGGATATCTGCATCCCTACGCAGATGACGGATGTCTACACCGGATTGAACCTTTCCCCAGGCATGCAGCATTTGACCGGTGGCCTGGCAACACAATATGCACGTATGCGCCACGGTACGGGCACGGACGGCTCGGACACCATGCGTACCACGAGGCAGCAGTATCTGATCAGGCAGCTGGTGAAGACGGCATTGTCTAAGAACTACTTCACACAGACGAGCGAGCTGTATCAGCTGGCAAAGTCGGCGCTGGACTCGGTGCAGATGAGCGAAGGCCTGGCTAATGTAGGTACATTGGCTGGTCTGGCTACTAGCTTGAAGAACTTCAGCATGGATAACCTTTATTCCATGACGATTCCGATTACCCCGTGGGTGGAAGATCCCAATCGCAGCCAGCTGGCCGACGGTGCAGATGCCGTGTGGGAGAAGTTGCGCAAGGGGCAGCCGCTGGTGGATAAGGCCGAGACAGCGGCCACCGTTGATGGCACTACCACTACGGACGGTACGACCGCTGATGGTGCGACCGCCGATGGAACCACTGCTGACGGAACTGTCACCGACAGTTCCACCTACAACGAAAAGATCGGCGTGATCACCCAGGCTGACGGTACCTTGATTGACGCCCAGACCGGCGGCATCATCGATCCTGAGACCGGAGCAATCCGCAGTTCTGTGACTGGCCAGTTCATTGGTATGAACAACCGGTACATCGAAGTGACCTACTGCGGTGTGACTTACTAGCACTTATTAACACTATTGACAGCTCGCATGGCAAACCTCAGGTTCTGGCTCACCGTGCTTTGCTGGCCACGCTCGAATCGTAACGATTGCGGGAAAAGTTGCGTGCAATTTGTTGAGGCAAGGTCACTGGTTCTGTTTTATGCAACGTGCCGGGTATGGTGGTGACTTGATTGTGGTGTGCGGGCAAGCGAAGTGCTTGCTGGACGCAAATAGAGCATTGCTGGTATGAATGTCTAAATACTCGGTGCGAAAATAAGAAACGGTAAGGGACGCTGATGTCAGCGAAGAGAATGATGAGTGCGGTTGCGGTACTTGCGTCAATGACGCTGGTAAGTGCGGTGTGCGCAGCACCGGCTAGTGCATTGAGCGATGTGAGCGTGGACGCGCTTGCAGATGCGTCGACGGATCCGTTCAGGACACAGACAATCTCCGATGACACCGCTGCTGATGCCATGCCGGATAACCCGGACGCTGCCTTGCCGGATCAGGTTTCTGCTGCGATCCCTGACGATGCAACTGTGGTCTCCGAAGATCATGCCGTTACCGCCGACGGCGAACTGAAGAACATCACCACCGGTGAGACCGTGACTGATCCTGCTCTTGTGGGTACGCAGGATTCTCAGCCTGATCCGCTTGCCAAGACTGACGGTGAATCGTTTATTCCGGTGCAAGCCGATGAGGTCAAACAGAAGGTTGCGGCCAACGGCGGCGACGCGAATGCGGGAGCGGCTGATGCGCAGACCGCCCCAGACACGCCTGATACTCAGCCCGAGCAGCCCCGGCCTAATGATTCGAGTGACTCTGAACAGCCCAATCAGTCCGATTCCTCCGCCCCGTCGGATTCTGCGAGTACTTCTGATTCCGGCGAAGCCATAGGTAACGCTTCGGACAGTGCAACTGCTACGAATGGTGCGGCCAAGGCCACTACCAAGGGTTCAGTGCGACTTGCCGCATTGCAGAACAATGAATACGGTGCTCACTGGGGCTCCTACAACGGTACGGCAGCGTTTTTCGACGCGTCAAACAATCTGTTTGTCCAGCAGGCCAAAGGTGTGATTGATGTTTCTGCCTGGCAGGGCAATATCAACTGGCAGGCCGTGAAAAACTCAGGCGTGGAAGGCGCAATCATTCGCATTGGCTACGGGTGGGACAACGGGTTTGACAAGCAGGCACTTCGCAATATCAGCGAGTGCAGGCGTTTGGGTATTCCGTTTGGCATATACCTCTATTCGTACGCTTATGACGCCAATACCGGTGCTGCTGAGGGATCCAGTTTAGTGAACCTGCTGCAGAAAGCCGGTGTGAGCTCAAGCGATTTGGGCTATCCGGTGTATTACGACTTAGAGAGGTGGACCTGGACGGGTCATGAGGTGCCCAACGACCCTGGGACGTATGACGGCATTGTCAATGCTTGGTATGGCAGGTTGCAATCCGCTGGATACAACAATCTTGCTGTGTATTCATACACTTCTTATCTGAATACTGCGCTCAATAGTGGCAATATCCACTCTAAGACCCGTTGGGTTGCGCAGTATGGTTCCTCGATGGGCTATACGGCATTCCCCACCAACGACCGTGGCTGGCAGTACACCAGCAGGGGCAGCGTGAGCGGCATTAGCGGCACCGTGGATTTGAATGCGTTTGGTAATCAAACTGCCACGTCCTCGGCTCCTAGCGTTCCTGTCTACCGTGTCTACAATCCCAACAGCGGATTGCACCATTACACGATGAATTACAACGAAGTCATAATGCTGGTTGGTAAGGGGTGGCGATACGAGAAAACCGCCTTTAGAGCGGGCCAATCCGGCATACCTGTCTACCGTGTCTACAATCCGAATGACGGAAACCATCTGTTCACGATGAATAGTTACGAGCGAGACAATCTGGCTCGTTTGGGGTGGCACGATGAAGGCGTGTCTTGGTACGTGCCTTCCGGCGGATCCATTAACGTATACCGTTTGTATAACCCGAACAATGGTGAGCATGTTTTCACCACGGAATATGGCGAGTATGTGCTTGTTGGCAGGGCTGGATGGCATCAGGAAGGCGTTGCCTGGACATCTCTGTGATTGTCTTGTGTTCAGCTGTTTGCTTGCTGTGAGCGGTGTGCTCGCACTCATATCGTTCTATGATGGAGTCTGAGAAGACTTGAGAGGTGGAACGCTATGAGAAGGACTATCACTAAGCATGCATTCGTCGTAATAGCGGTTATGGCGGCGTTTATGGCAGTGCTGTTGCCACCTATTCCACAGGCCTCAGCAGATGAGGGCTCGCGAGACATGTACCGTCTCTACAATCCGAATTCCGGCGAGCACTTCTACACGGCAGACAGCAACGAGCGCGATCATCTTACTGGCGTTGGCTGGGTGTACGAGGGTATTGGTTGGCGCGCACCGGTTCAATCGTCTGTTCCGGTGTACCGTTTGTATAACTCCAATGCCGGTGACCACCATTACACGCTGAACAGTTATGAGAGGGACATGCTTGTCTCGAAAGGTTGGCGATATGAAGGTATCGGTTGGTATTCCTCCGATACTAATCGAAGCTATCCGCTGTACCGCCAGTACAATCCGAATGCCAAAGCCGGTGCTCATAACTACACGTTGAACAGCAATGAGAAAGACATGCTGGTTCGCGCGGGTTGGCATGATGAAGGATTGGCCTGGTATGGTGTCGGTCCAGGTGAAGGAGCGCCGGTTCCGCAATATCAGCGGCCATCCGGTGGCACGTACCCGAACCTGAGCGTAACGCCGAACCTGAGTATCAATGTATCGATTGCCGATCAACGTGTATATGTCAAAAGTGGTTCAAACGTTATCTACACGCTGATTGCTTCAACGGGCGTCAACAACGCAACTCCTAGGGGAACTTTCCGTATCGGGAATCGTGGTTCCTCCTTCTACAATGCACGCGAGGGTATGGGGGCCAATTACTGGGTTGCATTTGAACCCACCAATACGTATCTTTTCCATTCGGTTCCCACGAATTCGAGTGGTCAATACATCGTCAGTGAAGGCTATAAGCTAGGTCAGCCCGCCTCACACGGATGTGTTCGCTTGAGCATCCCGGACGCTCAGTGGTTTTATCAGCAATTACCGAGTGGAACCGTGGTGCATATTTTTTGATGTCGCGAATGCGCGGTGCCGCTGATGCTGATCAATAGGCAGATACCGTTGGACTAGTGCAACTGATGATTGTCGTTGGCTTTTTGCTGGCATTAGGATTATTGATATTTCGTGGATAGTCGGCAGATATACATCTGTGTGTCGGCAGCGGCACATATCTATCATTGGTGGGGAGAGGAAAACTTAATAGAAGTGAGGAGTGGTTATGCGAATCACAATGAAGCGAATTTGTGCCGTAATTTCGGGATTGATGATGGTGCTATCTATAGCGATGGCAGTCTCCGGCCCTGCGCATGTGGCATATGCGGATGAGGGCTCCCAAGAGATGTATCGTATGTACAATCCGAATTCCGGTGAGCATTTCTATACGGCGAATAGCTATGAACGGGATAATCTGAAAAGCCTTGGCTGGCACTATGAAGGTGTCGGATGGGTGGCTCCGGTGACGTCATCGGTTCCGGTTTACCGTCTATATAATTCCAATGCCGGTGATCACCACTACACGATGAACAGCTACGAGAAGGACATGCTCGTCTCGAAGGGTTGGCGGTATGAGGGTATCGGCTGGTATTCTGCCGATACGACGAACGAATTCCCGTTGTACCGTCAATATAATCCGAATGCCAAAGCCGGCGCTCATAACTACACGTTGAATAGCAATGAGAGAGATGCACTGGTTCGTGCGGGTTGGCGTGATGAAGGTTTGGCTTGGTATGCATTAGGGCTTGGTGGGCCAGCTCAGTCGCAGCCGTCCACTCCGTCGCGGCCGTCTGGCCCTGCAACGGTTCCCGGGGCCATTACCCCTGGTGCATGGTGCAAGAAGATTGAAGCAGGCCAATACGGGCGCAGCGAAGATGGAGATTTGTACCAGTGCTCGTATCAGCCTGGTGACAAAATACCGCATTGGTATCGAGTGCAGTGAGTGTGACCAATAGACACTGATTACACATTCATGAGCCGTCCGCAACAAGTCAATCTAGTTGCGGACGGCTCATCAGTATATAAGAGCGTTTCCATGCTCTATTCAGAACGTTGACGCTTAGTGAAGTGTCGCCTGAGGTATGCGAATTGGTTGGTGTCGGTGATGAAGGTCTTGCGGTCGTTCTTGGCGATGACGTCGAGGATGATGCCGGTGGCGAACAGCAGCAGGCCGACGATGACGAGCATGATGGCGCCGATGAGCGTGGGGAAGCGGGCCACGAGCCCGGTCTTGGTGAACTCGTAGGTGACCCCCCCGCACAGCAGGATGCCGATGGCGCCGATGAGAAGGCCGATGGTGCCGAAGAAGGGCAGGGGCTTGTATTCGCGGATCATGCGGAATATGGTGCTCATGACCTTGATACCGTCGCCCACGGTGTCGAGCTTGGATACTGATCCGGCGGGCCGGTCCCGGTACTGGATGGGCATCTCGTAGAGCCGTAGGTTGTTGTTCAGCGAGTGGATGGTCATCTCGGTCTCGACTTCGAAGCCGCGCGAGAGCACGGGATAGGTCTTGACGAACGTGAAGCTGAACGCCCGGTATCCGGTCATGATGTCGGTGACATGCGCATTGAACAGGCCGTTGATGGAACCGCGGACCAGCCGGTTGCCGAAGTTGTGGAAGGGCCGCTTGTTCTCTTGGAAGTAGGTGGAGGAGAGCCGGTCGCCGATGACCATGTCGTAGCCGTCGAGCACCTTGGACACCATGGCGGGTGCCGCGTCGGCCGGGTAGGTGTCGTCGCCGTCGGCCATGACGTACACGTCCGCGTCGATGTCCTCGAACATGGCCCGGATCACGTTGCCCTTGCCCTGGCGGGGCTCGCGGCGAACGATGGCGCCCTCGGCTGCGGCGATCTCGGCGGTGCGGTCGGTGGAGTTGTTGTCGTACACGTAGACCGTAGCATCCGGCAGCGCGGCCTTGAAGTCGCGCACCACCTTGCCGATCGTGACCTCCTCGTTAAAACAAGGAAGAAGCACCGCAACGGAAGGCTGATTATTCTCGAACATGGTGGTTACTATACTTGTTGGCCAGTACCCGTGTGCGACACTTAAGGAAGTATTTTGGCAACAAAGCGACTGCAAGGGACGCGTTACTCTAAGCCATCACCTCTTGCTGCCCGAGGTTTTCTTATCCGCCTGATAGCGGTATTCATATGCGCAGCAGTGGCGTCAAGCATGGTTATGTCGGCGTATCCAAGCATTCGCGAACGTCTGTTTCGGCTGGCTCCTGTTGCTTCAACGGAGTCTGTTCCGGTGCTGTGCATCCGGTTCCTGCTGATATTGATGCCTCTGCTGGTGATTGGCGCCATGATTGCTTTTGGCGTGAAGCCGGTGGGTATGTGGATGCACCGCCATCGCTTCATACTCGGAGCAAGTGTCATAGCGGCTTGCGTGCTGTTGAATATTAGCGGCTCATCCATAGGCATGTGGAATTACTGGCTGGGACATGACATGTCTACGGACGTGGTATGGGGAACCCCTCGCATAATACGAACCGACGAATATGTGGTGGGCACTCCTCTGGCTTTTTCGCAAAGCTACTCCGGGTATAGCTACTTTAATGATTTGTTTGGCAATAAACCGGCGGACATGTTCATCGTCAAGGATGCACCTGTGCTGGCTCTTGCCGAGTTGTTTAGGCCGTTCCATTGGGGGTATATCCTCTTCGGCAGTAGCCGAGGACTTGCTTTTTATTGGTCTGCGCGCCTAGTGGTACTTTTCTTGGCCGCATATGAGTTCTTCCTCTGCATCAGCAATGATCGCCGGCAGGAGAAACACAAGGGTGTAGCGTTCGTTGGTGCAATCCTCATTGCATGTGCCCCGTTGGTGCAATGGTGGTTCGCAGTCAACGCACTGCCTGAGATGCTTATCGCAATATTCGTGTCCATCGTGTGCTTTGATCGATATCTTGGCGATACCGAGTCTGGCCATAGGGCCGCATATGCCGCAGTGATTCTGATATGCGCCGGGATGTTTGCACTGACCTTGTATCCCGCATGGCAAATCTCTCTGGGTTATCTTCTTGCGGTGCTGATTCTTTGTATTGTCATACGGCATTGGGGACATATTCGAATTTCACAGAAAGACGCCCTGATTTTTGTGGGCGAAATTGCCTTATTCTGTGTGATTCTTGGCTCTGCAGTGGTGACTTCGTGGGGCACAATTCAATCCATGCTGCACACGGCATATCCGGGCGCAAGGCAATCCATCGGAGGAGGGCTGCCCCCTCTGTCGCTGATATCATCCGTGGGCACTCTCTTTTTCCCGTTCAAGGATTATGCCGTTGACTCTGTAACAACAAATATGGTTGAGGCATCACGTTTCGTAGATCTATTCCCGCTCGGAATAATTCTTGCCGTATTCGGCATGATAAAGCGCAAAAAAGTGGATGTGCTTAGTGCCTGGCTTATTACAGTCATAACGTTGTTCTCAGTATTTGCCTGCGTGGGTATGCCGCTTTGGCTTTCTAAGATAATGATGTTGACTTCTGTGACTAGCGGCCGATGCGTGGTGGTTTTGGGCGTTGCGAATATCGCAGTGTTGGTGCGTGCGGCGGCCATTATCGATGGCGAACTTTCTTGGAAGCAGTCATTACTGGTGACTTTTGTGTTTGCCGCGATATTGGCATGGGCTAATCATGCGATGTATCTCTCGTACATTGGGCGGCTGCTGGTCGTGGTGTGTTTTGCCATAGCGGGTTTGCTCAGTTTCGCTGTTCTGAATAACGGCGTAATTGCTCGCACAGTTGTGGCGCCAATTGTGTCCGTTGGGCTGTTGGTATCAGGTTTGTCTGTGAATCCTGTGCAGTATGGGAGTGCGCCCGTGACTAAGCAGCCGCTGATACAACAAGTGCAGTCGCTGCAATCTGAGAATCCAGGAATGTGGGCAATAGATGATGCATTCGGCTCTCAGCTGGCGAATCTTGCAGTGGCAAATGGAATAAACACATTGAATGCGTTGGAAGTCACTCCTGATCTTGCCACATGGAAGAAGCTTGATCCCAATGGACAATGGGAAGAAATCTACAATCGGTATGCATTTGTTTCTGTGAATGTCGTGGAACAGGAGTCGGCCGATGTGTTCACATTAGTCGCGCCTGATTCGTTTACCGTGCATGTCACGCCGGAGCAATTGCGCAAGCTAGGTGTGAGCAATGTGCTTTCTCCGCAGAAACTGGATGCGATGCAGTTCAATGGGTATTCGTTCGAGCGCATTGGCGAAACGATTAATGGGCGAACCCCATATCGGATTGTTCAGCACCAGTAACAATGTCTTTTCTCGCCGTCTCGGTATGCCTGACGGTATGCTGTAGGTTATGGCTGAAGAACTGTTTACTCCCCATAACATCATTGTGACCGGTGGCTGTGGTTTCATCGGTTCGAATTTCGTCCATTACGTGTACAACAACCATCCGGACGTGCATGTGACGGTTTTGGACGCGTTGACGTATGCGGGCAACCTGGAGAACATCAGGGGCATCCTGGGCGACCGTGTGGAGTTCGTGCACGGCAACATCTGCGACGCCGAGCTGCTCGACAAGATCGTGCCGGGTCATGACGCGATCGTGCACTACGCCGCGGAATCCCACAACGACAACTCGATCGCGAACCCGGAGCCGTTCCTGAAGACGAACGTGGAGGGCACGTTCCGCCTGTTGGAGGCGGCCCGCAAGTACGACGTGCGCTACCACCACGTGAGCACGGACGAGGTGTACGGCGACCTGGCTTTGGACGATCCGGCCAAGTTCACGGAGCGGACCCCGTACCATCCGTCCAGCCCGTACAGCTCGACGAAGGCGAGCTCCGACCTGCTGGTGCGCGCATGGCACCGCACGTTCGGCATCCGCGCCACGATCAGCAACTGCTCGAACAACTACGGCCCCTTCCAGCATGTGGAGAAGTTCATCCCGCGCCAGATCACGAACATCCTTGAGGGCCTGCGCCCGAAGCTGTACGGCAACGGGGAGAACGTGCGCGACTGGATCCATACGGACGACCACTCCACCGGCGTGTGGACCATCCTGACCAAGGGCCGTCTGGGCGAGACGTATCTGATCGGCGCGGACGGGGAACGCAACAATATCACGGTGCTGCGCGACATCCTGACCGTGATGGGCAAGAGCCCGGACGCGTTCGACTGGGTGAAGGACCGTCCCGGCCACGACCGCCGCTACGCGATCGACTCCACCAAGCTGCGGACCGAGCTCGGCTGGAAGCCGACGCACACGGACTTCCAGAAGGGCCTGGAGCAGACCATCAAGTGGTACACGGACAACCGCGCCTGGTGGGAGCCGGCCAAGGCCGCCACCGAAGCCAAGTACAAGCAGCAGGGGCAGTGATCCGATCATGGCATTTGAATTCGAGAAGGAACTGAAGGTCGAGAAGACGAACATCCCGGGCCTTCTGGTGTTCGACCTGCCGGTGCATGGCGACAACCGTGGCTGGTTCAAGGAAAACTGGCAGCGCGCCAAGATGATGGGCCTGGGTCTGCCGGACTTCGGCCCGGTGCAGAACAACATCAGCTACAACGCCACCAAGGGCGTCACCCGTGGCATCCACGCGGAGCCGTGGGACAAGTACATCAGCATCGCGGCCGGCGAGATCTTCGGCGCATGGGTTGACCTGCGCCCGGGCGAGAGCTTCGGCCAGGTGTACACGACCCGTCTGGACCCGAGCCGCGCAATCTACGTGCCTCGCGGCGTGGGCAACAGCTTCCAGGCACTGCAGGACGGCACGGTGTACACGTATCTGGTGAACGCGCACTGGTCGCTCGAGCAGAAGAAGACCTACACGTTCGTGAACCTTGCGGATCCGGAACTGAACATCCAGTGGCCGATTCCGCTGGAGGAGTCCGAGCGCTCCGAGGCCGATCTGCACCACCCGATGCTCAAGGACGCCAAGCCCATGGCTCCCAAGCGCACCCTGGTGACGGGCTGCAACGGCCAGCTGGGCCACGCGATCCGCGCCTACGCGGAAGCGCATGGTCTGGAGGGCTTCGAGTACACGGACATCGACGAGTTCGACTTCTCCGACCCGAAGGCATACGAGGCATACGATTGGAGCCTGTACGGCACGATCATCAACGCCGGTGCCTACACGGCCGTCGACAAGGCCGAGACCGCCGAAGGCCGTCCGATCGCGTGGAAGGCGAACGCCCAGGGTCCGGCTCTGCTGGCCAAGGTGGCCAAGGACCACCACATCACCCTCGTGCACGTGAGTTCGGATTATGTGTTCGACGGCACCGCCAAGGAACACACGGAGACGGAGGCGTTCGCCCCGCTTGGCGTGTACGGCCAGACCAAGGCCGCTGGCGACATCGCCGTGGCCAACGCACCCGAGCATTACATCCTGCGTTCCAGCTGGGTGATCGGCGAGGGGCACAACTTCGTGAAGACCATGATGATGCTGTCCAACAAGGTCGCCGACCCGGCCGACAAGCTGGAACAGGTCACCGTGGTGGACGACCAGTACGGTCGCCTGACCTTCACCAAGGACATGGCCGAGGCGATTTTCCACCTGCTCGACAGCCACGCCCCCTACGGCACCTACAACTTGACCGGCTCCGGCGCAGTGAAGTCCTGGGCTGATATCGCGGCCGAGGTGTTCGACCTGACGAACGGCAACGGCAGCAAGGTCAAGCCCATCAGCACCGCCGAGTACTTCGCGAACGCGACCAACCCGGTATCTCCGCGTCCGGTCAACTCCGCACTGGATCTTGCCAAGATCGGTGAAGCCGGATACGTGCCCGCCGACTGGGAAGAGACCCTCAGGGCCTACGTGCAGAAGGAACTCGGCTGATAGCTGTTCATAACAGTTGACTTCAAGTGATAAAACCGCGCAGGCTCTCTGCGCGGTTTTTCATTTTGAATAAGAGTTAGCTAAGCTGAATATGTTTGTAGACGAATAACGAGTAAAACGTTGTGGAAAGCAGGTTTTTCGTGAAAGGCATTATTCTCGCTGGAGGTTCGGGCACGAGACTGTACCCTCTGACCACGGTGACCTCGAAGCAGCTGCTTCCCGTGTATGACAAGCCGATGATCTACTACCCGTTGAGCGTGCTGATGATGGCGGGCATCCGTGACATTCTGATCATCTCCACGCCGAAGGATCTGCCGAACTTCGAACGTTTGTTGGGAGACGGCTCCCAGTATGGCGTGAGCTTCTCTTACAAGGTGCAGCCTTCCCCGGATGGCCTGGCCCAGGCATTCATCCTCGGCGAGGAGTTCATCGATGGTGAGCCGTGCGCGCTGGTGCTCGGCGACAACATCTTCTACGGCAACGGTTTGGGCAGGACGCTGCGCAAGGCCGCCACGGTGGAACATGGTGCCACAGTGTTCGGCTACTACGTCGACGATCCTGAGCGATACGGCGTGGTCGAATTCGATGAGAACAAGAAGGCCATTTCCATCGTTGAGAAGCCGGAGCACCCGGCCAGCAATTATGCGGTGACCGGCCTGTACTTCTACGACGAACGCGTCACCGAGTTCGCCAAGCAGGTCAAGCCGTCCCCCCGTGGCGAGCTGGAGATTACCGATCTGAACAAGATGTATCTGGAAGACGGCACCCTCAACGTGCAGACGCTTGGCCGCGGCTATGCCTGGCTGGATACCGGTACCATGGACTCCCTGTATGAGGCAGGCGAATTCGTGCGCACCGTGCAGCGTGCTCAGGGCCTGCCGATCGCCGTTGCCGAAGAGATCGCTTTTGAGAACGGTTGGATTACTCGTGATGAGCTGATGGAGGCCGCTGTGAAGTATGGCAAGAGCCCGTATGGCAAGCATCTGAAGGATGTGGCGGATAATAAGTTCATCGTCAAACCGATGGATCGATAGACCTTCACTGAAAACCCGCATAGATTGTTAGTCCGCGCTGATAAAATATGCGGGTTTGTTGTATTTGAGGAGCAATTTTGAACATCACGGAAATCTTCACCAGGAAGAACCGCCTATTACTGAAGGCGATGGTTAGCACCGACTTCAAACTTCGTTACCAGCAGTCCTTCTTGGGATACATCTGGTCTGTGCTCAAGCCACTGATGCTGTTCACCATCATGTATCTCGTGTTCGTCCGGTTCCTGAAGTTCGGTGCTGATGTGCCTCACTTCTCCGTGGCGCTTTTGCTGGGCATCATCATGTGGAATTTCTTCAACGAAACCACTACCGGCGGCATGATGTCGATTGTGGGGCATGGTGATCTGCTGCGCAAGATTCACTTCTCGAAGTATGTGATTGTCATTGCCTCATCCATGAGCGCCATGATTAACTTCGGCATCAACTTTGTTGTGGTGGTGGTATTTGCTCTGATTAACGGCGTCAGTCTTACCTGGTCGTGGTTGCTGATGGTTCCTCTGGTGCTTGAGTTGTATATGCTGTCGTTGGGAATCGCTTTCTTCCTCAGTGCCGTGTATGTCAATCTGCGTGACTTGAACCCCATCTGGGAAGTGGTAATGCAGGCTGGATTCTATGCCACGCCTATTATCTACCCTATTTCCCTTATCACTTCAAAGGCGGGCGAATATGGTCCGATATTTGCCCGGCTCGATCTGATTCTCAACCCGGTGGCGCAAATCGTTCAGGATGCGCGTCATGTGATGATTAGCCCTGCAAATCAGACCATTTGGCAGTGGGTGGATAACCCATTCCTGCAGTGCTGGCCGATTATTCTTTCTGTACTGATCTTCTTGGGTGGTTTGAAGTATTTCACCGTTAAATCCCAGTACTTCGCGGAGTTGGTGTGACAATGAACAAGATGGACAAAGCGATGGAACAGAAAAACGCTGACCGACCGGTGGCGCTCAAGGTGGAGCACGTATCCAAGAACTTCAAACTTCCGGTTGAACGTGCTGGCAGCCTGAAGAACATGCTGTTCAATTGGCTCCGTGGCATTCGCGGGTACCGTACGCAGGAAGTGCTGAAAGACATCACCTTTGATATCAAACAAGGTGAATTTTTCGGCATTGTCGGTAAGAACGGCTCTGGTAAATCCACTCTGCTGAAACTGATTTCCCAGATTTACACGCCGAATACAGGCACAATCGAGGTGGACGGCAAACTCGTGCCCTTCATTGAGTTAGGTGTTGGATTCAATCCTGAACTGACTGGCCGCGAGAACGTATATCTCAATGGTGCCATGCTTGGTTTCTCCAACGACGAGATTGATGCCATGTATGACGACATCGTGGAGTTCGCCGAACTCGGCGACTTCATGGAACAGAAGCTGAAGAACTACTCCAGCGGTATGCAAGTGCGTCTGGCATTCTCTGTGGCAATTAAATCGCAGGGCGACATCCTCGTTCTTGATGAGGTGCTTGCCGTGGGCGATGAAGCTTTCCAGAAGAAGTGCCAGAACTATTTCTTTGAGGCGAAGCGCAACAAGAAGACGGTTATTCTGGTCACCCACTCCATGCCGGATGTGCGCAGGTATTGCGATCGGGCAATGCTCATTCAGGACGGCTATATTGCGAAGATCGGCGACCCTGACGAGATTGCCGATGCTTACTCGGATTCGTTCCTTCCCCCGCGCGAAGTAGTGGAGGCACGGCAAAAGGAAGCGGCTATTCGCAATGCCGTGACCGTGAATGCCGTAAACGTTGCCGTCGATGGCGAGACGCAGAAATTCCTGGATACGCGCGAGGACTTCACCATGAATGTTGACTTCGAATGCGATCGTCCGGTTCCTGCAAACCAGCTGTTCATCGATGTGTTTGATGGCCGCAATGTTCCCGTGCTTTCCATGCCGTTTGGCTCCGAGGACGATAAGATTTCAGCCGGTAAGCATACGGCCGAATTTGCGGTGAAGAATGTGCTCGCATTTGGCGATTTCCGCATCTGTATTGCTCTGCAGACGGACTCTGAGCGTTTGCAGTTGGCAGAGAATGCCTGCAGATTCCACATCAAGGGATCCGCCGCGGAAGTGATGTCAGTGGTGAACCCGGACAATACGGTGCAAGCGACAATCGATTAATCCGTCTGCTGAGATGATAAGGACAGAACAAGCATGCTGACGCTGTTGAATGATCGTACATATCAGGTAACAGTCGAAAAAGTAGAGAACGTCAAGGTTGGGGAACAGTCTCGGACTATAGTGACCGGCTGGGCGGTTGACAAGATGAGGCAGACCGCCCTACCACTGGCTGTAGCCGGCACGGGTATGACGGTATCGCGGAATACTCGTGTTGATCTGGAAAAGACATATGGATTGGATCCCAGCGATCAAGCAGGCTTCACGATTGTTATTCCTCAGGGAGTGCAGAATTTCGACTTGATGTGTCAGGCGCCTGGCACGACCATGACAAGGCACATCAATGTTCAGCGTTTGATGAGTCGATTCCGCATGCAATACATCAGCACCCGCGTGCACAGGCTCATGTTTTATGCCGCGCACCTCGGCAATCGCGAGGCGATGAAGGATTTGCGAGACGCGGTAAGGCGTCGTGTTGTTGGTGAGACGGATTTTTACGATTCCTGGATTCAGCGTCATGAAACGATGACTCAGCAGGAAGCTGAGCCCGTCATTGCCGCATTTTCCAAGACTCCGCTCATCTCTGTGGTGACACCTGTGTACAACGTGGACGAGGTCTGGCTGCGCAAATGCGTTGAATCCATGCAAAACCAGTGGTACACCAACTGGGAATTGTGCCTGGCTGATGACCATTCGCCTTCTGCGCACGTCAAGCCGCTGCTGGAAAAGCTTGCCGCGAGCGATTCCCGTATCAAGATTGTCTTTCGTGACAGCAACGGACGTATTGCGGCGGCGACGAATTCTGCCATAGAACTCGCTACTGGTGATTACGTCGGCTTCATGGACAATGACGATGAACTGGCACCGCAGGCGTTGTTTGAAGTCGTCCGAGCGTTGAATGACCAGCCCGATACGGATTTCGTGTATTCCGATGAAGACAAGATTAACGAGCAGGGCAAGCGCTTTGACCCGTTCTTCAAGCCGGATTATTCGCCAAACCTATTGCTCGGTCATAACTACATCACTCATTTCGTCGTAGTGAGCCGTGCGCTGTTGGACAAGGTTGGCGCATTGCGCAGCGAATACGACGGCAGCCAGGATTATGACTTCGTGCTGCGTGCCACCGAGCAGGCACATCACGTTCATCATATTCCGCAGATGCTGTACCACTGGCGCACCCTTGCAAGCTCCGTGGCCGGAGACCCCCGAAGCAAGATGTATGCCTATGAGGCTGGTCGCAAGGCGATCGAAGCGGCCTTGGAGCGTCGAGGAATAGCCGGTGACGTGCGAATGCTCGACAATCTCGGTACGTATAAGATTGACTATGCCGATTACACTCCGACAGTTGCGGTGGTTGCTTCTTCTCTGTCTGATGCGCAAGTGAAGCAGCTACGAGAGATGACGGATTATCCGTCGTTCACTGTGATTGCTGCTGCAGCAGATTCCGTCAATGATGTGGCAAAACGTCGTTCTGAAGATGTGATTGTGCTGTTGAACGGCATGAAGCCGACCGATGGCACATGGCTACGCGAAATGGTGAATTATGCGCGTCCCTCTTCTGTTGGCGTTGTGGGCGGTAAGGTGTTTGATACCAAGAAGCGTGTGCTCAATGTGGGCGTCACTCTTCGGGCGTTGAAGCAAGGTGAGCCTTTTGAAATGCGCGGTTCCTGGGATGAAGGAATCGGTTACTACTTCAGAGATCTGCTTCCTCGTGACATGTTCGCGGCCACGGAAGATTGCATGCTGGTGCGTCGCAAGGAATTCGTGGAAATAGGCGGACTCAATACGCGCCTGGCAGAGGGACTGCGCGGTATTGACTATTGCGCTCGCATGTATCAGCAGTCCGGTCATACTGTGCTTTGGGAGCCGTATTCGGTTTTCACGGATTGCAAGCGTACTCACTTGTCAATCAATAAGGATGACGTTGCAGAATATCTGAAGATGCATCGCGAGATCGTTGATCCGTTTGCGGCTGCATGCTTCCCGCCTGCTTCCGAGGAACAGCGGGGCATTGTATACAACCTTGATCAAGTGGATGCTAAGCAAGACGGATCCACTGTGCTCGTCAACGGATGGGCTGCCGATATACACGGTGGTGAACAGGTTGATATCTCTTTGGCGGAATCTCCTGTGGCGAGTTTGCGCAGCCTGAGCCGTTACGGTCGTCCTGACGTGAATGCAATAACTACGGTTCCCCCAGATTCTATTCTTGGCTTCCGTGCAGAAATATCGGTGCCGGGTGGACGCAAGCAATTGGCGAACGACAAGCTGCGTCTGCGTATGAGGACCTCCACAGATAGTCAGGAAGTCGTCATCCCGGTTCAGTCGTCGCCTGTTCTTGCGGGATTGTCGAACTTCCTGCGCAAGGTTGCACTACTGGGACATCCGCGTCGTACCACGAGGCGTCTGCTGGATAAGTATTGGGGCCCTCGTTGGCAGAAGCACGTGTACCATAACCTCATTCGTCGAACAGAGCGCTACGACGAGACGGCAGTGCGCAATGAGATTTCCTTGTTTGCATATCAGCCGTTGATTTCACTGCTGGTGCCGGTATATAACGTGGAGCCGAAGTGGCTGGAAAAGTGTGTGGATTCGGTTCGTAACCAGTCATACCCCAACTGGGAGTTGTGCCTGGCTGATGATCATTCGTCCGAGCCGCATGTGCGTCCGCTGCTTGAACGGTATGCACAGCAGGATTCTCGCATCAAAGTGGTGTTCCGCCCTGAAAACGGGCACATTTCCAGAGCAACGAATTCGGCTTTGGAAGAGGCCTCAGGAGAGTTCGTCGGTCTGCTTGACAATGACGATGAACTGGCTCCCCAGGCACTGTTTGAGGTAGTGAAGACCCTCAATGAGCATCCGGACACGGATCTTATCTACAGTGACGAAGACAAAGAGGACGAAGAGGGGAACCGCTTCGACCCGCATTTCAAGCCGAACTATTCTCCCGATTTGCTGATGAGTACTAACTACATCAGTCATTTCGGTGTGTATCGAAAGAGCATCGTAGATGAAATCGGTGGTTTCCGGGTCGGCTATGAGGGCTCGCAGGACTATGATCTGGTGCTTCGCTTCGTAGAAAAAACCACTCCTGATCACATCCAGCACATCGCGAAGGTGCTCTATCATTGGCGCACTTTGGCAACTTCTACCGCGTCTAGCGGCGGTGCCAAGAGCTACACATCCGACGCTGGTTTGCGCGCATTGCAGTCGGCGGTTGAGAGACGCGGTATTCAGGCTGAAGTGGTTTCCGCCGGTCCGAATGGCATTTATAACGTGCATTACGATGTCTCCGGCGACGAGCTGGTGTCGGTAATCATCCCGACGAAGAACGGGTACGACAATATCGAACGTTGTGTCAGCTCAATTATTGACAAGACGGACTACCCCAATTATGAGATCATCATTGCTGATAACGGCAGCGACAACCCGCATATGCAGGATTTGTATCAGCGTTTTGCCAAGAAGCTTGGTGATCGTTTCCGTGTGGAAGAGATTGACATTCCGTTCAACTTCTCGCGGATTAACAATATAGCTGCTCAAAAAGCTTCCGGTCGTTACTTGCTGTTCCTCAACGACGATACTGAAGTCATCAGCCCATCTTGGATGACCAGAATGGTGTCGTTCGCGCAGCTGGATCGAATCGGCGTCGTGGGAGCAAAGCTGTACTATCCCACTGAGACCATTCAGCATGCAGGTATCGTGCTCGGCCTCGGCGGGGCTGCTGGGCATATTCAGGTTGGTTTCCCCCGTGGAGATTTTGGCTATTTTGGCCGACTCATCGAGAGCGTCAATTACTCTGCCGTCACGGCAGCATGCTGCATGGTGAAAGCTGATGACTTCCGTGCGGTACATGGCTTTGATGAGGCTTTGGCGGTTGCATATAACGATGTCGACTTGTGCATTCGGATTCACGAACAGCTTGGACGTGACATCGTGTGGGCGCATGAGGTGGAGCTATACCACTACGAGTCCGTCACGCGTGGATACGATATTGAAAGCAAGAAAAAGAAGGCTCGACTAGATCAGGAATCTGCGAAATTCCGTAAGAAGTATGCCGAAATCGTAGATAACGATCCGTATTACAATCCAAACCTGTCTCGTACATCAGGCAACTATTGGGTTCGAGAGAAGTAAGCGATTCGTGGGGCATTGGACAACCGTCTGATGCCCCTTTTGCTTACTTAACTGCAAAGAATCCATCGTCGTTAAGGTAGCCCTTACCCTTACTCATATCGTATTGCACGAGACGGTAATCATTTAGTAGTTGATTGGCTTCCTTGGAGAGATCCTTACGCTTGACGCGGTTTCCTTCAGCATCCAGATAGGCGGTGCTGCCATCGCCCCAGGAATCGTTGGAGCTGATCAGTCGGCTGATTGCCGGAATCTGCGCTTGCACCTGCGTCAGCATTTCCAGATAAGGTGACACCTTGGCATTCATATGTTCAGCAGCCAAAGCCATGAAAGAGTTCGATGAGACATAGCCGGCGGTCTGCGGGTCGAGTTTGACACCGGCAGACGCGGACGCCTGATTTGACCATATAAAGTAATCGGTCTCATGCATGACAAGAGTATTGTTCTTGTCTTTGGTCGCGGTGCTGTAGATGCCGGGCAGATGATCGCCGTAGAAGATAACGGTGACTGGCTTATCAACTGCATTGAGCTGGTTCAAAAAGTCCGCGGTCTCCTGATCGGTGAGGCTGATGCCCTTGGCGTAATTATCGATAGACTGTTTCTCTTCGTCGGAGAGTTGGGAAACATCGGCTTCTTTGAACTGGTTGTCCGCGTAGAAATCATTGTAGGGCGCATGATTCTGCATGGTAACCAGCTGAATGAACTGGGTGTGATCATTGCTGTTGATTGAATCAAGAACGTTCTGGTACGAGGCGGCATCGCTCACATAGGGAGAACTATCGATGTGATCTTGATGTGTGATGGGAGGTTTGCTATCAAGCGAATACAACTTGCTGAAACCAAATTTTTTGTAGTTGCTATCGCGCAGATACATGTTCTTGAAGTATGGGTGGAACGCCACGGAACCATTCTTGCCGTAAGCATCATTCCATATTTGGTTGAACGTATAAGGCGTTTTCTGGTGCGGGACAAGCTCCTGATAAGGCGATTGCATGGAATTGTCGAACAACGCCAGGCTAAGGCCTGTTAATGCCTGATGTTCGATATTGGCTGTGCCTCCACCGATGCCCGGCGAGAGCATCAGGCCTGAAGTGGTAGTGCCTTCAAGGGCGTGAATATTCGGCATCGGATCTTCAGTGAGTTCAACTCCCGGCGCGCGAGTTGGGTCGGAGAATGATTCCGAAAGAATCATGACTACGGTACTGTCGGTGAGGTTATTGGCACGTGCCTCGTTAGTGGCTTGGGCGCTTTCCTTATAACGTTTAGCCAAAGCCTCCATGGTCTCTTTGTTGTAATCCTTGGGCTTATCCATGGTTTTTGCGTGTGCCAGCCGCAGAAAGTCCATGGTTGGGCCGTTATAGGTGGCGTCGACAACTGTGCTCCATAGCAGGGGATCATCGCCTAGACTCTTTGCCCACTTGTAAGACCATGAGCCGTTGGCTCCCAGATTCCAAGTGAACGACCAGAGCAGAGTAACGCTGAGTACCGCGGCAATGATGCGTGTGCAATTGCCGATGATGGTCTTGGTATTGCGGAATGGGCGCCACCAGTGAAATGGAATCACGCAGCGGCGGCCATCGATAAGCTGCAATGCCAAGCAGATAATAGTCAGCCAGATAAGCATGGTAATGGTGCCGTCGACCAGTGGCTGGCTGTCTTTAGGGATGAATGATGTGATTTCCCCACCGTTGCCGCTGGAGAGGAATCCCAAATCAGAAGGAATGATGGGTTCGTTGCGCAGATCGACCTTAATGCTATTCGCCACAGCGTAGGTTGACGTGATGATGGCAAATACCGCTGTCGCCACCCAGAACCGGTTCAAGACAAATATCAGTACGAGGTATACCATGCCTAGTACTAGGAAGTTGAGCAGCCAGACGTAGTTGTGTTCCATCCACATCTGGGCAACGAATTTCGTCAGCTGCCCAGCTGCGCTATTGAACATTTTGGTGGTGTCATCTACTGCATCCGGATCGGCATATGTGGGTTCCTCGTACATGCTCCATTGGATGAACAGCACTGCTGCGGCGTCAACCATTACCATGACCACTACGTACAACGTGTAGGGGCAGCGGGGGCGCTTCTTCAATAGTGTGCGCAAGAAAGATATGGCTTTGGCCAGCATGACCATGGGCTTTGAAGCCATCAATATGCTAAAGTTCAACGCGAAAGGCAGCGGCAATTTGTTGCTCTGCTGATCGTCATTCTGTTTTGAGGGAGCAGCTGGGACTTCGGTTTTTTCCATATCTGTGCCAGACTCTTGCGCTGAAGGTTCCTGGTCGTTTTGGATGTCGTCCACTCTGCTCGCTCATTTCTATAAACAACGTACTTGAGCATTGTAATAAGAAGCCCAAGATAAAGTCATCCCTAAATGTGCTGTGGCGAATTATGTTGGGATTGACCAGGTATTGGTAGGCCCTTGCGGTGTGCGTGTGCGGTAGACTGTGGACGAATGACCGGAAGGTAGGGCGTTATGAAGCATGTGGCACATGTCTTGAAGGGGACTGCGTGCAATATTTTTATCTTCCTGATGTTGTTCGCGCTGCAGGCCTGTATGTTCATCGTCCAGGTTGGCCCTCTTACTATTCCAGATCCTGATATGCATCCGTTGTCCACGTACGCATTGGCCACAGGACAATCGTTGAATCCTGTTGCAAAGGGAAAGGATGCGCACGGCAACACCGTCAAGCAACAGTCCATTGAGGGTGATTCGCGTTTGCTGACGATTCCAGGATTCGCGAACGTTCTGATTGTTGAGTCAATCAGTAGGGCGACGCAGGGCGACTCGTCGCGGGAAACGCAGCAAAGTGCTGATGATGTGATGGCTGATCACATCGTTGTGCCGGATGGGACACACACCAATCGCTCTAACGCGTATTTTCCGCTTGATTACTTGGCCCAAGCCATTGGCCTGAAAATCGCCATGCTGGTGAATTTGCCACCGTACGCGCAGTGGCAGGCGGCACGAATATCCAACAGCATTCTGTATGCGATTATGGGGTGCTTTGCCATTGCGCTGTTACCGCGTTGGAAATCGCTGATGGCGTTGCTATTAGTTATTCCACCGGTGGCGTTTGTGGCATCGAGCCTGATGATTGATGGCATGATTGTGGCGCTTTCGGCTTGCATGGTGGCGGCTATTGTGGCGGCTGCTGAGGGCAAACGTTTGATTTCTCTTCCGCACACTGCGGTTTTGGGGGTGCTGGCGTGGGCCTTGGCGTGTGAAAAACTTCCCTATGCGTTTGTGGCGGTTGCTGTGCTGTTCCTACCTTCTGCGGTGATGACCGTGCGCCGCAAGCTAGAATTTGTGGGGATTGCGGCGGTTCTGACAGGAGCGCTGTATCTTCCGTGGAGCGTACTGTTCGGTAGCTCGTTGGCGCAGGTGGACGTATCACATAATGTGAGTGTTGCATTGTCTCATCCGATACTCACTATTGGCAAAATAGTGCATTCCATGCTGTTCCTCGGGACTTTTGCTTATCTGCCGACTTGGTATGTTGCAATGGCGGCCGTTTTGGGGTTGGTCTGGTTGGTAGCAGTGGCCTATACGGTGAAGCAGCACTGGACGGGTCAGGTGACACTGGCCTCATGGGCAGGAAGACATCGATTCCTGGTCTTAGGTCTCGTAATAGCGGCTGCTGAGATAGCAGCGTTTGTGCTCTTCGTGGGGCTTACCTGGAATGACCTGGCGTCTATGAGTAGGTTTGAGGTCTTTGAGGGAATCCAAGGCCGTTATGCGCTCCCGATATTGCCGGTATTCCTGTTGGGACTAGTCGTAGTTGACAATAGGAATGGAAGGCAGCCCGCTCTAGCCCACTGAAGGCGAGGGTTTGCTGGCTCGGCTATTGCTCTACTTCATCGAGTGAATGCGGTTGTCATACACAACGTTCTCGCAGGAGCGAATCGTGGCAAGTACCGCGCATTTCAGGCGTTCGCCGATGCTCAGCTTGCTGATCAGGGCGCGCATGGTGGCCACGTCATCGAGATGGTTCTGCCAGTCGCTGTCATGTAGTTCTTCGGAGCCGAGCGCCTTGAGGCCTTTGCCTTCATCGCGCACGCTGGCGGTCAGGCCGAAGTAGTTCCGGCACGGGGTGATGCCCTGTTCCAGAGTGAACTGGAAGTTCTCGGCTGCGGAAAGTACGTTGTCATGCCAGAATGCGGCGGTTCGCTTCGAGTGCGTCACCGAGTCGGGCTCCTGAAGCCAGTAATAGAGCACGCAATCGATGTCGGCCACTTTGCCCATGCGGGCGTACAGGGGGCCTGCCATGCGGATATCCTGCGCGTAATGGCCCTCCGGGAACCGCAGGCCGTCCCACAGCTCGCGCCTGTACAGGCGGCACCAGTTCGCCTCGTTGAAGTAGCGGGCCTCGGTGTTGCGGCCGAGCTTGCTGCCGAGCAGTCGCAGGCTTTTGCAGAACACGGTCTGGTAGGCGGCGAGCGGGTGCTCGAACACAGTGATTTTGCCGGGCGCCTGCGCGCCCGTCTCGGCCTCTTTGGACACTTCGCCCAACTGGGAGACTCCGAACTGACGCCAACGCGCCTTGCTCATATCCGCGCCGGTGTTTTGCAACGCGTGCAGCAGGTATTCGATATTGCGGCGGTCGAGGATGTCGTCGTTGTCGGAGAACGCGATGTACTCGCCATGCGCGGCATCGAGGCCGGTGTTCTGGGCCTTGGCGATGCCGCCGTTTTCCTGATGGATCACGGTGATGCGGCTGTCCTGCGCCGCATACTCATCGCAGATGTCCGGGCTGGAATCCTTGGCCCCATCGTCCACCAGAATCACCTCGAGGTTCGTATACGACTGCTGCAGAATGGAGTCCACGCAGTAGCGCAGGTAGTCTTCGGCGTTGTATACCGGCACGATTACGGAAATGAGGGGAGTGGCGTTGATTGGCAAGACTTGTGCTTCCTCTTTGTATATGCGGACGTATCCAGTATGGCACGTTTCCTAGCCGAGCTGCGCAACGTTTAATGGGGTACTTTTGCTCGAGGATGTTTGATTATTGACGATAAAGACACCTGTGGAAGTCAATTCAGACTCAAGGCATCGAGAATGAGGTAGAGGCAATTCGCAAATTCGGGTACACCGCTTTTCCGGAGCATGTCTGCGTAGTCTTCAGGCGTTTGTGGATATCGTTTATAGCTCAGCAGTGCCGTGTGACAAACTCTTGCTACTCTTCCTGGATCGAGATCCAATACATCGAGGAAGAAATCATCGGGTCTCTTTACTTCGATGCGAAGAGGCTGTGTCGAAGTTTCAGGAAAATCTTTCGTGTTGAAGGTGACCAAGGTTTGTGCGGGTGAATAATCTGCTGCTGCAAGTATGTGCCGGTCTTTTCGTCGCATGTCATATTTTTGATGAGGCTTTCGTAACCAGTGGCTAGAGCCTCTGGGAATGCGGCAGTCATCGCATTGACACGTTGCGCCGAACGCTCTTCTCCTATGCGTAATTGGAGGTTTCTCCTCAGCTCATCGAGTATCTGTTGTGAGCAGTATGGGGCATAGAGGTGTTCCTCGGCGAGGCGGAGGATCAAATCGTTGACGAGTTCGCCGAAGAGCCATAAATCTGTGTGGAATGAAATATGTGACAATCCAGCATTGAGTTTTAGCTCGTAATTTTGGTATGGCTCGTCTCATCGGTAGGATAATGACGAATCAAATGTTGCGCTTGAAAGCTTATTGCTGGAAGGATTGTCTGCACATGGCATCTTCTGTTGAGTATCCCGATCTCGTTATCGTTGGCGCAGGCCTGTTCGGTCTGACGGTGGCGCAGCAGGCGGTGGAGCACACCGGCGCTCGCGTGCACATCATCGACGTGCGCGACCACATCGGCGGCAACGCGTACTCGTATATCGATGAGGAGACGGGCGCGGAGATTCACAAGTACGGCGCTCATCTGTTCCACACCTCCAACAAGCGTGTGTGGGACTACGTGAACCGCTTTACGAGCTTCACCAACTATGTGCACCGCGTGTACGCCACGCACGATGGCGAGGTCTACCCGCTGCCCATCAACCTGGGTACCATCAACCAGTTCTTCCATGCCCACTACACGCCGGCCGAGGCGCAGAAGCTCATCGCCGAGCAGGCGGGCGAGCTGGCCGGCACTGATCCGCAGAACCTCAACGACAAGGGCATCCAGCTGATCGGTCGCCCGCTGTATGAGGCGTTCATCAAGAACTACACCGGCAAGCAGTGGCAGACCGACCCCTCCGAGCTGCCGGCCGCCATCATCAAACGCTTGCCCGTGCGCTTCAACTACGACAATCGCTACTTCAAGGACACGTGGGAGGGCCTGCCCGCGGACGGCTACACCAAGTGGATGGAGCGCATGATCGACGACCCGCGCATCACCGTGGAGCTGGGCGTTGACTTCTTCGACGAATCCCAGCCGTACAACAAGACCGCGCTCAAGGCCGCGGGCGTGCCGGTGGTGTACACGGGTCCGGTGGACCGCTATTTCGACTACGAGCTGGGCGACCTCAAGTGGCGCACGGTGGACTTCAAGGAGGTCCGCTACGACGAGGGCGACCACTTCGGATGCCCGGTGATGAACTTCTCCGACGCGGACGTGCCCTACACCCGAGCCATCGAGTTCAAGAACTTCAACCCGGAGCGCCACGACTCCCAGAACCCGGACAAGACCGTGGTGTGGGAGGAATACAGCCGCTTCGCCGAGCGCGGCGACGAGCCGTACTACCCGGTCAACACCGACGCGGACAAGGCGCTGTACGCCCAGTACGAGGCCAAGGCCAAGGCCGAGCCGAACACCGTGTTCGGCGGCCGCCTCGGCACTTACAAGTACTACGACATGCACAACGTGATCGACACCGCGCTGACCGCGTTCGAGGAGCGGGTCGCACCGCTGCTGGCCAAGTAACAGCCGATTGCGTGATTACGCAACGAATCCAACCCCAAGTCCGAAGCCGTCATGATTATGCCAACGATAATCATGACGGCTTCGGACTTGTTGATTCTTTGGGGTGACTACAAACCGCTGACGGCGATGTGCGCTTTGAGGTAGTCGTCTATGGCGAATACGCCTGAGGTGTCTCCGGCGCGAATCTGGGCGGAGATGGAGTCATATTCAACGGTGCCTCCGGTTTGCAGATCGGTAACGTCTTCAGCATCGTCCGCCGAAATGGAGGGCGGGTCGGAGGCGGCGACAAATGCCCATCGTGTGGCCCGCATCTGCACGGGGGTGTTGCCGGCCTGATATTTCTGGATGAGGCTGGTACCTATGTCTCCGGCGTTGCTGGAATCCGAGACTCGGAACGTGCATAGCGCATATTTCGGGTGTTCTCGGTCGGTGACGGTGATGGTGCTGCCGTCCACCGAGGTGGTGATTTTGTTGTGCCACGAGTAGGGCAAGGTGACGCGATACGAATCAGATTCCACGGTGAGCGACTTTTTGACTGCGTCGCTGTACTGCCAGACGATATTAATGACGTTGCCGCTGCGCTTCTGATAACGGTCATAATCTCCCAGCGACGTCACAGTCCACGAGTCGCTGAGATCTGCGGTGTCCGCAATATCCAGTTCATCGGCCATGCAGGAGCGCTGTGACGAGCCATCCATACCGCCCTCGGTGGCGTGCATCCACACTTTGCTGTGATCTGTAGACCTCTTCCAGGAGAATGCCTCGGGATCGGGCGCATTGTGCGGTGCGCAATCCAGCCATGCTTCGTCAAGCTCCCCGTCCAGGTCACTGGGGCCGGAGTAGGCGTCTGTCCAGTCGCCCTGGGTTGGGTCATCAACAACAGTCTTCTGCTGATTGGAATCCGTGTTGCTGTTGCTCTTGGGAGTCTGCGAGGATTGCTGCTTTTTTGGTTCAGTGGTCGGCGCAGATTGGGGCGTCCCGCAAGAAGCGAGTAGCGCAATCAGCGGTACGAGAAGCACCATGGCAAAACGACGATGTCTCATATCACAAGTCTAACTGTGTAGGAGTTCGATTGCTAGGGGCTGTAGAAAGGGGATGTCGTATTCTCGCGCGTCTTTCGTTACGATTGTCACTGGGGATAGAATGAAAGTCATGCCTCATCGCGAGGCGTGCGCAAGCTGAAGGAGCAGAGGCTATGACTGATTCCAACACCAATCCTTATGCCGGTTCGGGGCAGTCGCCGTGGCAGCCCGAGCAGGCTCCGGCGCCTTCATCTGAATCCGATTCGGGTGCTGCAAATCCATCCGGCGAGGCTGGATCCCAGCAGCCCAATAATACTTATCCTGGTGGCGGTTCCGTGCCTCCGCAGACACCGTACAATCCGTACGCTCAAGGCGGAACGCCGTATGGGCAGCAGTACAATCCGAACTACAGCCAGCCCTATGCCCAGCAGTATGGCTACATGCCCCCAGCGGCCAATCAGCAGTGCAACGGGTTTGCCATTGCGGGCTTTGTCTGCTCGTTCTTTACCTCAATCATCGGTTTGATTTTCAGCATCATCGGCTTGAACCAGATCAAACGGCAGGGCGGCAAAGGCAAAGGCTTGGCCATTGCGGGCATCATCATCAGCGTGGCAAAGCTGGGCATCTATCTGCTGCTGATTGTGATGATTATCGTCGGTCTCTTTTCGGGTATGGTCGATGCCGTGACGAATGATTTGCGGTCGGATTATTCATACAGCAGATACGACGACATGGACGATCAGTATGATTCGTACTATTATGACGGCCAGTACGACTACGACGATTCTGGCGATATCGATATCGATGATTTGGATCGTGCGCTTGAGCAGCTGAATGGCGTGTCGGAATGGTCCTCTGCTTTTACCGTCTACTCTCCAGCGGTTTCCATCAGCGAATGAATAGGTGATGAGATTCCTGCGGCGTGGCATTGACCGGCCGTGGGAGGAATAGTCATTGCCGGGCGCGGGCTGGGCGTAGTCTTGGAGTCATGAGACTCGCACGTTTTTCTTTGAATGATTCGCCGCGCTACGCCTTCGTGCAGAAGGACGAAACGGACGGCAAGGACTACCTCATCGAGCTGGACGGTCATCCGCTGGCCGGCGACCAAGTCGCTCCTACCGGTAATCGTTACCCGGTTGATGGCGATGGCATCCGCCTGCTTTCTCCAGTGATTCCTTCCAAGGTCTACGGTCTGGCCAAGAACTATGAGGCGCACGCCCAGTTCATGCACGAGGCCGGCCATTCGGAAATCGCCCATGCGCCTGAGAACATGGTGATTTTCACAAAGCCGTCCACCTCGGTGATTGGTCCCGATGATCCGATCGTGTACCCGGCCTGCTCCAAGGACATGAACTTCGAGCCTGAAGTGGCCGTGGTGATGGGTCGTATTGCCAAGAACGTATCCGTTGAGAACGCAATGGATTACGTGCTCGGCTTCACCTGCGTGAACGACGTGACGCTGCGCGACCTGCAGGGCATCGATCCCACATGGACGCGAGCCAAGGGATTCGATACCTCCTGCCCGCTCGGCCCGTGGATTGTGATGCGTGATGACCTGAATTGGAAGGACGCCGAGATTTCGTTCACGCTGAACGGCGAGGACGTGCCGATGGCATCCGGTACTACCGCAAACCTGATTCACGGCATCCCTGAGCAGATCGCCGCAATCTCCAGCTTCTCCACACTGCTGCCCGGCGACGTAATCATGACCGGTACGCCGAATGCTTCCGGTCATCTTGATCCCGGTGACGAGACCATTGTGCACGTCGAGGGTATTGGCGATCTGCGCAACGTGATTGTGCGGGCGTAGGACTCAAAAACGCGCCTTACGCTCCCGGTAGAAGCGCGTGCAAGACGGTCATCACCGCCAAGCTGATGATGGCCGTCACTGTTAATGAGAAGCCGGCGAGCTTGGCATTGCCGGTCAACGAATCGGTGAACTTGGTCGAGAAAATCGTGATTGGGGCAAAGGAGCCCAGCACGATGATTTCGCGGATTCTCATGTCAAACGGCAGCAGGAACCATGCCGCTACGGCGATAATTGCGCCGAACACCATACGCCAGGTGATTACCTTGCCCAGCTCCACCTTGTCTTTACGGTTGTCTGGAATCTCCATCATGAGCCCGATCATCGCCATGGCGCAGAAAGCGTTCGCGTTGGCAAATGGCGTAATGATTGTGACGATAGGCTGCGGAATCGTGATGTGCAGGAACATGAACACCAGCATCAGCATGTAGATGTCGAACGAAATCGAACTCAGAAAATCACGGGCAATGTTGCGCAGGCGCAGGATAAGCGGCAGCGATTTGAAGTTCTCGTCCATATGCAGCAGCGTGCGCGTGATGGTCAGTGAACCTGCCGTGGCCACGGTGGCGTTGCCGATATCGAGCATGATGATCGGCAAGCCAGCGGATGCGCCCATAAAGGTCTGCACCACCGGCAGACAGAACGCGCCGAGATTCAGTCCCGAGGCGTTGAGCATTTGGAAGGCGCGGTAGTTCTTCTCGTCGCCACGCGATCCGATATACACGATGAACAGCGGAATCGCGCAGGCGAAGAAGCCGAACAGCACAATCCACAGCATGTGCATATCGTGCTTGTTAGTGGCGAACGACAGGATAATCGCGCACGGCAGCGTGAGGTTGAACACCAGTCCTTGAACAACCCTGTAATCGCGTTCGTCGAAAATATGGACGTGCTTGAGTGCGTAGGCGCCGATAATAACGAGCAGTAGCGAACCGGCTTGGAAAATCATGTTCTTCTCTTATCCCACAACGCGCTAGCCGCAGTAGTCGGGGAGCGGTTCAAGCGCACAACAAACCGAGTGCGAGTATAGGAGTGTCGCGGGGCATATTTCGCCTCCCGGCGCATATTGTGGACGCCCGTCTAGGCTTGCTCCCGCTGGTGAGAGCTGTCCGCGGAAGCGGACTGAGAGTGGTCAACCCCAAAACAGACCAACTTCAACCATTTCTGGCGCCGTCTCTAACCTTCCTCACTCGAAAACCTGCGCGGGTTCCAAAACTTGAGTCACTTACACTCAACTTTTGGGAATAGAATAGGCGTCAGGTCGGTTGAGCATATCAGATAACGACACATTGCGGTCTGCTACGGCGCTCGCAGAGCGTGCGAAACCTCAAGACGAGACGCAGCGGAACGCATGACATGGAGGAATACGATATGGAACAGAAGTTCACCACTATGGCCCAAGAAGCCGTCGGCGACGCGATTCAGAGTGCGTCCGCCGCAGGAAACGCGCAGGTCGAGACCCTGCACGTCATGGATGCGTTGCTGCGTCAGGAAAACGGCGTGGTGCGCTCCCTCATCGAGGCCGCGGGCGGAGACCCACAGGCCATCGGCGCTGCCGTGCGTAACGCTTTGGTCGCGCTGCCGAGTGCGTCCGGCTCCAGCACTTCGCAGCCGCAGGCCAGCCGTCAGCTGACCGCAGCCATCGCCCAGGCCGAGAAGGAAATGCAGCAGATGGGCGACGAATACGTCTCCACCGAGCACCTGCTCATCGGCATCGCGGCCAGCAAGCCGAACCAGTCGGCTGAAATCCTGGAGAAAAACGGCGTCACCGCCGCTTCCCTGCGTAAGGCTGTGCCCGGCGTGCGCGGCGGCGCGAAAGTCACCAGCCCGGACGCGGAAGGCTCGTACAAGGCTTTGGAGAAGTACTCTACCGACCTGACGGCCGCCGCCAAGGAAGGCAAGCTCGACCCGGTCATCGGCCGTGACCAGGAGATTCGCCGTGTGATTCAGATCCTGAGCCGCCGTACCAAGAACAACCCTGTGCTGATCGGTGAGCCTGGCGTCGGCAAGACCGCCGTCGTGGAGGGCTTGGCCCAGCGTATCGTGGCGGGCGACGTGCCCACCACCCTGCAGGGCAAGAAGCTCATCTCCCTTGACCTGGGCTCCATGGTGGCCGGCTCGAAGTACCGTGGTGAGTTCGAGGAGCGCCTGAAGAGCGTGCTCAACGAAATCAAGAACGCGGACGGCCAGATCATCACCTTCATCGACGAGATCCATACCATCGTCGGCGCGGGTGCGGCCGAAGGCTCCATGGATGCCGGCAATATGCTCAAGCCCATGCTGGCCCGCGGCGAGCTGCGGCTGATCGGCGCGACCACGCTGGACGAGTACCGCGAGAACATCGAGAAGGATCCGGCGCTGGAGCGTCGTTTCCAGCAGGTGTTCGTGGGCGAGCCTTCCGTGGAAGACACCATCGCCATTCTGCGTGGCCTGAAGCAGCGTTACGAGGCTCACCATAAGGTAACAATCGGCGATGACGCGTTGGTTGCCGCCGCAACCCTGTCGAACCGCTACATTTCGGGTCGTCAGCTGCCGGACAAGGCCATCGATCTGGTTGATGAGGCGGCTGCCCACCTGCGTATGGAGCTCGACTCCTCGCCTGAGGAAATCGATGAGCTGCAGCGCAAGGTGACCCGTCTTGAGATGGAGGAAATGCAGCTCAAGAAGGCCGAGGATCCCGCGTCCAAGGAGCGTCTGGGCAAGCTGCAAGCCGAACTCGCGGACACCCGCGAGAAGCTCAGCGGCCTCAAGGCGCGTTGGGATGCGGAACAGGCCGGCCACAACAAGGTCGGTGACCTGCGTGCCAAGCTCGATGACCTGCGTGTGCAGGCGGATAAGTTCACCCGTGAGGGAAATCTGGCGGATGCCTCGAAGATTCTGTACGGCGAAATTCCGGCCATTCAGAAGGAGCTTGCCGCCGCGGAGAGCGCGGACGCCGAATCTGCTGATGCGGGTGCCGAGAATCCGGCTGATGAGCCGATGGTTCCGGACCGCGTGGATGCCGACTCGGTGGCTGAAATCGTCTCCGACTGGACCGGCATTCCCGTTGGCCGCCTGATGCAGGGCGAAAACGAGAAGCTGCTGCACATGGAGGACTACCTCGGCAAGCGCGTGATCGGCCAGGAGGAAGCCATCGTCGCCGTGTCCGACGCGGTGCGTCGTTCGCGTGCCGGTATCTCCGACCCGAACCGTCCGACCGGATCGTTCCTGTTCCTTGGTCCCACCGGTGTGGGTAAGACCGAGCTGGCCAAGGCACTCGCCGACTTCCTGTTCGACGACGAGAAGGCCATGGTCCGCATCGACATGTCCGAATACATGGAGAAGGCTTCGGTCTCGCGCCTGATCGGCGCGGCTCCGGGCTACGTGGGTTACGAGCAGGGCGGTCAGCTGACCGAAGCCGTGCGCCGTCGCCCGTACTCCGTGGTGCTGTTCGATGAGGTCGAAAAGGCCAATCCGGAGATCTTCGACGTGCTGCTGCAGGTACTCGATGATGGCCGCCTGACCGATGGTCAGGGCAGGACCGTGGACTTCAAGAACACGATCCTGATCATGACCTCCAACTTGGGCTCGCAGTTCCTCGTGAACGAGGACATGGACGCCGACGCCAAGAAAAAGGCCGTGATGGATGCGGTCCACATGAACTTCAAGCCGGAGTTCCTGAACCGTTTGGACGATATTGTCATGTTCCACCCGCTCACGCGCGAGGAGCTTGGCGGCATCGTGGATATCCAGGTCAAGGGCGTGGCCCAGCGCCTGACCGACCGTCGCATCACGCTGGACGTCACCGATTCGGCTCGCGAGTGGCTGGCCAACACCGGCTACGACCCGGCCTATGGCGCTCGTCCGCTGCGTCGCTTGGTGCAGACCGAAGTTGGCGACCAGCTGGCCCGCATGTTGCTGGCCGGCAAGGTCCACGACGGCGACACCGTGCTCGTCGACCAGACCGGCGGCGAACACCTGGAGCTCTCCGCCTGGGCGAGTGACCAGATTGCCTCCGACGATCCGGACATGAGCGTAGACAACGTCTCCGAAGACAAGTGACAATCACTGGCTCCCCTCTCCGAGGGGAGCTGTCAGCGAAGCTGACTGAGGGGAGTCCGGGCGGCTTCGCAACAGTGGTTTTTCTCTGCAAAATCTCTTAAACAGGTGGGGATGGTAGCGGTCATACCCACCTTTTCGTCTTTGTGGGTCTATCTCGATTTCGAGGGGCTGATTTGCCCTCTTTCGGAGGTCTACTTCCATTTCGAGGGGCTGCTCATCCATTGAACCGCAAGTATCAGTGGCTTTATGGCAACGCCATTCCGCCGTTTTGGGGCCTTACCTACTTGGCTGCCAGCCCCTTGAAACGGAAGTAGACCTCCCGCAACATCGAAATCAGCCCCTCGAAACGGAAGTATCTTCCCGGTCCGTCTCAATTGCGTTTCCCGAGAGTGGAAGAACCGTGATATCAAGGTGTTTACTGCTGCATATGGTAGGAAAGTGAGTGTTGGCGGACGAAGGGAGGGCTAGTGACCGGACGATTTGCGCCGACACCATCGGGACGCATGCATATCGGCAACGTGTATGCCATGCTGGCCGCATGGCTTTCGGCCCGCTCTCGTGGTGACCGCATGCTGATGCGCATCGAAGACGTGGATAAGCCGCGCGTGATTGCCGGTGCCGATCGGCTCATGCTGGATGATCTCCGTTGGCTGGGCCTTGACTGGGACGGCGAGCCGATATTCCAGTCCCAACGCACAGAACGCTACGAATATGCATTGGAGTGCTTGCGCTCGCGAGGCGTGCTATATCCCTGCTTCTGCTCGCGTGCCGATATCCGTGCGGCTTCCGCCCCCAACGAAGGCGACGGTTTCATGGTCTATCCCGGCACCTGCCGTCATTTGCTTCGCAATCATCCCGGCGAGGTGCATTCCCGACTAGCTCGCGGCGACCAGCACTCCGTTCGCATCGCCATGCCAGAACCGAGGGCAATGTCGGACGGCCCGTTTGCGAACCTATATACGTCATCGGAAGCGTCAACGCCCGTGCGTGGCGATGGAATTGCCGACTGTATTACAAGTTTTGATGATTGTGTTTACGGTCCACAGCATTACGATTTGCCTCATGAAGTGGGCGATTCGGTGATTCGCCGAGCTGATGGACTGTTCGGCTATCAGCTTGTTGTGATTGTGGATGATTTGGATATGGGCGTTGACGACATCGTGCGTGGCCGTGATTTGCTACGCTCCACTGCATTGCAGATGTGGATTCGCCAATGCCTGCTGGCCGGAGGATTCCGGCCGGAGTGTGCGAGCGATGCACGAGTATCTGCCGAACACCCGAAGTATGTGCATTTGCCCCTCATCGACAACGCGGCCGGTCGGCGTTTAGCCAAGCGCGAACGCTCTCTGGATATGGGAGCCCTGCGAGCCCGTGGCGTGACCCCTGAACAAATCATTGGCTATTGTGCTTGGCTGTTACGTTTACAATCCGCTCCAATCCCTTGCAAACTCGCCGATCTGTTGGCCGATTTCAGTTGGGAGCCGCTGCGCGCCAATCACCCTGACCGTGCGTTGAAGCCGGATGATCCAACCACTCCACAATGGCTGGCAGAAGCGTTAGGCTAGAGGCAGCCCAACAGGAAGGATTCCAATGTCGTCGAAGCTCTGGAGAAACGTGGTGCTGGCCGGTGTGGCCGCCGCAGGTGCCGCAGTGTGGGCCGTGGCCCCGCGCACATTCAATGACAAGCGCCGCAATTTCGTACCCTCGATTCCCGAGGTCTGGTATGCGCATCGCGGTCTGCATGATGCCGGTTCCGGCTTGGTGAATGTTGCCGATATCGCGGACTACGCCGGTGACAATCCCGTCAGCGCCCAGTCCGATACCACGGGGCAATCCATCGCTGAAAACGACGATTATGTGGCACTCGCTCGTGCCATGGCCATCAAGGCGGGCTATGGCAGTGCGGATACAACTGGTCCGATTGCGCCTGAGAATTCCTTGGCTGCATTCGCTGCCGCGTGCGAGGCCGGCTATGGCATAGAACTTGACGTGCAACTTACGCTGGATGGCCAAGTGGTTGTGGTGCATGATGCTGATTTGCTGCGTGTGGCCGGAGATTCGCGGTTGATTGAGGACTTGACCTACGACGAGCTCACCCGCATCCCGCTGTTCCCGAACGGTAAGTCCGGCGATCTCAAGGCTGAGCCTCTGCCAGGTGCCGGCGAGAATCCGCCTCTGGTCGTCACGCCGTCCGCAGCCCCGGAAGGCTATTACCAGCATGTGCCGCTGTTCTCTGATGTTTTGGACGTGGTGGCCGGTCGTGCGCCGCTGATTGTGGAATACAAGTTCAGCAATAATCGTGCATGGGACGAGCGCAGCGAAGAGCTGATGGAAAAGGGTCATGCGTTGCTCGAGGCGTATGACGGGCCTTACGTGGTCGAGTCCTTCCACCCGGGTGCGGTGAACTGGTACAAGGAGCATCATCCTGAGGTGTGCCGTGGCCAGTTGAGCTGGCCGGCAAAGCTGGATAAGCATGGTGTGGCTGAATGGACTGCCGGACTGCTGGCGTTTAATTGGTTGTCTCGTCCTGATTTTGTGGCGTATGACTGGACTGGTGGTGCTTCGCCGCAGGTCAAGCTCGCTCGCTCGATGGGCGCCACGGCGGTTTCCTGGACCGTGCGTTCCAGTGAGGAGCTTGCTCAATGTGAGCCGTATTTCGACCGTCACATCTTCGAGGCGTTTGTACCCGACGAGGTGTGAGCAAGCAACTTGGCTCCCCCCTGAGGGGAGCCAAGACAGTGATTATTTGTGATACGGTTCGCCGGCGTTGATTTTGTAGGCACGGTAGATCTGTTCCAGCAGAATCACGCGCATAAGCTGATGTGGAAACGTCATCTTCGAGAAGCTCAGCAGGAAATCGGCGCGACGTAGGATCGCATCATCGAGTCCGATCGACCCGCCGATAACCAGCTGAATATGACTGGTACCGCGCAATCCTAGGTCATTGATTTTCGCGGCCAGTTCTTCGCTGGAAAGCTGCTTGCCATTAATGGCAAGGGCAATGACGAATGCGCCGTCCTTCAGATGTTTGGCTATGCGCTCGCCTTCTTTGGCCTTGATTTGGCGATCCACGCCCTCGGAGGCATGGTCGGGCGTCTTCTCGTCCGCGACTTCAATGATGTTGAGCTTGCAATAGCGCGAGAGTCGCTTGGAGTACTCGTCAATGGCATCGCGAAGGTAACGTTCCTTCACGCGTCCCGGCGCAATAATGTCGATCTGCATAAGGTCATTCCATAGATTTGGCTCCTGCTGGCGGGAGCTGGCGGCGTAGCCGACTGAGGGTGGTCAGTTTCCGATATCAACCACCCTCAGTCTCACTTCGTTCGACAGCTCCCGCCAGCGGTAGCCCAAAAATCAGTCAATCATGAGGAATTGATTAACGTGTGCGGAGACGCCGTCCGAAGCCGAAGGCGCACTATGGTGCGTCGAGTGCTGAGGAAAGGCGGTATACGCTCCGTTAATCAATTACTCCGTAGAGGCGGTCGCCGGCGTCGCCGAGCCCCGGCACGATGTAGCACTTGTCGTTGAGCTTTTCGTCGACCGCGCACACCACGACCTTGAAGTCGATGGACGGGTCGATGTGCTCCTCAACGTACTTAATGCCCTCAGGAGCCGCGATGATGTTGATTGCGGTCACATCCTTGGCGCCGCGCTCGGCCAGATAATGCGTGGCGGCAACCAGCGTGCCGCCGGTGGCGAGCATCGGGTCGATCAGGAAGCACTGGCGACCGGACAGGTCCTCCGGCAAGCGGTTTGCGTACGTGACCTGCTGGGTGGGGTGCTCCTCGTCGCGCTTCATGCCCAAGAAACCGACCTCGGCAGTAGGCATGAGGCGGGTCATTCCGTCGAGCATGCCCAGACCTGCGCGCAGCACCGGCACGATAATCGGACGTGGCTTGGCGAGCTTCTTGCCGGTCATCGGGGCGACCGGCGTCTCGATTGGTGCGGCCACGACGGACAGGTTGCGGGTGGCCTCATAGGCCTCAAGCATGACCAGTTCGGAGACGAGCTCGCGGAAAGTGGAGGAAGGGGTATTCTTGTCGCGCAAAACGGTGAGCTTGTGCTCAACCAGCGGATGATTCAAAACGTGAAGTTCCATATGCTCCAGCCTAGTCCAAGTTTCTCGACCCGCCGAATTGGAGTTTGCCCCCGGGGGGGCGGATTGCCTCGTGCGGGCCACGCGCATCCTGTTCCATGGGGTACATGTCCGATTGGATCGCAGTTTTGCGCCGTTGAGGGAGTCTCAGTGGTGCGGATTGTCCATTTATTCGCGATTTTGCTCCACTGAGATAGGTTCAGCGAGGTGTTTTCTAGAGCCGATCGCGGTTTTGCTTCGCTGAGTGGCTTTCAGCGTGGTGGTCTTTCGATTTAATCACGGTTTTGCCTCGCTGAGTCGAGCTCAGTGTGGCAATACTTCGTTTTAATCACGGTTTTGCCTCGCTCAGATCGCTCAGCGGAGCGATTTCATGGTTAACTCGTGGTTTTGCTTCGCTGAGTGGCTCTCGGTGGGGTGGTTCTTCGGTCTAATCGTGGTTTTGCTTCACTGAGATGGATTCGGCGGGGCGCTTTTACGATTAGATCGTGGGTTTGCGTTCCTGGAATTCCGTCTACCGAATCACGATGGACGGTGGCAGCAGAATGTGGCAATTGTCAGGGGATTCCGACGTGAGAGACGACGCCGTATGCGCAGGCGACGTTGCGTCAAGCCGATTTTGGATGATGTGCATAATGTTGCGCGCGATCTCGGTCAAAGGCTGAGCAATGCTGGGCAGACCCATTGATTGGGCGGATACGGTGTCGTCAAATCCGGTGATGACGATATCGGTGTCATTGGGCAGCGCGGTGGCGGCGCCGATGGCCAGCGTGTCGCTGACGCAGATAATGGCATCGAGGTCAGGACGTCTGTCCAATAGCGAGATGCACGCGGTTTGCCCGGCGGTGATGTCGTCCGTGCCTTCTTCGTAAAGTTGTTCGAATTCGTCGGCAGTGGCCATCTTCGCGGCGAGCATGGTGTCCTTCCAGCCGCGGTAACGATCTGTGCCTGTTCCGGAAATGCCTGGCCAGCCGATGAATCCGATGTGTTTGCGACCGTGCAGTATCAAGTGCTGCGTCATGTCCGCAATGCCGGCGCGCCCATCTACGTCTACCCAGGGGGTGAGGGGATCGTGCATATCCGCTGAGCCCCAAGGTCGTCCGAACAGGACGAAAGACTGATGATGGTCATGCAGCCATTCGAGTCGTGGATCGTTGTGAGTGGTGTCGGTGAGCACGAAAGCTTCGACGTCGCCGCGGGCGGTAAGCGCCTCGAATTGGCGTATTTCATCCTGTTGCGAGTCGGTTTTGTATAGGATGACGCGAATGCCGTTGGAATCGGCTTCGGTGACCAGCGCATGCAGGAAGCGATCGTATACCTGTGAATAGCTCACGGGGGCGATGCCGATGCCTATGGTGTTGCTGCGTTGGGTTCGCAGGCGGCGAGCGGACGCGTTGGGGGTGTAATTCAGGAGAGCGATGGCATCGTTGACAAGTCTGCGTGTGGTTGGCTTGACCACTGCAGGGTTATTGATGCAGTTGGATACGGTTTGGGGCGAGACGCCGGCAGCTTTGGCGACGTCTTTGATGCTGACCATAGTGCTTCCCTTTATGTTCATGTACAGCTCGAACAGTGGTGCTCGGACTTATTGGTTCGTTCCAATAATCGTACCTGATTTGACAGATTCAAATATTGGTGTTTATTATATAGCCACTTATTAGAACGTAAAAATTAAGTCATCATTTCTCAATGCTGAGTCGATGACTGAAAAATCGAGTACCAATGGTTTTGGTTCCTGTAGAACCGAAACTTAAGGAATAGCGATTATTTGAACGTTCTAATGATTGCATAACTTAACCAATGATGATGAAGACAAGGACGGGCATAGCGCTCGAGAAAGAAGAAACACGATGATGAGGAGCAAGCTGACCGTGATGACCGCGGCTTCGGTGGCCGTGCTGGCGCTTCTGGCGGGCTGCGGCGGAGGCAGTGGATTCGATGATTCTGCCAAGTCCGATGGCCTGACCAGCGACAGCTCGAAAGGGCTCACCGTGCTGATCGGTTCTTCGGGTGACATCGAGACCGAGGCCGTCAAGAAGGCCGTTGCCGCATGGTCGAAGAAGTCCGGCACCAAGGCCACCGTGCAGGTTGCCAACGATATGGCGCAGCAATTGTCCCAGGGATTTGCCGGCGGCGATCCCGCCGACGTGTTCTACCTAGCTCCCGAGCAGCTCGCCGGATACGCTTCCAACGGCTCCTTGCTTGCTTACGGCGACGAGCTGAAGAACAAGAGCGATTTCCATGACAACCTGCTGCAGACGTTCACCTATGACGGCAAGCTTTACGCTGCCCCGAAGGATGTGTCCACCTTGCAGCTGGTCATCAACACCGACATGTGGTCCGCGGCCGGCCTGACCGATGCCGATATCCCGACCACTTGGGATCAGCTTGCCGATGTGGCCAAGAAACTCACCACCGCTGATCATGTTGGACTGGCGTTCAACGGCGAATACGCACGAGTCGGCGTCTTCCTGAAGCAGGCCGGCGGTGGTCTAGTCAGTGACGATGGCACCAAGGCCATCGCAAGCAGCGACGCGAGCGTTAAGGGCCTTGAAGAGGTCAAGACTCTGCTCGACTCCGACACCGTCAAGTACGCCTCCGACCTCGGCACCGGCTGGGGTGGCGAGGCCTTCGGCTCCAAGAAGGCTGCCATGACCATCGAAGGCAACTGGATCACCGGCGGCCTGTCCGCCGACTACCCGGACGTCAAGTACAAGGTCGTCGAGCTGCCGGAAGGCCCGGCCGGCAAGGGCACCATGCACTTCACCAACGGCTGGGGCATCGCCGCCGACAGCAAGGATCAGAAGGGTGCTATCGATCTGGTCGAATACCTGACCAGCGATGACGTGGTTATGGACTTCGCCAAGGCCTTTGGCATCATGCCCGCCACCAAGACGCTCGCCGACAAGTGGAAGAGCGAGTTCCCCGACCTGAGCGCCTTCATGGATGGCCTGAACTACTCGGTTACCGTGCCGACCGCCAAGGGTGCCGCCGACGTGATCACCGACCTCAACGCGCAGTTGGAAGGTCTGAAGACCGGCGACGCCAAGACGATTCTGGACAAGACCCAGACCAACATTGAGGCCATCCTCAAGTAGATCCCGGATTTGTAGCCGAATCTACTGATTCCATCGATTGCGGCGGTCTTCGCTCTCTGACCGAGCCGACCGTCGGCCGCCGCAATCGGAATCGCGAACATTATCAACAAAGGAGTCGGAGCATGTCCTCATCACAAAAGGCACCGAAGCCACGCAAGTTGGGTGCGAACAAGGTCGAACGCCAGCGCATTGATCACAAAGGCCAGGAGATATCCGGTTGGCTGTTCGTTCTGCCGATGATCATCATCCTTGGCGTGTTCATGTTTATTCCCATCATCATGGCGCTGTGGGTGAGTGTGTCGAATTGGAGCGGTCGAGGCACGCCGTTTGGTTCGTCCGTCGATTTTGTGGGGCTAAAGAATTACAGTGATGTGCTCACCGCTCCGGGTCTCGCGCAAAGCGATTTCGGCACGGCTCTGCGCAACAATGCTTGGTACACCTTGATCGTGGTGCCGCTGCAGACGCTGCTGTCCCTGGGACTTGCGGTAATGCTGAACCGTAAGATCCTCAAGGCGCGTGGCTTCTTCCGCACGGCGTTCTATTTCCCATCGGTCACCAGCTCAGTGGCAATCACCGTGTTGTGGCTGTTCCTGTTCAACGCGGTCGGTCCGATTAACGCCATGCTCAAATGGTTCGGTGTCAACGGTCCCAACTGGTTCAACGATCCGCGAGGCATCATCCATATCCTGTTGTCGGCTTTGGGCGTCAAGAATGGGCCGGCGGCGCTGGCCGAACACAGCTTCCTTGGCGTCAGCGCATGGGATTGGCTTGCCGGGCCTTCGGTGGCGATGGTCGCCATCATCCTCATGGTTATTTTCACCACTTCGGGCACTTTTATGCTGATGTTCGTTGCCGCGCTGCAGAGCATCGGCGAAGGCACTGAAGAAGCGGCGATCATGGACGGCGCAACGCCGTGGCAGCGTATGTGGAAGGTGACCGTGCCGCAATTGAAGCCCACGATTTTCACCGTCGTCACATTGGGCATCATCGGTACATGGCAGGTGTTCGATCAGATTTATACGGGTACTCAGGGTGGCCCGGCAAAGACCACGCTGACCACTGCGTACCTGTCGTACACCGCAGCGTTCAACAGCCAGGAATGGGGTCGAGGCGCGGCTATCTCCTTCATCCTATTCGTCATCATCATCGTCATGACCTGGATTCAGCGCTGGGTGATGAAGGACAAGAAGATGTCTCGACGCCGCAGGACCGATTACGAGGCCATGAAAGCCGAGGCGCGCGCATTGAACCGCGAAGAACTCGCCACATTGAGAGTAGGGCGGCCGGCTGCTGCCAGGGCGCAGACCGCTGATGCGGCGGTTGCCGAAGATAGCGCAGAAAGGGGAATCTGATATGAGCAAGTCGAAGGTATCCAACACTGTGCGTGGCGATAACAGCGCATCATGGCTCAAGCGTTTCTTCCACAGTGGCATCATCCTGTACATCATTCTGATTGTGTTGGCAGTGATCTACATCATGCCATTCGTCACTCAGATTGCCACCTCGTTCAAAACCGATGCCGATGCCACCGCCAATCCGGTCTCGCTGGTGCCGGAAATCTGGACGACGGCAGCCTATAAGAAGCTGTTCCTGAACTCGGACTTCCCGGTATGGTTCAAGAACTCGTTCATTGTGACCATTGTGGTCACGCTGGGTCGTGTGTTCTTCGATTCCCTGGCCGGCTATGCACTTGCGCGTATTGACTTCCGTGGCCGCAATGTCGTCTTCAGCCTGCTGCTTGCCGTGATGAGTGTGCCGATGGTGGTGCTGCTTATTCCGAAGTTCCTCATCATCAAGAGCCTTGGCATCTACGACAGCTATGCAGGCATGATTCTGCCGTTGCTCATCGATGCGGCCGGCGTGTTCATCATGAAGAATTTCTTTGAGTCGATTCCGCGGTCTGTGGAGGAGCAGGCGATGATTGATCGTGCGGGAACATTCCGTATCTTCTGGTCAATCGTGCTGCCTATGGCACGTCCGGCAATCGTGACTATCTCGATTCTGTCCTTCCAGGGCTCGTGGAATGAGCTGTCGCACTTCATTGTTTCGACTCAGTCTTCGGCGTTGACCACGTTGACCAAGGGTGTTGCCTCGTTGGCCAGTGGTCAGCTGTCCCAAGGTAACCAATACCCGGTCAAACTGGCGGCTGCCGTCATCATGACCATCCCCGTCGCCGTGCTGTTCTTCATCTTCCAGAAGCAAATCATGAACAGCTCGGAAGGCTCCGTCAAGGAATGACGGGTCTGCGCAACAATAACTATTCGCTTTTCAACAATCAACGGAGAACATATGAACAGCACTGAGCGTATCCGACAGCCATGGATGCACGACATGAAGCCTCTTGTTGTGGCGCCTGCCCAACTGTGGGAAACCGCAGACGGTACTGTGGACGCATCGCAGCAGCACGCGGGGGCGGCCAATATCGCCGGATTTTATGTGGGAGATACTCGTATCATCTCACGCATCATTCCGGTTGTGAACGGTGAGGCACCCACAGCGATCGCATGGAACTCTCCCCAAAAAGGAGTGGGTGTGTCTTCCATGGTGGCCCGCAATGTTGATGGCCCGACGGTGGATCCCTCGGTTCGTATCGCGGAGAATCGCACTCTGGAACCGGATGCCCTGCATGAGCGATATGTGTTGCGTAGCGTGATGACTGATCCGGTGACGCTTGATTTCTCAGTGAAATTGCGCTTTGACATGGCTTCGATGCAGGAGATCAAAGGTGGTGCGTCATCCTCTGCCGCAGCTAACGGCGAGGTTATTCTCTCCCGAGTGCCCGGTGATGCATGTTCCGCAGAGGTGGCGTACGGCGAGCTGAGTGCCACGGTAACCGCGGAGCCGCAGGATGGTAGTGGGGTGCCGTCAATCACCCTTGATGGTCTTGATTGCGTGATCTCCTGGCAGGTTACGATTCCTGCTCGCGCGGAGACTTCAGTCGGTCTGCATATTGCGGTGAGCTCGCCGCGCAATGCCGTTATCGCGGCGAATGCCGATTGCCCGTGGGCCGATGTTCAGGTGGAGGCCGCCGATAATCGTGTCTCCAATTGGGTGAATACCTCTTTGAGGGATCTCGATGGTTTGCGGATGTCGATTCCGGCTTTGCCGGACGATGAGTTTTTGGCGGCCGGTGCACCGTGGTTCTTCACCCTGTTCGGTCGTGATTCCCTATGGGCTGCACGTTTCATGTTGCCGCTGACGACTCGTACCGCGATGGGCGCACTGCGCACTCTGGCGCACTTCCAAGCTACTGAATCCGATATTCAGACCAATGCTGATCCCGGCAAAATCATGCATGAACTGCGTGCTGAGCCGTTGGTGCAGACCGGTGCATTTAATGACGGCACCAGCTTGCCTCCGCTGTACTACGGCACAATCGATGCCACCGAGCTGTGGATTATTCTGCTTGCTGAGGCCTTGCGCTGGGGTGCGCCTGAGCAGGAGATTGAGGCGTTGCTGCCGAACCTTGAGGCCGCACTTGCCTGGCTGCGTGATTGGGGCGATTGCGATGGTGATGGATTCTTGGAATACATCGATCGCACTGGCCACGGTCTGAGCAATCAGGGCTGGAAGGACTCGGGAGACTCCGTGCGCTGGAACGATGGGCGCATTGCTGACGGCCCAATCGCCTTGTGCGAGGTGCAGGGATATGCCTATCAGGCGGCCATACTCGGCGCGGATGTGCTGGAGAAATTCGGGCGTCCTGGAGCTGAGGATTGGCGCGCATGGGCCAAGCGGCTGAAGACCCGGTTTAACGAGGTTTTCTGGGTTGATGACGGCAATGGCCGCTATCCGGCGATTGCGCTGGATCGAGACAAGAAGCCGGTTGATTCCTTGACCAGCAATATTGGGCATCTGCTTGGCACGGGCATTCTTGATGAACAGGGTGTGCGCGATGTGGTGGCCCGCTTGGTTGGCGATGACATGCTCAGCGGCTATGGCGTGCGTACCATGAGCACACTGGCTGGTGGGTACTGGCCTGAGAGCTATCATTGCGGATCGGTGTGGGCCCATGACAGTGCCATCGTGATGAATGGTCTTCGTGCAGAAGGTTATGAGGCGGAGGCACTGCGCGTGGCTGATGGACTGGTTCGCGCTGCCGATGCTTTCGACTACCAGATTCCGGAATTGTACTCAGGTGATTCGGGGGAGAACAGTCCCTCTCCGTATCCTGCGGCTTGCCATCCGCAGGCGTGGTCGGCGGCCTCTTCCGTATCGGTGCTGTCGTTGTTGCTTGGGCTGGAGCCCTGTTCTACGGAGCCGACTCCATCCGAGTCTCCTTTGGCTCGAGGATTGCGGCTGAATCGGAACTGAAATGGAGCATTATCCGGCGGGATTGGGGGTTATGCCGTTGCGCGCCGACCTTAGCGGGGCGAACCGTTGACTCGGTCGTGGTTTTGCCCCGCTGAGACGGGCTCAGTGGGGTGGTCTTTCGGTTTAATCGCCGTTTTGCCCCGCTTAGTGGTTGTTAGTGTGGCAATCCGTCGGTTAACTCGGAATTTTGCTTCACTGAGTCGAACTCAGTGTGGCAATACTTCGGTTTAATCGCAGTTTTACCTCGCTTAGATTGCTTAGCGGAGCGATTTCATGGTTAACTCGTGGTTTTACGTCGCTGAGACGTGCTCAGCGGGGTGTTTCTGCGATTGGATCGCAGTGCTGTCCCGTTTTGGTTGCTCAGCGGGGTGGCTCTTGGGTTTAATCGCGGTTTTGCCCCGCTGATGGCGCAAAGAATGATGGGGATGCTGTTGCAATTGCATGAAGGAGTGTCCCGAGTGATGGAAAGAAGAAAAGCGCCGAACCGCGAAAGCGCCTGTCGGCGCAAGGGCCGCTCGCGGCGGCAAAAAATGGAGCCCGGGGCTTAAACACGGTCCGACGCGGATATTCAGTATAGTTTGCGATGAGCCGTGGCGCGCCGGGGAAGGCCGATGTCAGCTGATGGCTGATGTTGAAGTGATGGATTGGGTCTCTCCCTCAGTCACGTGCATCGCCCGTGACTGCTCCCCCATCAGAGGGGGCTTCGTTGCAAAGCAATGCCGCCCCCTCTGATGGACACCTCGTCCTGCAATCAGAGCCTTCGGCCAATCCATTAGCTCGACTATCGTTCTCGCCCGGCAACGCATCCTGCATTTCCCCTGCGGCTCGGCCCATCAGGGGAGATAAACAAGCTATTACTCCAGCCGTCCGCGGCGCCAGAGGTTAGCACCGTGCTGGAAGTCCTTGGTGGTGGAGAGCAGGCTGGCGGAGGTGTGCATAAGGCGGGCGGCCTTGGTGCGCACGGCGTTTTCGTCGGCTGTCGACGAAAAACCGCCATTGGCCTCCGCCCGCCCAACCATGCGCTTCGCCTCCACGCGCAAGCCCAGCGCCACCACGTCGGTGAACGCGGCCGCACGCTCCAAAGCCACGGCAAAATCGCCTACAAAAGCGCCGGAGAGGATCGAATCGGCCAAACGCACGATGTCATCCTCGGTGGGCGTCTGGTCCACGCCGGCGATAGCGGAGGCGGTGGTGGCCACCGGTTCGCCCAGGCGCCACAGTCGCGCGATTGAATCGCGGTTCGCCCGCATCCAGGTGCGCAGCATGTATAGGCGCCACAGCACGCCGGGCAGCGAATCCGGTTCGGCGTCGCTCCACAGTTCGGCGATCTCGTCCACGCCGACCGTCTCCACCAGTGTCAGCACGCGCTGAACCACTTCAGGATCCTCGCTGTGCCGCACGCGATCCAGCAGTGCTGCGGCAGACAGATGACTCATCTCGCTCAACGCTTGCGGATCCAATCCGCCAGCCAGGCCATCGGCTACGGCTGGGTCGAGCTGAGCAGGGCGGGCTGGACGGCCGGAGCCCATGCGAGCCGGGCCAAACGCTGCGCCCGCCGCGCGCAAAGAACCAAAACCGGGGCCCAGGCTGCCGGCGGTACCATTATGCGCGGCGTGGGCGGCTGCGGCGGCAGCCGAGGAATTGGAGGAATCGGGGAATGCGGGCCTAGTAGACAAGCGGTTGCACTTTCTGAATATCGATAATGGTTACGTCGGCGCAAAGCGGCTGATTAGCACTGTCCGAGTGATTAGGCGAGCTGCTGTGGCCAGCCGAACTGGCCTGTTCGGCAGAAGCCGAAACTTCAGCGCCAAGACCGGCAGCGTTGTTGCCGTCACCAGTCTTGCCCGTGGCATTTGAGCTGCCCGGCACCACGAACAACGCCACCGCCGTACCGGTCGGCATGAACGGTGTCTTGGCGATCAGGCGTTTGCTCAAAGCCGTCGAAGCGCACATCTTGCGCAGATGTTCAAACATACCGCCAATCACCGGCCGGTGCATACATATCGTTGTGGGCTGACGACGCTCCAGCGCAAAATCAATCTCACTGAGCAGACATTCCCATGCGACATCGGGGTCAGCGGCAAAGGCGTCTTCGGTGAGCGGGTCGAGATGAACCATGTCGCGCCCGGTCTGCCAGGCGAACATTTCCAGCGTTTCCTGGCAGCGCACCCACGGCGAGGTGGCCAGGCGGGTCGGATTGAAACAGGCGAGCTCACGGTTCAGCGCATACGCGGCAGACGCACCTTTCGGCGTAATCGGTCGGTTGGCGTCCGAACCTTTCCACAGCTTGCGGGCCTCGGCCTTGCCGTGGCGCACAATAATCACCGGCACGGCATCCAGCGCACCCTCCTGCACCCGGTCAACGAACAGCGCGAGGATGTCCTTATCGGTGGAATGGCTGAGTTTCTTGCGTGCCTCAGCCGGGGTGAGCCAAACAACCTCATCGATTTCGCCGATATCCGCCCGATGCACCGGGCCAAACGCGTGAGTGCGGCGCAGGTTGTCAATCGCACTGATTGGCGTGGCCATCCAGAACTGGACGTGCTTAGTGTCCACCGTGCGATCCTTGGTATGGCGCCGTTTGCTGCCTTCCTCGGACAGTGGATATTCGATATCGCCAAGATAGGGGCCAAGCTGCACAGGCAGGCCGGATTCCTCGCCGATTTCGCGAACCGCGGCATGACGGTGAGATTCGTTCGGATCGACTTTGCCTTTCGGCCAGCTCCAGTCGTCGTACTTCGGGCGATGCACCACGCAGAGTTCGATGTGATTGAGCACATTGTCGGCGGAAGCTGGGTCGTTCGCATCCTTGGCTGAAGAGCCGGCCGAATCGACGTGCGTCGCTTGTCCGATTATGCCGGTCAGGGGAGCGTCGGCCCCTGTTGAGGAGGGGGCTGCGTCTGATGCGCCGGAGGATGACGCAGCATCGTCTGCCGTATTCGTGGCATGCGCGGCGTTCGTGATGATCGTGCCATCGGTGGCGATGTTGGCATTCGCTGACGGAAACGATGCCTGCTCGGGCTCTACGTTGTCTTTCCATCGGTAGAGGATGCCGCCGGCGGCCTCCACGATTCGTCTCATGCTGTTCGTACCCATCTCTTGTATTGTAGGGCAATCGACTGCCGCTACGTAGTTTTGTTCTCTGAACGACGATGCCCGGCAACCTCATACAAGAGGAGCCGGGCATCATTAACCACCCTCAGTCAGCTTTCGCCAACGGGAGCATCGAGTGGAATCAGTTATGCGAGCTAGGGCGGCGCTGGTGCTTGCGAATCAGGTATTCCTGACTATCGACCAGCGGACGACCCTCGTCGTCCTTGGTGTGCAGCACATACGTGCCGTCAGGCTGCATATGCCAGCTCATGGTGGAATCAGCCATCTGCAGGTCCACGTAGCGAATGAGCTCGTCAATCTGCTCAGGAGCGGTGACACGCACCAGAGCCTCAACGCGCCGGTCAAGGTTGCGGTGCATGAGGTCGGCCGAGCCAATGTAGACCTCAGGGCCGGAAGCCGGGCCTTCACCGATCTGCGGGCCGTCCGCATTGCAGAAAGCGTAGATGCGGGAGTGCTCCAGGAAGCGGCCAAGAATCGAACGCACGCGAATATTCTCGGACAGGCCGGGAACGCCGGGCTTCAGGGCGCAGATGCCGCGCTCTACGATGTCGATCTTCACACCGGCCTGCGAGGCACGGTACAAGGCGTCGATGGTCTTCTCATCCACGATGGAGTTGACCTTGATCTTGATCCACGCTTCCTTACCGGCGCGTGCGGCGTCCTCTTCGCGGCGGATGCGCTGAATCAGGCCGGTGCGCACGGTGCGCGGGGCCACCAGCAGACGGTGGAAGCTGGACTTCGGCGCGTAACCGGAGAGCTGGTTGAACAGTCGGGTCAGATCCTGGCCGACCACCGGATCGCAGGTCAGCAGGCCCAAATCGGTGTAGAGTCGCGCGGTCTTCGGATTGTAGTTGCCGGTGCCCACGTGGCAGTAGCGGCGCAGACCGTCGGCTTCCTGACGCACGACCTCGATGAGCTTGCAGTGGGTCTTAAGGCCCACGATGCCGTACACCACATGCACGCCGGCGCGTTCGAGTTTGCGAGCCCAGGCGATGTTGGCGTCCTCGTCGAAGCGGGCCTTGATCTCCACCAGAGCCAGCACCTGCTTGCCGGCATGGGCGGCGTCAATCAGAGCGTCGATGATCGGCGAGTTGGAGCTGGTGCGGTACAGGGTCTGCTTGATGGCCAGCACCTTCGGATCCGCGGCAGCCTGCGCAAGGAAGGCCTGCACGGAGGTGGAGAAGGAGTCATAGGGGTGATGCAGCAGGATGTCGCGCTCGCGGATGGCCGCGAAGATGTCCTGCGCACGGGAGGACTCGACCTCGGCGATTTGGCGGTTCGTGGTCGGCACGAACGGGCGGTTCTTCAGGTCGGGGCGATCCACGCCGCCGAGTTCGAAGAGCACTGTGAGGTCCAGCGGGCTGGGCAGACGGTACACCTCGTCCTGGCTCACACCGAGCTGGTCCGCGAGCAGCTGGGAAAGGAACGGGCTGGTGGTGTCTGTGATTTCCAGACGAATCGGCGGTCCGAAGCGGCGACGCAGCAGCTCCTTCTCCATGGCGTTGAGGAGGTTCTCGGCATCGTCCTCTTCCACGTCGATGTCTTCGTTACGGGTCACGCGGAAGGATCGGGCTTCCTTGATGATCATGCCGGGGAACAGGGATTCCAGATGTGCGGCGATGAGCTTTTCCATGGCGATGAAGCCATAGCGCTCGTCCTTGGATTCCTCGTCGGTCATGTCATCCACGGGCACCAGTCGCGGCAGGTTGCCCGGGATCTTGACGCGGGCGAAGTGCGATTTGCCGGATGCCGGGTTCTCCACGATCACGGCGAGGTTGATGGAACCGCCGGAAATGTAGGGGAACGGGTGGGCCGGGTCCACGGCGAGCGGTGTCAGGACCGGGAACACCTGCTGGCGGTAGTAGCGCGAGAGTCGCTCCTGCTCGGCGGAGGTGAGCTTGTCCCACGTGAGCAGCACGATGTGCTCTTTTTCCAGCTCGGGCAGAATCGTGTCAATCGCGTAATGTGCGTGCTCATTCTGCAGACGATGCGCGGTTTCGCTGATGGCGCGCAGCTGCTGGCGCGGGCTCAGGCCGGCTGCGGACGGCACGGCGATGCCCGAGTCGATACGGCGCTTCAGGCCGGCGACGCGCACCATGAAGAACTCGTCAAGGTTCGAGGCGAAGATCGCGGCGAAGTTGGCGCGCTCGAGCAGGGGCATGTCTTCGTTCTCCGCGCATTCGAGCACGCGTTGGTTGAACTTCAGCCAGCTGAGCTCGCGGTCGAAGAAGCGGTCCTTGGGCAGCGGTGTCTCGCCTTCCTGGTCGACGCGGCGGTCGTTGTTGTCGTTCTCGGCAATATGCTCTGCGATCTGACTGCGCAGGATTGCCTTCGAGGGTGCGTCAAATATCTGTGCCATAACTTACATCGTAAGCTCTGGAGTGGCCGGAAAGCTACTGAACTCGCCAAAATTCAGCGGGTGTTCACGTTGGTTTGCTGGGAGTCGGTGGGGAGCTCCTGTCGGATGTTCGTTTATGTGAATGAGTCATGTTCAATTGAACATGTGGTAGTGGGGTTGGTGGCCGTTGCGACACGCCGTAAACTGCAGTGAACAGAACACAATCAAACATCGGACGGGTTTGAAACGAACGTTTTGATTCGTTTTTCCGGGTTTTCTTAGTTCAATTGAACACTTGTGATAAAAACAGCACAACTGCCGTCTTCAACTTGCAGGAAGCGGCAGGCGTGAATAGATTATGAGGTACAAGAACAACTGAACAGAGCAGAGCCCACAAATAGTGTATGGTCACGAGGACTGTTACGTTGGACGGGCATTGGAAAGACTTACCGTTGCAACGATGATGTTGTGCAGAGATTCTGCTCCAGTAGTTGAACTTGTAGAAAAGGCCCGCTCCGGCGGGCCTTTTCGTTTGTGTGTACAGTGGAGGTCATGACGGAAACACAGCGTGCGCCAGAGGGCTTGCTCTCCAAGCCCAGAATCAAGCCGGCCGAGGTGGGGGACCATCGCCCGGTTTCCATTTCCGCGCGTTTGGGGCGTCTGCAATTCCATCATTCCGGTAAGTTTCGCGTGCTGCAGATTGCCGATATCCAAGACGGTACCAAGGTATCCAAAGATACGGTGTCTCTGATCGAAGCCAGTCTTGATGCCACTCGCCCCGATATAGTGATTTTTTCCGGCAACCAGATTGCCGGCTATGATCCGGCTTTTGCCAAGAGCTTCCGCAAACGCCGTTGGTGCGAAGAGGCGATTCCTGAGTCTGCATTGAGCCACACGCGCGAATTGGTGCGCAAGGCCATCGGCCAATTCACCGCTCCCTTGGCAACGCGGGGCATCCCGTGGGCGGTGACCTATGGCAACCATGATTTCCAGTGCGGTCTGAGCGATGCCGAGCTTGATGAGATCTACCGAGAGTTCCCCGGATGCATCAATCCGCCGAGCGATGCGCTGGCCAAGCAGACCATATATATGTGTCGCGAAGACGGCTCGCCTGAGACGCTCAATGGCGAAGACGCTGATGGGTCGGCTGATGCCTCGGCGAGTGGTTCCGCCGCGATGTACCCGTCTGCTGCTCCCGGCACCTTCGCATTGCCGGTGATGGATGTGGACTGCACGCGCAACGTACTTGGCCTGGTGCTGGTAAACTCCGGTGATTATGCGCATGGAGGCGGCTTCGGCTCACCTTCGCCAGAGACCTTGGCTTTCCTCAAGGCCTTGCCTGAGCGCATCGGGGCCAAATCAATGGTGTTCCAGCACATGCCGCTGCCGGAGTATTATCAGGTGCTCAGACCGGTGGCTGCCAACGCGGCTTTCGCCATGCAGGGCTATCGCGAGCACGCGGATACCTACTATGTATTGGACGAGGATCGCACCCAAGCCGGCGGGTATCTGGGGGAGGGCATCTCCTGCCCGGATGAGTCGGACGAGTTTGAGGCGCTGCGCGAGGGGTATATCGGTGTGGCGGCGGGCCATGACCATCGCAACGGATTCGTAGGTGAATATGAGGGGCTGCTATTGATGGCCACGCCTACCTGTGGTTTCAATACATACGGCCCGGCGCCGGCCAAGCGTGCCACACGGCTGATTGAATTCGATATTCGCCATCCCTATGATCCACGCACGCAATTGCTGGAATTCGGCGAATTGGTGGGTAAACCCAGTTCCAAGCGCGCCTACACGTATGCCGTGAACCAGGCCGCTCCGGGCGAGGGCGAGGGCGATGATTTGCTGCGTAAGCCGTCGCTGTGGAGCCAGCTGTCCGGCCTGTTTAGGTAGCGCATAACAAAACTGCCCCCGCCGGCGGGGCTGTCGACGGAGTCAACTGGGGGTGGTTTGAGCGGTGATGCTGACCACTCCCAGTCCGGCCATGCCGGACAGCCCCCGCCGGCGGGGGCAATGTATGTGATGACTAGCGAACTGCTTTGACCAGAGCCTCGGTGAGGTACTTGCCGGCAGCCATGACCAGCGGCGCGTAACGGCGGCCGGGGGCGGCACCCATGCGGCCGGTCGGGCCAGAAATCGAAATCGCGGCGATGACCTGGCCGGAAGCGTTGCGAATCGGCGCGGAAATCGAGCACACGCCCTCTTCGCGTTCGTTCACGGACTCAGACCAACCGCGCTTGCGCACTGCGGCCAGCTTGGTGGCGGTGAACTTGGCGTGGCGCAGTCCCTGGTGCAGGCGGTCAGAATCCTCCCAGGCCAGCAGAATCTGAGCGGCGGAGCCTGCTTCCATCGAAAGCATGGCGCCCACGGGGATGGAGTCACGCAAGCCGGAGGCGCGCTCGATGGCGGCGATGCAGACACGCTGGTCGCCCTGGCGGCGGTAGATTTGCGCGGATTCGCCGGTGCGGTCGAGCAGGGTCTGCAGAATCGGGCCAGCGGCAGTGAGCAATCGATCCTCGCCGGCGGCGGCGGCCAGTTCGGCAAAACGGGAGCCGAGCACAAAGCGGCCGTGCTGATCACGCAGCACAAAACGATGGCGCTCCAGGGCGATCGCCAGACGGTGAGCGGTCGGTCGCGCCAGTCCAGTAGCGGCCACGAGTTGGCCGAGCGTAGACGGGCCGGATTCAAGCGCATCAAGAATCTTTACGGTTTTATCGAGAACGCCGACGCCGGAATGGATTTCCCCGTCATCCTTTGCGACGGTCTCGTTGGTGGTCTCGGCTGGCTCAGAGTCGGTCAGACCGTTGTTCAGTGGTTCTTCTTGGGAATCAGTCATAATACGTGCGATTATGCCATCTCACATAGTGAAATACCAAATCGGGGAAGTGTCTCACAGAGTGGCCATGGGGGAATTGAGGGGGCGTATCTCAATATCCGGCCTGCTTGTGGCCGGGCCAAACGTCACCACATAGGCTAATACCACGAACAAGGCGCGAACACAATACCTCGCGCGGAATTTTTGGAGGAAACGCTATGGGAACGACACTGGCCGAGAAGGTCTGGGCCGATCATCTGGTGCGCAGGGGCAGCGACGGTGCGCCCGACCTGCTGTACATCGACCTGATGCTTATGCATGAGGTCACCAGCCCGCAGGCATTTGAGGGTCTGCGTCTGGCTGGCCGCAAGCCGCGTCACGTGGATCAGCTCATCGCCACCGAAGATCACAACACTCCTACTGTTGACATCGATCGTCCGAATCCGGATGAAACGAGCGCTCTGCAGCTGAGCACTTTGGAGAAGAACTGCAAGGAATTCGGTGTGCGACTGCACCCGTTGGGTGACGCCGATCAGGGCATAGTCCATGCATTCGCGCCGATTCTGGGCCTGACCCAGCCGGGCATGACCATCGTGTGCGGTGACTCGCACACTTCGACGCACGGCGCATTCGGTGCGCTGGCATTCGGCATCGGTACTTCCGAGGTCGAGCACGTCATGGCCACGCAGACGCTGTCTCTGAAGCCGTTCAAGACCATGGCCGTCAACGTCAACGGCAAGCTGCCTGCGGATGCTACCGCCAAGGACATCATTCTGGCGATTATCGCCAAGATCGGCACCGGCGGCGGCCAGGGCCACGTCATCGAATACCGTGGCGAGGCGATTCGCAACCTGACCATGGATGAGCGCATGACCGTATGCAATATGTCCATTGAGGCCGGTGCGCGAGCCGGCATGATTGCGCCCGATGAGACCACATTCGAGTACCTGAAGGGCCGTCCGCATGCGCCGGAAGGTGAGATGTGGGATCGTGCGGTCGAGTATTGGAAGACGTTGAAGACCGATGACGATGCCATGTTCGACAAGGTAGTGGATATCGACGCCACCAAGCTCGGCCCGTTCGTGACTTGGGGCACCAACCCCGGTCAGGGTCTGCCGATCACCGCGAACGTGCCGGAACCGGACAAGATCGCCGACGCCACCAAGCGTGCCGCCGCCGAACGCGCGATTACGTACATGGGTCTGAAGCCGGGCATGCCGATCAAGGACATCGCCGTGGACACGGTGTTCATCGGTTCGTGCACCAATGGTCGTATCGATGATCTGCGTCAGGCCGCTGCGATTATGAAGGGACATCACAAGGCGGAGAACATTCACCGCGTGCTCGTGGTGCCGGCCTCCTCCCGCGTGCGTCTGCAGGCGGAAAAGGAAGGGCTTGACAAGGTGTTCAAGGACTTCGGTGCGGAATGGCGTAACGCCGGCTGCTCGATGTGCCTGGGCATGAACCCGGACAAGCTGGTGCCGAACGAACGCTCGATTTCCACTTCGAACCGTAACTTCGAAGGCCGCCAGGGCAAGGGGTCGCGTACGCATCTGGCGTCGCCTGCCGTGGCCGCAGCGACTGCTATTCGCGGCACGATTTCGTCCCCCGCCGATTTGTAAATACTGCACACTGGCTCCCGTTGGCGGGGACTGTCAGTCGAAGACTGACTGAGGGTGGTCTTGAGACGCTGTATGCCGGCGACCACCCCTAGTCAGCAAAGCTGACAGCCCCCGCCAGTGGGGGCAAGAACTGAAAGCTTGATATCCATGGAAAAACTCACCACCCTGACCGGCGTGGGCGTGCCGCTGCGCCGCTCCAACGTCGATACCGACCAGATCATTCCCGCCGTGTTTCTGAAGCGCGTGACCAAGTCCGGCTTCGACGACGCCCTGTTCTACGCATGGCGCCGCGACCCGAACTTCGTGCTCAACAAGCCGGAGTACGCCGGCAAGGGCCAGATTCTGGTAGCCGGCCCCGAATTCGGCATTGGCTCCTCCCGCGAGCACGCCGTGTGGGCGCTGCACGATTACGGCTTCCGCGTGGTCATCGCCCCCAGCTTCGCCGACATCTTCTACGGCAACACCGCCAAGAACGGTGTGCTGGCCGCGATTATGCCGCAGGAGTCTGTTGAGCTCCTGTGGAAGCTGCTGGAGGAAGAACCCGGCCGCGAGATGACCGTGTCTTTGGAGACCCGCACTGTCACCTGCGGTGACGTGACTCTGCCGTTCGAGGTCAACGACTACGTGCGTTGGCGCTTGATGAACGGTTACGACGATATCGACCTGACGCTCCAGCATGAGGACGACATCGCCGCCTATGAAAAGATGCGCGTCGAAAAGTTCCCCTTCAAGCCCAAGACCATCCCCGCCAAGCACTGGCCCGAAGAAAAAATCGAGTCCGCCCGCGAGCCTGAAGATAATTGGACGGGCCCGTTGGCCGACCGCGGCATTATCTAACTCTCTCCATCGCATAAACAAGGTCTCACTGGCTGCTCACCAGTGAGATCTTTGAAATTCATACTTCGGTCGGACCGTCCGCCCAACGGCTCGGGATATCGGCGTCTGCGCGGTGTAGGAAGAGAAAGCGGAGGGTGTCGAGACCGTTGGTGACGAACAGGGGCAGGGTGATGCGTTCGATGCCGTGCGGCTCACGCCACAGGGTGGTCGAGCGGGTGACCGACTGTACCCGGGTGCGGCGGGTGATGAGTACGAACTGTGCCAGTCCGTTGGCTCCCGTGACGGTGATACGGTGGGGAAGCGGCGCGATATAAACGTTAGCGGCTGCGTTCGTCTTAGATGCGTACGTTTCGGAGCTGTCTTGTGCCTCCAAAGCAGTTGTTGTATCGGAGGCCGACGTCGGCTTTGGCTTGTAGGTTGCTCAAGTGCGGATTCCTGTTGCGTGGATGCGTCAGGGCACTGGAGATTGATTGTTTCACGAGATGTTCCACGCAGTGTTTCACGAGATGTTTCACGGCACCGCTCCGGCTCCAGCTGCAAGGTACCGGGTACCGCGTCCAGCCGGATGTCCGTGTCCGCACCAGCCGCTGAAACGGTGAGCTGCACTACGCCGAATGGTTGCAGATATAACGGCGAAGTGCTGTTGATGGCATGGATTGCGCCGTAACTAATCGTGCGATTCTTCCGCAAGACGTTCATCTTTCACGGCCGTGCCTCACGCGGTGAATACTGGTGGGTGCATTTGTTCACGATACTGTTGACGGCTGCAGTCGGCATCATCTCCGGCGGCATCGGCTCATTGATGGGCTATTCGTTCGGCAACGGCTCGGATATCATCGATTCGCCCCTGAGCAATCTCATGGACAATGCCGCGATTGTTGTTGAGCTGGTGCTGTGGATTCCGAATCTTTCGTTATCAGTTCGCCGCGTGCATGATGAGAACCGGCGCGGCTGGGGTTGCAGCTTGTCTGGCCGCGGCTCTGCTGCCTCTGCAAGGTTGGTGGATTACTGGTGGCACTGCGTTGGTAACGGTGTTTTTGGCAGTCGGTTACGTGTTTACCAAACGCGTCGCGGTCGCTGTACCACTGGGTTATTCCGTACTGGATGCTCTCGGATTCGCGATGCTGCAATCAGCATCGGTGGGTGGCAGCATTATTCGGGGTGCGATTGACGCGCTGAACGATATAACCAAGGACGATGCAATCGGCTCCAGCGCTGCAGCTCCGGTTGAGATCACACTGCCGCAGTATTCGCTAATTGTGTTTGCGGCAACGTTGGTGCTGAACCTGTTGATGCTTGGGTCCCTGGTGGCGTTTGGCTCGGCGGCCCACGCGTCGACAGCTATGGTGAGCCCAATCAGCTCGGCCGAATCAGCCAGTACGGTGGTGGGCGCATGCAACCGTTGTGGTTTGCGGTGTTCATTGTGCTGGGTATAGGCGTGCAGGGGTAAGCGCGCTATTTGTGCGTGTGATGGCCGGGCGTGGCTTATCGTTGAACTATGAGTGATTTTGAGCCGTTTTACGATGTGAAGCATAGCTATGAAGATAACTATGAGCAAGGGCCGTTTGGGGCGTTCGCCGAGGCGCTGAAGGCGACCCCCTCAGTCACCTCCGGTGACAGCTCCCCCTATGAGGGGGAGCTAGAAAAAAAGACGTCAGATGGTGTAGTGGGGGAGCCAGGATCCGCTGCCTTCCTTGGCCAGCCGGTGAACTTGCCGTTCGGCATTCCGGCGGGGCCGCTGCTCAACAGCCGGTTCACTACGGCCGCGTTCCGCATGGGCTTCGATCTGGCTACCTACAAAACCGTGCGCTCGCGGGCATGGGGCTGCAATCCGTTCCCGAACGTGCTCGCCGTGCATCCCAAGTCGGCGGACGGCTCGCTGACCCCGGGCAGCGCAGAACTGGACGAGGGCGTACTCGCCGACACCAACTATGAACAGCCGATTTCCATCTCCAACAGCTTCGGTGTGCCCTCGCAGAGCCCTGACGTCTGGCAACCGGACATGCGCGCGGCCATCGCCGCCGCCGGTCTCGGCCAAGTGCTGGTGCCGAGCTTCCAAGGCTCGCGCGTGGAAGGCATGAGCGAGGAAGAATACATCGCCGACCACGCCACCACCGCCCGGCTGATCAAGGAAACCGGTGCAAAGCTCATGGTAATGAACACCAGCTGCCCCAACGAAGGCCACAATCGACTGCTGTGCCATAATCCGCTGCTTGTAGGGCGCATCACTGAAGCCGTGAAGCAGGAGATCGGCGATATTCCGCTGATGGTCAAGCTCGCCTACATCCCCAGCGATGATGACCTGGAACTCATGGTGCGCTCCACCGTGGGCCACGGTACCGTGCAGGGCTTCAGCACCATCAACACGATTTCCGCCAAACTGGTCGACGCGGACGGCAATCAGGCTTTGCCCGGCGCGGGCCGCGACCGTTCAGGCGTGTGTGGCAACGCGATTCGCGGCGCTGGACTCGACATGGTGGCTCGTCTGGCCGCGATCCGCGAGAAGCTCGGTCTTGATTTCAAGATCAACGGTGTAGGCGGCGTGGTTTCGCCCGCCGATTATCAGGCATACAGAAACGCCGGTGCGGACTCGGTGATGTCCGCCACCGGCGCGATGTGGGATGCCGAACTGGCCCGCAAGATTAAGTCCAGTATCAAATAACGGCAAGGCGTTACGGTCTGCTGAACACGTGAAAACGGGTGTGGCCTGTATGCGCATGGCATTGTTCGTAATACATGTACACGTACAGGCCACACCCGTTTTTACGTTGGCCGGACGCCGATTACTTATCGTTGATGCGACTCAGGAATGCCTTGGTGCGTTCGTGGGTCGGGTGGTCGATAACCTCTTCGGCAGTGCCCTCTTCCACGATGACGCCTTGGTTCACAAAAATCACCGTGTCGGCAACCTTACGCGCAAAACGAATCTCGTGCGTCACAATCACCATAGTGATGCCCAGCTTGGCCACTGTGCCAATCGCTTCTAGCACATCGCCCACTAATTCCGGATCAAGCGCGGAAGTCGGTTCATCGAACAGGATCGCGGTCGGGTTCAAAGCCAGTGCTCGTGCGATGGAAACACGCTGCTGCTGACCACCGGAAAGCTGAATGGGGTAATAGTCGGCGAAATCAGACAAGCCGACCAATTCCAGTTGTTTGCGGGCGATTTCGTCAGCCTCGGCCTTGGGCTTCTTCTTTACCGTGCGTAGACCTTGCGTGATGTTCTGCAACGCGGTCTTGTTCTTGAACAGGTTGTAGTCCTGGAACACCATGGCGGTTTGACGGCGAAGTGCCAGTGCATCGGCATGTTTGATTTTCTTGCCGCAATCAACACTGACTCCACCGATGGTAATGACACCCGAATCCGGGGTCTCCAGTAGGTTCATGCTGCGTAGCAAGGTGGTCTTGCCTGACCCGCTGGGGCCAATAATGGCGGTTACCTCACCTTTGGCGGTATGCAAGGAAATGCCTTTCAGGATTTCCTTGTCGCCGAAGGATTTATGTAGGTCTTCGACGCTGATGGCGTATTCCATGACGTTCCTTTTTGATCCTATGTATTAGCGCCTAATTACGGGATTGCGCCACGCTTAGGCAGCCTTCTTGGTCTTGATAAAGCCTTGGCCGTCTTTGGCCAGTTCGTGGTCCTTGCGGCGAACGAAGCGCAAGGTGCACACGGGGTCGCCCTTGGCGATTGTGCCTTCAAGCGTGAAATCCAGGCAGGAGAATTCCTGCGCAAAAGCATGGTCTCCGGCCATGGCAACGTCGCACAAACGGGCAATCTGCTCAGGATTCTTGCCCTGCTTTACCCATTCGGTGACGTACGGGCAGTAGTGGAAATGAATCTCCAGCTTGTCGTCGTTGTCGACCACACGCTCCATCTCATAGATCTGCTCGTTGTGATCGCGGCCGAAATCATCTGCGAACTGGCGGAAGGTCGGATGCTCGCCAAGTTGCTGGGCGAATTCCTTACCGTTGTCGGCACCGTACGTCCATACGGCGTCATAGGCGAACTGATCGTCCAGGCCGTGCTTGGCGGCCTCGTCAATCATGTTGCTGATGGTTGCGGCGCGACGAGCGGAAATGTCGCGAAGGCCGTCCACCACCGGGTTGACGATGCTCGGAACATTGTTTTCGAATGCCATGAGATTTCCTTCCCTAGGATGTGGAACTGCTTGAACTACTTGTACTGCTGGAAATTATTGTTCGATGCGATGCTACTGCGTGTATGTCATCAGGCGATGACAGATACCTTTCTGCGCAACTTGGATTTCGCCTGCTTGCTTAAGAAGAAGAACGAGAACTGTTGCATGGCATCATCTTCCTTGATATTGAATTTGCCGAGTCTGGCGTACAGCAGGTTCAGCAACCATTCGGCAACCACGCATACCACCCAGTAGAGCAGTGCGGCAACCAAGTACGCTTCAAGGAAATCGTAATTCTGGCTGGCGCTGATTTTCGCCGTGCCCAACAGCTCGGCAACGCCGACCAGAGAGGCAACGCTGGTGCCCTTGAGCAGCCATATAAAGTAATTGCCCATATCGGGGATAGACACCACAACTACCTGCGGCAGCAGAATATGCCAGATGATTTCTCGACGGCGCATGCCGCATGCCTTGCCCGCTTCAATCTGCCCGTGGTCAATGGCACGAACCGAGGAAACCACTACGTCGGTAATGTATGCGCCGAAGTTCAATCCCAGTGCCAGTACCGCGGCCGGGAAATACGGCGGGTTGCGCGGGTCGAAATGATAGCCGAGGAATCCGTCGAGACCTTTGGCCACGATGGGCACCGCGTAGTAGCAGAACAGCAGCTGAATGACCAGCGGCACGCCCTTGATAAACGTATTGATGACGATGACCAGTTGCTTGAGTACGGGGATGCGTACCAGAATAAAGGCGCCGCAAGCGACGGCGAACAGCAACGCCACAAGCATCGACCATAAGGTAAGTGTGATAGTAGCGGGCAGTGCGCGCAGCAGGACCGGAATATCCTGCCCCATGAATTCGTAATCCAAAGTCATAGTCTCACGCTTTCCCGTAACGCTGGTAGTGCTTTGCAGCCAGATTGAATAGCAGCTCGAGAATCGCAACCAGTACGAAATAGATAACTGCGGCGACGCCGAGTACCCACAGCCTGCCTACGCCGGAATTCAAGCCAATCATGCGATCCGCATAGCCCATGACTTCAATTGCGCCGATAGTGTAGGCCAGTGAGGCGCTTTTCAGGACATCAATGGAAAGATTCTTCAAATTGAGTACAGCATTCTGCAGCGTTCCCGGCACAATGACATGGAAGAAGCATTGCAGACGGCTGAAACCAATGCTGTAGCCAGCTTCGATCTGGCGGTAATCCATAGCGAGATATCCGCCACGATACGCTTCAGCCACAAAGCATGACAGGTTCAGTGTGGTGGCGATGATGTAGAACGTACCTGCCGACCAATCATTGATATCAATGCCAATGATGAGGAGCAGTCGAGGAAGGCCATACAGAATCAGAAACAGCTGTACCAGCTGGGGAGTGCCTCGGAAAAAGGACACGAACAGCGATACCAGCCAGTACACGACGCCAGTGCCACGCAGCCGTGCTTGGCAGATGAACACTGCCAAAATCGCGGCAATGATGCTGGGCGCCAGCGTGTACACCAACGTCATCGGAACGTATTGAAGCATGCCTGGCAATACATTCACTATGATTTGCAATCCGGAATCCATATGGCCCCTCGTATAGTTATTCAGCGAATCTCAAGCGAAATACAACTGAGATCAGCCGTTGTCGGCAATGCCGAGCTTCTCGGCAAGGGCGAAGTTATCCTGCTTGAACCACTTCTTGGTCAGACCGGCCAAGGTGCCGTCCTTGGTGAGGGCCTCGATGGACTTGTTCACCTGCTGCTGCGCGTCCTGGTTCTTCTTGTTGAGCAGGAAGACGGTGTCGCGGCCGTCGACGGCATCAGTGACCTTCATCGGGTATCCGAGGCTGTCCTTGACGCCATCGAACTGGTCCTTGGACAGGTAAACGGCGTCATATGTACCGTCGTGCACCTGCTGGATCATGTCGGTGAAGGTCGGCTGGGTGGAGGAAGCCTCCATCTTGATCTTGACGTTCGGGTGCTTCTTCTGCCAATCGCGGAAAGCAACGTAACGGCCATCGGTGGACTCGATCGGCACCACGGACTTGCCGTTGAGGTCTTCCATGGTCTTGATTTTGCTGTTCGGGTTCACAATGAGGTTCAGGAAGTAGTAGTTGTACGGCTTGGTGACCAGGTAGTCCTTCTCACGAGCCGGCGTGCGGAAGAAGGTGCCGCTGACCAGATCGTACTTGCCTTCCTTGAGGCCAATAAGTGCATTCTGGTATTCAAGAGTCGAGTACTCGAGCTTGATGTTCTTGTTCTGATCGTCGATTTTCTTCAGAACTTCGTATTCAAAGCCTGCGGGGCTACCGTCTTTTTCGGCGTATGCATACGGTTTGTTCGGCACGACCAGTGCGACTTTCAGTGTTTTTTCACCGCTATCAGCGGCTTGCGCGGAACCGCAGGCGGCCAAACCGGTCAGAGTGCTCAGCGCGACGACGGCCGCAAGAGCTTTTACCGCCGTCTTTTTCAGTGAGTATGAGTTCATTTGGAGGTGGCCCCTCTCTATCTAACCATGTTCTCCAGTGTTACGTGTCAGTGCAGGACCTCACCGCATGCAAAGTGCGGTGGTATCTATTGCAGCAACGGGCAATAGTGTATAGCGGTGAAACGCTGAAAAGGAGCCGTTTATCACTATTGCTTATAGAGATTATTGATAACGATGTCTCAACGTCAATGAAACCAAGGGATACTGATACGCAAAAAATGGCGAAAGTTCCATGATAGTCGAGTTGTAATTGGAAATCAATACCTAATGTACATAACAGGTAGTTATGTCGCACATTTGACTGAAACGGTGGACGGAAGCTGCGGCAAGAGAACGAACGTCCGTAAGTATGCGGCTCGACGAGACCCTCGCATACTTACGGACGCTTTCGCTGCCGACAGCTCACGTATCGTGCAAGATGCAGACAGATCGATGGATTTTACTCAGCCGCCGCCTTCATGGCCACGGCGCCGACGTAGTAGACCGGCTTGTCGAAGTTGGGCTGGAACAGGAAGTCCACGTTGGCCAGCTGGTCGATGGTGAAGCCGGCCTGAATGGCCATGGAGATCACGTTCGCCGCGCCGGAAATATCGGCCTTGGAACAGAACTGGCCGCCCTTGACCTTACGGGTTTCCGGATCCCAGGTCAGGATCGACGTGACCGGCGTGGTGGTGAGCATGAAGTCCGGGCGGTAATCCTCGGTGAGCGAGGTCTCGTGGACCGTGAGCCCGCGGCGTTCGGCACCCGCACGGGTCAGGCCGGAGGCGGCGAGCGAGAGATCATACAATTGCACGGCGGACGTGGCCTGCGTACCCAGGTATTTCACGGTCGGCGCCTCGATGTTGCGGCCGACTAGCAGGCCCTGGCGCACCGCGTTGGTGGCCAGCGGAATGTAATCGTGCTGGCCGGTCGGGTTGTAGAACACGGTGGCGGAGTCACCGGCGGCATACACGTCCGGCACGGAAGCCTGCATGTAGTCGTCCACCACGATCGCGCCGTTTGGCAGCATGTCCACCTTGCCCTTGAGCAGGCCGGTGTTCGGCAGGAAGCCGACCGCCAGGATTGCCATCTCGGCAGTGTATTCGCCCTTTTCGGTGACCACGGTGACCGTATTGTCGTCGTTGTCGTGGAATTCCACCACTTTCTGGCCGAGCGCGAGCGTTACGCCGTGCTCTTCGAACGCCGCCGCCACCTGATCGGTGATGGTCTTGTCGAAATTATTGGCTAGCGGGCGGTCGAGCCCGTCCACCAGCGTGGTCTTGACGCCGGTGACGCTGAACTGCTCGGCGATCTCCGCGCCGATGTAGCCCGAACCGATGACCACCGCGGACTTGGCGGTCTTGGCCTTCTCCTTGATGGCGATGGCGTGATCCCAGTTCTTGCACAACAGTACGTGCGGGCTATCGATGCCGGGAATCGGCGGGATTACGGGGCGGGAGCCGGTGGTTACGACCAGTTTGTCGAAAGCGAGGGTTTGCTCGGTCGCCGCGTCGCCGTCTTCCAGTGAGCGGTAGGTGAGAGTCTTGGCGTCAAGATCCACGTCGGTCACATCGGTGCGCATGTGCATGGTCGCACCGGCTTCGGCCAAGGCGGCGGGAGATGAGTAGAACATCTTCTTCGGGTCGGACACGTGGTCGCCCACCCACAGGGCGATGCCGCAGGAAAGGAAGGAGAGCGTGCCGTTGCGCTCGAAAACGTGAACGGTCCAATCGGGGTGTTCGGCGAGAATTGAGGTGGCGGCGAATGTGCCGGCGTGTGTGCAGCCAATAACGGCGACGGTGGTCATGAATGCTCCTTTGCTTGTGGCTATGGCGTCAGGTGCCATTGCCCTGAATCGTAGCGTAGAAGCATGAGGAACACCGTGGGCTCAGCTGTGAGGAAGGTCACGTTTATCGGAAAACGGAAGATTTCGTCCTGCAGTCGAAAGGGGGTATTAGAAGGGGGTACAAAAGGGGGTATGAAAGAGTCGGTTATGCCAAGCCGGAGTTCGGCTTCAGGCGCATTTCACGGAGTCAGCACATGGGTTATGGCAAACTGGACGATAGCGTTTTTTGAATTGCTTGTATATAGGAGAGTGGCGTGGCTGAGAATCCGGATGACGTGCTGCATGTCGAGGGCGGTAAGCCGCTGAATGGCACGATCAAGGTGCGTGGCGCAAAGAACTTCGTGAGCAAGGCCATGGTCGCCGCACTGCTGGCGCCGGGCAAGTCGGTGCTGAAGAATGTGCCGGAGATCCGCGATGTGCACGTGGTCTCCGATTTGCTGCGACTGCACGGCGTGGATGTGGACGTGAACGGCGAGAAGGGCATCGTGACCATCGACGCCAGCCATGTACAGCTGGCCGACGTGGCCGACGTGGATACGCTGTCCGGCTCCTCCCGCATTCCGATTCTGTTCTCTGGCCCGCTGGTGCACCGTCTGGGTGAGGCGTTCATCCCGGCCCTCGGCGGCTGCGCAATCGGCGGCCGTCCTATTGACTTCCACTTGGAGACCCTGCGCAAGCTCGGCGCCACCGTGGATAAGGAGCATAAGGACGGCATTCACATCACTGCGCCGAATGGTCTGCATGGTGCGAAGATTCACCTGCCGTACCCGTCTGTAGGTGCCACTGAGCAGACTTTGCTGGCCGCCGTGCTCGCGGAAGGCAAAACTGAGCTCTCTGGCGCCGCCACTGAGCCGGAAATTATGGACTTGGTCTGCGTGCTGCAGAAGATGGGCGCCATCATTTCCGTGGATGTGGATCGCACGTTCCGTATTGAAGGTGTCAAGGAGCTGCAAGGCTACACGCACACTTCGCTGACCGATCGTATTGAAGCTGCCTCTTGGGCGTCTGCGGCGCTTGCCACGCGCGGCGACATCTTCGTCAAGGGTGCCACCCAGCCGGAGATGATTACCTTCCTCAACGTGTTCCGCAAGGTGGGCGGCAAATTTGAGGTGACCGATAAGGGCATTCGTTTCTGGCATCCGGGCGGTGACTTGAAGCCCGTGGCCATCGAAACCGACGTGCACCCCGGCTTTATGACCGATTGGCAGCAGCCGCTCGTGGTGGCTTTGACTCAGGCGAATGGTCTGTCGATTGTGCACGAGACCGTGTACGAGAACCGTTTCGGCTTCACCAAGCCACTGGTCGAGATGGGTGCCACCATTCAGCTCTATCGCGAATGTCTGGGCTCCCTGCCCTGCCGTTTCCAGCAGCGTAACTACAAGCATTCCGCTGTGATCTTCGGTCCGACCCCGCTGACCGGCCGCGATATTGACGTGCCGGATCTGCGCGGTGGCTTCTCGCATCTGATTGCTGCGCTGGCTGCATCCGGTCCGTCCGATGTGCATGGCATCTCGTTGATTGACCGTGGCTATGCCGACTTCCGTGGCAAGCTCGAGGCGCTCGGCGCCGACTTCGACTGATCTTCCTGGCTTCTCTCATTGAGAGAAGCCAGAATTGTATTGAGCCGTTTAGTCCTCGAATTGTTTGGACAGCGGCACGAGCATCGCCGTGATTATTCCGAACAATACGGCGGAGATGAACAACACTGCTGCTACCGGCATCCGGTCATAGGCCCATCCGTACACCATCTGGCCGAGCGGCTGGGCGCACATGCTCACAGCCGCGGCCATGGACATCACTTTGCCGGTCATCGCTTCAGGAGTATTGAGTTGGATGGTGGGCACGGCGATGAGGTTAGTGAAACAGCTGGCAATCATTGTGCCACAAGTGAAGATGATGAGTATCATGAGCTTGGTCCATGCGCCGACCGGCAGCAGGAATACTATGCCCTGTGGAACCATGGCTAACGCGAGTGCGGCCATCAATCCTGGCAACCAGCGCATGGTGAGTTTTGCGGCGAACAGGCCGGCGATGAAGGCGCCTGCTACTCCGGAAACGCCAATCAGACCGTCGGCGATGCCATACACGGTGGCATTGAAGCCCAGCACGGTGCGAATCGTGTAGGGGAAACCGACGCCGGAGTATCCGATGAGAACGAAGTTCAGTGCGGCTGAGAACAACAACAGTTTGAACACGTTGGGACGGTCTTTCACAAGGAATCGTATGCCGGCTTTGAGGTCTTCGATTGGTGTCGGTAGTTCTTCGTCTCCGCGGTCAGGTGCGCTGAGACGGATAAAGCATTCGAGCGCGGCCGCGCCGGCAAAGCTCACGATGGTGATGATCATCATGAGGCGAATGCCGAACATGGCATATAGCACGCCGCCGAGGAAGCTTGGCAGCAGGGAGCTCAACTGCTGAACCTGATTGATCACGGCCATGCCTTGGCGCATAGTGGCAGGGCCGTACTGCCGGAACATCTGGGGGAGCGCGGCCTGTACGGTCGGCGTCTCGAACGCGCCGAGTACGGCGAGCAGCACCTGCATGGTGGCGATGGCCGCGATATTGAAGCCCGCGGTGGCGAAAACGATGGCGCTCGCCAGCACGAGCGTGGCGGAGATGGCGTCGAGTGCCACCATGATCGTGCGGCGGTTGACGCGGTCGGCCAGCACACCGCCGAACGGGGAGAGCAGGATGGTGGGCACGATGGATACGGCCAGAATCGAGGCGAAGATGGTGGCCGAGCCGGTTTCGTCCAGCACCCACATCGACATGGCGAAACGCAGCATCATATTGCCGAACAGCGAAATACCCTGGCCGGCGACCAACAGCACGAAGTCGCGGGAACGCGGCGGGCGCTGGGGGCTGTTGTCGTTCTTGCGTTGTATTGCTGTGTTCATTGTGAGCCTTTCCTTGGCTCCCCTCTCTGAGGGGAGCTGTCGCCGCAGGCGGCTGAGGGGAGTCTGTCGAACGTCATCATGCCTTTGGCGGTCATTTCGATAAGTTCGTCGTCGAAAATCGGCACGCCAATCGCGCTGAGCATGGCTGCCAGACACCGTACGCGGTGCTCCATCTCGGACAAACTCGCCGGATAGAAATACGGCATCAGCCAGTAGTTGGGCAGGAGCGAGAGCAGCTCGGCGGCCTCTCGCGGATATGCGGTGGGGATGGAGCCGTCCTTGACGCCCTCTTCAATCAGCGGCAGGAACCGTTCGGGCAGGTGCTTGCTCCAGATCCGCATGTTTGCGGCGAACGAAACCGGGTCGCTCAGCATGGGCATGGCGGCGCGCATGATCTGCACATGGTCCTGTGCGGTTATCGAATAGTGCCACAATATGCGGAACTTTTCGAGAGCGGTGAGGTCGCTGCGGCCCATCACCGATTCGTTGAAGTCGTCCTGCACGTCGTTGTCCCGGTGGATGAGCTCTTCGAGGATGTCTTCCTTGGATTTGAAATGATGGTAGATCGCGCCTTTGGAAAGGTCGCCGAGTTCGTCCACGATGTTCTGGATGGAGGTGTGCTCGTAGCCTTTGGTTATGAACAGCTGTTGCGCGGCGTCGAGAATGCGATTGCGCGTCACCTCGGGGTGCGCGTTACGTGCCATGCTGGCCTCCCTGCGGTATGCGGTATGCGGCGTTGCCGATCACTATAGATACCGACTGACGGTATGTATAGCGGTTCCGGCGAGCCCCCAACGTTTTCGGGGGATTGCTGGTGGCCGATTTTCGCTTGGTATGTTTCGGAACATTGCGGGGGCGATCTATAGGCATACCGGACCGCAAGTGTCGCCGTTCTCGGTATCCTTAGAAGAATGAGCCCTGAAGCCTTAAGTGAACTGATTTCCAACATTGCCCATAACCTCGTCGCAGCCGGCCAAGCCGGAGAACTGACCGACGAGCTGATCCCGCCCATCGACAAGCTCGCCGTCATGCGCCCGAAGGACCGCGCGCACGGCGATTGGGCCTCCAATATCGCCATGCAGCTGGCCAAGAAGGCCGGCATGAAGCCGCGCGATCTGGCCGAGCCGTTCGCCGCCGCACTGGCCGAAGCCGACGGCATCGCCAAGGTCGAGGTTGCCGGCCCCGGCTTCATCAACATCACCCTTGATTCCGCCTCGGCCGCCGCCGTGGTGGACACTGTGCTTGCCGCGGCCCCTGCGGTCGATGGCGACAAGCACCTGAACAAGGTCAACGAGTACGGCCGCAACGCCCATCTGGGCGGCCAGACCCTGAACCTCGAGTTCGTTTCCGCCAACCCCACTGGTCCGATTCACATCGGCGGCACCCGTTGGGCCGCGGTGGGCGACGCCATGGCCCGTGTGCTGGAGGCCAACGGTGCCAAGGTGGTGCGCGAATACTACTTCAACGACCACGGCGAGCAGATCAACCGCTTCGCCAAGTCACTGGTCGCCGCCTGGGCCGAGGCCAACAAGCTTGGCGGCGCCGGTTACCAGACCGAAACCCCGTGCGACGGCTACAAGGGCGCCTATATCAACGAGATCGCCGCCCGCGTCGAAGCCGAAGCCAAGGCCGACGGCGTGAACCTGACCGCGTTGGCCCACCAGGATCAGGGCCTGAACGATGACGGTGAACCGCTCGGCGAGGACGACACCGAAGTGCGCGAGGAATTCCGCAAGCGCGCAGTGCCGATGATGTTCGACGAGATTCAGAAGTCCATGAAGGACTTCCGCGTGAACTTCGACGTCTGGTTCCACGAGAACAGCCTCTACGCCGACAAGAAGGTCGAAGCCGCCATCGAAGAGCTCAAATCTCACGGCGATATCTACGACAAGGACGGCGCCACTTGGTTCGAATCCACCAAGCATGGTGACGACAAGGACCGCGTGATCATCAAGTCCAACGGCGAGTTCGCCTACTTCGCCGCCGACATCGCCTACTACTGGGACAAGCGCCACCGCGCCGAAAACCCGGCCGACGTGGCCATCTATATGCTCGGCGCCGACCACCACGGCTATATCGGCCGCATGATGGCCATGTGCGCGGCCTTCGGCGACGAACCCGGCAAGAACATGCAGATTCTCATCGGCCAGCTGGTCAACGTGATGAAGGACGGCAAGCCCGTACGCATGTCCAAGCGCGCCGGCAACGTCGTGACCATCGACGACCTGGTCTCCGTGGTCGGCGTGGACGCCGCCCGCTACTCGCTGGCCCGATCCGACTACAACCAGAACTTCGATATCGACTTGGCTCTGCTCGCCTCGCACACCAACGACAACCCGGTGTACTACGTGCAGTACGCGCACGCCCGCTCCAAGAACGTGGACCGCAACGCGGCAGCCGCCGGCATCAGCTACGAGGGCGCCGACCTGTCCCTGCTGGACACCGAGGCCGATGGCGAAGTGCTCGCCGCCCTCGCCCAGTTCCCGAGCGTGCTCGCCACCGCGGCCGACGACCGCCAGCCGCACAAGGTGGCCCGCTACCTCGAAGAGCTGGCCGCCACCTACCACAAGTGGTACAACGTGGAGCGTGTGGTGCCGATGGCCCTGACCGATCCGGAAACCCGTGGTGACGACGAGGCCCGCAAGGCCCTGGAAATAACCAAGAACCCGGAGCCGGCCCGCGCCGCCGCCCGCCTGAAGCTCAACGACGCCGTCCAGCAGGTCATCGCCAACGGTCTTGACCTCCTCGGCGTTACCGCCCCCGAAAAGATGTGATTATGCCTATTTCTCCAATTTGGCCGGCCGCCACGGCCGTGAATGCCAATGGTGCCATTGCATTTCATGGCCGCACCGCCGAATCCCTGTTGGACGAGTTTGGCTCGCCGCTTTACCTCATCGATACCGATGAGGTATCGGCCCGTGCCAAGCACTTCGTACGCGCTGCAGCCGAGGCATTCAACACCTCCACCACGCACGTGAGCTTTGCCGGCAAGGCGTTCCTGTCCAAGGAAATCGTGCGACTGGTCGCCGAGGCTGGCATGTTTGTGGACACCTGCACGATGGGGGAGATGCGAATCGCCCTCGCTGCCGGTGTGCCCGGCCGCCGCCTAGTGCTGCATGGCAACAACAAGTCCGATGATGAAATCGCGCTGGCCATCGAACAGGGCTTCGCCAAAATCGTGGTCGATGAGCCTAATGAGCCGGAGCGCATCGCCGCCATCGCCCGTAAACTCGGCAAGCGTGCCCGCGTGATGCTGCGTGTCACTGTCGGCGTGCATGCCGGTGGTCACGAATACATCTCCACCGCTCACGAGGATCAGAAGTTCGGCGTCCCGCTGCTGGCGGCCGGAGCCGACGCCGCAGTGCTCGACGTGCTGAACAACCTGACGGACGTGACACCTGCCGCAACCAACGCGCGGATTGGCGAAAGTCATGAGCGTGAGCTGCACTACGATGTCAAGTATCCGTACGACCTGAGCCATGAGGAAGTCTCCGATACGGATAAGGTACTTGCCGCCGCTATGGAAGCCATCGCAGACGGTCCGTCCATTGCCGTGCTCAAGACCATCCTGGCCAATCAGGATGTGCTGGAACTGGTCGGTGCTCACTCGCATATCGGCTCCAACATCCACGACGCGGATGCCTTCATCCACGCCGCCAAGCGCATGATGCTGCTGCGCAAGACCCTGTGGGCCACCGACGCCTACATCCTGCCCGAAATCGATCTCGGCGGTGGTTACTCCGTGGCCTACACCGACGGCGAAGATTCCATGGATATCGATGTGGAGCTCACTCGTCTGGCCGGCTCGGTCAGCGACACAAACCGTGCTCTGGGCATGCCCGCCCCGGCCATCAGCTTCGAGCCCGGCCGTTACATCGTGGCTCCAGCCGGCGTGACCCTGTATCGTGTAGGCACCATCAAGCATGTGCACCTGAGCGATGCCAAAGACAGTGCCGGCAACCCGATTGACGAGCGTGTGTATGTGTCTGTGGATGGCGGCATGTCCGACAATATCCGTCCGGCACTGTACGGAGCCGATTACACCGCACGTTTGGCCAACCGAACCGGCTCTACTGAGACGATGCTTGCCCGCGTGTGCGGCATGCATTGCGAATCCGGCGATATCGTGGTCCATGAGGTGCGTTTGCCCGCAGATTTGAAGCGCGGCGACATTCTTGCCGTGCCGGTCACCGGAGCATATGGCCGTACTATGGCCAGCAACTATAACCAGGCGTTGATTCCGGCCGTGGTCGCCGTGTCTGAGCAGGGCGCGCATGTTATGTTGCGCCGCCAGACCATCGATGACCTGCTGGACTTGGATCAAGGCTGACGGTAAAGCGGCATAGCTGTTCGATGCCGTTCAATAACGCATACGAGAGGGCCTCCCGCCGCGAGACGGGAGGCCCTCTATGTGGAACCAGTTGCTTACTTGGTGGTCACGGTACCGACCGGAGAGCCGCTGGTAACAGCTCCGGCAGCTGTGATGGCCAGCGCATCCACCAACGCCGGGTTGGTGAACACAACAATCACATCCGTGGCCTTGCCTGCAGCGCGAACCGCGTTCCAATCCACCTCGACGATCGGGTCGCCTGCGGTGATCTGCCGGCCTTCGGTGACCTTCACGGTGAATGGGTCGCCATTGAGCTGCACGGTGTCGATGCCGATATGCACCAGCACTTCCAGACCTGCGTCGGTGGTGATACCGACGGCGTGCTTGGCCTGGGCGACTGTGGACACCTTGCCGGACACCGGTGCGACGATCGTGCCTGACTTCGGTATCGCCGCGAAGCCGTCGCCGAGGAGCTTCTCGGCAAAGGTCTCATCGGGCACCTGGTCAATCGGCTCGATTGTGCCATCGACCGGGGCAAGCACGGTGGCTGTGGAAGCTGTGCCTGCGGGTTTAGGGGCGGCAGCGGGTGCTGCCGTCACGCTTTTGGGGCCGCGTCGCCTCCAACGGTCACACCTTTGGCGATGTCGTTCATCGCATCAGCCACGAATTGCACATCCGTACCGACGATCACCTGTAGGTTGGTCTTGTCGAGCACCTTGACGGCCGGAACGCCGGTCTTCTTGATGGCATCCTGATCGACGAGCGAGGTGTCGTTCACCACCAAGCGCAGGCGGGTCGTGCAGTTTTCGATGGACTTGACGTTGGAAGCACCGCCCAGCGCCGCGTAGATGCGGGAGGCCATGGTGATGTACTTGTCTTCGCCGGCGGCCGGAGCCTCGTCCACAGCAGCGACTTCCTCGGCCTCGCGGCCCGGGGTCATCAGGTTGAACTTGCGGATGGCAAAGTCAAACACGAAGTAGTAGATGACTGCGAACACCAGGCCTTGCACGATGAGCATGTAAGGTTTTGTTGCCAGCGGCCAGCCTAGAACGAAGTCGACCAAACCGGCCGAGAAGTTGAAGCCGGACATCCAGTCCATTGCTGCGGCGATGGCCACCGACAGACCAGTGAGCCTGGCGATTGGAAAGATTCAATCGATATTGGCCGCATGCGCTTCGATGAAGATTTTCCGCCACGGCGTGTCGGATTCCTTACGTAGGATAGTAAGCGGACATCCGCCGCGGCCTTTGGCGGATGATGTGGCATCAATAGGAAGGAACCTTGTGGCACAGCTGAATGAAAGCCCTATTCGCGTTGGACTTTTGGGAGCGGGCACCGTCGGATCTCAGACTGCCCGACTGATCGTGGAACAGAAGAGCGAGCTGTCAGCCCGAATCGGACGACCGATTGAACTGACCGGCGTCGCCTGCCTTGATCCGAAGGAAACCGAAGCGTTCCCGTGGATTGATCAGTCCATCGTCACCACCGACACAATGAGCGTGGCCACCAACTCGGACATCGTCATCGAGCTTATCGGCGGCACCACCGTGGCTCGCAAGTTTGTGCTTGCCGCCATCGAATCCGGCGCTTCCGTGGTCACTGCCAACAAGGCGCTGCTGGCCAAGTATGGCCCGGAAATCTATGCGGCCGCCGAGACCAAGGGCGTTGATATTTACTTTGAGGCTGCTGTGGGCGGTGCGATTCCGTTCCTGCGCCCGCTGCGCGAGTCCCTGGTCGGCGACAAGGTGACCAGCATGCTCGGCATCGTCAACGGCACCACCAACTACATTCTTGACGAGATGACCACCAAGGGTCTTCAGTTCGATGATGTTCTGAAGGATGCTCAGGCCAAGGGATACGCCGAAGCCGATCCGACCGGCGACATCGAGGGCTACGACGCTGCCAACAAGGCCGCCATCATGGCCACCCTCGGCTTCCACACCTCCGTGACCATCGACGATGTGTCCGTTGAAGGCATCACCAAGATCACTGCCGATGACATCGCCGCCGCCACCGCCGAGCATAAGGTCATCAAGCTGCTTGCCGTGGTCGAGAATAGCGAAGCCGGCGTCTCTGCTCGTGTCTATCCGGCCCTGATTGACGAGAGCCACCCGTTGGCCTCCGTACACGGCTCCTTCAACGCCGTGTTCGTCAAGGCTGAGGCTGCTGACGATCTGATGTTCTACGGCCGCGGTGCCGGTGGCGCTCCGACCGCTTCCGCCGTTGTAGGCGACGTGGTGACCGAAGCCCGTCACATTGCCGCTGGCTGCACTGGCCCCTCCATTCCGCTGTACAAGAATCTGCCGAAGGCTCCGATTACCGCTTCCAAGGCCGCATTTGCCGTGCGCTTCCTTATTCACGACAAGCCGGGTGTGCTGGCTGCCATCGCCGCCGAGTTCGCCAAGAACGGCGTCTCCATCAACGGCGTGAACCAGGACTTGAAGCCCACTATGACCGATCCCGGTTATGACGGTGAGATCCAGCAGCTGCGCGTGGTGACTCACCTGACCGACGAAGAGACCCTGCGCAACACCGTCAAGGCTGTGCAGTCCCTCGACTTCGTGACCGGTGAGCCGTCCATCCTGCGCGTGCTGGACTGATTTATTTTGAGTGGAGCTCCCCTCAGTCGCCTGCCGAACGTAGTGAGACTGAGGGGAGTTCCGCTCCAAAGGAACAACCATGAATCCAATCTGTAACAGCGTCCATGTGCGTGTGCCTGCCACCTCCGCCAACCTTGGTTCCGGCTTTGACACCGTGGGCTTGGCGCTCGACTATCACGATGAGCTCACGTTCACGCTTAACGATGATCCGAACGACGGCATCGCTCACGTGATTATCCACGGTGAAGGCGCCGATACATTGCCTCACGACGAAACCCATCTGGTGGTCTCCACCTTCCGCCGTGCCTGTGCCACTTTTGGTCTGGGCCGTCTCGGTTTCACGCTGGAGGCGACCAACAGTATTCCGCAGGCTCGCGGCATGGGCTCTTCCGCTGAGGCCATCGTGGCCGGTATCGCCGCGGCTGCGGCCTTTGCGCAGGTGGGCGACCTTAATCGCCCTGCCATCTTCGACATGGCTGCCCAAATCGAGGGGCATCCGGACAACGTGGCACCGGCGGTGTTCGGCGGTCTGACTGTCTCGTGGGACTTCGAGACCGCGGAAGGCGTCGGCTCGGTCGCCGTTCCTGGTGGTGAACCGCTGCACGGCGGATTCCACGCCGTCAACTACCCGGTGGACCCGTCCATCACCGCCGCCGTGTTCGTACCTGATTACGAGCTGTCCACCGAAAAGGCCCGTCAGGCGCTGCCCAAGGAACTGCCGTACAAGGATGCCGTCTACAACGTGTCCCGCGTGGGCCTGCTGCCCGCCGCGATGAATCCCGTGGTACTTGCACAGGCCGCGCAGCAGGGCAAGTCTGGCGTGGCCGCTGTCGCTGCAGACTCCGCAGCTTGCGCCTGCCGTGATAATGCCACTCACGGTGCTTGTGGCTGTGCCTCTGAAGCCGTGACTAACATTCATGAGCCGGTTCCTGCGGAGGCGTTTGCCGCAGCCGCGGCCCAGGCCAACGCACTGTTGTTCGCCGCCACGCAGGACAAGCTGCACCAGCCGTATCGTGGTGCCTTGATGCCGCCGTCCACCGATCTCATCGCCATGTTCCGAGCCAAGGGCTATGCCGCTGCCGTCTCCGGTGCCGGTCCCTGCGTGCTTGTGCTGCACTACGGCGACGCCCGCGAGGCTATTGATCAGCTGGCGTCGGAGCAGCTCGCTTCCGGTCGCTGGCGTGTACTCCATCTACCCATCAACACCGCCGGCGTCGAAATCGAGCGTCGCTAAGTCGAGGAGAAGGCTCCCGCTGGCGGGAGCTGGCCGCCGCCGGCGGTCTGAGGGTGGTCCCCCCATACCGGCAGAGACCACCCTCAGTCTCACTTCGTTCGACAGCTCCCGCCAGCGGGAGCATAAGGACTTAAGTCATGTCCATTCCGCTAATTCTTGCTTCCAAGTCCAAGCCTCGCCGTGACGTGCTGTATTCGGCGGGTATCTGTCCCACAATTCGCGTCTCGCACGTGGATGAGCCTGCTGCGCTGGAAGCGGCCGCCCGTGAAGAAGGCGTCACCGTCGACGATCTGAGCATCAAGCAGCGCGTGATGATTCTGGCCACGGCCAAGGCCGAGGCCGTTCATCGTGCGTATCGTGATGTGGCCGATACTGCCGCCGCCGCGACCGGTGACCGCGTGATCGCCTACCCGCTCAAGGCCAAGGAAATCAAGGATTCGGAACGCGAAGCTGCCGTCGAAGATCTGTGCAAAGCCGCCGCTGGCAAGCCCATTGACTATTCCAAGGCGGAAATCGCCACCACGCGCGACTTCTCCGGCATCGATATGCCGACCGTTACCGAACCCATCGCCACCGCTATTGCCGGACAGTCGGGACTGACCGAGGCGACAGTCGGCCCGCTGATTCTTGGCTGCGACTCGATGTTCCTCCTGGACGGCGAATGCTACGGCAAGCCGCACAGCGAAGCCGTGGCCCGCGAACGACTGAAGCGTATGAGCGGCGCGACCGGCGAACTGTGGACCGGCCACTGCCTCATCGATTTTGCAACCGGACGTACTGTGCGCGGTGCAAGTCACGCCAAAGTGCATTTCGGTGAGTTCACCGACGATGACATCGAGCGGTACATCGCCACTGGCGAGCCGCTGGAAGTCGCCGGTTCGTTCACGCTCGAGGGCTTCGGTGGTGCGTTCATTGACAGCATCGAGGGCGATCCGCACGGTATCATCGGCCTCAGCTTGCCGCTGGCTCGGCATTTGGCTGGTGAATTAGGCGTCAAATGGACTGACCTGTGGAACGTAGACCGTGGTGAGCTGGCGCCGGAGAGCAAGGCTTCGGGCAACCAGCACGCCGGCATTCTGCCGCCGGTGGAGAACGTGCACCAGCCTGGCGACGGCTGGGTGGATTGCGCATGCGGTCGCAAGCATTGGGGCACCAACGGCGCGTCCGGCATTTTGCTGGCTCGCCGCGATGCTGCGAGCGGCAAGGTGACTCATGTGGTTATGCAGCATCGCGCCGCATGGAGCGCCGAGGGTGGCACATGGGGCATTCCTGGCGGTGCCACGGCGGATGGCGAGTCACCCATTGAGGGCGCGCTGCGCGAGAGCTATGAGGAGGCGAATATCACGCCCGAGGATATTGAGGTGGTTGGTTCCTACCGCGAAGATCATGGTCCGTGGGCATACACCACCGTGTTCGCCTTCGAAAAGTCCGGCTACACCGTTGAGCCCAAGGCCAACGACGACGAAAGTATGGAAGTCTGCTGGGTGCCGATTGCCGACGTGCCCAACCGCAAGCTCCTCACCGCCATGAAAACCGACTGGCCCCGTTTCGCCGCACGTCTGGATGAGCTGGCCGCCGCGCAAGGATGAGTGCGGTGCCTGAATGCGATTCTGATAATGACCGGCACTGAATAGTGGTTACCGATCGCACATCATCGGTGATTGCGGATATTGAGTGGGGTGAACATTCTGGATGATTTGGGGATGTGCCGAAAGTCATATCGTTCGTAAAATGCAACTGCTTGGTCGGTGGCAGGTTCTACAAGTAGCGCTCGCGCTCCAATGATGGCGGCGGCGTTCATGGAACGAAGTACCGCATCTCGGAGTAGTTGACTGCCGACATGCATGGTTTGAAATCTGATGTCTACGCCCATCATGCCTAGCAAGATTGCGGGGATGGGGTTCGGGCTATTGCGTTTCAGCCAGCCGGAAGCCCCCGAGTGTTCAATACTGTATGCGCTTAGTGTGTAGAATCCAGCCAGCATATCAGTGCCATTGATGTCCTTGGTGAAGGTGGCATAGACCACGGCAGTGCCTTGTCTACCCGCCGTGGCGGCATGTCTTGCCAGCCAATCATTGACCAGTGACAGACCGCAATCGAAACCGGAGATGTCGTCGTTTGCAGTCAGGCGTCGGGGCTTGGTGAAGTTGATCACGTCCATATCGGATCGCTTTCCAACAATTCAGTCAGACGTGGTCCCATGGGTTCGTCCAATGCGGCGGTGAAATCATTCCACGCTTGATTGTTCAGTCGAATGATGTGAGCTTCATGGATATCCCTGTCTGCGGCGGCGAGCAGATTCGACAATGCCCATTGCGACGCAGTCAGGCCTTTGGACTCGGCCGCTTGATCGATTCTGGATCGTTGTTCTTGAGTGAGCCTCATCTCAAAACGACTGTTCTTGTTGTTCTCAGTAGTCATACCCCTATTGTACGGCTTTTGTACGGACGAAATTGATATGTTTGGGATATCGATTGCGATGGCCACGTGAGCTCCTTTGCTTGGTATGTCCGATTTGCGAGCGTGCAGCACGCTGATTCCATGAACATACCGTTCGCGTGATTCGCATGTCCAGCCGAATCGACCTATGTGGCTCCAGCTTCCGAAGTTATCCACATTGCCATTGATAAAAGTATTGTCGCATCGACTGCGAATCTCTAATCCTTGCGGATGAGAGGTGGGTGGGGCGGTTGAAAAGGTTCATACCGCAGCCTGATGGTCAGGCTTCTGCTCGATCCGTACTCTCGGGAGTATGAATACAGCAACACAGCAATTTCAGCAGACTCAGACCGCACCGGAAGCAGTGCAACAACAGGACGCACGGCAGCAGTGGTCTCCGGTGATCGAGGCACATGACTTGGTCATGGACTACACCGCCAATATGGCCCGTGCGCAGGCCGGTCATGGCGTTACCAGTGTGATTCCGGCCGGAACAGGTGCTGCGGTTCCCGCTGCCAATGGTCAGCCCGGTTTCGCCATGCCAACCATGCACACACTTGCCCTGAACCACGTGAGCTTCGCATTGGGTGAGGGTGAGACGGTTGCTGTCATGGGCCCGTCTGGCTCCGGCAAGTCCACGCTGCTGCACGCGCTCGCCGGCATCATCAAGCCGACCGCTGGCACAGTGACCTTCCGTGGCTCGAATCTGGATGCCATGAGCGATGCCGGCCGCACCAAACTGCGCCGCAACGCCTTCGGCTTCGTCTTCCAATCCGGCCAGCTGCTGCCCGAACTGCCGGCGGTCGAAAATATCGCCCTGCCGATGATGCTTGACGGCATGCCCTACCGCACCGCCACCGACACGGCGATCCTGTGGCTGGAACGCATGGGATTGCGCGCGCTCGCCACGCACCGGCCGGGGGAGATGAGCGGCGGACAGATGCAGCGCATCGCCATCGCCCGTGCGCTCGCCGTCAAACCTGCCGTGGTCTTCGCCGACGAGCCGACCGGCGCGCTCGACCAAGCCACCGGCCGCGAGGTCATGGGCATTCTCATGGCCGCCGCGCGGGACAACGGTTCCGCCGTGGTCGTCGTCACCCACGACCCCAACGTCGCTTCGTTCTGCTCGCGCACCGTGACCATGCAGGACGGCCAGCTGGGAGGCGTACGATGAGCGCTTTCGCATTGTGGCGATTGTTCCATCGCCCCGGCTCGCGTGGCAGTGCGGGTCATACTTCGGTGTTGGCCATCATTGCTTTTGCCGCAGCCACCACTATCTTTCTCACCGTTTTGGGCGGCGTGCATGGGTTCATGTGGCGCGCCTCCGCCGACCACACCATTGGATGCGCAATCAATCTCGACGCTTGCAAACCCGGAACAGCGGAAATCTGGAAGCAGCGTATCGCCAATCCCCACAGCCTGGATCAATACGCCACGGCATACGTCGTGCTGGCGTTCTTTGCCTGCCTGCTGCTGATTGTGCCGTTCGTGGCGCTTGCCGGTTCCGCCGCGCGATTGGCTGCGTCCCGTCGTGACGCTCGGCTCGCATCCCTGCGCTTGGCAGGCGCGACCACGGGGCAAGTTATTCGCCTTACGGCGCTTGATGCGGCTGGGCAGGCCTTGGTGGGGGCGCTGATTGGCATCGCGGGGTACTGCGTGTTGATCCCCCTAATCATGTTGCTGCATTTCCAGAATCAGACGTTTACGTTCGAGCAACTGTGGGTGGGGCCGATTGCCTTGATCATTACGCTTGTTGGCGTGACCGTGTTGGCGCTGATCTCTTCGCTGGTCACGCTTCGGCGCGTGGCCATCACGCCACTCGGCGTCACTTCACGCGTTGCGACTACGCTGCCGTCCGGCTGGCGTGTGGTGGTGTTCGCCGTCATCATGGTGATTGCCGTTCTTCTGTTCAAGAATCCGATGGTGCTGGCTCAGGCCGGTGAAGTAGTGATGTACGGCGTGATCATCGGTTTCATGCTGCTGTGCTTCGCGCTGGTGAACCTCGTGGGCTCCTGGGTGGTCACCGCCCGCGCCAAAGCCAAGGCCAAACGGCCCAAGGACGCGGCCACGATGATTGCCATGCGCCGTATTCTCGACAATCCGAAGCGCGCGTGGCGCAATGTGTCCGGCATTGCACTGGCCGTGTTCATCGCCGGCATCACCTCGATCTGCGGATTCTTCGGATCGGCCGCCGTGGTCGGTGACGCCAACGACCCGTCCACCGTGTTCATTCGCGACATCGGCACCGGCGGCATCCTGACGCTAGTGTTCGCCGCTGTGCTTGCCGCGGTCAGCTCCGGTGTGATGCAGGCCGGCAGCGTGTACGATCAGGCCGGCGAATATCGCATGCTGGTGTTGGAGGGCACTGATGTCAAGACCTTGAACCGTGCGCGATTCATCGAGGTACTCACCCCGCTCAACATCGTGGTGATCGTGGCCGGTGGCTGTTCCATGCTGCTTATGGCCCCTCTGTTCGCCGCTTCGATGACCGAACCGGCCACGCTGGCCAGCTTCTTCGGCGGGCTTGTGCTGTGCTATGCGCTGGTTTCGGTGGGTGCGTTCGCGTCCAATCGGGTGGCCGCCAGCTTGAATCTGGCCGATTATCGGGCCGATGACTGAGGCGGTACGGTACTTTCCCGGGTGACGACACTGGTGGGGAGGATGACGTGCATATCACCCTGATTGCCCTTGCGGCTGTCGATGATCATCTGCACGGCGCGTTGGGCTATTTCGCTGAACGGCTGATGCACGCTGGTCAGGGAGGGCATGAGTTGGCCGGCGGGGAAAATGTCGTCGAACCCCATGACGGACAATTGCTTTGGCAACGCGATCTTATGCTCTCGTGCGGCACGATACGTGCTTACCGCAGATAAGTCGTTGCAGCAGAAAATCGCGGTGGGTCGGTCGGTGAGTTCCAGCAGCCGGCAGGCTGCTTCATAGCTTGTTTCGGCGGGGAAGTAGTCGCCCTGTTCGATATAGGACTCCGGCAGATCCACCCCGGCCTGTTGCAGAGCGGCGGTGAATCCGCTATAGCGCGCGATGCTGGTCTGTAGGTTCGCCGGCCCCCGGATAACGGCGATGCGTCGATGGCCGAGCGACAGCAGGTGTTTGCCGGCCTGGTATCCTGCGGTCCAGTTATCGATGGACACGCTCATCACATCCGAATCGACGGTATCGATTGGGTCGATGATGACCACGGGAATACTGCGCGATTTCAACAAAGACTTCGCTTGAGTGGTCAGACCGCCCATCTGCTGCATAATCACGCCTTGGGGATTTCTATCGATGATGCCGCGGAAACAGTCTTCCGTGGCATCGCCATGGTTGGTCTGGGTGACCGTGATGGCGAGGCCCGCCTGCTGCGCCCAGTATGAGGCGTATTTGATGAGTTCCATCGTGCCGTTGTGCTCAATGTATTCGACGACGAGCTCTATGGTGGGGGAGAGTTTGGTGTTGACCAGAGGCCTTGAGTAACCGTGATCTTTGAGGATTTGCTCGACTTGTCTCCGCGTCTCGTCGGAAATGCCTGGCCTGCCATTGATGACTTTGGAAACAGTGGATGCGGATACGCCGGCGATTTTTGCGAGCTCGCCGACCTTGAGCTTGTGGGTGGATGTATCGTTAGCCATCGGTGCTTCCCTCTTGAATATTTGCCGTTCAATTACTGAGACGATTTCGTCGATGTTCCCACCATTATGGCGCATTGTGCCGTAACAATTCCGTGTTTTCTTGCCCTTTGTCCGGCCTTGAATAAAAATTTTCGCAAATAGGCTTGCAAATTTCTTTATTCGGACGTATGATATAGCCGTTGGTTCACACCAGGCGAAGGAGCCCGAACACATGAGTACCATCACCAAAGTCAAGACGTATGACTTCCGATTCCCCACTTCAACGACGCTTTCCGGCTCGGATGCAATGAACCCCGATCCGGATTATTCCTCTGCGTACGTGGAGATTTCCACCAGCGCCGACGACGGCATCACGGGTGTGGGATTCGTGTTCACCATCGGCCGTGGCAACGACGTGGTTTGCAAGGCCATCGAATCGATGTCGCAGGTGCTGATTGGGCGCAACACCGAGGAACTGCTCGACAACATGCGCATTGCATGGGACCTGTTCGTGCATGATTCCCAGCTGCGTTGGCTTGGCCCTGAAAAGGGCGTGGAGCATATGGCCATCGGCGCGGTGCTCTCCGCGTTGTGGGATATCAAGGCCAAGCGTGCGGGCAAGCCGTTGTGGCTGCTGCTGGGCGAGATGGAGCCGGAGGAGCTGGTCTCCACGCTCGATTTCCGCTACATGACCGACGCCCTGCGCCCTGAGGAAGCCGTTGCGATTCTCAAAGAGGGTCAGAAGGGCAAGGCCGAGCGTATCAAGCATCTGCTGGAGGTCGGTTACCCCGGCTATTCAACCGCTCCCGGTTGGCTCGGCTACTCGGATGAGAAGATGGTGGCCCTCGCCAAGGAGGAGACCCAGGTCAAGGGCTTCAAGCAGATTAAGCTTAAGGTCGGCCAGAATATCAATGACGATCTGCGCCGCTTGTCCAAGGCCCGTGAGGCCATCGGCCCCGACGTGCGCCTCGCCGTGGACGCCAATCAGGTGTGGGATGTTCCCACCGCCATCGACTGGATCAACAAGTTCCACGACTTCGATCTGGCGTGGGTCGAGGAGCCGACCAGCCCGGATGACGTGATTGGCCACGCCACGATTGCGCGCGCCATCAATCCCATCAAGGTCGCCACCGGCGAACAGATGCAGAGCCGCATTCTGTACAAGCAGTACCTGCAGGCCAACGCCTTCGGCATCATGCAGATTGACGCCACCCGAGTGGCCGGTCCGCAGGAGATCGTGCTCGAATACCTGCTGGCAAAGAAGTTCAACAAGCCCGTCTGCCCGCACGCCGGCGGCGTGGGTCTGTGCGAGGCCGTGTGTCACTTCGCGATGTTCGATTATGTGGCGGTATCCGGCACGATGGATGGCCGAATGATTGAATATGTCGATAATCAGCACGAACATTTCGTTCATCCGACTGAGATCAAGGACGGCAACTACGTCGCTCCGACCGCTCCGGGCAACGGTACCGAAATGACGCTGGAGACGGCCGAGAAGTACCTGTATCGCTGCTGACCGCAATTGGAAATTCATAACTGAACAACACAACTCAACACAACAACACACAACCACTCCGGCTGGGGCGCCGAAGCCCCGGCCGGGCGTGACATGGAACACCCATGAAACGCAGAATAAGGATGGACGAAGGAGTTCCCATGGATCTGCATCTCGAAGGCAAAGTCATCATCATCACCGGCGGTTTCAAAGGCATCGGCAAAGGCATCACGCTGCAACTGGCCCAGGAGGGGGCCATCCCGGTGGTGATTAATCGACCCGACAGCGCTCTCGACGAGTTCAAGAAGGATATCGAGCAGTACACCACCACCTATGATGTGCACTTGCTTGACCTCAACGACACCGACAAGATCGCCGGCGTCGTCGAAGCAACATACAAGAAGTACGGCCATATCGATGGCATTGTGAATAACGCCGGAAAGAACGACAACAAGGATCTCGAGACCACTACTTGGCGTGAGTTCGAGGAATCGCTTCACGGCAACCTGACTCACTATTACGAGCTGGTCCACGCGGCCGTGCCGTATCTCAAGGAAAGCCGCGGATCCATCGTGAACATCTCGTCCAAGACCGCGCTTACCGGCCAAGGCAAGACCAGCGCCTATGCGGCCGCCAAGGGCGCGATCCTGGGCCTGACCCGTGAATGGGCCGCCGCATTGGTGCACGATAGCGTGCGTGTCAACGCCATAGTCGTCTCCGAGTGCTGGACCCCGCTCTATGCCGATTGGATCAAGACCTTTGGCGATGAAGCGGCCCAGCAGGCGCGCCTGTCGGTGATCACCGACAAGATTCCGCTGGAACATCGTATGACCACCACCGAAGAGATCGGTAATGAAGCGGCATTCCTGCTCTCCGACCGCTCCAGCCACACCACCGGTCAGTGGGTGTACGTCGATGGCGGCTATGTCCACCTTGACCGTGCGCTGAGCTGACAAGCAGCCCTTTCCCGAATATTCGCGCGGCAATTCCGGAGCTTTGATCATTGCTCCATCCGTACGCCGTATCCGCGTATGCCGCCCGTATCACCCGCGCCCTGGGTCATCCGTTTACCAACATGGCCCAGGGTGGTCCACTTCTCGCTAGGCAATATCGGGGAAACTCGTATCACTAAGGAGTCAATGATGACATCCAAAAACACAACCGGTTCCAAGGCGACCATCGCCATTGTGCTGGTGACCTCACTGTTCTTTATCTGGGGTTTGACCATGAACCTCGTGAACGCGTTGAACTCGCCGTTCGCAAACTACATAGAACTCAGCAGCGCCGAAGCGTCATTACTGCAGGTGGCCTATTACGGCGCATACTTCGTCATGGCCATTCCGGCCGGCTTGATCGCCAAGCGTTTCGGTTATAAGGGCGGCGTCATCTCCGGTCTGCTCCTGTTCGCTCTGGGCGCGTTCATGGTGATCCCTGCCACCAGCATGGCCAGCTACGGCCTGTTCCTGTTCGCCATGTTCGTTATCGCGCTCGGCGCGGCATCGCTGGAGACCAACTGCAATCCGTATATCACCAAGCTGGGTGATGAAAAGGGCGAATCGTTCCGTATCAACATGGCGCAGAGTTTCAACGGCGTCGGCAACATCGTTGGCCCGCTGATTCTTGGCCAGATTCTCGGCACCACCGTCGCATCAGGCGAGTCCGGCTTCGACGCCGCTAAGACGCAGTTCCTGAATGATACCCGCACGATATACATTGTGATCGGCGTTGTGCTGGTCGTGGTGCTCGCCGTGTTCGCGCTGTTCAAGCTGCCCACGCCTCCGGGAGACGAAGAGGAGGCCGCGGGCGGCGCCTCCTCCGAGAACAGCTCCTTCTTCGGCCTGCTCAAGCGCCCGCACTTCGCATTGGGCGTGCTTGCCGAGTTCATTTTCATCGGCCTGCAAGTGGCCGGCATGGCGGTCTTCTCCGCCTACGCGCTCAAGCACTGGGGCGCGGGCGTCACAGCCGGCACCGCAGCGATGATGCTTTCCGTGCTTTCCCTGCTGTTCACCATCGGACGCTTCGCCACCACCCCATTGATGGCCAAATTCGATCCCGCGAAGATTCTTGGCGTATACATGACCATTTCAGCCGTGCTGATGTTCGTGGTATTCCTTGGCCTGGGCAAGGTCTCCGTCATCGCGTTCATGGTGGCGTATCTGTTCATTTCCATCGGATACCCGACCATATTCTCCCTGACGCTGAAAGGTATCAAGGGTTCCGCGGCGAAGACCGGTTCCTCGGCTTTGGTGATGAGCATTGTGGGCGCCGCGTTGATTCCGCTGCTGCTCGGTGTGATTCAGGATGCGGCAGGCATCGAGATCGCCATCCTGGTGATGGTCCCGGGCTTCCTGTTCGTGGCATGGTACGCATTCTGGGGTTCCAAGATCGGTCTGAAGGAGGCCTGACATGACACTCAACGTAATCGATTCCCACTTCCATATCTGGGATCCGGATGCGCAGGATTTGCCATGGCTGGCAGGATTGCCCTCGCTGCAACACAAGTACACGATTGAAGACCTAGCCGCACAGTACGCCAAGTTTGGCGTGAACTTCCTCGGCGGCGTATATGTGGAGGTCGACGCGGCCGATCACGAGCTCGAGGACCGGTTGTTGTACGAGAATGCCAGCCCTCTGATCCTGAAGCGCATGCTGCAGGGGCGGATAAGCCCATGGATGCGTGTTCCGATCAACGCCGATGGCATCAGGGAGCCGTTGCATGTGGATTCCGAGCCACGGGGCCGAGCCCTCGAACCCGAATTCATCGCCGGCCTACGTGTGATGGCCGTCAAGGGAATGCCTTTTGAGCTGTGCAACCGGGGCCCGGAGTTGGGCGACATGGCCAAGGCGTTCTCGCAGGTTCCTGAAGTGACGGTCATCATCGATCATCTCGGCAACGTGCCCGGGCTTGATGAGGAATCGTGCGCCGCGCTCGCAGCGTTGGCCGAACTGCCGAATTCGTATATCAAGGTTTCCGGCGACAACCCGGTGGACCCGGACATCGTGAAATACGTGCGGGACACATTCGGCCCGAAGAAGGTGCTGTACAGCTCCAACTGGCCGGTCGTGGAACTCAACTCGACCTTTGCCACGCACTTCCAACTCATGCTGGACACGTTCGGCGAGGACGAGGACTTCTTCGAAAACAACGCCCGCCGCGCTTACAACATCGACTAAACCCAAGCCCCCTCTGATGAGGGGGCTATCGTCCGCAGGACGACTGGGGAGAGGCCGCAAACCCGGTGCCGCTTGTGCGGCACCCCTATTCCGTAACGAAAGGAACAATCATGACAAGCAGCGCCGAATTCTCGGGCATCATCTGTCCATCCATCACCATCACCAAGGACGACGGTGACATCGACTATGAACGTTGGGGGCAGCATCTCGATCATCTGATCGAGGCCGGTATCAACGGCGTGCTGGTGTTTGGCAGCATCGGCGAGTTCTATGCCTTCCCTCTGGACGTCAAGAAGCAGGCGGTCGACTTCGTGGCCAAGCATGTCGCCGGGCGCATCAAGGTGTTCGCGGGCGTGGGCGATACCAACTTGAACAATGTGATCGACTTCGCGCGGGCAGTCGAAGCAAGTGGAGTGGATGCGCTCGTGGTCGTTTCGCCGTATTACTTCGGCCCTACTGCGGGAGGCGCGAAGGCGTACTTCGGCGCGGTCGCTGAAGCGACGAATCTTCCGGTGATCCTCTATAATTTCCCACCGCGCACCGGCAGCGACTTGACCCCGGAGCTCGTGGCCGAGCTTGCCGCCGCGCACCCGAACATCGTCGGCATCAAGGACACGGTCGACACAATCAGCCACACCCGCAAGGTGATTCGCGCGGTCAAGGCCGTGAATCCACGGTTTGCGGTGTTCTCCGGTTTCGACGAGTACTATCTCGTCAACCGCGTCTCCGGCGGCGATGGCGTGATCTGCGGCATGACCAATGTGGAGCCGGAGACCTTCGTTACGCTGCACCGTGCATATGAGGCCGGCGACTATGGCACCGCAATTGAGGCCGCCGAACGCATCAGCCACCTGATGGCGCTGTACGATCAGACCGACCTGTTCATCTCCGCCATCAAGGGTGCGGTCAAGGCCAAGGGACTGAACATTTCCACCCTGATCCGTGAGCCAGCGGTGCAACTCACTGCTCAGCAGTATGAGGCGATTAAGGCGATTCTCAAGTAGCGTATATCTCAGGCTTCCGCGGAATCCTACGGTGGATTTCGCGGAAGTTTTTTTACGGTGATTACAGTTGCCGGCTCAGCTCAGCAGCGCCGCGATGATCGCGATAAACACTGGGCTGGTCATGGTGCTCATCAGAATGCCATCGCGCGCGAAAGTGAGGCCCACGTTGTAACGAGCCGCGTAGTTGTAGACGTTCTGGCCGGTGGGCAGGGCGGCGAGCACCACGCAGGCATACAGCTCGGAACCGCGGAAGCCCATCACGAAGTAGGCGAGCAGGAACGCGATGATCGGCATGATCACGTTCTTGAGCACCGCTACGGTGAAGACGGCCGGACGATCGCCCTTCTGCTGCAACGGCTTGGTGCCGTGCAAGGACATGCCGAACGCCATCAGAATCATCGGCACCGCAGAGTCTCCGATCATGTCAATCGGGTCGAAGATGAACTTCGGCACCGGGAACCAGCCGATCTTTGCGGAGATGGCAGAGACCACGATGCCCAGCAGCGAGCCGATAAGCAGCGGCTGATGCAGCGGTTGCTTGGCGATCTCCTTGACGGAGACCTTGCCCTTGGTGGTCACATCAAGCACAGTCAGGCCCACCGGCGTGAAGATGGCCTGCTGCATAACCAGAATCGGTGCCACTAGCGCCGGGTTGCCCAGAATATAGGTGGCAATCGGCAAGCCGATGTTGTTGGAGTTCAGATACAGCGAGTTCAATGCGCCGATGGTGGCATCCGGGGCATTCAGGTGGAAGAACATCTGATTGAGCACCAGGAACGCCACGCCCACTAGCACCGCAGAGAAGAACGCCACGATGATTGATGGATGGAAGATGTCGAAAATCGGTTCCTTGGACAGAATCGCAAACATCAGGCACGGGCTGGACACAAAGAAAGAGAAGCGGTTCAGCACCATCTGAGCGGACGGGCCTCCGATGCGCATTCGAGCGGCGACATATCCCACCGCAATCACGATGCCGATAACGCAGAAGCCTTGCATGGCGCTGATGAGACCTGGCATGTTCCTCCCTTTCGCCACCCTAGTGTGGCACATAAATATGTATTCGGCGACAAAATCTCATGTAGTGGGTGAACTGTGCGCTTTGTCACGCGGTACTCTGTACTCATGACGCTTGAATTGAACCGCAACGATTCCACTGCTGAGCAGTTGAACAGCCTGCTCACCCAGATTATGGAGAACTTTTCTGTCTCCGATCATGAAGGCCCGCTCGCCGATGAGGTTGAGGCTTTCCTCAATGAACAGAAGCATCTGACCGTCCGCCGTCACGGCGACACGGTGGTGGCCAGCACCGATTTTGGCAAGTCGAATCGCGTGATTCTGGCCGGTCATCTCGACACCGTGCCGGTAATCGACAACTTCCCTCCGAAGTGGCTTGAACCTGGTGATCCGCTCATTCGCGAGGAAATCTCCCAATCCCATCCCACAGACCGTGTGCTGTGGGGCCGTGGTGCCACGGATATGAAGGCCTCCGATGCGGTGATGCTGTATCTCGCCGCTACACTTGATGGCCTCACATCGGGAACCACTCCGAAAGTCGACCTCACCTATGTGTTCTACGACCACGAGGAAGTCGCCGCCGAAAAGAACGGTCTGCGTAAGGTGGTCGAAACGCACCCCGACTGGATTGCCGGTGATTTTGCCATTATCGGTGAGCCCACCAATAGTGGCATCGAAGGCGGCTGCAACGGCACGATCCGTTTCGATGTGGTCACGCACGGAGTCGCCGCGCACTCTGCCCGCGCCTGGATGGGAGAGAACGCCATCCACAAGGCCGCTGATATTCTGAACCGACTCAATGCTTATGAAACCGCGACTGTGAATGTGGATGGGCTCGACTACCGTGAGGGTCTCAACGCCACATTGATTTCCGGTGGCAAGGGCACGAATGTGATTCCCGACGAATGCCGTGTGCATGTCAACTACCGTTTCGCTCCGGACAAGAACCTGGCTGAGGCCAAGGCGCTGATGATGGGTGCGGATGCAGGTGCTGAACTTGGTAACGGCGAACATGTGGCCACCGGTGGCGTGTTTGAGGGCTATGGCATCGAGATGAAGGATGAGAGTCCTTCTGCACGCCCCGGCCTGAGCGCGCCGCTTGCGCAGGAACTGGTTCGTCTGGTCAAGGAGCGCATTGGTCGCGATCCGCTGGCCAAGCTTGGCTGGACCGATGTGGCACGTTTCTCTCAGCTCGGGATTCCGGCCGTCAACCTCGGTGCCGGAGACCCGTTACTGGCGCATAAGCACGACGAGCAAGTGCCCGAATCTGATTTGACTGCTATGGCCGCAATCCTCGAAGACTGGCTGGTGTGAGATTTTTCGGCTCAGCCTCTTTGAGGGGAGCCGTCATCGTAGGTGACTGAGGGGAGTGCTCGGCTTGAATCCAGGCTCCCCTCAGTCTGCTTCGCAGCCAGCTCCCCTCAGAGAGGAAAGCCAAGATAGGGCTCATCCGTGTGTAAGGGGAGCCAGATAGGTCGTGGTGTGCCAGAGCGCTGGGCGCGCCCGTGCAAAAAGTGTGGCATACTGAAAGACGGTGGTTCTGCATAACCATCAGCGTGTGTAATGGCGTTGATCCCCTTACGGCTCTCGAGAACGAGACAACGTAAGCGCCGGTGTCCGCCGTTCGCAGGACAGACTTGAGACGAAGTTGCCTTTACGCGGCGCAAAGGATTTGCGCGGCCATGGTGAGAGCATGGTGTGAGACGAGCGTACAGGCCTGGATGGCGTCGCGATGCAGCGTGCCGCGAGGAGCATTGTGCCCACTGAGAACCGTGAAGGTTTCGTCGGTGACGAAACCGATAACTCAACCGTATCCAATACCGAATCACAGGCTTCGGGAGCTTCCGAGCCGAACGCCGAAGCATCGCAGCCGACTCGCCGCCGTCGCGGTGGCCGTCGTGTAGTGCGTGGCACCGGTGCTGCCGGCGCATCCCTTGAGCTGCAAGTCCAGGAACACGCCGCTCCGCTGTTCGAGGCACCCGCGTTGTCTGATGCCGATGCGTCCGCTTCCGCCGAAACTGCCGACAATAACGCCTCCGATGATGAAAAGCACCCGGCGCGCCGCACCCGTAGCCGCCGCTCTGCCGATAATGCCGATTATGAGGACCGTTCGACTCGGCGTCGTGCTGTGGCTGATGACGATGATGCGCCGCGTCCGGTCCGCCGTCGTCGCGCGGTGTCCGATGATCTCGAGGAAGACGATGAGCGTCCGATTCGCCGTCGTCGCGTTGCATCCGATGATTTTGATGAAGATAGCGATCGTCTGGTGCGTCGCCGTCGCTCTGTGATTGACGATCTCGAAGATGATGATGCGCCGCGTTCATCTCGCCGCCGTACTGCGATCGACGACTCCGATGAGGATGGCGATCGTCCAGTGCGTCGCCGTCGTTCCACTACGAATGACCGCGATGACCGCGATGACGAGCCCCGCTCGGCCCGTCGTACTCGCAGCCGCCGTTCTTCGGAAGACGCGCGCGAAGAAAACCCCGATGAGCGCGTGCTGGATGTGATCGATGCGCTGCCTGCAGGGCATGAATCCGCCCGTCGGGGCAAGCCGATGACTTCCCTGCTGTTCCAAGAGCCGGTGCTCCCGGACATGCGACATGACGATCGTGATGATGAGGAAGATGATGGCGAACAGCGTTCCCGCTCTTCTCGTCGCTCCCGCGCCCGTGAGGATGAGGCCGATTACGAGGAACGCCCGTCTCGTTCCCGCCGGTCGAACCGCAGCGATCACGGCGATCATGATGACCGCGATGATCACGATGACCGCGATGACAGCCGCAATAACCGTCGCCGGAATGAGGCTCAGGATGATTTCGACGCTGATGACCAGTCCGATTCTCGCCGTTCTCGCCGTTCTCGCCGCCTGAACGCCCAGGAACGCCGTGCTGCCGCCGAAGTCGAGCAGATTGAGGAAGACCTCGAGCTGGATGACATTACGTACTCGCCGATTGCTGAAGAGGAGAACGACGAAGAGTCCGACTCCACCCGCACCCGTTCCCGCCGTCGCCGTCGCCGTGGCTCCCGCAACGAGTCCGGTGCTTCCAACAACGACAGCGAGTCCTCCGAGAACAATGGTGACGATTCCCGTCGCCGTCGCGATGATCGCGATGAGCGCGACCGTGATGATGACGAGGAGCAGACCGTTACCCGCCGTCGCCGTCGCCGCCGCGGAGGCAAGAATGCCGAGAGCGGTGATGAGCAGGACGATCAGCAGCTGACTCGCCGCTCCCGCAAGCAGCAGTACATCGATGAGATCACCGATGTGGAAGGCTCCACCCGTCTTGAGGCCAAGAAACAGCGACGCCGTGACAATCGTCGTGAGCGTAGTCGCCAGAGCCAGCTCATGGAGCAGGATTTCCTCGCACGCCGTGAGAACGTCGATCGCCTCATGGTGGTGCGCGAGAAGGAACATCACACCCAGATTTCCGTGGTGGAAGACAACATCCTGGTCGAGCATTACGTCTCCGACATCCAGGAAGTGCAGACCGTGGGCAACATCTACCTCGGCCGTGTACAGAACGTGCTGCCCAGCATGGAAGCCGCTTTCGTGGACATCGGCCAGGCCCGTAACGGCGTGCTCTACGCCGGTGAGGTCAACTGGGACGCCGCGCGTCTCGAAGGCCAGCCGCGCCGCATCGAGTTGGCGTTCAAGTCCGGCGACCCGGTGCTCGTGCAGGTCACCAAGGATCCGATCGGACACAAGGGCGCCCGCCTGACTTCTCAGGTCACGCTCGCCGGCCGCTTCCTGGTGCTCGTGCCGTCCGGCGGCATGACCGGCGTGAGCCGCAAGCTCTCCGAACGCGAACGTAGCCGGCTCAAGGGCATCGTCTCCAAGATCGCCCCGAAGGATATGGGTGTCATCATCCGTACCGCAGCCGAGGGCGCCTCCGAGGAAGCCATCGTCAAGGATCTTGAGTCTTTGGTTCGCCAGTGGGAGCGCATCAACGCCAAGCGTGAGGAATTCTGGCATGGCAAGCGCCCGAAGCTCCTGCAGGGCGAGCCCGATGTGGCTATCCGTGTGGTGCGCGACATCTTCAACGATGACTTCGGCAAGCTCATCGTCGAAGGCGACAAGGTCTACGACCGTATCGAGGAGTATCTCGACACCATGGCCCCCGACTTGAAGGATAAGCTGGAGAAGTGGGACCCGGCCGAGCATGAGGGCAAGGACGTGTTCGACAAGTGGCAGATCGACTCCCAGCTCAGAAAGGGCATGGAGCGTCAGGTCTACCTGCCGTCTGGTGGTTCGATCGTCATCGACCGCACTGAAGCCATGACCACCATTGATGTGAACACCGGCCGCTTCATCGGCAAGGGCAAGTCCCTTGAGGAGACGGTGACGCGTTGCAATTTGGAGGCCTCTGAGGAAATTGCACGTCAGCTGCGACTGCGCGACATCGGCGGCATGGTGATGATTGACTATGTGGATATGGTCATGCCCGCTAACCGTGACTTGGTGCTGCGCCGTCTAGTCGAATGCCTGGCGCGCGACCGGACCAAGCATCAGGTGGCCGAGGTCACCTCGCTTGGTCTGGTGCAGATGACCCGTAAGCGCATCGGTCAGGGCCTGGTCGAGGCGTTCTCCGAGGAATGCCCGACTTGCAAGGGTCGTGGCTTTATCCTGCACGATCAGCCGACCGTTTCCGCCGACTACGATGACCCGTACGCATTGCGCGGCGGTGATCCGTTCGTCAAGACCAACAAGCATGGTCGAGGCACTGCCCCAGCTCCGGAACCGGCCGGCTCCAGCGCTGATGTCAAGGCCAAACTGGCCCAGATTGCAGCTGCTGCCGTGGCCGCCAACAACACCGAGGAGGAGTAGCATTAGACAAATGTTTCATGCGGGCATACCCTCGGTTGCGAAAAGCCGGGGTGTGTCGTGCTTGACACGCAGATAAAAACCATTTGCTTTAGTCCGCGTGTAGGTGTAAATTCGAAACTCGGTGTCTGACCGCAGGCTCGGTGCGTGTTGGGCAAGGTAGCTTTCCAAAACATAAAAGGAACGAATATGTACGCGATTGTGAAGGCCGGTGGCCATCAGGAAAAGGTCGAGGTTGGCGACACCATCCTCGTGAACCGTCTCGACGCCAAGAAGGGCGATACCGTGGAGTTTCCGGTTGCTCTCCTGGTCGATGGCGCCAAGGTGACCCTTGCTGCCGCCGATCTGGCCAAGGTGTCCGTCAAGGCTGAGGTTGTGAACGACGAGGCCAAGGGCCCGAAGATCAACATCCAGAAGTACAAGAACAAGACTGGCGTTGCTCGTCGCAAGGGTCACCGTCAGCCGTTGACTATCGTCAAGATCACGGCGATTGCCTGAGTTATAGAAAGGACCATGAATCATGGCACATAAGAAGGGTGCGTCCAGCTCTCGTAACGGTCGCGATTCGTCGCCTCAGTACCTCGGCGTGAAGAAGTTCGGCGGCGAAGCCGTCGTGGCCGGCAACATCATCGTCCGCCAGCGTGGCACCAACTTCCACGCGGGCCAGAACGTCGGCATGGGCAAGGATCACACGCTGTTCGCCCTCGCTGATGGCTCTGTGAAGTTCGGTGTGCGCCGTGACCGCAAGGTCGTCGACGTCATCGCTGCCTGAGCGATATAGCGTTAAGCTTTTCAAGCCGCGCCCGTAAGGACGCGGCTTTTTTGTAAGGTAATCAATATGAGTGATTTTGTGGATCGAGTAACCGTCCATGTCCGTGGCGGCGACGGCGGCAACGGTTCGGCCGGTATTCGTCGCGAGAAGTACAAGCCGTTGGCCGGGCCGAACGGCGGCAATGGTGGCGACGGCGGATCCGTGGTATTCGTGGCCGACCGCAACGCCACCAGCCTGCTTGACTATCGGTTCATGCCACATCGCACTGCCGGTAACGGCACGATGGGTCTGGGTGACAACAAGGATGGCTCCAAAGGCGAGGATCTGATCCTCCCCGTGCCGTGCGGCACTGTGGTGTTTGAAGCGCGCGGCGAGCAGGGCAAGACCAAACATCCTGGCGAGCAGCTTGCCGATTTGCGCCATGAGGGCGACCGCGTTGTCGTTGCGCAAGGTGGTGCCGGTGGTTTGGGCAACATCGCACTGGCCAACAAGACCCGTCGTGCTCCTGGATTCGCCCTGCTTGGCGAACTGGGTGAAGAGCGCGATGTGATTCTGGAGCTCAAGTCCATCGCCGATGTGGCGTTGGTGGGCTTCCCATCCGCCGGCAAATCGTCCCTGATTGCGGCGATGAGTGCCGCCAAGCCGAAGATCGCCGACTACCCGTTCACCACGCTGGTGCCGAACCTCGGCGTTGTTATCGCCGGCGATTCCCGGTACACCATCGCCGACGTGCCCGGCCTGATTCCGGGTGCGTCAGAAGGCAAGGGGCTGGGTCTGGAATTCCTGCGCCATATCGAGCGCACGGAGATCATCGCCCATGTGATTGATTGCGCCACGCTGGAGCCTGATCGCGACCCGATGTCCGACTATCAGGCGCTGGAAAATGAGCTTGCGCTCTACGCCGATAAGCTGGAGTTGCCGCTGGGTGCGATTCCGATTCCCGAGCGTCCGCGTATCGTTATCCTGAACAAGATCGATGTGCCCGAGGCCAAGGAATTGGCTGAATTTGTGCGTCCGGAGTTCGAGAAGCTCGGTCTCAAGGTGTTCGAGATCTCCACTGCATCCCATGAGGGATTGAAGGAACTGAACTTCGCCCTGTCTGAGCTGGTGCATGAGATGCGCGAGGAAGTGGCCAGCCGCGAGGAGGCCGAAGAAGAAGCCCGCGTGGTCATCAAGCCTCTTGAAAGGACCGGTCGTCGTCCTCGCCGCGCTGACGAGGGCGGCAACGCACTCGACTTCACCGTGGAACGCCGTGAGCTCGGCAACGGCGAGGTGTTCTACGAGGTTCGTGGTGCCAAGCCGGAGCGTTGGGTCATGCAGACCAACTTCGACAACGACGAGGCCGTGGGCTATCTGGCCGATCGACTGGCCAAGCTCGGCGTGGAAGACGAACTGCGCCGCAAAGGTGCCCGTCCAGGCGATGAGATCCGCATCGGACGAGGCGATCGCATGGTGGAATTCGACTGGGATCCGACCATCTCCGCCGGTGCCGAAATGCTCGACGGCTCCAACCTTGGTGCACGCGGCAAGGATTTGCGTCTTGAAGAGCAGGATCCGCGCGCTCACCGCCGCTCCAATGCCGAACGTCGTGCCCAGTACCACGAGATGATGGATGCCCGTGCGGCTGTGCGCGATGCGATGATGGCTGAACGTAAGGCCGGCCACTGGGCCGACCCGACCGTCGATGATGATCGCCACGATGAGACCAGCCTGTTTGGTCACGGCGAATCCGCCGACGATAGCGCATCGGAAGAATAATGAAGTTGCTCCCGCCGGCGGGAGCTGCCGAGCACAGCGAGACGGGGGTGGTCCTGGTCGGCTGCAGATTGACAGCTCCACCGTCGGAGGCGGAATTGGAAAGCAAATGAGCACACCAAGTCAGGCCGAGGTACGGCGCATGATCGCCGCTGCCGGCACTATCGTCGTCAAGGTCGGATCTAGCTCCCTGACCCAGCCGAGCGGGCACCTCGCCCCTGACAAGCTCGACGCTCTTGCCGCCGCATTGGCGCAGGTACGGCTGATGGGTGCCCGTGTGGTGCTGGTCTCTTCCGGTGCTATCGCCGCGGGTTTTGGCCCGTTGGGCTTTGATGAGCGACCGGCTGATGTGGCTACCCAGCAGGCCACCGCCGCCGTGGGACAAGGCCTGCTGATGGCCCGCTATGAAGCTGCCTTCGGCCGGTTCGGTATTCGGGTGGGACAGATTCTGATCACCGCGGAAGACACGATTCGAGCCACCCAGTACCGCAACGTGGAACGTACGTTGGATCGGCTGCTCGATCTGGGCGTGGTGCCGATTATCAATGAGAACGACTCGCTGGCCTCCAACGAGATTCGTTTCGGCGATAACGACCGGCTGTCTGCTTTGGTGGCCAATCTGGTGCGTGCCGAAGCGTTGGTATTGCTCACCGATGTGGATGCGCTGTACACCGCGCCGCCCGCCCAGCCCGGATCACGCCGCGTGGAATACGTGCCCAATGTGATCGATGCGCTGGGTGATATCCGGGTGTCCGGCTCGGGCTCCAAAGTCGGTACCGGTGGCATGGTTACGAAGCTTGAGGCCGCTCGCGTGGCTGCCGTTTCCGGCATCCCCACTGTGCTGACATGCGCCTCAAACGCAGGCCCCGCAATGATGGGCGACCCGGTGGGCACGGTATTCGCGCCGGTCAAGGCCCGTGGATCTTCACGCCGCCTGTGGATTGGTTTCGCGGCTGAACCGCGCGGCACGATTGTGGTTGATGCGGGTGCGGCCAAGGCCATTCGTGGTGGTCGGGCATCGTTGCTGGCCGCCGGCGCTCTCGATGTGCATGGCGATTTTTCCGCCGGCGATCCTGTATGGATCGATGACGAATCCGGCACGCATCTGGCCCGTGGCCTGGCCGGCTTCGACTCCGAGGAGATTCCGCAGACGCTCGGTCGCAACACGGCCCAGCTCAAGCGGTTCTTGGGCGATCAGTACGCGCACCCGCTCGTGCATCGCGACAATCTTGTACTGGTGTAAGTCATTGCGTTGAAGCTCCCCTCTGATGAGGGAGCTGATAGGCGTAGTGAGAGAACTGTGAGAGGCCAGAGCCTGCCCTCATCCATTCGCTGTATTCACTGAATCGCCGCGATAAACGTATCCAGCGAGCCAGTGCCCTGAATACGCACGCGTGGCAAGTTCATGGGATCGGCACCAACATCGGCCCAGCCATACTGAGTGGTAAACGCGGCCAATGTGCCGGTCTCCCTGACCGCCTCAATCGCGTCTGGCGTGGTATCGCCGAACGGATAGGCAAATGCCTGCAAGGAGCCGGTTACCTGCTCCGACTGCTTGAGATCATCCACAATCTCCTGATGGCTCATTGCGCTGATGCGTCCGCCGTGGCCGACCGTGCCGCCGGCGCGGTGCATGTCGAACGAATGCGATTCATACTCAAGATATGGCGTGGCGTAGGTCTTCATCTTGTTCAGTGCCTCGCCATCGGCCCCTATGATGAACGATGTGGCCGGCACCTTGTACTTGGCCAGCAGCGGGGTGCCGTACTGGAAGAAGTGCGGCTCGCCATCATCGAAAGTCATCACGATGCTGTTCTTGGGCAGGCTGTGCTTGCCATCGATGAATGCGCGGACCTCGGGCCAGGACGGGTAATAGAAATTGTTCTGCGTCAGGTATTGCAGCTGCGGCTCGAGTGACGTGGTCGGAATCCAGTTCGCGTCAACGTCTGCAGGCGGATTCGCCGGATCGTAGACATAGTGGTACATCAGCACGGGAATACCGCCGGTCTGCTTATCCATCGTGTCCACTACTTTGACCGTGCGCGTGGCGGATGCCTCATGGCCGGTTGAATCATGAACCGTGTATTGCACCGTGTAATCGCCGGGAGTGTTCGTGTCTACGGTGCCGGTAGTGACAATGTTGCCGGTCAGTACGCCGTCTTCCGGCTCGATGGCATGTGCGCCGCCTTCCACATACTGCTCACCCTTGAGCACATAGGTGGTTTCGCTGCCGTTGACACCGATGACGATGTTGCCGGGATCCAACTGCGGCACGGTTTTACGGGTAAGTGATTTATGCGCGGTGGTCGGAAGCTGCTGTTGCATAGATGGCGCAGACTGCCGGGCGAACCACCTATGCGCAACGACACCGACGGTGATTACCAAGGCCACTGCCACCACGGCTGCTACCACCAATACGGCGATACGCCGCGTGCGCTGTGCTGCGATTGCGGCAGCGGAACGGTGGCTGGCGTGTTGCCCGTAGTGCAACTGGCTGCCATGAGCGCTATGCGTTTCGGCATGGCGGCTGTACGCCACACGTGGCTCGACCGTGCTGCGGCGAGTCCCACGACTGCCATGGCTTTCGTGATGCTTTGCCATAATCTCTCCTCCGGCACGCTTTCCCAACCTGCTGCGCGCAGCTCCATTGCACCACAGACCCTATGCGGATGTCCAGTTTTGTTGAGACCTACAACACACTTCCAAACATCGTGCGTTGGGGTTATCGTAAGAGCCATGACTATGGCGCAATGGCAGATTCTTTCCGACCGTATCAACACTGTGGCACCGAGCGCTACGCTCGCCGTGGATTCCAAGGCCAAGGCAATGAAGGCCACCGGTCTTGACGTTATCGGTTTTGGTGCCGGTGAGCCGAACTTCCCGACTCCCGCGAACGTGGTCAAGGCCGCTGCCGATGCGTGCCTTGATCCGAAGAACTACAAGTACACGCCCACTCCGGGTTTGCCCGAGCTGCGCGAGGCCATCGCGGCCAAGGTGCTGCGCGATTCCGGCTATGAGGTAAGCGCCGATCAGGTAGTAGTGACCAACGGCGGTAAGCAGGCCGTGTATGAGGCTTTCCAGATTTTGCTCAACGATGGTGACGAGGTCATCATCCCCACTCCGTACTGGACCAGCTACCCTGAGGCCGTGAAGCTGGCGGATGGCGTGCCGGTGGAGGTGTTTGCCGGTGCCGACGTGAACTTTGAGCCGTCGCTGGAGGCGCTTGAGGTTGCCCGTACCGAGCGGACCAAGGCCATCATCGTCAACTCGCCGAACAACCCAACCGGTGCCGTGTGGAAGCCGGAAACCGTGGAAGCCATCGGACGTTGGGCTGTTGAGCACCACATTTGGATTATCTCCGATGAGATTTATGAGCACCTGAACTATGACGATGCGCGCACCACATACATCGGTGCTGCCGTGCCGGAATGCCGCGACCAGCTACTGGTGCTTAACGGTGTGGCCAAGACCTACGCGATGCCTGGCTGGCGTGTCGGCTGGATGGTCGCCCCGGCTGAGGTGGCCAAGGCTGCCACCAAGCTGCAGGGTCATATGACTTCGAATGTGGCCAATATCTCTCAGCGTGCCGCATTGGCCGCCGTATCCGGCCCTCTGGATGAGGTATACGAGATGCGTAAGGCTTTTGATGTGCGTCGCAGTGCGATTGTTGCGGCTCTGAACGACATCGAGGGTGTGTATTGCCCGACTCCGACCGGTGCGTTCTATGCATTTGCGGATATCACCGCGTTGCTGGGCAAGCCGCTGGGTTCCAACGGCACAGTGTGCGCCACTTCTGCCGATTTTGCCGCCGCTCTGTTGGACGAAGCTCACGTGGCCGCTGTTCCCGGTGAAGCCTTCGGCGCTCCCGGTTACCTGCGCTTCTCTTATGCTCTCGCCGACGACGATCTGGCCGAGGGCATGAAGCGTTTCAAGGACTGGGCGAAGTAAACCGTTCCTTTCCCCTCCGAAGAGGGGAGCGCATCCTGAGGGGAGTTTTGGGCGCGTTGAGCCCGGCTCCCCTTGGTCGTCTTTGGAGGCGATTTTGCAGTTTATCCGACACGCGATTTGCCTTAATCCACCCCAGCCGTTACTATAACGACTTGGCGGTTTCCGCCATGGCGAAGCGTTCTCTACGGAACGCCAGCCAAGGTGAACTTCACCTAGGGAAGTGGCGCAATTGGTAGCGCAACGGTCTCCAAAACCGTAGGTTGTGGGTTCGAGTCCCGCCTTCCCTGCCAAGTTTCTTCAATAATCAAGCAGCTGATGCGAGGTACGGAATGGCTAAGACGGGCACAAACGAAAAGGCAGTCAAGCCGAATGTCTTCATGCGTATTGGTCTGTTTATCAAGCAGATCATCGATGAGCTTCGCAAGGTCGTAACCCCCACTGCCAAGGAACTGTTCTTCTGGTCTCTGGCGGTGTTCATCTTCGTGCTGCTGCTGATGGCTCTCGTTACCGGCATGGACTTCGGTCTGGGCAAGGCCACGCTGGGTATTTTCGGCTGATTTACGCATAACCTGAAGGTGAATGACAACGCATGAGTGATGAACTGAATCTCGAGAATCTCGACGCTGCTCTGGAGAACGTGGATGCGGCGGCCGATGAGGCTCCTGTGGCTGATGCTCCGGCCGAGGCCGTTGAGTCTGCCGAACCTGTTGCCGAAGCTCCTGTGGCTTCCCCTGAAACTGTGGGTGAGTCGGCGGAAGAAGAGTCCGAAGTCAACGAGTCCGAGCAGGCTGAGGAAACCGATGCCGGCCAGAAGGCCGTTGATGAGTTCTCCAAGTCGTTGCGCACCCTTGATGGCAAGTGGTACGTGCTGCACACCTACTCCGGCTACGAGAAGCGTGTGAAGACCAACATCGAGTCCCGTGTGGCTTCTTTCGGCATGGAAGATCAGATTTTCCAGGTCGAGGTGCCGATGGAAGAGGTCGAGAAGCACACCGAAAAGGGCAAGAAGGTCATCACCCGCGTGCGTGTTCCTGGCTACGTGCTGATTCGTATGTGGCCGGACGAGAACGCTCGCCGTGTCGTGCGTGAGACCGAAGGCGTGACCGGCTTCGTTGGTCCGTCCAAGGATCCGGCTCCGCTCTCCCGTCAGGAAGTCGTGGCCATGATGGCCCCGATGATTGCCTCCGAAGCGCTCAAGGCCGCCGGCGACAAGCCCGCTGCCGCCAAGAAGCGCAAGGTCGAGGTCTCCTATGCCGTGGGTGACCAGGTCACCGTTACCGATGGTCCTTTCGCCACTATGGCCGCTGTCGTTTCCGACGTGGAACCCACCACCCAGAAGCTCACCGTGCTCGTGTCCATCTTCGGCCGCGATACGCCTGTGGAGCTCGGCTTCCACCAGGTGCAGAAGCTCGACTAATAGGTTTAATAGCAAAAGCCCGACCATCACGGTCGGGCTTTTTGTTGTTGTTAGTCATCGGGCATCTCGTCGCATCGTGACCGTAGTCGCAAACCGTAATTGCAGTCGTAACCGGTAACTTTGTAGTTCCTAGGGCATCTCTTGTTCGTTAGTGACAGGATTTTAGGAGATTGGGGTTGGTTTCCTAAATATCTGTCATTGGCTTTGACTCAGTGACAGAATTTTAGGACGAAGCCGCTCTTTTCCTAAATTTCTGTCACTACGAGGACGCAGCATTGTGGAGCATCGCCGGTGTGATGTTGTTCCAGACAAATGTATGGACGGTGCCGTAGTCACCGTATGAGTTTGTCGTTTATTACCGAATTTTGGGTATGCCGATGGCGGTGAGTAGCGCATTCAGTCGTTTAAGATCGGAGACGTCTTCATAGAACAGGTGCTTGATGCTGGTGACTCCTTGCGTTTTGAGATTGGTGTCTCGCTGCCGTTCATACTCAAATTTTGCCATGAGATTAGCGCGGTTTGGATTACTGGTGTCCCTGTATTTGGCAATGCCGTCATATTCAACCACGATGATGCGTCCGTCGTGGAGCTTCCAGCAAAAGTCAACACGATACGGCATTTCGGGATTGGCGGGATTATCAAACTCAGTCTGGAATAAAGGCTCGGCGAAGCCAAGCTGCCTGATACGTGCATAGGTCCATGACTCGCCGCCGTTCTCTCGTAAGGGATTAGCGTAACGTAGCAGCCTTTTTACGTTCGTTTCGTTGCAGTCAGTTTGAACGATTAGGGTTTCGACGTCGAGCTTAGTTACATGTTGAAGTCGCAGTGCAGAATCGTAGATAGCTAGAGCTTTATCGAAAGGAAGCGAAGCACAGTCGATCAGTGTTCGGGCCGGTGAGGTAACGAGTATGCCCTGACATCGATATTGTGAACATCTTGCCATGTATATGCGATTCAGTCCGCTTGCCCCACCGCAATTTGCACCTTTTGGCGAGACGATATCCACCGTTCCGTTATGCAGAGAGTATGAGTGTTCGTACTGGTAGACACAGGCGGCGCTCAATCCCGCGAACGTCCATGTCGGGTGGACTTTGGCTAATGCGCGGATGAGATGCATTGACTGTTGCTCAACGTTTAATGATTTCCAATATGACGTGGCTGCAAACAGATTGGGATAAGGAGAGACAACTTCTCCGATCTTTGTCCGCCGTCTCAAGGCGGTGTAGAGTTTGCCTCCATCGCCAATGGCGCAGCGTTGTTCTCGTTGTGCGGTTTGCAATAATGCGGCTACTTCCTTGTGCGTCTTCATTGTTTGAAACTAAACCGGGTGCTCTGGGATATGCAAGCCAGAACGACCTATGTGGTTCCAGCTTCCTGTGGATATGCCAGGGCAAATCATCGGCTGAATATGGTGCGGTGGATGCTTAGCGACAGGATTTTAGGAGATTATCCCAGTCGTCCTAAATTACTGTCGCTAAGTGAGTCTTAGTGACAGGATTTTAGGAGATTGGGGTTGGTTTCCTAAATATCTGTCATTGGCTTTGACTCAGTGACAGAATTTTAGGACGAAGCCGCTTTTTTCTTAAATTTCTGACGCTGGGGCGGTGCATTGATGTCGTTAGGTGGGTGGCGATTGTGGATGACGCAGTCCGATGATGAGAACAACTGTGGATGATGCTGCCGATGGTGAGAACCGGGGCGGACTTATGGCCAGTTGTTGTCCGGGTGAGACGACATAATGGGAAAGCTTGTGTCTGGAGGGAAGACCCGCTAGCACAGCACAGCAATATAAGTTGCGGGAGGAGACCGACCGCGGCCAAATATTGAGCACAATCGGATACCTAATGAGTCAAGACCGATTGGGCTGAATGGATGGACACGGACGGCGACCATTTGAACCGCGTTATAGAAAGAAGAACCATATTATGGCTCCCAAGAAGAAAGTCTCGGCGCTGATCAAGCTCCAGATTCAGGCTGGCAAGGCCAACCCGGCCCCGCCGCTGGGCCCGGCTCTGGGTTCCCACGGCGTGAACATCATGGATTTCTGCAAGGCATACAATGCCCAGACGCAGGACAAGATGGGCCAGGTCATCCCTGTCGAGATCACCGTTTACGAGGATCGTTCCTTCACCTTCGTTCTCAAGACCCCGCCGGCTGCAGCTCTGCTGAAGAAGGCTGCTGGCATTGAGAAGGGTACCGAGAACCCGCTGACCCACAAGGTCGGTTCTGTCACCAAGGCGCAGGTTCGCGAAATCGCTGAGACCAAGATGGAAGATCTGTCTGCTCGCGATATCGAAGCCGGCATGAAGATCATCGAGGGCACTGCTCGCTCGATGGGCATCACGGTTACGGACTGATAAGGAGAAGGACAGATGGTAAAGCGTTCCAAGAAGTACCGCGAAGCCGCTGAGCGCGTCGATCGCAACAACCTCTACACCGCCAACGAGGCCATTGCTCTGCTCAAGAGCATGCCCTCCTACAACTTCGACCAGACCGTCGAGGCTGTGTTCCGTCTGAGCGTTGACCCGCGCAAGGCTGACCAGCTCGTGCGTGGTACCGTCAACCTGCCTCACGGTACTGGTAAGACCGCCAAGGTCCTCGTGTTCGCTCGTGGCCCGAAGGCCACCGAGGCCACCGAGGCCGGCGCCGACATCGTCGGTGATGATGACCTGATCGCCAAGGTTCAGGGTGGCTTCCTCGACTTCGATGCCGTGGTTGCCACTCCGGACATGATGGGCAAGGTCGGCCGTCTGGGTCGTGTGCTCGGTCCGCGTGGCCTGATGCCGAACCCCAAGACCGGCACTGTGACCATGGACGTCACCAAGGCTGTCAAGGACATCAAGGGCGGCAAGATCGAGTTCCGTGTCGACAAGAACGGCAACCTGAGCTTCCTCATCGGCAAGATGAGCTTCGACGAGTCCGCTCTGGACGAGAACTTCAAGGCCGTGGCCGACGAAGTCAAGCGTCTGAAGCCGTCCACCGTGAAGGGCCGTTACCTGACCAAGGCAACGATCACCTCCACGATGAACCCGGGCGTTCCGGTTGATCCGAACACCCTGGCCTGATCGGGCTCAGCTCCGAGTAGCTAATCAAGGCGGTTCCCACTGTGGTGGGAGCCGCCTTTTGCTATATGCAGGTTGGTTGTTGGGTTGGGTGATTTCACGCTGCATGTCGGCAACAGCCGGCTGGGGGCGGCTCAGTCCTACTGTACGAGACAACGCCCTGCAATAGCCGCAGTGGCCTTCGTCTGCCTTGTCTGATGAGGCCTGTCGCGTCATAGGCTGAATTGGTATGGGATACGATTCAGCGCATGCCAGCGGGGAGCACGAAAAAACGATTTACTGCGCTGTGGCCATACGCCCTAGAGCGATGGCCGTAATAAGCACGTACGCCTCACGCGGGTCGGTGGCGTCCCAGCCGGTGGATTCCGCTGCACGCTTGAGACGGTACCGGATGGTGTTGGGGTGCACATTGAGTTCCTTGGCACAGGTCTCCAGTGATCCCCCGTATTTCAGGAACGTCGAGACGGTCAGCAATGTAGGGTCATCCGGTCCTGCAGCGGTTAGGCTACCGTACACCACACGGATCAGCTCGTCGCGAGCATCTTCGTCGCCAATCAGCGCGCGTTCTGGCAGCGCGTCATCGGTGCGCAGCGGGCGGGGGAGGGACTGCGCGGTGGCAGCCAAGGCCGGAGCGGCTCTCAGACAGTACAGCGTGGCCTGAACGGATCGCATGGCGCCTTCGGCGCCGGTACGTTGCGATCCCAAGGCGATAGGACGGTCGGCGTCGAAAGCCGGGGCGATGGTGTTACAGATGATTTCCGGTGTGGCCGCACCGACCGGACGAATCAGGGCCACAACAGCGGTACGGCCCGTACCATTGTCAGCGCCTGTGAGTCCGGTTATCGGACGTTCGGCAGTCAGACATGTTCCGCCAAAATCGGCCACGATTTTTTCAATGTCAACACGGCTGCGGGCGGCGGAGCGAGCGGGGTAGCCGGCAATGGCGTAGCAGGTAAAATCATGCTCGAAGCCAAGGATGGTGAAGAGCGAGGCCACGCGGTCGTCGGCCAGATGATTGAACAGGCACTCGAACAGCACAGTGCGTGCACGGTCGGTCGCAGAGATGCCGGAACGGTCTGTGAAATCAGACGAATTGGCGGCGTCGGCGGCAAGTAGTTCGAGAAAATCTGACATATATACCAGTCTAGCGTTGGCGGTACCGGCACTGGACAACGATTCTGCCGGCATCACATTGTCAATCGTTTTACGCAACTATTGCGGCAGGGTCGTTGTCGTCGATGCTGAAGATTGTGCCTGCCGAGCAATCCGACGTTCGGCCAAGGATTCACGCCAATAGGTGAGCACCACGAAACCGAACACGAACGCCACCGGAAGCATGTGCCGTTCAAAGTTGTTGGCCGGTGCGGTAATCATCACGCCCATAAGCAACAGTAGTGGAATATGGGTCATCAGTGTGAGCCAGCGGCGGCGAATCACTTCGGCGGCACCGATCAGCAGCGTCATCACCACATAGAAATTGCCGTGCGTAATCCAGCCGATCACCGGGATCTTGCCCCAGCTCCGGGTGAATCCAGTAATTCGCTCGCGCCAGTTGTGGTTGTAGCTCTTAATCCATGTGGAGTTCTTCTGCACGTAGTCGCTGGTCACGTAGTAGTCCATCGACACGTATGGCTGGTCGGTCACATTGAAGTAGCCGAAACACTTGGCCAGCAATGCATCCAGTGCGATAACCGGATTGTCCTTGACGATTTCGAACCATGCCTTATTGAAATTGGTCATGTCCTCGGGCGTCACCGTGCGCCACTTGTAGCTGACTTTCTTGGCTTGAATACCCGAGGATTTCACCGGGTCAGCATCTTGCTGGGAATAGGCGTCGGCCATTTGGTCCAGATTGAACACGTCAGAGAGATTCTTCTTGGCTTCCTCCGAGATGCCTTCTGGATTGCGGCTGGCCACACGGGCGATCATTTGCAACTGCACGCCGCGGCTTTCGATGGGGTCGCCGCCGATAATCGCCCCGGAGGAGATTGCAAGAGAGATGCCGCCATGAATCAGCATGGTGGGGATAAGCAGAGCCACGACGTAGGTTGTCCAACGACGGCGGTCGGCGATGAGCGCCAACACGATCTGTAGGGCGATGATGTACCAGGCGTACTTCGCGGAAATCAGCATCACTGCAGTGGAAAGAACGAACGCAACAAAACTATGACGTGGTAAGCGGATGGGTACGGTAGCAGTCAGACCTTTGCGCTTTCCCGCGGGCTTCCATGTCTGGGTGAGCTCATACCAGATGCCGAACCACCAGACGAACGAGAAGGCGAACAGCGGCGATTTGGTGATGGAGATCGTGGCGAACACGGCCAGCGGGCAGCACAGGAAGAACACAAGAATCAGGAATCGGGCACGCCCCCCGGCAAGCTGGGGTGCGGAATCCTGTGCGATGCGCGCGCTGGTAGTCGAGGATACGCTGCCGGTGCTGGTGCTGGAGCCGTTCTTGTCCTTGGTTGACTGAGCCACGCCCATCCACGGTCGATTGAGGAATCGGTTGGCGGTTGCGGCGCAGCAGAATACGGCGAGCAGCATCTGTCCAGCGGCAAGCGCCACGATGCCTGCATCGTTCGAGCCGGTCAGATATCGCGAGAATGCGGCCACCGCACCGTAGAACACAGTGAGCACTACGTTATGCTGGTCGGTCAGATAAGTGGAGTCAGGCGGCCACATATAGTGCGCGGTGGGGTAGATGTCCATTGGCACGAAGGAGAAGAAGCCGATATACGGCTGTTGCAGGCCGGTCCATTGGTTCCAGGCCCAGCTGAATTCGCGGATTTGCGAGCGGATATCCGCGCCGAATGCGGCCAGCAGGGTGGTCGGTACCCACAGCCAACCGATAAAGAACACGAGTGCGAGCTTCCAGAACCGATTCGTGCCGCGGGTGATCCAACGGCCCAAGGTGGCGAAGCGGGACGCAGCGGTGGCGTGACGCTTGGAGACATTGGAGTCGGCGACGACGGACTGGGACTGCGATGGTTCGAGAGCCTGATTGCTGTGCTGCTGCCCGGCCCGGCTGAGTCTCCCGCTGATCGCCCGTGGCAGCACGCGCTGTCCTGCCGCAAAGCGCACCATAATCACGATGAGCCCAAGGTAGATGGCAAACGACAGCACAAAGAATGCGGTATTGGTCCAATTCCAATTGGCGATGGTGCCGTTTTCAAAATCCCAGTACAACGGTCCCACCGCTGTGCATAGTGCCAGCCACAGGCAAGCCAGTACGGCCAGCATCCACCGTGCAGCAGCGCCCACACGGGCAAGGCGCGGGTGGGCTGCGGCAGCAGGCAGTGAAGAGGCTGGTGACGTCATGACAGTCTATGGTAGCCGCACAGGTCAACGGATGCAGATGTGTGATGGTCGCCGTCTCGCCGGTGGATTGCAGACGCAGGCAAGGCCGCTATGACTGCAATCGTATGCGGGCCATCTGCATGGTGTGACTTTGCTCACGTGTGAGCGTTCACACCGAGGTATTGGCCGAAAATGGGCGGTTTTGTGCGCTTTTTCGCGAGACATCGGGAATCTGGTCGCGCAAATCGGGGTAACGTAGTTCCCATGATGATTGCTTTGCAAGCTGCAACGCCGCAGCTACCGAGAACCAAAGCCGTTGCAGATCAAGTAGTCGCCGTGGGCGAGACTGATTCGACCAACGCGTTGGCTGCGCGCATGATAGGTGACGGGTCGTTGACGCTGCCTGAGCGCAAGGGCGGCACGCTTGCCGTCGGTGTAGTCGCCACCGATTGGCAGAGCGCCGGACGAGGGCGTAATGGTCATACCTGGATCAGTCAGCCTGGCCGTTGCTCAACGATGTCCTATGCCGTGCGCATTCCTCGCGCGATCGCCACCGACGAATCGGTGAACGGCTGGCTGCAGATGATTGCGGGCCTGGTCACGCTCGATGCGCTGAACGGCATGATTAAGGAATATGGCGCCGCTCCGAATAAGCAGGATTGTTTTTTGGAGCTCAAATGGCCAAACGACGTGTTCTGCCACGGGCTCAAGCTCGGCGGACTGCTCTCTGAACTGGTGTTGTTGCCGGACGGGGAAGCTGATGATGATGTTGTCGTCGTCTTCGGGGTCGGCCTGAATTTGGCGTTGGGCGCGAGCCGTTTGCCGACGCCGCAGTCGACTTCGCTGCAGCTGCACGTTTCGGGGTTGCCGTCGTTCAACGAGATGCGTGACGCGGTGGCCGAACGTGAGGTTGAGGGCTTCCGAGAGCGCTTGGCAGCGTTCATTGCGGATCCGCACGGGCAGGCCGAGGCATTGCGTGAAGAGATGAAGGCGGTATGTTGGGCGCGCGGCCGTCAGGTCGAGGCGCACTTCACCGATGGCACCACGCTGATTGGTGAGGCAATCGGGCTTAATGAAGATGCCTCATTGATCTTAAGAACAGAAGACGGCACGGACCATACGGTCCGCACCGCCGATGTAGGAGTGCTGTAGGTCAGCGACCGAGCTTGGACAGACCGGCTGCGGCCAAGGAGGCGACGACTGCCTTGATGGCGTCGCCGGCGACGAAGCCCATGGAAGCCAAGGCCACGGCGGCGATCGGTACGCCGGTCAGCGCGGACTGAATGACGAAGCCAAGGGCGTACACCACCACGACGCCGCCAACCAGAGCGGTCAGCAGGTAGCGGCCTGCGGTGAGAGCGGCGGCGGAAGCGGACGAGGTGTTGGCTTTACCGCGCAGCAGCGCGATAACAATCACGCCAGGCAGGAATCCGAAGAGGAAGCCGGCGCTCGGGCCGACCAGAGCCATGGTGGAAGCGCCGCCCGCGAACACCGGGAGACCGACTGCACCAGCTGCCAGGTAAGCGGCGACGGCGGAACCCGCCTGACGCCACGGCAGCATCAGACCAGCAAGCATCACCACGAAAGTCTGCAGGGTGATCGGCACCGGTGTGCCCGGAATCGGGATTGCGCCTGCGGCTGCGGACAGCCACATCAGTACGGCGAACAGCGCCGGCTTCCACGAAGCGGCGACGATGCGGCGGCCGAGTGATGCGGTGGCCGCAGTGGATGAGGTGGTGTGTGAAGTCTGCATGATGAATAACCCCTATGTTGTGTGCTATCGCCGTTGCTGGCAGGCGGTATGCGATGGAGTGGGAGTGCCGTGGCCTTATGTGGCCTTGATGCGCATTAGCCGTCCATATTGCGGACGGCTTGGCATGCGTACCATCGACTGCGGAACGAGGCGGTTGATGCCTGAATCGAGTGCCGATCCATTGGCTGTATCCGCCTGTACGTTGAGCCTTCCCCCGAACTTACGGTTGCCATCGTAGGAGTGTTCGGTTTCGTGCGATTTCGTGATAACCCACAAATTTTCCGATTCTGGTTTGTTGCAAGTTGACGAATACATGAATGGCGTCAACTTCCGGCGTGCTTGGTCAATAGCGCCAAAAACCCTGATGTTCCAAGTCTTAAGGGGTGCGTGAGCATGCGGTTACGCTCATGAAACTTACGTACTCGTTTGTTCATGGCCTACAAAAGCCGATGATATGTTTTGTGCGAACTCAGCTTGCCCCATACCTCATATCAAGGGCACAATTTGACGCTATGGCTCATATTGTCAAAAAACTGCTGATCGCGAACCGAGGCGAGATTGCGCTTCGCGTAGTGCGTACGGCCAAGGAGATGGGTATCTCCACCGTGGCTGTCTACTCCGAACAGGATCGCAACAGCCGCTATGTGGACATGGCCGACGAAGCATACCTGCTTTCCGGCGACACCTACAAGGACACCTACCTCAACGAGGATCTGCTGATCGACATCCTGCACAAAACCGGTGCGGACGCCGTGCACCCCGGCTATGGATTCCTGTCTGAAGTGCCGAGCTTTGCGCAAAAGGTCGAGGATGCCGGTGCCATTTGGGTGGGCCCGCACCACACCGCGCTCGTGGACCTCGGCGATAAGATCACCGCCCGCCGCGTGGCCCTGCGTGCCAAGGTACCGCCCGTGCCAGGTCTGTCCGAACCGGTGACCGATGTGCGTACCCTGCTCGACTTCGCACACACCCACGGCTACCCGATCATGATGAAGCGCACCGATGGCGGTGGCGGCCACGGCATCACCGTGGTGCATGACGACGAGGAACTGCGCCGCTTCTACATGAACCACGACGCACTGCAAGGCGGCGATCTGAAGGAATACTTCATCGAGAAGTTCGTGGACAAGGCACGCCACGTCGAGACCCAGTCCGGACGCGACTCGCACGGCAACTTCACCGTGTACTCCACCCGTGACTGCTCGCTGCAGCGCCGCAACCAAAAGCTTGTGGAAGAAGCCCCCGCGCCTTTCCTGCCCGAGGAAATCGTCAGCACTTTGGAGGAGTACTCCCGCCGCCTGTTTACCACGGTCGGCTATGTGGGCTTGGGCACCTGCGAATTCATGGTGACCCCGAATGGCAAGGTGTATTTCCTGGAAGTCAACCCGCGTCTGCAGGTGGAACACACCGTGTCCGAAGAGGTCAGCGGCCTTGACCTGGTGCGCGAACAGCTCAACATTGCAGCGGGCGGTGAACTCACCCGTGCCCCTGAGCCGCGCGGCCACAGCTTCGAACTGCGTATCACCAGCGAAGACCCGGCCACCAACCTGACCCCTGGTTCCGGCACCCTCGAGAAGATTCAGTGGCCGGCCGGACCCGGTGTGCGCATCGACACCGGTGTGGAGCAGGGTGACACCATCTCCCCGAAGTTCGACTCGATGATGGGCAAGGTCATCGTCACCGCCCAGAACCGCCTTGACGCCGTGGCCCGAGTGCGCCGTGTGCTGGACGAGCTGGTGATCGAAGGTGTGCCCACGCCGATTCCGCTGTTCAAGGAGATCTTCCGCAACGACGACTTCACCGCCGAGAACGGTCACCCGTTCTCCGTGTCCACCAAGTGGCTGGAACGCACGTACCTGAACCGCACACCGGCTTCCGCCAGCTCGGGTCAGCCGGCATCGCTGGCTGGTGCCGCAGCTCCTGCCGCGCCCGACAAGTCCACGTCCGAAACCTTTGTCATCGAGATGAACAACCGCCGCGTCAAGCTCACCGTGCCGCTCGACATCGTGGAGAACATCACCGGATCGGCCCGCGCCCGCGGTGCCAAGCGACCCACTCAGCCGTTGCGCGGCGCAGGCCTGCACAATGTGGCCTCCGGCGCCGCCAAGGCGAACGATGGCGCCAAATCCGGCGTCATCGCGTCCCCGATGCAGGCCGTGGTCACGCGCATCAACGTGTCCGAAGGCCAGCAGGTGGCCAAGGGCGACCTGCTGGTGGTGCTCGAATCCATGAAGATGGAGAACTACGTGTACGCGCCGGCCGCAGGCGAAGTGAAGAAGATCTTCGTCGGTCCAGCCGATGGTGTGGAAGCCGGCGACACGTTGGTCACGCTGGATGTGAATGCCGGCAAGGCCAAGGCCGAGGACTCCAAGAAGGAGGGCGGCAATGACTGACATTATGGATTCGCCGGCCGTCAAGGCCGTGACTGCTGCCTCGGCGACCAACGCCTCCCAGCCTCCGGCTCACCAGCCGCTGCGCGCCGCCGTGGTCAAGGCCGCCGAACTGGCTCGCGCCGCCGAAGAGCGCGCCCGCGACAAACAGCACGCCAAAGGCAAGAAAACCGCGCGCGAACGCCTTGACCTGCTCTTCGACACTGGCACGTTTGAGGAGATCGGCCGCTTCCAAGGCGGCAACATCGCCGGCGGCAACGCCGGTGCGGCCGTCATCACTGGCTTCGGCCAGGTCTACGGCCGCAAAGTCGCCGTCTACGCCCAGGACTTCTCCGTCAAGGGCGGCACCCTCGGCACCGCCGAAGGCGAGAAGATCTGCCGACTGATGGACATGGCCATCGACCTCAAAGTGCCGATCGTGGCCATCGTGGACTCCGGTGGCGCCCGCATCCAGGAAGGCGTGGCCGCCCTGACCCAGTACGGCCGCATCTTCCGCAAGACCTGCGAGGCCAGCGGCTTCGTGCCCCAGCTGAGCCTGATCCTCGGCCCCTGCGCCGGTGGCGCCGTCTATTGCCCGGCACTGACGGACCTCATCATCATGACTCGCGAGAACTCGAACATGTTCGTCACCGGACCGGACGTGGTCAAGGCCTCGACCGGCGAGACCATCTCCATGGCCGACCTCGGCGGCGGCGAAGTGCATAACCGGGTGTCCGGCGTGGCCCACTACCTCGGCGAGGACGAATCGGATGCCATCGACTACGCGCGCACCGTGCTCGCCTACTTGCCGTCCAACAGCGAAAGCAAGCCGCCGGTCTACGCCTACGCCGCCACCCGCGCCGAACGCGAAACCGCCAAGCGACTCGCCACCATCGTGCCCGCCAACGAACGCCAGCCGTACGACATGCTCGAAGTGATCCGTTGCATCGTCGATTACGGCGAATTCGTGCAGGTGCAGGAACTGTTCGGCGCCTCCGCGCTCGTCGGCTTCGCCTGCATCGACGGCAAGCCGGTCGGCATCGTGGCGAACCAGCCGAACGTGCTCGCCGGCATCCTGGACGTCGACTCGTCCGAGAAGGTCGCCCGATTCGTGCGACTGTGCGACGCGTTCAACCTGCCCGTGGTCACCCTCGTGGACGTGCCCGGCTACAAGCCCGGCTCCGACCAGGAGCACGCCGGCATCATCCGCCGCGGCGCCAAGGTGATCTACGCCTACGCCAACGCGCAAGTGCCGATGGTGACCGTGGTGCTGCGCAAGGCGTTCGGCGGCGCGTACATCGTGATGGGATCCAAAGCCATCGGCGCGGACCTGAACTTCGCGTGGCCTTCCTCCCAGATCGCGGTGCTCGGTGCGGCCGGCGCGGTGAACATCATCCACCGCCATGACCTGGCCAAGGCCAAAGCCTCCGGACAGGACGTCGATGCGCTGCGGGCCAAGTACATCAAGGAGTACGAGACCAGCACCGTCAACGCGAACCTCTCGCTGGAAATCGGGCAGATCGACGGCATGATCGACCCCGAACAAACCCGTGAAGTGATCGTCGAATCGCTGGCCACGCTTGCTACCAAGCGCCGCATCAAGCGCACCACCAAACACCACGGCAACCAGCCACTTTGATTTTTGAAGACGTCAACCAAAACACAAGTAAGGAAAGTAATGTCCACCTTCTTCCTCAACCGCCTGACCACCGAGCCTCATGCGCTCGCTTTCGCCGGCCAGTCCACCCCGTGGCCGGTCGCCTTGGCAGACCAGACCACCGATCCCAGTCTTGACGAGGCTCTGCGTGGCCACGTCGCCGCAGCCAACCGACTGCTCGCCCCGGCCGCCGCTGACCTGCTGGCCACCACCGGTCGTCCGGTCGACCTGTTCGGCTTCACCCCGAACCCGGCCCGCCTCAGCGCTGCAGCCGATGCCACCGCATCCGTGGAAGGCGTGGCCCTGACCCAGCTCGGCGCCCTGCTCGACTTGGAACACCTTGGCTACAGTGTGGCCGCCGCCAAGCCGGTTGCCGTGCTCGGCCACTCCCAGGGCGTGCTCGCCGTGCACATGACCCGTGCCATCGAGGCCGCCGGCTCCATCGAAGCCGCCGGCAAGACCCTCGACGAGATTCTGGCCGTCGCCGCCCTGATCGGTGCAGCCGGCACTCGCCGCGTGCGCGAACTGGGCCTGAACCCCAAGTACGGCGAGGCCAGCCCGATGCTCTCCGTCAAGGGCGCCACCCGCGAACAGGTTGAGGCTCTGGTCAAGCGCGTGAACAACGCCCGAGGCCCGATCTCCATCGCCGTCACCAACTCCGACAACCACCACGTGCTTTCCGGCCACCCGGAAGACCTGGCAGCACTCGCCCTCGAAACCGAGCGCGAGCACAAGCACCAGGCCAAGCTGCGCGAACAGAAGCTCCACGGCGGCACTGTGTTCAACCCCACTCTCGAATACCTCGAAGTCACCCTGCCCTTCCATTCTCCGCTCATGGCCGAAGCTGTTGAGCAGACCGTGTCTTGGGCTGGCGCCTGCGGCTTTGACCAGGATCGCACCCGCGCACTCGCTGAGGAAGTGCTGCTCAACCATGTGGACTGGAATGCCCGCGTCAAGGCGCTGTTCAACGCCGCCGACCCGGCCAAGCTGTGGATTGTGGACCTCGGCCCTGGCAACACGCTTGGCAAGCTGATCGGCAACGTGGTGCAGGGCACCGGCATCGGCGTGGTCGAAGCCACCACGCTGTCCGAACGCTCCGCTCTCTCCACCTTGGAAAGCGAGCCCGAGCGCACCCAGAACTGGAAGGCACTCGCGCCGCGCGTCATCGAGACCCCGGCCGGCGCCAAGCTGGTCACCAAGTTCTCCAAGCTCACCGGCAAGCCGCCGGTGCTGCTGCCCGGCATGACCCCCACCACCGTGGAGCCGGAAATCGTGGCCGCAGCCGCCAACGCCGGCTACTGGGCCGAGCTTGCCGGCGGCGGCCAGGTGACCGCCGAAGTGTTCGACCGCCACATCGCCGCCCTCGAAGACGAGCTTGAGGAAGGCCGCACGGTTGAATTCAACGCGATGTTCATGGACCGCTACCTGTGGAACCTGCAGTTCGGCTCCTCCCGCATCGTGCCCAAGAAGCGTGCTTCCGGCGCTCCGATTGACGGCGTGGTCGTTTCCGCCGGCATCCCCGAGCTGGACGAGGCCGTGGAACTCATCAAGAACCTGCAGGCCGGTGGTCTGCCGTACGTGAGCTTTAAGCCCGGCACCGTCGACCAGATTCGTCAGGTCGTGCGCATCGCCAAGGCCGTGGCCCCCACCACCATCATGATTCAGGTCGAAGGCGGCGAGGCCGGCGGCCACCACAGCTGGGAAGCGCTGGATGACCTGCTCGCCGCCACCTACGCCGAAGTGCGCGCCTGCGACAACCTCGTGCTGGTCGCCGGCGGCGGCATCGGCACCCCCGAACGCGCGGCCGACTACATCTCCGGCCAGTGGGCCCACGCCTACGGTCTGCCGGACATGCCGGTCGACGGCGTGCTTATCGGCACCGCTGCGATGACCGCCAAGGAAGCCCACACCAGCCCCGAAGTCAAGCAGATGCTCGTCAAGACGCCCGGCATTCCGGCCGACGCCAAGTCCGATGATGTGTTCGCCCCGCAGGCCGCCCACTGGGTGCCTTCCGGCAAGTCGGTCGGTGGCATGTCCTCAGGACTGAGCCACCTGCATGCCGACATCTACGAGCTTGAGAACGATTCCGCCGAATGCGGCCGCCTGCTTGTGCGCGTGATGAAGCACCCCGAGGAGCTCGACTCCCGCCGCAAGGAAATCATCGAGGCCCTGAACAAGACCGCCAAGCCCTACTTCGGCGATCTGGCCTCCATGACCTACCTCGAGTGGGCACAGCGCTTCGCCGAACTCGCCTTCCCGTGGGCCGACCCGACTTACGCCGACCGATTCCAGCACCTGCTGCAGCGCATCGAAGCCCGCGTGAGCGACACCGATTCCGGTGAATTCACGTCCAAGCTGTTCGCCGCCGACGGTACCTCCGCTGAAGATGCCGCCGCTGCCGGTCTGCTGACTCGCGACAATATTCTCGCCGATCCGGCCCCCGCGCTGGAAAAGCTCGCTCTGGCCTACCCGCAGGTTGCCGAACTCAAGGTCGTTCCGGCCGACGTGGCTTGGTTCCCCGTGCTGGTGCGCGAGTACCCCAAGCCCATGCCGTTCGTGCCTGCCATCGACAACGACCTGCTGCGTTGGTGGGGTCAGGATCAGCTCTGGCAGTCCGAAGACCAGCGTTACTCCGCCGATTCCGTGCGTGCCATCCCCGGCCCGATTTCCGTGGCCGGCATCACCACCGTGGACGAGCCGATCGCCGATATCCTCGGCCGTTTCGAGAACGCGGCCATCGAGCGCGTGAAGGCCGAGCAGAATGCCGCCGAAAACAACGACTTCGCCGCACTCGGCGAGGCTGTTTCCGCCGAGGACTTCATCCGCAAGTCCCCGAACATCTCCTGGGTCGGCCACATCACCGATAACCCCGCCTACGGCACCGTTCTGGGCGACCAGTACTACGAGATTCGCGCATTTGACGCCGCGGCCGGCAAGTACGATCTGGATATCCACCTCGACACCTACTGGGACAACGATCCGGACGGCGGCACCTCCAAGCACGCCGTTCGTGACATCGTCATTCCGCTCATCGTGGAAGGAACCGAGCCTGGCCGAGTGCCGGTCGTGGATCGCGAGCGTCTGATTTCGGACGTGTACGCAATGCTCGCCGCCACCGCCGGCATTGGCAATACCGCCATCACCGGCGACAAGCTCACCGCGATGCCCACCCTGTCTGTTCCCTCTGACGAGGGAGCTGTCACGGCGAATGCCGTGACTGAGGGAGAGACCGCTCAGAACAGGCCGTTCGGTACCGCCACTGCCACCTATACCTTGTCCGCCAACCTCGGCTTTGACCATGAGGCAGCTACTGGTGCCGCTCTGCCTGCCACATTGCAGCCCAGCCGCATCGCTCCCGACGCACTGGTCGGCCCGGCCTGGCCGGCGATCTACACGGCGCTCGGTTCCGTGTACGTCAAGGGCTACCCGGTTATCGAAGGCCTGCTCAACGCCGTCCACCTCGACCACCTCATCGAACTTGAGGTGAACGAGGAGGACCTGCTCAAGCACACTGGCGAAACCATCACGCTGAAGTCTTGGGCTGAGGACTACTTCGAGTCCGCCTCCGGCCGTGTGGTCACGATTCACGTGACTCATACCGCTGCCGACGGCACGCTGCTCGCCCGCGAAACCGAGCGTTTCGCCATTCGTGGCCGCGTCTACTCTGACGCTCTGCCGGCTGACGCTCCTGAATTCGGCGATGCCGAGCACGCGGAAGTCGCTCCGACGCCGCGCCGCTTGCTGCGCCGTGTGAAGGTCGTCGCTCCGCACGACATGACCGCCTTTGCCCGCACTTCCGGCGACTTCAACCCGATTCACACCTCCACGCGCGGCGCCCGCATCTCCGGTCTGGCCGCCCCGCTTGTGCACGGCATGTGGCTGTCCGCCACCGCCCAGCACGCCGTGCAGGCACTGGACGAGAAGGGCGCCCACTACGAGATTGCCGGCTGGACCTACAACATGTACGGCATGGTCCAGCTCGACGACACCGTCGAGATCTCCGTGGAGCGCGTCGGCAAGGTGCGCCACGGCGGCATGACCCTCGAAGTCACCTGCCGTATCGACGGCCAGCTAGTCTCCCGCGGTACCGCACTGGTCCGCGCGCCTCGCGCCGCCTTCGTCTACCCCGGCCAGGGCATTCAGAAGCAGGGCATGGTTCTGGACGAGCGCGCCAAGTCCGCCGCCGCCCGCGACGTGTGGGAGCGCGCCGACAAGCTCACCCGCGCCAAGCTCGGCTTCTCGATCCTGGGTCTTGTGCGCGATAACCCGAAGGAGCTCACCGCCAACGGCGTGACCTACCGTCACCCCGAAGGCCTGCTCAACCTGACGCAGTTCACGCAGGTGGCGCTCGCGACGGTTGCTTTTGCCCAGACCGCGCGCCTGCGCGAAGCCGGCGCCGACATCTGGCCCGCCTACTTCGCCGGCCACTCGCTCGGCGAGTACAACGCGCTGTCCGCATTCGCCGACGTGATTCCGCTGGAAACCGTACTGGAGCTCGTGTTCCACCGTGGTTCCACCATGCACCACCTCATCGAGCGTGACGCCCAGGGCCGCTCCAACTACCGCATGGGTGCCCTGCGCCCGAACCAGTTCGGTGTGGACGACGCTCACGTCAAGGAATACGTGGAATCCGTGGCCAAGGCCTCTGGCGAGTTCCTGGAGATCGTGAACTACAACCTCGCCGGCCAGCAGTACGCCATCGCTGGCACGATCGCCGGTCTCAAGGCGCTGAAGGCCGATTCCGCCCGTCGCGTGGCCGCATTCGGCGGCAAGCCCGCGTTCATGCTGGTGCCCGGCATCGATGTGCCGTTCCACTCCACGCTGTTGCGCAAGGGCGTGCCGGAATTCCGCGACAAGCTCGACGCGCTGTTGCCCGCTTACATCGACTACTGTGGCCGTCTGGTGGGACGTTACATTCCGAACCTCGTGGCTTCGCCGTTCGAGATGACCAAGGAATTCGCCGCCAAGATCCTCGAAGTCGTGCCTTCCGAGCGTATCAAGGCCGCACTGGACGACCCGGCCGTGTGGAATTCCTACGCCGCCGATGACCAGAAGCTCGGCCGACTGCTGCTCACTGAGTTGCTCTCCTGGCAATTCGCCTCCCCGGTGCGTTGGATCGAAACCCAGGCACTGCTGTTCGGCAAGCGTGAACAGGGCGGTCTCGGCGTCGAAGAGTACGTCGAAGTCGGCCTCGGCAACGCTCCGACGCTCGCCAACCTCGGTGCCAAGACCCTGCGTCTGCCCGAGTTCGCCGGCAACGACACGGTGGTCTACAACGTCGGCCGCGATGAGGGCCGCGTCTACATGACCGACACCGATTCGCTGGTTCCCGACGACGAGCCGGAAGAGACCGCGGCTCCGGTCGAAACCGCTCCCGCCGGCGGTTCCGCCGTCGCCAAGCTTGGCTCGAGCGCAGCCGCTGACGCAGCGCCGGCTGCTGCCGCTGCTCCCGCACCGGCCGCTCCGGTTTCTGCCGCTCCCGCCGGCACCCCGTCCGGTGCCGCCGTCGCCGACCTGCCCTTCAAAGCCTCCGATGGCATCGGCGTCCTCATGGCATACGCCGCCAAGGTTCGTCTTGACCAGATCGGCAGCAACGACACCACCGATACCTTGACCAACGGCGTTTCCTCTCGCCGTAACCAGCTGCTCATGGACATCAGCTCCGAGCTGGGCGTGGCCAGCGTGGACGGTGCCGCCGAGGCGACGCTCGACAAGCTCGCCCAAATCGTCAACAAGGCCGCCCCGAACTACAAGCCGTTCGGTGCCGTGCTCTCCGAGGCACTGCGCGATCGTCTGCGCTCGCTGTTCGGTGCCGCCGGCGTCAAGCAGCAGTACATCCGCGACCGTGTGGCCAACGTGTGGCAGCTCGGCGAAGGCTGGGTGGCCAGCGTACTTGCCGCACTGCTGCTCGATACCCGCGAGGGCTCCAGCTCCCGTGGCGGTGACCTGGCCAAGCTGCCGACCGCTGCCGTGCAGAACAAGCCGGAAGCCGACAAGCTGATCGACGCCGCTGTTGAAGTGGTCGCCCAGCTTAAGGGCGTTGCCGTGGCTCTGCCGTCCGCCGGTGGCGCCGCTGGCGGTGCCGTGGTCGATTCCGCCGCACTCGACGCCTTCGCCGAGAAGGTCACCGGTTCCAACGGCGTGCTTGCCGCCACCGCCCGCTTCGTGCTGAACGAGCTCGGCGTGGCCGCTCCGGCTCCGGAGGAATCCGAGGACGAGAATGCCGCCGTGGTGGCCGCGGTCGAAGCCGAGCTTGGCTCCGACTGGCCCAAGCAGGTCGCTCCACGCTTTGATGCCAACAAGGCCATCCTCTTCGATGACCGTTGGGCCTCCGCCCGCGAAGACCTCGCCCGCGCCTACTACGACAACGACCCCGCCGCTCTGAACGGCAGCTTCATCGGCCTTGGCAAGACCATCGCCGCCGAAGCCCAGTGGTTCGCCGACAAGTCGGACAACGATGAGCTCAAGGCCGCCTTCCAGAAGGCCGCTTCCGAAGCCCTCGAATCCGTTACTTCCGACAAGAACGCCTCCCGCTACGCGAACGACATCGCCATTGTCACCGGTGTGAGCCCGAACTCCATCGCCGCTCAGGTGGTCGAAGGCCTGCTTGCAGGCGGCGCCACCGTGGTGGCCACCTCACACAGCTTCAAGCCGTCCATCAAGGCTTGGGCGAAGCAGGCGTACCGCGAGCACGCCACCGGCAACGCCAAGCTGTGGCTGGTTCCAGCCAACCTCTCCAGCTATCGCGACGTTGACGCGCTGGTTGACTGGGTGGGCCACGAGCAGAAGAAGACCTCTGGTGCCACCACCACGATCTTGAAGCCCGCGTGGGAGCCGACCCTGTTCTTCCCGTTCGCCGCACCGCCGGTTCACGGCACGCTTGCCGACTCCGGCGATCTGTTCGAGTCGCAGGCCCGACTGATGCTGTGGGGCGTGGAACGCGCCATCGCCGGCTTCAGCCACATCGGTGCCGACGCCAACGTGCAGCACAAGCTGCATGTGGTGCTGCCCGGTTCCCCGAACCGCGGCGTGTTCGGCGGCGACGGTGCCTACGGCGAGGTCAAGAGCGCCTTCGACGCCATCGTCAACCGCGCCCGCGCCGAAAAGGTGTGGTCGAGCCGCGTCACCTTCGCTCACCCGAAGATTGGCTGGGTGCGTGGCACCGGCCTTATGGGCGGCAACGACCCGCTGGTCGCCGTCGTCGAGCGCCACGGCATTCACACCTACTCCACCGCGCAGATTGCGGCCAAACTGCTCGACCTGTGCACCGCCGAATCGCGCGAGCAGGCCCTCAAGGCTCCGCTCAACGTGGATCTGACCGGTGGCCTCGGCTCCGAGCCCATCGACATCAAGGCGTTGCGCACGGAGGCCATGGCCGATGCGGAGAAGGAAGCTTCCTCTGAGAAGGCTGCGATTGAGGGAGAGAAGCCGGAGGGCGGCGCCGCAGGCTCCACTCTCAAGGCTCTGCCCACCCCAATTGTCACCAAGCAGGCCCCGGTCGACCTTGCCGATTGGCAGAACGTCACCGCCCGCCCGGAGGACGAAATCGTCATCGTCTCCGTCGGTGAGCTGGGCCCGTGGGGTTCCGGTCGTACGCGCGCCCAGGCCGAGCTCGGCATCCACTCGGACGGCACCGTTGATCTGTCTGCCGGCGCAGTGCTCGAACTTGCATGGAACATGGGCCTGCTGACTTGGGCTGACAGCCCGAAGCCCGGCTGGTACGACACCGACGGCAACCTGGTGCCCGAAGAGGACATCGCCGAGCGCTACCACGACGAGGTCGTGGCCCGCTCCGGCATCCGCCCGTTCGAGGAAGGCATGGGCGACGACTACAAGGACGGCGCCGATGAAGAAGAAGCCGAGGTCTTCCTCGACCACGACGTCACCTTCTCCGTGCCCACCCGCGAAGTCGCCGCCGAATACGTCAAGCTGGACGAGGCTCACACCACCATCGCCCCGGATGAGGAATCTGGCGAATGGAACGTGACCCGCCACGCCGGCTCGATGATCCGCGTGCCGCGCCGCGCCACCATGACCCGCACGGTCGGCGGCCAGTTCCCTAAGGGCTTCGACCCGACCCGTTGGGGCATCCCCGCTTCGATGGTCGGCGATGTCGACAAGATCGCCCTGTGGAACATCGTCACCACCGTGGACGCCTATCTGGGCGCCGGCTTCACTCCGGCCGAAATCCTCGAGTCCATCCACCCCTCGCTGGTGGCTTCGACCCAGGGCACCGGCTTCGGCGGCATGATGTCGATGCGCAAGCTGTACCTCGACCGCTTCCTCAATCACGAGATTCCGACCGACATCCTGCAGGAGGCCCTGCCGAATGTGGTCGCGGCTCACGTGATGCAGTCCTACATCGGCGGTTACGGCAACATGATCCAGCCCGTCTCCGCCTGCGCCACCGCGGCCGTCTCCCTTGAAGAGGGCGTCGACAAGATCGCCCTCGGCAAGGCCGACTTCGTGGTCACCGGTGCGATCGACGACATCGGTGTGGAATCCGTGATCGGCTTCGGCAACATGAACGCCACCGCCAACTCGGAGGAAATGTACGGCAAGGGCATTGACGCGCGCTTCTTCAGCCGCGCGAACGATCGTCGCCGTGGTGGCTTCCTGGAATCCCAGGGCGGCGGCACGATCCTCGTGACTCGTGGTGACATCGCCGAAAAGCTCGGCCTGCCGGTTGCGGCCGTGGTCGGCTTCATCCACTCCTACGCGGATGGTGCCCACACCTCGATTCCGGCTCCGGGCCTCGGCGCTCTGGCTGCCGGCATGGGAGGCAAGGACTCCAAGCTCGTGCGCGATCTGGCCAAGCTCGGTGTTTCGGCCGATGACATCGCCGTGGTCTCCAAGCACGACACGTCCACCAACGCCAACGACCCGAACGAGTCCGAGCTGCACAACACGTTGGCTCACGCCATCGGCCGTACCGACGGCAACCCGCTGTTCGTGATCTCCCAGAAGACGCTCACCGGCCACGCCAAGGGCGGTGCCTGCATCTTCCAGGTCAACGGCCTGACGCAGCTGTTCAAGTCCGGCGTGATTCCGGCGAACGTGTCGCTCGACTGCGTGGATCCGAAACTCCAGCGCGACGACCACATGGTCTGGGTCAGAAAGCCCCTGCGCATCGGCGGCGGCGAGGACGAGTTCGGTCGTGAGACCGCTGGTCGCCCGGTCAAGGCCGGTCTGGCCACCTCGCTCGGCTTCGGACACGTCTCCGGCTTCGTGGCGCTGGTTCACCCCGGTGCCTTCGAGGCCGCCGTGGCCAAGGCCGATGGCGAGGCCGCGCTGGAAGCCTGGCGTGAGCGTGCCAACGCGCGCTTGGCTGCAGGCCAGCGTCACCTCGAGGAAGGCATGATGGGTCGCGCCGCGCTCTACGAGCCGATCGATAACCGTCGCTTCCACGAGGATCACCGCGGCTACGACCACCACGAGGTCGAAAAGTCCATGCTCCTCAACCCGGACGCCCGTCTCGGTGCCGACGGCTACTACGAGGCCTGATATCCCCTGGCTTCCCTCGGTTGAGGGGAGCTGCCTCGCATATTTTTCTCACTGACACAGCCTCAGTGAGATAAAAATTAACAAAGTGCGAGAAGCCCCTCCGTGAAGGAGGGGCTTCTCGCACTTCAAGGGGCGGATTCGACATTCGCCGGAAGCCTACTTCCGTTTCAAGGGGTTGTTGCCCAAGTAGACAAGACGCAAAAACGGCGGAATGGCGTTGACGTTATGCCATTGGTACTCGTGGTGCATAGGATGATCAGCCCCTTGAAACGGAGATAGACCTTTGGAACGGTTCAAATCAGCCCCTCGAAATGGAATTAGACCTTCGGAACGGTTCGCATCCGCCTCTCGAAATGGAGATAGATATTTTCAGACCTCTAAATCAGCTTTCCAAAGAAGTTGCAGAATGTCATCTGCTTTCAAAGGAGTACCTAGACTGCGAGACCGCGAGTATCTTCGTTGGAATATCAACGCTCATACTTGCGATATCAGAGTTTCAATACCCCTTTGAAGACAGATAGCTTTCTGCAAAGTCTCAAATGTACCTCTTTGAACGAAGATGGGCATGTGTCCAGTCGCTTGATCAGGCTGAGATGCCTCTCACTAAAGAAAAACTCGCAATTTCACGTCGTGATTGGGCGTCACTGTCTCGGAGGGTATTGATTATCGCATGAGCTAACCCTTGGCGGCGGTGACATTGCCGCCATTGAATCTATGCGTAATCGATGACGTATAAGAAATCCCTCCGGTCAGAGGAACCGGAGGGATTTTTACGTTCTGAAAGATTATTGGGCTCGGCTATTGCGAGTATGAACTACTCTGCAACGAGCGCGAGGAAGGCGTCAGCCTCGGCAGCCAGACGCGCCTCGTCTTCATCGGACAGGGTGAGCTTGCCGGTGCCCCAAGCCTCGGGAGCCAGAGCCACTCCGACCTGCTTGTCGGTGGGCAGCAGTTCGGTCTTGCCAAAGCCCAGCACCTCATTGAGCTTGGCGAGCGTGCCGGCGCCGACGGACTGACCGGCGGCAGCGGACAGGGCGACCTTCTTGCCGACCATCACGGAAGCGGACTCGGCCGGGAACGGCTCCAGCGGGCGGGACAGCCAGTCGAGCAGGTTCTTGAGCACGCCCGGGTAGCTGTAGTTGTATTCGGGGGAGAAGATCCACACGCCGTCGGCCTCAACCACGGCCTTGCGGGCGGCGGCTACGGCTGCCGGCGGGTTTGCATTGGTTGTTGGTAACGCTCTCATTGTGCAGTTGCCGCGCTGACAACCACTTCGCCTTAAGCGAAGAATCGGTGGTTGCGGGCGTGGAACACGCTCATTACTCAGTAAATCGTGGCCAACGTCGCATTTGGCCACTTGTTTGCGTGCAGCGGCATCGCCAACAGCACGTATTACGCCGGCATCGATTTGGGCATGTCATTGGGGCCGATTGTTGGCGGACTGCTGTACGGCAATGCGCCGATCCAATGGTTCTATCTGTTGTCCATGCTGACCATGCCCGCCGCATGGCTGCTGTATGCGGCTACGGCGAACTACGTTCATGGGCGGACTCGGTGATTGGCCGCAAAGCCCGAAAACCCGCGGGACACGCAGGGCAGGTGCATTTCTCCAACGGAGCGCGTATCTTTAACATCTGTTGCCTGTAAGGGTGACGAATGCGGACATAGCTTAGTTGGTAAAGCGCAACCTTGCCAAGGTTGAGACCGCGGGTTCGAGTCCCGTTGTCCGCTCTCGAAAGGCCAATTAATCGCGATTGATTCGGCTGGAGAATGACCCGGGCGGTTGGCGCAGTGGTAGCGCACTTCCCTGACACGGAAGGGGTCACAAGTTCGAATCTTGTATCGCCCACTTGATGGATTGCCGGCAGGTGACTGCCGGTTTTTTCATCACTGCCTCGGGCGATTGGCGCAGCGGCTAGCGCACTTCGTTCACACCGAAGGGGTCGTAGGTTCGATTCCTACATCGCCCACCTGAGATTCGCGCTCGCCAGCTATATGCTGCGAGCGTTTTTCTTCCCCTCGGGCATTCGGTCCCTCAACGTATGATTTCCTGGACTATTTTCGGCGATGTCTGGAAGAACGTACGCTGAGTTTTTTGTTGTGCTCATTTGCCCATTTGGCCCATTTGCCGGACGCCTATGTCTGCATTAGTGGCGCTACCGGTGTTGCGCTCCCGCAATCGGAGTCATGTTGGCTCACGCAATTAGCGAGAGACGCGATTTTGTGTGAGGCCCCCAATCGAAAGGGATATCGGCAATGAGTAATCTTGCCTCGTTCTGCGCGCGATACTCGCAACAAACCATGCAATTGCCGGGCGGCGCGGAATTCTCATATCGGTACTATCTCGATCCCGTCGCCCGCGCTACGGTTGTGCTGTTGCCAGGCGGCATCGGGCTGCCCGACCTGTTCTATCTGCATTTCGAGCGATTCGCTAAGCATTATTCGGTCATTACGTTTGATTATCAGGAGCAGTTCACCACGAACGCCGAGCTTGCGCGGGCCGTCGCTAGCCTGCTGGACGGGTTGGATGAGCATGTGTGGCTGGTTGGGCAGTCGCTGGGTGGCGTGATCGCGCAAATCGTGGCGAAGTTCCATCCCGAACGCATCGAGGGACTGGTTGTCCAATACGTGTTCGCTGGCTCGGGATATGGGTCAAGAGGCTCGCGACGAATTGATGAGCATGGTTGAGAATCAACGCACGTGGAAGCGGCGGCTTCGGCTGATACCAATGCCAGTTTTTCGGCGGCTGATGGCGTGGGCTGTGATGCGTAAGACGCGGGACTTGTCTGCCGAAGAGCGGCGATTGATGCAGAATCTGTGCGATGCTCTGCAGCAGTTGCTGAACAAGCAGTACCAGCGGCACATGTGGGACTGTTCGATAGCCTGAAAAATTTTGCCGCAGACAATCTAGGCAATGTGCTTGGCGGGGATTTCAATCTCGGTTCGATTGGTGATTTGCCGACGGTAATCGGTGAGCATTTCAATGCCGATCAGTTGGGTGAAATCAACAGGTCGTTGGCGACCATTTGAACGCCGACCGACTTGACGAGCTGCAGGCGCTGGCGGAGGAAAACATCTCCGCCGACCAGATCAGTCAGGTCGCTGGCGCAATTCAGGAGCAGGGTGCCAATCTGGACCTCGGATCCATTGCCGAACAAGCAGGACTGCCCGCTGACATCATCAGCCAGATTTCCGGACTATTGGGCAAGTAGTCGCCTTAAGCTTTAACGCTGACGGTGTTGTCTCGGCTATTGCGTGTTTTGCGGTCGCTCAGCAAATCATATGGGTCGTAGGTAACCGATTGCGAGCGCTGCTGTACACAGATGTGTACGTGGGTCGAAGCGGATTCGTGGTGGCAGGTGAGACAAGCTGCCCTCGCATGGCTGGAAAAGCTTCGGTCTCGTGGAGTGCGATGTTAAAGCTGCTCAGGTCAACGGAATGGCGGAATTCCGCCGATGCAACTTGTGGTTGCGCTCGAATAGCCGGCGATTGCAACCCAAAGATGGTGGCGGGTGACATGGACGGCATGCCATAGTGAGCCCATCGGCCGAACATGACATGATAAAGATTACGTATGAAGGGACATTCCAATGAGTTTTCGCGCTAACCTGCAGTACCTACGTGCGCAACGCAACCTGACCCAGGAACGATTGGCCATGTTGCTTGGCGTCTCGCGTCAGGCCATTTCGAAATGGGAATCCGAAAAGGCCTATCCCGAGATGGACAAGCTGCTTATGATCTGCGACCTGTTCGGCTGCACGCTTGATGATCTGGTACTTGGCGATGTGAGTCGGCCTGCCGCGTCGGCTTCTGCGGCCGGTTCGTCGAATGTTGACTCCTCGGCTGAGACGGCATCGCCTTTAGCCGCTTCTTCCAAAACGGCGGGCATAATCGCTCCTATCGCGGAGCTTGCGCAGGATATCACTGGCTACGATGAACATCGCCGCCGATTCGCGCTGCTGATTGCCGGCGGTGTCGCGGCGATTATCGCCGGGGTTGGCATCGGCAACCTGTTCGATTCCAGCAATTCCATTCTCGGAGCGACGCCGCTCAACGATTTTCTGACGTTTCTGTGCGTCTGTGTGGGTGTGATTGCGGGGCTGGCGATGCTGATTCCAGGAGGTCTGTCGCGTACTGACTTCAAACGGCGTCACCCATACGTAGAAGATTTCTACACCGGGGAGGACCGCAGCCGAGAATTGCGGCTGCTGGTAATCGGCATCGTCGGTGGCATCTCGGCTATTCTGATTGGCATTGCGGTGACGGTGTATGCCGATGACATGCTCGGCGTCTCCGATGGCTGGCCCAACGCAATTTTTCTGCTGCTCTGTGCGCCCGGTGTTTTCGGGTTTGTCTACTGCGGCATGAGATACAGTCTGCTCAATATCAACGCATACAACAAAGCGGCCGAGGACGACCGCAAGGAGCATGCGGGCGAGCAGGATTTCTACGCCAAACTGACCGGCGCGGTATGCGGCATCATCATGATGATAGCCACGCTGATTGGCCTGTGCTTGCTGTTCCTGAGCCCAGCTGCTCTGCGCGGTGATTGGTCGACCGGCGTTACAAGCATGTTCTGGGTCGCATGGCCTATCGGCGGCGTGCTGTGCGGAATCGCGGCCGCCGCCATCCAACTGTTCAAGGATTATCGCGAGCGCTGATTGCGCGTCGCAAATTAGTTAGTTTCGCGTCGGGTCTTTCTGCAGCAGCAGGAAGACCAGCGCCGCGACGAACAGGACGGCGATGGACAGCACGCCGAACGAAGCGTTGCCGGTCAGGGACGTGGTGGTGGCTACCAGGAAGGTGCCGATGATTGAGGCGGTCTTAGGGAAGAAACAATAGTGAGACCGGGGAACCCTCGAAATCATTGGGGAATCATGGTGGCGATGCATGCGATTAACACATGTTGTTAACACAGATGTGGAATGAGGAGGCGCGTGAGGCTCGTGGTCTGCGACGCATGAGTGTGACCGTGAGCTCCCCATCTGATGAGCGCAAAGGCAGAGATTGGTTTCACGCGGGATTGTCCCGATGTCAAGGTCATGATGCAAAAGCGTTAAGCATCCTACGGATTATATTGAGAAAAGAAGTCATTAGTAATACAATTGGCTTTGGAAAGGATTCATTATGAGCACTACCACTGTTCGCATGGATGATGATCTCAAAGCTGAAGTGAACGCCATTCTTGATTCCATGGGATTGAATTTCAATACGTTCGTGAATATGGCCAGCGTGCAGTTGGTGTCGCAGCGTCGTATTCCGTTCGAGGTGAAGGCGCCTGAACCCGTGCTGCCTCGCGCGGGACGTGTTGCCGCCAATGGAGTTACGTACCGTGGGGTCGACGAACAGGGATATCCGGTGGTCGAAGTGCCGAACGCCATGGTGTTGAATCCAAGCCGGGGCGCCGATGGTGTTGCCGTACTGCCCAAGGCGTGGCGCGATGGCGAATAATCATGATATTCCGGAATTGATGCCGGTTCCGGAGCAATTGCATGTCTTCGACGTGTATCGCATGCAGGTGCGGTTCGAGGATGATCCGACGAAATCACGCAACCATTACGTGGCCGCCATCGTCATACAAGCCGACGACGACGGTGGAGTGGCTGTGAAACTGACCAGCAATCCAATTTGGCATGGGGCGGGCGATGTGCAACTGCCCGAGTATGAGCATGCCGGGCTTATCCATCTGACGACCGCTCGCTGCGCGCAGCTGGTGCGGTTCCTCCGGTCGGATCTACAGGGATTCACCGGTAGATTGAGTCGGAATGATGCCATACGTGTGGCCAATGCGGTCGGCGAGGTAAAGCCTGAAGAACAGGTGTGGCTGTAATGCTGTTCTGCCGTCTTACTGATTCGGGGTATTCACTGTGAACCAGTGCACAATTGCGATGGTCGGATGTCTTTCTACAGTCCGCTTATATGTGAAGGTTTTGTGGTCGACGTTGCGTCATATGTTGCTTGTGACGTTGCGTAATGCGGCATATTGCTTGGTGAAAGGAGGTTAGGCCATGTCGATGGACGATGAAACGGACAGCTGATACACCACAGGGGACATCGCCAAACTCACTGGTGTGAGTGTGCGAACCGTGCAGTACTACGACGCCAAAGGTCTGTTGATTCCCAATGAGATCAGCGACGGCGGCCGAAGGCTGTATGGGACTGCAGAGGTCGAGCGGATGCGGGTCATCCTTTTTCTCAAAGGACTCGGCTTCAAGCTGGAGCGGATTCGCTCGATTCTGTCGGACGAGCGGCCGGAACGGGTGCTGGTTGATTTGCTGGATCAGCAGACGGCATCCTTGCAGTCGGGTATCGCCGAGCAGAAGCAACGTCTTGATGACTGCTTGCAGCTGCGCAAAGCACTGACGGTCTCGGCGTCTGACTTCGTATCGTCAACATTAACCGACATGGCAACCGTTATGAACACCACAACCACTCATTCCCTGCGCACCACATATTTGGTCATGCTGGCAATCGCATTGCCCGCGACTTTGTTGCAAATTGCATGCCTCGTCATCGGTGTGATGACAGACGTATGGTGGCCGCTGCCGGTCGCCGTTCTGCTGGCGATTGCGCTCGCTGTTGCGGCGACGAAGTACTATCGCTCCCGCGTGCAGTACCTATGTCCGGCTTGCCATGAGACCTTCCAGCCGGGTATGCGAGAGTTCGTATTCGCCGCACACACGCCCAAGACACGCAAGCTTACCTGCCCGCATTGCGGTCACAGGGGGCACTGCATGGAACTCAGCATCTGAAAGTTTCTGATTATAGCGTTCGATTTACCAACGGTAGTTGTCGCAGAATTTGCAACAACTACCACCCTGTCAAAATATGTGCGTTGTGCAGGGCTAAATTGTTTCAGGTCGCGGCTCGGGCGGTAGGGTCTGCTGTTTTATTGCTGCTTCGGCGTTCCTGTTGCTGATTGATGGGTGACATTACGCTTGCGTTGGGTCCTTCTGCAGGCAGAGGAACACGAACGCCAACACCAGCAGGATGGCGATGGAAAGCACGCCGAGGGAGGCGTTGCCGGTGATCGACGTGGTGGTGGCCACGAGGAACGTGCCCAGGATGCTCGCGGTTTTGCCGAAGATATCGTAGAAGCCGTAGTACTCGTTGGCGTGATCCTTGGGAATGATCTTGCCGTAGTACGAGCGGGAGAGTGCTTGGATGCCGCCCTGGAACATGCCGACCAGAATCGCCAGAATCCAGAACTCCGCGGCCGACTTCAGAAAGAACGCGGCAAAGAACACGATGCACATGTATGCCACGACTGCGGCCGTGATCATCGTCTTGCTGCCGAACCGGCCGGACAGTCGGCCGTACAGAATCGCGCAGGGGAAGGCCACGAACTGCGTGACCAGCAGCGCCACCACCAGCTGGGTGGAGTCGATGCCGAGCTCGGCGCCGTAGGACGTGCTCATCGAGATTACCGTGTTCACGGCGTCGATGTAGAAGAAGAACGCGATCATGAACATCCATAACGGCTTGTTCTTCACGATTTTGCCGAAAGTACCCGCCAGTTCGCTGAACGTGCCGCGCACGGCCGAGCCCAGCTGGTCGCGGGTGGCACGGTAATGCACTTGGCGGTAGCTGGTGATCAGCGGGATGGTGAATGCCGCCCACCAGATGGCGGTGATGATGAACGAGGCGCGCGTGCAGGCTACCGTGGACCAGCCGAAGAGCGCCGGGCCGCCGAAGATCAGCGCGATGCACACGATGAACGGCACGGTGGAACCGATGTAGCCCCAGCCGTAGCCGTGCGAGGAGACCTTGTCCATACGCTCGTTTGACGTGGTGTCGATAAGCATCGAATCGTAGAACGTGAGCGAGCCGTTCAGGCCGATGGTCGCCAGAATGTAGACGATGAGGAACGGCAGCCAGGTCAGCGGTAGGGCCATCGCGCAGCAGGTAACCACTCCGGTGCCGAAGAAACCGAGGAAGAACTTGATTTTCATGCCTTGCACGTCGGCGATGGAACCGAGCAGCGGCATAAGCAGTGCGATGACCAGCGATGCGATGGTTTGCGCATAACCCCAGGCGGACACGATGTTGCCGTCCGCCGGCATGAGTGATTTGGCGTAGATGGGGATGACTGCAGTGGAGAGCAGCACGAATGCCGAATTGCCGACATCGTAGACGATCCACTTCTTCTCGCGGGCGGTCAACTTGCCGTTTGGCGGCACGGTGGATTGGCTCTCGGCCCCGGTGGGCTCGTGGATATTCGTGGAATTGGTCATGTCACTCCTCGGCAGTATTCAACTCAATCTATCGTAGGAGTGCTCAAAGCGGTAGAGGGCCCATTCAGCTGAACGGTACGTGAATAATGCTGGGCAAGGCCCGTACGAAAAACTCCCCTCAGCCGCAGGTGACTGAGGGGAGCCAGAGAAACACTATTCTCCAATCAGTGCAATGGCCTCATCATAATCAGGGCACTGCGGCACACCGTTGACGCTGTGCTGAATGGCAATTGAAGCCGCTGCGTTCGCGATTTTGACCGATTCGGCCAAGCTATGGCCCTCCGCCAACATCGCACACATCACACCGGTATGGCAGCCGCCGGCCGAACGGGTGTGTACGGCCTTGGTGGGGTAGCCCTCGATATGAGTCGTTTCGCCGCCCGGCTCGCGTATCCAGGCGCCGCGAGCGCCGACGCGCACCACCAATGGCGCGCGCAACGTGGCGCCCAAACCATCGCACAACTGATGCATGAAATCGTCAAGACCGCCGCCGATGGTCACCTTGCTGTCGTCAATCGGAGCGCCCAAGCGCTCGGCCAACGTCATGGCTTCCTGACGGTTGCAGGACCAGACTGGGCGCGCAAGCACCAGATCTTCGAGCATGTGGTCATTGACCAGGCGCAGCGTATTGGTGGGGTTGATGACCAGCGTGTAATCGCGCTTGGCGGGATCGGTGCCGGCTTTCAGCAGGAATCCGTCCACGCCGGTGGCTGTGTGGTCCATCAGCGTGTTGCCGCTGATATGCACCACGTCCTTGGCTTGTGGCTCGAGCGTGCTGAACGTATCGGCGTCACCGTGCGCTTCGGCGCCATAGGAGGCAATGAAGGTCTTCTTCGGAGAACCGGAGGTCAGCACCACACGGAAGCCGGAATCCTCATCGAGGCGATCCTGGCCGATATGTGTAATGCCGTTGTCTTGGAACGACTGACGAATGAAGTGCGCCCACAGGCCGTTGCCCAAAATGCCGGCATGCTCGGTCGGCACGCCCATGCGGCTGGCCGCTTGCAGCACTCGGTAGCTGCCTCCGATGGTGGGCTTCGGATGGTCGGCCACAGCGAATCCGCCCTGTTCCGGTATCTCGTCCACATCCAGCATGATGTCTACCCACACTTGGCCCAACGAGATCACGCTTGGCTCATGAGTGCCGATGCCTCGCCTGAGATTCAACATGACAACCTCCTTCGTTGTGAGTTGCGGTCGTAGTCGTAGCAATGGCAATGCGTATGCCGCGAATACGGGGAGCCCCCCCTCGTTCCCGTGCCATCTCTTATACCGAAATTATATGGGAGTTTGCTGGATGGGGAATAGACAAGGTGGCGTGTTGTATTGGATAATATGACTGTTCTGCCGGCGATTCGCGGACGGCGTAGCGCGCGGGATGGCGGCGAATAGAGGCTTCACACGAGCCTGATGCAGAGCATGCCGCGATGATGAGTCGGGCTATGATACACGCAAGAGTTGCGGTTGTCGGTATTGAGCTATATATTTGTGAAGTTGTGTGTTCGGCCTGCCGGGTAAAACCAGCGACCGGATACGTGAAAGACTTGACACATCAAGGTTTAAGGGAGTCCATCATGGCAGCTCGTTGCGCAGTGTGCGGCAAGGGACCGCAGACCGGTTTCACCGTTTCCCATTCGCACCGTCGTACCAAGCGTAGCTTCCGCCCGAACCTGCAGTCCGTGCGCACCACGATCGACGGCGAGAACACTCGCCTGCGCGTGTGCGGCAAATGCCTCAAGGCCGGCAAGGTTCAGCGCGTGGCCGCGTGAATCGCGTACTAACGTACTAACGTCTGCAAAACCCGCTTGAGCTTCGGCTCGGCGGGTTTTGTTGTAGGTGATGCCGTTCGAGGGCTTACGGATAGAATGGAGCGCTATGAGTATCACCATGGACACCGCACTCGCTTCGCTGGTTCCTAACAAGCGCCGCGTGTCCGCGCTCAAATCGCTGGGCGTCACCACTGTGGGTGAAGCGCTCACCTATTATCCTTTCCGCGTCACTGAGCCTGTGCCGCTGCGCACGATTCGCGAGGCTGTTCCCGGCCAGACTATGGCATTCGCTGCCACCATACGGGATATGCGCGTAATACCAATGAACGCTCGCCGGGGTTATCGTCTTGAGGCCACGGTCGATGATGCTGCCTTCGCCCGGTCGCGCAATATGGCTGGCGGTCTTGCCCGGCTCACATTCTTCTCCTATCGCAAATCGTACGTCGATTGGGTGAGCACGCGATTGCGTGCTGGCACGACCGTGGTGGTCTCCGGTATGCCCAGCGAATATATGGGGCAGCTGCAGTTCACCCATCCGGACTTGCTCACCGTTGCACCTGCTGCATCCGGCACAGTGGCAGTGACCGGGAGAGGAGATCCCCCAACCGCATCGACTGCACGGGCAGGTGGTGGCGCCCCATACGCTGGCGCTTCATCTCAGTCCGCTCCGACGCTCAAATACGATGCCGATACCGTGCCCGATGCCCTGACTCGCGTCTGCCGTCCCCGGCCGATCTACCACGCCAGCTCACGCATCTCGTCCGAACATATTCACGAGACGATTCTGGGACTGCTGTGGATGATGGGTGCGCGCACATCATCTGTGCCTGAAAGCCAAAGCATGCCCGCCGAGCTCGTCGCGCCCTCCATCGACAACATCGCGGTGCAGGACGGCGAGGAATCCGAGTCCAAGGTTGCCACACTCGCCCAGTCCATCCCGGATATTCTGCCTAAATCCATACGCGCGGCCAAGGGCCTGCTTCACAGGGCGGAGGCGTTCTTGGCCATTCATGACCCGGACTCCACCGTGCGATTCAAAGAGGCCATTGAGACGTTGCGCTACGAGGAGGCGTTCGTCTCTCAGGCCTCGCTACTGAAGGCCCGCCAACATGCTCATAAGTCGTCTGCTCATCCGTGCCTGTTGAACGGCGATAATGAAACCGGCGCAGCCAGCACGATGGACGTAACTAATTTGCGTGATCGGTTCATCGCATCCTTGCCATTTGAACTGACTGCTGGTCAGCATCAGGTAGTTGAAGATATTGCCGCTGACTTGGCTCGTGACTGGCCTACGCAACGCCTGTTGCAGGGTGAAGTCGGATCCGGCAAAACCGTGGTGGCGCTCGCCGCCATGCTGCAAGTGGTCGGCGCGGGGTATCAGGCGGTGCTTGTGGCTCCTACTCAGGTGCTCGCCGAACAGCATTTTGAGACTATTGGCAAGATGGTCGCTGACCTCAATGTTCCTGTCACGTTGCTAACGGGCGGCATGAAACTCGCAGCCCGGCGTAAGGCTCTTGCTGCTGCGGCCAGTGGCGAGCCGGGCATTATCGTGGCTACGCATGCGGCGTTCTCCAAGACGTTCCAAGCACCACATCTGGCTTTGGTGGTCATTGATGAGCAGCACCGATTCGGTGTGGAACAGCGCGAAAGTCTCAATGCCAAAACCGATGACGGCACCACGCCGCATCTGCTGGTGATGACCGCAACGCCTATTCCGCGCACCGCCGCCATGACTTGGTTCGGCGATCTTGATATTTCCTGGCTCACTGAGCTGCCTGGTGGCCGCAAACCGATTCGCACGGTGGTGGTTAACGAAGCTGACGCGGGCACGATGGGGCGTATGTTCGCGCATATCCGTGCGCGTGTAGATGCAGGGGAGCGGGCCTATATCGTCTGCCCGCGCATCGATACGGATGATGAAGATGACGGCGGCGTGTCGGCAGCGGATTCCGCGCGGCGTTCGCGAGGGCTTTCAACGGGTTCAAGCGGGCGATCCAGTCGGGCGGCTTCTTCGCGGACATCCCGCGCATCGGCCGATGACATTGGCATTGATGATCCGTATGAGACTTTCGACGACAATGGTGAGACGGTAGTCCGCCCGCCGTTGCACTCGGTAGCCGAAATCGCAGATCGATTGCAGAAGCTCCCGCAGTTTGCCGGCATCCGTTTCGCCACATTGACCGGTCGAGACAAGGATGATGTCAAAACCCAAGTCATGGCCGACTTCGCCAGTGGCGAGACCCCGATTCTGGTCTCGACCACGGTGATTGAAGTTGGCGTGGACGTCAAGCAGGCCAGCTGCATAGTCATTTTCGATGCTGACCGGTATGGCCTGTCCCAGTTGCACCAACTGCGTGGTCGTGTGGGGCGCGGTGGCACCAATTCGTGGGCATTCCTCATCTCCCGTGCCGAGCCGGGCTCGCCCGCCGAACAACGACTCGATGTCATCCACAATTCGCTTGATGGGGCCGAAATCGCACAGGCCGACTTGGAATTCCGCGGTGCCGGCGACGTGTTGGGAGATGCCCAATCCGGTGGCAAGTCCAGTCTGAAGCTGTTGCGCGTGGTCAAGGACGCCGACATGATCGCCGACGCTCGTACCCGTGCCGAGCAGCTGCTCGAAGCCGACCCCGAACTGGCCGGCGAAGTCCAGCTTGCCGGAGCGGTCCTCGACTTCACCCGAGGCAACGAGACGTTTTTGACTTCCAGCTGAGGCCTTCTCGGTTTCGAGGGGCAGATACACCGGTTGCCCGGAAGTCTATCTCCGTTTCAAGGGGCTGGTGGCTGAGTAAACATGGACACAAAACGGCGGAATGACGTTATCGTTAGACCGTTTATACTCGATGTTTCGTGCTTGAGGAGCCCCTTGAAACGGAGATAGACCTCCTGAAATGCCCCAATCAGCCCCTCGAAGGCCAGATTGACGATTGTTGTGCCTTGATTGCCTCAATTATGAGAGATCCGCGGGGAAGCCGGCCGTCAGTCAGAATATTGCAAAGGCCGTATTAACGAGTTCGATGGTTCCGAGCAGCCGCTAGGCTGGTAGACATGCGCGTTATTTCTGGACGATTCAAGGGTGCGGCACTCGCCACCCCGAAAACCGGCACCCGGCCCACCACGGATCGCACCAAAGAGGCGATTTTCTCCCATCTTGATTCATGGGGTGTGCTGGGCGACGCCCGTGTGCTGGATTTGTTCGCCGGTACGGGCGCACTGGGCATCGAGGCATTGAGCCGCGGCGCACGTGAACTGGTGGCCGTGGAAAGTTCCCGACCTGCGGCGGCGCTTATCGCCAAGACGTTCGCGCAACTGCAGAAAAACCGTTCTTGGGACGCCTCGCTGAAAGCCCGTGTGCTCACTAAAAAGGCCGAGCAGGTGACTGGCGGTTTTGGCGAGCCGTTCGATGTGATTTTTATCGACCCGCCCTACGCTTACGGAACCGACGAATGCAACCAGCTTCTGGCCGACTTGGCGGCGGGCAGCGCCACTAACACCAACACGGTGATTATGCTCGAACGTTCGGTGCGATCGGAGGATCCGCAGGCCCCTGAGGGCTGGAAAATCACCGAAAGTCGCAACTACGGCGAAACCGCTGTGTTCTATATTGAGGCGATTGAGCCGGAGGCGTAGCCTACTCCAACTTGCGCGGGTGGGCGGCGGAGACCTCCCAACCCAAAGCCATCAGGGTCTTGCGGTCGGCCTTATCCAACGCCTTGCAATCCAGCGCCGCAATCAAATCCGGGCGAATCTCGGCGGTGCGGGCCAGCGCCTCATCGCGGCGGTAGCGATCCACCTTGCCATGATCTCCGGAAAGCAGCACATCCGGTACGGCGATATCGCGCCATACGGCCGGCTTGGTGTACTGATGGTGTTCCAACAGCGCGCCCTCGCCGGTGTAGGACTCTTCGACAATGGAATCCGGGTTGCCCATGAAGCCCGGCATAAGGCGGGTAATGGCCTCCAGCATCACCGAAACCGCTACTTCGCCGCCGTTGAGCACATAATCGCCAATGGAATACTCGCGCACATCGATGCCCTGCGAACGGTAGTAGTCGGGAATGCGCGCGTCGTACCCCTCGTACCGGCCGCAGCCGAACAGCAGATGCTTGGCATGACTGAGTTCCGTGGCGTCGCGCTGAGTGAACAGCGGGGCCGACGGGTTCGGGAAGATGAGCACTGGTGCGCTTAGCTGGGCGGACACGTCACTTTCGGCAGGAGAGCCGTCAGAAGAAACGGGAACGTTGACGGATGCCGATTGCGTGTTGGCAGCGGAGACCGGATCGTCGGATTGGTTCGTATCGGCGTCAGAGTCAGCTGCAATACCTGGAGCTGGGACCGAGTCAGACTGCTGCGAAAGTCCCAGCAGCTCATCCAGACATTCGCCCCACACTTCGGGCTTCATCACCATGCCGGCGCCGCCGCCCACCGGCGTATCGTCCACCGAATGATGCACGTCGTGGGTCCAGTCGCGCAGATTGTGCGCCTTGATCTCCAACAGCCCCTTGGCCTGGGCCTTGCCCATCAGGCTGAGGTTCATCACCTCAAAATACTCGGGAAACACGCTCACGATATCGATTTTCATGTTCCCCAGCCTAACGGTAGCCCCGCCCGCATTACACGGCCACCACTACACTATTGCGGTGATGAATACGACGATGAGAATCCCCACACGCAAGAAGCCCGAAGTGCTGTCTCCGGCCGGCAACTTGCGCGGCCTGAAAACTGCGGTCGATTATGGTGCCGACGCCGTCTACTGCGGCGGCAAAGCGTTCGGCATGCGCTCGGCCCCCAAAAACCTGAGTCTTGAGGACTTCGAGGAGGGCTCGCGCTACGCCCATGAGCGCGGCGCCCGCGTGTATGTGACGTGCAATGTGCTGCCACGTAACAACGAGATCGAAGCCATGCGCGAATACATCGGCCAGCTCAAAGACACCGGCGTGGATGCGCTCATCGTCTCCGATATCGGCGTAATGATGATGGCCCGCCAAGTGGCCCCGAACCTCGAACTGCATGTTTCCACCCAAGCGGGTGTGACCAACTACCAGGCCGCCAACGCGTTCTATGAGCTCGGTGCTCGCCGTGTGGTGCTGGCCCGCGAGATGGACTTGCAGGCTGTGCGCGATATCCGCGCCAACATTCCCGATGACCTTGACATCGAATGCTTCGTGCACGGCGCCATGTGCATGGCGTTCTCCGGTCGGTGCCTGTTCTCCAACTACCTGACCGGCCGTGACGGCAACCACGGCGAATGCGCCCAGCCCTGCCGCTGGAAGTACTCGATTGTGGAGGAGAAACGCCCCGGACAGTACTTCCCGATCGAGCAGACAGAAAACGGCGCCTACCTGTTCAACTCACAGGACATGAACATGTTGGGCCACCTCGACGATCTGATCGATTCCGGCGCCACCAGCCTTAAAATCGAAGGCCGTGCGAAAAGCGCCTACTACATCGCCGCGATGACCAACGCCTACAAGACCGCCGTCAACGAATACATGATTCAGCGCGGTTTTGAAGATGCTGACGGCAATATCTTGCTGCCGTTCCACGACCGCGTGATCCGCCCGTCCGACCCTGATTACGGCCAGGGAATCGAAGATCAGGTAATGCGCAATGCCGACGCCGCATTCGCCGGTGTGGCCGATGAGGGATACAACACGTCCGATGCGCCGGAGCCGGACGGCATGAGCTCCCACGCCCGTTCCACGCGGCGCAAATCCAACACCGCAATCGAACAGATTGAGACCGACTGGAAGCATGCCGCCGTCCGCCCGGCCCCGCACGTCGAACTGCCCGAATGGCTGCTCGAAGAAACTGACAAAGTGGCGCACCGCGACTACTCCACCGGCTTCTACTACCCCGAGCACAAAGTCACGCAGAACACTGACCGCTCCGCCTATTTCCGTTCCTGGCTGGTAGTCGGAGAAGTGCTCAGCTGGAGCGCAGACGAAGGCGGCCGCGTCACACTGATGAGCCGCAACAAAATCGAACCCGGTCAGCAAATCGAATTCCTCCTGCCCGGTGAGCGTCCGTTGGCATACATTGTGCCGGAAGACGGTCTGCGCGATGCAGACGGCACACCGGTGCCCGCCATCAATAATCCGGCGCATGTATTTTCGATGCCTTGCCCGCATCAGGTGCCCATCAACGCCGCCATCCGTTCGCGTACCAAGAAGCCCACCCTCAAAGCCGAATAAAGGAACGAACATGCCTGAATATAGTGACGAAATTCTCGACTCCAACCAGATCAGCTCCACTGATAAGGAGGGTCGCCCGATTCCGGTGACCATTCCGATTGCGCTAGCTCCCGGTATCACGGTGGTTTACACCACGCGGCTGGGAGGGCTGAGCGCCGGTGATTACGGCAATCTGAACCTCGGTGGCAAATCCGGCGACAATCCACAGGCCGTGATGTCGAACCGCATTGCCTTGTCTGAAGCAGTGCATGCACGCCTGTCGCTGGTCTCGCAGGTGCATTCCGGCGTGGCTGTGGATGTGGATGATTCCTTCGTTGTCAACACCCCATTTGGTTTTGATGTATCCGGCACCCACCGGAGTGTGGAGGAATATCAGACGGGTCGTGGCATGGAGACTGATGCCGATGGTCGTAAGCACGAGCCGACCGAACCCACTGGGTCAGCTGAGAATGTGTCGCAGGTCATCGAGGCAGACGGGCAAGTCACCTCACAATCCGGCATCGCCCTGGGTATGTTCGCGGCTGACTGCCTGCCGGTGCTCCTCGCCGACCCGGTCACCGGCGTCATCGGCGCGGCTCATTGCGGACGGCGTGGCCTTGAACGCGGCATCATCGAATCCACCGTGGAACTGATGAAGCTCAAGGGGGCTGATCCGACGAACATCATTGCTACACTCGGCCCGCGTATCTGCGGTGATTGCTACGAGGTGGGCGATGAGGTCGCCGACCAGTTCGTCAAGCGTTTCCCGTTGACCAAAACGCAGACACGCTTCGGCGGTGCCGGCATTGATATCGCCGAAGCCGCAATGATTGACCTCGCCTTTGCCGGTGTCCATCAGGTGGTTGATTCCATGCCGCGCGTCCATGCTGCGACCGAATACCTCGAGGCGGATCCTGAACTTGCTGAACTGTGCCGCACCGACGGTGAGGGGGCGGCCGAGCTTGCGGAGCGCATCGGCAACATCAACCACAGTATGTGCACGCTCGAGAATCCGCTCTGGTACTCCCATCGCCGTGCCTCGCTTGCCAACAAAGCCCACGAAGGCCGCCTGCTGGCTCTCATCGTGCGGCAATAGCGAGCACATTCCGTGGAGAAAGCTGTGAGGCAGGTCACGAACGGCCAGACCTCCCCTTACGGTGGTGGCTATGACTGAGAGAGACTCCGATATCCCTGAAACCGCAGCCGCCCGACCCGCACAGACCGCGCCGGTGGTGGCCGTGGTGCTGGCGGCCGGCTTCGGTACCCGCTTTGACCCCGACAACCCCAAGCAGCTTGTCTCTGTGGGCGGCAAGCCCATCGTGTGCTGGAGCATCGAGGCGTTCGAGCGTTGCGGGCGTGTCAGTGACATCGTGGTGGTGGTCAATCCCAAGGTACGTTCGGCGGTCGAATCGCTGATTGACGATATGGGATACACCAAAGTGCGCGTGATTATCGACGGTGGCGCCGAACGTGTGGACAGCACCGCCGCCGCGCTTGACACGTTGGCGGCCGCCGGTATTCCCGATGACGCCAAGATCCTGATTCATGATGCCGTCCGACCGTTTGTGGAGCAGTCCTCCATCGAGGGGTCGATTGACGCGCTCGACCAGTTCACCGCCGCAACCGTGGCATATGCTTCCACTGATACAGTGCTGCTGACCGAGGATCTCGGCGATGTGAAAGTGGTCAAATCGGTGCCGGACCGCCCGAACACGTTCCGTGCGCAGACACCGCAGTCGTTCCGATTCGCCACGATTCGCCGTGCATACGAACTGGCCGCATCCGACCCGGATTTCCATCCCACCGATGACACTCGGGTAGTGGTCGACTATCTGCCTGACGAGCCGGTTGCCATCGTGTCCGGCAGCGAGACGAATCTCAAAATCACCACGCTGGAAGATGTGCCCACCGCCGAACATATCGCCGAGGAAATTCAGGGACGCGATCCCAAGGAAGAGGCGCGCGCCCGCATGCATGCGCTCCTCGCCCAAGCCGCAGGCCAGATGCGCTGACCTCCCCAAACCCGTGAAGAGATATTAGACTTACCAATATGCGTGAACTCAATGTTGTGATTTCCGGATTCGACCACTATGACGGTGTGGACGTTAATCCGGCTATCGAGGTGCCCAAGGCCATTGCCGAGCAGGGTTTGGGGCCTGCCTCCGGTCCGGACGACCCGTTGGATCAGGTTGAGGTGACCATTCATGTGGTCAGCATTCCGGTGAGTTTCGCCAAAGCCTGGCCCACACTCAAAGAGACCATCGAGGCCACGAGGCCTGACATTGTCATCGCCACTGGGCTCAAGCATTCGGCCCGTGGTGTGATGCTGGAACGCTGCGCCACCAATTTGATGGATACGGCCAAACCTGACGCCGACAATGTGACTCCGCGTCGCGAGCCCATCGATCCCGACGGCCCGGCCGCTTACTGGACGCGTCTGCCATTGCGCTCGATTTTGAATGACTTTGCCGACGATTCGATTCCGGCCACCTTAAGCTCTGATGCCGGCACATTCGTATGCAACTCGCTGTTCTACAATTTGCTCAATTGGACCGCCACTCAGGAACGTGTGCTGGGAGGATTCGTGAGCTTCCCATTGGTAGGGCTGGCGCATTCCAGCCAGAACGGGTTGCTGCTGGAACAGCAGATTGCCGCTGGGCGAGACGTGGTGCGCGAGGCTGTGCGCTACTATCTCAAGCCCTCCAGCTCCGATATCCTCATTGCCTGAGTCTCACCCCGCCACACCAAAACCGAACACGTTTCGCACGCATTGTAACGATGTTCGCCGTCCCCAGCTTCGGCATGCTTTCATACGCTACAGTGCTTGAGGACGAGTCAAGTTGCGTATGTGAAAGGACGGACAGACATGGTGGACCGTTTCCCGGTGGTGCTGCGAGGATACGACAAAGAGAAGGTGGACGCGGCATTCGAGGTTGCCCAAGATAGCGTAAACGAGGCCCATCGCACGCTGGCCAACATGCGAGAGCAGATTGCCGCGGATGATGATCGCATTCTGCAATTGCAGGCCCAATTGCAGGAGGAGCGCAATAAGAAGTCGCAGGGCAACACGTTCGCGTCGCTCGGCGCCAACGCTCAGCAGATGCTTGCTTCCGCCGAGCAGACCAGTTCCGAGCTGCTCGAACGCGCCAAGCAGGATGCCTCCTCCACGCGCATGACCGCGCAAGCTCAAGCCGAGACGTTGATTAACAACGCTAAGTTGGACGCGCAGCACATTGTGGATGATGCCAATGCCAAGGCTGCTTCCATCCTGCAGGATGCCAACAATCAGGCTGAATCAATCACCACTGCCGCCAACGAGGATGCTGCCCAGCTGCGCGCTGAGACCGCCAAGAACGTCACCGAGCAGCGTCAGACCGTTGAACTTGAGCTCAGCAACACCCGTGAGGAACACGATAAGAAGCTTGCCTCCGAACGCTCTACGCAAGAGCGCGAAATCGCCGAGATGAAGGCCGAAGCGGCCAGGCAGACCGCCGAGCTGCGCAAGAACGCCAACGAGGAAATCGCCAAGCTCAAGTCCGATTCCAATGACCAGATTGAAGCGGCGCTCGCCGATGCCAACAAGAAGCTGGCCGATGTACGCGAGCAGGTGTCCAAGATGATGACCGAGGCCCAGCGCAAGGCTGGCGAGATCACCGATACTGCCAAGGCCAAGGCTCAGGAGATCACCGACGAAGCCGAGGTCAACCGCACCAACACGATGAGCCAGGTCACTGCCGAGGTCGAACAGATTCGTGCCGACATTGCCGCTCAGCAGGATGAGGCCACCAAGAAAGTCAACGAGTTGCTCGCCAACCTCGAGGAGCGCCGTACTGCCGCCAAGCAGGAGGCCGATGAACTGGTTAGCCAGGCGAAGAACACCCGTGAAGAGGCCGACTCCTATGCGGCCGATAAGCGTAAGGAAGCCGACGAACAGGCGGCTGAGATCGTGCGCAAGGCAGGTGAGGACGCCGACAATCAGATTCAGGAGCGTCGTAACGCGGCTCAAAGCGAGCTTGACGGGCTGGCCAAGCGCATTGCCGAATTGCAGTCGCGTGAGGCCACTATTACCCAGCGCGTTGCCGAACTGCGTGCGATGTTCGCCCAGGCATTCTCCGGCTTCGGTCTCAGCGCCGATAATTCCGGCGATGCCGCTGCCTCGCTGCCGGTGGTCAACCCGGTTCCGGAACAGCAGCAGGAATCGGATGACGAACAGGCGCAGCCTGATGACGCCGAAACCGATGGACAGAGCGCCGAACAGGGCGACGAGGCCGGCCAGTCGGAACCGTCTGAGCCCGAGGCTGAATGACAAGCCATCGATTAGACTACTAACGGCAAGATATACGGCACCTGTGCTCTGCGCCAGGTGCCGTAATCGTTGTGAACATTGCGCCACAAGCGTACCGAACCCAAAGAAGGAATAGACATGAGTGAATTGACGCCTTTGACTGGCGAAGCGCTGAACACTCTGCGCAGCGAATTTGACGCCGACGGCACCAGCCGCCTGGCCATGAACGCGGTGACCGCCGCTGGAATCGACAAGGTGGCCCGCAACTATGATCGCGCCCGTCTGCTGCAGCGTCGCTTCTCCACCACTGTGGATAACGGCGAGGCCACCCATCAGGATCGCTCCGGCCGCTGCTGGCTGTTCAGTTCCCTGAACGTGGCCCGCTTCATCGCCAAGAAGAACATGAACTTGAAGGAGTTCGAGTTCTCCCAGAACTACGCGATGTACTACGACAAGCTGGAGCGCGTCAACTACTTCCTCAAGGATGTGGCAGCTCTGGTGGAGGCCGGCGAGCCTGCTGACTCCCGCCTGATCCAGCACCTGCTCGCCGACGTGATGGGCGACGGCGGCCAGTGGACCATGGCCATGAACGTGTACAAGAAGTACGGTGCCGTGCCCAAGGATCTGTTCCCGGAGACCGAATCCTCCAAGAACACCGGCGAGATGAACACCCAGCTTCGTCACCTGCTGCACACCGCCGTGGCGCACATGTACGCTGCCGAAGGCGACACCGCCAAGGTCGAGCAGATCATTGCCGAGACCACTGCTGCTGGCCACCGTATCCTGACCATCCACCTGGGCGAGCCGCCGGTCTCCTTCGACTGGGAGTGGACTGACGCGGACGGCGAATTCCACCGCGACGGCGAGATTACGCCGGTCGAGTTCTGGAAGAAGTACGTGGGGCCTGCCGGTCTTGAGGACTACGTGTGCCTGGTGGACGACCCGCGCGCCGAGCACGCCAAGGGCAAGAAGATCGGTATTGAGCACCTCGGCAACGTGGCCGGCGGCGACGCCACCGAGTACCTCAACGTGCCGAACCAGTTCATGAAGGACTGCGTCAAGCAGATTCTGGTCGAGCAGGGCATTCCGGTGTGGTTCGGTGCCGACTGCCACCCGTTCATGGATCGTGAATCCGGCGCTTGGGCCACCGATCTGTTCGAGTACGGCAAGGTATACGACGTAGACTTCGACCTCGATAAGGAAGCCCGCGTACGCTTCGGCGATTCCGCCATGAACCACGCCATGGCATTCGCCGGCGTGGACGTTGCCGACGATGGCACCACCCGCCGCTGGCGCGTGGAGAACTCCTGGGGCGCCAAGATCGCCGACAAGGGCTACTTCACCATGTCCGACGACTGGTTCACCGAGTACGTCTACGAGGTCGCCGTTCCGAAGAGCATGCTCCCAGCCGAATACCAGAAGGCTTTAGAAGAGCCCGCCACCATGCTTCCGGCTTGGGACCCGATGGGCGCATTGGCCAAGTAGCACGCGAAGCGGGCGGCGGCCAATGTGAGAAGCCGGAAATAGAAAACTGTCCAGTGGACTGTTTTCCCGGCTTCTCGGCCAGCAGGACGGAGCTGAAAGGCGAGTCCGTAATTGTGGGGCTCGGAGAGCGCGAGCATAAACAAACTGCTATAGTTAGGCCTTCGTGCAACACGCACGGAGGCCTAACTTATAGTCGTAGAAGAAGAAAGGAGTCGAGCAATGGCAGCACTGCGTGGCCCTGATAGTTCAGAGGACGAACGTCGTTTGGGGGAGCAAGCGGTCTTTCCCGAGACAGTGGATGTCAATATTCGCCAGCTCGACCCCATTCCCGCACCTCGCGCCTTCCTCAAGGAGCAGCCGCTCACCGATGAGATGAGCGAGCTCGTGCTTCACTCCCGTCAGGAGATTCGTGACGTGCTCAATGGTCGCGACGACCGCTTGCTGGTCATTGTGGGCCCCTGCTCTATTCATGATCCCAAGGCCGCGCACGAATACGCCGAAAAGCTTGCCGCCGTCAAGCGTGAGCTCGAAGACCGTCTCGTCATCGTGATGCGCGTGTACTTCGAGAAGCCGCGTACCACCATCGGTTGGAAGGGCTTGATCAACGATCCTGATCTGGATGGCCGCTTCAATATTCGCAAAGGCATGTGGTTGGCCCGCAAGGTGCTCACCGACGTGCTGAGCCTCGGTCTGCCCACGGCCACTGAATGGCTCGATCCCATCACTCCGCAGTACATCTGCGACGCGATCAGCTGGGGTGCCATCGGCGCGCGCAATACCGAAAGCCAGGTTCACCGCGAACTCGCTTCTGGCCTATCCATGCCGGTGGGCTTCAAGAACTCCACCGACGGCTCCATCAAGGCCGCCGCTGATTCTTGCTATGCCGCAGGATTTGAGCACCACTTCCTATCCATCAATCTTGATGGCCGTGTGATTTCCGCCGAGACCAAAGGTAACCCGGACTGCCATCTGGTGCTGCGCGGCTCCAGCCATGGTCCGAACTATGATGCCGCATCCGTGCGTCAGGCGCTCGAGGATCTGAAGGCATCCAAGGCGTCCGGCCCCAGCCAGCATGGCCTCGTCATTGATGCCGCCCATGGCAACTGCGGCAAGGATGAGAATCGTGAAGCCGGGGTCATCGAAGAGATTGCCGAACGTTTGGCGGCCGGCGAACAGGGCATCACCGGTGTGATGATGGAAAGCTTCCTGGTGGGAGGCCATCAGAAGCCGGCCCCGCTCGATCAACTGGTGTACGGTCAGTCCGTCACCGATTCCTGCGTGCCGTGGGATCGCACCAACGAGCTTTTGCGCACGCTGGCCGACGCCGTCACGACTCGCCGCGCGCTCCATCGCTGACAATCTGGGTTTGTTCCCGTGACACCCTATCCTTGGGAAAGATAATAATCCAAGGAGAGATGTTATGCAGCAGCAGGATGGCAGCGCCACGGCCACGCACCCGTTGCAGGTCGGCCCGCAGCCGTTGAATACGCCGGAGGAGCTTCGCGCGATTCGTCAGGCCATGGGAGAGGGCAAGAACCCGCTCATCGCCACGGACGTGCCGCGCTGGGAGGACCAGGTAGGTGTCAGCCGCATCATCAACCGCAGGGTGCTGGAGCTTGAGCCGCTGCCCACGCCGGCTCAGGTACTTGCCGAACTTCCTCTGACCGATAAGGCTCAGGAGATTGTCGCCTATTCGCGCGACGAAATTCGTGCATGTCTGTACGGTCAAGATGACCGGCTGCTGGTCATCGTTGGCCCTTGCTCGGTTCATGACCCGCAGGCGGCGCTTGACTATGCTCATCGATTGGCTGCGCTGAAGGATGAGCTCGGCGAGCAGCTGCTTATCGTCATGCGCGTGTACTTTGAAAAGCCACGTACCACCGTCGGGTGGAAGGGCCTGATCAACGATCCGGATATCGACGGCAGCCACAACATCAAGAAGGGCCTGTTGCTGGCGCGCAAGACTTTGCTCGGCGTATTGGATGAGGGCTTGGCCGCTGCCACGGAATTTCTGGAGCCTACTAGCCCGCAGTTCATCTCGGACGCGGTGAGCTGGGGTGCCATCGGCGCGCGCAACACGGAAAGCCAGATTCACCGACAGCTAGCCAGCGGTCTGTCCATGCCGGTGGGCTTCAAGAACGCCACTGATGGCTCGGTCAAGGCCGCCGTGAACGGTTGCTTCGCCGCTGCCCAACAGCACACGTTCTTCGGCATTGACCACTTGGGCCGTGCCTGTGCAGTCGAGACACTCGGCAACCCGGATTGCCATGTGGTATTGCGTGGTTCCGCGTACGGCCCGAACTACGATGCCGAATCCGTGGCTAAGGCCATGGGTGACGTGCGTGCCGAGATGCCCGCCGAATCGGCTGCGTCCCATGGCCTTATCATCGATTGCTCGCATGGCAATTCCGGCAAGGATGAACATCGACAGGCCGAAGTAGTGCGCAATATCGCCGGTCGAATTGCGGCTGGGGAACAAGGCATCACCGGTGTCATGATGGAAAGCTTCATTGAGGGCGGCAATCAGAAGGCCGCGCCGCTGGACCAGCTGGTGTACGGCAAGTCGATTACTGACAAGTGCATTAGCTGGCCGGACACCGAGGCACTACTGCGCGAACTTGCCGAAGCCGTGGCGACGCGGCGGTGGCACTGAGCCATTTATGCCCCCGCTAGCGGGGGCTGGCTCGCGAAGCGAGACTGGGGGTGGTTTGAGCGAGACACCTTAACGACCACCCCAGTCGACTACGTCGACAGCCCCCGCCAGCGGGAGCCTGTATGAAAGGAACTTACGTATGGGTATGAAGACCGTGGCTATTATCGGCGCGCTGGACGAGGAAGTGGCGCTGATTGCCAAATCGCTCACGCACGTGACCCACACCGCCAAGGGCAGCCTTGACATCGTCTCCGGCACCGTGGATTCTTTTGGATCCGACGTGATTAAGGTCGCCGCAACGGTAGGCGGTATGGGGCTGGTCAATGCAGCCGCCACCACGCAGCTGCTGATTGACGAGTTCGCTCCGGATGCCGTGATTTTCACCGGCATTGCCGGCAACCTCAACACCCATCTGCATATCAATGACGTGGTGCTCGGCGGCACCTTGCGCTACCTCGACACCGACATGCGACTCGTGGGCCAGTGGAAGCCCGGCACTGCCGATGCCCCGATTGAGGAATTCCACTCCGACGACCACCTGCTGGAGGTTGCTGACGCGGCGCTTGCCGAGGCCGGCATCACCCACATCGTCGGTATCATCGCCTCCGGCAATTACTTTGTGGACACGCCTGAAAAGGTCGAGGAAGTCGTCCGTCTTACCGGTGCTGATGCCGTGGAAATGGAAGGTGCCGCAGTGGCCCAGGTGGCCGCCCGCAATGACGTGCCTGCTCTGGTGGTTCGCGCGCTTTCTGACAATGCCGACACCGACTATGAGGTGTTCAAGGAATTCGACATCTCCGAATACGCCGATACCGCCGCCCGTCTCGCCGTCGATATCGTCAAGCGTCTGTAGGGGCGTTAGGCAGTCCGACCCATAAGACGCGTTCACTATGTGAACGCTCTCAAGCCCTCGACTCATCAGCTGCGCCATACTCAGTGTGCGGCACAGCGATGTGTGGGGGTTCATCGCTGGGGCCACAAGTCATAACCAGTCTTTCTCCCGCATGCCGGTCGCTGTGCTCAATTCTTTGAGCGATGGCAACACTGTCGCGAAGCATTGAACATGCAATGCATGTGCTGCGTTGAGGTTTATGCGCAGCGTGAGGAGAGAAAAAGGATTATGCCTGCAAGTGCAACTGCGGCCGTGACGGAACCCGTGAAGAAGGATTCGGTTCCTGAGATCATCGCCGCTTCGATGGTGGGTACTGCCATCGAGTTCTATGACAACTACTGTTACTCCATCGCAGCCGCCAGCTACTTCGGCGCGATCTTCTTCGCCAACGTCACCAATCCGGCACTGGCTCAGATTATGGCGTTCACCACATTCGCTGTCTCCTTCCTGGCTCGTCCGTTCGGCTCCATGCTGTTCGGTCACTTCGGTGACAAGATGGGCCGCAAGAAGACGCTGGTGATTGCTTTGCTGACCATGGGTATCGCCACCTTCCTGGTGGGCTGCCTGCCCGGTTATGGGCAGGTCGGCGGCGTGTCTGTTGTCATCCTGTGTGTGTGCCGTGCATGCCAGGGTGTGGGCCTCGCCGGCGAATGGTCCGGCGCCGCTCTGGTGGCCACCGAGAACGCTCCGGCTTCCAAGCGCGCCCTTTACGGTTCCTTCCCGAACCTCGGCGCCCCGATCGGCTTCTTCTGCGCGTACGGCCTGAACCTGCTGCTCACCACTCATCTTGGTCAGGAGCAGATGGGCGCCTGGGGCTGGCGTATTCCGTTCCTTGCTTCCGTTGTGCTGGTCATCATCGGCCTCTACGTGCGTGCTCGTATGTCTGAGACTCCGGTGTTCCAGAAGGCTTCCGAAGAAAAGCGCACCTCCAAGCACCCGCTGCGCGACCTGCTGCCGTACTGGAAGGAAGTCGTGCTTGGCACTGTGGCCATGGGCATCACCTACACGCTGTTCTACGTGCTTGGTACTTGGTCGCTGTCTTACGGCGTTAAGGGTTTGGGCTTCCAGCAGAGCGAATACCTGCTGCTGCAAATGGTCTCCGTGGTGTTCTTCGCCATCTTCATCGTGGTTTCCTGCGTGTACGCCGACAAGGTGGGCCGCAAGAAGGTGCTTCTTGCCGTGACTGCCGCCACGCTGGTGTTCAGCTTCTTCACCCCGTTCCTGCTGGTGCACTCCGCCGCACATATTCTCGTGTTCCTCTGCATCGGCTTCGTGCTCATGGGCGGTCTGTTCGGACCTTGCGGTGCTTACCTGCCTGAGCTGTTCCCGGTCCACGTGCGTTACTCCGGCGCTGGCCTGAGCTACAACCTCGCCGCCATCTTCGGTGGCGCGTTCGCCCCGACCATCGCCCAGGCGCTGGTCAACTCCAAGTTCGGCGTTGCCGGTGTGGGTTGGTACATGGCCATCATGGCGGCTCTCGCCCTGCTCGCTCTGTTCCTGATCAAGGAAAGCAAGGACAAGGACTACGAGCTGTAAATTGCTCCCGATATTGTGCTCCCGCTGGCGGGAGCTGTCTGCGGAAGCGGACTGAGGGTGGCCGCTGGGATTTTGGTTCCCTAACCACCCCCAGTCTCACTGCGTTCGACAGCCCCCGCCAGCGGGAGCTTCGCTATATTCGCCCTGCCAAAAATGAACAATAGGCGAACTTACGTAGTTTGGGCACTAAGCTACGTCTTGCACGTTTTACTCTGGAAACCATGGATATCTGGCAGATCATCGTGCTTGTGGTGCTCGCCGCGCTGGTAGTGGCGTGGGTGGCCATTATCGCCTATAACAAAGGCCGTGTTTCCGGGCGTGTGTCCGCGCAGCAGGCTGCAGCATCTGACGAGACCGCACTGTGTCTGTTTGGCGACGATGTTCCCGTGCGTCCTACGGAGCGTCGATTGGTTGAAGTGCTGCCCGAAGCGTTAATTGTCACCGACCGCAATGGCCGAGTGCAGTATGCCAGCCCCGGTTCGGTGCCGTTTGGCTTGGTTTCCGGCAACCGGCTCAACTCTCGCGAAGTGGAAGATATTCTGACCCAAGCCGCTACCGACGGCGGTGTGCGAGAGCGCGAAGTGCAGATGCCGGTCAATCGTAGCGTCTTCCCCTCCTCAAACGGCCGGGGGCTTGAAGCGGGGCAGTCGATGCCATCCAACATGCTGTATTTGCGCGTGCGCATTGGCGATATTGGCGATGACCTGTACGCCATCTTTATCAATGACATGTCCGAACAGCGTCGGTTCGAGGCGGTTCGGCGCGACTTTGTTACCAACGTGTCCCACGAGCTGAAAACTCCGGCCGGCGCGATCTCGCTGCTTGCCGAGACTGTGACCGATGCCGCCGACGATCCGGACGCCGTGCGCTATTTCTCCGGTCGTATTTCCAAGGAATCCGCGCGTTTGACCGAATTGGTGCGTCGCCTCATCGATTTGCAGAAGGCGCAATCTTCCGAAGGTAGTGTGATTGATGCCAAGCGCATTTCCGCGCTTGCTGTAGCCCGCGCGGCCATCAATGACAATCAGGTGCAGGCCGATGCCCGCTATATTGATATTCGTCTTAATGTCAACGGCAAACCCGTGCCGATTTCGGCTGGCGAAGGCGATGATGAGCCGAGCGAAACAGAGCTGATGATTATGGCTGATGCGGATGCCATGCAAACCGCTGTCAAGAATCTGGTCGAGAATGCCATTCATTACTCGCCTGAGCACACGACTGTGGCGGTCGGTGTGGGGGAGCGCGATGGCAAAGTGACCATTCGCGTGGTCGATCAGGGTATTGGCATTCCCGAGAAGTCATTGGATCGCGTTTTTGAACGGTTCTACCGCGTCGACCCAGCCCGCTCGCGAGAAACCGGTGGCTCGGGCTTGGGCCTGGCCATTACCAAACATTGCGTGCAGGAGAATGGTGGCCGGATCTCGGTGTGGTCACGCAAGGGCGAGGGCTCCACGTTCACCATCGAGCTGCCGGCCGCTCCTGCAGATGAGGAACCTACCGCCGTGCAGGGCGTGTAGCGCGTATCCGCAATTACGTACTTCCAGGAAACAACAGGGTAATGGAGAACTCATGGTTACGATAGTGTCTGATACTTTTGCACCGATGCGTACGGGAACATATCCAAGAAAGGCCACTATGACGCGCATTCTCATCGTCGAAGACGAGGAATCCTACCGCGAGCCGCTGGTGTACCAGCTCACACGCGAGGGGTATGACGTGTCCGCTGCTGCCACCGGTGAGGAAGGTCTGGAGCTGTTCACCAAGGGAGGCATTGACCTGGTGCTGCTTGATCTGATGCTGCCGGGCATCGACGGCACCGCACTGTGCCGCCGTATCCGCGAGCAAAGCCGCGTGCCGATTATCATGCTCACCGCCAAAAGTGCGGAAATTGATAAGGTCGTAGGCCTGGAGATTGGCGCCGACGATTATGTGACCAAGCCGTATTCGTTCCGTGAGCTGCTGGCTCGTATCCGTGCGGTGATGCGCCGCAATCAGGCCACGGCGCAGGCTTCCGGCACGGTGGACGACGATATTCCGCTGGTGTGCGGCGACATTGCCATGCAGGTCGGCCAGCACCAGGTCACGGTGCGCGGCGAAACCGTGTTCTTCCCGCTGAAGGAATTCGAGCTGCTCGAATACCTGATGCAGAACAAGGGCCGTGTGATGACCCGGCATCAGCTGATTGACCGCATTTGGGGATCGGATTATGTGGGCGATACCAAGACGCTCGATGTGCACGTCAAGCGCGTGCGCTCCAAAATCGAGGAAGACCCGGCACACCCCAAGTATTTGACCACCGTGCGCGGGCTTGGCTACAAGATCGACGCCCCGGTGGAGTAAAGGTCGTTTGCCGGATGATGAAAGGCGACCTTTCGAGGTCGCCTTTTCGTATGATGGCTTCTTTCCCGTGAAGGGTCAGGGTGATAAAAACTACGTAGCGGTTATGTGACCCACAAACATCCAACTGTTCATCTTCTGTTTACTGATTTCGGTTTCGAGACCCCAAAACCACCAATAATCTTGTAGTTGTCATGAGTTGACCGGGCAGCAAGAGCCGCCCGCGAATAGTTGATAGAGGGATTAAGAAATAATCATGCAGAAGAACATCCTCATTCGCTCCATTGCCGCCCTGTCCGGCATTGTGATGCTTGCTTCCGTGACCGCCTGCGGCGATAACACCGCTTCCACGACCGACAGCTCCTCCACTGATTCCGCTTCCAAGACCGCTCCGATTTCCGGTAACTTCCAGGGCGCTGGCGCTTCCTCCCAGCAGTCCGCCGTCGAAGCTTGGATTGCCGGCTTCCAGGGCGCCAACCCGGACGCCAAGATCGCCTACAACCCGTCCGGTTCTGGCGCTGGCGTGCAGACCTTCCTGACCGGTGCCACCGCATGGGCCGGTTCCGACAAGGCCCTCGCCGATGACGAGGTCGAGCAGTCCAAGTCCGTGTGCGCCGATGGCACCGCTTTCGACGTGCCGGTCTACGTCTCCCCGATCGCCGTGATTTTCAACCTCAAGGGTGTCTCTGACGCTGGCAAGCACATCAACATGGATGCCGACACCATCGCCAAGATTTTCGACGGCAAGATTACCAAGTGGAACGATCCGGCCATCGCCGATCAGAACAAGGACCTGACCCTGCCTGACACCGCGATCACCGTGGTTCACCGTTCCGACAAGTCTGGCACCACCCAGAACTTCGTCTCCTACTTCAAGGATCAGGCTCCTGACTCCTGGACCTACGACCTGTCCGAGAACTGGCCGAACGAGGTTGGCCAGGGCGCCAAGGGCACCTCTGGTGTGGTCTCCACCGTCAAGCAGGCCGATGGCACCATCGGTTACGCCGACTTCTCCCAGGTCGGCGACCTGGGCACCGTGGCCGTCAAGGTCGGCGACTCCTACAACGAGATCTCCGCTGAGGCCGGCTCCAAGGTCATCGAGGACTCCAAGCAGGACGACACTGTGAAGGGCGACAACCGCATCGTCATCAAGATCAACCACGCTACCGAAGCCAAGGGCGCTTACCCGATCGTCCTGGTATCCTACGACATCGTCTGCCCGGCATACAAGGACACCAAGCAGGCTGAGTTCGCCAAGGCTTGGCTGACCTACGTGACCTCCGACGAAGGCCAGAAGGCCGCTCAGGATGCCGCCGGCACCGCTCCGCTGCCCTCCTCCCTGAAGTCCGAGATCACCAAGTCCATCAAGGCCATCAAGACCAGGTGAGCGGCCGACCCGCAAAGGGTTGCTGAACCACTGACCTGAAACGATAATTGAATACAAGACTATTGAAATTGTAATAGCCCGAAATTTTTAAGCCGCAGTCGTAAACACATACGGCTGCGGCTTAAAGCGGGTCAGGGGCCGAACGGTTTGACGACGAAAACCGTGCCACTTGAATACTTGATAACCATCCTATATAAGGAGAATCCGTGAGTTCGCAAGACAAAACGGCTGTGCAGCCAGTCGGCGGCAAAACCGCCGATAAGGTGTTCCGCGGTGTGGCATACGCCTGCGGCATCCTGATTCTGGTTGTTCTTGCCGCTGTGTTCCTGTTCTTGTTCTTCCGTGCCTGGCCGTTGATTGGCGGCGATCAGGTTGCCAACAGCAAGACCGTGTCCAGCTTCACCGGCGGTAAGGCCAACAATTTTTGGGGCTATGTGCTGCCGTTGCTGTTCGGCACGGTGCTGGTCTCTGTGCTGGCTCTGATTATTGCATTCTTTGTCTCCATCGGCATCGCGCTGTTCATCTCGCACTATGCGCCTAAGAAGCTCGCCACCGCACTGAGCTATGTGGTCGATTTGCTTGCCGCCATTCCTTCTGTTATCTACGGTCTGTGGGGTGGCCTGATTTTGGTGCCGGCCATCTACCCGTTCTGGAATTGGGTCGCCAATCATCTGGGCTTCATCCCGCTGTTCGCCGGCCCTGCTGCGAACCCGTCGCGTACCGTGGCCACGGTGGCCGTGGTGCTCGCCGTGATGATTCTGCCGATTATTACTTCCATGTCCCGCGACATTTTCATGCAGACTCCGCGTCTGCATGAGGAAGCCGCTCTGGCGCTTGGCGCCACCAAGTGGGAGATGATTCGCCTGGCTGTGCTGCCGTTCGGCAAGTCCGGCATTGTGTCCGCCTCCATGCTGGCCCTTGGCCGTGCGCTTGGCGAGACCATGGCCGTGTTGATGATTCTGTCCCCGGGACTCAATTACTCCATCAAACTGCTGCAGGCCTCGCAGAATCAGACCATCGCTGCGAACATTGCCGCACAGTATCCTGAAGCCAACGAGCTGGGCGTCTCCACGCTGATTGGAACCGGTCTGATTCTGTTCCTCATCACCTTTGTGGTCAACTTCATTGCCCGCAAGATCACCGAGAAAGCGACTGCGTGATGACTGCTGCTGAGAATACTGAAAAGACTCCGATGGACGGTGCTCCCAAGATCGATTTCGATCGTTTCCGCCCCACCCGTTCCTCCGTGCAGCGCCGCAAGAGCATGGATATCTTCATGTGGGTGCTTATCGCGCTGGCGTTCATTATCGCCTGTGTGCCGCTGGTCTCCCTGTTGTGGACCACTATCGTCAACGGCATCAAGCGTCTGAACCTCAACTTCCTGACCTACAACATGACCGGTGTGGTTGGTGGTAGCCAGACTCCATCCGGTGGTTACGGCGGTGTGCTGCACGCCATTATCGGTACGCTGGAAATCACCGCGGGTGCCATGGTCATCTCCATCCCGATCGGCCTGATGTGCGCCGTGTACCTGGTCGAGTACGCGAACCGCAGCAAGCTTGCCACCACGATTTCCCTGCTCGTCGACGTGATGAGCGGCATCCCGTCCATTGTGGCCGGCCTGTTCGCCTTCTCGATGTTTACGATTTTGCTCGGTCCCGGTACTATCAACGGTTTTGAAGGCTCGGTGGCCCTCTCCCTGCTGATGCTGCCTACCGTGGTTAAGTCCAGCGAGGAAATGCTCAAGATCGTGCCGAATGACCTGCGTGAGGCATCCCTGGCCTTGGGCGTCACCAAGCAGCGCACCATCACCAAAATCGTGCTGCGTACCGCTTTGCCGGGCATCGTTTCCGGTGCCATTCTGGCCATCGCCCGCGTGATTGGTGAGACCGCCCCTCTGCTCATGACCGCCGGTTACATTGTCAATACCAATGTGAACCTGTTCTCCGGCCAGATGACCACCCTTCCGGTGTTCGTCTATCAGGAGTACTCGAAGCTGAGCGCCAACTGCCCGCCTAACGCTGCCTCCACCTGCGTGACCACGATTCCTATGGAACGTGCGTGGGCCGCCGCTCTAGTGCTGATCATTGTCGTGCTGCTGCTGAACCTCATTGGTCGAATCGTGGCGAAGGTCTTCGCCGTGAAGACCGATCGCTGAGCGAGCCGTTAGACTTAAAGATACAAGGAAATATAAGGAAACATCATGGGACAACGTATTGACGTCAACCACGAGAACATCTACTACGGCGACTTCCTGGCCGTGGAGGATGTGAATATCAACATCGAGCCGAACAAGGTCACCGCCTTCATCGGCCCGTCCGGCTGCGGCAAGTCCACCATGCTGCGCACCTTGGACCGTATGCACGAGATCATCCCCGGCGCACACGTCGAGGGCGAGGTGCTGCTCGAGGGCAAGAACCTGTACGACAAGGATGTGGATCCGGTGGCCGTGCGCCGCGACGTCGGCATGGTCTTCCAGCGCCCGAATCCGTTCCCGACCATGTCCATCCGCGAGAATGTGCTGGCCGGTGTGCGCCTGAACAACCACCACCTGGCCAAGTCCGATGCCGATGATCTGGTCGAGTGGGCTCTGCGCGGTGCCAACCTCTGGGAAGAGGTCAAGGATCGTCTTGACAACCCCGGCATCGGTCTGTCCGGTGGCCAGCAGCAGCGTCTGTGCATCGCCCGCGCCGTGGCCGTCCACCCGCAGGTGCTGCTCATGGACGAGCCCTGCTCCGCCCTTGACCCGATTTCGACCCTGGCTGTCGAGGATCTGATCAACGAGCTTAAGAGCGACTACACCATCGTGATCGTGACCCACAACATGCAGCAGGCCGCCCGTATCGCCGACTACACCGCCTTCTTCAACCTGAAGGCTGTGGGCCAGCCCGGCCACCTCGAGTACTTCGCGGACACCACCACGATGTTCAACAACCCGCAGAACGAAGAAGCCGAGCGCTACATCTCCGGTCGTTTTGGCTGATCCGTGAGCGAAGCGATAGCTGAGCGAAGGTGATGTTGAGTCCGGCCTCCGGCCGGTTCGAAATTGCTGGACCGGAGAAGATTCGTTCCCTGCGCGCAGCGTAGTGGTTTGTGCATAGAAAAAACAGTAAGACCCGTCGTAAGGCGGGTCTTTTTTGTTTGTTGTTGGGCCAGAGAGATCCGTTATTTGTCGAAAGTCTCAGTAGGCAAGCTGCTTACCGGGACTTTTCGTATCGAGATTTCCTGCATACTTCCTAAATAGTGCCAAAATACCTGCAATGGATTTTCGGGTCGCCTAATCATAAATAGGTTGCAGGCATTTTGGGTCTATTTACGGGGCGAATATCGGCCATCCGCCATAATCCATAAAATTTGCAGGTATTTCAGGTCGATTTATGACGCGAATTTGCGGGTATAAAGACGCCATTAAGTAGATTGCAGGTATTTCGGGCCTATGAAGGAGGCAAATACGGCTCTAAGAAGTCCCTTTATACCTGCAACGCTGCTAACTAGTACCTAAATATCTGCAATAACAAAGGCCGGACTCATTTCGAGCCCGGCCCTAGATAAGTTACGGCTTACGGCAAATCAGCCTAGAACGACGTGATTCACCGCCGTCATCAAACCAACATCACAGAATCGCCATGCACACGAAGTCCAGGATGAACAGCGCGGATACGATCCAGATGATCGGATGCACTTCCTTGGCCTTGCCCTTGCATGTCTTCACGATGCAGTACATGATGAAGCCGCCGGCGATGCCGTAGGAGATGGAGTAGGAGAAGGCCATGAACACGGCGGCGAAGAACGTCGGGATGGCTTCGGCGATATCGTCCCACTTGACTTCCTTCAGGGAGGCGGCCATCATGCAGCCGACGATGACCAGCACGCCAGCAGTCGCGGCGGACGGCACGGCGGAAATCACCGGGGCGAAGAACGCGGATAGGGCGAAGCAGATCGCCACGACCACGGAAGTCAGGCCGGTACGACCACCAGCGGCGATGCCCGCAGAGGACTCCACGTAGGTGGTGGTGTTCGAGGTGCCGCAGATGGCGCCGATGGAGGTGGCGATGGAGTCGGCGAACAGGGCCTTATCCATCTTGGAGGAGAAGCCGTGGCCGTTCTCGAGGGCCTTCTCGTCCTCAGCGGAGAAGATGCCGGTACGACGGCCGGTGCCGATGAAAGTGCCCAGGGTGTCGAAGGTGTCGGACATGGAGAAGGCGAAGATGGTCACGATGACCAGCGGCAGCTTGGCCGGGTCGGAGAACAAGGCCGGGAAGCCTTCGGCGGAGAAGATCGCCCCGAAGGTCTGCGGCAGTTCGGAGAAGGTCTGACCGAGAGACTGGGAGTCGGACCAGGTGGTCACGCCGAACGGGATGCCGATCACGGTGGTGACGGCGATGGCCAGCAGCATGCCGCCCTTGACCTTCATCACGGTGAATACGATGGCCAGCACGAGGCCGATGAGGAATACCCACAGCACCTTGTCATTGAAGTTGGCCAGGCCCGGGGTTGCGGCCACGGCACCGCCCTTAGCGGCGGCCTTAGGATCGCCGGGAGTGAACTTGATTAAGCCGACATTCAGCATGCCTACGTAGGCCACGAACAGACCGATGCCGCCGCCGATGGCGTGCTGCAGGGACTCCGGGATGGCCATGATGATCATCTTGCGGATCTTGGTGACGGTGATGATGATGTTGATCAAGCCGCACAGGAATACCATGCACATGGTCTGCTGCCAGCTGAAGCCGAGGCCGAAGCACACGGTGTAGGTGAAGAACGCGTTGAGGCCCATGCCGGCGGCCTGCGCGTACGGCACATTGGCGAACAGACCCATGACCAGGGTGCCGATGATGGCTGCGATGATGGTGGCCAGGAACACGCCGCCCCACGGCATACCGGTCTGCGACAGAATCTGCGGGTTGACGACGATGATGTAGGCCATCGCGAAGAACGTGGTCAGGCCGGCCAGAATCTCAGTTGAGACGGTCGTGCCGTTTTCCTTCAAATGGAAGAACTTCTCCATATACTCTCTACTTCCTTGAGTTGTGCGAGGCCATATGCCACCTGTGGGTGACCCGGTTGGCCCCGGCGAGAATTGCGACTCGCCCTGATTGACCTGCCCAACGCACGTCAGGCGCTACGCATCCAATCAGAACCGTGGCCGATTATAGCTTGTGGAGGTAACGTGAACAGGCCGGGGTAGACTGACTGCGGCAATACATATACAGGAACGCGCAGAGAGTGCCGCGGAAGGAAGTCGCGCAGTGAAACCGGCCGTCGAAGTCAGCATCACCTCATGGAAAAAGAACGTCGTCAAGTTCGGTCAGGAATACGGCCGCGTACTGCTCATGCCAGGCACTGGCTACAACTGCGACCGTCCGCTGCTGTACTGGTCTGCACAAGCCTTGGTCGAGGCCGGGTGGCGTGTCGATCGCATGAATGTACGCAATGCTTCCGATGATTTGTCCACAGTGATTCCGGTGCTCAATCAGGCGATTGACGGGTGGGTGGAGTCAGTGCGCGGAAATCAGTCCGGCGAATACTCCAACGATAATGTCGGTAGGGACGCTGCTGATTCGTCGGATTCCACCAATCAATCCGGCCCGCGTCTGCTGCTCATCGGCAAATCGCTGACCACGATGACTTACCCGCACGTGGCCGCACATTATGGGTTGCCATTCGTGCTGTTGACCCCGGTATTGCACCACGCCGATTTCGACCCATCCGCCCGCGTGATTCCGGTGCCCGCTGTGGGCGATGACATCGTAGCCGAATCCGAAGCACCATCCGTGGCCGAAGCGAAGGCGATAATCCGTGCCGAACTTGCCGGGCAGTCACACGCCGCCAGCTCCCGATATGCTGGACCGGCACCGCTGATTTGTGCCGGAACCGCCGACCCGTTCTATGATCGCGCCCGCGCCAACGCATTGACCCCGCATGTGCATGAATATCCAGACGCCAACCATTCGATTGAGGTGCCCGGCCATTGGCGTCGTTCTCTCGATTACCTAAAGGAAGTCACGGCATCCGTGGCTCAATATGCCGCCACGTTGTAATCCTGCATCACTTCTTCGGGAATGTTGCGCCAATGCTGGGCCGGGAGGACTTTGTTGTGCCACTCTCCTGGGGGTGCTGCCTGCGCGACACGCCCGAATTCCACAATGTCGCCGACCGCCCGTAACCTAATCATTCGTAAACCACAGACCGTTGGTTGAAGTGTGCGCAAGTGCACTTTCGAAGTTTGGTTCGCCAAGCCAGCGCAGGTTGAGAGATATAAGCCCGTCAAGGGCCGGCGAAGGTCGCTTCGCGAGATTATATTGCTCTGCCTGTGCGCAGGGCTTTTTTGTTGCCCAGCCGAAAGTTCCGAACTCCAAGTCAACGGCCGACTTAGGAAGGAACGCCATGAAGAGGCCCGAAAAGGAAGCGGTAGTCGCTCAGCTTACGGAAGAATTCCGTAACGCTGACGCCGTCTACCTGACCGAGTACCGCGGGCTTACCGTTCCGCAGATTTCCGATCTGCGTGAAAAGCTAGGCCGCGATACTTCCTACACCGTGGCAAAGAACACGCTGGCACGCATCGCCGCCAAGGAAGCGGGCATCGAGGGTCTCGACGAGATTCTTGCTGGCCCGACCGCCATCACCTTCGTGAAGGGCGACTTCATTGAGGCTGCGAAGGTCATCCGTGACTTCGCCAAGGACAACAAGGCTCTTGTCATCAAGGGTGCCGCCGCTGACGGCACTGTCTATGATGCTGAGGGCGCCAAGAAGCTGGCAGACCTCAAGTCTCGCCCGCAGCTGCTCGCCGAGTTCGCCGGCGACGTCAAGGCATCGATGGCCAAGGCCGCGTACCTGTTCAACGCTCTGCCGACCAAGGCCGTGCGTACGATCGACGCCCTGCGCGACAAGCAGGAGAAGGCTGCCTGATTTACGCCCTCACGGCATGAATCAGTTGCTTCGATAATTTAAACAAACAAGGTTTATTCGGCTGCGGATCACCTACTTCGTCCGCCGCCAAGATTGAAAGGAAGCCATAATGGCTAAGTACACCAACGATGAGCTGCTGGAAGCCTTCGGCGAGATGACCCTGGTCGAGCTCTCCGAGTTCGTGAAGGCCTTCGAGGAGAAGTTCGACGTCGAGGCTGCCGCTCCGGCTGCTGTCGCCGTTGCTGCTCCGGGCGCTGCTGCCCCGGCTGCTGAGGAGAAGGACGAGTTCGACGTCATCCTCTCCGCCGTCGGCGACAAGAAGATCCAGGTCATCAAGGCCGTCCGCGCCATCACCAACCTCGGCCTGGCTGAGGCCAAGGGCCTCGTCGACGGCGCTCCGAAGGCCGTCCTCGAGAAGGCTAAGAAGGAAGACGCCGAGAAGGCTAAGGCTCAGCTGGAAGAGGCTGGCGCCACCGTCGAGCTCAAGTGATTTGTGCGGCTTAAGCCGCAATCACCAGATTGTTGCCGGAAACCCCGTATCCGTTATGGATTGCGGGGTTTCCTGCATTGTGCCCTTGGGCAGACCCTGTACTGAATAGGGGGAGCGATTTCACCCGTTGCTGGCGGCATGGAAGCTGCTAATGCGCAAAAGTTGCAATTCTTGACCGGGATAATCCGGCGAAACCGAGTAAAAGATGACACAATGGCACATAGTGTGGTTCATAGTGTGTATAGGGAGGCGGTCACGGTGAGTGAATGGACGGTGCGGATCAATGGGGTTGATCGAGTCAACGTCAAACCGGGCGACTGCGTGGAGATTGGCCGTAAGCCATTGCGTCCTCTAGCCGATGACGGCATGCAGCGTCTTGATGTGGTGGATCAGACCAAGTCGATGTCCAAAAGGCACGCCGTGTTCGAGGTGAAGCAGAATGGTTCTGCAGCCGTGCGCGATTTAGGCTCGACCAATGGCTCTTATGTGGTTCGTGACAATGGCGATTTACTGCGTCTGCCCGTTGACGCCGAGTTTATGCTGCCGTCCTCGCCGATGCGCATGCAGTTCGGTGATGTTCCGGCGGACTTCATCCGTATCGATGACGTCGAGCATGATCAGCAGCTTCCGGTGCCTGATTTGTTCGGCTACGCGGTGAATGAAGCACCGCAGGAGCCGGATGCCGCTGATATGTCCGTTGACGACATTTTGGATTTGCGGGCCGGTGAGCCGACCGCTGCGTTCAGCGCCGCCAGCGTTCGTCATAAGGTTGACGAACTCGACTTCAGCAGTCTGAACATTGCCCAATCCGTGGTCAAGGCGGAAGAGCCGGCCACTCCGCGTGATTTGTTCGCCGATGCGATGGCCGAGCAGTCCGAAGATACCGTGCCGGACGGTGAGGCGCAGCAGACCCAGCCTGCCGCTGATTTCGTGCCGCAGACAAGCCCGCAAGCTGAACCCGTCGAACCGGCGGAGTCTTCTGCACCTGCCGTGGTGCCGGTGGATGCGATCGCTCATCCTGTTGCCAAGGTGCCCGAGACTGTATCTGGGACCGCATCTGAAACAGCAACCGAGACGGAATCTGAGACTGCACCATCCGCTGAGGCGGTATCCATCCCGGACCAGCAGCCGGATGTGCAGGCACAGCCTGAGCAGTCGCCGGTATTTGAGCAGCCCGGCCAATTCGTCCAACCCGATCAGTCCGATCAGTCGGACCAGCCCGTTCAAGTAAGCGTTGCCGATTTGGGCGAGGCTGACACCACTGGTGTCTATACACCAGCTTTTGAGCCGGGCTCCGTGTTCGACCGTGTGAGCAAGGGAGAACTGAAGGCCCAGGAGCCGGTGGTGGAAGTTGATGGCCTGACCTCGGACGATGCTAAAACCACGCAGGATTTCTCCACGCAGTTCGAGATTGCTCGTCACCCTGAGTTGCTGGCATTTCTGGCAATGAACCCATACCTGTATGACGATATGTATGCTTGGCTCGCCGCCAGAGGCGAAGCCGACATCGACGAAGCTCTATCCCATAACAAGGGATATCAGGAATACCGCGAAGCGGTTGGAAAGTGAGCCAAGAGATGACCCAGACGCAGGATCAGAATGCTGAAAACGGTCTGAACCGCATCCGTCACTGGCGTGACCAGTATCGCGGCATGTTGGCCCCCTCTCCGTTGGAGGACGCGAACCAGCTGGTGGCCAAACTTGATATGACGCATGCCCATCCGTCCGGCATTGCACAATTGTTCGCTTCGGGACATGTTCGCTTGGACTCGCTGTTCCGTGATGCCGGGGTGTTGAAGGCGGCGGAACGGCACTTGTCTCGGGTCATGGATGACCAGACCGCCAAGCGACGTGTGTCCGGAGTGGCCGAGCTTTCGTTGGTGGTCGGTGTGGCCACGTGGAAGGGCAATGCACTGCCCGTGCTGCTGTATCCGGTCAACGTCACGGTGCCCAAGGAAGAATCCGCCGCCACTGTGCAGTTCACCGGCCGTGTGAAGTTGAATACGGCATTCGTCAATGTGCTGCGAGAGCAGCGGGTATATGTTGACGAGGATTCTCTGTTTGACGGTTCCAGCTATGACAGTGGCGAGCCTGAAACCTCGGCTATGTTCGCCAGAATCACGGCGGAAGCCGTGGAACGCATTCCTGACTTCAATATCGAGCGCCAAATCGTGCTGGGCTGCTTTGTGGATCCCTCATCGTTGATGATTGCCGAAAGCCAGCGCTTCATCGACCAGCTGGAGAACGGCGAAAGTGACAATGTGCTGCTTGATGCACTCGCTGGTAACGAACATGCGCAGTCGTCCCTCAAAGATGCCGATCTTGCGCAGTACAGCCCGTTCGATGCAGATCCGCATGCGGAATTTGAGGTAGGCGATGTCGACAACACCGTGCGATATGCCGCATCGCTTGCAGCCGCGGGCCATAGCATCGTCATTGACGGAGAGTTCCCCAAAGGCACGGCAGAGCAGGCGGTAGCCGTCGCTTCGCGCTGCCTGATGAGTGGTCGGTCGGTGCTGTATGTGCCGGGTGTCGCCGAACAGAAGCGACTGTTTATGCAAGCCGTGTCCGCCAATGAGCTGAAGGCTCAGATGTTGGATGTGGCTGATGCGCAGGCCAACGCCGCCATTGACAAGCAGTTGATTTCCGCTGTGGGATTCCAGCAGGGTGTAGCCACACAGCGTTTCGACCAGCTTGCTGATGAACTTGTTGGCGTGCGTTCTCGTCTGACCCGGTACCTGGGCGACCTGCACGGGGTGAACGATAAGTGGAACGTATCTGCTTACGAGACGATTCAGAATCTGGCTCGCATCTCCGTGCTGCCCACGCATCCCGCCACGCATATCCGCCTGACTGAACAGAGCGCGATTGCCGTTGCCGGCGATATGGAAGCATGGGTCGGCAAGTTGGAGCGGGCCGGTGAACTCGGCGAATTCTCCATCGGGCCGGATGATACCGCCTGGTACAAGGCCTCCCTGAACACCGAGGAGGAGGCAGTGACAGCCTACCAGCGCGTGGATGATTTGCTGCGTCGGTTCCTTCCCGCAACCCGTGAGCAGGTGGCTCGTACCGTACAGACGTGCGGATTCCCCGTTCCCTCGACCATCCGCGAATGGGAGCGCCAGGTCACCGTGCTCAAGAACCTGCGCCGCGTGCTCGACGTGTTCCAGCCGGAGATTTTCGAGCGCGACATCGATTCGATGATTGAAGCGACCAAGCCCAAGGCTCAGCGCAAGGCTGAAGGAAGCGCGATGGGCTTCTGGGAGCGGCGTCGTCATATCAAGGAGGCCAAGGGTCTGCTGCGCGTGGGTGCCCAGGTGGAAGACCTGCATGAAGCGCTCAAAGTAGTGGCTCGGCAGTCGGAGCAGTGGAGGCAGTTCGTGCCACACGGCGGATGGCCGGTGCTCCCCACCAAGCTGGATGACATCATCACCACATTGGATGCGATGGTCAGCAATATGACTGCGCTCGACACCGTGCTCGCCACGACTCCGGCGGGCGGCAATTTGGGATCCACCGATTTCAATACTGTCGAGGTGCGTCTGAAGGCCTTGCTTGATGACCGTAAGGCTCTTGATACCTTGCCAGAACGATGCCGCTTGGAACATGAATTCGCCGGTGTCGGACTGAACGAATTGGTCGAGGATCTGCATACTCGTCAGGTGAGTGTGCCGCAGATTCGTGGCGAAGTGCAACTGGCATGGTGGACCACGGTGTTTGAGGATATCGTGCGTTCGTCCGCCATCATTTCCAACCAGGACGGTTCCGCATTGCAAACCGCATCCGACCGGTTCGCCCAGGTTGATGTGGAGCATGTGCGTTCCGTGGGGCCGATGGTATCTCAGGAATCGATGCGGCGTTTGTGCGATATGTTGTTCTCCCATACACAGGAGGCCAACCAGTTGCATACGGTGTTAGCCGGTCGTGCCCATGTGTCGCTCAGTCGTATTCGCCGTGACTATCCGGAGATTTTGGCTGCTGCCAAGCCGATACTCGTGGCGACGCCGGGCACTTTGGCCGCACTCACCGACCCCGCGGTTATTGCGGATGTGGCCATTGTGGATGCCTGCGCGCATATTCCATCCATCGAATTGCTTTCGATTCTTGGCCGTGTGCGTCAGGTAGTGGTGATTGCCCATTGCGCCACGGTGACCAGTGAATCCGTGAAGCAACTGATTGATTTGCTTCCTCATGTTGAAGTGGAGTCCGCTCCGACCCGCCGCGACCCGCGTCTCGCTGCATTCCTTGAATCTGAGGGCTATGGTTCGGTTCGGTATGATGTGGCGACTGAGCCGGCATCAGGCAAGGTGCGTTTCCATTCGGTCGAGGACGCCAACGGCGTACCGGTCATGCTGTCTGGTCTTGTGGAATCCAGCCAACAGGAGATCGATAAGGTGGTGCACCTTATCACTCAGCGGGCTTCCAGCTTTACTGTGGTGCCTTCCAGCTATGTGCTGACCGTGGTGACGCTGACTGATGTATTCCGCACTCGTCTGGGCGCGGAATTGAAGTCGTTGGCCTCCAAGAACAAGCCGATGGGCCGATTCCTGCGGCATGTGCGGCTGGTTCCGCTGCGTGACGTGGCGGGTTGCCAGGCCACCGACGTGATTCTGTCCCTGTGCTATGCCAAGACGGTGCATGGTCGCTTGCTGCAGCAGTTCGGTGTGGTGGAGCACGAGGGCGGACGTGGCATGCTGCTCGATGCATTGGCGCTTGCCGACCGCAACTTGGATATCGTCTCGGCGTTTGGCTCTCAGGATATGGAGGATGAGCGTCTCCACCAGCAGGGCCCACGATTCCTGAAGACCATGCTGGCCTGGGCTGAGCAATTCAACGATCGTCCGATATTGCCGACGCGTGATGATGCCGGTCAGAACGTACTGTTCGAAGATATCGCCGAGCGTCTGCGGGCGCGCGGTCTTGAAGCGGCTGTGAATTACGGTTTCGATAGGGGTCCAAGGGTCCCCTTGGTCGTCGGTCTTAAGGGTCGCCCGTTCGCGTTGGCGGTGCAGACCGATGATGCCAGCTTCATGTCCGTGCAGTCCACGCGCAAGCGTCATCGCCTATCGGCACAGGATTTGATTTCTCTAGGTTGGAATGTCATGAGTGTATGGAGCGTTGCGGCATTCGTGAACCCGGATAAGGAAGTCGATCGCATCGTGGCCCGTATCGGCGAGATCTATCGCGAAGTCGAGTAGACATGGCGGAATATTCGGCTACAAGGCGCACCCCACGCAAACATAAACGAGTAGTGATGAAGGGCACTGAAAGCTTCGATGCAGACGGTGTCAAGCTCGAGCCTGGCGACATGCAAACCGACCAGCAGCGTCGAGCCGACGATGACAAGCGCATTCTCGGCGAGTTGCCGCCTCACTGGGCTGTGTTCAACGACAAGCGTTGAACGTCAGCCCAATGGGGCGGCCTTCGCGGCTGCTTGTAGTGCAGCCGCTCACTTCGCCTACAGACAGCCCACCGGGCTGTCTGCTATACGGCTCAGCTCATTGGGCTGTGTTCAACGACAAGCGCTAGTCGCCCTCTCTGGCGGGGGCTGTCGATAAAGCCGACTGGGGTGGTTGGGAGAACAGTCCACCTTCAGTCTCGCTTCGCGAGCCAGCTCCCGCCGGCGGGAGCAAGAGACGGTCACCGCATCACGGCGACTATCGCGCCGGCTTGCTGCAACTCCATTACTGCAGCCGCGGCATGAGGCTTCATAGCAAATGAGACCTGTCGTTCATTGCTCCCAAGTGACGATGCTTCAGCCTCGCCAATAGTCATCACCAGCGCCTCCTCAGCGAGCACGCAATCCTCCCCGGCGCATCCCACGGCGGACACCAGCTGCACGCTGTCTCCGGGCAAGAGATCATCTGGATTGCTGGCCAACCGCACTTCAATCACCGTGGTGCCGGTGGGCGGCAGTGGTGCATCTCGTGCCATATGCGTAGAGATGGGATCATTGACCGCAATATCAATCTGCGCAATCAGTCCAGTGATCTCATCGGCATCTGTGGCATAAGACGATCCAACCGTACTGACCGGCAGTAGCTCCACTCTGATATCGGCGCTGGAGATTATCTCGCCGCGCGCAATAGGCCGGTCGGCAATCACCACTGGAGCGGTCTGCACCTGAGCCAGTACTGTTCCCAATCCAAACAGCACGGCCAAACCGGCGCAGAACGCGGCAATGCACCTGCGCGCGGCATGCAGCATACGACGGCGCCGTAGTAAGCCATGCGTGGGTGGCGTGAATATAGAAAAAGTCACCATGAACATCATGGTGACTTGCGCTTATCTCTCGGTGCAAGCTGAAACGACCATTGTGGTTCCAGCTTGTCAGGTCGGTTTTTCTACTTGCCGGACTTATCCGTGCGGTAGAAACCGTGGCCTTTGAACTCGATCGGTACGGCCGAATACACCTTGCGCACCTGCTCCTGAGCACACTTCGGGCATACGGTGATCGGGTCGTCGTTGAACGACTGCTGTTCAGTGAAGTCATAGCCGCAGTTCTTGCAGCGGTAGTGATAAGTAGGCAACGGATTCCTCCACAAGTCAATTCTCACGCATAGGCATTGTCGTCATGCCGGACAACCGTTCATATCCTAGTCGCCGCCCTGACACTTTGCCCTGCAGGCATACGCAGGCGAGATAAAAGCCGTCTTATGTTCGGTATTCGCCGGTAATCCTGCAGCTGCCGGTATCCTTCCGGCGTCAGCACGCCATCCGCTGGCACATCGTGGGGGTCCGCGATCCACTCATCGTCGTCCACCACCTCCCAAGGCCAGCACACTGCGATGATCGGGCAGCCGGGCCGACGATTCACTAATGCGCGGTCATACCAGCCGGCCCCGCGTCCCAGCCGATTGCCATGCCGGTCGACAGCCAATGCGGGAGCGATAATCAGGTCGGCATCGTGCAACGCTTCAGGCGGCAATGGAGTTCCCTGCGGCTCGTCAGGCCGCCGGTGTCCAGAACCCGCCACTGGATGCAGTGATTCCATCGAATCCAGTGCACTCCACCCGATATCCAGGCCGGATCCCAACAACGGAACCAACACGCGGATTCTTGACGCTAGCAGCCAAGCCAACAGCGGACGAGTCTCAACCTCGGATCCCATCGACACATATGCCGCCACCGTCAGTGGAGCGGAGCCGTAGTGAATACAGGGACGATCCAACACGTATGCGGGAAACTGATGAACCAGTTTTTCTCCTGCTGCAAGCCGGGCCTCAGGCGTAATCAAAGCTCGTTGAGCCAGCAATCTGTGCCGTAGCGTTGCCTTATCCATACCGCACAACCTAGCATGGCTACAATAAAGGCCGTGTCAGTTTTCCAATCCATCAAAGAGGCGTTCAAGCCGGATCATCAGATTCGTATGCCTCGTCTTTCCCATCCTGCTTTTCCCATAACGCTTAGGCCGCTGACCTTGGACGACGAGGAAGAGTGGAATGAGGTGCGGTGGCGCAATAATGATTGGCTTGCCCCGTGGGAATCAGGAGATCCGATGCATGGCGGATTCATCACCTTCAATCAGTGGATTCAGCGCCAGCGCCGTAACGAGCAGCATGGGGTGGGGGTGTTGTTCGCCATCGAATACCAGATGCGCATTGTGGGCCAGATATCGTTGGGGGCGATTTCCTACGGATCCATGCGCACCGGTGTGGTTGGCTATTGGGTTGACCAGTGTTACGCTGGTCATGGTTTTGCCCCCATGGCCGTGGCTTTGCTCGCCGACTGGGCACTGACGGATCCCTTTGGCCCGGTTCTGCACCGGCTGGAAATCGCCATTTTGCCGGACAATGCGCGCTCTTTAGCGGTGGTGCGCAAGGTCGGGGCCCATCATGAAGGACTGCGCGAGCGCTATATGTACGTCAATGGTCAGTGGCGAGACCACGTGACCTTTGCGCTGTTGGCCGAGGATGCCGGGCAAGGGTTCGCCAATCGATTGGCCTCGCAAAACCTCCAATAAATCTCCTAATACTCCCGACACGCCCGAGCGGGAAGTGTTGGTTCGGTCAATATGTCTCCTATTCTTGACGGTATGGGTTACGAGTCACTGAGCACGGTTGTCGTCTTGGTGATTGTGATAATTGCCATCGCTGTATGGTTGCCCGCGCGTACGGCTAACGGCATGAAGCGCGCGGCTGAGCATCGGCAAGATCGTTATTCGCCGTCCCTGCGTATTGTGGAAGCGGAAGACGGTAGACGATTCGGCGATATCGAGCCGTATCAGGCGAAAGGGGCAGCAATGCCAGCATCGACACAGTCAGCCCGGCTGACGACCGAGCATATCGCGCATATACGCGAATTGCGCCGTGAATCCATCCGTCGTCGCCAGATTCTGGTGGCCAGCCTTCTCGCCGTGGCCATAGTGGTATTTGCGTTGGCGTTCATCGTGCATTACAGCCCGTTGTTCGCTTTGATTCCTTTGGTCCTGACCGCAGCGGTGCTGGCAATGGGTGCGAATGCCGCACGCCAGGCCCGTCAGTGGGAACGCAGGGTGTCCCGCTATGAGCAGAAGAAGACGTCTGCAACTCCTGCTCAGCAGGGGCAGATTGATTCTCCGGCTAAGAACCATGCTGCCGAGTCCGCCGCTCCGGCCGTTCAGACGAGTCGTGCAGATGATGCTGCCACCGAAGTGATGGAACAGCGTCAGATTCGCCGTGTGCTGCATGACGCTGAAGTCGAGCAGGCCAAGGCCAAGGCGTTGCGTGAAGCACAAGCCAAGGCCGATCGGGAGGCTGCTGCGCCGCAGGCTGCCGACCATTCCGAAGCGGAGACACCTTCCCTGACGGTACGCGATGAGCGCGATGCGCATGACTCCGTTGCGGACGATGCCACGTCGGAGCTCGCTTCCGTTCAGCCGGCCCGTGCGCTGGATGTGTTCGATATGGCCACCTCCCAGGATCTCATCTCCTTCTCTCTGGGTGCGGACCATGCTGAAGATAACGCTCCGGAAAGCTTGGAAATCAAGTCGACGCGTCAGGTGTCCAAAGCCACTCCCGCCGAGCCTGAGATGGTGAACAAGCTGATTGATGAGGCCAAGGCCGTCAAGGCTTCCGACGACGCCTCGGCAGCCAAGGCTCAAGCGGATCACAGTGCTGCGCAGCCGGAATCCTTCCATGAGCATGAGGAGCGTGCTGAGGTGCAGGCCCCGGTCGCCACGTCTGAATCGTTGAGCGTGGGGCTTGATTCCATTCTTGCCCGCCGCGGCAACTAAGGGATTTCTCTCACAGCGTTAGCACTCGAGTTGGCAGAGTGCTAACAATCGCGCTACGATGTGTCCTAGCGCAAAGGGACAACGCAAGTGATCGTCAGCCTCTTGAGGTGTTCTGGCGCGGCATTAGAACTACGAGTAGATACGAGGTGACCCACAGTGTCGATTAAGCTCACACCGTTGGAAGACAAGATCATCGTCAAGCAGGCCGAGGCCGAGACTCAGACCGCATCCGGTCTGTACATTCCGGACAACGCCAAGGAGAAGCCGCAGCAGGGTGAAGTCCTGGCTGTTGGCCCGGGCCGTCGTGACGACAAGGGCGAGCGCATCCCGGTGGATGTCAAGGTCGGCGACAAGGTGCTGTACTCCAAGTACGGCGGCACCGAAGTTCACTACGAGGGTGAGGACTACCTCATCGTCTCCTCCCGCGACATTCTTGCCATTCTCGGCTGATTAATCGTATAGAGAACTTCACCAACCCCGACTGTTCCTTGCGGACAGTCGGGGTTTTTGCGTCTTGTGTGTCTTGGCTCCCCTCTTTGAGGGGAACTGTCGCCGTAGACGACTGAGGGGGCCGAGGGAATGCATATTCTCCCCAAAAAGCTCAGCCGTTGACGGTCAATCCGACGATGCCTCCGCACAGTCCGATTCTACGGATAACGCCAACGATGCCGGCAGCAAGAAAGCCGGTGCTGATGACTCCAAGAAGAGTGCGTCGTCTTGGTCGCTTCCTGATTTCTCCGACTGGCCTATGTGGATCCGGGAAAAACGCGGGAATTCGCGGAGTGTCGCACCGATTTGCGTTTGTCTGGGTTTTGTGGTTATATAGCCAAGTTGCCTGTTGAGGTCAAACACCGCGGCGGGAAACAGACTGGCGGATTTCCCAAGCGGTCAAAGGGAGCTGACTGTAAATCAGCCGCTTCGTGCTTCAGTGGTTCGAATCCACTATCCGCCACGCCCCGATAGCTCAGTGGTAGAGCACTTCCTTGGTAAGGAAGAGGTCGTGAGTCCAATTCTCACTCGGGGCTCTCTGGCGGGGTAGCTCAGCTGGCTAGAGCGTACGACTCATAATCGTAAGGTCAAGAGTTCGAGCCTCTTCCTCGCTACAAATCGCGCCCGCTAACCGGTGGGCGCGCACTAAACCTTATAAGAACACAGAGGTGAATGACAATGGCTAAGAGCGCCGACATCCGTCCGGGCATCACGCTGGCCTGCACCGAGTGCAAGGAGCGCAACTACATTACGACGAAGAACCGTCGTAACACTCCCGACCGTCTCGAGCTGAAGAAGTTCTGCCCGCGCTGCAGCAAGCAGACTGTGCACCGCGAGACTCGTTGATTGCGCACAGCATTATGTTTCAAACCCGGCCCATGCGGCCGGGTTTTTGCGTATGGGACTTGCTGCTGTCTCAGACGACGATTGCCTCGATATCGCTCGTGCGACACTAAGATAGGAAGCCATGACAAGCTTTGCAGACATCACCACCATGGGTGTGGGCGGACATATCGCCCACTTCGTCGAGCCGACCACGCGCGTCGGACTGATCGAGGCCGTGGAAGACGCCGATTCCAAAGGACTTCCTTTGGTTGTTATCGGCGGAGGCTCCAATATGCTCGTTTCCGATGACCCCTTCAACGGCGTGGTGGTGCGAGATGCGCGCTGCCTGATCACCGTGCCGGACGAGGCCGCACCGGTCGAAGGCGGCGATCGCACGGTCCATGTCAATGCCGAGGCCGGCGCCAACTGGGATGATTTTGTGGCGTTCACCGTGGAACTCGGGCTTGAAGGCGTTGAGGGACTATCCGGCATTCCCGGCACCGTCGGTGCCTCTGTGGTGCAAAATATCGGTGCCTATGGCCAGGAGGTTGCCACTTCGGTGGAATCGGTGGAGGTCTGGGACCGCGAAACCAAAACCACGCGCGATTTGACTCCTGCCGATCTCCAGTTCGGATACCGTTACTCCGCACTCAAGGCCAGCATGTATGCCGGGCCCGGCAAGCCTGCCGACCGGTTCTTCCCGACCCCGCGTTATGTGGTGCTATCCGTTACCTTTGCCCTTACCCATTCGGCTGAAGGCACGGTCGGCTATGGGCAATTGGCCAAGGCGCTCGGCGTCGAGGTGGGCGATCGCATGGCCACCACCGATATTCGTAAGGCCGTACTTGCGGTTCGTGCCGCCAAGGGCATGCTCGAAGATCCCACCCGCTACGCGCTTGCCGATATGGCCACCGCCAAGCGTGAGGCCAATATTCTGGCTGATTTGGATCGTCTCGCCGCCCTGAACAATCAGGCCGGCATCCCGGCTGGCAGCGATGGGCTGCCCGCTCCTGACTACAATCGCCACAGCTGCGGCTCGTTCTTCATGAACCCGATACTCTCCGCACAGCAGGCTGCCGCATTGCCTGAGGATGCTCCTCGTTTTGATGCGACCATGCCTGATGGAACGCCGGGTGTTAAGACCTCGGCCGCATGGCTTATCGATCATGCCGGCTGCCATAAGGGATACAAGATCAGCCAGGACACCCCTGCAGGTCTGTCTACGCAGCATACGTTGGCCCTGACCAATCGTGGGGGAGCGAGCGCCGCTGACATCGAAGCCCTGGCAAGGGCCGTGCAGCAGGCAGTTCGGGAAGCATTCGGCGTCACCTTGGTTCCGGAGCCGGTCTGTATCGGCGTGCTGTGATTCCCCGCAGAAAACTTGGCGATGATCGCCTGGCCGTTTGGCCGGCAAACCAGTGATTCCACTGGATAACGGATTGATGGACAACGTAATCACCCCCATTTATACTCATTTTCAGTGCTGCGCGCGTCCGGCGTGTAGGCAGGGGAGAAGAGAGCAATATCATGCAACTGTTCCGTACGAAATCCGTCGAACAGACCATTGCCGAAACAGGTGAAGAGGGTCGCAAGCTCAAGCGCAGCCTAACGTGGTGGGATCTGTCCATCATGGGTGTGGCTGTGGCCGTGGGCGCTGGCATCTTCTCAGTAGGTGCGCAGGCGGCGGCTTTCCACGCCGGCCCGGCCGTGATCATCAGCTTCCTGATTGCCGGCATCGTCTGCGGCGCGGCCGTGATGTGTTACGCCGAGTTTGCCTCGATGATTCCAGTGGCCGGTTCCGCCTATACCTTCACCTATACCACAGTGGGTGAGCTCATGGCATGGATCATTGGCTGGGATCTGATTCTGGAAATGCTGTTCGCCGGTTCGGTGATTGCCAAATACTGGGGCGTGTATCTCAACGATTTCATACGTCTGATGGGTTGGAACGTGAATACCGATCTGGCGCTAGGCTCCTTCAACTTCGACCTCGCGCCAATTATCATCGTCGCGTTCTTCACCGTGTTGCTGGTGTTCGGCACCAAGATTGGCGCTCGTGTGGATGGCGCGATGACCGTGCTCAAGATCGCCATCGTGGTGTTTGTGGTGATTGTCGGCTTCTTCTACGTCAAGGCCTCCAACTTCACCCCGTTCATTCCACCGAGCCAGCCGGCCGCAGCCACTACCGGCGACGGTGCCGTCAGCGCTCAGATGGCGCAGCCGCTATGGCAATGGGCCACTGGCATGACCCCGTCCATTTACGGCGTGCCTGGCATCCTGTCTGGTGCGGCGCTTGTGTTCTTCGCGTTCCTGGGATTCGACGTGGTGGCCACCGCCTCCGAAGAGACCAAGAACCCGCACAAGAACGTGCCGCTGGGCATCGGTGTCGGCATGCTGCTCATTATCGTCATGTACATGCTCGTGGCCATTGTGACCACCGGCATGGTCTCCTATAAGGATCTTGCCAAGCAAGATAGCCCGTCTCTGGCCACGGCATTCGAATTGGTCGGGGCTGACTGGGCCGCCAAGATTATCAGCTTTGGTATTGTGCTGGGTTTGGCCACCGTGATTATGGTGCTGCTGCTGGGCTTGACCCGCATCGTCTTTGCTATGAGCCGCGATGGTCTGCTGCCGCGTGGCCTGTCCAAGACCGGCAAGCATGGCACCCCGGCCGTTCTGCAGATTGTTGTGGGCGTAGTGGTGGCCCTGGTCGCTGCCCTGTTCGACATCGGCGTGCTTTCTGACATGGTGAACATCGGTACGCTGTCCGCATTCACCTTGGTGGCCATCTCCATTCCGATTATGCGCAAGAAACGCCCCGAATTGCCGCGTGCCTTCAGAATGCCCGGCAACCCGTGGGTTCCGATTCTGATTGCCTTGGCCAACTTCTGGCTGATGTTGAACCTGTCTGTGCTCACCTGGATTCGTTTCCTGGTGTGGCTGGTGATCGGTTTCGCCATCTACTTCAGCTATGGTTACTGGCACGCTCGTCTCGGTAAGGGAGATTTGAGCGAAACGCTATCTGACGAGACTGATCGGGCCGTTAACGGCTGAGGTGTCGGGGGCGCGTCCTAACGCGCGCGTATTTTTGTAGAAAGTTGTTCGTAAGGAGAATTCCATGCCATACGTAATTGCTCAGCCTTGCGTGGATGTCAAGGACAAGGCTTGCGTGGACGAGTGCCCCGTCGATTGCATTTATGAGGGTTCTCGTTCGCTGTACATCAATCCGAACGAGTGCGTCGACTGTGGCGCCTGCGAGCCGGTGTGCCCCACTGAGGCCATCTTCTATGAGGATGATCTGCCGGATGAGTGGGCCTGGTACAAGGACGCAGCCGTCAGCTTCTTTGCCGAAGTAGGCGATCTTGGTGGTGCTTCCGCCAATGGTCCGATTGGCAAGGATCCCGAGCAGGTGGCCGCGCTGCCGCCGCAGAATCAGTGAGCTGATTCGCTCAATCATGTAATGCAAGCCCTCGGTCAATAGGCCGAGGGCTCGTCGTATCTTAGGAACATATCGTCCAAGAAAGGGTTCCCATGGGCTTTCATGCATATTCGTCGCCGTACGATTGGTCACGCATCGCCGGTTTCAAGGCCGCGGCCAAGGCAGTGCCGGGCGGCATGATCGACCTGTCCGTCGGCTCGCCTGTGGATTCGGTTCCTGACGCCGTGCAGCAGGCGTTGGCCTCTACGGCGGATGCGTCGAATGCCCACGGATACCCGGTCACGGCGGGCACTGTCGATTTGAAATCCGCTATAGATTCGTGGTTCCGCAATATGCGCGGTGTGGATTTGAAAGCCGTGAACGCGGCGGTGATTCCCACCGTCGGCTCCAAAGAGGCAGTGGCATTAATGGCCAGCTTGCTGCATCTTGGCGAGGGCGATGTGGTGGTGCAGCCGAAGGTTTCCTACCCGACTTATGAAATCGGCACCCAGCTTGCCGGCGCTACCGTGGCCAAGGTCGATGACGTGACCGATGTCGATTCCTGGGTCAACATTCCCAATGTCAAAGCCATCTGGATTAACTCGCCGTGCAATCCGACCGGCGAAGTTATTTCCGCCGATTGGCTAGCCGACATCGTTGCTGCAGCCCGACGCATTGGCGCAGTAGTGCTCTCCGACGAATGTTACGCGCTCATGGACTGGCGTTCGGCGCGCAATACGACTTCCAGGCCTGCGGCGGCATCCAACGAGCCCGCCTCTGATGCCGCGTTCAGCCTGTTCGCCACGCCGTGTGCGCTCAACCAGCAGGTATGCGAAGGCTCGGCCGATGGCATCCTGGTGCTGTATTCGCTGTCCAAGCAGTCCAACATGGCCGGCTATCGCACCGCACTGATTGCCGGCGATTACCGGCTGGTCGCCGAAATGGGCGAATATCGTAAACAGATTGGCCAGATCATTCCGGGGCCGGTGCAGGCCGCCATGGCCGCAGGACTGAACGACGCCGGCTCCGTATATGCGCAGTGGAACCGTTATCGGGGTCGATTGGTCGCATTGGTCGACGCGCTCAATGCCTATGGTTATCAGGCTCAGATGCCGTCAGGTGCACTGTATGTGTGGGTCAAGGCCAAGTCTGGTGATTGCTGGTCGGATATGGCCGAGCTTGCCCAGTTGGGCATCATTCCCAGCCCCGGCGAGTTCTATGGTGCCCCCGAGTATCTGCGTTTCTCCGCCACCGCCACCGATGATGCCATTGACGCTGCATGCCAGCGTCTGATGGCCTAACTACGCCCCGAACTGTGCCGCCGTGTTGCCGAATTTGCGGCGCACGGCATCCAGTGCGGCTTCGGCGTCATGCATTCGCGCCTGTGTGGTCTGCCCGTGTGCGTCATCGGCCTCTTCGAGCAGATCGTCTAATGACGGCTGCACTGCGGTAGCATGTGCCTCACTGAGCGATGATGTGCTCATGCCTGCCAGCCTGATGAGTTTTGGCAGGGGAGTGGTCGGTTCGGCGTTCGCCGGTATACCAAGCATAATTTTCAACTGCCGCACGCATTCGGGATACAGCGTGCTTGCCGTATCGGTCGGCTGCTCCATGGTGAAGGATCTGGTCTGATAACTCAGGTCGGCGAACCGCAATTTCACTGTCAGCGTGCGAGCCACCAATCCTTTGCGGCGCAAGGTACGGGCGACTTCATCGCATGCTGAACGCAGCAGCCGGCATACGATGTGCATGTCACGGGTATCTTCGGTCAAGGTGCGTTCTGAACCGATGGACTTCTCTTCGCGGGTTGTTGCGATCTCACGTGAATCCAGACCATGCGAGGCCGCCCACAGTCCGCGCGCCGCGGCGGGCGATCCAGTGGCCTGTATGAGAGCGGCTTCATCCATTTGTGCCAATTCGGCCACGGAATGCACACCCCAGGCGTTGAGCCGTTTCTCCAGCGACGGTCCAATGCCGGGAATGCCGCGCAATGGCATCATCTGCACGAACTGTGCCGACCGTGCCGCCGGAATGAGCAGCATGCCGTTTGGCTTGGCGTTGGTCGAAGCCATTTTGGCCACCAATTTGTTGCAGGCGATGCCCACCGAGCAAGTCACGTTGAATCGTTCGGCCACCTGCTGCCGTATCCATGCCCCGATTGCGCTCGGTTTGTCCCATTCCAGCAGCGCGCCGGACACATCCATATATCCCTCGTCCACCGAAACCTGTTCGAACTGGTCGGTGATGGTCAGAAAGACCTCGTGCATGATGCGGTGCGACATCATGCGGTAGTACGCCATATCCACCGGCAGGAACACGCCATCCGGGCAGAGTTGATGGGCGCGGGCGGCCGGCATGGCCGAATTGATGCCGTAGCGTCTCGCTTCGTAGCTCGCTGCGGATACCACCGAACGCGGCCCGGTGCCGATGATGACTGGCTTGCCTTTCAGCCCGGGATTGCGGGCCACTTCCAGCGAGGCGTAGAAAGCATCCATATCGATATGCAGCACGGTGCAGCCGGTCTCGTCATGACCCCAATCGCGCTTGGCGGCCTCAAGTCTCGGTGCGGTGCTCATGCTCACCATTGTAAGCAGTCTCATAGGGGCGTCCACATTATGTCGTTGTCCGAGCCGAACTCTTCCGACTATGTACTGTCCCGGCTCTGCGAGTAGCGTGAATCTTATGAAGAAGGCAATGGTCGGTATCCTCGATCGCGTTCCTGTGGTGTGCATCGTGATCGGTGAGGCGTTGGTCATCTATACGGCTATGGCCATTGCCAAACTGGCATTCACCCAGCTTGATCCGTTGTATTCGGTCTGGTATCGCGTCGGGTTTATGGCAGTGATGCTGTTGCTATGACGCAGGCCGGGATTTCGCTGGCCAACCCATCAGAACAGGGTAATTTTCTCATTGGTTTGATTGCCATCCTTATCGGCGGCTCGATGTGGGGCGTGTACATTGTGACAGGCCGTCGTGTGGCGTCCGGAGGCAACTCGCTTGACAACCTGTGCATCGCGGTTGCCGTCGGCTGGCTGGTGCAGTCGTTGTTCCTTGGCGTGCCGGCTGTGAGCCATGTGATTCATCCGAAATCCGATGCCACATGGGCGCTTGCTCCTGGCGGGCCATGGAAACTGTTGGCGTTGCTGTTTGTGATTTCCCTGATGGCGTCCTTCATCCCGTATGCGGTGGAACAGATTACGTTGCGCCGCACCACCTCGGGAGCGTTCTCGGTCATGCAGTCAATCAACCCCGCGATGGCCGTGGCTGTGGGACTGGCGTTTGGCGAGATTCCAGACACCGGTGAGGTTATTGGCGTCGCATTGGTGATCTGTGCCGTGATCGTCACCTTTTCCGGTGATGCGTCCCTGGCCAAGGGCAAGTGACGGGCTGCCTGGCCGGCAAGGCCGTCTTGCGCTTTTTTGGACGCATTCGGCACGTTGTATCCGCAGGGCATGGTACGATGTTTTGCTGTTGCGCTTCATTGCGTAACGTGGAGTCATGCCTGAGTGGCCGATAGGGGCACCCTGCTAAGGTGTTAGTCGTGTAAACGGCTCGAGGGTTCGAATCCCTCTGACTCCGCAAGCACGGGCTTTCGGGATTTCTCGGAGGCCCTTTCTGTTTTCCTGCTCTACCGCACTAGGAACATAAATACCGGCTTATGGACGTGTCAGCTCTTATAGCTCAGGTGAATGAACAGTTGTTCTCTAGGCATTCAGGCTGCGTTCGTGCAACTGGTACATTGGATAGTGATGTCGTAACATGCGGCATCCCCGTTGATATGACGGGCCGTTACCGGCGGAAGCTGGTAGCAAAAAGGCCCGACGCTACGAACATCGGGCCTTGTTGTGGTTATCGGCTTACGCCCCTAACCAAAGGTTACGAAATGAATCATATCACGATGCACGGTGGTCTGACCGTGAACGGTCGCACCGTCATTGTCCATGTGGGCGATGGCGAGGCGTGCGCCACGGTGGATGGCATGCATTTCAACGTGCGCAGCCTATGGCAGCTTTACCAGTTGCTGAGACTGCTCGTGTAGCGGTCATTAAGGCGCGGTACCCATTATTGGGTGCTGCGCCCGTAACCTGAAGTATGCATGCGAGATTGACAGGAAAGCCACTAAAACTTTTTTTAGATTTAGGTCGAACGTGTGCTGACCTCCGGAATCGATTAAAGTAGGAATCATGCGTAGGGCAACGGTGTATGACGTGGCGAAGAAGGCGGGAGTGTCCACCGCCACGGTTTCATTTACTTTCCGTCGCCCGGATAAGGTCAAGCCTTCAACCCGGGCGAAGGTACTCAGGGCGGCGAAAGACCTTGACTATGTGCCCAGCGCCAACGCTCGTGGCTTGGCTCGCGGAAACACCGGCGTGCTCGGTCTGTATTCCTTTGACATGCTTATTGAGCGGCCGCTTGGCGATGAGGATGATTTCGATTCATGCTCTGGCGGCAACGATGTCGTGTCTGAGAATGGGAAACCAATTTTCTCCAATCGCGCAGGTGAGAGCTTTGATTGCCCGAGTGTGTTGTCGTACCCATTGTATGTGGATGAAGTGCAGCGTGGATTCGAGCTGGAATGCCGGCGTCGCAATCGTGCCGTGCTGCTAGGTACTGCTATTCGGCATGACGATGGTGCGGGTATCACAGATGTAGCTGGTCGCGTGGATGGTTTAGCAGTGTTTCCAAACGAATTCACCAGCACTATGCCATTGGAGGCTTTGTGCCGAAGCATACCTATCGTGCGTCTGAGCGAGGGTGATGGTGACGAGCCTGCGGCCTACATCTCTTGTGACAACGAAACTGGCATGAACCAGCTGATTGACCATCTGGTTGATGTCCACGGCGTGCATGACATGGAGTTTGTGGGCAGTCTGGACAACTACGATTCTCGTCATCGATTTGCTGCGATGCGGGCAAAACTGAAAATGAAAGGGTTGCGGGTTCCGGACTTGCCGCTTGATGACAGTGTGTCTGGCACGCATGAGTGGTTCGTAGATCTGTGCGAGGTAATAGACGCTGGACGGTTGCCGCAGGCATTGCTATGCGCTACCGATCAAACTGCGTTCGAAGTCATGAGCGTACTTCGAGATGCCGGTGTCCGGGTTCCTCAGGATGTCATATTGACTGGTTTTGATGGTGTGCTCGCTGGTCAGGTGCTGACTCCCACGCTTACCACTGTGCGTCAGCCCTTGGAGCTGCTGGGGCAGTTGGCGGCCCGACTGTTGGATGAGCAGGCAGGGGAGCCGTGGGGCAAGCCCGAACGGTTCCGTTTGCCGGTCAAGCTCATCGTGCGGGGCAGCTGCGGGTGCTGAATATTTCTTGAAGAAGGCTAAATAAGGCTTTTGAGACCTCCTGCAGGGGGAGTCACTGTTGATGCTGTTTCGTCGTGTCGAATCGGTTCGCGAGTTGACAAACAAAAAACTATGCGCTTAAATATTAATCACAATCTACGCGGTTAGATTGTTGAGAAGTAACAGTTCAAGGAGGAACGAGGAATGAAGCGAAGCATGTTCAAGATGGCGACTGCCATCATCGCCAGTGCGGCTATGCTGACCAGCGTCGCAGCCTGCGGACGCACTAGCGCTACGTCTGACAGTGCAGATGACGTGACCACAATCGATTCGGCTAAGGCCACCGGCGATCTAACCATCTGGGCTATGGGTAACGAAGGTGATTTGCTTGGCGACTTCGTTAAGGATTTCGAGAAGGAGAATACGGATGTCACTGTGAAGGTGACCGCTATCCCGTGGTCTTCCGCACACGACAAGATTCAGACCGCCATCGCGGCGGGTAACGGCCCGGACGTTGCTCAGATGGGCAACACGTGGATGGCCGATTTCTCCAATTCCTTCTCTACGGTCCCCGGCAACTTTGACATGAGTGGATTTTTCGAAGGGCCGGCCGACAACTACAAGGTCGGAGATCGGCAGTTGGGCGTGCCGTGGTATGTTGACACCCGCGTGCTGTACTACCGCACCGACATCGCTGAGAAAGCCGGCGTCACTGAAACGCCGAAGACTTGGGACGAACTCAAGACGATGGCTGAAGCCATGCAGAAAGTGGATGGCGTCGATTACGGCATGCGTATCGGTGCTTCTGGCACGGACTGCTTCATTGGCATCCTGCCATACGCCTACTCCGCAGGCGCTGCACTCTCCGATGACGGCCAGACCAAGTGGACCATCGACAGTGATGCGATGACCGAGGCTCTTGACTATGTCACCGGCTTCTACAAGGACGGTATCGCTGATGCCAATGCTGACGTGAGCGCCGGTGCCGACATCGCTGACTTCGTAGCCGGCACCACGCCGATGATGCTTCAAGGGCCCACTGCTGTCAGCCAGATCGAGGAACTCGGTGGCGACGACATCAAGGACAAGTACGCAACGGTGACGCTTCCCGCAATGGACGACTCCTCCGACATGGGTACTTCCTACCTCGGTGGCTCCGGTCTGGTTACCTTCAAGGATTCCAAGAATAAGCAGGCGGCATGGAAGTTCATACAGTGGGCTAGCCGGTCTGACGTGCAGGCTAAGTGGTACACCCTGTCCTCCGATTTGCCGGCTGCTCAGAGCGCCTGGGACAATGATGCACTGACCTCCAGCACCACATTAACCGCATTTGGCGATCAGCTTGAACATGCTCAGGGCGTGCCTGCTTTTACCACTTGGGCACAGGTTTCCTCCGCAGCTGACCGCATTTACGAACAGATTGCCAAGGGCCAGGTTTCTGTGGGCGATGGTCTGAAGAGCCTGCAGTCCGAAGCCGATTCCATCGGCATCGGCGAGTGAGTCCATCAGGACATACAGCAATGGTCAAGCACGCGAAGGCGCAGGAGAAGGGAGCCGGCAGCTCCCTTCGCCGCCGCCAGACATTACTTGCATGGGGATTTGCACTGCCGTTCGCGGTCATCTTCTGCGTATTTATGCTGATCCCTCTCATCTCCTCCATGGCGATGTCGTTCACCGACATCACATCCCGCGACCTGCGTACCCCGTTCAACGTGAACTTCGTCGGACTCGACCAGTACATCGCCCTGTTCAGTGACAAGCGCTTCCTGCATTCGCTTGGTGTCACTGGCATCTTCGTACTCATCGGTCTGCCGATCACCATGATCATTGCTCTGGCGTTCGCCGTAGCACTCAACAAGGGCTCCCAGCACCTGAACGCCTTCTTCCGTGCGCTGTTCTACGCGCCGGTCGTGGCCAGCGTCGTTGCCGTCTCCGTTGTATGGCGCTACATCCTGCAGGGAGACGGCCTGCTCAACTCCCTGCTTTCCCTCGTCGGCGTACAGGGATCGGACTGGCTGCACGAGACTCGTTATGCTCTGCCTGCCCTGATGATCATGACCGTCTGGCGTAACATGGGCACGCTGATGATTATCTTCCTCGCTGGATTGCAGGCCATCCCCGAAGAACTCAAGGAAGCCGCCGCCATCGACGGCGCGAGCAAATGGCGCACCTTCCGCTCCATTACCCTGCCGCTCATGAAGCCAACACTGTTACTCGGCGCGGTGCTACTGTCAGTCGGCTACCTGCAGTTCTTTGAGGAATCGTTTGTTATGACACAAGGTGGTCCGCTTGATTCCACCCTGTCGGCCGCATACTACGTCTACCAGAAGTTCGGATTCGGCCAGTACGGCATCGCATCCGCCGCCAGCTGGGTGTTGTTCATCATCATCGCCTTGGTGAGCGTGCTGCAGTTCCGCATCCTGCGTTCCGAAGACTAAGGGGGATCGATATGAGTGCAACAATACAATCCGCCGGATGCCCTGCACCGGCACAGGACAACAAGCTGCTGTTGTGGCAGCGATTCATCAAAGGTCGTGGCATCTCGTACATCGTGTTGGCGGTCATTGGCATTGTTTGGATTTTCCCGTTCCTGTGGATGGCTCTAGGCTCGCTTAAGACCCAGCGTGAAATCCTCGCTAAGCCGCCCAAGCTCATGCCTGAGCACGCGACACTAGCCAACTTTTCGCAATGGTTCACCCAGCTGAACTTTGGTTCGTACTTCACCAACAGCCTCATCGTCGCGGTCATCACTGTTCTGGGCAACATGGTGTTCTGCTCGATGGTCGGCTACGCACTGGCCAAGATGAAGTTCGCCGGCAAGAATATCTTGTTCGGCGCGGTCATGGTCACCCTCATGGTGCCTAGTGTCGCCACGTTCGTGCCCTTGTTCGTCATCATCTCGAACATGCACCTGGCCAATACATACGCAGCGTTGATCCTGCCGTTCCTGTGCCAGCCTATCGGTGTGTTCCTAATGCGTCAGTTCATCGGTGGCATTCCGGACGCGCTCATGGAAGCCGCTCGTGTGGACGGTGCTGGCGAACTACGCATCTTCTTCCAGATCATCCTGCCGCAATGTGGCCCGGCGCTGGCCACGCTGTCCATCCTGACCTTCCTGTCTAGCTGGAACAACTTCCTATGGCCATTGGTTTCCGCGCAAAGCGAGGAGATGTACACGCTGCCAGTAGCCCTGTCCCTCTACTCCACGGGCCAGAACGCCACCAACTACAGTGTGCTGCTCGCCGGCGCCGTGCTAGTCATCACACCCATCCTGCTCTTGTTCGTATTCCTGCAGCGCTACTTCATTCAGGGCGTGGCTATGACGGGCATTAAATAAGCGGGAATTAAACAAGAAAGATAAGCTTCGATGTCTTCTCTAAATTACGTATTTCCTGAAAACTTTATTTGGGGTGCCGCTACTGCTGGTCACCAGATCGAGGGCAATAATACCTCCAGCGACTGGTGGGCGCGCGAGCACTCGCCTCGTACTGACGTGAGCGAACCATCCGGTGATGCCGCAAACAGCTACAACCGTTATCGCGAGGATGTCAGGCTGCTCGCCGACTCTGGTCTGACCATGTATCGATTCGGTATCGAGTGGGCACGCATCGAACCCGTAGAAGGTTGCTTCTCCAAAGCCGAGTTGTTGCACTATCGCGCCATGATTGACGCTTGCCACGAGTTCGGGGTTGAACCTATGGTGACTATCTACCATTTCACCATGCCATTGTGGTTTGCTGCAGAAGGTGGATGGAAACGACCGGATGCACTCGATAAGTTCAAACGTTACGTGAGTTATGTGCTGCCTATTCTCAACGATGTAACGTGGATCTGCACGATTAATGAGCCGAACATGGTCGCTTTGACCCAAGGCGGCACGGAAGGCACTGACTTTGTGGCTGCCTCCCTGCCTGCCCCTGACCCGGTGATTTCCAAGGCGCTAGTCGATGCGCATCATATGTCCCGCGCTGTCATTAAGTCTGAGCTGCCTGATGCAAAAGTCGGCTGGACCATCGCTTGTCAGGCTTTCCATGCTGTGCCTGGTTGTGAGAAGGAGATGGAGGAATATCAGTACCCACGCGAGGACTACTTCACCGAAGCGGGTGCGGGTGATGACTTTATCGGCGTACAAGCCTACCTACGCACATTCATCGGCAAGGACGGGCCTGTGCCCGTCGACGATGATGTGGAACGCACCCTAACTGGCTGGGAATACTATCCTCCAGCCCTCGGCATCGCTGTGCGTCATACTTGGGATGTCGCAAAACATACGCCGATTTTCGTCACTGAAAACGGCATTGCCACTGCTGACGATCGTCGTCGTATCGACTATACGTTCGATGCCCTTGCTGGACTGCATGACGCGATGGATGACGGTATTGATGTGCGAGGCTACACGCATTGGTCCTTGCTTGATAACTATGAATGGGGGTCGTTCAAGCCTACATTCGGTCTTATCGGTTGGGATAAAGACACTTTTGAACGCCAGCCCAAGGCATCGCTTAACTGGCTTGGTTCTATTTCTCGCACCGGAGTCGTAACTCACCCGTATCGGTAGTTCTGTTATTAGAATGCGATAACTTATCCGCAAAAAATGTGGGGCACGGTTTTCATATGAACTGTGTCCCGCAATCCATGATGTCTGTTTGTTTTATGGCAACTCATTTGTTGCGTACACGGCTCGCAAGTTCGTATCCATCGCTAATTACTTATTGTTACTGTTCTACCGATAGTCGCATTGCCAGATTAGCGGAGCCGGAGGTACGCCATTGTCCGTCCGCCTCCAGAGGCCATTTTACCGGCATTATGGAGACGGCGCGTCGTGAAAAAACTCGGCATATGGTGAGAAATTCACCGAATACTGACGTATTGCCTCCTCGGACGGTACTCTGATAATGAGTATGGAGAGTCGCGGGATGGGGAATATATGAGCCATATCAGCGGTCGAGGCCAGCATCGTTCATGGTCATCGAATACCGGCCACATTGCGCTGATTGCGGTGCTCGTTGCCGTCTTGGCTGTGGCTTTGGGGCTGGGAGTATGGTTCGCTGCCATGCATAACGACTCAACCGATGTGTCTCGTCCCGGAACCAGCACGGTTGCCGGTACGTCGCTGGACAAATCCGGATCCGTTCCTCAGCCGGTGGTGGAGCATCACGGCAATTCGCCGGATTGCCCGGATACCGACTGCATCGCCATGCTGGTGAATGGCGACTTGCTGTTCCACGAGAGCCTGTGGAACGGTTTCCGCGGTGCCAACACCAGTGCCACGGATGGCACTGCCTTCAACTTTGATCCACTGTTTGAGCCGATGAAACAGTACATTCAGGCCTCTGATATCGCCGTATGCAACTTCGAGACTCCAGTCGCCCAACGAGGCGGCCCCTACAGCGCCTACCCGATTTTCAACATACCGCCTGAAGTGGCCGATGCCGCCCGCAACGTGGGATACAACGCCTGCACTCATGCCACCAACCATTCATGGGATCAAGGCTCCGATGGCATCGCCCGGCTTTGGGACACGTTGGAGGCCGACGGCATTGCCCAAACCGGCTCATACAAAACCGAGGAGGATTCCCTTAAGCCGTTGGTCATTGATTCTCCCACAGGCGGCGGCAAACTCGGTCTGGTGGCCGGTACGGTGTCCATCAATGGCATGACCGCCGACCATGACTGGCAGATTGATCGCCTGCGCGAGCAAGGCGATCCGCATCACGACAGCGATATCCAGCGACCATCCCATGGGCACTTGTTGGACCGAGGTCAAGGATGCTCAAGTGCGCCAGCGCATATCGGATGTGATTTATGCGATGGGTGCCGACCAGAATGTTGTCAAGGAGTGGAACATTACCCAAGAACAGGCGCAGCAAACCGCACAGTGAATTTCCCGCCGCAGTTCTAATGTGGTGCCCATGACCGAGATTTACGAGACTCAGAGCGAACGTACCGATTTGCCGCTTGTCGTGATGCCTGCCGTGCTCGGCGCGATGATTGAACCCATCAAGGCTCAGTTCCCGGCGCTGCATGATGTGGCTCGCGTGCGTATGTTCGAGGAATTCACTTCGGACGAAGCCGTGCTGGCTGAACGCCTGAAAAACGCAGATGCCCTGTTGGTCGGCGGCTACCATATCTCGGATGACTTATTGCGCACGATCAGCGAACAAGGCCATGTCAAGTGCATCGTGTTCTGCGGTACCGGAGTCGCCAGCTATATCAATCTCGAGCTGGCACGTGAGCTTAAGGTTCGTGTCTGCAATGCCGAACATTACGGCGATCATGCCGTGGCCGAGCATACGTTCGCGCTGCTGTTCGAACTCATTCGCAAGGTCGGACAACTCGATAAGGATGTCAAGGCGGGCAACTGGGCATGGGCAGGGGGCGACGGTTTGCAGCTTGCCGGCCGCCGCATGGGTATTATCGGGCTGGGCGGCATTGGCACTACCGTGGCCGGCATTGCCCGCGCCTTCGGCATGGAAGTTGCCGCGTGGAATTCACATGTGCCTGCCGAGCATTTTGAACGGTCTGGTGCCGTTCCGGTCGACGATCTCAATGAGCTTATTGAAACCAGTGATGTTATTTCCGTCCATTTGCCGCTGAATGATGCCACTCGTGGCATTGTCACCGCTGAAAACCTTGCTCATCTCCAGCCCGGCACAATGTTGATCAATACCGCGCGCTCCGAAGTCATCGAGTCCGGTGCGCTGTTCGCCCGCCTGCAGGAAGGCGACATTCCCGCCGCGCTTGATGTATTTGACCACGAGCCACTCACCGTAGATGATCCCATCTGCCATGTGCCGGGCATTGTTCTGACTCCGCATGTCGGCTGGCGTACCGATGGCGCATTCAAGGAGCTCACCCGCCAGATGATCGCCTGCATGAACGCCTACTTTGCCGGCGAGGACTATAACGTCGTCGTCTCCGAACACTGATTCGTCTAGTCGAAACGCCGCCTATGCAGACGATTCTCAACACATCCGACAATCCGGCCCACGATTCCCTCGTGGAGAAGAAATCCGAGTTCATCGGTGATGCCGCTCATGTCGATACGCTCGATGAGGCGCTCGCATTCGTGACCTCAATCCGCGAGCAGCATCCAAAAGCTCGACATGTCGCGTATGCCGCGGTGTGTGGAGGCGCGGACGGACGTTTGTCCGAGCGCATGAGCGATGATGGTGAGCCTTCCGGCACTGCAGGCAAGCCTATCCTCGATGTGCTGAAGCAGTCCGGTACTACCGATTGCGTGATTGCCGTCACCCGATATTTCGGCGGAATCCTGTTGGGGTCGGGTGGTTTGGTTCGGGCGTATTCATCCGCGGCGTCATTGGCCATGAAAGCGGCGCAAGTGGCAAGAATCATGACTGCGCGCCGGTATCGCGTGCATCTTGAATACCCGCAGTTGTCCCGGTTCCAGCAGCTGCTCAGCCAACTGGATGGGCGGCAGGAAGACGAATCGTATGCGGCGAACGTCGAGCTGACGGCTGTGGTGCCCGTCGACCATTGCGAACAATTCGAGTTGCAGGTCGTAGAAGCGTTCAACGCTGCGGTATCTCCGGAACCAATCGACATGGTCAACATTCCGGTTCCTCTGGCATGACTAAGCTAAACACTATGACCGACGAGAACCCCATCAATGAGACCCAGCAGAGCGGCGACTCCGCCGCATCACAGGGCGGTGACGCCAACGGCGCCGCCTTTGAGCCGTTGACCGCCTCATACGAGCGCTTGCGTCATTCCACTGACTCTGCCGAGCTTTCCGAGTTTGCTCGCCGTCCTCTGCCTGATCGTAGCGATCAGGCGGCGTTCTCGCGTGCCACCGCACTGCTTGAGGCCGTGGCTGGCAACAAGCACACGCCGGTCGAAGATCGCGTGTTTCTTGCCAGTACCATGCCGTTCCCGAACGTACTGGTCAAGTTGTCCGTGGATCCCGAGCCTTCCGTGCGTGTGGCTGTGGCTGCCAACGAGGACGATAAGAACTGGCTGGTCGGGCGTCTGACCAAGGATCCGATTCCCGAGGTGAGGGATGCCGCGCTGCGCAACAAGCGCACCAGTTGGAAGATGCGGCTCGAGGGTGCGCAGGATTCCGCTGCGGACAGTGAAACTCTGGATTATCTTGGGTTGCTCGGCACTGAGCTTGAGGAAGGCGCCCCGGCGGTGCTTTCTTCCATGGTTCGTCGTGCCGTGGCGCTGAACCCCAACACTTCTGCGGACATGATGGCCAAGCTGGCGGAAGATCCGTCAGTGGAGGTGCGTCACGCGGTGGAGAGTCGTCGCTAGATTCCGTTTTGCCGCCATGTGAGCGTTCTCATGTCGATATATGGTTGCTCAATTGTTGCAAACGTAAGCATTCTATGGCCGTCTTACGGTGTGGCGCGGCTTTTCGGCGCTACACTGGGGCTATGAGTGAGAATACCGAGAGTAAAGAACGATTGGCTCGTCCGCTGATTCGATTGGCCAAATTGGTGGGTATCGGTACCAGCTATGTGGGCATGAGCCACGATTATCATGAGATCGACGATGATGTGCTCATCGAAATCCTGTCTGCTCTAGGCATCGAAGCCCGAAACGACGATCGGCAAAAGGAAGCCATTCACAGGATTTTGAAGGAACGCCATAGCCGACTGGTTGCTCCAACAGTGTTGCATACCGTCGGCGAGGAAGACCGTCTGCTCGTTAACACCGGCATCATGGAGATACCTTCTGCAAGCATCATCCTGGAGAATGGTGAGTCATACGAGGGGACCATCGGAGTCGGTCCGGGAGACGGATCTCCGGCGTTCGATTTGGATGGTAACTTTGTGTCTACGGCATCGCTGATCATTCCCGCCGATGTACCGGTCGGCTATCACACCCTGCATGTCAAGGTCGGTAACCGTTCGCAGGACGCCACCCTGATTAGTGCGCCGAGCCAGGTTCCGTTGATTGACCCGATGAAGGACGGTAGCCTGTGGGGCTGGATGGCGCAGCTGTACTCGATTCGTTCCTCCGGATCATGGGGTGTCGGCGATTACGAGGATTTGAAGACCATATTGGTCGACGCCAAGCGGAAGACCGGCGCTGATTTTGTGCTGGTCAATCCGTTGCACGCCGCCGAACCGGTGTCTCCGCTTACGCCGTCGCCGTATCTTCCGGTGAGCCGTCGTCTGGTCAATTTCACGTATATTCGCCCTGAGTCGGTACCGGAATACGCCACATTGCCGACCGATGCCAAGAATGAAGTGGATGGACTGCACTCCGATGTGGAGCCGCTGAACGGCGATGCCCAGGTCATTGACCGTGACGTCATGTGGCGCAGCAAGATGCATGCTCTGTGGATTATCTTCAAGGCCGGTCGCACTGCCGAGCGTCAGGCCGCATTCGACCAGTTCAAGACGGATTTCGGTTCCGACCTCGAAGCCTATGCCACGTGGTGCCTGTGTTATGACAAGTGGGGTGCGCCCTCGGCACAAGGCGACAATTGGGAACAGGCCCTCGGCCGGGATTCTCAGCAGATTGCTGATTTGAAGCGTCAATTCCCCGATACGCTCGACTTCTACCGCTGGCTCGAATGGGTGGCGTCCGATCAGCTTGCCGCTGCGCAGCAGGCGGCCAAGGATGCCGGCATGGAAATCGGCATCATGTCTGATATGGCGGTCGGTGTGCATCCCCTCGGCGCGGATGTGTGGTGGAATCCTGAGCGGTTCGCCAAGGGCGCTACGGTTGGCGCTCCGCCGGATATGTTCAACCAGCAGGGCCAGAATTGGAGCCAACCGCCGCTGAGCCCGCTTGATTTGGAAGCCACTGGCTACCAGACCTACCGCAACATGGTGCATGGTATGTTCGCCCGTGCCGGTGCCGTGCGCATCGACCATATCCTTGGTCTGTTCCGTCTGTGGTGGATTCCTGAGAATCATTCGGCAACGGATGGTGCCTATGTGCATTACGATTCCAACATCATGCTCGGCATTCTGGCCATCGAGGCGTCCCGCGCCAACGGCGTGGTGGTCGGTGAGGATTTGGGCGTGATGCCCGATTATGTGGCCGATTCCCTGTCCGGCCACGGCATTCTCGGCTGTGCGGTCGAATGGTTCGAGCAGAGGGACGGGGTGTTCCGCACACCATCTCAATGGCGTCCGTATGCCTTGGCGTCCGTGAATACCCATGACCTGCCGCCGGCCGCCGGATACCTGGAGTATGAGCACGTCAAGATTCGCGAACGCTTGGGGCTGCTGACTGGCCCTGCTGAGGAGTTCCAAGCTTCTGCCAAGGCTGAGCAAAACGCCATGATTGCTATGCTGGTTGATCAAGGATATCTGGATGCCGATTTCGCCGAACACCGTGAGGAGCACGAGGCGGACATCATCGATGCGTTGTACCGTGCGCTGAAGGGATCTCCGTGCAAGCTGCTTGCCGCCTCGATTACCGATGCGGTGGGGGAGAAGCGTGCGCAGAACCAGCCCGGCACCAATAACGAGTATCCGAACTGGCGTATCCCGCTGGCCGACGATAAGGGCAATGTGGTGCCGCTCGAAACCCTCTTCGACACCCCCGGTGCCCAACGTTTCGCCCAAATCTTCAATAACTGACTCACTCCAGCCCCCCCCTCTGATGAGAGGGCTCCTCGCGAAGCGAGGTGGGGGAGAGACGACATAAAAAAGCGGGAGTGTCTCCACAGTTGCCCTATGTCAAGACTGGCGATATACTAGTGGATTGTTGTGTTTCCCTAAGGGGTCCTTCAAAGCGCTATCCCACTCGCCATCGAGGACTTTCAGGGAGCCCACGGATAATGAGGCCTGAAGCCTCTTGGATGCGGCCCTGACCAAGCCGCGCCAAGCAGCTGACAGCCCGGAACACAATATATAGAAAAGGTAATCCAGTGAAAACCTTCACTCCGAAACCAGCTGATCTGACTCACGACTGGTACGTCATCGACGCCACCGACGTGGTGCTTGGCCGTCTCGCCTCCCAGGCTGCAATCCTGCTGCGTGGCAAGAACAAGCCGACTTTCGCGCCGCACGCCGACTCCGGCAACCACGTGATCATCATCAATGCCGACAAGATTGCTCTGACTGGCAACAAGATGGGCAAGGAACTCTACTCGCACTCCGGCCGTCCTGGTGGTCTGCGTCGCGACTCCTACGCCGAGCTGCTCGAGAAGAACCCCGAGCGCATCATCAAGGAAGCTGTCAAGGGCATGCTGCCGAAGAACCGTCTGGCCAAGGTGCAGCTCGATCGTCTGCGTATCTTCCGCGGCGCTGAGCACCCGCACACCCCGCAGAAGCCCCAGGTCTTCGAGATCGCTCAGGTCTCGCAGCAGGCTAAGTGAAACCTGAGAGGAGATAAGAATCATGGCTGAAAACACCAACGACTCCCAGGTTGTCGAGACCGAAGAGGAGCTCACCAACTACACCACCGAGACCAACGCTGGCGCTGGTACCGGCACCTCCGCGATCGAGCCGGGCTACGGCACCGGTCGCCGCAAGGAGGCTGTCGCCCGTGTCCGTCTGGTTCCGGGTGACGGCAAGTGGACCATCAACGGCCGCACTCTGGAGGAGTACTTCCCCTCCAAGCTGCTGCAGCGTGAGGTCAACTCCCCGATCGTTCTGCTCAAGCTCGAAGGCAAGTTCGACGCTATCGTCCTCGTTGATGGCGGCGGCACCACCGGCCAGGCCGGCGCCATCCGTCTCGGCGTGGCCCGCGCTCTGAACGCCATCGATCGTGACGCCAACCGCGCCGCCCTGAAGAAGGCTGGCTTCCTGACCCGCGACGCCCGCGTCGTGGAGCGCAAGAAGGCCGGTCTGCACAAGGCACGTCGCGCCCCGCAGTTCTCCAAGCGCTAAAGCTTTACGGCTTATACGAAACCCCTCGGAAATTCGATTTCCGAGGGGTTTCTTGGTATTTCGGACGGTATTTTGACTGGCGTTTAGATGGTTGGCATCTGCTTCATCGCGCTGATGCTCAATGCCGGAAGCGTCCACAATGTCGGATCATCTTCCGACAGCCCATCATCGGCGGATTGCAGATCGTCCGCATCGTCTTTCATCTGCCAGTACATCATGTTGATGCGGTGCAGATGGTTGCGGAGTCTGCCCGCGGGCTTGCTTTCCGATTCTTCGTCGAATTCCGACACACGTTCGATGGACGTTCCCAATCCCGGATATTCGCCGACAATCTCCGACGAGGACCAGACCATCTCCCATTCGATGTCTTTCGGCAGATGAAAACGCGTGACCTCATCGGAACCGTTGATCAGAATCAGCAGACTTGGCTCGTCGGGAGATAGCAGCTGCATGGCGAACGGACGGACGGAAGGATTCGTCCAATCCGCATCATTTGGCATCTGTCCATTCGGCAAATACCAATGCACGCGATCGGATTTCTTCAGCAAACCGATTTCGCTCAGGCGAGTGAAGAAATCCTCATGATTGTACAAATCACGGGATTTACGCAATGTGATTAAACGGGAAGTGAGATTGAACTGCTTCAATTCCGGCGTTTGTTCGGTACTGTACAGCCAATCCCAATCAAGCCAGGTGGTGTCGTTATCCTGCGTGTAGGAGTTGTTGTTGCCGTTCTGCGAATTGCCGAATTCGTCGCCGGCAAGCAGCATTGGCGTGCCTAGCGAAAGCAGCAGCGTACCCAGCAGGTTCATGGTGGCGCGTTGCCGTTGCTGCACGATGATTTGATCGCCGCTGGGGCCCTCGTGACCGAAGTTGACGGAATGATTGTCGTTTGTTCCGTCGCGGTTGTTTTCGCCGTTGGCCTCGTTATGCTTGGTTTTGTACATGGTCAGATCGGCTGTGGTGAAGCCGTCATGGCATGCCACGTAATTCACGGACGCGGTCGAACCGCGGCCTGGATCGGTGGCGAACAGGTCGGATGATCCGCACAAACGTGTGGCCATCTCCTGCATGGTCATTTCGCCGTATTCTCCACCGCGCATGCGATCCACGTCGGTCAGCCAGAATTTGCGTGTGCAATCGCGGAACCTGTCGTTCCATTCGGCGAAGGGGATGCCGAATTCGCCGGTGCGCCAGCCATTTGGACCGCAATCCCAAGGTTCCATGATCATTTTGAGATTGCCGAGCAGCATGTCAGAACGCAATGCATACAGGAACGGATGGTAGCGGGTGAATTCATCGTCGAGACGTGCCAGCGTCGCCGCGAGATCGAATCGGAATCCGTCGATGCCAATGCGTTTGGCCCAATAGCGCAACGAATCCACGGCGAACGTGGTGACGTGCGTGTTGGTGAAATCAAGTGTGTTGCCGCAGCCGGTGGTGTCGTACAGGCGACTCATCTTGTCTTTGGTGCGTCGATAGTACGACAGATTGTCAAGTCCGCGCCAGCATACGGTCGGCCCTTCCGGACCGGATTCGCAGGTGTGGTTGTAGACCACGTCCATAATCACTTCGAAACCGGCCTCGTGCAATGCGCGCACCATGTCAATGACTTCCTGGCGTACGGCGGCGGCGCCGGCCTCCTGGGAGCGCTTGGTGGCGTATGAGGCTTCCGGCGCGAAATAGCCGAGCGTCGAATATCCCCAATAGTTGACGCGTCCGCGTTCCTGCAGAAACAGTTCGGATTGCTTGGCTTGAATCGGCAGCAGCTCAATGGAAGTGACGCCCAAATCCTGCAGGTAGGAGAGCGTCGCCGGATGTGCCAAACCTGCATAGGTGCCGCGAAGCTCTTTGGGAAGCCAAGGCGCGTTGGCTGTGAAGCCTTTGACGTGCAGCTCGTAGATCACGGTTTTGCTCCATGCCACATGCGGGTGTGATGGCTCACCGTCATGCTTGTTGGTGGCACGGTCGTCTATCGCCACGGAAACGGGAACATGCCCCACGGAGTCGATGGTGCTCATCGGGCCGAATGGCGAACCTTTGACTTTGCCGTTCACGATCTCGCATTCATAGGAGAACGCTCCGGGATCAAGCTCCATTGATCCTTCGATGCCTTTGGCATAGGGGTCGAGCAACAGTTTGTACGGGTTGAAGCTCACGCCGTGGTCGGGGTCCCATGGGCCGTTGACGCGGTATCCGTATTGCATGCCATCCCAAGCCTGGGGAACGTGAACGTACCACAGTCCGTAATTGGGCCCGTCCATGCGGAATAGTGTTTCGCGAAGATTGAGCGAGGGGATTCGCCGAGTGCAGATGCGCTGTTTCATCGCCTGATCGATGAAGGTCAGCCCCGGCTCGTTGAACAATCGTACTGCGTCGGCATAGAAGGCGCTCGGCTGGTCAAGTGGTTCAAGTACGCAAAACCACAGCTGGTCTGCTGTTTCCGAGCGGACGATGGCGTCGGCGCCGCCGTCATCGGTGAAGTAGAGACCTGGGCGGGTTGCGTAACGGTGCAAAGACGGGTTCTTCATAACCTCATTCTAAACACTTTGGAATTATCTGTTGACTTGCTATGTCGGGACCATTTCCGCCCATGTCAGATCGATGGTTGCTGCGCTGCCGGTGAGATGCCGTTCTGGCTATTTTTGATGATGATGTGCATATTGTGATGGTGGTTTTTTGAAAAACGTTGATTTTCTGCGGCAACACGCTTTGCAAATAACTTTATGAAAAGAGATTTGCAAAAGAATTTAAGAAAGTGTATAGTTTTCAATCATCAGGCAGAACGATCTGCCGGAACCTCTTTCATAGTGGAAAGGACATATCATGAAAGCTCTTGTACTGACCGGTGTCAAGAAATTCGAAATCCAGAACATGCCAACACCGCAGATCGAACCCGATGAAGTGCTGATCAACACCGTATATGCAGGTGTGTGCGGCACGGACCACGACCTGTACGCAGGTCGCCCCGGCTCCGCTGCCGCAGTTCCGCCGATCGTGCTCGGCCATGAGAACTCCGGCGTCGTCGCCGCGGTCGGTTCAGAAGTCACCAACGTCAAGGTCGGCGACCGCGTGGCCGTCGATCCGAACATCTACTGCGGCCAGTGCGAATTCTGCCTGACTCAGCGTCCGGAACTATGCGACCACTTGAGCGCGGTCGGCGTCACCCGCGACGGCGGTCTGGCCGAACAGTTCACCGCTCCCGCCACTGTGGTCTACAAGCTGCCCGACAATGTCTCCCTGCGTGACGCGGCCGCCATCGAACCGGTCTCCTGCGCGGTGCACGGACTCGATCTGCTCAAGTTGCACCCGTACCAGAAGGCGTTGGTCATCGGCGACGGCTTCATGGGGCAGATCTTCGTCCAGCTGCTGCAGGCGTACGGCGTGCATCAGGTGGATCTTGCCGGAATCTTCGACGAGAAGCTGCAGCGCAACAAGGAGCTTTTCGGCGTCACTGAAACGTACAACACCACCCGCGAGCAGATTCCGGCGGACTCCTACGACGTGATCGTCGAAGCGGTCGGCCTGCCCGCCACCCAGGCCCAGGCGGTCGCCGCGGCCAAGAAGGGCGCCCAGGTGCTGATGTTCGGCGTCGGCCCGCAGGAGGCGCATTTCGAAATGAATACGTACGACATTTACAAGAAGCAGCTGACCATCCAAGGCTCCTTCATCAACCCGCTCACCTTCCGCGATGCCATCTCGCTGGTTTCCGCCGGCAAGATGAACATCGGCGGCCTGATCAGCCACGAACTGGGGCTCGACGAGGTGCAGGACTTCCTCGACGGCAAGATCAAGGGCGTTTCCAAGGCCGTCGTCAAGATCGGCGAGTGACGCCACGGGCCATCCGCCCACACGTATGAAATCATGGCCGTCGCCACGCGCACACGGACGGCGGCCATGCCTCCCGCGGTGCGGGGCGCCGGCAAAGGGGCCGGAACCGCTGTGTGCGAACATTCATATGACTGTGAAACGATCTTCCCAACGTCGGTGAAGGTCGGGTAAGGGGTTTATTGCTCATGATTAGGCTGCTTGAGCGCCTCGGCGTTCCCCGGGTGCTGATGCTCGGCTTCCTGGCCGTCGCGATCTTCATGACCGGTGACGGCTTCGAACTCACCTTCCTCTCCAAATTCATGGTGGATCAGGGATTCACCTCATCCCAGGCTTCGCTGTTGGTCACCGTGTACGGTCTGTTCGCCGCGGCGGGCGGATGGTCCGCCGGCATGCTTGCCGAGATGTTCGGTGCCAGACGCGTCATGATGTTCGGCGCATGCTGGTGGATCGGCATCCACCTGCTGTTCCTCGGCGTGGCCATCCCCAGCCGCATCTATCCGCTGATCCTCGGCCTGTACGCCCTGCGCGGCATCGGCTACCCGCTGTTCATCTACAGTTTCGTGGTGCTGATGGCGCAGCACATCTCCCCGTCCAGACTCGCCTCGGCCACCGGATTCTTCTGGACCTGCTTCTCGCTGGGCATCGGCGTGTTCGGCGCATACCTGCCGAGCTTCATCATGCCGGTGTTCGGCGAATACCGCACCTTCTGGTTCGCGCTGCCGTTCTCCATCGTCGGCACGATCATGTGCTTCCTGTTCGTGCCGAAGAACAAGGTCGTCAAAGGCGAAGGGCTGAGCCGTAAGGAACAGCTGAAGGAACTGGCCGAAGGCGCCACCATCCTCGTCACCAACCGCAAGATCCTCATCTGCGCGATTATCCGCATCATCAACAACCTGCTGCTGTACGGCTTCCCCGTCATCATGCCCCTATACCTGTGCACCACGCACAACGGCGGCATCAACATCTTCAAAACCGAGGAATGGATGCGCATCTGGGGCTTCGTATTCGTGGTCACCCTGATCTTCAACACCTTCTGGGGTTGGTTCATGGATCGTTTCGGATGGGTGTGGCCGATGCGCTGGTTCGGTTGCGCGGTGCTCGCCGTCGGATCCGTCGCCTTCTACTACATTCCGCAATGGTTCGGCGCGAACGCGCTGATGATGATTGTCGCCTCGATCATCGTGGGCATCGGCACCTGCGCCTTCTCGTCGCTGCCGACCATCATGACGTTGTACGCCGGTGAAGGCAAACAGGGCGCCGCATTGTCCGCCTACAATCTCGCGGCGGGCCTCACCACGTTCGCCGGTCCCGGCGTCGCCACGATTCTTCTGCCGGTCATCGGGTACGGCGGCGTGTGCTGGACGTATGCGGCGTTGTATGTGCTGGCATTCGTGCTGACGTTGTTCATCCGGCCGCGGCAGCCCGGATTCGACGAGCATGGCCATCGGATCGCTAAGGCAAAGAACGGAACGGCGCCGCAAGACGATGCGGTGCCGGCGGTCAACACGGTATCAGAGGAGAGCATCGGCGTCGGTGTTGCCGCAGCCGAAGCCGTCTAGACTTAATCGCAATCCAATCGTCAACGACGTTGATATGAACCATCATCCATCAACCAATGCAAAGGAGATCATCATGACCAAACCCATGTCCGCCTTCACCACCGATCTGCAGCATTCCGGCATGATCGCCAGGGATCTGGACGAAACCATCGCGTTCTACACGGAAAAGCTCGGATTTGAACTCGCCGGACTGTTCCATAACGGCGACAACCGTTGCGCGTTCCTGCGCTACGGGCATCTGACCATCGAAACCTGGGAGGGTGAGCCGGCACCCGGCGTCACCGGCGCCATCAACCACTGGGCGTTCGACACCCCGGATATCGAGGCCGCGTTCGCCAACGCCAAGAAGCTCGGTCTGGAGTTCAAGGACACCGAGATTCAGCACATCGACAGCTTCTGGGAGCATGGCATCCGCTACTTCAACGTGTACGGTCCCAATGACGAGACCATCGAATTCTGCCAGATCGTGTGATAACCGGATCCGCAATGGCGGGAAGGGCCGCTGCCCCACCTGATTCCAAGGTAGGGCAGCGGCCCTTCCCGTATCGTGTTCACCTTCGGGGCAGTGGCCTCATGCGTCCGCAGATGCCGTCCACGTAGTCGCGCACGAAACGCAGCGCGGCGCCGATGGTGTTCTGATCCTCGATGCAGATGCTTTTCTTCAGTGTGAAGTCGGTCGTGAACGGGCTGAGCGACTCCGCGCGATGCTTGAGTTCGGTCAGCATGTCGTCGTCCAGATATTGCGCGGCTTCGCCACCGATGATCACGTCGCCCGCGATCACCGAACGGATGTTGACGATCGCCTGCGCCACGTACCCCATCCATTCGTCGAAACGCTTACGATGCCCGCGTTCGCCTTGGCTCAGCACCGAGAAGAAACCGGGCATGCCTTCGCCGTCCTCCAGCAGGGCTTCCGGCGAGCAGTACGGGTCCATGCATCCACGCTGCCCGCAATAGCAGGGTTTTCCGCCGGGCACCAGGCACATGTGCTCCACGGTGCCGTTGGACAGGTTCGGCCCTTGGTAGAGCGTTCCATGGGCGATCACCGCACCGCCCGGGTGCCGTTCCAGATAGATGCAGACGGCGTCGCTGATGCTGGGGTCGAACCAGAGCTCGGCCATGGCCGAAGCGTCCGAGTCGTGGATCATGAGCGCCGGGAATTCGATGTGCCGGGTGAGTTTCTCCAGCGTCAGACCGGTATTGCCGACGATCTGCCCGAAGGTGATCGCGCTGCCGTCCGGGGAGACTATGCCTTGGATGGAGAAGGCGATGCCGAGCACCTGGCTTCCCGAACGCACCACACGCCCCGCGAATTCGGTGACGAAATCGCCGACCATATCGTAGTAGTCGCTGGTGTTGCGGTAGGAGACGCGCTTGCGTTTGCGGGCGATCACCTCGCCGTACAGGTCCACCGCCACCAGCGTGACGCCGTCCGCGCGCATCCTCACGCCGATCGCCGCATGCGATTTCGCGGCGAACACGTGGGTCTGCGCCTTGCGTCCGCCGGTCGATTCCGTCGGCTCGCCTCGTCCGACCAGTCCCTCATCCTCAAGGTCACGCAGATTGGCGGTGATGGTGGGCAGGCTCAGCCCGAGGGTCATCTGCAGATGCTGCTTGGTGGACGGGCCATGCCGGTACAGATGGTCGATTATCGCCTGACGGTTGGCCTGTTTGACCGCTGTGGATGGCATGGGCTTCATGACGTATCCTTTCCGTTTCGCGCGTCGTTGCCTATGTAAGGCCCCTCATTACTTTAGCAAAAGACTTTTTGAAATGTTGCCCTGTCTCGCGTGTTAAAAAAGTATCACAACGAGGTGGTTGGGCACCAAAACACCCGGTTTTCCAGCATGAGAATGGTATTACGCCCAAGGAGGAGCGGACAGACACAACAGACAACGAAGTGCTGGGAAACGAGGAAACATGTCCATAGGATTGCCAAGGAAACTGTTGGCGGGATTCATTGCCATCGCCGTGTTCATGACCGGTGATGGCTTCGAACTCACCTTCCTGTCCAAATACATTGTCGATCAGGGATTCAGCTCATCTCAGGCCTCGCTGATGTTCACCATGTACGGGCTCATGGCCGCGGTCGCAGGCTGGGCGTCTGGCGTGCTCGCCGAGATGTTCGGCGCCAAGCGCATCATGCTCATCGGCGCGATCTCGTGGATCTGCCTGCATCTGGTGTTCCTGACCATGGCATTGCCGTCCGGTTCCTATGCGTTGATGCTCGCGGTGTACGCGATGCGAGGCGTGGGATATCCGTTGTTCATCTACAGCTTCGTGGTCCTGATCTCGCAGACCGTCGATCCGGGCAAGCTCGCCACGGCGATGGGCTGGTTCTGGACGTCCTATTCCTTCGGCATCGGCGTGTTCGGCGCATACCTGCCGAGTTTCACCATCGGATGGGTCGGGGAATACGGCAGCTTGTGGCTGTCCCTGCCGTTCGCGGTTGCCGGTCTGCTGATCTGCCTTGCCCTGGTGCCGTCGACCCGCAACGAGAAGACGGAAGGGATGAGCGCCAAGGAGAAATTCCATGAGCTGAGCCGCGGCGCCACCATCCTCGTGGAGAACCGGCAGATCGCCCTCGCGGCGGTGGTCCGTGTGATCTGCAATCTCACGCTGTACGGATTCCCGGTCATCATGCCGCTGTATCTCGCCACCCATACCAATGGCGGCGGCGCATGGTTCGAAGTCTCGCAGTGGAGCCAGATCTGGGGATTCCAGTTCGTCGTCACCGTGTTCGGCAACGTGTTCTGGGGTCGTATGGGCGACCGTTACGGATGGATGCGGCAGATGCGCTGGTTCGGATGCTGGGGGTGCGTGCTCGGCACGCTGGGCATGTATTACATTCCCCGCTTCTTCGGCGGCAATATGGCGCTGATGTGCGCCGACGCGATTGTGCTCGGTCTGGGTATCTCCGCCTTCGTACCGATGGGGGCCATATTCCCGGCCCTCGCCCCGGAGCATAAGGGCGCGGCGATTTCCGCACACAATCTCGCCTCCGGCTTGACCACGTTCTTCGGCCCGCTGATCGCCACGGTTCTCATCTCCACCGTCGGTTATAGCGGCGTGTGCTGGGCCTATGCCGGGCTCTATGCGGTCGGTTCGCTGATCACGGTGTTCATCCGGCCGAAGCAGCCCGGGTTCGATGAACGCGGGCGGCGACTGAAGGGCAAAGGCGCCACGGTCCTGGAATCCCGGAAGCCTCTGGAGTCGAGCGGCGAATTGGCGCAGCCCGAACCGGAATGTCGGGGGTAGGTCGTCGCTCGACGGTGAGAGCCCACTCGTCGGTGTCATCGGCCATGGTGCCGTGGCCCGCCGGCAATCGAATATGTAACCAAACAACCAAACAAACAGAAGGAGTACATCATGAAGGCAGTCGTTCTTGAGAAGAAGGGCGTCATCAACGTGCGTGAGGTGCCGGACACCCCGGCTCCGGCGGCGGGGGAGCTCACCATCGCCCCGCATACCGTGGGGGTGTGCGGATCCGATCTGCACTATTACACGCATGGGCGTGTGGGCAAATACGTGGTCGAACAGCCGATGATCCTGGGGCATGAGGCTTCCGGTACCGTCGTCGCGGTCGGCTCAGGCGTCGAAGGCTTCGAAGTCGGCGATCGCGTGGCCATGGAACCCGGCATTCCGGACATGAATTCCCGTGCCAGCAAACTCGGCATGTACAACGTCGATCCGGCCGTGCGTTTCTTCGCCACCCCGCCGGTGGATGGCTGCCTGTGCGAGACGGTCAACCATCCCGCGGCGTTCACCTACAAGCTTCCGGACAATGTGAGCTATGGCGAGGGAGCGCTGCTCGAACCCACCGCCGTCGGCATGTGGGCCGCCACCAAGGCCGGCATCAAACCCGGCGACGTGTGCGTGGTGACCGGCTCCGGCACGGTGGGCATGCTCACCGCCTCCTGCGCGCTTGCCGGTGGCGCATCCAAGGTGATCGTCTCCGACGTTTCCAGCATCAAACTCGACATCATCGGCAAGATTCCGGGAATCGTGCCGGTGGATCTCACCAAGGAGGATCTCGTTGAACGCGTGCGTGAGGAAACCGGAGGCTGGGGAGCCGACGTGATCTTCGAATGCTCGGGTGCCCCCAAAGCCTACGAGACCTTCTTCAAGCTCGTCGCGCCGGGCGGCACCGCCGTCCTCGTCGGCATCCCGGTCGATCCCGTGAGCATCGACATCACCGAGCTGCAGGCGACCGAGGTGCGCATCGAGAATGTGTTCCGTTACGCGAACGTCTACCAGAAGGCCATTGACCTGGTCGCCAGCGGTAAACTGAACCTCAAGCCGTTCATCACCGACACCTATGCGATGGCCGATGCCAAGGCCGCCTTCGACCGTATGGATGAGGGACGTCCCGGCGATATCAAGTTGCAGATTACCGTGGATCGCGACTGAGCCGGGTATGGTTCGGCCCATCCGGTGGGATGGGCCGGGCCGTTCCGCCGGTGATACCAGGGCAAGCGAAGGGGGCTTCGATGAATGCCGATATCATGTTCGCCGACCGTCGTCGGACCGTCGTGGAATCGGGCTCTGGGGCGTTGGAGGTCATCGTTCCCGATGCCGATGCAGCGGTGCGATGGGCAAGCCACGGGTATCCGAATTCACTGGCCAAGTGGCATCATCATCCGCAGATCGAGTTCCATCTCATCCGTGAGGGTTCTGGGCTGATGATGGTGGGTGATTGCGTGGTCCCCTGCCGCGCCGGGCATGTCGCCTTGATTGGTTCGAATCTTCCGCATAACTGGGTTTCCGATGTGAAGCCGGGGGAGCGGTTGGCCCGACGTGACGTGCTGTGCCATGTGCGTCCCCAGACCGTGAAGGCGTTGATGGCGTGTTTTCCGGAAACCGCCCGGTTCAATCTGGTACTGCGCCGTGCCGCGCGTGCGATGGTGCTGTCCGGGGAGTCGGCCCAGGCTGCCGGAGCGTTGCTGGAGGGGATGGGCGACCATGATCCCGCGCGTCGTGTGGCCGACCTGATCGAGCTGTTCGGCGTATTCGCCGACGCTCCGGAGACCGAGGCACACACGGTGGTGACGCCGGGGTATGATCTCGAGCTCAGCTCCGACACCGAACGCACGGTGAACGAGGCCATCGCCTATGTCACGGAGAACCTGGCCGGGGAGATATCGCTGGAGGAGGCGGCCCGTCTGGTGTCGATGAGCCCTTCGGCGTTTTCCCGTTTCTTCAAGCGGGCGGCCGGCATCGGATTCTCGGATTTCGTGCGACGGCTGCGTATCGGCAGGGCCAAACGTCTGCTGGCCACAACGGATCGCGCGGTGGCCAGGATCCGGGAGGAATGCGGGTACGACAATGCGTCGAATTTCAACCGGCGCTTTCTGGACGAGACGGGAACGACGCCGTCGACGTATCGAAAGGCTCATCGGAAGGCGGGGCGGAAACCCAGTGATAACGCCGATTGGTGATTTCGCCGATGGGCGGTCACACGACAAGCCCACTAAAATAAAATGATTTTGTAGAAGTTGTCTAACAAGGCAGACTTGAATACGTGAGTTTTAAAAAACGGCTTTTAGAAATAGGGGTGATGCAATGTTCATTTGATATATAAAATGAACAAAAGGTTACAATTAGGAGAGAGTGAACAGAGTTTTGTGCAAAAATAATCCTTGTTTGAACATTAAGCACACGGAATATAACACGAAACGCACAACTCGCTTAAGGGATGAAAAGATGCAATGGGTCATGTATATTGTGATGCAGGTCACAGGCGATTCAGTGTCATGAAGCGTCGTGACGTGACTGTTGCACAACGGCAATCAGCAATAAGGAATAACGCACCACGTTCCAGATCTCTATTAGAGGAGGATCCTACAGTGGCAGAAACTAAGAACAGCGCAACGAAGCCGACTCCGGAAGAAAAGCTTGCCGCAGCCGAAGCTGAAGTGGACGCACTCGTAGCCAAGGGCCAGCAGGCTCTCGTCGAATTCGAAAAGCTCGACCAGAAGCAGGTCGACCACATCGTCGCCAAGGCCTCCGTGGCGGCGCTGAACAAGCATCTCGTGCTCGCCAAAATGGCCGTCGACGAAACGCACCGTGGCCTGGTGGAAGACAAGGCGACCAAGAACATCTTCGCCTGCGAGCACATCACCAACTACCTGGCTGGTCAGAAGACCGTCGGCATCATCCGCGAAGATGACGTGCTCGGCATCGATGAAGTTGCCGAACCGGTCGGCGTGGTCGCCGGCGTCACCCCGGTCACCAACCCGACCTCCACCGCCATCTTCAAGTCCCTGATCGCATTGAAGACCCGCTGCCCGATCATCTTCGGCTTCCACCCCGGCGCCCAGAACTGTTCCGTCGCAGCAGCCAAGATCGTGCGCGACGCTGCCATCGAGGCGGGCGCCCCCGAGAACTGCATCCAGTGGATCGAGCACCCCTCCATCGAGGCGACCGGCGCACTGATGAAGCACGACGGCATCGCCACCATCCTCGCGACCGGCGGTCCGGGCATGGTCAAGGCCGCATACTCCTCCGGCAAGCCCGCCTTGGGCGTGGGCGCCGGCAACGCGCCGGCCTACGTCGACAAGGACGTGGACATCGTGCGCGCCGCCAACGATCTGGTGCTCTCCAAGCACTTCGATTATGGCATGATCTGTGCCACCGAGCAGGCCATCATCGCCCACAAGGACGTCTACGCCCCGCTCATCAAGGAACTCAAGCTGCGCAAGGCCTACTTCGTCAATGCCGAAGAGAAGGCCAAGCTCGAGAAGTACATGTTCGGCTGCGTGGCCGGTTCCGGTGAAAAGCCGGTGCTGAACTCCGTGGTGCCGGGCAAGTCCCCGCAGTTCATCGCCAAGGCCGCCGGCTTCGACATTCCTGAGGATGCCACCATCCTCGCCGCGGAGTGCAAGGAAGTCTCTGACGATGAGCCGCTGACCCACGAGAAGCTCGCTCCGGTGCAGGCCGTCCTCAAGGCCGATAACAAGGAGCAGGCCTTCGAGATGTGCGAGAAGATGCTCAAGCTGGGTGCCGGCCACACCGCCGCCATCCACACCAACAACCAGGAGCTCGTGCGCGAGTACGGTGTTCGTATGCACGCCTGCCGCATCATCTGGAACCAGCCTTCCTCTCTCGGCGGCATCGGTGATATCTACAACGCCATCGCCCCGTCCCTGACCCTCGGCTGCGGCTCCTACGGCGGCAACTCGGTTTCCGGCAACGTGCAGGCCGTGAACCTCGTCAACATCAAGCGCATTGCTCGGAGGAACAACAACATGCAGTGGTTCAAGATCCCGGCCAAGACCTACTTCGAGCCGAACGCCATCAAGTACCTGCGCGACATGTACGGCATCGAGAAGGCCGTCATCGTCTGCGATAAGGTCATGGAGCAGCTCGGCATCGTCGACAAGATCATCGACCAGCTGCGTGCCCGTTCCAACCGCGTGACCTTCCGCATCATCGACTACGTCGAGCCGGAGCCCTCCGTCGAGACCGTCGAAAAGGGTGCGGCCATGATGCGCGACGAGTTCGAGCCGGACACGATCATCGCGGTCGGCGGCGGCTCCCCGATGGACGCCTCCAAGATCATGTGGCTGCTCTACGAGCACCCGGAAATCGCCTTCTCCGATGTGCGCGAGAAGTTCTTCGATATCCGTAAGCGCGCCTTCAAGATTCCGCCGCTGGGCAAGAAGGCCAAGCTGGTGTGCATCCCGACTTCCTCCGGCACCGGTTCCGAAGTCACGCCGTTCGCTGTGATCACCGACCACAAGACCGGCTACAAGTACCCGATCACCGACTACGCCCTGACCCCGTCCGTGGCCATCGTGGATCCGGTGCTGGCCCGCACCCAGCCGCGCAAGCTGGCCTCCGACGCTGGCTTCGACGCCCTGACCCACTCGATGGAAGCCTACGTGTCCGTGTACGCGAACGACTTCACCGACGGCATGGCGCTGCACGCTGCCAAGCTCATCTGGGACAACCTGGCTGAGTCCGTCAACGGCGAGCCCGGCCTGGCCAAGACCGACGCCCAGGAGAAGATGCACAACGCCGCCACCATGGCCGGCATGGCGTTCGGCTCCGCGTTCCTTGGCATGTGCCACGGCATGGCCCACACCATCGGTGCTCTGTGCCACATCGCCCACGGCCGTACCAACTCCATCCTGCTGCCGTATGTGATTCGTTACAACGGCCAGATTCCTGAGGAGCCCACCTCTTGGCCGAAGTACAACAAGTACGTCGCTCCGGAGCGCTACCAGGACATCGCCCGCAATCTCGGCATCGACACCGGCAAGACCCCGGCCGAAGCCGTGGAGAACCTAGCTAAGGCCGTCGAGGATTACCGCGACAACAAGCTCGGCATGAACAAGAGCTTCCAGGATTGCGGCGTGGATGAGGATTACTTCTGGTCCGTGCTTGATCAGATCGGCATGCGTGCCTACGAGGATCAGTGCACCCCGGCTAACCCGCGCATCCCGCTGATCAACGACATGAAGGACATCGCCGTCGGTGCCTACTACGGCGTCTCCCAGGAGGAAGGCCACAAGCTGCGCATCGAGCGCGAAGGCGAGGCCGCCACTGAGGAAGCCTCCGAGCGCTGATTGCAAGAGTCTAATGGCCATGTGCCATTAGCGATATGAGACCAAACGGTTTCATGACCGCGTAACAGGAGTCCGACCCCATTCCGGGGCCGGGCTCTTTGCCATATGTTGTGTATTTTGCTATGTGATGGAAAGCCTTTGGGGTGCCACCGCGACGTGTATTTCCCACCGCGCGGTGGAGGCCCTATGCATAGGCGGCATTACATCAACACCGCCGCAAGAATGCAGCCAAAAGCAATAAGACTGGCGAATGCTTCGGTAATACCAGTTACCACAGGTTTCATGGTTCGGTACCGAGCGGCCACAGGCAGGGCGATGGCACGGGCCATTAGCAGCACGCTCATTGTTATGAGGAACGGATTATGCCCTGCCACTATGGTCAGCGCCACCAACGTCACATGCCATACCCACGATGCTGCCACGTACGAACGCTTCCCACGTTCTCGAATCATGGTTTTGACCACCAATACCGAGCCGTATTGGATGAGTGCGAACAGCGCAGTGGCAATCAGCCCGTTCATGGGCAAAGAACCAGCGGGCCACCAGGCACGGGGTTCAAATATCTGGCTGAATCCCGGCATATTCCGAATCATGGCACGTGCGGCGTCTGTATCGGTTCCGCACGAGGCTTGCGCCGCGTTGAGAGGGATAGCACATGCCGTCTTGGCAGCGCTGCCGAATGACGCGATTACCGTGGCCATCGTCGACGCGGCAATCACCGATACCGCATTGCCCCACAGCGAGCGCTCCTTCCTCAACCACGAGGACAGCATTGATAGCGCGACCAGCACTATATATAAAGGAGCCCAGCGCAGTATGCCGGTATGCGTAATCAGGAATGGCAGGCCAATTACGGTAAGTGCCACGGTATAGGCAATCATCGGTGGCAGATAGCGGTGCGAGAAGTGTGCCTTGAACCAGTGCGCAGCGCTGAACTGCACGCAATAGCACAAAGCCCAAATCGCCAATAGCCAGAGCGTATCAAGATTAGGACCACCGATAATGAAGCCTGCCGCTGCGGGCAGCATAACCATCACCCATGCGCCGGGCTGATTGTCAAACCAATCACGTTTGCGGGTCGTGCGTTGTGCCGTCATAGCTGGCAATAGTATCGTAGCTGCCGGTTCTAGGTAAGAGCAATGTGAGACTAATAACGTGTTAACCGACTACCGGCAGTGTGGGAATCCGATTTCAGGCGTGCGCGCGGTATGCGCGGTTATCCGAAGAATATGAGTTGGATTCGCGCTGTTCTTGCGGAAATCATTTGCGATACGAGTAAATGCCGCAGGCTGTGGGGGCAGCCGAGCCTATTGGCTTGGCAATCATTCGCAATGCAAGTCAATGCCGCCGGCCACGGGGAGTGGGGAACATTCGTTTCGTCCCAGAAAGTGCCGAGGGCCAATGCCGCCAGCTATGGGGGAGTGGGCTTGGACTATTGGCCGGGCAATCATTCGTTGTGTGGACGAATGTCGCCTTCGGCACTGGAGATGGCCTCAGCAATCGGATCCTGACTGAAATCATGATTGCGGTATCCGGGATCATCCACCGGCAGATGCTGTACTAGGGTGTCGAATACCTGACTGTAGATTTTGCCTCGTTGGAGTACCGCATCAAGCACATGCCCGCCGAACGTGTGGTCGTCGGACAAAAAATGCTCATGGAATCCGGCCACGGCAGCACCATGAAACATCACAGGGGAGAAGTATCCGAGCATGGTGCCTTTGACATCGTGGCGCAGGAACACGGCCTGTCGATCGGCCACTTCCACCAACGTGGGGTAGGGTGCCTGTTGCTTGATGACCGCGCGGGTCTTGATGAAACTGAACGTGCCGCGCACCACCACCGAGAAGAAGGTGTTCGCGCGACCGTTGGCCTCAACGATTTTCTTGTTCAGTTCCTCAAGACCAATATCTTCGCGTTCGCACTGATACTGGAATGCCGCCCTATGGCTGTTGGCAAATGGCATCGTGAAATCATCTGGCACGCGCTCGGCCACACCGGATTGGCCGACCTTATATGCGACCCCATCCAAGATAATGAGCTCGCCGTCGAGCCCTTCGCCGGTGCCGATACCCGTATCGCCGTGCTTGAGCAGCTCGCCGATGGTGGTGGTGCCTTCCAGCAGGCCTGGTACCAGTAGGGCCAGGGTGCCATGTTGGTACAGCACGTTTGCGCCATGTTCGTGAATGGGTTTGATGTTTTTTGCCAGTGATTGTGTCACGTCGCTTAGCGTAACGCCCAGTGCTGTACGTCACAATCCGAACGTTCATATTTGGTGCGTGATTTATGACACGTGTGTACGAGCAGACGATTCCCGGTTTCTGCAATTGGCTGTTCACCCGTAATCGCCAACCTATTCGTATCGAGTCAAGTAATCTTTTTGATGGTTTATGAGAGTATGGTCGGCGCGAGCACGCGACACGCGCGGATTCCAGTGTCCCGCCTCGATGGTTGAATAAACAAGTTGCCTGATTTGGGCTCGCAAATTGGAATTGAAAAAGCGAGCGCGGGCCGGGAACCACTTCTTGTAGGTGGCAAACGGAGACTGCGCACTGATGTCGGATGACCGCCAGAGGACGTATGTCCAAGGGAGGCCATGCGCGCCGGTGCCCTGAAGAAGCAGGTTGGTAAACAGTACAACGAACATCGCTAGAAAGGGCGGACGGCAATGGCGGGACAGAAAATCCGCATCAGGCTTAAGTCCTATGACCATGAGGTCATCGACCAATCGGCGAAGAAAATCGTCGAAACGGTGACGAACGCGGGCGCAACTGTAGTTGGCCCCGTTCCGCTGCCGACCGAGAAGAACGTCTTCTGTGTTATCCGTTCTCCTCACAAGTACAAGGATTCTCGCGAGCACTTCGAGATGCGCACTCACAAGCGCCTCATCGACATCGTGGACCCGACCCCCAAGGCCGTGGACTCCCTGATGCACATCGATTTGCCTGCGGATGTCAACATCGAAATCAAGCTGTAAGGGAGGAGGAAGCATTATGTCTAATCGCAAGGCTCTGCTGGGCAAGAAGCTCGGCATGTCCCAGGTGTGGGACGAGAACGGCTTCTTCGTGCCCGTTACTCTTGTCGACGTGTCCACCAATGTGGTGACTGCCGTGAAGACCGAGGAATCCGACGGCTACAAGGCTGTCCAGCTCGGCTACGGCGCCATCGACCCGACCAAGGTGACCAAGCCGCTGGCTGGCCACTTTGCCAAGGCTGGTGTCACCCCGCGTCGCCACCTCGTTGAGGTGCGCACCGACGACGTCGATCAGTTCGAGGCTGGCCAGGAACTGGCCGCCGACCTGTTCGAAGAGGGCACTGAGGTCGACGTGACCGGCACTACCAAGGGTAAGGGCTTCGCCGGCACTATCAAGCGTTGGGGCTTCAAGTCCTACCGCCGTACTCACGGCTCTCATAAGAACGAGCGCCGTCCTGGCTCTGTGGGCGCATGCGCCACTCCGAGCCGTATTCTCAAGGGCAAGCGTATGGCCGGCCGCATGGGTCATGTGACCGCCACTACCCAGAACCTGACCGTCGTCTCCGCTGATGTCGAGAACGGCATCATCGCCATCAAGGGCGCCATTCCTGGCCCCAAGGGCGGCATCGTTCTCGTCCGTTCGGCTGTGAAGGGAGCCTGATAAACCATGGCAAACGTTACTCTGAACGTCACTGACGCCAAGGGCCAGGCCGCCGGTACCGTCGAGGCTCCGGTTGAACTCTTCGGTGTTTCCGCTGAAGACGTCAAGGCTCACATCCCGCTGATTCACCAGGTTGTTACCGCTCAGCTCGCTGCTGCCCGTCAGGGCACCCACGCCACCAAGACTCGTGGCATGGTTTCCGGCGGCGGCAAGAAGCCGTGGAAGCAGAAGGGCACCGGTCGTGCTCGTCAGGGCTCCATCCGCGCTCCGCAGTGGTACCACGGTGGTGTCGTGTTCGGCCCGCAGCCGCGCGACTACTCCCAGCGCACCCCCAAGAAGATGAAGGCCGCAGCTCTGCGCTATGCCCTGTCTGATCGCGCCAACGCCGGCCGCATCGCCGTCGTGGACTTCGGTATCACCGAGCCGTCCACCAAGGCTGCTGTCGCCGCCCTGAGCCCGATCACCGAGGACAAGTTCACCACGGTCGTCTTCACTCGTGACAACATCAACGAGTGGCTCTCCGTGCGCAACATCCCGACCGTTCACCCGATTTTTGTCGATCAGCTCAACACGTACGACGTGATCACCGCTCAGTACGTGGTCTTCACCAAGGAAGCTTTCGAAGCTTTCGTGGCTGCCAAGACCGAGCCGAAGGAGGCCTGATTTAGATGGTCGCTATTCACAAGCCCGCGCACGACGTGATTTTGAAGCCCGTCGTCTCTGAGAAGAGCTACGCCCTTTCCGACCGTGGCCAGTACACCTTCGTGGTGGCCAAGGACGCGAACAAGGTGCAGATCAAGCAGGCAATTGAAGAGATCTTCAAGGTCAAGGTGACGAACGTCAACACCCTCAACCGCGCTGGCAAGAAGCAGCGCACCCGCACCGGTTTCGGCCAGCGTGCTTCCCAGAAGCGCGCGATCGTGACCGTCGCCGAGGGCCAGACGATCGACATCTTTGGCAACTGAAGGCTAGCCGAGAAAAGTTAAAGGAAGAACTATATTATGGCTATCCGCGTTTACAAGCCGACGTCCGCAGGTCGCCGCAACGCGTCCGTCTCGGATTTCTCCGATCTGACGCGCTCCACGCCTGAGAAGTCGCTGGTTCGCAAGAACTCCAAGACCGGCGGTCGTAACTCTTACGGCCGTATCACCTCCCGTCACCGCGGTGGTGGTCACAAGCGCCAGTACCGTCTCATCGACTTCAAGCGTTGGGACAAGGACGGCGTGCCCGCCAAGGTCGCCGAGATCGAATACGATCCGAACCGTTCCGCCCGTATCGCCCTCCTGCACTTCGCAGATGGCGAGAAGCGCTACATCATCGCGCCGAAGGGTGTTAAGCAGGGCGACGTCATCGAGACTGGTGCTCAGGCTGATATCAAGCCGGGCAACAACCTGCCGCTGAAGAACATCCCGACCGGTACCGTGGTTCACGCGATTGAGCTCCGCCCGCTGGGTGGCGCCAAGATTGCTCGCTCCGCTGGTGCTGCCGTTCAGCTCGTCGCCAAGGATGGCGCTTACGCCCAGCTGCGTATGCCGTCCGGCGAAATCCGTAACGTCGACGCCCGCTGCCGCGCCACCGTTGGTGAGGTCGGCAACGAAGACCACGCCAACGTGCAGCTCGGCAAGGCCGGTCGCGCCCGTTGGATCGGCAAGCGTCCGGTCACCCGTGGTGAGTCCATGAACCCGGTCGATCACCCGCACGGCGGTCGTACCCGCGGTGGTAAGCCGCCGGTTTCTCCGTGGGGCAAGGGCGAAGTTCGTACTCGTCGTCCGAAGAAGGCTTCGAACAAGATGATTGTTCGTCGTCGTCCGTCCGGCAAGAACCGCAAGTAAGGGAGTATCGAGAAGATGACTCGTAGCATCAAGAAGGGCCCCTTCGTCGACGCCCACTTGCAGAAGAAAGTCGACGAGCAGAACGAGAAGGGCACCAAGAACGTCATCAAGACATGGTCCCGTCGTTCGATGATCACCCCTGATTTCATCGGACACACCTTCGCCGTTCACGATGGTCGCAAGCATGTCCCGGTGTTCGTCACCGAGGCCATGGTTGGTCACAAGCTGGGTGAGTTCGCCCCCACGAAGACCTTCAAGGGTCACGTGAAGGACGACAAGAAAGCCCGCCGCTAAGGATAAGGAATAGAACATGGAAGCTAAAGCAATCGCTCGTCACGTCCGCGTGACGCCGCGCAAGGCTCGCCGCATGGTCGACCTCATCCGCGGCAAGAAGGCCACCGACGCCGTCACCATTTTGAAGTTCGCCCCTCAGGCTGCGGCCCTTCCGGTCCGCAAGACCCTGGAGAGCGCCATTGCCAACGCCCGCGTGAAGGCCGACAAGGCCGGCGAGCCGTTCCGCGAGAACGACCTGTTTATCAAGGAGACCTTCGTTGACGAAGGTGTGACCCTTAAGCGCTTCCGCGCTCGTGCCCAGGGCCGCGCCGCTCGTATCAACAAGCGCACCTCCCACATCACGGTCGTTGTTGCTACCAAGGAAGGAGCCCGCTAAAGATGGGTCAGAAGATCAATCCGTTTGGCTACCGCCTGGGCATCACCGAGAATCACCGTTCCAAGTGGTTCTCTGACTCCAACAAGGCCGGCGAACGCTACCGCGACTTCGTTCTCGAGGACGATCAGATCCGTAAGGAAATGAGCAAGGATCTCGAGCGCGCAGGCGTGTCCCGCATCGTCATCGAGCGCACCCGTGACCGTGTCCGCGTGGACATTCACACCGCCCGTCCGGGCATTGTGATCGGTCGTCGTGGCGCCGAGGCTGAGCGCGTTCGCGCCAAGCTGGAGAAGTTGACCGGCAAGCAGGTTCAGCTCAACATCTTCGAAGTCAAGAACGCCGCGCTGGACGCCCAGCTCGTCGCTCAGGGCATCGCCGAGCAGTTGACCAACCGCGTCACCTTCCGTCGTGCCATGCGCAAGGCTCAGCAGGACGCCATGCACGCTGGTGCCAAGGGTATCCGCATCAAGCTCTCCGGCCGCCTCGGCGGTGCGGAAATGAGCCGTTCCGAGTTCTATCGCGAGGGCCGCGTTCCGCTGCAGACCCTCCGTGCCCTCATCGATTACGGCTTCTTCGAGGCCAAGACCACCTACGGCCGCATCGGCGTCAAGGTGTGGATCTACAAGGGCGATATGACCGAATCCGAGTTCGAAGAGCAGCAGGCTCAGCAGAACAACCGTCCGGGCCGTCGTGGCGATCGCCGCCCGCGCCGTGGCAACCGTTCCGCCGCTCAGCAGAATGCTCAGGCCCCCAAGGCCGAGGCTCCTGCCGAGGCCACTGCCGCTGCAGAAACGAAGGAGTGAGCAAGAATGCTTATCCCCAAGAGGACTAAGTACCGCAAGCAGCACCGCCCCGTGCGTTCTGGCATGTCCAAGGGCGGCAACGAGATCAACTTCGGTGATTTCGGCATCCAGGCTCTTGCCCCGGCCTACGTGACCAACCGTCAGATCGAGGCCGCACGTATCGCCATGACTCGCTACATCAAGCGTGGTGGCCGCGTGTGGATCACGATCTTCCCGGATCGTCCGTTGACCAAGCACCCGCTCGGCGCCCGAATGGGTTCCGGTAAGGGCGCCCCGGAGTTCTGGATCGCGAACGTCCGCCCTGGTCGCGTGATGTTCGAGATCGGTGGTGTGTCTGAGGACGTCGCTCGCGAAGCCCTCCGTCGTGCTATCGACAAGCTCCCGATGAAGTGCCGCATTATCGCACGTGAAGGTGGTGATATCTGATGGCAGTCGGTACCGCTGATTACTCCATCAAGAATCTCAACGAGAAGACCAACGCGGAAATCGAAGGCTTCCTCAAGAAGTCCAAGGAAGAGCTGTTCAACCTGCGCTTCCAGCACGCCACTGGTCAGCTCGAGAACACCGCCCGTCTCAAGGCTGTCAAGAGCGACATCGCCCGCATGTACACTGTGCTGCGTGAGCGTGAGCTTGGCATCAGCCAGGAGCCGGCCGCTACCGAATCCAAGGAGAAGTGATTATGGCTGAAGAGCGTAACTTCCGTAAGGTTCGCCGCGGCTACGTCGTGTCCGACAAGATGGACAAGACGATTACCGTCGAGCTCGAGCAGCGTTCGACCCACCCGCTGTATGGCAAGGTCGTTCGTTCCACCAGCAAGGTCAAGGCCCATGATGAACACAACGACGCCCACATTGGCGACCTCGTGAGTATTATGGAAACTCGGCCTCTGAGCAAGACCAAGCGCTGGCGTCTCGAATCCATTATCGAGCGCGCCAAGTAAGTAAAGTTCGGCAAGGCTCGCCATTTACCGGGGCACCTCGGAAGACCAAGGTGCCCCGGTAAATGGGGAGAACCAGCTCGGCTAAGGAGAATCAATGATTCAGCAGGAAACGCGGCTTCATGTCGCCGACAACACGGGTGCGAAGGAACTCCTCGCCATCCGCGTGCTCGGCGGATCGAAGCGACGCTATGCCGGCATCGGCGACGTGATCGTCGCCTCCGTCAAGGACGCCATTCCTGGCGGGTCGGTCAAGAAGGGCGACGTGGTGAAGGCCGTTGTCGTCCGTACCGTCAAGGAATCCCGCCGTGCGGATGGTTCCTACATCAAGTTCGACGAGAACGCCGCCGTTATTCTCGGCTCCGGCCGTGAACCGAAGGGCACTCGTATCTTCGGACCGGTTGGTCGTGAACTGCGTGAGCACAAGTTCATGAAGATCGTGTCCCTCGCCCCGGAGGTGATCTGACATGGCAGCCAAGATTAAGAGCGGCGACCTGGTCAAGGTCATTCGCGGCAAGGATCGCGGTAAGGAAGGCACTGTCAAGCAGGTGCTGGACAACGACCGACTGATCGTCGAAGGCGTGCAGATCGTCAAGAAGCACGTGCGCGCCACGCAGCAGGGCCAGCAGGCTGGCATCGTCTCCACTGAGGCTCCGATCCATCGCTCCAACGTGATGGTCATCGACCCGGAGACCAAGCAGCCGACCCGCGTGGGCATCACTGTTAAGGAAGAGGCGCGTGACGGCAAGGTCAAGGCCGTGCGTGTACGCGTCGCCAAGAAGTCCGGAAAGGAGCTGGCATGACCGATACCACTGTCGAAGCGCCGGCCACCCCGCGCTTGAAGGTCAAGTACAACGAGCAGATCATCCCTGAGCTCGAGAAGGAGTTCAAGTACTCCAACCCGATGCAGGTTGCTCGTGTGCAGAAGGTCGTCGTCTCCATGGGCGTCGGTGCCGCAGCTCGCGACTCCAAGCTCATCGAAGGCGCCGTCAAGGATCTCACCCTGATCACCGGCCAGAAGCCGAAGATCACCAAGGCCAAGAAGTCCGTTGCGCAGTTCCACCTGCGTGAAGGCCAGGCCATCGGTGCATACGTCACCCTGCGCGGCGACCGTATGTGGGAGTTCCTGGATCGTCTGCTGACCCTTGCGCTGCCCCGTATCCGCGACTTCCGCGGTATCAACGGTCACCAGTTCGATGGCCAGGGCAACTACAACTTTGGTCTCACCGAGCAGTCCATGTTCCATGAGATCGATCCTGATTCGATCGATCACGTGCGCGGTATGGACATCACTGTGGTGACCTCCACCAAGGACGACACGGAAGCTTACGCGCTCTTGAAGCACCTTGGCTTCCCCTTCAAGGAGAACTGATATGGCAAAAACCGCTCTTAAGAACAAGGCGGCCGGCAAGCCGAAGTTCAAGGTGCGCGCTTACACGCGCTGCCAGGTCTGCGGTCGTCCCCACTCCGTCTACCGCAAGTTCGGCCTGTGCCGCATCTGCCTTCGCGAGAAGGCTCACCGCGGTGAACTGCCCGGCGTTACGAAGTCCAGTTGGTAAACATCGACGCTGAAGGTCCGCGGCCCAATCGCTTCTAGAAGAAGCGTGAGGGCGGCGGAAACCATAGCGAGAAAGGGCAACAAGCCCAAATGACAATGACAGATCCGATCGCAGACATGCTTACGCGTCTGCGTAATGCGAGCGCGGCAAAGCACGAGACCGTGGATATGCCGTACTCCAAGTTCAAGGCGAACATCGCCGAGATCCTGAAGCGCGAAGGCTACATCAAGGACTTCACCGCTAAGGAAGCCAAGGTCGGCCAGACTCTTGAGGTCACCCTCAAGTACGGTCCGAACGGTGAGCGTTCCATTCAGGGCATCAAGCGCATCTCCAAGCCGGGCCTTCGTCGTTATGCGAAGTCCGACTCCCTGCCGATGCCGCTCGGTGGCCTGGGTATCGCCATCATCTCGACTTCCTCGGGACTGCTGACTCAGAAGGAATGCCTCGACCGGGGCATTGGCGGCGAAATTGTCGCCTTCGTGTGGTGAGAAAGGAGAGCTGAAACATGGCATCGCATATTGGTAAGCTCCCCATCGCCATCCCCGCTGGCGTTGAAGTCAAGATTGAAGGTCAGAACTTCTCGGCCAAGGGCGCCAAGGGTTCTGATTCCTACGTGATTCCGGAAGGCATCACCGCTGCCGTTGAGGGCAACGAGATCATCGTTACCCCGGCTGATGACCTGCGTCCGACCCGTGCCAAGCACGGTCTGGCTCGTTCCATCATGGCCGGCATGGTCAAGGGTGTGCACGATGGCTACTCCAAGACTCTTGAGATCGTCGGCACCGGTTACCGCGCCGTCGCCAAGGGTCAGGGCATCGAGTTCTTCCTCGGCTACTCCCACACCATCACCGTCAACCCGCCCGAAGGTATCACCCTCAAGGTGACCGATGCCAACCACGTGGTTGTCGAGGGCATTGACAAGCAGGCTGTGGGCCAGGTCGCCGCCAACATCCGCAAGCTGCGCGCTCCGGAACCCTACAAGGGCAAGGGCGTCAAGTACGCCGATGAGCGCATCCTGCGCAAGGCTGGAAAGGCTGGTAAGTGATATGAGCGTAGCTATTCTCGGAAAAGGCAAGAAGGTTGCTCTCAAGCGCCGTCACGTGCGTATCCGCAAGCGCATCTCCGGTACCGCCGAGCGTCCGCGCCTGGTGGTCACCCGTTCCAACCGTCACATGGTTGCTCAGGTGGTCGACGACACCAAGGGCGTGACTCTCGTGTCCGCCTCCACCCTGCAGGCCGACTTTGCCGGTTTCAAGGGCACCAAGACCGAGGCCGCCAAGAAGGTCGGCGAGCTGATCGCCGATAAGGCCAAGGCTGCCGGCATCACCGAGGTCGTTTTCGACCGCGGTGGCAACAAGTACACCGGTCGCGTCGCAGCCGTTGCTGATGGCGCCCGCGAGGGAGGTCTTGCACTGTGAGCGACAACGAAACTAAGGAAACCCAAGTGGCTGAAGAAACTCAGAACACTGTGGCGACCGAATCCAACAACGAGGACCGCAAGGGTCGTCGTGGCCAGCGCGGTGAAGGCCGTCGTGGCGAGCGTCGTAACCGTCGTGAGGAAAACCGCGGCGACGAACTGCTCGATCGCGTGGTGACCATCAACCGTGTGTCCAAGACCCACAAGGGTGGTCGTACCTTCAGCTTCGCTGCTCTCGTGGTAGTGGGCGACGGTAACGGCACCGTGGGTGTCGGCTACGGCAAGTCCCGTGAAGTCCCGGCCGCCATCGCCAAGGGCCAGCTGGACGCCAAGAAGCACATGTTCTCTGTGCCTCGCGTCCGTGGCACCATCACCCACCCGGTTCAGGGTCACGACGCCGCCGGCACTGTTCTGCTGCGTCCTGCTGCCCCGGGTACCGGTGTAATCGCCGGTGGCTCCGTGCGCGCCGTCATGGAATGCGCAGGCATCACCGACGTCCTGACCAAGTCGATGGGCTCCGCCACCGCCGTTAACGTGGTGCGCGCTACCGTCGATGCTCTCAAGCAGCTCGAAGAGCCCGAGGAGATCGCCGCCCGTCGTGGTCTGGCCCTCAACGAGGTCGCTCCCGATGCCCTGCTGCGCGCTCGTGCCGCTGGTATCGATGAGGCTCGCAAGGCTCGTGAAGAGGCTGCCAAGAAGGCCGCTGAAGAGAAGGATGGTGAGTGATACTCATGGCTAAGAACCTGAAGATTACCCTGCACCACGGCATCGTGAACCGTACTCCGGCTCAGCGCGCCACCATCAAGACCCTCGGCCTGAACAAGATCGGCAAGACCGTGATCCGCGAGGATACCCCGGCCAACCGTGGTCTGGTGAACGCCGTGCGTCACCTGGTCACCGTCGAGGAGGTTGACTGATTATGGCAGATAACGAAATCCTGCAGATGCACGATTTGAAGCCCGCCCCGGGCGCCAAGAAGGACCGCACCCGCGTGGGTCGCGGTGAAGGCTCCAAGGGCAAGACTTCCGGTCGTGGCGCCAAGGGCCAGACCAAGCGCACTCACGTGCGTCCTGGCTTCGAAGGTGGCCAGCTGCCGCTGTACATGCGCCTGCCGAAGCTCCGTGGCTTCAAGAACCCGTTCCGTGTGGAGTTCCAGGTGGTCAACATTGCTCGTCTCGTTGAGGTCTTCCCTCAGGGCGGCGAAGTGACTGCCGAGGATCTGGTTGCCAAGGGCGTCGTCCGTGGCAACGCTCCGGTCAAGGTTCTGGGCGAAGGCGAAACCACCGTGGCATTCACCCTCAAGGGTGTCAAGGCCTCGGCTTCCGCCAAGTCCAAGATCGAAGCTGCCGGCGGCTCCGTCGTTGAGGACTGATTAGTCCGCGCGAAACGCTGAATATAGCTCTGTGCCCCCGTCCGCCTATCTGGTGGTCGGGGGCACTGCTATCACTATGACCTATCGAGATCATTGATGGCGTTCCACGTGCAGTGATGCGGTCTCAGCATCAAGTCCTACATTCGCTGGCGCCGATACAATACCCCGATTTTCAGGGAGATGCGTTGTCCATAAAGTCATATTCAGTAAGCATTGACGAGACGCACAGTTGTCTGAAGTAGGCACGTTAGACTATGCTCGTTCGATAGTTTGTGTATTTCGCGCGTCGAGTACGCGCTAGTGGGAGGAAACCCAGGTGAGGACACTAATCCAGGCCCTGAAGACCAAAGAGCTGAGGAAGAAGATTCTCTTCGTCCTGTTCATCATCATCGTCTACCGCATCGGTTCGTTTATTCCGACGCCGGGCGTGGACTACAACGTGGTGAACAAGTGCATGGCCACCATTGGTAGCGCCTCACAGGAGAACTTCATCGGATTGGTGAACCTTTTCTCTGGTGGTGCTATGCTTCAGCTGTCCATCTTCGCGCTGGGCGTCATGCCGTACATCACCGCATCCATCGTTGTGCAGCTGCTGCGTGTGGTTATTCCGCGCTTCGAGGCCCTGCACAAGGAGGGTCAGTCCGGTGAGGCCAAGCTCACCCAGTACACCCGTTACCTGACCATTGGTTTGGCTGTACTCCAGTCCACCACCATTTTGGTCACCGCTCGCTCCGGCGCCCTGTTCAACTACAAGTGTGACCAGGTCATTCCGGACGGCTCCGTGTGGAACCTCGTGGTCATGGTGCTGATCATGACCGGCGGCACCGGCCTGATCATGTGGATGGCCGAGCTTGTGACCGACAAGGGCATCGGCCAGGGCATGTCCATCTTGATCTTCATGTCCATATGCTCCGGCTTCCTGCCGCAGCTGTGGGAGATTGGCTACGGCACCAACGGCACTGATGGCGATTGGCTGAAGTTCGGCATCGTTGTGGGCGTGCTCGTGGTCATCCTCATCTTCGTTGACTTCGTGGAACTGTGCCAGCGCCGCGTGCCGGTGCAGTACACCCGACGCATGATTGGCCGCAAGATGTACGGTGGCTCCTCCACCTACCTGCCGCTTAAGATCAATATGTCCGGCGTTATTCCGCCCATCTTCGCCTCCTCGATTCTGGCCATCCCGACCCTGATCGCCCAGTTCGGCAAGTCCGACCAGTCTTGGGTCAAGTGGATCAACAACAATCTCGCGAACACCACTTCGGTGTGGTACATCGCGCTGTATGCCCTGATGATTGTGTTCTTCTGCTTCTTCTACACCTCGATCACGTTCAACCCGGACGAGACCGCAGACAACATGAAGCAGTACGGCGGCTTCATCCCCGGCATCCGCGCCGGCAACGCCACCAGCCGCTACCTGACCTACGTGATGAACCGACTCAACACCGTCGGTGCCGTCTACCTGCTGTTCGTGGCCCTGATTCCGACCGTGCTCATCATGGCCCTCGGACTCAATGCCAAGCTGCCGTTCGGTGGTACCACCATCCTGATTATCGCCGGCGTCGGCCTTGACACCCTGCGTCAGGCCAAGGCCCAGACCGAGCAGTTCCAGTACACCGGCTTCCTGCTCGAGAACGTGGATCATAAGGAAGGCTGACGCCCGCTCAGCAGGCGTCAGCGCGAGGAAGGAGACAGCCCTGTGGGCTGTCGACTGACGGAGCAATCCGTTTCCTCCCACATATAACTCAATGGTTCCCTTAACAAGGGAACCAAAGCCGTATTAATTTCCAACATAAAAGGAGACCACCATGCGTCTGCTCATCATGGGACCTCAAGGCGTGGGCAAAGGCACCCAGGCTGCGCTGCTCGCTGAGCACTTCAACATCCCCACCATCTCCACCGGCGATATCTTCCGCTACAACATCAAGAACAAGACCGAACTCGGTCTTGAAGCGATGAGCTACACCGATAAGGGCGAGCTGGTTCCGGATTCCCTGACCAACAAGATCGTCAAGGATCGTCTGGCCAAGGAAGACTGTGCCAACGGCTGGATTCTTGATGGCTACCCGCGCAACGCCGCCCAGGTCACCGCACTTGACGAAATGCTGGCCGACCTCGGCACTCCGCTCGACCACGTGGTGGCTCTCGAAGCCGCCCGTGACGTGCTGCTGGAGCGCATGAAGAAGCGTGCCGCCGAGCAGGGTCGTGCTGATGACACCCCGGAGGCCATCGCCAAGCGTTTGGAAACCTACGAGAAGGAAACCGCCCCGCTGCTCGACATCTACGAGTCCCGCGGTCTGCTGGTCGTGGTCAACGGTGTCGGCGACATCGACGAGATCAGCCGCCGCATCATCAGCCACCTGCAGTAGAGGCGGCAAGCCTAGCGGCTACCACAACATTTCGCACATACCCCTATGCGACACGCCGAGTGTCGCATAGGGGTATGTGCGTATATAGTTGACAGTTGGTGTGTCTTCGGATATGCCACAGTAATCATCCAACGGAATAGGACTAGAGGCGCATGGCAAAAGACGGTGTGATTGAGGTCGAAGGACAGGTAGTGGAAGCACTGCCCAACGCAATGTTCCGCGTCGAACTCGAGAACAAGCACATCGTGCTCGCCACGATTTCCGGCAAGATGCGTAAGAATTACATTCGCATTCTGCCGCAGGACCGTGTCGTGCTGGAAATGAGCCCCTACGACCTGAACCGCGGACGCATTACGTACCGCTACAAGTAAAGGTACACAAGAAAAGGATAACCATGAAGGTCAGCCCTAGCGTGAAGAGGATCTGCGAAAACTGCCGCGTGATCCGCCGTCACGGCCGCGTCATGGTGATCTGCGTCAACCCCCGCCACAAGCAGCGTCAGGGCTGAGAGCAGATTCTCCAGCGGCACTAAGTAAATAAGGCACTCTCTCACAGTGCTTCCCGCAAGGGAACGACACTGAACCACGGGTACGTAGGCCCGTGCCGGGAAACCGGACGAGTGGGTGCAAGACCTACGGCAACAAGAAGGAATCGCAATGGCACGTCTTGCCGGAGTCGACATCCCCAATGAGAAGCGCATCGAGATCGCCCTCACCTACATTTTCGGTGTTGGTCGTACTCGTGCCAAGGAAACGCTTGCCGCGACCGGTATTAACCCGGACATCCGCGTCAAGGATCTTACCGACGAGCAGCTGATTACGCTGCGTGACTACCTCGAAGCTAACTACAAGATCGAGGGTGACCTGCGTCGTGAAATCGATGCAGATATTCGTCGCAAGATTCAGATCAACTGCTACCAAGGCCAGCGTCACCGTAAGGGACTTCCTGTGCGCGGTCAGCGCACCAAGACCAACGCCCGTACCCGCAAGGGCCCGAAGCGTACAGTCGCCGGAAAGAAGAAGGCCACCAAGTAATAGGTGGCATGCTCCGAGCCACGGGATGAGTTCCATCCCATCGTTCGGACGTCAACAAATAAGTTCGTTACTAGGAAACGAGGGTCAATGGCAGCGCCTAAGCAAGCCGCTCGTAAGCCCCGTCGTCGTGACCGCAAGTCGGTCCCGGTCGGCCAGGCTCACATCAAGTCCACTTTCAACAACACGATCATCTCGATCACCGATCCGTCTGGCGCCGTGGTGTCCTGGGCATCCGGTGGCGACGTCGGTTTCAAGGGCTCCCGTAAGTCCACTCCGTACGCCGCTGGTATGGCTGCCGAGTCCGCCGCCCGCAAGGCGATGGAGCACGGTGTCAAGAAGGTCGACGTGTTCGTCAAGGGCCCGGGTTCCGGTCGTGAAACCGCTATCCGCTCCCTGCAGTCCGCGGGCCTCGAGGTCGGTTCCATCACCGACGTCACCCCGCAAGCCCACAACGGCGTTCGTCCTCCGAAGCGTCGTCGCGTCTGAGCACTCAGCAATACCAATCCATCCAAAACCGCTTAGCCGGTGAGTGCACCACCGAGTTCAAGCTGAAAGGATAACCACAGTGCTTATTGCACAGCGTCCGACTCTGACCGAGGAATCTCTGAATCCGCAGCGCTCTCGCTTCACCATCGAGCCTCTCGAGCCTGGCTTCGGCTACACGCTCGGTAACTCGTTGCGTCGCACGCTGCTGAGTTCGATCCCGGGTGCTGCCGTGACCTCCGTGCGTATCTCCGGAGCCCTGCATGAGTTCACCACTCTGCCGGGTGTTCAGGAAGACGTCACCGAGATCCTGCTCAACATCAAGGGCATCGTGCTCACCAGCGAGTATGACGAGCCTGTGGTCATGTACCTGCGCAAGAGCGGCAAGGGCGAGGCTACTGCCGGGGACATCACCCCGCCGTCTGGCGTCACCATTGCCAATCCGGAGCAGCACATCGCTACCCTCGCCGAGGACGGCGAACTCGAGATCGAGTTCACCGTTGAGCGTGGCCGTGGCTACGTGCCTGCCCAGATGAACAAGCAGGACACCGATGAGATTGGCCGTATTCCGGTCGATTCCATCTACTCCCCGGTGCTCAAGGTGAGCTACAAGGTCGAGGCCACCCGTGTGGAACAGCGCACGGACTTCGACAAGCTCATTCTGGACGTGGAGACCAAGCCCGCCATCTCCCCGCGTGATGCGGTGGCTTCCGCCGGTTCGACCCTGGTGGAGCTCTTCGGCCTGTGCCGCGAGCTCAATGCCCAGGCCGAAGGCGTCGAGGTCGGTCCGGCCCCGGTGGCCGAGGAAACCAACCCCGAGATGGCCGTCCCGATTGAGGATCTCAACCTGACGCAGCGTTCTTACAACTGCCTCAAGCGTGAGGGTGTCCACACCATCGGTGAGCTCGTCTCCCACACCGAGCAGGATCTGCTCGACATCCGCAATTTCGGTATGAAGTCGATTGACGAAGTCAAGGAGAAGCTGCAGACTCTGGGTCTGAGCCTCAAGTCTTCGCCGATGGCCTTCGACACCAATAACCTCGAAGGCGGCACCTTCTTCTCGCCGGAAGACGAGTGATTCGTCGCTTTTGATTAACCGTCTGTTCGCACGGCAAGCGGATGCTCGGGCACATGCCCACCTGCTTGCCTGCTTCGGACAATAAGGAGTAAACCCATGCCTACACCTAAGAAGGGCCCGCGTCTGGCTTCCAGCCCTGCGCACGAGCGCCTCATGCTGGCAAACATGGCGACCAGCCTGTTCCAGAATGGCCAAATCACCACCACGCTGCCGAAGGCCAAGCGTCTTCGTCCGCTGGCTGAGCGCCTGATCACCTTCGCCAAGCGCGGTGATCTGCACTCTCGCCGTCGCGTGATGCGCGTCATCCGCAACAAGTCTGTGGTGCACATTCTGTTCACCCAGATCGCTGAGCAGATGGAGCAGCGTGAAGGTGGCTACACTCGTATCGTCAAGATCGCTCCGCGCGTTGGCGATAACGCTCCGGCCGCCATCATCGAGCTCGTCACCGAGCCGGTTGCCAAGAAGGCTGTCGTGAAGGAAGCCGAGGCTGCCACTAAGGTTGTCGAGGAAGAGGCTCCGGCCGTCGAGACCGAGGCTGCTGAAGCTGCTGAGGCTCCGGTCGAGGAGACCGCTGCCGCTGAGGCTGAGGCTCCTGCTGAGGAAGCCGCTGAAGCCGAGAAGGCCGAGTGAGCTGACCGCTAGGTCGCATAGCTAGCTTAAAGGGCTGGAATCCATTTGGGTTCCAGCCCTTTGCGTTATTCGACCATAGCTGGTTCGTCTCTGTATGCCGGCATCGCATCAAAAGTCGAATTATCATCGTGATCATTAAGATGATGGACTATGACACGACTACGCATCGACCTTGCCTATGACGGCGGCGGATTCTACGGCTGGGCCAAGCAGCCTGAGCTGCGCACGGTGCAGGGAACTATCGAGGATGCGTTGCACAAGGTGCTGCGTGTGCCGGTCGGTGACGAGAGAGAGCCGCTGCGACTGACTGTGGCCGGTCGTACGGATACCGGTGTGCACGCTTCGCATCAGGTGGCGCATCTGGATGTGTCTGATGAAACACTTGCTCGTTGCCAGGGGCATATGGATGTGCCGCTGACCGAAGCATTGGCTCGCAGGCTTAAGGCCGTGCTGCCTGCTGACATTGTGATTCACGGCATCGCCATTGCGCCGCAGGGATTCGATGCGCGGTTCTCCGCGTTGGAGCGCACGTATGTGTACCGTGTTGCCGACCGTTCATCCGAAGTGGACCCCCGGCTGCGCGGCTGTGTACTGCGCGTGGATGAGTCGCTGGATTTGGATGCGATGAATGCCGCTGCCGCCATGACCATTGGCCTGCATGATTTTGGTTCGTTTGCCACGCCGAATCCGGGTGGTACCACGATTCGTGAAGTCAAGACGGCCTACTGGCGCCGAGTGCCGGTTGCCTCGTTGGTGCCAGACGTATTGGCTGAGAACGAGGCATACCGGACGCCGTCGCTGGAATCCGGCTTGGTTGTATTCACGATTGTGGCCGATGCTTTTGCTCGCAATATGGTTCGTTCGCTGGTCGGTTCCTCGATCAAGGTTGGTTCGGGGCGCAAAACGCTGGAATGGTTTGCGGACAAGATGGCCAATCCGGTGCGAGAGGGGTCAAGCGGGCCAATCGCACCGCAAGGGCTGACTCTGGAACATATCGAATATCCGGCGGATGACCAGTTGGCTGCTCGTGCCGAAGCCATTCGTGCCGTACGTACTTTGTAGATTTCATGGACCTGCAAGTGACCTGCCCGTAACAAACCCGCACATTTGCTGAAACGGGTGCCGCCTAGGTTGAAACCATCAAACCCGGTTGCGGCTTGCGGCGTCAGCGTGCGCCTCAAGCATGGCAAGCCTGCAGCCGTCAGAGCAAGGAGCAGGTACGATGATTGAATCCGCGGCACGCCGACTGGCCCACGAACTGGTGAATCGCCGTGAGGCAATCAACCGTGAGCTGTCCCGCAACGGCGTGCGCTTCGGCATCTACAAGAACGGCGAATACCACGACCGTTTGTTTCCATACGATCCTGTACCACGCATTATCGAATCCGACGAGTTTGATGAGCTTGAGAAAGGCCTGAAGCAGCGTGTCAACGCACTCAACGCCTACCTGAAAGACATTTATTCGGACAAGGCCATCATTCATGACGGTGTGGTGCCGGAGGAATACGTCTACACGTCTGTCGGATACTTCCCGCAGGTCAACGGTGTGACCCCTCCCGGTGGCATTTTCGCGCATATCGCCGGTGAGGATTTGGTCCAGGGTGAGGACGGTCGCTGGTGGGTGCTGGAAGACAACCTGCGTATTCCGTCCGGTGCCAGCTACCCGCTGTTCGTACGCGATATCGAACGCCGTATCTCTCCACGACTGTTCCGTGACGTGCGTATCCGAGACAACCGTGAATATCCGCGTCTACTGCGCAAAGCCATGGATTTCGTCTCTACTGAAGGTATCGTCGTGGTCCTCACGCCAGGCCGATACAATTCCGCGTTCTTCGAACATGCCTACTTGGCTGAGAAAACCGGTGCCGCACTTGCCTTCCCTGAAGACCTTGAAGTGGTGGACAACAAGGTCTATTTCTTGGATTACGCCGGCAAGCGTCACCGTGTGGGCGTGGTCTACCGCCGTCTCTCCGACGAGTTCCTCGATCCGTTCTCCTTCAACCCCGACTCCGTGATTGGTGTGCCCGGGCTCCTGTCCGCCTACCGTGCCGGCAATGTGGCTATCGTCAATGCTCCCGGTAACGGCGCGGCCGACGACAAGGCCATCTACTACTTCGTGCCGCAGATGATTAAGTACTATCTCGGCGAAGAGCCCATCCTCCACAACGCTCCCACCTACATGCCTATGTTTGAGGCCGACCGTAAGGAAGTCCTGAATCGTATGGGCGAGCTGGTGATTAAGGATGTGGCCGAGGCCGGCGGCTATGGTGTGGTGTTCGGCTCGTCGCTGGATGCCGCCGCACGTGAGGAACTGGCCGACCGCATTAAGGAGGAGCCACGTCGATTCATTGCACAGGAGGTCATTCAGTTCCGCGATATCGACGTGGTCGATCCGAAGACCGGCGAAATGTCGCCGCGCAAATGCGATCTGCGCGCCTTCGTGGTGACCGGCAAGAACACGCATGTGTGGTATTCGGGCCTGACCCGTTATTCGTCCGTGCCTGGCCAGATGATCGTCAACTCGTCGCAGGGCGGTGGATTCAAGGATACGTGGGTGTTGGCGCCGGAGACCGGAGTGGAACACGAATACGGTACCGAGGTGCAGGTGGCGAACCTGCTGAGTCAGTCGCGTCACCATCCACTGGCCTTGGTCACCGCTTCTAAAGCGGACAATCTGTATTGGTTGGGCCGATACACCGAACGTGCCTTCACCACCCTGAACCAGTTCTTCCCGTTCTATGACCGTGTGATGGACTCTGATGTAGACGCCTTCCGGCCCTTCGCTCATGCCCTCGATCTGCCCGAGGACTTCGAGGACTTTGATGGGTTCGTGGAAAGCTTCCTGTACGACGGCTCGAACCCGGACTCCGTGCGTTCCGCAGTTACTTACGCGTTCAACAATGCCGTGATTCTGCGCCCGGAACTGAGCTCCCGACTGCTGCAATACGTCGAACTGGCGATGACCAACATTACAGATGCCGCCAAGCATGCGGCCGATGCCGAGGACATCTACAACCAGCGAGACATCACCGATGACATGCTCGCCTTCTGGGGCGGCATCGAGAATTCGCCAGTCGATCCCACGCTAAAGGCCTTTATCTTCATCGGCAAGTATCTGGAACGCATCGATTTGTACACCCGTTTTGGGCTCACGATGGAAGAAATGGAAGCCCCGCTGAAGAAGCTGGCCTCCTATTCGATGATTCTCGACGGTATGCCGTTGCCGAGCTGTTTCGCCGACGGACTGAGTTGGCTTGTCGGCCAGCTGCCGTCTCGCGGATATCAGGAGGTGGCCGATTCTCTGAAGAAGTACCTTGACGATTATTCCGGCAGAGTCAGCGCTTTGGCCATCAAGGACATGGGCTCGCTCAGCTCCATGAACATGGATGCCAAGCGCCCCTGACAGGTTGCAATGGTATGGTGGTATGGCTTCAAGCCGTATGCGCTCGCTACATTTTTGCGAGCGGGTGCGGCGGCCACTGTATCTGTAGTGCTGCTATCCCGAAATGTGCCGGCCGCCGGTGCGTGAGTATTGTGCAGGAGACGTCGTGAAAAAACTCGTGTTCGACTATGAGATGAAGCTGTCCTTCAGCTCGCCGGTCACCGACCACAGGTTCCAGTTGCGCTGCATACCGGCCACCGGTCCGCGCCAGCAAGTGATTGACGTCGAAGTGAAGATTCAGCCAGAGACCGAACTCGAAACCACCATCGATTCCTTTGATTCCGTGGTGATGACAGGCTTTGCGCCGGAACCGCACGACATGTTCAGCTATTCGGTGACCGGCATCGCCTTTGTGGACAACGAACACATCAAGAAGGAAATCTACAAGCCACTCTACCGGTTCAATTCTGCGCTGACCATTCCTGGCCCATCCGTAGAGGCGATGATTGCTGTATGCCGTGATCGTCTTGCCGCGCTGCCTGCTGATGCCACGCCGGTGCAGCAGGCCGCCGAAGTGATGGACGAGGTGTACAAGGCCTTTGCATATACGCCCGGATCCACCACGATTCGCACCACCGCCGAACAGGCCTTGGCGCAGCGCAAAGGCGTATGCCAGGACTATGCGCATGTGATGCTGTCCGTGTGCCGGCATGTTGGACTGACCGCCCGGTACATTGCAGGACTGCTCGGGGGAGAAGGCGCCACTCACGCTTGGGTTGAGGTCTATCAGGATGGCCGATGGGTCGGCTTGGATCCCACGCATAATCGTTTGGTGGACGACAACTACATCACCATCGCCCACGGCCGCGACTACCGCGACTGCATGCTCGACATCGGCATATTCTCCGGCTACAACGTCCAGCAGACCCAGTGGGTCAATGCCTCCGTGCATGAACAGGTGGCGTAGACTCGCAAAACCCCGACTTGCCGCGTCGTCGGAATGTGGCATAATAAACAAGTTGCCTTTTGGGCAGCATGGATGAATGTCCGAGCGGTCTAAGGAGCACGCCTCGAAAGCGTGTGAGGTGAAAGCCTCCGCGAGTTCGAATCTCGCTTCATCCGCAACCAAGCCCCCGAAGTCTTGCACTTCGGGGGCTTTGCGTTGGTGCGGTAGCCGCATTGCCTGTTATCGAGTTCGCCAAGCAACGCGAGTATGGCGTCATCATCAATACCTATGGCTCGGGTGGCATGGGTCTGGCCGACAATATCGAAGAGACATACCGGCTGGGTGCGGATGGGTGGATTTTCTTTACCGAACGCGCGCTGGAGAACAAGGGTGAGGTACTTCAGCAGCCGTATCCGGTGGTGTTGGGCGGCGATTATCTGTCGTATGGGAAATGCGATCAGGTGACCATGCCGAACACCGAGGCGGTGCGGTTCGCGGTTGGGCGTTTGCTGGACACAGGTGTGAGAACCATCGCCGTTATCGGCGCCTCACCCGACATGCATGGTTGGGAGGACGTTCGCGATCAGCGCGACGGCACGCAGTCGCTGCGTATCCAGGGGTATGTGCAGGCTCATGAAGAGCGCGGTTTGACCGTGGATTGGCGGTATGTCATTCCTCTGCTCGGCTGGAATCAGCATGGCGGTGTGCAGGCCGCGGCATCCATGCTGGATTCGTTGCCGTGCCCTCAGGCGGTGCTGTGTCTTAACGATGCCATCGCGCTCGGTGCTATTCACGAATTGCAACGGCGTGGGCTGCGAGTACCGGCCGATGTACAACTCATCGGCTTCGACAATGTGCCGGAATCCGAGTACTCGGTGCCGGCGCTGACCACCATCGATCCGCATGTGGATGATTACGCCAAACATGCCGTGGATATGCTTATCGAACGCATTGAAGGATATTCCGGGCCGGCGCGCACCTACACCACCGATTTCACCGTGGTGGAGCGTGCCTCGACCAAGCTCGCTCGGTAACGTGCAGTTCCTGTTTTTGCGCGTAATCGGGCGATCTGCCTGTGCCGTCTATATCCCTACGCAAACAAAGCGGAGTCTCCGGAGGGATAACCAAGCTGGAATGCGGTGTATGCATGCTTGGCGGCCAGGGCGGCAAGCACTAGCAAGGTATCGCTGTCGGATTGGGAGGTGGAATCGGCCACGGCCTTGATTTCAGCACGGGCGCAATCCATTTCGATGGCGGAAGCCGTAGGCACGGTTTGTCCGCTGGCCTTGTCTTCGATGGTGGCCGGATCGGCCAGCAACTGGTCGATGGCATAGACCTTTTGCCGTGGGTCTTGGCTGTCGCCGGCGTCGGCAGTTGAACCAGAATCGCTGAAGCGCTTATTCGCCAGCGACACCAACTGCTGTCCGGCGGTCTTATGCATGTCGCTCAATGTGAGTGTTGCACCGGCTGTCACCCCGCGGGCGGCCAACACTTCGAGGGCAAATCCGGCGCGGTCCTCGGCAATAGCCATCGCATCCAATGCCGATCGGTCGATGGTTGCGGAAGTGATGCCATCAAGACGGGCCGGCGTGACTTCTGGCGCGCTTTGTCCGAATTTGCCGGCCAGCACGGTCAATCGTTGCTTGGTCTGGGCGTTGCGCAACGTTCCTTCGGCAAAGCGCCCGGAACAGTGTCCGGCAACATCGATCCATGCCAGGGGAGCGGCCAATCCGTTGCCGTACTGCACCATGAGCGGAGTGCCCTTGGCCGGAGTCGTGGCAAAGTTCGCCAACGTCAGCGCGCTCTCGCAGGGACTCATCGTTCGTTCCGCTTCGGCTCGGCCCGCCAATCGAGGCATCGAGCACGCGGAAAGCGAACATATGAACGCACCCGCGCATACGCCGGCCATCAGTCGGCGGAAACCAGTCAAGGGGGAGCGTGTCTGCATGGAAATCTACACTAATAGCTAACTGTGACCACTCAAGGCCATTCGCCACATAACTTCATAGGAGGTACGGATCGATGGAACTGGACCTGACAGGAATGCATAAGCTTGCCGCCGAGCAAGGAATCGACCCCGAAACCTTGGACGATGCGCTGGCAGAGGCTCTTCGTCTTGCTTACCTCAAGACCCCGCATGCGGCCAAGCACGCCCGTGTGGAACTCGATGAGCGCGCCGGCAGTTTTACTGTGTGGGCGGCCGACGATATTCCGGTCGAACCCACTGAAGACGATCCGCACCCCGCGCCGGAACTGGGTGAGGAATACGACGACACCCCGCACGACTTTGGCCGACTCGCCGCCGCAACCGCGCGTCAGGTCATCACCCAACTGTTCCGCAAAGTCGAGGATGAGAAGGTGTTCGGCGCCTTCTCCGGACAAAAGGGCAAGCTGGTTACCGGCATCATCCAGCAGGATGCTTCCGATCCCACCAACGTACATGTTGCCATGGGTGAGGTCGAAGCCATTTTGCCTCGCCGCGAGCAGGTGCCGGGTGAGCGCTACCGTCACGGCGAACGCATCCGCGTATACGTGGTGAATGTGGCCCGCGGCATCAAGGGCCCGGAAATCGTGGTCTCCCGCTCCCACCCGGAACTGGTGCGCAAGCTGTTCGAACGCGAGGTGCCGGAACTGGTTTCCGGTGCCGTGTCCATCATGGCGATTGCCCGCGAGGCCGGTGCCCGCACCAAGCTTGCGGTCAAGGCCAACACCGATGGCGTCAACCCGAAGGGTGCTCTGATCGGCCCCAGCGGCGCTCGCGTGCGTGCCGTCATGGAGAACCTCGGACCGGAGAAGATCGACATCGTCGACTACTCCGATGATCCGGCCAAGTTCGTGGCTGCCGCGCTGTCTCCGGCCGTGGCCACCGGCGTACAGGTGATCAGCGAGAAGAACAAGACCGCAATCGCTTTCATCCACGATGATCAGCTGTCTCTTGCCATCGGCAAGGAAGGTCAGAACGCCCGTCTGGCCGCCAAGCTCACCGGCTGGAAGATCGGCATCGAATCCGCCGAGGCGCATGCCAAGAAGGTCGCTGAAGAACAGGCTGCCGAGCAGGCTGCAGCACAGGCCGAATAGCTTGGGAGAGCCCGGCTTCCGGATCGAATGATTCCGAGTAGCCGGCGGATATACATTGCGAGCCGCGTCAACAATGACGCGGCTCGCGCTATTCCGTGCTATCCAGCGCTATGAGTATGCTGGATTGGCGTATGTGGGTTGGCGCAGTGTGCGCAAAATCTCCCACACCAGAGACGAGGTAACACGATCATGGTCGCACGATGAGACAGGGTAGGCTTGCCGTCATCACCAACTGACCACGCCCATGTACGCGTGGTCACAGATAGGAGTAATTAGTGGCGAAACCACGCGTATACGAACTGGCTAAGGACTTGAACGTCGATAGCAAGACCGTTCTTGAGAAGCTCAAGGACATGGGTGAATTCGTTAAGTCCGCTTCCTCTACGATTGAACCGCCGGTGGCACGTCGTCTGAAGGCCGCGTTCGACAAGGACGATAAGGGCGATGCCAAGCCCGCGGCTTCTGCACAGAAGCCTGCGGCCAAGCCGGCACAGCACAAGCCGGCTGCCGCTGCAACACATCAGGGTGCCGCACCGGCTGCAGCAACTCCGGGCCCGCGCCCGCAGGCGGAACGTCCTGCGGCTCCGGCTCCCGCACGTCACAATAATCAGCACGATAACGGCGGTCGTCCGAGCCGTCAGGGTCAAGGCCGTCCGAACGGTAATCGTCAGGGCCAGGGGCGTCCGAACGGTGGCCAGCCCGGTCAGCACCAGAACAACCGTGGTGGCCAGGGGCCGCGTCCGGCTGCTGGAGGCAACGCTTCCAACGCGATTCCGCGCCCGCATGCGCAGGGTCCGCGTCCGGGCAATAACCCGTTCTCCCGTAAGCAGGGCATGCACTCTCCGACTCCGGGCGATATTCCGCGCCCGCATCCGATGGCTCGTCCGACCACTGAAGGTGGTCGTGGTGGCCGTCCCGGTCGTCCAGGCCAGGGCCAGGGGCAAGGCCGTGGTGGATTCCGCGGTGGTCGTCCGGGCCAAGGCGGTCAGGGCGGTCCTCGTCCCGGCCAATGGGGTCATAACCGTCCGGGTCAGGGCGGTGCCGCACAAGGCGGCGGCGCTCGCGGTGGATTCCGTGGTGGCCAAGGCGGCGGCAGCAACTTCCAGGGCGGCGGAGCCCCGAGCAATGGTCCCGCACGCGGCGGTGGCCGCGGTGGTCGCGGCGGTACTGCTGGTGCTTTCGGCCGTCAGGGCGGCAAGTCCTCGAAGGCCCGTAAGAACCGTCTGGCAAAGCGTCATGAGTATGAGGAGCTGAAAGCACCGACCATCGGCGGCGTTCGCATCCCCAACGGCAACGGCCAGACCATCCGCCTGCGTCAGGGTGCTTCCTTGGCTGATCTGGCGGAGAAGATTAACGTCAACCAGGCCGCACTGGTCACCGTGCTCTTCCACCTGGGCCAGATGGCTACCGCCACCCAGTCCCTGGACGAAGAGACCTTCCAGATCCTGGGCGAGGAAATCGGCTGGAACATCCAGCTCGTTTCCGCCGAGGAGGAAGACAAGGAGCTGCTGCAGCAGTTCGACATCAACCTTGACGAGGAAGAGCTGCAGGATGATGAGGATCTGAAACCTCGTCCGCCGGTCGTCACCGTCATGGGCCATGTCGATCATGGTAAGACCCGACTGCTGGATACCATCCGCAAGACCAACGTCATCGCACGTGAGGCCGGCGGCATCACCCAGCGTATCGGTGCATACCAGGTCACGGTGGATCTTGAGGGCGAACCTCGCAAAATCACCTTCCTTGATACCCCTGGCCATGAGGCGTTCACCGCTATGCGTGCCCGCGGTGCCGAGCTTACCGACGTCGCAATCCTTGTGGTCGCAGCTGACGATGGTGTGATGCCTCAGACCGTTGAGGCCATCAACCATGCTCAGGCCGCCAAGGTGCCGATCGTCGTGGCCGTCAACAAGATCGATGTGCCCGGTGCCAACCCGGAGAAGGTCCGTGGCCAGCTCACCGAGTTCGGTCTTGTTCCTGAGGAGTACGGCGGCGACACCATGTTCGTCGATATCTCCGCCAAGCAGGGCACCAACGTCGATAAGCTGCTCGAAGCCGTGCTGCTCACGGCCGATGCCGAGCTTGATCTGCGCGCCAACCCCGACATGGACGCCCGTGGTGCCACCGTCGAAGCCCGACTCGATAAGGGCCGTGGTGCCGTGGCCACCGTGCTGGTGCAGTCCGGTACGCTCCACGTGGGCGATGCCATCGTGGCCGGCACCTCGTATGGTCGTGTGCGTGCCATGTTGGACGAAAACGGTCGTGCCATGGATGCGGCTGGCCCGTCCACGCCTGTCCAGGTGCTGGGCCTGACCTCCGTGCCCACCGCCGGCGACTTGTTCCTGGTGGCTTCCGATGATCGTGCCGCCCGCCAGATTGCTGAGAAGCGTCAGGCTACCGAGCGCGCTGCTCAGCTGGCCAAGCGTCGCAAGGTCGTCTCCCTTGAGGACTTCAAGAAGAAGTTCGCCGAGTCCGAGATCGATATGCTCAACATCGTCATCAAGGGCGATTCGTCCGGTTCGGTCGAGGCGCTCGAGGATTCCTTGATGAAGATCGAGGTGTCCGACGAGGTCGGCATCCAGGTCATCCACCGCGGCGTCGGCGCGATTACCCAGAACGATGTCAACCTTGCCACGGTCGACAAGGCCGTCATCATCGGCTTCAACGTGCGTCCGAACCGTCAGGTCGCGGATCTCGCCGAGCGCGAGGGCGTGGAGATCAAGTACTACTCGGTCATCTACCGCGCAATCGAAGACATCGAAGCATCCCTCAAGGGCATGCTCAAGCCGGAATACGAAGAGGTCGTCACCTCCCACTCCGAGATCCGCGAGATCTTCCGTTCCTCCAAGTTCGGCAACATCGCCGGCGTTATGGTGCAGGACGGTGAGGTCAAGCGTGGTACGAAGTGCCGTATTCTGCGCAATGGCGTGGCCACGGTCAACGACCTCGAGATTTCTTCGCTGCGTCGTTTCAAGGACGATGTGCAGTCCGTCAAGGAAGGCTACGAGGCTGGTATCAACCTCGGCACCTTCAACGACATCGAGCTTGGCGACATCATCGAGACCTTCGAGATGCAGGAAGTCGAGCGCAAGTAGTCATTCTGGTTCTCCTCAAGGAGAGCCCCTCACTTTTATCGGCTCCCCCTTTTAGGGGGAGCCGGCTGCGAAGCAGACTGAGGGGGCTCCGGTTTTTGCTGGATGCCTCCTCTATTTTTGTATTCACTTGATTTGCGGCTATCGCCGTTACTTCGCCTACGAACAGCCCACTGGGCTGTTCGCTTAACGGCTCAGCCCCTCAGTCGTCTAACGACGACAGATCCCCCTAGGAGGGGGAGCTAGAAACACGACAGAAAAGGAAATTCCCATGGCAGGAACCAACCCACGTGCCGCGCGTATTGCGGCTCTGATTCAGCGTGTGGTCGCCTCGTCCATCGAGCATGAGCTGCACGACAAGCGACTGTCCAGCATCACCGTCACGGAAGTGCGTGTGACCAATGATTTGCAGATCGCCAAGATCTACTGGACCCAGCTTGGTCATGAAGGCCACGAGGATGGCGAACGTAAGCGTGCCCAGCAGGCTCTCGATCAGGCCAAGGGACATCTGCGTACTTTGGTGGGCCACAAGGCCGGCTTGCGCCTGACCCCGCAACTGCAGTTTGTGTTCGATGAAGTGCCCGGCGAGGCCCACGAGATCGAAGATATTTTGGCTATGGCCAAGAAGCGCGATGAGGATCTTGCACGCGCCCGCGCCACCGCTCACTACGCCGGCGACGCCGACCCATATAAGCACGACGACGAGCCGGAAGATGAAGACCTCAACGATGAGGAACACTCTTCCGACGAAGAGTAGTTTCCCCGCAACCTCCCTCTGACGAGGGAGGTGCCCCAGGGGGGGGCGGAGGGAGAGACCATGCCGAAGGCATGGATAAAGGGAACACCGCATATGCCTCAAACAACTCCAAGCGGCCTGCTCGTCATCGACAAGCCGCAAGGCGTGACCAGTTTCGATGCAGTGGCCGCCGTGCGCGGCGCGTTGCATATCAAGAAAGTCGGTCACGCCGGCACACTTGATCCGATGGCCACCGGAGCGTTGGTCATCGCATTCGGCCATGCCACGCGTCTGCTCAATGCCATCGTTGCACATGATAAAACCTATGTGGCCACCATTCGTCTCGGCTTGCGCACCACCACCGACGATGCCGAAGGCGAGGTGCTTGTCGATGACGAAGTCCGCTCCCGCTGGCTGGAACTGTCGTCGCAGCTGACTGAAGGTGGTCATAGCGAGGAACCATCATCATTGCCAGCCTCCTCGTGGCAGCAGCTACTCACTCGTACTATCGCCGCCAACTTCACCGGCGATATCGAGCAAATTCCCAACACTTTTTCCGCCATCAAAATCAATGGTCAGCGGGCTTATGACTTGGCCCGCGAAGGCAAGGATGTGGAGCTTAAGCCACGTCCGGTCACTATCAGCGAATTCACTGTGCTGGCTATTCGCAGTGGATTCGTGACGAGGAAGCAGTCTGATGAAGCGTTGCAAGAGCGCGGAATGGTTTCAGTATTGGACGTCGATGTACGCGTCAGCTGCTCGTCGGGTACGTATATTCGCGCATTGGCCCGTGACTTGGGCGACAAGTTGGGTGTCGGTGGTTATCTGACCCGTTTGCGCCGCACCAGAGTCGGCAACTTCGCCCTGCCGGACGACACCAGCGGGCTTCTTTCGCCTGATGCGGTGAGTGAGACGCAGACCCATACGGTCACGGCTCATACCGAGCAGAAAACGTTTACCAATCGCGAAGGCGAAACCATCACTCGCAATAAGTGCGTGCTCGACACCCTGGAAGGGCTTGACGGCGCTGGTCGATGCGCATGGCTGATTGGTCGCTCATTGACCATGGAACAGGCCGCCCGCAGCGCCATGCCCGCTCTTGACATCACGCCGGAGGAAGCTGCGGAGCTGCGTTTTGGACGTCGCATCGAGCGCACGATTCATGAGCCTGCCGCCGCCATCGTGCCGCAAACCCATGATGTGGTGGCCATCATCGAGAAGGCGAATGGCCATCAGGCCAAGCCGATTACCGTATTCCCCCTCGCGTAAACTCGCGTACAGCGAGACTTGATTGAATGCACGAATAAAGGAACCACACAACTTATGGAAATCACGCACTTGACTCCTGACGCCGAAGGCTCGATTGCCTGGCCTTCGTTCAGCAACGACAAGAAGGCCGTGGTGACGCTGGGCGCATTTGATGGCATGCATTTGGGTCATCAGGCCGTGATCAACCGTGTGGTGGAACTCGCTCATCGGCATGACGCGTTTTCCATCGTCATTCTGTTTGATCCGCGTCCTGCGTTCGTGCACGGCTGGGCCGGCGCGCACAACGGTGAGGAACCGACACAGAGCAATGTGGATGCCGATGCGCTGACCGGCATTGACGAGCGTCTGCGTCGTCTTGAAGAGTTTGGCGTGGATCATGTATTGGTGGTTCATTACACGCTGGCTTTTGCGGATAAGTCCTACATCTTTTTCCTTGGCCAGCTGACCGGCAAGCTCGGCATGCGCACGTTGGTACTTGGCCAGGACGCCGCCATGGGCAAGGGACGCGCAGGCGATGTCAAGCATATCGCCAACCTCGCCGCCGCCACCGGTGTCTTTGAACTTGATGTGGTTGATGACCGTGGTCCTGGCGAAGTGCGTATTCCGCGTGATTTCCGGCCCGAAGCCCCGACCGAATGGGGCGAGCCTGCCGACCCGCTGGCCAATGCCACCAAGGCCGAGCGCCGTGCCTGGAGCAAGAAGAACCAAGCCAAGGCCATGCGCGCCTGGAGTTCCACTAATGTGCGCTATCTGCTTGCCCACGGGCGCATTCAAGACGCCAACGCCATTTTGGGCGTGCCGCACGCCATCGAAGGCAAAGTGGTGCACGGCGAGGAGCGAGGCCGTACCATCGGATTCCCCACCGCCAATCTCGGCTCGGAAACACAGGGATACATTCCTGTGGACGGCGTCTATGCCGGCTGGCTGGTGGATGGCGACAACCGTTGGCCTGCCGCCATTTCCATCGGCACCAAGCCTACTTTCAGCGAGAAGACCGGACTTCACGAGCGTGTGGTCGAGGCATATGCCATCACCGATGACTGGCTCGACCTGTATGGGCATAATGTCCGCGTGGAATTCGTGGGTTTCCTGCGCCCCCAAGTCAAGTTCGATGGACCGGACCAGCTGGTTGCGGAACTCAAGCGCAATGTGGAGGAAACCAAGCGCCTTACCGCTTGACACTGCCCATTACTTCCGTACGCCTAATGCATGAAGCGCATCGGCAAGCGTGCTCGCCTCGACGAGTTTCAGCCCATCAACATGCACCGGTTTGCGCAAGGGTGGAATGACTGCCGTAGTGAACCCGAGGCGTGCTGCCTCGCGCAAACGATATTCCATGCGCGGTACGGGACGAACCTGCCCGGTCAACGATATTTCTCCGATGGCACAGGTGGAGCGGGCAATCGGCTTCGATGTGGCCGCGCTTGCCAGCGCTCCAACAATGGCCAGATCCGAACCGGGCTCCTTGGCCTGACCTCCGGCAATGGTGGAAATATACAGATCGTTGGAAAGCAGATTGAGTTTGCTGTGCCGGTACAGCACGGCGACCAACATGGCAATGCGGCTGGGATCCACGCCATTGACGGCACGCCTTGGCGTAGGCAGCACTGAATTGGTGACCAATGCTTGCACTTCGATAGGCAGACTGCGATGGCCGTCCAGCGTGAATGTCACGCATGTGCCCTCCACGGGAGCGTCATTGGCTGATTCCGGGCCATCTCCAGACAAGAACAGTCCGGCGGGGTCGGTGACTTCTTCGATGCCTTCGCCGCTCATGTCGAAGCACCCCACCTCATCGGTCGGGCCAAAACGGTTTTTCGCTGCTCTGAGCATTCTGAGGGCCGTTTCGCTGTCTCCCTCAAACTGGCAGACCACGTCGACCAAATGCTCGAGGGTACGAGGCCCGGCAATCGAGCCGTCCTTGGTCACATGACCCACCAAAAACACGGGGATATCGAGAGTTTTAGCGGTGTCGATCAGGGCGCTTGCCACCTCTCGCACCTGTGTGGAACCGCCCGAGATGCCATCGACTTCCTGCGAAACAATGGTCTGTGCCGAATCGACGATGGCCAGTGCCGGTTTGTTCTGCTCTATTAAGCCCAATACGGTAGCCAGATCGGTGGTGGCGGCAAGCAGTAGATTCGGTTCCACTGCATTAATGCGGGTGGCGCGTAGACGCACCTGTGCCTGTGACTCCTCACCGGAAATATAGAGTACCGTGTGAGCGCGAGTCGAGGCTAATCCGGAAGACCGATGCGATGATTGGCCTCTCCCAGCAGCGTTGATTGTCTGGCCTTCAGCCACTGCCCTGGCGATATTACCGGCCGTCTGCAGCAGCAGTGTTGACTTGCCGATGCCGGGCTCACCGGCAATCAACGTTACCGAACCTGGCACTACGCCGCCGCCCAGCACACGGTCGAATTCGGAAAACCCCGTGCCCAAGCGTTCCACGGTTTCCGTACCGATTTCGGTAATCGGCTTGGCTGCGGCACGCGCGGTGTCCGGCACGGCCGCCGATCGTGTGCGTGATGTCCGCCCGGGCGCAGCGGTGTGTGAACCCGCAGCCGGACGGGCTTCATGAAACTCCTCGACCGTTCCCCATTGCCCACATTCAGGGCAACGGCCATACCACTTCGGGCCGTTCCATCCGCATTCGGAACACACGTACTGCACACTTGATTTCGCCATACCTTCAACAGTAGCCGGTGATATACAAAGCGGTAGATTTCTACCGATTCACGATATATTCACCTCAATCAGGAACGACATAGTCGCCAGCGTCACGCGGCTGTGAGAGAATCAAAGCCATGACTAATACTGAGAACTCTTCGTCTACGCAGTCCCATGGCAAGCTGATTGCAGTAGTGGTCGCCGCTGCGGTCGTCATTATTCTTGCAGTGCTTTCGGCTTTCGTATGGCCGGGTTGGGCCATTAAGAAGGACGAAACCAGTGTTCAGGGCAAGCAGCAGGCCGCCGCATCGGCCGAGCCCACCAAGCCGACCATCGAGGCCACGGCTTTGCCGGATGATGCCACTGAACTGCTGAAGGCCATGCCGGATAGCGTGTTGAACTATGCGCGCACCAAGGCCGAGGCTTCCACCACTTGGACCGCTGCCACGCCGCTCGAAGAGTACACGCTTACATATTCCACCGGAGACAAGGCCAAGGATGTGACGCTGATTATTGCTCAGTGGTCCGCTTCCGACAATGCCAAGACCCAGTATGATGCTCTTGCTTCGGCTCAGACCGGTGATGAATTGGCTGCCGGCAATGTGAAGGTCTCCGGCAGCACCACCGGTTCCTACGCGGTTAAGGTGGATGCCTTGGACGACAAGAACGCCGTGGCTATCTGGCAGAACGATACCGTGGTGTTCCGGGCCACCGGTGCCAAGGCCGCCGTCGAGCGTTTCTACCAGAAGTTCCCGCTGTAAAGCGCAACGTATTGCGCAAATATGCCGGTGATTGCCGTTGTCGCCGCCGGTGGGTTGCGCAATTGTGCGTGCGTGTTCCCTCTGTCTGGCAACACGTGTACTATTGGGCGAGTTGCAACTTTTACGATTAATCGGAATGGAGGCTTCAGATGGGTTCTGTCATCAAGAAGCGCCGCAAGCGGATGAGCAAGAAGAAGCACCGCAAACTGCTGCGTAAGACCCGCCACCAGCGCAAGTAGTCTTACCTGCATTCAAGGCATTGGAAACCCCGCGATCGTTACGGTCACGGGGTTTCTCTTTTGCTTCGATGCCGTCAAGACCGGTGCGCTCCTGTCATGCGGCGAGACGAAAGTTGGTTCGTGCAATACAACAAAGCCGCACCTGCGAGATGCAGATGCGGCCTTGAGAAGCTTGAGTGATGCGAACGATCACTTATTGGCGTTGGTCATCACGCGCGGGCCGTTCGGGTCGCCGACGATGACCTTGTCTACCATGTTGAGGAACAGGCCGTGCTCCACCACGCCGACCGTGTTGATGAGGTCCTCGGCCAGCTCCTGCGGGTGATCGATGCGCTCCAGGTGCAGATCCACCACGAAGTTGTTCTCGTCGGTGCGCACTTCCTTGCCTTCGGCGTCAAGACGCAGCACCGGCTTGTAACCGCGCTCCTCGAACTTCTTGATCACATGGCCGGCGCCGAACGGGATGACCTCGACCGGCAGCGGGAACTTGCCGATGGTGTCCACCACCTTGGACTCGTCCACGATCCACACGATCTGGTTGGAGTTGGTGGCCACGATCTTCTCCCACAGCAGGGCAGCGCCGCCGCCCTTGATGCCGTTGAAGTTCTTGTCGACCTCGTCAGCGCCGTCAATGGTCACGTCGATGTGGTCCACGTCATCGATGTCCACGATCTTGATGCCGTAGCTTTCGGCTTGAGCCTGGGTGCGGCGGGAAGTAGTCACGCCGGTGAACTCGAGGCCTTCTTCCTGATGACGGCGGCCGAGCTCATCTACCAGGAACTTAACGGTCGAACCGGTGCCGAGACCGGCGATCATGCCATCTTCGATGAGCTTGGCGGCTTCGATGCCGGCCGCCTTCTTCAGCGCATCCTGCTGTGCCTTATCCATGGTTTCTCCTTTGCCATCCTTGCTTCCGCCGCATGGATTAACGGCGTGAAGCCTTACTCCTTATCCTAACGCGAATGAGCGATTTTGTGACATCGTGTCCGATTGCGGTATGTATTCGTGTGGTTCAGTGTTAGTGTCGCGTGAATGGCGCATTGGTGATGACCAAGTTGCCGTCGCCGTCCACGTATCCCTGCACCTCGATACTGCCTCTGATGGGCATGGGCTGGCCGTTAAAATACGGGCTGGTTTTCGGCGCGGGGGAGAAGCGCAAGGCACCTGAAACCGTCAGGCCGCTGGGGGTGGCCGTTGGGGTGGTCGCGGCTGGTTGTGCCGGCTGCGTGGGAGTCGGGGCGGCTGTTGCTGTTGATGTTGATGCAGCTGGAGTTTGTTCGGCTGCCGGCGATTGTGCCGCATTGGGTGAGGACGTTGCGTTACGTGGCGTATCGTTGGTTGCCGCGTTGCTGACGGACTTCTCGTCAATTGTTATGGCGGGCGCCTCGGCGGTAGGCGTGTCGTCGCCCCAATCCGGCACTCCCTCCGGCTCGGTCAGTAATTCTTCCAATGAAGGCTTGACTTGGTGGGGGGTGCCTCCCGGTGCGGTATTGGGGTCGGCTGCGACCGGCTTGCGCAGACTTGTCGCATCCGCTTTGCCATCCAGTACCAATTGCACGTCCGGTGGCACGTCGGTGCCACGCGCGTATTCAGAACCTAGCAGCGACTGCCAGCCCTCGATTGGCAGGTAGCCATCGCGTGCGCCCGAACGGCAGTCTCCGGCGTACGTGCGTGCCAACTCGTCGACCAGCTCGTTGCCTTCATTGCCGGCATGGCCCTTGACCCACTTGAAGTTCACCGGTCCGGGGCGCTGCGATATCTCGCGGTCGATAGCCTTGACGAGCTCGACGTTCTTCACCGGCTTCTTCTGCGAGTTCTTCCAGCCGTTCTTCTTCCAACCCTTGACCCAAGTGGTTGAGCAGTTGATGGCATACTGCGAGTCGGATTCGATGAGCAGCGGCTCTGAACCGGGGTGCGCGCGCAGCGCCTCGAGCACCGCGCACAGTTCGCCGATTTGGTTGGTGCCGTTGGTGGCGCCACCGGCGTCATAGCTGTGATCGTCATGCTCATGACCGGCAGTACCGCCTGCGTTCTTGTCGTGATCGGCCCACGCCCAGCCCATCGGTCCGTTCGGATTGCCGAGTGCGGAACCGTCAGTAGATACAACAATCGTCATGCATCCCACCCTATCGCACTGGGTGGCTGGATGCTGGGTGATGGGCGATAGCCGCTACGCGAACAAGTCGTTCAATGCTTCGGCGATGGTCGGATGTGTGAAGATCATGTCGCGTAAGGTGCTGGCCGGGGCACCGAGGTCCATCGCTAGTTTGACGATATTGATCACCTCGTGCGATTCGGCGGAGAGCAGCATGGCACCTAAGATACGGCCGGTGCCGCGCTCCACAATCGCCTTCATCAGACCCTCCGGCTGGCGCATCACCTGCGCTTTCGGCACGGCGGCCACCGGCAGTTTCTTGACCACATAATCGAGCCCGGCGGCTGATGCCTCCCGCTCATTCAGGCCCACGCGTGAATACGGCGTGTGCAGGAAAGTGCTCGACGGTATGTTCTTCCGATCGTTCACCGTATATGGGCGGTCGGAGCCGTTGAGCTGCGAGAACACCACGCGGTAATCGTCCAGCGAGATATACGTATGCTGAGGACCTCCGTTCACGTCGCCCAGAGCCCAGATATCCGGTGCGGTGGTGCGCAGCAACTCGTCCACTTTCACCGCGCCGCGTTCGGTGAGCTCCACGCCGGCTGCTTCGAGATTCAGGCCTTCGATGTTTGGCGTGCGGCCGGTGGCCACCAGAACGGCATCCGCAGTCAGGCAGAATTGAGCCTCGGAAGGGTGGGCGGCTGAAGTCGGTTGGTCTGCTTCGTATGTTTCCTGCAGTGGTGTGGTCGTGGAATTGGCCGAGGCGTTCTTCTCTGGTGTGGCTTTTGTTGAGCCCTTTACCGCGACGGAAAGTCGGACGCCGCCAGCGCTCGCCGGTGCGATTTCTTTGGTCTCTGCATGGAACAGGAATTTGACGCCTTGGGCCTCCAGCTGTTCCCGGATTGCAGTGGCGATATCCGCATCCTCGCGTGGCAGGAACTCGGCGCTATGCTGCAGCACGGTAACCGCCGATCCGAAGTCGGCGAACATCGAGGCGAACTCGAGTCCGATGAAACCTGAGCCGATAATCACCAATCGTTGTGGAATCTCGTCAATATCCATCAGACCAGTGCTGGTGTACACGCCGGGTGTAGTGCGGATGCCGGGAATATCCGGGATGTGCGGCGTGGCGCCGGTGTTGATGAAGATTTTGCCGGCGGTTACGGTTACTGGCCCATCGGCAGTGGCGATTTCCGCGCTGTGCGGTCCGATGAATCGAGCGCGGCCGGTCAGCACGGTGATATTGTCCTGGTCGGCGAGCTTGTGATAATTCTTGTCTCGCAGCATGGAGGTGACGCGGCGCTTTTCTGCGATTGCGTTCTTGAATGCCGTCTCGCGAGTTTCGGTCGTCAGGCTTTCTCCGGTTCGATTCGCCTGTTCGGCAGAAAGAATCAACGACTTGGATGGCAGGCACCCGATATTGATGCAGGTGCCGCCGTACATGTTGGCGCTCGCTTCTGCGACGACGACTTTATGGCCGGTTGCGCTGAGCTTGGCCGCCAATGTCTTGCCTCCTTTGCCGAATCCGATAATCAGGACATCTGTGGTGATGGTGGGGGAGAAAGTGGTGTTGGTGGTCATGGAATGCTTCCTTGTGTGAGGTGTGAACAATTTGCGGGGGGGGGGCGACCGTGTTCGCGGTCAACGGTGTTCCCTTGTGTGTGGCGTAGGCGTGCTGAGTTGTGGCGCACGCCGTGTGATTCGTTGCGATGATGCCGGGGTCTGCGGTGCGTGCGGTGCGCTGGTGCCGGCATGAATTCCTTGTTCGCGGATGTTGCAGCCTGACCATTTGCAGGTGTGTAGCGGGCTGTGATGCTACTGCATTCCTCGGGAATTGCGAAGGGCCGAAACTGATCGGGGCGGTCTAGTTTGCTTGGCTGCTAGCGCCGCTGAAGATCTGTTCGGTGATGTCGTGAATGGTGGTGTGTGCCAACTGCTCGAGGCAGGTGCGGTTCAGCCCATCGTAAATGCCGTCTATCACCGCGCCCATGGAGGATGACACTAGGCACTCCTCGTGGATATCTCCCGGTTTCCAGTTCGCGTCCACAAAAGTGGTGCCGGTGGCCTCGGCCACTGTGCGCAGTGTGATGTCGGCGGCGGGTTGAGCCAGCGCGTATCCGCCCTCGGCGCCTTCCTTGGTGGCGGCGAGACCGGCTGCGGCCAGCGGGCGCATCACCTTGCGCACGCGAGCTGCGTTGGTGCAGATGTTCTCGGCCAAGATCTGGCTGGGCAGGTGCGTATTGCGGTGATCCAAATAGACCAGCGCGTGCACTGCTAGTGAATAGTCTCCGTTCACGGACTCCTCCTTGCCAAATCAACTGTAACTGTACTGTGTACAGTATCGATACTGTAACTATATCAAATACAGTTACGCTGTCAAATCGGCATGATTGTCGAGCAAGTTATCCACATGTACAGCATTGCGGCGAAGCTGGAACCACATACCCCGATTTGGCTTCCTTCGTGATTTGCGTGCCTATATGGTGGGCTCATGAATGGAGTAAATAGCAATGGTATAAATCGTGCTGCACCTGTAATGATGCCGGTTTCGGCGTATGATTTGCCTCCAGAGGACTGGGAAACGGAGTCCATGATTCCGCCCGCAACCGCCGTGAGTAGCGGATCGGACAGTGCGATGACGCCTTCCATGTCCGAGAGCTTGGACCAGCGTAAACGAGAGACAATCGCGCGCTGCATTGAAGAAGCAAAGCGGTTAAATGAAAAACTGCTTTTCGGTATGACCACGTCCCTTGTCCTGCAATCTGTACCGCTCCCCGTTGACTGTGATCTTGACGAGTCGTTGTTGCATACCGTTTCCAGCGCTAAGAACAAACGGATCAGAGTAAAGAACTCACCTTTGTGCACTCATATTTGGAAACACGTGGCCCGAGCGGGTGTCGTGGAAATCAGCCGAAATGTTTATGCGCTTGATTTATTCCATACATGGGCGCAACTTTCGGCGCATGTATCTCTACGAACGCTGATTGTGCTTGGCGATGCCATCATTACCGCCATGAGTAGGCAGCCGGCGTTGTCTCAAGGCCGTGATGCCGTAACCATTTATCATGATCTGATACGGTTTGTAGAAGAGCTTCCTCATTTCAAAGGACGAACGATGTGCGTTCGTGCGTTGTCGTTGATTATGCCTGGTGTGGACTCGCCAAAAGAGTCGGAGGAAAGACTGTCGTTGCTGACTCATGGTATTCCTCAGCCGGTGGTGAATTATGTAGTTCCGGACATGACCTTTAGATCTGGGGCTCCTGTAACGTTGGATTTGGCGTGGCCCGAATTCAAGGTCGCAATCGAATATGATGGCGACCATCATCGCACCAATAAAACGCAGTGGCGTAGGGATCAAGAGAAAAGATCCAAGTTGGTTGCCCGGCAGTGGATTACGTTCGTGGCGACGGCGGCTAATCTTGCGGACGAGGCTGCATGTGCAGAATTCTCATTCAATGTGGCACGTGCTCTTGCTTTGCGAGGTGCGGTATTCGATTTTCAGGTAATTGCTATGTCTATTGAGCAGTTGGCTGAGACTCGGCTCCGTCGGCAGGGTTAAAGTATCTCGGCGTTACGATGGGCGTTGTGCACTAGCATCGGGAAAGAGGATTGGGTGCGGTGCCAACGGGGGCGATTCTGGTTTGCTTATATGCCTCCTAATTTGAATGTTGTTGCAGAGCTGCGGAGTCTTAGCCATTGAGTCAATGTCGATGGTCGAATCGTTCTCGGAGCGTTGTTGGCTCGTATCTTGGGGTGCTATACGATGCGAGCATTGCTGCGATGATATTCAGCGTGGGACAACATGTGAATTTGCTCGTTTTTTCCATGTTGTCCCACACGGCATTGGAGGAGATTCCGTCGATTGTCGTGAGAATGGCGGTTTTCCGCGGTTCTTGGAATGACTCCGTTGGGACAACATGAATTTAAAACGATCTATTGCAATGTCGTCCCATATTATGTGGGACAGCATCTTCTAAAGGGCCATTTTTTCGTGTTATCCCACGATAAAGCAGTACAGAGCCGCTTGAGATGCATATTTTCATATGAAAACGCTGACCAATAAGATGAGGGCTTGATTATTGGCGGAAACCAACAATCAAGCCCTCATCTGAGTTTTGCCGGAGCGGCTTGCTGAGTAATCCTTACTCGCCCAGGGCCTTGTCGACTACTTCGGTGGCTTCATCGAGCACCTTGTCCAGCGCCTCGGGGGAGACGAAGGACTCGGCGTACACCTTGTAGATGTTCTCGGTGCCGGAGGGGCGGGCGGCGAACCAGTTGTCCTTGGTGGTGACCTTCAGGCCGCCGATCTTGGCGTGGTTGCCGGGAGCCTCGGTCAGCTTGGCGGTGATGTCCTCGCCGGCCAGGGTGGAGGCGGTCACGTCGTCGCCGGACAGTGCCGCGAACTTGGCCTTCTGCTCGAGCGTGGTCGGAGTGTCGACGCGCTTGTACCAAGATTCGCCGAAGCGCTCAACCTGCTCCTGATGCAGCTGGGCCGGGTTCTTGCCGGTCTTGGCGGTGATTTCAGCAGCCAGCAAGTCGGGAATCAGGCCGTCCTTATCGGTGGTCCACACGCGGCCATTCTTGCGCAGGAAGCTCATGCCGGAGCTCTCCTCGCCACCGAACGCAACCTCGCCGCTGAACAGCGGGTCGACGAACCACTTGAAGCCCACCGGCACCTCCAGCACCTTCGCGTTGATCGACGCGGCTACGCGGTCGATCAGGGAAGAGGAAACCAGCGTCTTGCCCACGGCTGCACCCTCGGGCCAGCCTGGACGGTTGCCTCCGAACAGGTACTCCACGCACACAGCGATGTAGTGGTTCGGGTTCATCACGCCCCAGTTCGGGCAGACGATACCGTGACGATCGGCATCGGGATCGGTGCCGCCGACCAGGTCGTACTTGTCCCAAGCGCCACCGTTGAGCTCGTCAACCAAGCCCTTCATGGCATACGGGGAAGAGGGGTCCATACGGATCTTGCCGTCGTGATCGATGGTCATGAAGCGCCAGGTCGGGTCGACCTCAGGGCGCACCACGCCAATGTTCAGGCCGTACTTCTCATTGATGAGCGGCCAGTAGTTCACGGAAGCGCCGCCAAGCGGGTCGATGCCCAGACGTACGCCGGAAGAACGAATCACGTCAAAGTCGATGACGTTCTCCAGGTCGTCCACGTAGTGCTCGCGGAAGTCGAAGCCCTCGACGTACTCGGACTTGATGGCCTCCTCGTACGGCACGCGCTTGACGTTCTTGTAGTCGGCAAGCAGCTCGTTGGCGCGGGCGGCGATGGCGTTGGTGGTTTCGGCCGGAGCCGGGCCGCCGGTGATGGGGTCGTACTTGAAGCCGCCGTCGGTGGGCGGGTTGTGGGACGGCGTGACGACGATGCCGTCAGCTAAGCCTTCGCCCTCAAAACGCTGGGTGCCGTCGGCCGCACGGTTGTGGGTCAGGATGGCCTGAGAGACCACAGGGGTAGGCACGAAGTCGTCGCGAGAATCGATGCGCACGTGCACGCCGTTGGCGACGAGCACTTCGATGGCGGTCTTCTTGGCCGGGCCGGACAGCGCGTGGGTGTCGGAGCCGAGGTACAGCGGGCCGGTGACGCCGGCTTTCTTGCGGTATTCGGCGATGGCCTGGGAGATGGCGACGATATGAGCCTCGTTGAACGAGGTCTTCAGGGACGATCCACGGTGACCGGAGGTGCCGAAGATGACACGCTGCTCAGGAACGCTGGGGTCGGGGACGAGGTCATAGTACTTGCCGATAACCTCATCGACATTGATCAGATCTGCTGGGGTGGCGGGTTGACCCGCATTGTTTGCTACCATACTTTTATTCTGCCACGTTTTTTGTCGTTTTGGGCATGATTATGTTAAAAGTTGTCAACTTTTGTGCGAATAAGTGCATGAAGGTGGCGCGCGGCTTGCGCAAAGAGCCTGAACATAGGCTTGCGTGCCGTCTCATTGCGGATGTATCGTCCAAGAAAGACACGCCGGATGTTCATCGCTGATTAAAGCCTATTCTTCCTTACTCTCGTCTTATGTTTCGAGGTATAGGCGGGCTTTGACCATATGTGTGATTTGCCGGATTGTTATCAGCTCGTTATAATCGCTGTTCAGTCAGTAATTAGCAGGGTTGCTACTCAAATGTTGAGGCAAGACCTGAGATGTTGACGTAGTCATGTGTATTCATGATGGCGTCCATATCTCAGGTCTTTTCTGTTATTTGGCGTGACTGCCGGTTCCTGGAACGCAGATGCTCAGGAACAGGGTGGTTTCTCTGGTAGGTACTGGCTTAACCGTGGAAAAGGAATGGAGTAAGAGATGTCGCATCAAGACGATATCAAGGCAATCGTCACCAGTGTTGGTGGCGCGGCCAACATCAAGTCGCTGACGCACTGCGCCACGCGACTGCGCTTTGAACTCAATGACGCCGGCAAGGTTGACAATGCCGCGCTCGACGCCAACAAGCTTGTGCTGGGCGCCGTGCCGCAGTCCGGCGACCGATACCAGGTCGTTATCGGCGGTCAGGTCGCCTCCGTGTATGAGCAGATCATGCACCTGCCAGAAATGGCTGGTCTCGGCGCCGGCACCGTTGACGACGATGCCGATGAGCCGACTGATGCGGAGGTCAAGGCCGCCGCTCGTTCCAAGGCTCGCGGCAAGGTCGCATGGCTCGATAGCTTCTTCGAATATCTGGCCGACTCCTTCCGCCCGATTCTGGGTGTGTTGCTTGGCGCGTCTATCATCATCGCACTGGTCAACCTGTGCATTTCCCTGGGCCTGATTCCGAACGACACCGCCACCACCGGCCTGGTGTTCGTGCAGGCCATCTGGAAGGGTGTGTTCTACTTCCTGCCGATTATGGTCGCCTACAATGCAGCCAAGAAGCTCAAGGTGGATCCGTGGCTGGGCGGCGCAATCATGGGCATGCTCATGACCCCGCAGTTCGCATCCCTGTCTGACACCAAGACTTGGGGCGACGCCGTCAAGTGCGTGGAGAACACCACGCTGGGCACCTCCTCCTGCACCGCCACGGTGTTCGGTCTGCCGATGCAGCTGTCCGACTACTCCGGCAACGTGTTCGTGCCGCTGCTGATGGTCGCCGTGCTCGCGGTCGTGTACCACGGTCTGAAGAAGATCATTCCGGACAGCGTCCAGATGGTCTTCCTGCCCTTCTTCTCCATGATCATCGTCGGTGCGCTCACCGCTTTCATCATCGGACCTATCGGTGTGTGGGCCGGCAACGGCCTCGGCGCCGGACTCGCCTGGATGAACACTCACGCTCCGTTCATCTTCGCCATCGCAATCCCGCTGCTGTACCCGTTCCTGGTGCCGCTGGGTCTGCACTGGCCGCTGAACGCCCTGATGATCATGAACATCAACACCCTGGGCTACGACTTCATTCAGGGCCCGATGGGCGTGTGGAACTTCGCCTGCTTCGGTGCCACTGCCGGTGTGCTGTTCCTCTCCATCCGTGACAAGGATAAGGACATGCGCCAGACCTCCATCGGTGCTCTTGCCGCCGGCCTGCTCGGTGGCGTTTCCGAGCCGAGCCTTTACGGCATCCACCTGCGTTACAAGCTCATTTACTCCCGTATGCTGGTCGGCTGCGGCGTGGGCGGCGTCGTAATCGCCGTCATGGGCTGGCTCTTCCCGGCCACCGTCGCCTCCGGCGAGACCGTGCACGGCGTGACCACCACTGCATTCGCTTTCACCTCGCTGCTCACCGTGCCGGTGTTCAACCAGATGTGGGTTTACGGCGTCTCCATCGCAGTGTCGTTCTTCACCGCCATGATTATGATTATCATGCTTGACTACCGCACTCCGGAGCAGAAAGCCGAAGCCAAGGCCCGTGCCGCGGCTCAGTCCGCCAAGGCTGTGAACGGTGGTGACGCCACCACCGCTACCGCAACCGCCGCTGTTGCCGTTGCCGATGCCCCGGCTGCCGCTGCGACCGCCACTTCCGCCGTGTTCGCTCCGATTGCGGGCCATGTGGTGTCCCTTGACGATGCCGGAGATCCGGTGTTCGCTTCTCGTGCCCTCGGCGAGGGCGTGGGCATCGAGCCGGTTGACGGCACGGTTAAGGCTCCGGTGTCCGGTGTGCTGCAGACCGTTGCTGAGACTGGCCATGCGTTTGGTCTCAAGACCGACGATGGCATTGAAGTGCTGGTACACGTCGGCATTGATACGGTTAAGATGAATGGCAATGGTTTCGTGGTGAATGTGGCCAAGGGTGACCGAGTGAATGCCGGTGACTTGTTGGCGACTGTCGATCTCGACGAAGTCAAGAAGGCTGGATTCAGCACCACTACACTGGTTACGGTACTGAACACTGCAGCGCTCAAGTCCGTTACTCCGAAGACGGATGTGAACGTCGCGGCCGGTGACGAAGTCATCGCCATCGAACAGTAATCATGGTCGGTTCGCAACCGTAACCCGAAGATCCCGAACGGAAGGGATGTCATGGAAATACTTCGCGTCTTCAATAACAACGTCGTCCTGGCGAAGGATCGGGGGCGCGAAGTCATCCTTACCGGCCGGGGTCTGGGGTTCAAGGCCAAGCCCGGCATGACAGTTGACGATGCCAAAGTGGCTCGTGTGTTCGTGCCGGCTCAAGGCCGTGACCCTGACCATATGGCCCAGTTGCTGGGCGATATTCCTCCTGAAATCATTCGTCTCATTTCCGAGACCATGGATGAGATTGGCCTGAGTTCAGAGGCCGCACAAAGCTCGACGTTGGTCATGGCGCTCGCGGACCATGTGTGCGGTGCTTTACGCCGCGCCAAGAACGGCATTCCGCCTGTGCCGTATCCGCTGAACTCGGAAATTCGTTCGCTGTATAAGCGTGAATACCAGCAGGGCTGCGCACTGCTCGCCGCGCTGAACCGTAGATTGGACGATGCGCTGGATCCCAGCGAGAGCGTTGCTTTTGCGCTGCATTTTGTGAATGCCGGCTTCTCCACAGGCGACCTTTCTCCTACGTATATGATGACCGGCGTCATCCAACAGTTGCTCGCTGTCATCGAAAGCACCTATAACATCAAGCTGGATGAGCATTCGGTTAATGTCGGCCGTTTCATCACCCATCTTCGGTATTTGTTCGTACGTATTCATCAGCATGAGCAGCTCAGCAGGGAGCCGGAGGCAATCGTTTCCTCGATTATGAGCTCCTATGCAAAAGCCTCGAAATGCGCGAGACTTATCGCATCCCTTATTGAACTGCGCCTCGATACCACGCTGACCGAAGACGAGGTTGCCTACCTGACATTGCATGTGGCACGAGTCACGGATCAAACAAATCAGAATCGTTCCTCGGATATTCCCGACCATCCGCAGCTGGCGCATATGGGCCAGTGAATCAGCGAATCGGCTCGATGGTACCGGTCGTTTCCGCGAAATCAGCGGTGGCGTTCTGCGCCGCCACCTGAGCGGTTTTCTCCAGTGCGGAAGCATCGGGTACGCGTACGATCAGAGCCCGGTGATCTACTGAGAATCGGATGTGTTTGGTCTCCGGCAGCATATCGCCGTCCACCTGGGCCTTGGCTGGCTTTCCCAATACGATTTCCGCGCTCAGACCTTGCACCTGCTCAATGGTCGAGTTGGTGGACAGTGGGTTCTGCTCAGGCTTGCCGATAATGGTTTGGTGCACTACGTCGCCGAACAGGTTGGCCCAACCCAGGATGCCGCCGGTGGTGTCGATGATTTCAAAATCGAGGATGCCGTCATCATAGGACGCGGCGGGCATGAGCGAGAATACGGGAATCTGCCCGCAATTGCCGGCCATCACCGTGCGAAATGCAAGATTATTGGTGGTGTGTGTGGAGCCGTCGGCGCTGATGACGGTCAAATTGCCGCGGAATTTCGGGGCGAACAGGTTTTTCACGCCGCCCACGAAGTATGCCAGCCAGCTGATATTCGCCTTCAAGTCCGGATCGGTGTCGTCGATCATGGCGGCGTCGAAGCCGATGCCGGCGATAATCAGGAACGCATGGCCGTGGTCGTCCTCGGGATGATCGAGTAGCGTGAGTCGGCCCATGTCCACCATGCGCGATCCGTGCGATGTGGCCACGGTCAGGGCCGCATCGATATCGTCCACAGGAATGCCCATATTGCGGGCAAAGAGATTGCCGGTGCCAATAGGCACAATGCCCAGTGCGTGGCCGGTGCCGGATACGGCGCTCGCCACCGTGCGTACAGTGCCGTCGCCTCCGACCGCGATCACCACGTCAGCGCCGTCTTCGAGCGCCTCGAGCGCACAGGCACGTCCGTCCTTGTCGAGTTGGGTGTCGTAGAAGCGCACCCGATTCAGACCCTTGGCTTTGCAGAACTCCTGAATGTGGAGCCTGCGTGCGGTGGCCTGTGGCTTGGATGGGTTCACCACGAACGCATACTGCACCTCGTCATCCCTGCGTTTCTCCAATGTCTCGGCCAGTTTGCGGCGACGGTGCGCCCGCAACGCGATGACGATGACGGCAACACATACCGCGACGATAACGATCGCGGCCACAACAAGAAATACAGTGAGCGCAGGCTGGGGCATGATTCCTATTGTTAGCGTGAGACGGCTTCTTTTCGCTGCATTCAGGAAGTACGTGAACAGTTCCTGCACGGAATGCGCCCACTCTAAGCGAGATTATTATTCACCCTGATTCCGTCTGGTGGAATTTGCTACCGTCCGAGTGCGGTTTCATCGGCCGTAAAAGATGTATGAGAGAGCATGCTCTACTCCTTATTATTTCTTTGTTGAGGGTGTCGGCTTGCGGGGCTAGTCTGGTGCTCATGCTTGATATTCAATTCATTCGTGAACACACCGATATCGTCAAGGAATCCCAGCGCAAGCGTGGCGAGTCCGTGGAACTCGTCGACGAAGTGCTTTCCTCCGACACTGTCCGTCGTGAGTCGCTCAAGGCTTTTGAAGAGGCCCGCGCCCAGCAGAAGGAAATCGGCAAGAAGGTCGCCTCTGCCCCGGCTGACGAAAAGGCCAAGCTTATCGCCGAAACCAAGGAACTCTCCCAGAAGGTCGCCGAGTTCAAGTCCAAGGCCGATGCAGCTGCTGAGGAATACACCACCGCCATGTGGAAGCTCTCCAACATTGTGGAGCCGGAAGCTCCTGAGGGCGGCGAGGACGATTACGTGGTCGTCAAGAAGGTCGGCCAGATTCGTGACTTCGCGGCTGAAGGTTTCGAGCCCAAGGATCACCTGACCCTCGGCACCGGCGTGGCTGGCATCGACATGCGCCGCGGTGTCAAGGTGGGCGGCTCCCGCTTCTACTTCCTGCGTGGCCAGGTGGCCCGCATGCAGATTGCCATGCTCACTATGGCCGTTGACCAGGCTGAGGAGCACGGCTTCACGCTGGCCATTACCCCGACGCTCGTGCGCCCTGAAGTCATGCGCGGCACTGGCTTCCTGAACTCCCACGCCGACGAGATCTACCGCCTGCGTGAGCCCGATGACCAGTACCTGGTCGGCACTTCCGAAGTGGCGCTCGCCGGCATGCACGAGAACGAGATTCTCGACCTCGGCAATGGACCGCTGCGTTACTGCGGTTGGTCCTCCTGCTACCGCCGCGAGGCCGGCGCCGCAGGCAAGGACACCTCCGGTATCATCCGCGTCCACCAGTTCGACAAGGTGGAGATGTTCGTCTACGCCAAGCAGGAGGACTCCTACAAGGAGCATGAGCACCTGCTGGCTATGGAACAGGAGATGCTCGCCAAGGTCGAGGTGCCATACCGCATCATCGACACCGCCGCCGGCGATCTCGGCTCCTCCGCCGCCCGCAAGTTCGACTGTGAGGCTTGGGTGCCGACCCAGAACCGTTACCGTGAGCTCACTTCCACCTCGAACTGCACCGAGTACCAGGCTCGTCGTCTGAACATCCGCGAGCGTATGGAAGACGGCGGCACTCGCCCGGTCTCCACGCTCAACGGCACGCTGGCCACCACCCGTTGGCTGGTTGCCATCATGGAGAACCATCAGCAGAAGGATGGCTCCATCGAGATTCCGAAGGCCATGCGTGCCTACATGGGCGGCAAGGAAGTCATCGAGCCGACTAAATGGGAGGCCTGATTTCATCAGGCCCGCTGGCAGATTAGCTGCATGTAAGGCTTATGGGGGAGTGCGACTGTGTCCGCTCCCCAAATCCTTCCCTTTTGTATAATCAAATATCGTGCACATGCGCATGTGCATAAGGACAGATGTCTGAGCGGTCTAAAGAGACGGTCTTGAAAACCGTTGAGGGGCAACCCTCCGCGAGTTCGAATCTCGCTCTGTCCGCCTGTGAACGATGAGCCTCGGAGCAATCCGGGGCTTTTTCGTATTTCACGCATGGTCCACTGGTAGACCATAAGTATGTAGCTTTGTAAGGAGTATTAATAAAATGACAAAACGAGCGTAATAAGGAATCAAACCGGGTTAATGTCACTATTCCACTGGGGCGCGCAGAAATTGTTAGTTAGGTTGACAATAAAGATTTGAGCGCCTAAGCTGATTAACAGTCGTCACAGAGGAGTGATGACGCCATTATCGAAGGAGTAGAGATATGGTATCGCACAACAAGCGCATCGTGGCTGCTCTTGCCGCGGTAGCAGCAATGGGTATTGGTTTGGCCGGTTGCGGCGGCAGCGACACTGCTGGCGACACGAAGTCCAGCAGCGATGGCGGTGTGGTCAACATCACCTATATGCACCGTCTGCCCGATTCCGAAGGCATGACCTTGGTCAACGACATTGTGGCCAAGTGGAACAAGGAGCACCCGAACATTCAGGTCAAGGCCACCAAGTTCGATGGCAATGCCTCCGAAATGATCAAGAAGCTCGAGACCGACGTCAAGGCTGGCAATGCGCCGGATCTGGCTCAGGTCGGTTACGCCGAGGTTCCCGAGGTCTTCACCAAGGGCCTTCTGCAGGATGTCACCGATGAGGCCGCCAAGTACAAGGACGATTTCGCTTCCGGCCCGTTCGCACTGATGCAGGTGGGCGGCAAGACCTACGGTCTGCCGCAGGACACCGGCCCGCTGACTTACTTCTACAACGCCGCTGAATTTGAGAAGCTCGGCATCACCGTGCCGAAGACCGCTGACGAGCTCATCGAGACCGCCAAGAAGACCGCTGCCCAGGGCAAGTACATCATGACCTTCCAGCCTGATGAGGCCATGATGATGATGTCCGGCCAGGCCGGTGCTTCCGGTCCGTGGTACAAGGTCGACGGCAACTCCTGGGTTGTCAACACCCAGACCAAGGGCTCCAAGGCCGTGGCCGATGTCTACCAGCAGCTGATCGACAACAAGGCCGCCCTCACCAACCCGCGTTGGGATGCATCGTTTGATAACTCCATCCAGTCCGGTCAGCTGATCGGCACCGTGGCCGCCGCTTGGGAAGCCCCGCTGTTCATCGATTCCGCCGGTGGCACTGGTGCTGGTGAGTGGAAGGTCACCCAGCTCGGTGACTGGTTCGGCAATGGCACCAAGACCGGCGCCGATGGTGGTTCCGGTGTGGCCGTGCTCAAGGGCTCCAAGCACCCGGCCGAAGCCATGGAGTTCCTTGACTGGTTCAACACCCAGGTTGATGACCTTGTCTCCCAGGGCCTCGTCGTGGCCGCCACCACCGCGGAAGCCAAGACCCCGCAGAAGTGGTCCGACTACTTCAGCGGACAGGATGTCATGGCTGAGTTCAAGACCGCGAACGGCAACATGGGTGACTTCACCTACATGCCTGGCTTCTCCGCAGTCGGCGCTGCAATGAAACAGACCGCCGCCAAGGCTGCCGATGGTTCTGCCAAGGTTTCGGATGTGTTCGACACCGCTCAGAAGACCTCGGTGGATACGCTGAAGAACCTCGGTCTGTCCGTCAAGGAGTGACCTCACTAGGTCTTGTCAACGGGCCGGCTTGAAATAGCCGGCCATCCAAGACCTCCGATGCCTCGCATCACCATAGCGAAAGGCCGGGGCACATACTCCGGCCTTCCGTATTGTTTGGGGGTGTTGCTGCAAGGGCGCTGTGGTCCTTGTTATTGTTTTACTGTTCTTTGCAAAGACAGGTTTTGTATTATGACTGCATCCACTACTCAGGCGAAGGGCAAAGCACCTAGGCGTGCCGCCGCCAAGCCGAAGCGGTCCGGCGCTCAGAAGCGCGAGAACCGCACCGGCTGGGCGTTCATGGCACCGTTCGCCGTCCTGTTCGCTTTCGTGTTCATCTTGCCCATCATCTGGGCCATCTATTCCAGCTTCTTCCGTCAGGTCACCGAGGGCGGTGGCGCATACGGCGGTGGCGAGCTGGTCAATAAATTCGTAGGATTCCAGAACTTCCAGTATGTTATTACTTCCGGCAACTTCTGGTCCGGCGTCGGCAGGGTGCTGGTCTACACCCTGATTCAGGTGCCGATCATGATCATCGCCGCACTGGCGTTGGCCATCGTCATCGACTCGTTCGTGGTCAAGCATGTCACCGGTTTCCGTCTGGGCTACTTCCTGCCCTACGCCATCCCCGGCGTCGTGGCCTCGATTATCTGGGTCTACCTGTACAACGGCCAAATCTCGCCGATCGTCAAGGGACTTGCCGCCATCGGCGTCAATGTGGACTTCTTCAACAAGAACATCGTGCTCGGCTCGATGGCCAACATCACCACATGGACCTTCACGGGCTACAACATGCTGATCTTCCTCGCCGCATTGCAGGCCATCCCGCATGACCTCTATGAGGCTGCCCGTATCGACGGCGCCAATGGTTGGCAGATCGCCACGAAGATTAAGCTGCCGAACGTGCGTGGCGCGGCCCTGCTGGCCATGCTGCTTTCCATCGTCGGCACCATTCAGCTGTTCAACGAACCGCAGATCATGTCTACGGCTGATCCGGGTATTTCCAAGTCGTATACACCGATGATGATGGCTATGAGCACTTCTCAGGGCAGCATTACCCCGTCTGGTGACGGTCCGGCTTCGGCCATCGCCATTGTCATGGCTCTGATCGCAGGTGTGCTTGCCGTGCTGTACACCTTGGCCGAAAGGAAGGTGAACGAGTAATGAGCTCCGCAACCGTTGAAGAACGCGCCCGCAAAAAGGCCGAGCGCAAGCTCGAAAAGCAGCGTCAGGCTGCGCAACACGATTTGCCTCGCTCCATGCGACCGTCCGCGGCCGTGAAGACCCTCACCGTGGTGCTGCTGGTACTGGTGTTGATCTACTTCCTGTTCCCGATTTACTGGGCCATCATCGCGTCCACCAAGACGCCGGCCCAGATGACCGGTAGCAACGGCATGTGGTTTGCTGTGCCGCTTGACCAGCTGCCCAATGCCATCGCCACTAACTATTCCAAGCTGCTTGGCTGGACTCGTGGCAACTTCTGGCGCTGGGTGTTGAACTCCCTGATTTATTCGGGCGTCTCGGCATTGATCGGCACCATCGTGTCTGTGATGGCTGGCTACGCCACTGCGAAGTTCAACTTCCGCGGCAAGAACGCGGCTATTGGCGTCATCATGGCTTGCATGCTGATGCCCGCCGCACTGCTGACCATCCCGCAGTACTCGATTTTCCACACCCTGCACCTGACCAACACGATGCTCTCCATCATCATCCCGTGCTGCGTCTCCCCGTTCGGCTTCTTCCTGGGCCGCACGTACGCGCAGAGCTCGGTGCCTGATGAGTTGCTCGAGGCGGCCCGCATTGATGGTGCGAGCGAGGCACGAATCTTCTTCACTATTGTGCTGCGCCTGCTGGCTCCGGCAATGGTGACAATCTTCCTGTTCCTGTTCGTGGCCACGTGGAACAACTTCGTGCTGCCGTTGATGATGGTGTCTTCCGACACCCTGAAGCCGGTGACCTTGGGTCTGTATGGCATGGTCTCGCTGTCTACGTTCACCGATCGTGGTGCCCTGATGATGGGTGCCTTGCTCGGTGTGCTGCCGGTGATTGTGCTCTTCCTCGGCCTCCAGCGCTACTGGCAGTCCGGTTTGGCTGCCGGTGCGGTCAAGGGCTAATTAATCCACCGCCCGGCATAACATGTCACTCCTTCCGATGCCGGGCGACGCCCCTTCTCTATCGGAGTGACATTATTGTAATCGTCCGGCGTCACCGTAGCGTCAAGGATCTACGCAGTCAGGGCCCTAGAATCCGCGATGACGCCGGCCATTTTTTGTTGTGGCATTTCGTCGCCATGCTTTCCCATTCGACCGTTCTATAGAGGAGAACTCATGAGTACTGGCCGCTTCACTTTGCCGAGTGAGGAGAATTTTGCTGAGAAGACCAAGGAGCTTGCCGAATTGTGGGGCGCAGATGCTATCCGCAACTCGGATGGCACGCATCTTGATGAGGATGTGCTCGCTCTTGGCAAGAAGATATACAGTGCGTATTTCCCGACGCGTGCGCATAACGAGTGGATCACTCTGCATATGGACGAGACGCCACAGGTGTACCTGCTGACGGATCGTATCCTGGCGGAGTCGGATGCGGTGGATGTGCCGTTGATGGATGGTTTCTTCGAGGAGCAGCTCAAGCCGAACCGTGACGCGGACCCGCACAGGTATTGGGAGGTCGTGGACCGCACGACGGGCGAAGTCGTGCCGCCCGAACAGTGGACGCTGGACGCGGGCGAGGATACCGTGCACGTGACCGCTGCCGTGCCGATGCACGAGTACACGGTTTCGTTCCTGGCCTACATCATCTGGGATCCGGTCGAGATGTACAACCATCTGACCAACGACTGGGGCGACAAGGAACACGAGATCCCGTTCGACATCTACCATCCCGCCACCCGAAAGTTCGTGTTCGACACGTTCGCGAGGTGGCTGAAGGACAGCCCGCAGACTGATGTGGTGCGTTTCACCACGTTCTTCTACCAGTTCACATTGCTGTTCGACGCCAAGCGTCGCGAAAAGGTGGTCGACTGGTTCGGCTGTGCCTGCACCGTGAGCCCGCGTGCCTTGGACGACTTCGAGAAGGAATATGGATATCGTCTGCGTCCTGAGGACTTTGTGGATGGTGGCGCCTACAACAGCGCATGGCGTGTGCCCAGAAAGGCCCAGCGCGACTGGATCGACTTCCTGTCTGGCTTCGTGCGCAAGAACGTCAAGCAGCTGGCGGACATGTCCCATGCGGCCGGCAAGGAGGCGATGATGTTCCTGGGCGACCAATGGATCGGCACTGAACCCTACAAGGACGGGTTCGACGAGCTGGGCTTGGATGCGGTGGTGGGTTCGATCGGCGACGGCACCACGACCCGCATGATCGCGGACATTCCCGGCGTCAAATACACGGAGGGCCGTTTCCTGCCGTACTTCTTCCCGGACACGTTCTATGAGGGCAACGACCCGAGCATCGAGGGGCTCGACAACTGGCGCAAAGCCCGCCGCGCGATCCTCAGGTCCCCGATCTCCCGCATGGGCTACGGCGGCTACCTGTCCCTGGCCGCGAAGTTCCCGAAGTTCGTGGACACCGTCACGCACATCGCGGACGAGTTCCGCGACATCCACGATCGCACCGACGGGGTGGCCGCCGAGGGCGAATTGAACGTGGCGATCCTGAACTCGTGGGGCAGGATGCGCTCCTGGATGGCGTTCACCGTGGCGCACGCGCTGCCCAACAAGCAGACGTACTCGTATTACGGGATCCTGGAGTCCCTGTCCGGCATGCGCGTCAACGTCAGGTTCGTCAGCTTCGATGACATCCTCGAGCACGGCGTCGACCCGGACGTCGACGTGATCATCAACGGCGGCCCGGTGGACACGGCGTTCACCGGTGGCGACGTGTGGGCGAATCCGAAGCTCGTGGAGACCCTGCGCGCATGGGTGCGTGACGGCGGCGCGCTGGTGGGCGTTGGCGAGCCGAGCTCGCTGCCGCGTTTCCAGGCGGGCCGCTTCTTCCAGCTGGCGGACGTGCTGGGCGTGGACGAGGAGCGCTTCCAGACCCTGTCGGTGGACAAGTACTTCCCGCCCGTCACGCCCGAGCATTTCATCACCACGGACGTGCCCGTGGACCCGGCGGCCCGCGGGGCCTGGGAGCGGGCCGGCTACCGTGCGCCCCTGTCGGGCTGCGGCGGCGGCCAGGGCATCGCCCCGCTGGGCGGCATCGACTTCGGCGAAGCCGTGGCGAATACGTATCCGGTCAGCGAGGATGTGACCCTGTTGCGCGCGGACAACGGCCAGGTGCAGCTCGCGGCCAACGAGTACGGCAAGGGCCGCGGCGTCTATATCTCCGGCCTGCCGTATTCGGCGGCCAACGCCAGGTTGTTGGAACGTGCCCTGTTCTGGGCCTCCCACAAGGAGGACCGGTACGCGGCGTGGAGCTCCAGCAACCCGGAGTGCGAGGTCGCCCACTTCCCCGGACAGGGCTTGTACTGCGTGGTCAACAACACCGACCAGCCGCAGACGACCACCGTGACCCTGGCCGACGGGTCGAGCGAGACCTTCGACCTTCAGCCCAGCGGCATCGCCTGGCGCAACGACTGACAAAGTTAGTCCACCGAGGGGAGAAATGCGGAAAATAGAAGGCTTTCTCCCCTCAAAGAGGTACATCGGGCCCCATGCAAAATGCTATCTGCTTTCAAAGGGGTGCCGGTTCGTCGAAAATCCAAGTATGGGCGTTGAAATATCAACATCTGTACTTGGATTTTCCGCATCGAGGTACCTCTTTGAAAGCAGATAGCATTCTGCAACGGCCAGAATGTGCATCTTTGAAAACAGATACCCCTGTATGCGCGTTCGTCCACGGTGTTGTGGCTCGTTCTCGGGTGTTGCAAATCATATCAATGTCTATTTATGTATATATACTTAACAAATAAGCAATGCCGCTTATTGCGGCTTTATAGGGAGATTGGACCTCATCATGGCCGCAAACAAGGAAACACTATTTGACATCGCCTCACACTTCGCACTGGAGGGCAATATCATCAGCGTCGAGCCTTATGGCGACGGACACATCAACACCACTTATCTGGTGGTCACTGATGGCCCCCATTACATCCTGCAGCGGATGAACACCAGCATTTTCCCCGATACGGTAAATCTGATGCGCAATGTCGAACTAGTTACTTCTGCCCTCAAAGCTCGGGGCAAGGAGACATTGGATATCGTGCCCACCACTTCCGGCGCAACGTGGGAAGAGATCTATGGCGGTGCGTGGCGTGTATACAAATTCATCGAGCACACCGTGTCTTACAATCTCGTGCCGAATCCAGATGTATTCCGTGAGGCCGGCAGGGCATTCGGCGACTTCCAAAATTTCCTGTCCGGGTTCGATGCCGGTCAGTTGACCGAAACCATCGCGCACTTCCACGACACCCCTCATCGTTTTGAGGATTTCAAGGCCGCCCTTGCCGCGGACAAGCTCGGCCGTGCCGCAAGCTGCCAGCCGGAGATTGACTTCTATCTGGCCCATGCTGACCAGTACGCCACCGTGATGGATGGATTGAAGGACGGCTCGATTCCGCTGCGTGTGACTCATAACGACACCAAACTGAACAACATTCTCATGGATGCCACCACCGGAAAGGCGCGTGCGATCATCGACCTCGACACCATCATGCCGGGCTCAATGCTGTTCGATTTCGGTGATTCGATTCGCTTTGGAGCCTCCACTGCTTTGGAAGATGAGAAAGATTTGGACAAAGTGCATTTCAGCACCGAGCTGTTCCGTGCTTACGCCGAAGGTTTTGTGGGGGAGCTGCGCGGCAGCATCACCGAGCGCGAGGCCGAGCTGTTGGCTTTCAGCGGCAACCTGCTCACCATGGAATGCGGCATGCGTTTCCTCGCCGATTATCTGGAGGGCGACGTGTACTTTGCCACGAAGTATCCTGAGCACAATCTGGTACGTACCCGTACCCAGATCAAGCTGGTGCAGGAGATGGAGCAGAAGGTTGATGAGACGCACGCCATCGTTGCGGACATCATGAAATAGAACATAGTCCCGGCCAATAGTTCACATTTATGAACACGAGCGAACAGAAAACTTGCGCAAAAGTTCGATTTTGGCACAATCTGTGATAAAGTTGGCAGCGAAGGAAAACCGAAGGCAACATCCTTCCCAAGGAGGAAACATGACCACTGTTCTGGTTACGGGCGGCGCTGGATTTATTGCTACCCATACCGACATCGAACTGCTCAACAAGGGCTATGACGTTATTTCCGTGGACAACTACGGCAATTCGTCTCCGGTGGCACTTGAGCGTGTCGAGCAAATCACCGGCAAGCCGGTCAAGCGCTACGACGGCGACGTGCGTGACGAGGCTCTGATGGAGCGCGTCTTCACTGAAAACAACATCGACTGGGTCATTCACTTCGCCGGTCTCAAGGCCGTGGGTGAGTCCGTAGCCAAGCCGATCGAATACTACGACAACAACCTGTACTCCACGCTTGTGCTCCTCAAGGTGATGAAGAAGCACAACGTCAAGAAGATCATCTTCTCCTCCTCCGCCACCGTGTACGGCAGCCCGAAGGAGCTGCCAATCACCGAGGAAACGCCGACTGGCGGCACCACCAACCCGTACGGCACTTCCAAGCTGTTCCAAGAGCAGATCCTGCGCGACGTTCACGTGGCCGATCCGTCCTGGACCATCGTGCTGCTGCGCTACTTCAACCCGGTTGGCGCTCACGAGTCCGGCCTGCTTGGCGAAGATCCGAAGGGTATTCCGGCAAACCTCACCCCGTACGTGGCCAAGGTCGCGGTTGGCGAGCTGAAGGCCGTTCAGGTCTACGGCGACGATTACGACACCCCTGACGGCACCGGCGTGCGCGACTACATCCACGTGGTCGACCTGGCCAAGGGCCACGTGGCCGTTATCGACCACATCGACAAGGAAGGCGTGTTCGTCTACAACCTGGGTACTGGCCACGGCTACTCCGTGCTCGAGGTCATCAAGGCCTACGAGAAGGCTGCCGGCCACCCGATTCCGTACGTGATCAAGCCTCGTCGCCCCGGTGACATCGCCGCATGCTATGCCGATGCCTCCAAGGCCGCAAAGGAGCTGGACTGGAAGGCCGAGCTGACCATCGACGATATGGCCGCTTCCTCCCTCAACTGGCAGACCAAGAACCCCAACGGTTTCCGCGACGCCGAGTGATTTTTAGCTCCCGCTGGCGGGATCTGTCGAACGAAGTGAGACTGAGGGTGGTTTGTGCCGCATGACGTTGACCACCCTCAGTCGGCTACGCCGATAGCTCCCGCCAGCGGGAGCTATCTTATATCTCATACAATCCGCCGATCGGCGGCCCAGCGCGTGAGCTCGGTGCGATTCGAAAGCTGAAGCTTTCGTAGCACCGAGCTCACGTGCGTTTCGACCGTCTTAATCGAAATGAACAGTTCCGCGGCAACTTCCTTATATGTGTATCCGCGGGCAATCAATCGCATGACTTCTTGCTCGCGGGCGGAAAGCCGGTCCAGTTCCTCATCATGCGCGGGTGCGGCATCATCGGCTCCGGCGGCCGGCACACCTTGGAATGCAGAGAGCACGAATCCGGCCAGTTTCGGAGAAAACACGGCGTAGCCTTCATGCACCTGCTTGATGGAGGAAATCAAATCGGCTCCGGTAATCGTCTTGGTCACATAACCCTGGGCGCCGGCGCGAATCACCGAACCCACATCCTGAGGCGCATCCGAAACCGACAGCGCAAGAAACACAGTAGCGGGGGAGTAGGCGCGTGACTTGGTAAGGATCTCGGCACCGCCGCCACCTTCGCCGCCCGGCACGTGCACGTCCAGCAATACCACTTGTGGTTTGGTCTGGGCAATCATCGCCACCGAGCCGGGCACGTCCGCCGCCTGGCCGACGATATCAAAAGAGTCTCGCAGTGTGGCAATCACGCCGGCGCGAAACATTTCGTGGTCATCCACTACCGCCACGCGAATGTGGTCTGCTGCAGCTTCACTCATCGATGCTCTCCTTGTGTCGATTTCAATGCAATCGGCATATGCATTCTCACTTCGGTGCCCCAACCGGCTCTGGATACGATTTCCACTGTACCGCCGCGGCGTTTGATACGCCCGATAATCGACTCACGGATTCCTAATCGGTCTGGCGGTATTGTATCGATATCAAATCCTTCACCGTGGTCGCGCACGAACGCTTCGACCGTCGTATCCGTAGCTTCGCAGTAAAGGGAGACCGGTTCGCTGCCATGTGTGACGGCATTGACCAGCGCCTGACGCGTGGCGTCTAACAGCGCATCGGTCTGGGCGCTTGGATGGGCATCGCCCACAGTGACCACCTCAATCGGTTTGCCATGTTCGTCCTCAACCTCGGCGGCGATCTGCTTCAGCCCAGCGCTGACGGAACGATCCGATGTGGAACGTTCCTGATACAGCCATTCGCGCAACTCGCGCTCTTGCCCGCGTGCCAAAGTAAATACGGTGGAGGGGTCTTCGGAATGCAGTTGGATGAGCGCCAGCGTCTGCAGCACGCCATCATGCAGATGGGCGGTCATGTCCGCGCGCTCTTCCTCGCGCTCCTTCAACGCCTGCTCGCGGGAAAGCCTTTGCAGCATGGCATTCGCCCATGGCATCACCGCCAATACAATGCACGCAATCATAATGAATCCACTGAGCATGATGCGTCGCGGTGAGGTGCCCCATCCCGCATAGGTCACGTTCGACACATATACGGCCCATCCTATGAAAATCAGCGCGATGCCACCCAGCATGGAGAGCAGTTGCGTGCCGTTCGGGCTCAGATTCATCCAAGCCAACGCTATGCCGGCCAGTCCAAGCAGTAGCGGGATGATGAGTTGGCTATCAGCGCCGGTGCCGACCAGCAGCAGTCCGATGGTCAGCAACACGAACCCGGCCAACGCCACTAACGCAGGTTTCGGGGCGCGCTGGATGGCTTCGGATAATGACTCGGCCGAGGCGGCCGTGTCTTCAACGCCGGCCTGTGCGGCCTGGTTGCCCCGCGCGAGCGGAGCTTGCTCCACTGGTATATGTTCCGCACTTGCCACAGCCTGAGGATCACCGGCCGGCATGAAAATCCATAGGAACACATAGGCGATAATGCCGGCGCCATACAAGCAGGTCAGTGCAATGAATGCCAGCCGAACCCACATCACAGAAATGCCGAGATGTAGTGCGATGCCTTTGCAGACGCCGGTGAGCCAGCGGCCTCGTTTGGGTCGCGTCAACGGCATACGCGCGGGCAGCAGCGGTTCGGGAATTGATGTCATATCTCTATTGTGCCGCGTTCAGGGCTTTGGAACCGGGGTTTTACATGGTGTTCAGGGAACAATCAGGGTGTTCCCCGAGCCTTGTGGTTGCGTTCGGGCTGTGTAATGGAAGCATGAGCAGTCCACATATGAATTCGTATCAACAGCCGCAGCCGGGCAAAGCTCCGCGGCGTTTCTTTACATGGGTGCGTTCTTCCGGATTAATCCGCGGCAATGATCGTTGGATTGGCGGCGTATGCAGTGGTATCGCGCAGCGTCTCGGTTGGAGTCCGACATTAGTGCGTGCGCTGATAATTGTGGCCACGCTGTTCTTTGGTTTTGGCGCGGCGCTATACGCAATGGGATGGTTTCTCATTCCCGATGTGCGCAGCGGGCAGATTCTCGCCGAAGATTTGATTGAAGGCCAGTGGGATTGGAATTGTCTTGGCTGCTTCCTGTTTATGGCTGTGGCTGTGCTGATTCCAGGCGCCGGCTGGGTGTGCATTGCGCTCGCCGCTCTGGTGCTGTGGCTGATTGCGCAAAGCGGTGTTCGTCAGCAGGAAGGATACGGTTTCGGGTACCACGGTGGTCAGTCCACCGCGCCGCCGAATAATCCGAACGGACCGAATAATCCGAATAACCTTGCACCGAACCCCTCTATGCAACCGTCTGCAACGATGCCTCCATATGTTTCACAACCTGTTTCACAGTCGGTTCCATATGTTTCACAGCCTGTTCCGCAGGCGGGGCAGCGGCCGTATAATCCCACAAGCAGCTCTGCGGCGATGCCGGTAGATGGCATCCCTGCGGGCAAGTATGCAATGCCCAATCCTGTCGCGGCTGCGGCGCCGCGTTCCTCCACCCGCCGCAAGCCGGCCGGCCCGGTTGTGGTGCTGAGCGTATTGGGACTGTCCTTCATTTCTTTCGCTGCCGTTATGGCGGTGATTTGGGAATATGACATGGACGTCAGTGGCATCGTGCGCGTGGGCACCATATGGATTTCCGCAGTATGCGTGGTGATGGGTCTGATTGTCATTGTGCTGGGATTCAAGGGGCGTCGTGCAGGTGGACTGATTCCGCTGGGCTTGATGGCCGGAGCCTGCGCGATGTGCATGATTATCGCGAGCGGTACGTATGCCATCCGCCATTACGATGCGACGCATACCAATATCAGTTACACGGATATCACGCTGTCCAGTGCTGGCGGCCATGCGTCGGTGGACGCGTATGGTATGAACCAGGTGCAGGTCAACGACCAGTTTTATGCGGATTCCAGCCAACGGACATTCGATAAACTCGTGAGGGGCGTATGGTTCTCCGGTGACGACTACGACTCCAGCCAGGCTGTGCTTGACCTGTCGGATTGGGAAAGCAGCCATGCGCCTCATAAGCTGGAATTGTCGAATGGCAATACGTCCATCAGCAACTGCCCGGCGGGAACCATCACCATATCCGCGGTTCAGGCTCAGGTTCACATCATTCTTCCTGACGGGTGCTCCTACGGCATTGGCAGTGCGTGGCGCGGGTACACGTACAGCAACAGCATGGGCGGCAAGTATGCGGTGATATATGACACGGTGGACCTTATCGGGTTTTCCGATACCGATCAGGGGTATTCCATCGACAGCTATGACACCAACTATGCCTGGATGACGGACGATAGCAAAATGCCGGCAAATGGCCCTGAGCTGCTCGTAGACATCCCCTTCTCGGCCGGCGCCCGGGTGAATATGATCTATATCTCGGATTGGGAAGGGTCGACGTATATGCAATTCAGGAACAACTTCGATACGACGAACGGATACACCGAGGACTCAGGAAAGGCAGAATGATGAGCGACGACACCAAGGAACTGAAGACCATCGAAGACCAGGCCAAGACCCGTCCGCTGTCGGTATCCGACGATGCAGACGAGACCAAGGTGCTGCATTCGCCCGATAATGAAACGGCGGCTGAGACCGAGGTGCTGCCAACAGCTGCAGATGCGGTGGAGACCTCGGCCCTGCCCGTGGTTGACGGCAGTATTGATGAGACTCGGCCAATGACTACGGCGGCTGATGGTTCGGCAACGACGGTGATTCCGGCTGCTGACGACAATCAGGAATCCGAAGATATCGTGTCGGACGACCGCGAGAAGACGATTCCTCTGGAGGCGGTTGCCGATACGTCAATTCCGCCCGCAAGCGACATTCCGCTCTATGCGGCGGGCAACGCTTCCTCGGGGAATGAACAGACTGCATCTGGAACTTCGCCTAATGCGGAATTCGCCTCATCCGCACAGCATGTGGATGCTCAGTCTCAGTCGAGCACAAGGATGGAACCCGCCAAGAAAAGTAGCATCAGTACACTGACCGTTGTTTTCGGTCTATTGGGCGTATTGATTGGCGCACTGGGGTTGTTCTTCGGCGTGACGTTCCCCGATATGCTGATCACACAGTTCGCCGCTGATCCGCAGGTGTTGGTGGCTATTGTCTGCGCAATAGTGGGCGTGGTCTTGGTGGCCATAGCTATCGTGTGGGCCATTATGGGCGCCGTGAAGAAAAAATAACTCGTATTGTTTGGCAAGCCCCTTTGCGAGCACAGCTGACTGAGGGGCTAAGAAATCATACTTCGGTACTATGCGATATCTGAAGTAAGGCGTTCTATGCTTGTGGGGGAGGTAGAACGGATGACGCGGATCACAGTGCGGCGAGTGCTGAATATCGCTGCGATTGCGGTGGTGATTGCGTTAGTGTTCTCCCTGCTTGGCTGGGCGATGATGCCGCAGTGGAGCACTCGTCCTTATAACAATCATATTGCCGTTGCCTCGTCAGACCCTGCTATTGCGCCTGCTCATGCGGACATCCCGCATGAGGGCAGATACGGTACCCGTGAAACCCAGCTGTCCATTGAAACAGACGATGGAGTCACGTTACCGGCTATCCTGCGGGAACCGATTGATGCTCCTGGCAATCGCCCGGCCTGTTTGTTTATCCATGGATCCGGCACCAGCGGGGCCGAGGACTTTGGCGACATTGCCAACGCTATGGCATCCGCCGGTATTGTGACGCTGGTTCCGGCCAAGCGCAATGACAATTACACCGTGCTGCATCGCGACTACCAGCGATTCGCCCGCGAATACAGCAGTTCTTTGGATGTGTTGCGTAGCACTGCAGGCGTCGATCCGGCAAAAACCGGCATCTACGCCGAATCCGAAGGCACATGGATATCCACGATTCTGGCATCCAAGCGGCAGGATATCGCTTTTGCCGTCCTGACTTCGGCACCAGTATTTAAAGGTCGCGAGCAAATGGCCATGGCCGTCAGCGCCTATATGCATGAAGCCGGCGCGCCCGCTCCTGTGGTCAAAGACACGGCCAAACTCATGTCGCTCAACTACGCTCCTTTTGATCTTGCCTATGCCGATTTCGATGCCGATCATTACCTGCGTTCTTTGACCATGCCGCTTCTGGTGAATTACGGCGCTTATGACACCGCCATGCCCATTGAGCAAGGTGCGCAGCGCATCATTGACGCGGCTCGCAGCGCAGGCAATGAGAACGTTACTGTGCGGTACTTTGTCGGCAACCATCAGATGCGGGCCGGCAAGGGACTGTTCACGCTGAATCTACCGTTGGCGCAAGGGTATACGCAGGCGTTGGAGAACTGGGTGAATGGTATTGCCGCAGGCGCTCAGGCTGACGGATGGGCCACGCCACAGATCGCCGGAGTGCATCCTCATCAGCAGTTTGCGGCACCGCAGCAAACCAAGTCGGGTATTATCGGCTCGCTTGGTGTGTTGGCGGGCATCATGATTGCAGGCCCGGTGCTTATGCTGATTGCGGTCATACTTGGTATTGCCATGGATATTGTGGATTGGCTGCGCATGCGCGGTGCGTTGGGTCGGCGTGTACCAGGACGAAACATGCCTGTCGGATGGAATCAGCCGTATCGGAGAGATGCCGGTACGCATGTTGACGATGACGGCAACCGTCACCGGCGTCGTAATGCAATAGTCGTTGACGGTAACCGCCTGTACATGTTGCGCGATCGGCGTGCGATGCATGCCAATCCTGTGTTGGCGTGGCGGGCCATGCCCCGTGGTGTTGCAGGGCCTATTGCCGGCTTAGGCGTTGCGATAATGGTGATTACCGTGCTGCTGTACGGGTATATGGGTGCCGTAGGGGTGGCGGCTGTATATGTTATGCCGCATCCGCGGCTTTTCGGCATCGGATGGCGGGTATTGCAGGCGTTGACGGTGGTGCTGGTACTGCTGTTCGCCGTGGTCGCGGAGCGGTTATGGCGTCACCGCGCAGACATCATGGGCGCTCGCCGTGCGGCCGGCATCATCATGGTGGTGGCCGCGCTCGCTACATGCACCACACTGGCGTTCTGGGGTCTATTCAGCCTGTAGTTGTGGTGCGCGCAGCGTCAGCGTTGAGCCGCCTCGGCCTCGTCAAGAGTGCTGAACCCGCCGAGTTGCACGGTGTTCAGCAAAGTTTCTTCGGTGATGTTGTGCTGAGGGGTTGTGTCGGCTCGTTCGCGGATCATCGCTTCATAGAGGTCAAAAGTCATGTCGGAGTATGTGCCGAGTTCGCCGCGTAGATATGTTTCAAATGAGGTGGTCGTTGGCGCGTCCTCGGCGGTGGTCAGCACGCGCATCGCCTCGCCAAGCTTTGGGTACCGCGAACGGAAATCGGCGGCCCACGCCACTTGCTGGGCGATTACCTGTTCTTGCCTGGACACACGAGATTCAGTCAGGCGCGGAATGTACGGTTCGATGTTCTTTGCGAAGTCGTCGGGTGCGGTGGAGGCCATCATGCGGCCGTATTTTTCGGTGACGAGATTGCGGCCAACGTGGTCGGCTTCGTCCAAATCAGCGGCGTAGCTGGAGAGCAGTGGCCGTTCCCATGTGAGGAACTGGGCCAAACGCATCTGGTGGAAAACCGGCCAATTGCCTTGGCAGGCGGCACGGCCGCCCTCGTTATTGGTGTGCTGAAATTGGTTCCATTCATGGTGCACAATGGTTTCACGCAGTTCGTCGGTGGTAAGGTTGTCGGTCATCTTCGAGCCTCACAAACTCTTGAGCACTGGATCGTTGGAGGCGATGTGATCTTCAATGTAAGGCCGTTGCCATTCCAGGAAGGTTTCGGTTGATGTGGTCAGGTGTTCCCTCTGGAGTTCCTTGACAATCTCTGCGGCGATATGTTCCACAATCCCGTTGATTTGGTCAATCGCCGGGGCGGAACCCTTGCCGCCCTCGCCGAAACCGGCGCCGCCGTAGCAAGCCGCTGAGCTCAGACGCATTACGCTTTCCAGTTGTTCGGCCACATCAGGCAGCAGCGCGAACATCGATTTGGACAGCTTGCGCAGTGCCGCGAACTGCCATTTGTAGTACGGCAGATAGCCGGCCACCATCGGCACATTGATGAGAAACACCAATGAGGAGGCGGCATTCACGAACTCGTGGATGGACAGCCATGCGGCGGCGCCATCGCCACGTTTCAGCGAACGTGGCAGATTGTATTGACCGGCTTGTGCGATCATGCCCAAACGCTTGGAAATCAGTGCCAGTCGCACATCGTCCGGCATATCTTTGAATCCTTGGCGGGTCTTGGAGAATTGCCCGGTGGGGTCTGCAAACACCTCGCCATTAGTGGCGGCGGCCAGTGTGGCCTCATCCAACATCAACCATTCGTGAGGCGAAGTCTGTGCCGGAGCGGTGCGGTATCCGGTGATCGACTCGAAGAAATCACCGATACGGAACACGCCATCGCGTCGGTTTGCGCCCTGTGCGCGTGGAGTGGCGGGGGAGGGAGTGCCATGGTCTGTTGCAATAGCCGAGGTATTCGTGGAGAATACCGCATGCCCTTGTGCGTCAATGCTGAAGTCTCGGGGCAGCGCGTCATAATCGGTCTGCAGTTGCTCGCCTATGGCGGTGTAATCCTCATCGGAAAGCCACAGGCAGAATCGCGGGCCGAAGTCATGGTCCTGCGAATATGCGTCATCGAACCCATAGCATTCCGATCCGTGTCCCACCAGACCGGCGGCGATGCGAGAAACATATTGTGGGTACTTTGTCGAGAGCATCGGTTTGCCGACCTGCGTCCAGAAAGCGCGGGCCAGTTTCAGGCCGGAAATTCCAACTACAGAAGTGGCGGTTGCGGCGGAATCGGATACCAAGGCAGTCGGCATGACTGGTGCATCGGTGGAATTTTGGCAAGAGGTGCCGGCGTTGGTCGCTTCCTGTGCGGACGCAGTGGTTGCATCCGTAGTGTCATTCGGAACGATATCGATACCCGCGGCTTGTGCCTGGGACTCGGCCTGCCGCAGATTGTCTTCGGTGATACGCCAGTAATCGGTGTCCTTGCCGTAGCATTCCTCGATCACGTCCAACGCATGACGGTACCCGGCGACGGCATCTGCATAGCGCTTTTCGGCAAAGCATACCTGCGCGTAGCCGGCCAATGCGGAGGCGTAATGTGCGGAATGCTCCAGATGACCGGTCTTATAGATATCCAATGCCTTGGCCGCGTGCCAGTGGGCGCCTTCCAGCTTGTGCTCGGTCAGCAAGGTCAGCGCCAGATTTGTATGCGAGCTGGCCACATCGATATCCTCGTCCGGGTTCACGCTCGATGCTTCGATGATGCGGAGTGCTTCGCGCAGCTCAAGCTCGGCCTTATCCGGTCGGTTCGTTTCGCTGTAGAGCATTGAGAGGTTATTGTGAAGCGCCGCAAGTCTGCGGTCGGTGGGCGCCAGCGAATGACGGCATACATCCTGGGCCTGGTGGTAGAGGTCTTCGGCCTGGTCGTATTGCTTGGCGGCGCGCATGGCGGTGGCGCAGTTGATGAGCGTGGTGGCCCATGCTTCGGATGTGCCGGTGGTCAGGCCCATGCGAGCGGCCAGTTCCAGAGCTCGCTGCACGATCCACTGGTTGTCCTTATGGCGTCCTTGCGAACGGTAGAAGCCCATTGTTTCGTTGAGTACGGTCAACAGTCCGGCTTCATCGCCGGCATTCTCTGCGTCAACCATCGCCTGTTCCAAATACGGGCCGGCTTCGGTGGCGGCCGCATGACGGTCGAAGATCGCGTCCAATCCGTTCAGGAATTGTTGGGTGTCAAAGCTCGTTGACGATTGTTCGGCGTTGGTCGCGGCCTGATCTTCTGGGTTGTTCGCGTGTTGTGCCGCGGCCGCTGCGTCTGTGTCGTCGGCATCATTCGGGCCGTGAGCGAATTGTGCGGCAAATTGTTTGAGCAATGCTTCTTCGTCAGCCACGAGAGACCTCCCTGAATCGCGTCTGATTCCAGTCTATTAATACTGTGCACAGACACGTCAGGGAATAGGCTGTGAGCTTGGTCTCAGTCGACCTTGATTTCGCGCATGCGATGGATGGCCTCGGTGTCCGTTTCGCATCGCCATGAGTAGAACGTGAGCAGGCCGACTGCGAGCAGGGTGAGAGGAACGCCACCCAAACCGGTGAAGCGGTAGTTCATGGAGAATGAAGTGAGCATAGCGCCGCCCACAATCGAGCCGATGGCATTGCCAAAATTGAATGCCACTTGTACGGCGGCTCCTGCAATGAGTTCACCGCCTCCCTGACCGGCCTCGGTCATTAGCAATTGTTGCGGTGCGGAGATGAAGAACAATCCGAATGCGATCCAGAACGTCAACAACGCGGTAGTGCCATGGTTGCCGGGCAGCAGCACCACAAGCAGCAGACCAATGCAGGAGATGGACTGGCCGAGAGCGGCAGTGCCGGCATGACGCCACCGATCGGTAATACGGCCACCGATGATGCCGCCAACTACCATGCCGAATCCGGCGAGCATCATCAGCATTGGTACGAGGGAAGATGACCAGCCACCAGTCTTTTGCAGCCAGGGAGAGATGTAGCTCCACCAGCAGAACACGCCTGCGTTGCCAGTGAACACGGCAGCCAAGATCGCCCAGGGGCCTCGGCGAGTGAGGAATTTGAACTGACCGGCGATGCCGGCATCTTTGATTGGTGCCACGAATGGAATCCATGCCAGTGACAGCACTATCGTCATTGCGGCCCATGCGGCCAGAATGCCGAAGGCAAGACGCCAGGAGAGAAACTCGGCCATCAAGGTGCCTGCCGGCACGCCCAACATATTGGCCAAAGTTTGTCCCGTGACCATTATGGATACGGCCTGCGCCTCTTTGCCTTTATCGGCCAGGGTTTTGGCGATAAGCGTGGCGGTGCCGAAGAATGCGCCGTGCGGCAGACCGGAGATGAATCGCGCAATGACGAGCATGGCAGCGTTGGCTGAGAATGCGGAGAACAGGTTACCCACCAAGGCGATAACCATGAACGCAATAATGAGATCCTTTGGTGGCACTTTGCGGCCGAACACCAGAATCAATGTGCCGAAACACACGCCGATGGCATACGCGGAAATATAGTGGCCGGCGGTAGGGATGTCTACGCCGGTGGCGGCTGCGGCCTGCGGCAGAATGCCCATCATCACGAACTCGGCGGCGCCGAGAATGAATGCGCCTGAGGCCAGCGCAAGCAAGCTCTTCTTCATATTTCCTCTCATGAGATTTCACGGCATTGCATACGGAAACAGCGATCGATTGATTCGGGCGATATGTTACGGTGCGCCATCAACAATGCCATGAGCATGTGTTGCTTCGAATGCTTATTCCTTCTGTCGGTATTTATTCAGAGTCGTGCTGCACTTGAATAGTGTTATTTTTCGACACCTGCAACCATTCCAGCAATGAAATATCGCTGAAGACATAGATAGGCAATGATGACGGGCAGTGCTGCGAGCAACGCAGCTGCAGCGCCTGTTTCCGATATTGTTAGTTTGAGATGCAAAAAATGCGGCTACTCGTGGAGCGATGGCATGTGGTGGTGCTCGATCGACCAAGAAGTCTGTCTGGGTGCAAATGCGCATTCCCGAAGATAATGCCATTGCGTCGGTGGATGGAACCGTTGATTGGCGGATTCTAGTGGTGGTTGCAACACCTGTGTTGCAACCACCACTAGAATCCGCCGACTTTCTTTAAGTCTCGGAACCCAAAATAATGATACGGATAGTGATACTTGGTGAGGATAAAACAAAAAAAGGAGAAACGTTGAAAGATCAACGTTTCTCCTTATTGGTCGGGCTGGCGGGATTTGAACCCGCGGCCTCTTCGTCCCGAACGAAGCGCGCTACCAAGCTGCGCTACAGCCCGTTTTGGCAACAGTCGTAGATATTACATTATGGTGCTGGACAAAGCAACTCGGCATGTCGTTCTTAATCGTAGGCTTTGCGTACACTGATGAACCATGGCTGAAGTTGTTGAGAACACTGAAAATACTGAGAACGAAACCCCGGCAGTCCCGCAGATGAGCACTGTTGAGCGTGCGGAAATGCTGCTCAAGCAGGATGCCACTATCCGTGAGAAGATCAAGTCCGGCGCCACGCTGGACGAGGCTGTGGATCCTTCCAACAAGGAGTTCGGCCCGCTGGGCCACCCCGAGCAGGTGCAGATGCGTGTGGCCAAGCGCGCGATGATGCTTGAGTCCGGCATTGCCCCCTACCCGGTGCACCTTGATGTGACCAACACCATCGAAGAGGTACGCGCCAAGTACGACGGCAAGCTCGAAGCTGGCCAGGAGACCGAAGACATGGTCGGCATCGCCGGCCGCGTGCTGTTCCTGCGCAACGCTGGTGGCCTGTGCTTCGTGCAGCTGTCCGCCGGCGACGGCACCAAGATTCAGGGCATGATCTCCAAGAAGGAGATCGGAGCCGACTCCTTGAAGCAGTTCAAGCAGCTCGTTGACCTTGGCGATCATCTGTACCTGAAGGGTCGCGTCATCGCTTCCAAGACCGGTGAGCTGTCCGTATTCGCCACCGAATGGGCCATCGCATCCAAGGCTCTGCAGCCGCTGCCGGCCCTGCACAAGGATCTGAACGAAGACACCCGCACCCGCAAGCCATACATCGGCATGATCGCGGACGAGAACATTCGCAACATGGTGCGCAACCGTTCCAAGGCCGTGGCATCCCTGCGTCACACCTTCGATGCCCACGACTTCCTCGAGGTCGAAACCCCGATGCTGCAGACCCTGCACGGTGGCGCGGCCGCCCGTCCGTTCACCACGCACATGAACGCCTTCGACCTGGATCTGTACCTGCGCATCGCCCCGGAACTGTTCCTCAAGCGCTGCCTGGTCGGCGGCATCGACCGTGTGTTCGAGATCAACCGCGATTTCCGCAACGAGGGCGTCGACGCCACCCATGCTCCCGAGTTCACTATGGTCGAGGCCTACCAGGCCTACGGCACCTATGATTCCATCGGCCAGCTGGTCAAGGAACTCGTGCAGCAGACCGCTATGGACGTCTACGGTTCGCACAAGGTCACGCTGCTCGACGGCACTGAATACGACTTCGGCGGCGAATGGAAGACCATCAGCATGTACGACTCCCTGTCCGAGGCATTGGGCGAGGAAATCGTGCCGAACGGCGGCCCCGAGCACCCCGGTACCTCCGTGGAGCATCTGGGCGAGATTGCCGACAAGCTCGGTGTGGAGCGTGACGACGTGGAGAACCACGGCAAGCTCGTCGAGCACCTGTGGGAGCACTTCTACGAGGACAAGCTCTACGAGCCCACTTTCGTGCGTGACTTCCCGGTTGAAACCTCCCCGCTGGTCAAGGGGCACCGCACCAAGCCCGGCGTGGTGGAGAAGTGGGATCTCTACGTGCGCGGCTTCGAGCTGGCCACTGGCTACTCCGAGCTCAACGATCCGATCGTGCAGCGCGAACGCTTCGTGGCTCAGGCCAAGGACGCGCTCGCCGGTGACGAGGAAGCCTGCGATATTGATGAGGACTTCCTCGAGGCCCTTGGTGTGGGCATGCCCCCGGCAGGCGGCATGGGCATGGGCATTGACCGACTGCTTATCGCGCTGACCGGTGCCACGATTCGCGAGACCATCACCTTCCCGCTGGTCAAGCCGCTGGTTGGCTGAAACCTATTTCTGACTCCCCTCGGGTGAGGGGAGCTGTCGAACGAAGTGAGACTGAGGGGAGTCGAAGGGTGATACCGCCAGCGACTCCCCTCAGTCACTTACGGTGACAGCTCCTCTCAGAGAGGGGAGCCGAGTTATATCGGAAAGAAGGTTGCTTATGTCCATTGGTTTGTGGCTCAAGGGTGCGCGTCCCAAGACGTTGGCCACCTCCATCGCCTCGGTGATGGTGGGTGCGGCGATGGCTCGTGTGCATATCGAGCAGATGGGCACCTGCGTCGCAATCTATCCTGAGCCGGCTTATTGCGCCGCGAACCGGGCGCAGCAGGATCTGCTGTTGGGTCGGTTCTGGATGGTGACTTTCCTGTGCCTGTTGGTGGCGCTGTTCCTGCAAATCGCCGTCAACTATGCGAATGATTACTCCGATGGCGTTCGCGGTACCGATGCCGGACGTGGCGGTAGTGAATCGCAATCCGGCAAACCGCAGCGGTTGACCGAATCCGGTCTGGTGCCGGCCAAGCACGTATTCATTGCGGCAATCATCTGTGCAGGTATCGCCTGCGTCTGCGGCATTGCCGCCATCGTGATTTCCCAAGCATGGTGGCTGTTTGCCGTGGGTGCGGCCTCGCTAGTGGCCGGCTGGTTCTACACCGGTGGCAAGCATCCGTACGGTTATGTCGGTCTTGGAGAGGTCGGCGTGTTCCTGTTCTTCGGTCTGGCCGCAGTGTTGGGCACCGAATATGCGCTGTGTGGCATGGTGGATGTCGGCGGTCTGCTGGGTGCCGTGGCGGCAGGATTGTTCTCCTGCCACATACTGATGGTGAACAACCTACGTGATATCGACGAAGACCGCGAACATAACAAACGTACGCTGGCCGTGCGTATGGGGGAGTCCGGCGCACGCACGTTGCTGATTGTGTGCTGTGTTATTGCATGGATTATTGCCCTACTGATGTGCGGCACATTATGGTGGCCGTGGGGTGTGGTGCTGCTGCTCTCTGGAGCGGGTGTGCCGGTGCGCATGATTTCCAGCGTCAAGAAGCATGCATTTGGTCCCGCTTTGGGTGCGGCCAGCTTCCAGACGCTGCTGTTCGCAGTGGTGCTCGCACTTTCCGTAGCGCTGTAATTCCCTCAGTCAGCTACGCTGGCAGCTCCCCTTGGGAAGGGAGCCGGGAAAAGGAACGCGGCGTTGTGACCTAATTGAGATGAAATATCTAAGACGGATACTCGTGTTTGGCGGCATACGGCTGTAGACTGAACCGTATGACTTATAAATTAGTACTGCTCCGTCATGGACAGAGCGCATGGAATAAAACCAACCAGTTCACCGGCTGGGTCGACGTACCGCTGACCGAGCAGGGTGAAGCCGAAGCCAAGCGTGGCGGCGAGCTGCTCAAGGAGAAGAACGTCCTTCCGGACATCGTGTTCACCTCCCTGCTGCGTCGCGCCATCAACACCGCCAACATCGCTCTGGATGCCGCAGATCGCCTGTGGATTCCGGTTCAGCGTGATTGGCGTCTCAACGAGCGTCACTACGGCGCTCTGCAGGGCAAGAACAAGACCGAGATTCGCGAAGAGTACGGTGACGAGAAGTTCATGCTGTGGCGCCGTTCCTACGCCACTCCGCCGCCCGAGATCGACCCGAACGACCAGTACGCCCAGAATAACGACCCGCGCTACGCCGGCGATCCGGTTCCGGAAGCCGAGTGCCTGGCCAACGTTGTTGAGCGTGTGAAGCCGTACTTCGAGTCCGCCATCGAGCCGGAGCTGCGCGCTGGTAAGACCGTGCTGATTGCTGCTCACGGCAACAGCCTGCGTGCCATCGTCAAGATGCTGGACAACCTGTCCGAGGATGAGATCGCCAAGGTCAACATCCCGACCGCTATCCCGCTGCTCTACGAGCTGGACGAGAACTTCAAGCCGATCAAGCCGCGTGGTGAGTATCTGGACCCGGAGGCTGCCGCCGCCGGTGCCGCCGCTGTCGCTGCTCAGGGCCAGAAGTGAGCCTAAGCCGCTAATACGGTAAGCATTAGGGGAGTCGCACAATTATCGTGCGACTCCCTTTTTGCTATGCCGAAACAAGTTTCAAACGGTTTGTGCCGCTCCACCACGAAGCGAACTCCCCACCGCGAGGTGAAATACCCACGACGTTGTGAAATGCCCACCACGTGGTGTCCCAAAATGGCGGAATTCCGCGAAATGCAAAATTCGGCTGACATCGTGGTGGGAGATTCACTACGTGGTGAGACATTTGCTACGTGGTGGATATGCCGGTGCACCGCCTAAAAGCAACAAAAAAACGGCGTCCAGCCGTAGCCGGATCGCCGCTTTTCGGGCATCCTCCTCAAGCCACAGGAGGATAAGTGTTCAATTATCAGTCGATGTCGGTGCCTTCGTCGCGGGTCGGCTCCTTGGTGGGGTCGAAGCCGGAGACGATGTAGACCACACGGCGGGCGGCGGACACGGCGTGATCGCCGAGGCGCTCCAGGAAGCGGCCCAGCAGCACGATGTCTACGGTCTGCTGACGAGTGATCTCGTCGGACAGCGCCAGGTCGAAGGTCCGGTGATGCAGCTCGTCCAGCTTGTCATCGGCCAGAATGATGGCCTCAGCGGTCTTGGCATCGCGGTCGGTGAGCATGGCCACCAGCTGATCGGCGGTGTTGTCCAGGAACGCGACCATGTCGGCAAATACCGGTTGAGCGGATTCCGGGATTGCGGCAGCCGGGTACGTGCGGCGTGCGGCTTCGGCCACGTGACGGGCCAAATCGCCCATACGCTCGAATGTGGAGGCCAGACGCATGGTGGAAACCACCACGCGCAGATCGGTGGCCACCGGATTCTGCTTGGCGAGCAGCTTCACGCACTGGTCGAGAACGGAGGACTCCAAAGCATCGATTTCGATGTCGCCATCAATCACGGTTTGAGCGGCTTCAACGTCCTGATTCAGCAGAGCATCCCCAGCTCCTTTGATCGCTTTGCGCACATCTTGCGCCATGCGGTCGAGGTCATCGGCAACCTGCTTCAGCTCCTCGTTAAAAATAACGCGCATTTCTCCAGCCTTTCATGCTTCTCGTTGTGCAACCTGTACCAGTGTATTATTCCAGCATTCCGTTCCTACTTCAATGTAGATAATGGCAACCTCAAGTTGTTCTACTGTTCATTGGGTTGTTCACCCGAAATTCATGTTATCGGCGTGCCGGTCGCACGTGAATGCCGCCGCACGTGTGGAACAATGAAAGTATGACATCGATGCCGTTTCCTGTTGTGGCTGCCCTCATTGTTGCGGCCGTTGTGTTGCTGGTACTAGTCGTTGTACTGGTGGTGGGATTCGTGACGCATCGCATTTCCTTGGATTCCCCGCTCATCGACGATGACGAGGATGACGACCTGTGCGACGATACCGCGGCCTTGCTCTCCATGCTGCCGACCACATCCATAGTGATTGATGACAATGATGATGTGGTGCGTTGCTCTCCGTCCGCCTACCGATTGGGTGTGGTCTCGGACGATGCCATTGCGGAGCAAGAGGTATTAAATGCCGTGCATGAGGTGCGGCAAACCGGCGGCAAACGTCAGTTCGATTTGACCACCGCCACTCCCGAACGGTACGACAGCGCCGAGAACAGAATCAATCATGTAGAGACACGATCGGTGCATCGACCGAACTGGCTGAAAGTTACTGTGGGGCGCATTAATGAGCATTTCATCGTGGTGTTGATTGCCGATGTAAGTGAGGCGATTCGGTTCTCCCAGGTGCGTGATTCATTCATTACGAACGTGTCTGAACAGTTGCTCGGCCCCACTGATGCCCTGGCCAAGCTTGCTGATTCTTTGGAGGCGGGAAACCTTGATGAGCGACAGGTGATGGACGATGCACGGCAGGTGAAATCCAGCTGCAGCAAGCTCAACCACATGGTATCTGATTTGCTGCTGCTGATCCGTGCGCAGGAGCCTATTACGCCGTCTTCGGCCAACCGACTGAATGTGATGGGACAATTGCGGCAAGTGGCCGAACGTCTCGAACCTCTGGCTGCCCAGTCCAAAGTCCAGCTCAATGTCGCCGGCGATGAAGACTTGGTGATCAACGGCGAGACCGACCAGATCGACAGTGCCGTGACCAAGCTTATGGAAAACGCCATCGGATACTCTCCGGCGAATGGCACGGTGAGTGTGTCCGCGGTCAAATCCAAGGATGGAGAGCAGGCGGTAATCCGAGTCATCGACCAAGGCGTGGGCATTGCCAAGAAAGACCAAGCTCGTATCTTCGAGCGGTTCTATCGTGGCTCCTCGCAGAGCGAACGTACTGCGGATGGCGTTGGCTTGGGTCTGGCCATTGTCAAGCATGTGGCGCTGACGCATCACGGTGACGTATCCGTATGGAGTGCGCCGGGACAGGGCAGCACGTTCAGTCTGACACTGCCGTTGGCCCAATGATCATTGACCGAGACGGCGGTAGTCCCAGCGGTCGAAGTGTTCCCAAATCAGCAGCAGCACGCCGATAATCACGCCAGCAGCGCACATGATGACCAGCGGAAGGGTGCTGTGATTAAACGCCAGTAGAATCAGGGCGATGACCAGCGCCACAGCCCACAGGCCCGTACCCATGCCAAATGCCTTACGCAAATCCACTCGCACGGGTTTGGGTGCGGGTTTGCGGACGGCTGGGTCGATAATGGGCGCGAACTTCATACTCAACGACAATAGTAAACAGGAACGTCAAAAAAGGAGAGGGGCTATACATGCCCCTCTCCTGTACGTCGATGAATCGCTGGATACGATTGCGCTACATATGCTCGACCACATAGTCAATGCACGCGGTCAGAGCAGTGACGTCAGACGGTTCCACAGACGGGAACACGCCGACACGCAGCTGGTTGCGCCCCAGCTTGCGGTATCCGGCGCAGTCGACGATGCCGTTCTCTCGCAGAATGGCAAGCACCTGACTTGCCGGAACCTGCTCGTCCAGATCAATAGTGACCACTGCGCTCGAGCGTGCTTCCGGATCGGAGACGAACGGCTGTGCATAGTCGGAACGCTCGGCCCAGGAGTACAGAATGGAAGCGGACTTGGCGCAACGAGCGGTGGCCCAGTCGAGCCCGCCGTTGTTGTTCAGCCAGCGCACCTGATTCTCCATCATGATGAGTGTGGCCACGGCCGGCGTGTTCAGCGTCTGATCCTTGCGGGAATTGTTGAGTGCGCTGGTCAATGAGAGGAACGGAGGCACCCAGCGGCGTGCGCCTTCGAGGTGTGCGCTGGACTCAACGCCTGCCGCACGGTCGATGGCGGCGGGAGAGAGCGCTGCCACCCACAGGCCGCCGTCGGATCCGAAGGCCTTCTGCGGGGAGAAGTAATAGACATCGGTCTGGCTGATATCTACTGGCAGAGCGCCTGCCGCGCTGGTGCCGTCAATAACGGTCAACGCGCCAGCTTCCAAGCTTTCCGGCACACGGCGAATCGGCGCTGCAACGCCGGTGGAGGTCTCATTGTGGGCCCAGCAGTAGGTGTCCACGCCCTCGGTGAGCTCAGGCAGACGATAGGTGCCGGGCTCGCCGGAGAACAACACCGGATCCTCAAGGAATGGTGCGTTGGCTGCGGAGGCGGCGAACTTCGCGCTGAACGAGCCGTACGTGCCGAATGCGGCGCAGCGGGTAATCAACGATGCGCAGGCGATTTCCCAGAACGCACTGGCGCCACCATTGCCCAAGGCGATTTCATAGCCTTCCGGCAGGTGGAAGAATTCGGTGAGCCCTTCGCGAATCGAGCCGACCAATTGCTTGACTGGAGTCTGGCGATGTGAAGTGCCGAGCAGTGTGGTGGCGCCGGCGTCGAGCGCGGCGATTTGCTCCGTGCGAATCTTGCTGGGGCCAGAGCCGAAACGGCCGTCACTGGGTTTAAGCGATGCGGGAATGTTCACTGTCATGATTCCAAGGGTAGCCAGAGTGGGGGAGCTGTGTCATGACTTTTCCGATAATCGGATGAACAATAGGCGGTAAACGGTTGGAATGAAGCACTTTTCCGGTGATTTCAGGACACGAAGTAAAACGTTTGATGCACCCGAAGTGTAGGCTATGCGTTTGGGCATTGGCCCCAGTTCGTTGTACAGTAGCAAATTGTGACGGAACGGTGACGCCCATATCAGGTGCCCGTGAGCCCATCCAAGGAGTTTTTACAGTATGAAGCATGCTTCGCACAAGGCGACCAAGGTCTCGCGCCAGCAGTTCAGCTTAGCGAAGGTATTTTTTGCCTCCGGTAAAGGGTCCCATCGTGCTCGCGCCGTTCGTGCCATGCAGGCTGCCGGCAGCGATGCCGCCGTGCTGGGTCTTGATCCCGCGGTAGCTGAGAAGATTAACGAAATCGCTCCGCAGACCCGTCGTTCTATTCGTCAGGCCGCCCGCGCGGCTGAACGTCGCAGCCATATTCTTGCTTCTGCCTCTCTGGCAGCTTTGGCCGGCACTGCCGCCACTGCAATGGCTTTTGCCAACACTGAAGAGAATTCCCCGGTGCTTGCCGATGCGGCCACTACGACTACGCAGATTAAGCGCGTCACCGATGTGAGCTCCGCTTCCCGTTCCGAGGCCCGTACCGATTTGAATGAATCCGCGGCCAATGCCACGCAGTCCTCCAACGAGGGCGGCTGGGGCCTGAGCAACTCGGACAGCTCGTTGAATACCGACTTGATGAACCACAACACCGCCAACAACCCGGTGGTTGCCGCGTGGATGGACGGGGATCAGTCGGTGCTGCCTGCTGGTTTCAATCCGAACCATGCTGTAGGCAGGAGCGCGTCAAACACTTACCCGTGGGGTCAGTGCACGTGGTACGCCTATCAGCGCCGCACCGAGCTGGGTCTGCCGGTTGGTGGCAGCTTCGGTAACGGTGGTCAGTGGGCCTCCAGCGCCAGCGCGCTGGGCTACTGGGTGGACAGCACGCCTCGCCATGTGGGCGACGTCGTGGTGTTCCAGCCCGGCCAGCAAGGCGCTGATTCCTACTATGGGCATGTCGCCGTGGTCGAGAAGATCAACGCCGATGGTTCCATCGAGATATCCGAATCCAATGTGAAGGGTTTGGGTGTTATCTCCTCGCGTTCGTTCACTGCTGCTGAGGCTGGCTCGCTGCAGTACATTCATTACTGATCTGGCGCATTCGGCACGCCGAAGAAATCCAATGTTCCCAATGGGAGCAGACGGCATCGCATTTTGGGCCATTAACCGGCACGGTGTAAGGTGAAGGATTTATGAAGGCAAAATCAGCACTTTCTTCTGTTTTCGCGTCCTGTGTGGCGGTGGCATGTCTGTTTGCTGTTGTTCCCGCAGCCTCCGCCGATGAAGGCACAGTGACCTCTACGAAGTCGTTCCCGTCCTACTCGCAGGTTCGTCGTAACCTGACCGCCGAAGCTACTTCCACCTCCACTGATGACAATTCCAGCTGGGGTGATGTGGAAAGCTTGAATGTGCCGCAGACGCAGTCTCAGGCCGAAAAAGAAGCCGCAGCTCGTAAGGCCGCCGAAGAGCAGGCCGCTAAGGAGCAGGCCGCCGCTCAAGCGGCTCAGGCTCAATCCGCTGCCGCCAGCCGTAGCCAGGCTCGTACTTCGTTGAGCTATGCCGATACCGGTGCCGGTGTTTCCGCTGGTGCTGCGGCATCCGTTGATCGTGCGTACTCCTTGATCGGCAGTGCGATGGACTGCACCGCTCTGGTGTCTGCCGCGCTGGCTGCCCGTGGTATCAGCTTCCATGGATGGCCGGAACAGTATGCCAATGTTCCCGGTGGCTATGTGGTGACCGATGGTTCGCTGCAGCCGGGCGATATCCTGATTTACAAGTACACCAACGGTACCAATGGCGGCGCTCACTATGATCATGTTGGTCTTTATGTGGGAGGCGGCAAAGCCATTCACGGTGGTTGGACCGGCGGCGTTGTGGCGCTTGCCGGCACGTTGCCTAATCGCCTGACCATGGTGGTGCGCATTCCGTAGGCGCCAAAGGCTTTATACATCGACTCCGATTGCGTCAGCGTCGGAGTCGATTGCGTTATAGGGCTGATTGATGCTTCGGCGTGTTGCCTATGAAACCAGTCGGTTGATGCTGTGCTCGACTGGTGAAGATTGTCCCGGGTATGTTACAGTTCCGTGTTGATGATGAATGCTAAATACATTGCTTCTACATTGGTGACGATTGCGGCCGCTGCCGCAATGTTCGCCTGTGTGACGCCGACGGTCAACGCTGCCGATATGGGCACTGCTGTGGTGTCCTCTCGCTCTTTCCCGAAAGTGACGACGGTCAAGAAGAACATTCTTGCCGAATCGACTGCCACCTCCACTGATGACAATTCCAGTTGGGGTGATGTGGAAAGCCTTGATGTGCCGCAGACGCAGTCCCAGGCTGAAAAGGATGCCGCAGCTCGTAAGGCCGCCGAAGAGCAGGCCGCCGCTCAGGCCCAGGCATCGCAGACCCAGGCCGCGAGCCGTTCGGCACAACGTGCCGCGATTCCGCAGGTTGATTTAGGCAGCGCCACTGGTTCCGGTGCTGATGTGGCCCGCTTTGCTTCCCAATTCAGCGGCTATCCCTATGTGTATGGCGGCAACACTCCCTCTGGTTGGGATTGCTCCGGTTTTGTGCAGTACGTATACGCGCAATTCGGCATCTCCCTGCCGCACTCCTCCGGCGCACAAGCCGGTGTGGGCACTGCTGTCGGTAGTCTCGCACAAGCGCAGCCGGGCGATATCGTTGCCAATGGCACTCATGCAGCTATCTATATCGGCAATGGTCTGGTCATGAACGCACTGTCTCCTGGCTTGGGAACGCAGGTGACCAGCACTTCCGTGTTCTCCGGCGGATATTCCATTCGCCGCGTGCTGTAGCTCGCATTGCTCTTATGAAGCGCGTCCCTTGGGGCGCGCTTTTTGCGTTTTTACCAGCGCTGTATGGAGTGGGGAGAAGTATTCCACGGCAAAGCGAGACATGTCCAGCAAAATTCCGTGTTGTTCTTTTTCGGCTGAGTTTGCCAGCAAATCCGAGTGTCGCGGGGTATTGTTGAAAGTACGCGATATTGCATATCGCAATAACTTCAAGGAGGTCGTCATGATTAACGACAAGGCCATTCTCGTCGGTGTTGACGGGTCGCATGCCAGCTATAAGGCAACATGGTGGGCCGCGAATTATGCCAAGCATGCCGGACTCACGTTGCAGATTGTCTGCGCGTATTCCCTGCCGAGCTATGCTGCTGTATCGTTCGATGCCACATATACGGCGATGGGGGATGACAACGCCGCACATTCCGATGCTCAGGAGATTCTGTCCAAGGCCAAGGCCATCGCAGATGAGCAGGGTGTGGAAGCTGCCACACTAATCGTCACGGGCGATCCCGCTTCGGTGTTCGTCGAACTATCGCGCAACTACAACCTCATCGTTATCGGCAACCGCGGCAAGGGAGGCTTGGCCGAGCGTCTGCTGGGCACCACGTCTTCGTCGCTGCCGGCATACGCATACTGCCCGATTGTGGTGGTTCCGTACACCGATGATGACGGTAACCTGATGCACTTGAACAACACCATCACCAAGGTGGCTGTCGGTTCCGACGAATCCAAGTGGGGTCTGAAGGCTCTGGAGATTGCCGCCGACTTTGCTGCCGTCTGGGGTGCCGAGCTGGATGTGATGTCCGCTGTGCCGAACCTGAAGGGGGTCGACGGTGAAGACGCAGTCATGGAATCCTACAAGGAAGACCTTGAGGTGCGTATCAAGCCCCTGCAGGAGGCCCATCCTGACCTGAAGATCAATAAGCAGATCGTCTCCGGCCCGGCCGTCAGTGCGCTGACCAAGGCCAGCTTCGACCATGATGTAGTGGTTGTAGGCTCTCGTGGGCGCGGTGGCTTCACCGGTCTGCTGCTGGGCTCCACCAGCCAGGGACTGCTGCAGCATGCCGCTGGACCGGTGTATGTGGTGCCACGCAAGTATGTGGAAGCTGCGGAGTCTCGTCTCGATACTGTGCCGAGCTCGCCCGCTGAGGTACCTACCAAGTCGCTGGAGGAGATTGCCGGCGTCGAGGAGATTCCAGTGACCAAGGCCGAGCCTGAGGTTGCCCAGAAGATCGAGGAAACCATCGATCCTGATCGGCAGTAAGTCTCAATACGGAAAGAGGCTCCCAATGGGAGCCTCTTCGTTTTTTTCTGCCTTCGTTCGACTGCCATCTCTCTCAGGCTTCGCCTACAGACAGCTCACTGGGCTGTCTGCTTCACGGCTCAGCCTCAGAGAGGGGAACCAAGTAAGTCTCAGTGCTTGACGGTGACGCTCATGCGCACCGGGGTTTCCTGCACGTAGGTGTGCTTGACCGTGCAGCCCTTGTCGATGTGACGGGTGACACGCTCCTTGAGCTTGTCGGCGTCCTCATCGCTCAAGCCTGCGTCGGAAGCATCGATCACCACTTGCTCGTCAAAGCCGGTGTAGGCGTCGCCGTCGGCGTCATAGGTGCCATCCACCACAATCTTGGCGCCCTTGCCTTCACCCAGCGTGTGTTCGATGGCGAACTGGCTGGACAGTGCCGCGCAACCAGCCAGCGCGACCTTCATCAGATCACCCGGCGTGAACTGGCCGCGATCCTTGCCGAACTTGATGTGCGCGCCGTCATCGCTGAACGCATCCCATGAACCGTCCTTGTTACGCTCAACCCACAGTCGCTTACCCATGGCTATCCTCTTTCATTTCATCCGTCGGCGAACTGGCTCTATCGACCGATACCGGCGGGGAAGCACGGTTCATGACCGGTGCTCCCGTTTATGTGGACGTCTCTATTATGCCTCTAAGCTACACTGGTGCGTATGGCTTTGACCGAAGAACAACTTGCAGATATCCGTTCCCGTATTCCTGCGCGCCCCCAAACCGACATTCCCATGCCGTATGAGAATCTGGTACGCAAGATTCTGACCGAAGGCACGCTGAAGTCCGATCGCACCGGAACCGGTACGATTTCCCTGTTCGGGCAGCAAATGCGTTTCGACTTGTCCCAGTATTTCCCACTGCTGACCACCAAAACGGTGTTCTTCAAAGGGCTGGCCTACGAGCTGCTGTGGTTTCTCAAGGGCTCTTCGAATATCAATTGGCTGCTGGAGCATAACGTCCACATCTGGGATGAATGGGCGGATGAGAACGGCGATTTGGGCCCGGTCTACGGCGTGCAGTGGCGTTCCTGGCCGGCTCCCACTCCTGAGGATCCGAACCGCACCATCGACCAGATTTCCAATGTACTTGATCTGATCAAGAATCATCCCGATTCCCGCCGTATGGTCGTCTCCGCGTGGAACCCGGCCGAGGTGGAGAAGATGGCGTTGCCTCCCTGCCATGCGCTGTTCCAGTTCTACGTGGCCAATGGCAAGCTCTCCTGCCAGCTGTACCAGCGTTCCTGCGACATGTTCCTTGGCGTGCCGTTCAATATCGCTTCCTACTCGTTGCTGACCATGATGATGGCCCAGCAGGCTGGTCTTGAACCTGGCGAATTCGTCTGGACCGGTGGTGACTGCCACGTCTACGACAACCATGTCGACCAGTTCCTGGAGCAGCTGAGCCGCGACCCGTACCCTTACCCGACCATTGAAATCCGCAAGGCTGATTCCTTGTTCGATTACCAGTATGAGGACTTCACCATCGTCGGATACCAGCATCACCCCACCATCAAGGCGCCTGTTGCTGTCTGATATTGTCTGACCAGGCATTGTCCGCAGGGCATAAAACTTGGGCCGTGAACGCGGCCCGAGTCTGCGCTGTCCACTACACTAAGGCCCAGTTCCGCAATCCAAAAGGAGTACAGCGAAATGGAGCATGACAGTAGCCGTAGCGGCTATCACGAACCCGAGCCCGGATCTGCCGGGCTGTCTGCCACTGAAGAAGACTGGGGCGATGATTTCCCAAAGACTTTCTCGGTGAATCTTATTTGGGCTCAGGCCCGCGACAAGGAAGGTCGCGCTGGCGCCATCGGGCTCAACGGCGGTATGCCTTGGCATTGTGCTGAAGACATGAAGCATTTCAAGGAGCTGACCGTCTCTCATCCGGTGATTATGGGCCGTAAGACCTGGGAATCGCTTGGTGTGAAGTACCGTCCGTTGCCCAACCGTGACAACATCGTGATTTCCCATGATCCGATGTATCGTGCGCCGGGGGCGACCGTGGTCACCGGCCTTGATGATGCGCTTGATCTGGCTCGTCAGGAGGCGATTCCGGATGACGGTCTGGATCGTTCCGAGATTTGGGTCATTGGAGGTGCACAGCTGTTCTCCGAGGCGCTGCCGTTTGCGGATAAGGCCTATGTGACCGATCTTGACGCCACTGTGGATGCCGATGCCTATGCTCCGGATGTCGAATCGCTGGTTGAAGCAGGGCTTTGGCATGAAGCTGAAGCGGGGGAGTGGCTCACGCCCGCGAAGGACGAGCCCGGCATCGCCGCGTACCGTTTCCGCATCTTGCGCAAGACCAAGTGATGCAGCGACCTCGTTGACGGTTGATGGTTCGGCCGCCTGACGAGGTTCTGCATATTACCCACCGTGTGATAATCCGTACTGGCCAGTGATGGCCCCGATTAAGAATGAGACCGTGATGACTGACACTCAGCCCTATACCGTAATGACCGTTTGCACCGGCAATATCTGCCGTTCCCCCATGGGAGAGATTATCTTGCGCCACTTCTTCAATGAGCGCGGACTGGGCGATCAGGTGGATGTGGAGTCCAGTGGTGTTTCCGATGAGGAATGGAGCCATCCGATTGACCCGCGTGCCGTGCGCGTGCTGCGCGAGCGTGGATATGGCGACGAGATCCCGCGCGATCATTTTGCTCATCGCATCTCCCGCGAGGAAATCGAGCGTACCGACTTGTTCCTGCCGATGACCGCCTCGCATATGCGCTCGCTGCTGCGCATGCTGCCTGCCGGCAAGCGTGCCGAAGTGCATATGTACCGTAGTTTCGATCCGAACCTGCCCAAGCCGAAGCCTGGACGTGAGGATCAGATTGACTTGGTCGACCCGTGGTACGGCGGACAGCATGAGTTCGAGGTCGCGATTGACCAGATCGAGGAAGTCGCGCCCTATATCGTCGACTGGGTGGCCCAACAATTGTGAGTTTTTGGCTCCCCTCTCTGAGGGGAGCTGTCCGCGTAGCGGACTGAGGGGAGTTCTCAGAACACCAGCTGCACCAGCAGCATGTACACGATTGTGCCGCTAAGAATGCCATAGGAGGCTCCAAGAAACAGGAATCCCAGGCAGATGGGGATGGTGAGCGGGAAGGCCGCTTTGAGAGCCGGCAGCCAGCGGTTGGTGTTGCGTGTGGGTGTCGTGACCGAGTGGCCATCGGATGATCCATGCGACGACGTGAATCGGGTGCCGTCGTGTGCCATGCTGGTTGTTTCCCTCTCTATGCCGGCCACGCCGGGCACTTCATCATTCATCACTGGCATGGTTCCACTATCACGCACATTATGGCGCAGAACGAATACGGCACCCCGGCAACGCGAGTGGGTCGCCGGGGTGCCGGGGTGCCAGAGCGCGGGGTGCCAGAATGCCGAAGGGCCGGGGTACCGGGGTGCCGAAATGCCGAAGCGGCGTATGGGTGCCGCCCGGCTCAGACTGGTCACGCCCGGGTCAGTTTCTTGTTCCTGAGACGCAGCACGACATCGGCGGAGTCGGCGACGCGCTTGGAATGCGTCACCACGATCACGCATTTGCCGATCTGATGGGCGGCGTGCTGCAGCAGATGAATCACCTCGTCGGTCATCTCCGGGTCGAGGCTGCCCGTCGGCTCGTCCGCGAGAATCGCGCGGCCCGGCGCGACCAGCGCGCGGCCGACCGCCACCCGTTGACGCTGGCCGCCCGACAGGTGCATGATGTTGCGCTTGGATTCCTCACGGCTCAAACCCAGTTCCTCGAGGATCTTCATATCGGCCTTGGTACTGACCAGCCGCAGGTTCTCTTCGGGGGTGAGATAGTCGATCAGGTTATGGTCCTGGAACACCAGGGACACGTGCTCCCGACGGTGCTTCGCATAGCCCGATGCGGCGATGTCCTCCCCTTCGAAGCGGACCACTCCCCGGGAGGGGGCGTCCAGGCCGGCCAGCAGCGACAGCAGCGTGCTCTTGCCGGCGCCGGACGGGCCGGTGATCGCATACATCTTCCCGGATTCGAAATCCGCGCTGACATCCGAAAGAACAAGGATCTTCGCCGCGCCATAGGCATAATCGACATGATCCAGTTGCAGACAGTTAGACATGATTGGTGACTCCTAACGCATAGAGGAAAGAATGGATTTCGGGGATTTGGACAGCACGGCGGCGCATGACACGGCAAGGGCCACGGCGATGACCGCGCATCCGAGCAGCAGGATGAGCATCGTCTGCTCAGGCGGCAAGGCCTCCACGTGCAACGATTCCAACGGCGCGACGCCCGAATCGCGCAACAGTCGGGAAGACACGTATCCCGACAGCATGGCGCCGGTGCCCAGCGAACACAGGGCGGCGACCGCCGCCATGAGTCCGGTTTCGATGGCGAGCTGTGCGACGATCTGCATCTTGCCGATGCCGAGGGCCAGAAGCGTGCCTATCTCATGGATGCGTGAGCGAATCCAGAAGACCAGCGCCATCGCCAGCACCAGTACGTCCGCGAGGCAGACGGACAGCAGCACCATGCGCACCAGATCACGCACCGTCTGCACGGATTGCAGGACGCCGGAGAGCCGGGCCGAATCGTCGGTGACGTCGTACTTGCCGCCGGCCATGGTCTTGGCCCGTCCAACAGCCGCGGACAGGTCCTGCGGATTATCCGACAGGCATCGGATCATGCCGATCTGGTCGTTTCCGGTCAGAGCGGAAGCCACTCGCCTACCCGAATAGATGAGGTTCTCGGAAGTGTCCGAGGGCAGGGGGCTCTGGGCCTGCACGTTGCCGGAGAAGATCCCGGCCACACGCACCGTGGCGTTGCGCCCCTCCTGCCGGAGACGGAATGTCGAGCCGACCGATAGGCCGTTCTGCAGCGCGAAGTCGCGGTGGACCAGCACATTGTCGCCGTCGCCCGAGATGTGGCGGCCCTGCTCCAAGCGGTACAGGCCACTCTGGAATTCCTCGGACAATGAGGAATCGGTGGTGCCCAGCACGCTGACCTGCATGGCCAGATCGGAGTCCAGTCGGGGGCCCTGCCGGGGCATGACCGGACGCGCGCCATCCACCTGCGCCAAGGTCTTCGTCGCATAGGCGGTCTTCGTCACACCGGGGATACGCGAGAACCGGCTCGCCTCCTCGGCGCTGATGGGATTCTCGCCGGCGCTGACGGTAAACCCTATGCCCATGCCCGCGCCGATGCTGTCGGACATGGTACGCAGGGCCGTCGAGACTCCGACCTGCGCCACCAGGCTCGTGAAGACCATCAGCATCAGCAGACCGATGATGCCGCTGCGTACCGGCTTGCGCACGATCGCCAACGTGGCACGCTTCCACACATTCATGCTCATCATCGAATCTCCGACAGGTCTCGCGGCGATTTGCGCAGCATCGGCATGCACGCCACCGCGACGCACACCAGCATCACCGCCAACAGTCCGAGCGCCACGTACAGCATGGCGGTCCCGTCGACCGACACCGTGAGCGAATCCAGGGTGCGCACCGACATGCTGGATTCAAGATCGCCGCCGACCTGCCCCATGCTGCTCAGCTCCTTCGCCGCGGAGGCGTTCACGGAATGGAGCGCCGTGGTGCCGAGCCATTGGGCCATTCCCTGCGCGCACAGCCAGCCGAGGGCGAGGGACGGCAGACCGATCAGCACCATCTCGGCGAGATATTGGGCGACCAGGGAGGGTTTGCCGACGCCAAGGGACACCAGTATGCCCATCTCCTGACGGCGGTCGTTCATCCACAGCAGCAGCATGAGACTGAGCACGAGCACGGCCGAGACGGTCACGCCGATCAGGGCGCCGCGCATCATCGAGCGCACGCCGCGGGCGGCATGCAGCATGCTCGACGAATACTGGTCGTTGCGCGTGATCTGATAGTTGTTCCAATCCACCGGGAGTTTCTTCGCGGCATCCATGGTCTTCTCCACGTCAACGCCCTTGGACAGCACGAAGGTGGCGTCCTGGTATATTTCCTTGCCGTCCTTGTACTGGTACAGATCGCGTGTGGTATCCAGATCGGTGTAGATGGTGTTGGCGGTGAGTTCCGCTCGGCTGGATACCTTTCTGGCGCTGTCGCCCTTGAATATGCCCACGATGGTGGTCTTGACGGTCGCCGTCGAATGTGATTCGTTGTCGGCGTCGTAGGCGTTGGCCTTGAGCGTGAGCGTGTCTCCGACTTTGAGCCCGTTGGCTTTGGCGAGATCCTCATGGATCATCGACGTGTACTTGTCGGAGGCCTTCAGGTGTCGTCCTTCGGCCATGCCGAGCGTGCGCGACGTGAACACGTTGAGTTTCGACGAATCATTCGTGCCTATGACGTTGGCGGCGTTGCCGAACTGCTGCTCCTTGGTCGCATCGTAATCATCGCCGCCGGGGACCTTCGCCACATTCGCCCCCACGAGATCGGCGGTGGCGTTCTGACGGACCATATACGAATCGACCCCGGGCAGTTGGGCGATCCGGCGCACGTCGGCGGGACGCACCATGCCGCCTCCGCGAGGCGTGAGCATGCTGCCCTGCAGGTTGCTGGCCAGCACGAATCCACCGACCGCTTCCTTCTCGATTCGTCCGGCGGCCTGTTGAGCTGCCCGAGAAACCGCGATCGTGGATAGCATACTCGCCGTTATGATGGTCAGTACTATGAGGAGCACTATGGTTCGCACTCGTTTTCTGAGCACATAGCGCACCGACCGTGCAACGAACGTCATCAATACCTCCTGTGGGCCTTGGGCTTTTCGCCCAAAATGCGAAACATGCCGCGTTTCGCCGGTTAGTTAGCCGCGACAATACATGATGCACCTCAAGATACGGGGAGAATACGCCTTGGGCGAAAGACGGAACAGCGGCGAATGTCGGTTATTCTGGATTTTGGTCCATCGCGGGCCGCGTCGATGCGTCGGCCCGCGAGGAATCAGCGCTCGCGCCTCACCTTCGAGGCAGCGAACATGAGGAGCGGCAGAGCGGCGAACACATAGTTCTCGCATTGGATGTACAGGTATGCGACCAGGACGAGCCAGCAGATGACGGTCTTGTGCCAGACGCCGGATTCGCCCGAACCCGCGCCGCGAACCCGAACGAGTGGGTCACGGACATCACCGAGTCCGGGATCCCGGCGGGCAAGGTGTACCTGCCGCCGGTCATCGACCGCTACGACGGCATGCCCGTCGCCTGGACGTGCGTGCTATCGTTGCGAACGACCATTCAGACAACGAAGTCCAACAAAACGTCACCGCCCCTCGCGATACGTGACACACCTTCGTATAGGAAATGCCGTGAGGGATCTGAATCTGGTCCCTCACGGCATTTCAGTATCTGATTGGTCGAAATCTCACAATCGCAGCCTCAGACGGATTGGAAGCGCAGATGGTCCGTTAACTTCCACACCGTATCTTGCAGCCGACGGAGTTCGGAGTCTCGGCTGACCGTGCTCCATTGCGTCGCATACGCCTCCATCCAGATCTCCAATGCTTCAGCAAGGTTCGCCTCATCGTCATGTTGAGACGTGGTGTTCGGCTGCAAAGTGTCAGTGATCCCGGTCTCGGACGCAAGCCGGAGGCCAACCCGGTTCAGCAGTCGCTGCCCCTCGACGGCTATGCGGAATGCAGCGGCGTTTCCTGCGTTCCGCGGTCCTGCGGTCGCGGTGATCGCGGAGATTCGACGGGCGCTGGCCTGCAGAAGGTGATCTGCGGTTTCGCCGAGCGTGATGCGGTGTTTCAGATAGCGGAGCAGCATTCGTCGGGATTCCGCAAGTGACGGTGTCTTGCTTTCGTCCCGGAGGGAACGGATCACATCGTCCGGTCGTTCGTTTTCCGGCAGCAGTCCCGGGATGGTTTGCAGGACCCCGGTGTTGACTCCGCCTTGTCCGTCATCAAGTTCCAGCCAAGTGATCAGGTGGTTCCATTCGAAACTGGCCGCATGGCTTGCGCGAGCAAGGATATCAAGCAGTTCTCCGCTGGCGTCGTGGTATTCGAGTCGGGAGATGCGGCGGAGCATGTCGGCCTCATCCGGGATTCGTCCCGGGTTCCATGATTCCTGTGCGCCGATGATCATGCCGGGGATGGCCATGCGTGGGTCGTTGACATGGCCGAAGTCGCCCCAGTCGGTGACAAGCATGCCCTGGGCGCCGTATTGCCTGCCGTAGCGGGCCATGCGGGTGATGTTGCTCCAGGCGTCGTCGATGCGCGGCAGGAGCGCGTTCCAGCACCATACGGCCGGGCATACGATCTGCTTGGCACCGGATTCGGCGACGGTGCGGATCTTCTCGTCCGTGACCTGAGGGTCGTACTGCCAGTTGAGCAGGGTGACGGTTTCGGGGAGCCGGTCGAGGATCTCGGGGTGTTCGAGGGCGATGTCGCCCCACATCATCGGCCGCCTGCCCCGGGCTTCGAGGTGGCGGCACAGGCGGGTGACGTAGTCGGCGTACATGGCCGCGACGCCGATGCGGTCGGCGAGGGGCTTGGATCGGCCCTTGCCGAGGTCGAAGGTCTCGTCGGCGCAGATGTTGAATTTGTCGGAGCGGAACAGCTGCAGGTAGTCGTCGATAAGCCGGCACGACAGGGCGAAGGCGCAGTCGTCGCTGATGTTCAATGTGTGGTGGTGCATGCGGTCGATGAACCCGAACGGCTCGTCGGCGGTTTCGGGGAACTCGCCGAGGTCGCGCAGGGCTTGCGTGCGCAGGGCCATGTAGAGGTGTCCGAACGTGGAGACCGACGGGACCAGCTCGATGCCGCGCTCGGCGCAGTAGTCGTCGAATTCGAGGATGTCGCGCGGGGTGAGCGGGCTGGAACCGCGCCAGGTCTCGCTCATCGAGTCGAACGCGAAGGTGTGTTCGATGTAGAGCTGGAGCTGGTTGTATTTGTACAGGCAGAGCTTGTCGGCCCAGTGTTTGAGCCAGTCGAGGGTGGGGACGCGCCCGCGGGTGACGTCGAGGTAGTAGCCGCGCGTTTCGAAGGCGGGTCGGTCCTCGATGTGCAGGCAGGGCAGGGCGGCGCCGCATTGGCGGATGAGCTGACGCAAAGTCTGCACGCCGTTGCGCACACCCTCGAAATCCACTCCCGCTACGGTCACGCCGTCCGGGGTGACATCGAGCGTATATGCACCGGACGGGTGTGCATGGGGCTCGTCAAAGGTCGTCAAGGTGATGAATCCCGGCCAGCGGTCGCCGGTGGCGATATCCCATTCCAATCCGGTGGCTGCGCGGATGTCGTCGATGAGCTGCACGGCAAGTATGTGCCGATCGTCACCGACTGCGCGCGCTTCGTTGATTCGTCCGCACATTGGCAGCAATGCGATGTCCGCTTTATGCTGCATGGTTTGCGGCGTGGGGATGATGGTCCATCCTTGCAGAGATATTTGACCGTTCATGGAGGTTCCTTTCTTGGGATGACGCTAAGGATTGTTTTGGGTTTCGTTCGGTCCTGAGATGGCATGTGCGGCGTCGGGGCCATTGTACGGAGATGGTCCCGACGCCGTGGTTTGCGGTTGCCCTATTCGTGGTCGCAGGTCCTCCCCGGATTGAGCAGGTAGCGGATGTACACGCTCGTCAGGGCGAGCGGGATGAGCGTGACCAGCACGCTCGCGGCGGCGCCGGTGCCGATGCCGAACGACACGAACGCCTTCTTATAGGTGAAGATGCCGATTGTCGCGGTCGTCTCGCGGGGGCTCCCTGGGAGACGAGCCAGATCTGGTTGAACACGTTGAAGTCCCAGATCGCCAACAGCATCGTGATGACTATCAGGCTCGGCTTGATCAGTGGCACGGTGATCTGCTAGTAGCGGCGCAGCTTTGAGCAGCCGTCCAGCTGGGCCGCCTCAAAGCAGGACTTGTCCACCTGCGTGGTCGCCGCGTACAGCCCGCGCCCGCCCACGATCTCGCGCAGCACGGAGACCGCCTGCCCTCGCAGAGTGGCGTCGTCGCCGAGCTCACACCGACGCACCCGCATACCGCTCTGGTAGTCGTTCCGCGACAAGGAGTTGACGGTCTCGTCGTATGCATTGAGCAGCGTCTCGCCGACGATGTCGGGAGGTCCGTAGACGGCGATGTCATGAAGATTCAGCAGGCTCACCGGCATAGCCAGAGCTTCGCCGAGCCTCGCACCGGCTTCGGCCAGGATGTCCGCGCGCCGATTCGGGTCCCGGCGAATGCGGTCGCGCAACGCGATGGCGGAGACGTAGGTCTCCAGGCAGCCGCGCTTGCCGCAGGTGCATGCCGGACCGTTCGGGTCGATCACAACATGGCCGATCTCGCCGGCCGCATGGTCGTCGCCATCCACGAACTCGTCGTTCAGCAGCACCGACGCGCCGATGCCCCGGGTGATCTGCACAAGCAGGCAGTTGGGATTGCCGTGCCCGAGGAAGTGGTCGGCGAGCAGCGCGGCGTTCGCGTCGTTGTCCACTCGGACCGGCAGCGAGAACTCGTCTTCGAGCATGTCGCGAAGCTCCACGTCGTCCCAGCCGAGATTGGAACTGGAGATCACCCTCCCCGCGCCGGAGACCACGCCGGGGACTGCGACGCCGATGCCGACAAGCTCCGAACCGGCAAGCCGGATCATCTGGCCCGCAAGCGAGAGCACATCGTCGAGATCGACCCGGTCGCCATCATCAAGCACGCGTTCGCGACGCTCCACGATTCTGGCCCGCAGATCCATCACGGCACCGGTCATCACATACGGGTGCGACAGATCGATGCATATCAGACGAAGCACATCCGTATCGATGGCCAGCAAGGTGCCCGGCTTGCCACGGCCATCCCGTTTCCCCGACCCCAGTTCACGTAGCAGGCCGTCGTCGATCATCTCGCCGGTCACGTCCGTCGCAGTGGCGCGCGAGAGCCCCGTCTCCTTGCATAGGTCGGCGCGCGACAGTTGCCGGTCGGGGAACAGCAGCCGGAACAACAGTCTGCGGTTGTTGGCCCTTGCGTCGCTGGGATTGGATTTAGCGTACATGGGAGCCATCCTCGGGTGAGACGATTGCGGAAATGCGGAATCACATTATCGGGACAGACATCCCGGCGTCATCCTCGAACGGCTTTCAGAATAGCGCCCATCAGGGGACTGACAATATGAAAACGCTGGTGTTTTGACGAGTTTCCCATCTCTGTACATAATTATGCTCGACGTCCAAACAAAGTAGTTGCTACGGCCAGAGACGGTCAAGCACGGAAAGAAGACCAACATGAACAACACCACGCGCGCAGTCATAGCCACGGCTGCCATCGGAGCCCTGCTCATCCCTCTCGCGGGATGCGGCAACACGACCACAAGCTCGGGCAAGACCGAACTGACGGTATGGTCGTGGGACACCAGCATCAATCGCGCCGCCAAATCCTTCATGAAGGCCAATCCTGACATCACGGTGAAGGTGAGCAACGTCGGCCAACCCAACGAGACCTACACCGCACTCAACAACGCGGCCCAAGCCGGCAGCGGTCTGCCTGACGTCACCCTGATCGAATACCTCGCCATCCCGCAGTTCGTGCATTCGGACACGCTCATGGACCTGAGCAAGGTCTACAACACCGCCAAGCTCAAGGACACATTCACCCCCGGCACATGGAACTCCGTGAACATCAACGGCGGCCTGTACGCGATGCCCGCCGACTCGGGCCCCATGGCCTACTTCTACGACAAGGACGTGTTCGACAAGGCCGGCATCAGCGAACCTTCGACAAGGCCGGCATCAGCGAACCACCGGCCACCTGGGACGAGTTCTACGAAGACGCGAAGGAGATCCGCGCCACCGGCTCCTACATCACCTCCGACTCCGGCGACGGTGGCCTGTTCAACGCGATGATGTGGGCTATGGGCGGCCACGCCTACAAACTCAACGACGACAAACTGACCATCAATATCACCAAGGACAAAGGCGCCCAGCGGTTCATGGACCTCTGGCAGAAGATGCGCGACGAAGACCTCATCGACGTCCACACGAAGAGCTGGACCGACGATTGGATGAAGTCACTGGGTGGCGGCTCCATCGCCAGTCTCATCAGCGGCGCATGGATGGCCAACAACCTCCTGCAGGGCGTGCCCCAAGCCACCGGCAAATTCCGCGTAGCCCTCCTGCCCACCATCGACGGAACGCCCATCAACGGCGAATACGGCGGCAGCGGACTAGCCATCGCCAAGAAGATCCCCGACGGCAAACTCGACGCCGCCAAAAAGTTCGTCGAATACGTCACCACCAACGACGAAGGCATCGACGCCCGCGTATCCAACGGCAGCTTCCCCGCCACCACCAAGACCCTCAACCAGAAGGACTTCCTCACCAGGACCACGCTCAAGAACACCGACGGCAGCGACAACGAGTTCTTCGGAGGACAGAAATACAACGAGATCTTCTCCCAAGCCGCCAAGGATGTCACCGGCAAATGGGAGTTCCTGCCCCTTCGAACCCTACGCCCGCTCCATCTACGGCGACAGCATGGGATCGTTCTTCGAGGGCAAAACCTCCTTCAGAACAGCTGCAGACAACTGGCAGAAGGCTCTAAAGGATTATGCCAAGGATCAAGGCTTCACCGTTCAGTGACCAATACTCCAAACGGTGAATAACGTCGGTATCTTCCGTCGACAAAGATAGGCACCCTACCCCAATCTCCTTCCGGGGTAGGGTGCTTTTGCATTCATTATTATCGGAGCGGGAACACGGCCCCGGGCCATGCGCTGCGCGCATGACCGTGCTGTCTGGCCGCTCGCATGCTCGCGGCGGTGGGCCGCGCGGAATCTGACGAGGGGTTTGCGGCCACCACCAGCATGCCATGCTCTCCGTCTGCGTTCCCTGCGCCGCTCCCGTGCCTGTGCTGCGACGGCGAACCAGCATGCCGTCTCCGCTACGGACCGGATCGTCGCGATCCACGCCTCCGGTCGCTTCGCCTGCGCGCATGGCAGGCGGGTGGTGTCCGAAATGGAAACCACATGGAAAGGACCGATGGACATGAACGACATGATGGACACCCGTACGACGGGAACCGCAACGGCGTAATCCGCCGCTACCTGCCCAAACGCTCCCGCATCGAACCGTCCATGGCCGCCGACGTGCAGTCCATCGTGGACGAGACCAACAACCGTCCCATGTGGGTGCTCGGCTACCGCACGCCGGCCGAGGCGTTCGCCGACGAACTGCTAGAATTAACCGACAAACAAGGGCGTTGCACTTCTAAATAGACAGCGGGCAACGGGGCATCTTGCAAATCTCGGGTTATGCTGTAGTAAAACCCTTTACTAAAGTTTGCGGGGAGGATGTCATGGCCACGCTCAAGGAAGTCGCGGAACGGGCCGGGGTGTCGCAGAGCACGGTGTCGCGTCTGCTGAACGACTCGTCGTTCTCCATCAAGGAGGAGACGCGACGGCGTGTGCTGCGTGTATGCGAAGAGCTGGGGTATCGCAACGTGTTCCGCCCTGCGATCGCAGTGCTGGATGCGCCTCCGTCTGGGGAGGAGCTACAGGATGTGTACTTCGCTGATCTGCGGAAAGTCCTTGCGGAGTGCGCGGAATCGATGGAATTGGACCCTCCCGCATCCATCCGTTCCATACATGAGCTGACGGAGCGCGCATCGGAGTTCGACGGGTTCATCACCGTGGGTGCCACGGTGTTCCCCGAGGCGGATTTACGTGCGTTGCACGCGGTGCTGCCTCATGGCGTGTGTATCGACACGAATCCGGCGCCTCATCTGTTCGATTCGGTGCGACCCGATCTGTCGCAGACGATGCTGGACGCTCTGGATGCAATGATCGCGACGGGCCGCAAGCGTGTCGCGTTTCTTGGCGGCGTAGGCAGCATCATGGGTACGCATGATTATCCGGAGGATATCCGCGAGCTGTCGTTCCGTCAGTGGGCTACTCACTTGAGATTGGAAACGGACGGGCTGGTGTATTCGTCCGGCACGTTCACCGTGGAGAACGGCTATCGTCTCGCGGAGCAATTGGTTTCTGACCATCGCGGGACAGGCACTATGCCCGACGGTCTGATCGTGGCGGCTGATGTGCTCGCGGTGGGGGCATTGCAAGCATTGAACGCGCTACGCGTGGCGGTTCCTGACGAGTTGGCCGTGGTAAGCGTGAACAACCAGTCGATCGCTCGGTACACGTCACCGTCGCTGAGCTCATATGCAATCGATCAAAGGGAGTTGGCGCGCATGGCATTCTCCACCCTGATCGATGGGTTGAAGCATGAGCGTCGGGTGCGACGGCACATTCTGCTGACGACCGAGCTGGTGCCGCGAGCCAGTTTCGTCCCCTCGGCCATGATGAATTGACGAAGACGGACGGCACTGGCTCGCGGCCTTGCCCGCGCCGAATGCGAGCAGCACGAGGTGGCGGGCCTTGAGCACCGTGCCGATGCCCTGCGTGATGCAGTGGGTCGGCACCTGGTTGATGTCGTTGTTGTGTTTGGGGAATATGAATATATACGGGTACGGGCGGCGGCATGATGGTGCATGCCGCCGCCCGTTGCCGGTCAGATGAGTTCGAGGTTCACGTCGAGGGTGAGCGGCCTGTCGGCGGGCAGCTGGTAGGCCGTGTGGACGGGGGCTCCCCAGGAGTCGTCTCCGCCGACTCCCATCTGGGCCGCGAGCAGGCGCAGATAGTTGTGGCGCGGCGCGGGCAGGTCCTCGTGGCGCCGCGCGGCTTCGATCGTGTAGGTGTTCCAGGGCAGCAGGCTCGCCGTGAAGTGGCGGTCGCCGTGTTGGATGATACGCAATCCGTGGCCTTGGATGTCGGTGGCTTCGAGCCAGCGGACGTCCTCATGGCTGCCGGTTTCCTGCACCATGAGATACGGTGCCGTGCTCGCCTCTGAGGTGGTGTCCCAGATGCCGAGCTTGCCGCCCTGCTTGCGGTCGCGATAGGTCTCCTCGGGGCCGGTGCCGTAGTAGCGCAGGTGCTGGTATTCGCCTGGCAGCTCCCATTCGATGCCGAATGCGGGCAGGCTGGCCGCTCCTGCGGCGTTGCCGGGGTATTCGACGGTCAGTTGCATGCGCATGTCGGGCGTGACGCGGTAGGTGACTGACACCGGCGTGTGATCCGGGTCGGCGAGTTCGTACCGGTATGCGGCCGTGAGTCCGCCATCGTCGGATTGCGTGATGCTCGTATCGGTCACGACGGCGTAGCGGCCGGCCGCGAACCATGCGGCCCGGTCGTATCCGGAGCGATTGCCGCGGTCGTTGTCGGTCAGCGGACGGAAGGTGACGATCTCGGGACGGCGGATGACCATTTCCCGCCCGTTGCGCTTCCAGGAGACGATGCCTCCCTGGGTGCGTGACATGAGGATTTCCTCGTCGTCGCGGCGGATGCCGGCGTTCCATCGGCTGAGAGTGACCGTCGCGCGGCCGTCGTCTTGGTCGTTCCCGGTGATGTCCCCTTCGGGCTTGAGGGTGTCGGTGAGTTGTCCGAAGGCGAGTTCGTAGCCGGCGGGTGCCCACGCGGTGGCCTCTGCGAGCAGGAGATCGACCTCATAGGTGACCTCGCGCGTGCCCTCGTCGGAGTCGATGTCCGGGAAGGCGATGTCATGGTGTTGGGTATCTCCTGCGGCCACGTCGAAACGGTAGTCGGCATGCCAAATCTCGCGTCCGTCTTCGAGGAGCCGTGCGGCGAATACATAGCCGTCGGTGCTGGCGAACAGGTTGCGGTTCTCGATGGTCACGCCGTGTCCGTCGGGGGTGAGCTTGACCGGCGAATACAGCTGCTTGACCTCCTGCGCCTTGGGGCTGGGGGTGCGGTCGGCGAATACGATGCCGTTGCCCACGAATTCGTAGTCGGTCGGCCGGTCGCCCCAGTCTCCGCCGACGCTGAGGCGTTCGCATCCGTCGGGCAGACGCTGGACGAGCCCTTGGTCGATGTAGTCCCAGATGAATCCGCCGGAGTAGCGCTCGTACCGTTCGAGGTCGATGAACTCGCTCAGGCCGCCGCATGAGTTGCCCATGGCATGCATGTACTCGCAGCTGACGAACGGCTTGCTCGCCTCGCCTCGTTCGTCGCCGTGTTCGAGCCAGTCTCGGATCTCGGCCGGCTTGGCGTACATACGGCTCTCGAAATCGCTGATCTCGTCGTAGGCGTGGTTCCAGTTGACGCCTTCGTAGTGGACGGGACGACCCGGATCAAGCCGGTGCGCGTGCGCGCTCATGGCCTTGAGGACTTCGCCCGCATAGGATTCGTTGCCCAGCGACCAGATGAGCACGCTGGGATGGTTGCGGTCGCGCATGATCATGCTGTCGAGCCGGTCGATGCATGCGCCGAGCCAGGCTTCGTCGTCGCCGGGGACGGAGGTTCCCACGGGGATGTCGCCGGGGCTGTTCCAGCTGCCGTGGGTTTCCAGGTTGGTCTCGTCGATCAGGTAGATGCCGTATTCGTCGCACAGTTCGTACCAGCGTGACTGGTTCGGATAGTGCGAGGTGCGCACCGCGTTGATGTTGTGGCGCTTCATGAAGCGGATGTCCCACAGCATGTCCTCTTCGGTGATGGCCCGGCCGCGCCGGCAGTCAAACTCGTGGCGGTTGACGCCGCGGAACACGAGGCGCTTGCCGTTGAGCTTGAGGATGCCGTCCTCGATGGACACGCGGCGGAAGCCGATGCGGGTGCGCGCGATTTCCAGGATCCTGCCGTCCGCGTCGAGCAGGGCGACGGACAGGGTGTACAGGTCGGGTCGTTCCGCGCTCCATGGCAACGCGTCGTTGATCTCGGCCTCGGCGTGCAGTGTTCCTGTCGCTTCGGTGGAGGTGTGCCAGACGGTCGTGCCGTTCTTATCGCGCAGCACGAGATCGGCCGTCGCGGCGTTCGGTGTGCCGTCGACTAGTATGTCCAGCGAGAGCGATCCGCGAGATGTGGCGGGGTCCCAATCGGTGTCGGCGTGGATGTCGGCGACATGGGCGGAAGGCCTCGCGTTGAGTTCGACGGAGCGGAACAGGCCGTGCAGCCGCCAGAAGTCCTGATCCTCCAACCAGCTCGCGCTCGAATACTCGTAGCAGGCGACCGCCAGCACGTTGCCTTCCATCTTGATAGCGTCCGTCACGTCGAACTCGCTGGGCGTGAAGGAGTCCTCGGCGTAGCCAACGAACGAACCGTTGAGCCACACGTAGATGGCTGTGGCTGCGCCCTGGAAGGTAAGCGTCACCGGGCGCCCCTCGCGCACGGCCTGGGCGACTTCGCCATCCGCGTCGAACTCGCGCCGGTAGACCGCCACATGGCCGTGCTCGGGGATGGCCGGAGCCTCCGGGTCCTCATGTCCGTCCCATGGGTACTGCACGTTCACGTACTGCGGGGCAAGCAGCCCCGCAGTCTCCAGATGCGAGGGCACCTGCACGCGGGAGAACGACGAATCGTCGAAGTCGGACGCGGCGAACAGAGGCGACACGTCGCTCGTCCCATCGGGGAAACGGCCCGTCGGCGCCGTCTCGACGCGGACCCGCCATTCGCCGTCAAGGCTCTGCCCGAGATCAGAACCCTCGCCGTTGACGGGGGCGTGCGACCAGCACGCATGATCGGAATGGGCGTCGAGCCGGTGGACCGCGTACACGCGCGGGTCCGTGAGCCATGCCGTTGTCGGCATGGACGGTGAGACGATCGGATCGCCGTTCTTCAGCTGATCGTCGGTTGTGTTCATGATGTCCTCGCTTTCGCATCGGATTGCGTCGCGTCGTTGCCGCCGCAGTGAGGGAACCTCGTTGAATCGGGTTCCTTATATATAATAAGGATAAATATTTTTACTTGATTGCGCAAATTCTTTCCAGCATCTCGCGGCATAAGGCCTACAACATGCAAAATACGTGGATTTCTTAAGACCCAAGCACATCAAGCAAGCTTCAAACCTTACTCATCCACACGGAGTGCTGGTTGCAAAACGTTGGCATGATTTGCGACACGCGGTAAATTTTTTTACTTTTCAAGAGAGTTCTATACTGACGCTTTGCGGGATTGGAGCGGTTCCCGCGCACGGATTCTTTATAGGTCGCAAGGAGGCCACCACACCATGAGCGGATCCACCACACAGCGCATGGCGACGTCGGAACAGCCGCATGCCACGCCTTCAGGAAACATGGGGCAGAAGATCGCATACGCATTCGGCAACCTGGGCCAGGCCGCGTTCTACAACACGATGAGCACGTTCTTCATCACGTTCGTGACCACCGCGCTGTTCATCGATGTGGACAAGACGCTGGCCAAGCGCCTCATCGCGGTGATCACCGGACTCATAGTGGTCATCCGCATCGCGGAGATCTTCCTCGACCCGCTGCTCGGCAACCTCGTGGACAACACGAACACCCGATGGGGCCGGTTCCGTCCCTGGCAGTTCATCGGCGGCATCGTGCCCGGCATCCTGCTGATCATGGTGTTCACCGGCCTGTTCGGCCTCGTGGACGTGAACACCGGCGTGTTCATGGTCCTGTTCGTCATCGTGTTCATCCTGCTCGACGTGATCTACTCGCTGCGCGACATCTCGTACTGGGGCATGATCCCCGCGATTTCCTCCGACTCGCACGAGCGCAGCACGTACACCGCGCTCGGCGCGTTCACCGGATCCATCGGCTACAACGGCGTCACCGTCATCGTCGTGCCCGTCGTCAGCTGGTTCACCTGGAAGTTCACCGGCCAGTGGGAGCAGGGCCGCACCGGCTGGGCGGCGTTCGCCATCATCATTGCCGTGCTCGGCTTGCTCACCGCGTGGAGCGTCGCGTTCGGCACCCGAGAGAACCAGGGCGAGCTGCGCGCCAAGGCCGAGGCCAACGGCAACCCCATCGAGGCGTTCAAGGCCATCGCCCAGAACGACCAGCTCCTGTGGGTCGCCCTCAGCTACTTGCTGTACTCCGTGGCCAACGTCGCCACCACCGGCGTGCTCTTCTACCAGTTCAAATACGTGCTCGGCGCCCCGGACAGCTTCTCCATCGCCGGCGTCATCCCGGTCATCACCGGACTGGTCACCACGCCCCTCTACCCGGTGCTCAACCGCCGCATTCCGCGCCGCTGGCTGTACACCGCCGGCATGGCGCTCATGATCGCCGGCTACACGCTGTTCATCATCGCGCCCATGAACCTGCCCGTCGTCATCGTCGCGCTCGTCCTCTTCTACCTTCCCGCGCAGACCATCCAGATGACCGCCATCCTGAGCATGACCGACTCCATCGAATACGGCCAGCTCAAGACCGGCAAGCGCAACGAGGCCGTCACCCTCTCCGTGCGCCCGATGCTCGACAAGATCGCTGGCGCCCTGTCCAACGGCATCGTGGGCTTCGTGGTCGTCGCCGCCGGAATGGTCGGCAACGCCACCGCCGCCGACATGACCGCCGCGAACATTCGCACGTTCAAGACCTGCGCCTACTACCTGCCGCTCGCCGGTATCGTCGCCAGCCTCGTCGTCTTCCTCCTGGCCGTTAAGATCGACGAGAACATGCACGACCACATCGTCGAACAGCTCGAAGAACGATTCGCCTCCGAGGAAACCGACAAGCAGTAAAGAGTCCGAGCAGCGAGGGAACGGCCCTGCGTTAACGGTTTGAACCGTTGGCGCAGGGCCGTTGCCATGCCCGACGGGGAGAGAAGAAGGAAGAGAGCCGTCGGGGTCCCGGTCGGATTGTCGTCCGGCCGGAAGAATCATCGCGGCGGAGAGCGGTCTCTGTCGCTTCGGTCAGACCGCGGATTGTCCGCTGGGAACCGGCTCCGCGGTTTCGACGGCATCCGCGTCGGCGTCCTCGGCATCGACGGGTTGCATCGTGCCGGAGTGGCGGCCGGCGGCGTTGTTTCCGTGCCTGAACCTGCGGGCGACGATGGATTGGCAGCGGTGTGTTGGACAGTTTCTTAGAGGACGAGTCCTTGTTCGGTGAATTCCTTCGGGCTCCGGTATCCGGGGATGTTTCGGGCCGGCCATCGTCGGCCTCAGATCTCATGTCATTCGTCCCTCATCGGACTGTCTAATGCATTGTAGCCAATCCAGCCAACCTGACCAAGGACGACTACATGCGTCATCCCGACAGTCGCACCGGCTGGCTCACCGTGTCCGTCGAGAAGACCGAGGGTGTACCCGACTACATGACCCCACATGATCTACGGCATACGGCGGTGAGTCTGGCTATCCATGCCGGTGTCAACCCGAAACTAGTGCAGCGGATAGCCGGACACCATACGTTCGCGCAGACGATGGAGACATACGCCGACCTGTACGACTCCGATCTGGACGAATGCGGCGAGGCATTGGACACCGAAGGCGATAGCAATGAGTAGAACGCCTTGCAAAAACCTTGCAAAACGGTGGCGTCTAGCACGATGAATATGCGAAGAGCCTTGGAATCTCAACGTTTCCAAGGCTCTTCTATGCGGTACCCCCAGAGAGAGTCGAACTCTCGTTGTCAGATTGAAAGTCTGGTGTCCTAACCGTTAGACGATGGGGGCGAACAACTTGAGCTACTTTAATGAAGGAATCGGTTTTATGCAAATCCGCGACACGCCCGTGTGTCGGACGTGCCGCGGATGCCCGCTTATCGGGAGACCGGTACTGCCTGATACGTGAAATCGTGAATCACTCGGCCGGCTGCCAGTCCCTTCTTCTCGAAGTTGGTGAGCACACGGCCCTCGAACCGTTCGGATTCCTTGAAGTCAGCGTGCGGCATATCGGCGGCCATGTCTGCGTTGCCCTTGCCCACGTGCTCCACAGGAAGACTGACGGTGACGCCTCCCAAGTTAGTCCAGCCATCAAGATGATCCATCACCTCGTGCACATGCAAGGCGTAATCCTCGATATCGGTGGCGATGCGCCACAGCCCGTTTTCGACCAGTGCGCGGTGGATGTCGTCCGACATGCCAACCTGAACGATACGGCGTTTATGGTGCTTCTTCTTGGGCCACGGATCAGGGAAGAACGTCCATACCTCAGCCACAGTGCCGGGCTCGGTGACCTTAAACAGTTCAGGCGCGTTGACCTGTGCCACTCGGATATTGGGCAGCCCTTGCTTGCCCGCCAGCAGCAACGTGTGGGCCACGCCGGGGTCGTAAACTTCGAGCGCCAGGAAGTTCGTTTCGGGGTGGGCCGCCGCTGCGGCGACCACATTCTCGCCCTGGCCGGTGCCGATTTCCACAATGAGCGGGTTGTCGTTGCCCCAATGCTGTGCGACGAAATTGCGGTTGAGCGTCACGCCTTCGCGTACGTCCAGCAGATTGCCAGTGGTGATATCGAGCAGATACGTGTCGGCATAGTTGTCCCATGCGCGCTGCAGGCGGTCGTCAAGCCTTCCGGAGCGTCGCACAAAGGAGAGCACTTTGTGCAATGGGTGTGGATGCATGGCGCTCGCATTATCGGTGGTGGCGTTGGCCGCGCCGGCAGTCGTGGGGGTAGTTGTCGGGTCTGTCATATGTTCCTCGGAATGGTTGGAGCTGCCTGGAGTAACGTTGCGCGTCTCGCTCATGGTGTTGCTATTCATTTGGGTCGCTGATATGTTGCATCACTCACCATAGCAAGCCAGTTACCTAGAGGATATCTGCAATCGGCGGTGCCGGTCAGTGCGAGTCGCGAAATTACAGGTATTCATAACGAATATGCCAAGTGCCGGAAACGCTGCAATATCGCGAAACACGCCGTGGTTTGCGATATTGCTAATTTCATATAAGATATACATCTGTTGTCTGTCGCATGGCAGAAACAACATGGCCCCGTAGCTCAGTTGGTTAGAGCGCCGCCCTGTCACGGCGGAGGTCACCGGTTCAAGTCCGGCCGGGGTCGCTGGAATGGTTATGAAGCCCGGTTTTGTCCGGGCTTTCGACTGTTCACTGGCTCTGTAGCTCAGTTGGTAGAGCGAGCGACTGAAAATCGCTAGGTCAGCGGATCGATGCCGCTCGGAGCCACCACAGGAAAGCCCCGCATGATGCGGGGCTTTTCGTTGTTGCGAGGGGTGTCAGGCCTGCCACCATTGGCGCAACGGATACCACTTGCCGTCCGGGTGGCCCACACGGTCTGGCTTGGCGGCCAGGAACTGGTGAATTTGAATGCCGTCGAGCTCGAAGTTCAGGGCGCAGGCGGCCATATACATGCCCCACACCTTGGCACGCTCGAATCCGACCTGCTTGACCGCGTCATCCCAGTGCTCGGAGAGATTCTGGTTCCAGTGATGCAGGGTGAGCGCGTAATGCTGACGCAGGTTCTCCTGGTGCACCACGTTGAAACCGGCGTCATGAATGCATGATTCGATGAAGCCGGGCGCGCCGAGGTCGCCATCCGGGAAGATGTAGCGATCGAGGAATTCGTCGGTGCCGGGCTTGCCGTGTGGCTTGTCATGGCTGATGGTGATCTGGTGGTTCACCAAGCGGCCCATCGGCTTCAGCAGGCGGAACATCTCCTCGAAGTAGCTTTGGTAGTTCTTGACGCCCACGTGTTCCATCATGCCGATTGAGCAGATGCCATCGAAGTCATGCTCAGGCACCTCGCGATAATCCTGCACGCGTACCTCAGCCAGATCCTGCAATCCCTCACGGGCGATCCACTCGTTGGCGTATGCGGCCTGTTCCTTGGACAGCGTGACGCCCAGCGCCTTGATGCCGCGGCGGGCTGCGGTGATGACCATCGAACCCCATCCGCAGCCGATATCGAGCAGTCGTTCGCCTGGCTTCAGATCCAGCTTGTCGAGAATCAGGCGCAGCTTGTTGGCCTGTGCGTCTTCAAGGCTCATATGCTCGTTGTCGAACACCGCGCAGGTGTAGGTCATGGACGGACCTAGGAAGTCGGCATAGAACTCGTTAGACATGTCGTAATGGAAGCTGACGGTTTCCGAATCGGCCTTTTCGGTATGTGGCATCAGGCCGCGCTTAATGCGGGCGAACTTGCTCGGTCCCTCGGTGGAAGGCACCGGCGGCTTCTTGAAGCCATGGCTGAGTATTCCTGCGGATACGCGGGCGATGGAAGCAGGAGTGAGCGGCTTGACGTACTTGGACAGGGAAATCAGCTTGCGCATGGCAGGGTACGGATCGGCATAGTCGATGCCTTCCACGTCAAAATCGCCCAGAATATACGCGCGCACAATACCGATTTCGTTCGGATGAGCGAGCAGCTGATACATGCAATTCGGGGTGGCGACGTTGACTTTCAGATCGGCGTCTGCCGGTCCGAAATGAGAGCCATCGAAAGCATCGATGCGAACAGGGGTGGCGGGATCGAGAAATAGGGATGCCATCTCGCCGACCGTCATAGCCTTGCCGTTTGCCATTATCTACCTCATTCCACTACCTGTGATCACCCCAACTGCGACGTATCTTAGTCCTCTTCTAGAAGTAGAAAACGGTGAGCGAGTCATCTGATGACCCCGTTCGCGTTCGGCTGATGGAATTGGTCAGGTGCGCCCCGTATGCCGGACTCCCTCGTTTCTTATCGCTGCGACTTATTGAGACAGAATCTCAATAAGCGCGGAATTTCGCCGTTCTTGACATTATTTTCAGCGTTGTTTTTTCAGCGTGTTTTCAGGTTAACGTTAACATTCGGAGTACACTGGAGAACCGTTGAACCGCTCAATGACAGAGTGACTCATCGGTTAATGAACGAGCTCAAAAGGAGAGCACTTATGGTCTATCGCATGATTTTCAACCAGACTGCATACTTCGGTCGCGGCGCCATCAAGGAGATTCCGGCTGTTGCCAAGCAGCATGGCTTCACGAAGGCGTTCATCGTCACCGACCCGGTGCTCCTGGAGACCGGCACGGCGGAGAAGGTCACCAAGGTTTTGGACGAGGCCGGCCTGCCCTATGAGGTGTTCTCCAACGTCAAGCCGAACCCGCCGGTCGAGTGCATCAAGGATGGCGTGGCCAAGTTCGCCGAATCCGGCGCCGACTTCCTGATTGGTCTGGGCGGCGGTTCCCCGCAGGATACCTGCAAGGGCATCGGCATCATCACCGCCAACCCGGAGTTCGCCGACGTGCTCTCCCTCGAGGGCGTGGCCGACACCAAGAACCCGTCCGTCCCGATCTTCGGCGTGCCCACCACCGCTGGCACCGCCTCCGAGACCACCATCAACTATGTGGTCACCGATACCGCCAACAAGCGTAAGTTCGTGGCCGTCGACCCGCATGACATCCCGATTGTCGCTTTTGTGGACCCGGATCTGACCGACTCCATGCCGCGCGGCCTGAAGGTGGCCACCGGTCTGGATGCCCTGACCCACGCCATCGAGGGCTACATCACCCCGGGTGCTTGGAGCCTGTCTGACTGCCTGTCCATGCAGACCATCCGCATGATTGCCAAGAACCTGGCCAAGTCCGCCGATGGCGATATCCCGGCCGGCGAGCAGATGGCCTACGCCTCCTACATCACCGGTATGGCTTACTCCAACGTCGGCCTCGGTCTGGTGCACGGCATGGCCCACCCGCTGGGCGGTCGTCTGGGCGTGGCCCATGGTGTGGCCAACGGTATTCTGCTGGCTCCGGTCATGGAATACAACAAGGACTTCACTGGTGAGAAGTACCGTGACATCGCCGATGCCTTCGGCGTTGAGGATGCCTACACCGGCGATCTGGAGAAGGTGCGTGAGGAGGCCGTGCAGGCCGTCCACAAGCTCACCGTGGATCTGAAGAACCCGACCACGATCTCCGAGGTCGGTGCCACCGAGGCCGATCTGGCTCCGCTGGCCCACGATGCCTTCAACGACGTGTGCACACCGGGCAACCCGCGTCAGGCCACCGAAGAGGACATCCTGAAGATCTACACCTCGCTGATGTGATTTGCTGAATAGCGTTGCCCCCGCTGGCGGGGCTGTCCGTCGGAGACGGACTGGGGGGTGGTTGCGGTATTCCCGTAGCCACCCCCCAGTCAGCTTTGCTGACAGCCCCGCCAGCGAGGGCAACGCTATATGCCCACTTATTTCTCGTGGCGCTCGTCATAGACCTCGTCAGTAGGCGTCTCGGCGTAGAGCTGCTTGCCTTCGATCTCGGCCAGCTCCATCTGCTCGTTGATCCACGCTGCCTCAGCCGGATTGATGTCTGCAGTGTCCAGCACTTTCTGCCATACTGGATAGAACAGATGCATTGCTGGATACATGGCGGTGAAGAGAATTTCCGGCTTATGCTTGCGCCAATGCTGTGGATGCGCATCGAACGTGTTCTTGAATCGACGCATATAGTTCAGGAACGAACTGAGCGACGTATCCATGCGTCGAGCGCTCATCGCGGCAATCATGCGCGGCGAATATACGGTTTTCAAATCCTTGCCCAGCAGATGCAGCGAAATATCGATATCCTCATGCATCACGTCGGCTTTGTCCCGGCACACCTCGTTGGCGATCTGATGCCAAGCGGAAGCGCGCAAAGCCATATTCGAGCCGAACAGCAGCGGCTGGCCGCCGTCGGCTTTGTACATGCGTTTGCGCAGGGAATTGTCGCTCCTCAGGCCGAAGTGGCGTGAGGGCATATCGTAATACATCACCGGTCCGGTGGCGCCCATGGCCCCGGGATCCTCGGTGAAAATCCCGGAAACCACCTCAACCCAATCGGGGCGAATCATGCAATCGGCGTCAAAGCGTCCCAGCACATCGCCAGTGGCGGCGTTCAGGCCGAAATTGCGGGTGGGAATCAGCCCTTGCTCGTCGTTCTGGTGCAGCAGTTTGACCGGCGCCTCGGGATGTTCGGCAATGAACCGCTCCACGATTGCGCAGGTGTCATCCGTTGATCGGTTATCCACCACCAGTACCTCATACGGCATAACAGTCTGGCGTGTGGCGTTCAACAGACAATCGAGGATGCGTTCGGACTCGTTCCACGCGGGGATGATAATCGAAACGTTGAGCATATTCCCAACAATAGGAAAGCGGGTGTACTCCGCAGGGATGACTCGAGCTTCAAACCCACTCGCTACAATGGAGAGCCATGAGCGAAAGCGCGCGAAACACAGATAATGTAGGCACTGCCGAAACCGCAGCTAGTCCTGAAGACGAGAACCGTATCGATTTTGGTACCTTGTTCCCCTCTAGGGGCGATCCGCGCCGGCCTCCGGAATGGTTCGGTCGTGCGTTGCTCTATGTGGCCATCGCCATCATCGTGTTCATGTTCTGCTGGCGCTCATGGGGCGACATCTCCTATCTGGTGCTGGACATCATCATCTCGCTGTTCGTGGCGCTCGCCATCGAACCGTTGGTTGTGGCGCTGGTGGCCCATGGCTGGAAACGCGGCGTGGCCTCGATGGTCAGCCTGGTGGGTGTGGCCGTGATGGTGAGTGTTCTGTTCACCTTGTTCGGCAACATGTTCGTGCAGCAGATGATCGCCATGTTCAAAGGTCTGCCGGGCACGTACGAGCAGATACGTGAGTTCGTCGATCAGTACGCCACGTTTAAGATGCCGGAAATCAACAATCTTGGCACTGAGATTGTCAACAACATTCAGACTTCGTGGGTTACCGACTTTGCCGGTACCGCCATGAGCACTGTGGGTGGCCTGTTCTCCTTCTTGCTGAATCTCATGACCGTGGTGATGACCACGTACTACATTTCCGCCGCCGGCCCCAAGCTGCGCCGTTCCTTCTGCCAATGGCTGGCTCCCAGCACGCAGCGCCGATTCTTGCTGGTGTGGACTGTGGCCCAAGGCCAGATTTCATCCTTCCTGTTTTCCCGCTCCATCCTGGCGCTTATCAATGCCACGTGCACCGCAATTTTCCTGGAGATTCTGCATGTGCCCTATTGGCTGCCTCTGGCGCTCTTCTGCGGTGTGGTCTCCCAGTTCATCCCCACAGTCGGCACCTATATCGGCGGTGCGCTGCCGGTGCTGTTCGCTTGGGGCAATCGCGGTTGGACATATGCTGTGGCTGTGCTGGTGTTCATCATCGTCTACCAGCAGATTGAGAACCTGATTCTTTCTCCGAGAATTTCCCAGCGCACCATGGATATCAATGCCGCGGTCGCCTTCCTCGCAGTGCTGGCCTTCGGTTCGCTGTTTGGTGCGTTCGGTGCTTTCCTGGCCTTGCCGGTCACCGCCTCCCTGCAGGCCATCTTCCGCGCCTACACCAAGCGGTATGACCTGATTGATTCGCCATTGATGAATGATCCCGAACCGGAGAAGAAGTCCAAGATCGTCGAGGCATCTGAGGCCTTCGGCGAGCATGTGCTGCAGCCACTGGGCGAGCATATGCCGCGTGCTGCCAAGGGGTCGACGAGTCGGGTGCCGATGAGCGAGGAGCTGCGTTTGCTGCAGGAGCAGATCTACGCGATTCCGGAGCACGGGGGAAGTGAAGACGATGGCGAAGATTCCGCCACGGTGGCTATCCCGAAGCGTGTGCTTTCGGCCAATGCCCGCAAGGGATTGCGCGGTACCGCTGCGGAAGATGATGACGATGAGCCGGATACCTCCGCCATTCCTCAGCGTCACACTTCCACTGGTGATGAGGCAGCCGCGTCCGATGCTGTACAACCTGAATCATCGTCAGACAATACGTCCGTATCGGACAATCCGAGAGCGGGGTGGCACTGATGACATTGCTTACTGTGCTCGACATCCTATTGGTGATCGTCGGTGGAGCGGGCATGGTGTATCAGGGACTGTGCATTGTGATGTCCCTGTTTGCCAAGCCCGTGCGTTTCCCCGACGCGCCCATGACCAACCGTTATGCCGTGCTGATCTCCGCGCGCAACGAGGAGAACGTCATCGGCAATCTCATCGACTCGATTCAGGCGCAGACCTATCCCACCGGCCTCATTGATATCTGGTTGGTGGCGGATAACTGCACCGACAACACCGCTGAAGTGGTGCGTGCCCGTGGATGCCATGTGATTGAGCGGCATAACCTTGAGCTGGTTGGCAAGGGATATGCGTTGACCTATCTGCTGAACCATATGCTCGATACCGGCGTGGCCGATGACTATGAGGCCTACTTTGTGTTCGATGCCGACAACAAGCTCGACAAGCATTACTTCGAGGAAATGAACAAGGCGTTCTGCTCGGGCTTCAGGATTCTGACCAGCTACCGCAACTCGGTGAATTTGGCTGATAACTGGGTTTCCTCTGGCTCGGCGTTGTGGTTCATCCGTGAATCGCGATTCCTGTCCAACTCGCGCATGATTCTGGGATCCTCTTGCCACGTGGGCGGTACCGGATTCATGTTCTCCCGTGACGTGATGAAGCGCAATCGTGGATGGAAGTTCCATCTGCTTACTGAGGATCTCGAATTCACCATGGATTCGATTCTGCATGGCGACCGTATCGGCTACTGCGGCAACGCAATTCTGTACGACGAGCAGCCTGTCACCTTTGCGCAGAGCTGGCGTCAACGACTGCGTTGGAGTAAGGGATTCCTGCAGGTGTTCCGCTATTACGGTCCGGCCCTGCTCAAGCGAGCGGTGCGAGAACGCGATTTCTCCTGCATTGATTTCACTTTGATGTTGTGCCCGTTCACCGTGCTGGGTGTGATTCGCGTCATTATGGGTGTGCTGTTTGCCGCCTTTGGCTTTGTGAGCTGGCCGAGCCAGCTGCAATCGTTGCTTGGCTGGTCGAACGGTATCGTCACGTCGGTGCTTGGTCTGATGGCGCTGGCCGCCTTGACCATCATCGTTGAGCGCGATCAGATTGGTGCCTCCAACAAGGAGTTGCTCGCCTACGTGTTGAGCTTCCCTATTTACATGTTGAGCTATGTGCCGATTTCATTCCAGGCCATCTTCGCCAAGGTTCAGTGGAAGCCCATCGCGCATAAAGGCTGATGAGTTCCAGCGGAGCAAATCAACCAATTGCCCAAGGTTTTGTTTTGTTGAGGGCTTGTTAGTGGGACAAGACGTCGACTAACTGGAGATTTTGCTTCGCTAGTTGGGTCTCAGCGGGGCAAAACATCGAGTTATTCGGCAATATGCTTCGCTGGGAGGCCGTCAGCGGGGTGATTCGACTAGTAACCCGTGGTTTTGCTTCGTTGAGGGCTCGTCAGTGGGGCAAGACATCGATTGACTGGAGATTTTGCTTCGCTGGGAGGCTGTCAGCGGGGCAAAATCTTGGGTGGCTCGCAGAATTACCTCACTGAAAGTTTGTCAGCGGAGCAAAAGCTTGATTGACTTGTGGTTTTGTTTCATTGAAGGTTCGTCAATAGGGCAAAATATCGATTTACTGGGGGCTTTGCTCTGCTGAAGGACTATAGTGGGTGTATGAACTTAGACAATATCCAGGGGAATGCCGAATTTCAATCTGCGATGAGGCCTGGAGACGCACCTGCTCAGCCGCCGATGATGCCGCAACAGCCACAACCGCAGGCATGGCCGCCGAATCCGACTGCCGCGGTGTCGATTCGTGGCCTATTTAAACGTTTCGACCAGAAGATCGCAGTCAACGGGCTTGCGCTCGACATCCCAATTGGTTCGTTCTATGGGCTTGTAGGCCCGAACGGTGCCGGAAAAACCACCACGCTTAACATGGTGACCGGTCTGTTGGTGCCGGACGCTGGCACCGCCATGATTCTGGGCCACGACGTGTGGAGCGATGTCAACACCGCCAAACGCATGATCGGTGTAATGCCGCAACCCGATCAGATATTCGATCGTCTCACCGGCCTGCAGCTGCTCATCTACTCCGGCATGCTACGCGGCATGAGCCGTGAGGAGACCACTCGCCGCGCGAAAGACCTCCTGAATGCTTTCGATTTGGCCCAGGCCGCCAACACCATGGTCACCGATTATTCGGCCGGCATGACCAAGAAAATCTGCTTGGCCTCCGCGATGATTCACAGCCCACGCATTCTGGTGTTGGATGAGCCGTTCGAGTCCGTGGACCCGGTATCTAGCGCCAACCTCAAAGACATCCTGGTCGAATATGCGCAAACCGGCGGCACGGTTATCATTTCCTCGCATGTGATGACACTGGTCGAGAAGATGTGCACGCATGTGGCTGTGATTAACAACGGCATGGTGTGCGCGGCCGGCACGGTGGACGAGGTTGCCTCCGGCGAAGAGCTTGAAGACCGCTTCCTGCAGTTGGTTGGTGGACGCCATGAAGCGGCACATCTCGCATGGCTCGATGGTGGTCTATCGCATGATGGTCAGCCGGCAGTACAGCCCAATCAGCCGGCAGCGCAGCCTGTTGCGTCCACGCAATCAGCATCGCAACTCGTCCAATCAACCCCGCTTCAGTCCTTCACTCAGGAGACAGTTCAGCCTCATCCTGATATTGTCGGCGGCTCGAGTAGCGCAAGCAATGCGGACAATGCGGACAATGCAGACAACGAGGCCCGGTAATGAGTACCGCAATCACTCTGGTCCGACTGCGTTGGGCGCTCACCCTCGCGGCGCTGCGCAAATCGGTATGGCAGACGGTTGCCTACGTTCTTTCCGCAATATTCGCCGCTGGCACCATTATCGGGACCGGTATACTCGCATGGTTCGTCGGTATGCTCCCGCCTTCCACCATGGACTCGGACGGCTATCCGTTCAACATTCTCGGGCCGGGCGGCATCGTCAACATGGTCGCCGTGCTGGTCGGTGCGACAATCACCGTATTCATCGGTTTGATTCAGCTCATGATGTTGGGCGAAGGGTCCACCATGAGCCCGCGCAAATTCGCACTCTACGGTATTGCAGATCGCAATTTGCAATTCGGCCTGCTGCTTTCTGGCTTATCCGGGCTCCCCGCCATCACAGGTGTGATTTCCTTGATGCTCTGGTCGCTGGCTTACCGTGCCATGGGCCCGGCAGTGGTGATCGCCGAGCTCGTTGCCGCACCGCTCGCCGTCATCACAATGATGAGCATTTCCAAAATGCTGATCGCCTTATCTACCACACTGGTGACCAGCAAACGAGGCAAAAGCACATTCTATATTGTGATTGTTCTCCTGTTCGTGGTGATTTGCCAGCTGCCGAATATTCTGGTTAATTCCGGCATCGCGTTCGGGCTTGATCCATCCGCATGGAGCGCCACCGCGGCGGTCATGGCATGGACCCCGTTCGGCGCGGTATTCCAATTGCCGTTCGATGTGCTGTCCGGTGCATGGTTGCCAGCGCTCGCGCGCATCGCCATATTGGTGGTTGCATGGGTTGTGTGCTTCGCTGTGTGCACATGGTGCCTGCGTCGTGAACGCCTGACGGTTGGAGTCGCTGGGCAGAGCGCAACCGTGAAAGGCGTCGGCGCATTCTCATGGATGCCCGATTCCACGTCCGGCGCGATTTCCGCACGCGTGCTCACCTACTTGAAGCGGGACCCACGTCAGGTCATGATCTTCGCCATGCCGGTGCTGTTCATAATTATCTTTGCCTTCCAGGCGCACGGTATACACGCAATCGTCTGGCAGTCGATGATTTGGTGCGGATGGTTCATGTCCATTGTGGAAAGCAATGGTCTTGCCTACGATGGCCGCGGTTTCACCATGGAGGTCATCGCTGGTGTGCGTGGTTGGGCCGATAGGCTCGGCCGAGTGCGAGTCTATGTCGGCATCATGGTCATCTACATGGCATTGCTGTATGTGGGCTGCATAGTGATAGTCGGCGTGACTGCTGGGCGCTGGGCTCAGCCGGACGATCTCATCATCGGGTTGTTCTTCCTTGCCGTGGGCCTAGGTGTGGGCTTCAGCAGTCTTGGTGTGGCTGAGATAACCTCCTGTGTGCTCATGTATCCCGTGGCGTCAATGGACAAGCCGTTCTCCTCGCCGCAAGGCCGAGCGATGGCTCAGGGCTTCTTCCCGTTCGTCTATATGCTTGGCAGCATTCTGCTGATGCTGCCCACGGGTATCGCCGCCATCGTGCTGCTCGTCATCCATGCGGGGATCGTCGGCTGGCTGGTGATTATTCCGGTCGCATTAGCCAACGGCATCGGTGTTCTGGCGCTTGGGACATGGCTGGGCGGTAAGCTGTTGGAGGCGCGAATACTGTCGATCGTGAGCACGCTCGATTCATTCGCATCACTACAGAAATAACCGACCCGTGAGATAGGGAGTCTGATGACGTCCACTGCGATGTCACGTCGCCAACGGCGTGGAGTGGCGAATCATAGCGCGCGCCGATCCGTCCGACGCACGATTACCGTAATCATCTCCGTGCTGATAACGATTGCGCTATTCGCGGGCTACTGCATTGCAGATGTGTACGATGTCATGCCTGGTATGCTCACCCTCAAACCGGTCGACGCCCCCACTTTCGCTGACCCCGTTTCGGCCAAGCAAGGCGGCACCATCGCCGGTTCCCTTGACACTACCAAGACTATCGACGCCGCGGCTGCGGGCGAAGTGATGAACGAGCTGCTGGCGGCTGAAGGCGTGGGCTCTGATGTTTCGGTGGTGGTCGAGGATGCCCGGGGCACTGTCGCCGCCGAGCACGAGTCAGGCACGCCGCGCGAACCCGCATCCACTATGAAGACGCTTACCGCGCTCGCGGCATCATCCACGTTGAACATGGCCGCCACGTTGGACACGCAGGTGTTTCTTACCCAATCTGATACCGGCAGCGACACGGTGACGCTCAAAGGCAATGGCGACATGCTGCTGTCTGCCGGCGATTCCGATGCCGACCATATTAACGGCCGTGCCGGGCTGAACACTCTTGCGCAGGCCACGGCTGCGGCCCTTGCGCAACGCGGCATCACCACGGTGCACGTCAACTACGACGACACATTATTCGGCGATTCCCGCATACCCACGGGCCTGCGCAACGCCGATGGTGGCGTGCTCGGCGAATACACCACGTATTTCACATCGGTATCATCCATGGCCATCGATGGCGGGCGTCAATATTCCGACAGCATGCCCGCGCCCGCCAACCCGGATGACTCGGCCGGATACCCTGAACTATCGCAGCACACTGCAGCGGACGTCGCCGCGACGTTCTCCGGTCTGCTGCAACAGCACGGCATCACCGTGGAGGCGGAGCCGGCGGCACACGCCGCCCCTCAGGGCGCAAACCCCATAGCTTCGGTAAGCTCCGCAACGTTGTCCGAAATCCTGGCGTTCATGTTGCGTCATTCAGACAACACCTTGGCCGAGGAGTTTGGCAGACTCACCGCACTGGCACGCTCGGAGAACAACAGCCCGGAAGGCGCCACCAAAGCGGTGCGGACAGTGCTTGGCAACCTCAAAATCGACATCAACGGTCTTACTATGGCCGACTGCTCGGGTCTGTCTCCTGGCTCGCAGCTGACCGTGCGCACATTGGCCGCCGTGCAGCAGCGTAACCTGACGGTCGGCGATGGAGCCCCTGCGGCCGAAGGATTATCGGTTGCTGGTCTGGTCGGTTCGGCGCGGAAGCGATACACCAGTGATGATGTCGCCGGCTTGCTTCGCGTCAAAACAGGTAGTTTGGATACGGTCACCTCGATGGTCGGCAATGTGTCCCGTACGCATGGGGGAGCGTTGTCTTTTGCGGTGGTGATTAACAATCCTGCGGATTACTGGTCCGCGAGCAATGCCATCAGCGCATTCATCACTAAGCTGGCCGAGCTGTGATGGCCGAACGGTAACGGTAAGGCAGGTGATGAGGCATGGCATATTCGGCTCGATTGCGTAAGGCGATTGGTGCCGTCCGGCTGGCATTGGAATCGGCCGGATTAGGGATGCAGTCGCCCGAATTTGCCCGGCATGGTGAGCACCAGGCGGCCCCCGACGCGCCTTTGGTGCTGGTCGCCTGCTCGGGTGGGCGTGATTCGATGGCGCTGGCCGCGGTTTGCCGAATTGTCTGCGCTAGTCTTGGTTTGCGGTGCGGTGCGGTGATCGTGGATCATGGTTTGCAGTCAGGCTCCGATCGGGTGGCGACTTTGACCGCTGAACGATGCCGCGATTGTGGCCTTGCCCCGGTTGCTGTTCGTACAGCCAGCGTGCATGTGCAGGGCGAAGGCGTCGAGGCTGCCGCCCGTGAGGCACGGTATGGGGAATTGTGCGGTGCGGCACGCGAGCTGAATGCCGCTGTGGTGTTGCTGGCTCATACATTGGATGACCAGGCGGAAACGGTGCTGATCGGGCTGTTGCGCAGTGGCGGCGTTGATGCGCTGGCCGGTATGCCGCAGGTAATGCACCGCGACGGCATCATGTTTCTCAGACCGCTGATCGGCGTTTCTCGAGCCGAAACCACCGGCATCTGCGAGGATTTGAACATTCATTATTGGGACGATCCCACCAACGGCGATGATGTGGATGGCGAGCTGCCGCGAGACTACCCGCTCCGCTCACGTATCCGGCATGACCTGTTGCCGGCGATCGAGCGGTTCGCCGGTGCCGATGTGACGCAGCATATCGCCAACGGCGCACGATTGGCGAGACTGGACAAGGAGTATCTGGATCAACAGGCGGATAAGACCATGATCGAAGCCCTTGGCAGCACCCTGAAAACGGCGGAATCACAAGGAACCTCCGTTGCCGGCATGACGGACAAGTCGAATGATCTGGAGCGAGAACCCAGCTTGGTCATTGCCGTCAAACCGCTGCAATCGGCACATGAGGCAATCCGTCTTCGAGCCATCGCCCATGCGCTCTCCCGGGCTGGTATCAGCGCGAGTTCCGCGCAAATCGAGGCCATCAATCGCCTGGTCGTCGACTGGCATGGTCAGGGGGCGGTCGCACTTCCCAGCGGATATTCAGCAAAGCGCCAGAAACACGTCATTCGCGTGTGCCAAGATAGAGCCCATGCGAATCGCTGACGTTGAGGAAGATATTGACCACGAGTTGGTCAGCAGAGAACAGATCGATGCCAAAATCCATGAGGTCGCCGCGCGGGTGAGTGACGATTATCGTGGCAAGGACCCACTGCTGGTTGCCGTGCTGAAGGGGGCCGTGAACACGCTGGTCGAGTTCAGCCAGGCCATGAGCATCCCTGTGCAGATTGATTTCATGAGTCTGTCCAGTTACGGTTCGGGCACAGTATCCAGTGGTGAGATTACGGTTCGTCAGGATTTGTCCGCAGATGTTCGCGGACGGCACATTGTGATCGTAGAGGATATTGTTGATTCAGGACGCACGCTCGCGTGGCTGGTCGAGGAGCTGAAACGTCGTGGCGCCGCCTCCGTGGAGGTGTTTGCTCTGCTGAGCAAGCCTTCCCGCCGAGAGGTGGACGTGGATGTGAAGTACGCCGGCTATGAGATTCCGGATGAGTTCGTGGTCGGCTTTGGTCTCGATTACGACGAACGCTACCGCAACCTCGACTCGATCGCGGTCCTCAAGCCGTCCGTTTACCAAGGAGTGCAAGCATGAGTTTCCCCCAGGGGCCCGGTTCGGGCAACGGGAATAACCCGAACTCGAACAATAACCGCAACAACGGCAACCCATTCAACAACCCGTTCAACCGCGGCAACGACAACAATGGCCGTAAGAACGGCAATGAGAACAAGCCGGTCTGGCAGTCGCCGTGGTTGTGGGGCGCGGTACTGGTGATTATGGTCGTGCTGATGTTCCAGATGTTTGCTGGCAGCGGCACCAAAACCATCGACACCAAAGACGGCTTTGCGCTGTTGAACCAGGGTAAAGCCACCTACGCCGAAATCACGGATAACAAGCAGGTAGTCCGTCTTGAGCTCAAGAACGACTATTCCAAGAAGGATCCGGACACCGGCAAGGTGACCAACTACGGCAAGAACGTTCAGTTCTACTACACCTTTGCGCAGGGCGCTCAGGTGGCCAAGGCCGTGGAGAACGGTGATTTGTCCAAGGGCTGGACCTCCAACATCGAGCAGACCAGCATGATGAGCTACCTCATCACCTCTATTCTGCCGTTCATCATCGTCTTCGCCTTGTTCTGGTTCCTGATGAGTCGCATGGGCGGTGCCGGTGGCATGCTCGGCATGGGCGGCAAGAAGAACAGCGGCAAGCTGCTCGAAGGTCAGACCCCCACCACCAAGTTCGCCGATGTGGCCGGCGAGGATGAGGCCGTGGCCGAGGTAGAGGAAATCAAGGACTTCCTCAAGGATCCGTCCAAGTACAAGGCATTGGGCGCTCGTATTCCGCGCGGCGTGCTGTTGTATGGCCCTCCTGGAACCGGTAAGACGCTGCTGGCCCGAGCCATCGCAGGCGAGGCCGGCGTGCCGTTCTACTCGATGGCCGGTTCCGACTTCGTCGAGATGTTCGTCGGACTCGGTGCCTCCCGTGTGCGTGACCTGTTTGACGAGGCCAAGAAGAACGCTCCCGCCATTATCTTCATCGACGAAATCGATGCCGTGGGCCGCAAGCGTGGCTCCGGCATGGGTGGTGGCCATGACGAACGTGAGCAGACGCTGAATCAGCTGCTCGTGGAGATGGATGGTTTCGACAACGACACTAACCTCATCATCATCGCCGCGACCAACCGTCCCGACGTGCTTGACCCCGCCCTGCTGCGCCCGGGTCGATTCGACCGTCAGGTAGGCGTGGCCGCACCCGATTTGGAAGGCCGTGAGGCGATCCTGAAGGTGCATGCCAAGGGCAAGCCGTTCGTGCCGGATGTCGACCTGCACATGGTCGCCGTGCGTACCCCGGGCTTCACTGGTGCCGACTTGGCCAATGTGCTCAACGAAGCTGCCCTGCTGTGCGCCCGCGCCGGTGCCCAGCTCATCGACAACCGTGCCATTGACGAGGCCATTGATCGTGTCCAGGCCGGTCCGAAGCGCAAGTCCAAGGGCATGGCCTTGGAAGAGCTGCGCAACACCGCATACCACGAGGGTGGTCATGCTCTGGTGGCCGCCGCCCTGAACAACACCGATCCGGTGACCAAGGTGACGATTCTGCCGCGCGGCCGTGCACTCGGCTACACCGCCGTGATGCCCACTTCCGACCGCTACTCGCAGTCGCGCAACCAGCTGCTCGACCAGATGGCCTACGCTATGGGCGGCCGTACTGCTGAGGAGATCGTGTTCCACGATCCAACCACCGGTGCCTCGAACGATATCGAGAAGGCCACGAACATCGCCCGCACCATGGTGATCGAATACGGGTTCTCCGACAAGCTCGGTGCCATCAAGTGGGGCGACGACGATGACCAGACCACCGTGATGGACGGTCTGCAGCCGCGTAAGTACTCCGATCGCACCGCCGAGGTGATTGATGACGAGGTGTTGAAGCTCGTGGAAACCGCGCATACCGAAGCGTGGACCATCATCAACGAGAACCGCGATATCCTCGACGAACTGGTTCGCCAGCTGCTGGTCAAGGAAACGCTCAACGAGAAGGAGCTCGCGGAGATCTTCGCACCGATCAAGAAGGCTCCGGTCCGTCCGGTGTGGCTGTCCAACGAACGCCGCCCCGACTCCGATAAGCCGCCGGTGGAGATTCCCGACAGTCTCAAGCGTTCAGTCGGTATGAAGACGGAAGAGTGATTCGATGACTGTTCGGCCCGATCCGGCATATGGTTTCGTCCGTATGCCAGATCGGGCCGACGTCGTTGTAAAGCCGGTATCAAGGGAGAGATGAAGATGAACGAATATATAGAATCTTGCCCCCGCTGGCGGGGGCTGGCGGCGCAGCCGACTGGGGGTGGCTCTGGGGCCGAAAGTCGCCAGCGGGAGGAATCCTCATACGACGAAGAAGGCGTGCGTCAGGCAGTACGCCTGTTCCTGAAGTCGATCGGTGAGGATCCCGAGCGCGAGGGACTGGTGGAGACACCCGACCGCATCGCCCGTGCCTGCCGTGAGCTGTTCGCCGGCCTGCAGGCCTCGCCGGCCGATGTGCTGGAGAAGCATTTCGATGTGGATACCGACGAGCTGGTGCTGGTCAAGGACATCGAACTGTATTCGGTATGCGAGCATCATCTGCTGCCGTTCCACGGCGTGGCCCATGTGGGCTATATTCCGGCCAAGGATGGGGTGATGGGCTTGAGCAAGCTGGCTCGACTGGTCGAGGTGTATGCCCGCCGTCCACAGGTGCAGGAGCGCTTGACCCAGCAGATCGCCGATGCACTGGTCGAATATGCGGGCGCGCGTGGCGTGATTGTGGTGACCGAATGCGAGCACCTGTGCATGTCGATGCGTGGCATCAAGAAGTCCTCCGCCCGTACAGTGACCTCCGCGGTGCGTGGCCTGCTTCGCAACCCCGCCACCCGAGCCGAGGCCATGAGCCTGATTCTGGATAAATAGTGAAGGAGACAAGCTCCTTCTGATGAGGGAGCTGGCAGCCGTAAGGCTGACTGAGGGAGAGACCTCATCAATAAATTGGCCGCCTGCTGGCGGGGGCTGGCGGCGCAGCCGACTGGGGGTGGTAAACCACAGCCCGACCACCCTCAGTCAGCCCATGGCTGGGCAGCTCCCACCAGCAGGAGCAGAAAAGGAACACAATGACTGATTTGCAAGCATTGCACGACGCATCGCACACCATGGTGATGGGCGTGCTCAATATCACCGAGGACTCGTTCTCGGACGGCGGCCTGTGGTTGGACCCGGCCAAGGCCGCACAACATGGTCGCGATATGATGGCCGCCGGCGCCGACATCATCGACATCGGCGCCGAATCCACGCGTCCCGGTGCCAAGCGAGTGTCTGAGGAGGATGAACTGGCCCGCATCACCGGTGCCGTCAACGCGCTGATTCCGGCCGGTGCGGTGCTGTCCATCGACACCACCCGCGCGTCCGTGGCCGCAGCGGCTCTGGATGGGGGAGCGCAGATCATCAATGACGTCTCCGGAGGTACGCTGGACGCGAATCTGCCTCATGTGATTGCCGACCATGACTGCCTGTATATCGTGCAGCACTGGCGTGGCTGGCTTGCCGGATCCAAGGGGGCGAACCCCGATCAGGACACTTCCGTATACGAGCATGGTGTGCTGACCGACGTCCATGACGAACTCATGCGCCAGGTTGACGGTGTACTGGCCGCTGGAGTCAAGCCGGAACGCATCATCATTGATCCGGGTCTGGGCTTTTCCAAGCCCAGCATTGAGCACAACCTGCCGCTGCTGACGGGCCTCGAGACCTTCCGCGGCACCGGATACCCGGTACTGATTGGTCAATCGCGCAAACGCTTTATTTCGGCGATGCTCACCGAGGCCGGTGCAGTCGGCGAGGACGGGCCGACCATGGCCCAGCGCGACGATGTGACTGCTGCGCTGTCGGCTCTCAGCGCCGAACATGGCGCATGGGCCGTACGTGTGCATGACGTGGCCAAGAGCCATGCCGCCGTCATAGCCGGCAACATCTGGCGCCAGTATCTCTCGTAGAAAGCAGCATTATGGATACCATCACACTTACCGGCGTGCATGCCAATGGCACCCACGGCGTGCTCGCCTTTGAACATGAGCGGCCGCAGACGTTCGTCGTGGATGCCACGCTGCATCTTAATCTGACGAGGGCCGGCCAATCCGATGATCTCAACGACACCATCGACTATGGCCGTGTGGCCAAAGATATCGTCGCCGTCATCGAGGGGCCTCATGTGGGCCTTATCGAACGGCTCGCTCAGCTCATCGCCGATCGTATTCTTGCCGATGCACCGGCTGTGATGCAGATTGACGTCACCGTGCATAAGCCGCATGCGCCGATCGTCGTGGCGTTCGATGATGTGTCCGTCTCCATTACTCGGGTGCGTGATGGGGCTTGCGGCGATGCGGAACAAGCTTTGTCGGAGCAGCTGCATGAACCGGCTTCGTCGGTGGTTTCCCCCGTCATCCCTTCCATGCATAGCGCAGTGGTGGCGCTGGGTGGCAACGTGAGTGAGGTGGAATCCACGCTACGGGCCGCAGTGCGGGAGATCGACGCACTGCCCGGCACGCAGGTGACCGGTATTTCTCCGCTGTACCGTACTGCCGCATGGGGTATGGCCGATGGCACGCCGGACTTCCTGAATGCCGTAGTGGAGCTGGAGACTGAGATGGGCAGCCATGAGCTGCTTGCCGCATTGCAAGGCATTGAGGCGGATCATGGCCGTATCCGCGAGAACCATTGGGACTCCAGGCCTTTGGATCTTGACATCATCGATTATGACGGCATTACCAGCGCCGATCCCGATTTGGCGTTGCCTCACCCGCGTGCATGGCAGCGTGCTTTTGTGCTGGCTCCATGGGCCGCGCTCAATCCCAATGCCAAGCTGGCAGGTGCGCACGGCGGACCGGTGGCCAGTTTGTTGGCGGTCGCTCCAGACCGCAATGCCGTGCAGCTGGAAAGCGAAGATTGGATGCTGAGCAGCCACGCGGGCAAGAAGGAATCTGCCCCTGCTGGTTGGGGGTTGTCGGCCGGCGCACAAGAAGACCACCCTCAGTCTCGCTTCGCAAGCCAGTTCCCGCCGGCGGGAACGGATGAGAAACCCGTCTCGCGCAAGGCGATTGTTTCGTTGGATTCGGCATCGCATGATGCGGAAAAGATATTCCGCGAAACCATCGTCTCGCTTGACAGTGTGCCCGGCAATCAGGTGCAGGGCATTTCCCCGCTGTACCACGTCAGTCATTTTGATGGTCCGGACGCCATGAGCGCGGTGGTGCAACTCGAAACCAAACTGCCTGCGGCAGACCTGATTGCCGTGTTGGGCAGTATCGAGGCCGCTCATGATTTGGCGGTCGATCTTGATTTGGTTGATATGGAAGGCGTGACCTCCGACGAGCCGAATTGCAGTGTTCCTTGGCCTTCTGCGCACAGCCACGCATCGGTGTTAGCCCCTTGGCTAGACATGGATCCTGATGCCATGCTGGGAGGCGATCCTGTGTCCTTCCTGCTGGCTATGGCGCCGGATGCCGGTCAGGTCGGACTGCTGTCTGACAACTGGGTGATGCCGCAGCAGTGATGCGAGACGCGTCCTCTGATGCAATCATGCTGCGAGCGTGAATCAGGTTCAACCGGTAGGGTGGACGTGGAGTACAAGATAAGGAGGCCGGACGTGAAAACACGACGAACGCCATGGTGGCAGTATGTGATCGGTACCGGACTTGGCCTGTTGGCCGGCACCGGTCTGGCTTCCTACGGCGAAAGTTCAGGGTTGTCGCTGATTGGTGCGCCATGGATTGTGACCGGGTTGCTGGCCGTGCTGGGCATCATCGTGCTGGTAATGGCCTTGCAGGTGCATAAATACGCCAATACCGATCCCAAGAAGCGCCCGCACAGCTTCATCAACCCCACCATCGCCGTGTATACATTGGTACTGGCCAAGGCGTTGGGTCTGGCAGGTGCGGGGCTTGCCGGTTGGTACGGCGGCCAAATCCTGATGAGCATCGGTCATATCGAGGCGGAGTATTATTCCCGGGCCATCACCGAATGCGCGATTGCTGCCGCTGTGTGCATCGCCGATATGATTATCGGCATACTGGGCGAATGGCTGTGCCAATTACCGCCGAACGAGGGGCCGGAGAATCCCAAAATGAAAGAGACCAAGCGTCGCCGTGATATGGCTCAGGCATACCGGCAATAAGCCCTTTATCCGTGCAACGGTCCTCCTTCCGCTTCTAGAAAGAGGACCGTTGCAATAATAGTCAGACGAGACTCGTCTACTTCTGCGGCACGCGGACCATGGCTTCCTGCGCGATGGCCGCCACCAGTTCGCCGGATCGCGCATACACCTTGGCAATGCCCAGGCCGCGGCCGTGTGCGGCAATCGGGGTGTCCTGCACATACAGGTGCCATTCGTTGATGTCGATATCGCGATACCACCACATCGAGTGGTCGATGGAAGCGTACGAGATGCCCGGTGTGGAAATCGACAGCCCGGCTCGGCGCAGCACCGGTTCCATCATTACCTGATCGCATCCGAGTGCCAGCATCGCGCGGTGCATGACCTGCGACACATCGACATGGCCGTCGGCCTTCATCCACACCATCTGCTTGCCGGAATCATGCTCAGCGGAATCCTTATCGGCTCGCAGCATCACGGTGGGTGTCACGTGGCGAATATCAAATGGCGACTTTTCGGCGTAGTAATTGGCGAACGGCGACTTTTCGGCGAACGGTTGCATAAGCTCCTTGGCGGAGGTCAGCATTTCAGGATCAGGTAGGTCTTCAGGCATCGGATCGGCGAACTCCACGCCTTCCTGATCGGTTTCCTGGAAGGAGGCGATAGCAGTCAAAATCGATCCTTCGGCTTGGGTGACATTGACACGGCGAGCCGAGAACGAGCGGCCGTCGCGCAGGTTCTCCACGTCGAACAGCAGATCTTGCCGAATATCGCCGGCGGCGATGAAATAGCCATGCACCGAGTGTGGCAGGCGCGATGCGTTGACGGTTTTGGATGCGGCGACCACCGACTGGGCGATGACCTGGCCGCCGTAAACGCGGCCGGTGGGGAAGTACATGCTTTCGCCGTTGATATAGGTGTGATTGCGGTAAGCGGAAGGCTCACCCAACTTCAACACTTTCACCAGATGATCCAGCGGAGTGACGGTGGTCGCCTGAGCCATAGTGTTCCTCGATTCCTGTTCGATATTCGGTTTTTATTATTCCAACGTATGGTTGGCAGTCTATCCGGCGAGGGTTAAGAGTTTCAGGAGCGAAATGTAACGAGCCTGTTTGGAAGGTAAACGGCCGGTTATGCACAGCTATAGGAAAACCGCCCCTTTCAGGACGGTTTTCGATGAATACAGGCAATATGCCTTGTTCTCAGGTTAGCTGTGGGCTTAGCCGCGCACGAGCTTCTTGTGCAGACGGTGCGGACGGGCCGCGTCCTCGCCGAGGCGAGCCACCTTGTTCTCCTGGTAGGACTGGAAGTTGCCTTCGAACCAGTACCACTTGGCCGGATTGTCGTCATCGCCCTCCCACGCGAGGATATGCGTGGCGACGCGGTCAAGGAACCAACGGTCGTGGGAGATCACCACGGCGCAGCCCGGGAATTCGAGCAGTGCGTTTTCGAGGGATTCCAAAGTCTCGACGTCCAAATCGTTGGTGGGCTCGTCGAGAAGCAGTAGGTTGCCGCCCTGCTTCAGGGTCAGGGCCAGGTTCAGACGGTTGCGCTCACCACCGGAGAGCACGCCGGTCAGCTTCTGCTGGTCGGCGCCCTTGAACCCGAAGCTGGCCACATAGGCGCGGGTCGGCACTTCCACGCCGGCCACTTCGATGAAGTCGAGGCCTCCGGACACCGCCTCCCACAGGTTCTTGTTCGGATCCAGGCCTTCGCGGTTCTGATCCACGTAGCTGATCTTGACGGTGTCTCCGATCTTCAGTTCACCGCTGGTGAGCGGCTCGAGCCCCACGATGGTCTTGAACAGCGTGGACTTACCCACGCCGTTCGGGCCGATCACGCCGACGATGCCGTTGCGCGGCAGCGTGAAGGACAGGTCGTCGATGAGCACGCGCTCGCCGAAGGCCTTGTGAATATGCTTGGCTTCCAGCACGGTGGAGCCCAGACGCGGACCGGCCGGGATCTGGATCTCGGAGAAGTCGAGCTTCTTGTTGTTGCGTGCCTCATTCTCCATCTGGTCGTAGCGTTCCAGACGTGCCTTGTTCTTGGCCTGACGGGCCTTGGGGGAGGAGCGCACCCAGTCGAGCTCGTTCTTCAGGCGCTTGGCCAGCTTGGCATCCTTGGCGCCCTGAATCTCAAGACGCTTGGCCTTGGTCTCGAGGTACGTGGAGTAGTTACCCTTGTACGGGTACAGGTGGCCGCGGTCGACCTCGCAGATCCACTCGGCCACGTTGTCCATGAAGTAACGATCGTGGGTGACGGCAATGACGGCACCCTTGTACTGGTGCAGGAACTGCTCCAGCCACAGGATGGATTCGGCATCCAGGTGGTTGGTGGGCTCGTCGAGCAGCAGCAGGTCTGGAGCCTCGAGCAGCAGCTTGCACAGAGCCACACGGCGGCGCTCGCCACCGGAGCACACGTTCACTGGGGTATCCGGGTCCGGGCACTGCAGAGCGTCCATCGCCTGCTCGAGCTGGGAGTCGAGATCCCAACCGTCGGCGGCGTCGATTTCGGTCTGCAGCTTGCCCATCTCTTCCATTAGCGCGTCAAAGTCGGCGTCCGGGTTAGCCATTTCCTCGCCGATAGCGTTGAAGCGGGCGACCTTCTCGGCGATTGGGCCGAACGCCATCTTGATGTTCTCGCCCACGGTCTTGGTGTCATCCAGCGGCGGCTCCTGCTGCAGGATGCCGACTGTGAAGCCCGGGGTCAGCGTGGCCTCACCGTTGCTCACGGTCTCGAGGCCGGCCATGATCTTGAGCAGGGTGGACTTACCCATACCGTTCGGGCCCACGACGCCGATCTTCGCGCCGGGCAGGAAGCTCAGGGTCACGTCATCGAGGATCACTCGGTCGCCGTAGGATTTACGGGCCTTGATCATCTGAAACACAAATTCAGCCATATAAGTGTCTTATCCTGTCTTATCGTTGCAATTTCAACGTTTTGCCGGGCTTGGATTCCGTGATGACACACTGTGGAACGACGCGGCCGGTTTCGAGGGTTTCCGAACGACCCGTTTGATGCCGCCCGTCCCTGGATTTCCGTGTCATCGCGGCGCCTCGGTCCCAAGCAAAAGCACCTTGTGGATTATCCCATATCCCGTCTACACGATGCAATGGGGTTCTGGCGGGCGGGAATTAGCGATTCGGTCATCAGGAGGAGACGTGGAAGGTGGCGGCGATGCCGTCATTGCCGACGCCGGTAAATGGGCGCTGGGCATGCCCTGTTTCCTGAGCGAGAGCCCGGCCCTGTATCGTCTGGCGATTTGTCGATCGTTGCGATTCCGGCGTTCTGCCGGGCTTTCATTTCGAAATGACGCATCTGGAATAGTGCGGCCGTCTTTGGTGCTCCTCTCTTCAGTGATCCGCCGAGGTTACGCCCATGGCTGAACGCCCGGAATGTCCCGCGAAATCCGGTGAGACGGTCTAGGCCGCGGATGTACCGTGAATGGCGCATAGGCGTGTCGGTCGCCGCAATCATGGCAATGAGAGGAAACCCCGTTATGGATCATGCATCCCGATCTCAGCATCAGACTCAGGCCGATGCGTCTTCGATCTCTTCAACGAATCCGACGGCCTCGTCGCCACTGCCTACCCAGACGCCGCCGTGGGGCGCGCTGTGGGTGATGGCCCTGGGATTGGCCATGATCGTGCTCGACAGCTCGATCGTCAACGTCTCCATTCCCACCATCGTCGCCGACATCGGCATTAACCTGACCGACGCCCAGTGGGTCACCTCGCTCTACAACATCGTGCTTGCCGCGTTGTTGCTGCCTTTCGGCAAGTTGGGCGACGCCAGGGGGCGCAAACTGGTGTTTCAAGCCGGTACAGTGATCTTCGTGGCGAGTTCGACGCTCGCCGCCGCCTCGCAGGGTGCGGGGATGCTGCTTGCCGCCCGTGTGCTGCAGGGCATCGGAGGCGCGATGATCATGCCGAACACCCTGTCCACGGTGTCCGCCCTGTTCCGGGGCAAATACCGTGCCGCGGCGTTCGGCGTCTGGGGTGCGGTGATGAGTTCGGCCGCCGCCCTCGGCCCGCTGCTCGGTGGCGTGTTCGCCGAGACTCTGGGATGGCGTTGGATTTTCCTAGTGAACTTGCCGCTGGGTATCGCGGTCTTTGTGTCGGCCATCTTCCTGGTACCGCAGACCGGTGGGGACGCCTCGGTCGCCGGCGCCGCGGATGCCGCACGGGATGCCCGATCCCATCGTGTCGGTGTGGATATTCCGGGCGTGGTGCTGTCTGCCCTGACCTCGGCCCTGCTGGTGTTCGGTCTTATTGAAAGCGAGACCTACGGCTGGTGGAAGCAGACCTCAACGCAGTTGAAGCTGGGCGGGTTGAGCTGGAATCGAGACTGGTTGTCGCCGGTGCCGATCTGCCTGATCGCCGGTGCGCTTCTGCTGGCTGCCTTCATCGTCTTCGAGTCGGCGCGGGGCAAAGCCGGTCGGCCGGTCATGCTGGACATGACCCTGTTTCGCATCAGGACGTTCTCGTGGGGCAATCTGGCGGCTGCGGCCATCGCCGCCGGCGAATTCGCGCTGGTGTTCATGCTGCCGCTGTACCTCATCAACGCCCGTGGGCTCAACACGCTGCAGGCCGGTGCGATGCTGGCCGTGATGGGTCTGGGGTCCATCGTCGCAGGTGCGCAGGCCCATGTCATGGCCGCCAAGCTCACCCCGGCCGGCGTGATTCAACTCGGTCTTGTGATCGAGATCATCGCCGTCGCCCTGGTCGCGGTCCTTATGCCTGTGGGATTGTCGGTGTGGTGGCAGCTTATTCCCATGGCCGCATACGGTCTGGGTCTGGGCTTCGCCTCCGCGCAGCTGACCAGCGTGGTGCTCTCCGAAGTGCCGATCATGCAGTCCGGCGAAGGGTCGGCCACCCAGTCCACGGTTCGACAGCTCGGCACCGCCGTCGGTTCGGCCATCTCCGGCGCGTCGTTGGCCATGGCCGTCAACGGAACATTGCCGGCGCGGCTCGAATCCCTCGGGCTGCCCGCCAAGGTCGGCGACGGTCTGGCCCAGGCGGTCAGCGGTTCGGCGGGTGGAGTGATCGGCGTGTTCCGCAGCGGTGATGGGCCGGCGGCCCGGTTCGGCGACGAGGCGCCGAAGATTGCCGATGCGATGACTTCAGGATTCATCGAAGGAGGTCAGTGGACGCTTCTGGTCGCCGGCATCATGCTGTTCATCGGTTTACTGGCCTCGGTGGCCGTGCGTCGTGCCGCGTCGTCGCACAACGTGCGTTGACGCATGACGGCTACTGTCTTATGGGGAGTGCGGTCGTGCGCGGTCGAACGATATGGTCCGCATACCGTCCACCGCACCTGTGGTCGGTTCGCCGGTGGAAGGAACGACGTATCAGACGGCGTGTCATGATCCGATGATGCTGTAGCATATCCTTTTGTGCCTCATCGAGGCACGCACGGCCCCGTAGCTCAGTTGGTTAGAGCGCCGCCCTGTCACGGCGGAGGTCACCGGTTCAAGTCCGGCCGGGGTCGCCACCGAACTCCCGATGCATGTCGGGAGTTTTTTGTTTCCTGCCGTTCTTCGATGCCGTCCGCAAGGACGGTGAAAGTGAATGCATCCGATTCGACACGCCGTCCGCACCGATGCCGGCGTTAAGGGAGGCGCCCGTTTGCAACGGGTGAAATGCATGAGGAAGCGCATCGGCGGAATGTTTGCAACGCATGACGAACCACGGAAAATCCGCGGTGGGAGGTCATGGCGGCTCACTACTATTTTCGCTATCTCGTACGTTACGAAAGTCTTCAAGGAGTAAGCCATGACAACGCTCGCCATCGATATCGGCGGAACCAAGATCGCCGCTGCCGTCTGCGATGCAAACGACAGCATCATCCAGCGTTGGCGCGTCCCCACGCCGATGGACGCCGACGCCATCAACAAGCACATCGCCGAGATCTACCGCGAAGCCGTCGCCGCCGGCCACACCGATATCGAGGCCATCGGCATCTCCGCGGCCGGTAATGTGAGCGCGGATCGCAAGACGCTCACCTTCTCCGCCAACATTCCGGCATGGATTAACTACGATTTGTCCGAGCATGTCGGCGCGATGATCGACCATGCCGTGCCGGTCATTGTCGAAAACGACGCCAACTGCGCCGGCTGGGGCGAATTCGTGCACGGCGCCGGCCAGGGCAGCTCCAACATGGTCGCGCTGACCGTGGGCACCGGCCTCGGCGGCGCCATCGTGCTCAACGGACAGCTCTACCGTGGCTCCTTCGGCATGGCCGCCGAGCTCGGCCACCTGCCGATGGTCCCGGACGGCGACCACTGCGGCTGCGGCCTGCGCGGCTGCGCTGAGCGCTACACCTCGGGCACCTCACTGGAGAACTTCGCCAAGTCTGCCGTGCGCCGTCGCCCGCAGGATGCCAAGCGCCTCATGGAGCTGTGCGGCGGCGACATCGCCAAGCTGGAAGGCCCGATGGTCTCCCAGGCAGCTCAGGAAGGCGACGTACTCGGCCTGTACGCATTCGGCAAGATCGGTGAATGGCTCGGCCGCACGATGGCCGCCGTTTCCGCCGTGCTCGACCCGGACCTGTTCGTGATCGGCGGCGGCGTGGTGGCCGTCGGCGACATCCTGCTGGAGCCGGCCCGCTACAACTACCAGCGCTTCCTGGAAGGCAGCGCCTACCGTGCTCACGCCAAGATTGTCGCCGCCACCGCCGGCCAGGACGCCGGCCTCATCGGTGCCGCCAATCTGGCTCTTCGCTGACGCAGCCGACCGCAAGGCGTCCGGTCTTGCGATGACCCAGATGGCGGTGCGTAGATAACGCGCACGACGCAGATAGCAACGCGTAAACAATCGCGAACAGTACAGTGCGGTGATTCTCGTTATGGGAATCACCGCACTATTGTTTTTCTCCCGAAAATGGCGAAACCCAACGTGAGTGAATGGGTCGTTGGGTTTGCCTAGAGGTCGCATACCCTTACTAAAGGTAATGACTATCGGTAACTAAATGGAGGTTGGGTCAGCGATGAGCGAATCCCAGACCGAAACCAAGTCCGCGACTGAGTCCGCGACCAAGTCCAAGCCCGGCCAGCTGCCGGTGGATGACGTACGCAGTCTTATAGACGCCTGCTGGAAGGCCAAGACCATCACCGAACTGATGCCGGCATTGCCGAAAGGCATGAAACCGCGCTATGTCCACGTGATCGACGCCGTCTGGCATATCAACGAACCGAATGGGCAAGATACCGGCACCGCGCGCGTGGGCGACGTCAGCGCATTCCTCGGCGTCACTACGCCGAGCATCACCAAACTCCTCGGCGAGTTGGCGGAACTCGGGCTGGTCGTCAAGCACGCCGACTCCACCGACCGCCGCGCGGTGACGCTTACGCTCGCCGAACGCGGCTTAGATATCCGCCGCATCTATGTGGAGGAATATCACGCGCGTTTGAGCCAACTGCTGGGTGGGTTGACCTCGGACCAGTGCGAAACCACGGTACGCACCTTGACCGAAGCCTTGCGACTCATGCAGCAGGACGCCAACAACCGGTAACAATCGGAAAACAATCGGTACAACCGGCGGCCAGCCCATCGGCAACACCGAAAACGAACGAATGGAGGGGAGGGCAAATCTTATGAACGATGCAGCAACACAGTCAGCAACGCCAGCAACAACGCGACCAACAACACAGTCAGCAACGCAGCCAACGACACTGCTGTGGCCAGCGCGCTGATTTCTGGATTTTTTCGGCCGCTGCCGTGAACAATGGGGCGGATGCCGCCGACTCCTATTTCACCGCTTTCCCGCAAAGCATGATGGTGTTCACCGGCATGGCGGTGCTTGGCGTGATTCTCGCCGCACTCATGTTCCACTTCTCCACTCGCCGTCCGCCGGAATTGCGGGAAGTCAAATAGTTCGCCTGCCGCGTATCGGTTGGCTTTATGATGGAATCGATATTCCATCACAGGAGAAGCAGGAGGACTATCATGCTTGAGCCACCAGTCACTCCGATTCGCAAGGCCAACGACGGCCTTGAGCTGCCCGCCACCGGATTCGGCACCTATAAGGTTAACGGCCTGACCGGTGTGGACGCCATCAAGTCTGCCATTCATCAGGGCTACCGACTCATCGATTCCGCCTTCAACTATGAGAACGAAGGCGTGGTGGGCCGCGCTATCCGCGAATCCGGTGTGCCGCGTGAAGACATCATCGTCACTTCCAAGCTGCCTGGCCGCCACCACGCCCATGACGAGGCACTGCTCACCATCGAGGAGAGCGTGTGTCGCATGGGACTCGACTACATCGACCTCTATTTGATTCACTGGCCGAACCCGAGCCAGGGCCAGTTCGTCGAGGCATGGGAGGCGCTGTTCGAGGCACGCGAACGCGGCCTGGTCAAGCATATTGGCGTCTCCAACTTCCTGCCAGGCCACATCGATCTGCTGATTCGTGATACGGGTGTGGCCCCGGCCGTCAACCAGGTCGAACTGCATCCGTACTTCCAACAGCACGAACAGCTGGCCTACGACAACGCGCATGGCATCATCACTGAGGCGTGGAGCCCGCTGGGCCGCGCCAACCAGATGCTGCGCGATCCGGACTTGAAGCGTATCGCCGCCAAGCATGGTATTTCTGTGGTGCAGACCATTCTGCGTTGGCATCTTCAGTATGGCGATGTGGCCATCCCGAAGTCCCTGAACCCGGAGCGTCAGCGCCAGAACCTTGACCTGACTGCTTTCGAACTCGACGATCAGGACATGGCCGATATCGCCGCAATGGACAACCCTGAAGGCCACACCTTCGGTCAGAACCCCCACTGGCACGAAGAAGCCTGATTCCTTTTCTAGCTCCCCTCTCTGAGGGGAGTGCCCGTGTGAATAGAAGGAACCAAAGATGCAACGCTCTATTATGACTTCGCGCTCATTCCTGCGCACGCCGTCTGAGCCTGCTGGTCCCGGCGATGAGACAGTGATTGAGGATCTTGTGGACACCTTGGAAGCCAACCGTTCTCGTTGCGTGGGTATGGCTGCCAACATGATTGGCATCGGCAAACGCATTATTGCTTTTGTAGATGAGGATCTCGGCGGCCGTATCACGGTGATGCTCAATCCCGTGATTACGGCCTCGGACGGCACCTTCGATACTCAGGAAGGCTGCCTGTCCCTAACCGGCGAACGCTGCACTTTGCGCTACCGACGTATCGAAGTCAATTATGAGGACCGCCGATTCCGCACACGCCACGCCACGTTCAGCGGCTGGACTGCGCAAATCATCCAGCATGAAGTCGATCACTGCAATGGCATCATCATCTGATTACCAGCTCTGAACGGTGCCAATCTGCCGGCGCTTGGCAGTTTGGCTTCGCTGGGGTGTTCTCAGTGGTGCTGGGGTGCCAAGGAGTGGCGGGTTGGCTCCGCTGAGGAGCGTGAGCGGTGCCGCGTTGCCAGTGCTTGGCAGATTGGCTTCACTGATGGTGCTCTTAGCGGTGCCGTTCCGCCAGTGTTTGGCGGGTTGACTCTGTTGAAGAGTGACTGCGTCAGTAGGGCTATTGCGTGGTTCGATGCCGACGGTGGATGACACGCCAGAGGTGGTGTGAATAATTGAGAGGCGGTGGATGACGGCGAGGCAATTGGTGGATAACCCGTGAGAATACAGGGTTATTCACCGAGTCCCAACTGGGTTATGCACAATCGGCAACCCCTGGAATCATTGGGTTTTCCACTTATCCACAAGTTTGGCTGAGGGGCTTGCGCCAAGGTCGCCGGCTTCCGTACAGTGTGTCTCACGGCGGGCGATGCGGCCTGCCGTCCACATTTGACCAGAAGGACCGACCATGACCGAAGCCACTGCCGCCGTTGAAGATTCCGGAGCACCGGCAATCCTGGATACCAAGGATGTCGTTGATATGTTCAAGCAATGCAATCTTGCCGTGTATGCCGAGGCGCGGCGTGAGTTTTACCGTGAAGTCAGTTTGAACCCATTCAAGCCACATCCCGAGGGGCTGCTCCGGATGATCGAGTGGCAGTTTTGGGATTGGTTTTCCTTTGATTGCTCGATCAGCGACATCGGTCTGACCGGAGATGAAGGCTCGGATATGCGCGTCGAGCTGGTGCATAACAAAGATAACGGCATCTCACCGTTCCGGGCTATGGCGGAATACATGTACGCCGTCGACCCGCAGGTGGGGGAACGGAAGCTGCAGGATTTCCGGGATATTGATGACACCAATTTCGCCTCGATGTTTTGGCTCAAGGATGCCAATGCGGTGAAGGGGATAATGACGGTCGAGGACCTCATTAATGGTGGTGTTTATGATTTAGTAAGCCCACAAGCAGCGAAATATGACGGCGCACGTGGCGGCCTAATTGTCAATCGCATTGCCCGTGTGCGAGGCAAGTGGCAGGGTTGCGCGATTCCTATCTATGAGGCTCACCGGCCAGATGACCTCAAGACGGGCGAGTCCATAGCGCGAAGTTTCCGCCAAAGCGGATACCGGCCCGACTTTCCCGGTTTGGTCAGATTCTTCTACGGACGGGCCAAGGATACCGGACTGGATTGGGAGGAGACGGTTGCCGCCCAGAAGGCCGGCATACTGAATCAGCTGATTGAGCAGGCGCGCGATTGATGGGGCTTTCGCGAGGCTGCCGTCCTGAGTTGTAGTCTCTGTTTTTTTGGGGGGGGGCTTGGGCCGTCGGTGTGTGTTGGCGGCCCTGGAGCATGTTTTCAGCGCTTCTGACCGGGATGAAGGCCGCGGTCTCGGATGAAGAAGGATGCCACCAGACAGATGATGCACACGATGGCCACCATGCGGAAAATGCGGAAGTCAAGCATTGGCTGTTCCAGCCGCATCTGGCGCCAGATGAACAGTGTCAGAGCGATTACGCCAATGGCTAGAGATACCAGCACGTCCATGCTGCCCCAGCCGTTTCCGCCGGCAGTGGAGAAGCCGAAGAGCACACCGCCGAAACCGAAGGTCGAAAGTACCACGGACAGCACGTCGATATGCGGGTGGGTCGGCTCGCCCACGTTGTGCACCGTGAAGCAGGCGGCCGCGATCACGCCGCCGGCGATTGCCACCAGCAGCGCGAACATCCAACGCCAGCTCAGCCATTCGACCAGCAGACCGGAGATGGTGGGGCCCAGTGCCGGAGCAAAGGCGATGACCATGCCCATCGCATACAGGAATAGCTGACGTGTGGTGAAGGTCTCGATGAGGAATGCGGTGACCGGAATCATGATGCCGTTGGTGAGCATGAATCCGGTGGTCAGCCATTGCACGGTGCTGCTGGGCACGTTGAACTCGCGCATCAGGGTGGGCGGCGCGTACAACATCATACGGGAGTGGTCGTTTGTTATCCGTTCCTGCGACCGGGGTCGTGCTACACTTTGGCAAGTTGACTACTCTGCAATCGCAGTACGTCATCGTGGGGCCGTAGCTCAGTCGGTTAGAGCATGCGACTCATAATCGCCCGGTCCAGGGTTCAAGCCCCTGCGGCCCCACTCTTTTCCGACAGCGCAACGTATTCCCCGTCCATATAGGCGCGTACAATCCGTAAGGTTCCGGTTCACGTCTGCCATAGGGGCATGACGACCCGGGTCCCCCGAATCCATAGGAGACGCAAAATGCAGCAGGGTATCCATCCTGATTACCACCCCGTTGAGGTGACGTGCTCGTGCGGCAACACCTTCGTGACCCGCACTGCCGGCAAGGAAGATCACATGTTCGTTGACGTGTGCTCTCAGTGCCATCCGTTCTACACCGGCAAGCAGAAGATTCTCGACACCGGTGGCCGCGTTGCTCGCTTCGAGAAGCGCTACGGCAAGAAGAGCAAGTAGCATACTTCACGCCAGTCCTATTCGGTCCGGCATGCTTCGGCATGTCCGCCCGAGGACTGGCGTTTTTGTATTCTTGGTGACCTGATTACAACCCAACCAGAAAGCGTGTCATGGCAGACGAACAGTTCCCCGCGGCGGCGACCGCACTTGAGGAGTACCAGTCCATCGAAGAGCAGATGGCGAGCCCCGAAGTCGTGTCCAATCCGGACAAGCTGCGCAAACTAGGCCGTCGTCATGCCGAGCTAGGTGCCATTGTGGGAGCCTACAAAGCTTGGTTGCAATTGAAGGATGACTTGGAAGCCGCTCAGGAGATGGCCGGCGAGGATGCCGACTTCGCCGAGGAAGCTAAGCGTCTCGAATCCGAACTGTCGGGCGCGGAAGAAAAGCTGCGCACCGCGCTTATTCCGCGTGATCCGGATGATGCGCGAGACACCATTATGGAAATCAAGGCCGGCACCGGCGGCGAGGAAGCTGCACTGTTTGCCGGTGATTTGCTGCGTATGTACACCCGCTACGCCGAGAAGCGCGGCTGGAGCGTGAACATTCAGTCCGAGAACACCACCGAGCTCGGCGGCGTCAAGGACGTGCAGATTGCCATCCGGGCCAAGGGCACGCCTGCTCCCGAGGACGGCGTGTGGGCTTCGATGAAATACGAGGGCGGCGTGCACCGCGTGCAGCGCATTCCTGTCACCGAATCACAGGGGCGCATCCAGACTTCTGCGGCCGGTGTGATTGTTTTCCCCGAAGCCGACGAGGACGATGACGAAATTGAGATTGATCCGAAAGACCTGAAGATTGATATCTTCATGAGCTCCGGTCCTGGCGGACAGTCCGTGAACACCACGTATTCCGCCGTGCGCATGACCCACCTGCCTACCGGCATCACGGTGAACATGCAGGACGAGAAGTCGCAGATTCAGAACCGTGCCTCCGCCCTGCGCGTGCTGAAGTCCCGACTACTGGCCATGAAGCACGAGCAGGAGGCCGCTGAGGCGGCTGATATGCGCCACTCGCAGGTACGCTCGTTGGATCGCTCCGAGCGTATCCGTACCTACAACTTCCCGGAGAACCGCATCGTCGATCATCGTACGAATTACAAGGCATACAACCTGGATGCCGTGCTTGACGGCGACCTGCAGGCCGTAATCGACTCCGACATCCAAGCCGACGAAGCCGACCGTCTGGCCAATCAGAAGTGATAGTAGCGTGAGCGGGTTTGGCCGGTAGATACAATGCTCGACACACTCTAGGCCGTTCGGTCAAGCCTACGGTCGAGCATCGCATTTACCGGCCAAACCCTTACATTATGTGATAATTAAGGCACCGGAAGATAGGGATGTGATGGCTGCTGCCGATGTGATTCGTGATGCCGCCGTGCAATTGCGTGAGGCTGGCATTGAGACGCCTGAGCATGATGCCAAACTGCTCCTTGCCGAGGCGGCAGGTGTTGAGTTGCGCGATGTCGACAAAGCTCTGTTGATGGGGGAGGAGCTTGGCACAGCCGAACAGCTTGCCCGCTTCCAATCCATGCTTGCCCGCCGTGCCAAGCGCGAGCCGTTGCAGTACATCACCGGTCATGCGCCGTTCCGCTATCTCGACCTGAAGGTCGGCCCTGGCGTGTTCATTCCGCGGCCGGAAACCGAAACCGTGGTGCAGGCCGGTCTTGACTGGCTGACAAGAAACGGCATGATCCATCCTCGTGTGGTCGATCTGTGCGCCGGCTCCGGCGCGATTGGGCTGTCCGTTGTCAGCGAGGTGCCCGGCAGCCAGGTGTGGGCGGTGGAGCTGTCGCCGAACACCGCCGAATGGACGCGAAGGAATCTGTCGGAAACCGCGAAAAAGTACCCATCCATTGCCTCGAATTACCATCTGGAAATCGCGGATGCCACGTCCTTCGCCACATTGGCCCAATTGGACGGCACCGTTGATATCGTCATCACCAATCCCCCCTACGTGCCGCAGACCGATATTCCCGAGCAGCCGGAAGTGCGTGATTGGGATCCGGAATTGGCTTTGTATGGCGGCTCGATGGACGGTACGTTGATTCCCGAGCGCATTATCGAGCGGGCCTGCCGTCTTCTCAAGCCTGGGGGCGCGCTTGTCATGGAACATGACGTGACCCAGGGGGATCGTCTCGTGGCCTTTGCCAGGGCCACCGGATTCGCTGCCGCATCGACCGGCCAGGACTGGACGGGTCGCGACCGCTACCTGTTTGCAGTTTCCTAAGCCTCACGAATCCCACATTTCCTTGGGCTTGCATTCTCGTTTCCGTAATTGCGCTGTCTCATAATAAGAACAATTTATTGCGGCTTCAAAGCGGGTCTGGTTATAACAGTCCGCGACAAACATCGAATGAGAGAGACGTAGATGACGGTCACAAGCCGTGTGATGCAGTTCTGTGGTATGTGAATTATGCGAACGGAACGTCTCGCGCGCATATCCCGCGCGTTGATTGACTGATGAACGATGTTGCAATATCCCAAGGAAGAAGGAAGAGGATGAACGTGAAGTTCTCCATTAAGTTCATTGCGGCCAGCGCGGCCGCAGTTATGGCGTTGTCCTTTGCTGGATGCTCCGGCGGCAACATGGATGACTCCTCCAGCTCCAGCGCCAAGGCATCCGGTGACACCATCACCATCGGCACCGTGACCACCAACTCCGGTACCGCTGCCGCTTACGGCGAGGCCGAGGTCAAGGGCTTCGAGCTGGCCGTTTCCGAGATCAACGCCAAGGGCGGCATCAACGGCAAGAAGGTCAAGCTCGAGTCCATGGATGACAAGGGCGACGCCACCGAGGCGTCCAACGCCTACAACAAGCTTGTTGGCGACAACAACGTGCTCGCCGTGGCCGGTCCGACCATCTCCGCCACCACCGCAGCCGTGGCTCCGCTGGCCGACCAGTCCAAGCTGGTCACCATCGCCCCGGCCGCCACCTCCGATTCCATCGAAACCGGCAACTACCTGTTCCGCACCTGCTTCAAGGACTCCTACCAGGGTGAGGTCGCCGCCCGCTTCGCGGCCGAGAACCTGAAGGTCAAGAAGGTCGCCGTGCTCTACGGTACCGGTGATCCGTACTCCTCCGGCGTGGGTGAGGCTTTCGCCAAGGCCGCCGAGAAGCTTGGTCTTGAAGTGGTGGACAAGGAAAGCTCCTCCTCCGCCGACGACACCGAGTACTCCGCTCAGCTGCAGAAGATCCAGGCCTCCGGTGCTGAGCTGCTTTACGCTCCGTACTACTACTCCGTGGCTGGTCCGTACATCATCCCGCAAGCTCGTTCCGTGGGCTTCGATGGCTACGTTATGGGCCCTGACGGCTACGACGGCCTCAAGCTCACCGGTGACAAGGCCCAGTACAACAAGACCTACTACACCACCCACTACTCCGCCGACGACAACACCAACTCCAAGGTGCAGGACTTCATCAAGTCCTACAAGTCCAAGAACAACGCCGAGCCGAACACCTTCGCCGCTCTGGGCTACGACACGATCTACATGATCAAGCAGGCCATCGAAAAGGCCGGCAAGAACGCCACCCGTGAGGATGTGCGCAACGCCGTGGCCGGCATGACCTTCGACGGTGTGACCGGTAAGTTCACGATGGACAAGTCCGGCTCCCCGACCAAGTCCGTCATCGTGCTTGAGATGAAGGACGGCAAGCCTGTCTACAACACCACCGTGCAGCCCAAGTGAATCACCGCTGCATGATTCCAATCCATGCGCTCTAGTATGAGCGCGCGATATAGGAGAGTGGCCGGTTTCCCGGCCCTCTCCCTTTCGTGTTTTCATGGCGCATCATCAGACATTCAATAAACGCATTCAACACACAATGAGATTTAGAAAGGGGGAGCAGTGATGGATCAGATCATCATGTTTGTCAGCCAGCTATTCAATGGCCTGAAAATCGGTAGCGTGTATGCGCTTGTGGCATTGGGCTACACCATGGTCTACGGCATCATCCGCCTGATCAACTTCGCCCACGGCGATTTCATCATGGTCGGCGCATATGTGCTGATGCTCACCATTCCCGCCATCGTCGCCATGGGCCTGCCCGCCTGGGTGGCGGTCATTCCCGCCATCCTGGTGTGCGTGGCCGTCGGCGTCATCGTCGAAAAAGCCGCATACAAGCCGGTGCGCGAGAAGGGCAATTCCATGACCGCCCTGATCACCGCCATCGCCATGTCCCTGCTGCTGGAGAACGGCTCTCAGGCCATCTTCGGTGCCGACTTCCAGACAGTCCCGACCATTTTCCACCTGCCGTCCATTGCCTTCGGCAAGCTCAAGCTTTCCGGAGACACACTGCTGACCATCGTCATCGGCCTGGTCATCATGGTGGGCCTGCAGCTGTTCGTCAAGTTCACCAAGCAGGGCAAGGCCATGCGCGCCGTCTCCGAGGACAAGGAGGCCGCCGTGCTCATGGGCGTCAACGTCAACTCCACCATCGCCCTGACCTTCGCCATCGGTTCCGGTCTGGCTGCAGTCGCCTCGCTGATGTACTGCGCCGCCTACCCGCAGGTGTCGCCTATGATGGGTGCCATGTTGGGCTTGAAGGCATTCGTCGCCGCAGTCCTTGGTGGCATCGGCTCCATCCCGGGCGCCATGATCGGTGGTCTTGCCATCGGCCTGATCGAGAGTCTGACCAAGGCATATATCGGCACTGTCACCGGAGACCTCATCACCTCGGCATTCTCCGATGCCATCGTGTTCGCCATCCTGATCATCGTGCTGCTCGTCAAGCCGTCCGGCATTATGGGCAAGAACGAAGGGGAGAAGGTCTGATCGTATGAAGAAGACAATGCTTTCCACCACACAATCCTATGTGGTGTGCTTCCTAGGCATCCTTGCCACGTTCGGCATCGTGATGGCTCTGTGCGAATCCGGTCTGGCCGATTCCTATATCAAGGGCATCATGATGACCGCATGCATCGCCATCATCATGACCACGTCCCTGAACCTCACCATCGGTGTGCTTGGCCAGCTGACGCTGGGTTGCTGCGGCTTTGAGGCCATCGGCGCCTATGTAGCCGCACTGGCGTCCAAGTACATGGTTGCAGCCGGCATCGGCGTTGACCCCACCGCAAGGTTCCTGATTACCACGCTGATCGGAGGCATTGTGGCGTGTGTGTTCGGCATCCTGATTGGTATCCCGGCACTGCGACTGCATGGCGATTACTTGGCCATCATCACGCTGGGCTTCGGTGAGATCATTCGTGTGATCATCCAAAACCTCAAGGTTGCCGGCGGCATGGGCCTTGACAAGGGTGCCGCGGGACAGGCCCTGATCGGCATCGAACGCACCGCCAACCTGTACGTCGTGTTCTGGATCATGGTGGTCACCGTGGTCGTGCTCTTCATGTTCGGCCGTTCCCGTTACGGGCGCGCCGTCAAGGCCATTCGCGACGACGAGATTGCTGCGGGCGCTTCCGGACTCAACACCACGTACCTCAAGGTGCTTGTCTTCGCGATTTCCGCATTCTTTGCAGGCATTGCAGGTGGCATCTTCGCCCAGTACATCGGTTCGTTGAACCCCACCATGGCCGGCTGGCTCAACTCCATCAACTACGTGATCATGGTGGTGTTCGGCGGCATGGGTTCGCTCACCGGCTCGATCGTCTCCGCCATCGGCCTGACCATCCTGCCCGAGCTGCTGCGTGCCTTCGCTGACTACCGTATGCTCGCCTACTCGGTGGTGCTGGTGCTTGTCATGATCTTCCGCCCGCAGGGCATCTTTGGTTCATGGGAGTTCTCGCTGCCCAAGCTCATCAACCGGCTGCTGCTTCGCGGAAACAGCAAGAACGACAGGGCTGCTGATAAGTCCGATAAAGCCGTCAACGAACCGGCCGATACAACCGAGAAGGAGGCTGCACGATGAGCAACGATACCCAGCCCATCCTCAAAGCCGAACATCTCGGCATCACCTTCGGTGGTCTGAAGGCCGTATCCGACTTCAACATGACCATCAACAAAGGCGAACTCGTCGGTCTGATCGGCCCCAACGGTGCCGGCAAGACCACGGTGTTCAACCTGCTGACCGGCGTGTACAAGCCCACCGAGGGCGATTTCTGGCTGGATGGCGAACACATGAACGGCAAGAAGACCTATCAGGTGGTTCGTGCCGGCATCGCCAGAACCTTCCAGAACATCCGCCTGTTCAAGCAGCTCACCGTTGAGGAGAATGTGCTCGTCGCCTTTGACGAATCGTTCTCCTACCATATGGGCGGCGCCATCTTCCGCACCCCGGGCTTCTGGAAGCAGGAGCATGAGATGCATGAGAAGGCCATCGACCTGCTGCGCATTTTCAACCTCGAAGGCTTGGCGGCCACGCAAGCGGCCAACCTGCCATACGGCCAGCAGCGCAAGCTGGAGATCGCGCGCGCTTTGGCCACCGGCATGAAGCTGCTGTTGCTCGACGAGCCGGCCGCAGGCATGAACCCCACGGAAACCGAGGATCTGCTGCACTGCATTAATACGATCCGTGATCGTTTCGGCATCGCCATCCTGCTCATCGAACATGACATGAGCTTGGTGATGAGCGTTTGCCAGCGCATTCAGGTGCTTGATTACGGTCGTACCATCGCATCCGGTACGCCGGAGCAGATCGCCAACAACCCGCAGGTCATCTCGGCCTATCTGGGTAGCGACAGCAATGATGATGCGGACGGCGACTCGACCGCCAAGGTCGAGCCGGAGCCAAGCGTCGCCAAGACGATTCAAGAAGAGGGGGCACGCTGATGCTGGAAATCAAGGATCTGTGTGTCTCGTACGGCGCCATCGACGCGGTCAAAGGCATCAGTCTGAAGGTGGACGACGGTGAGATCGTCTCCCTGATCGGAGCCAACGGTGCCGGTAAAACGACCACCTTGCACACCATCACCGGCCTGGTGCCGGCCAAGTCCGGCAGCATCACCTATGACGGTCATGACCTGCTTAAGACGCATGCGAACAAGATCGTCACCCTGGGCATGGCCCACGTGCCGGAAGGCCGCCATGTGTTCACCCGCATGAGTGTGCAGGAGAACCTGGAGATGGGTGCGTTCAGCCTCAAGGACCAGTCGAATCTCGGCAAGGATCTTGAGATGGTGTTCGACTACTTCCCGCGTCTGAAGGAACGTCGCCGCCAGCTGGCCGGCACGCTCTCCGGCGGTGAGCAGCAGATGGTGGCCATGGGCCGCGCCCTGATGAGCCATCCGGAGACCATTCTGATGGATGAGCCGTCGATGGGTCTTTCGCCTCTGCTGGTCAAGGAGATTTTCGACATCATCGTCACTCTGCGCAAGAGCGGCATCACCGTGCTGCTGGTCGAACAGAACGCGAAGATGGCCCTATCCATTGCCGATCGCGCCTATGTGCTCGAAACCGGCAAGATCACGATGGAAGGCAAGGCCTCGGATCTGCTGCACGACGAGAAGGTGCGCAAGGCATACCTCGGCGCGTGATGCATAGTCTGGCACAGGTTGCTTTCGAATTGATGGTGACCGGGTTTCGCCCGGGACGGTGCATGCCGTTCGGGACGAAACCCGGTCATCGTCGTTGTGCAAGTCGGGGCACAATGGTGCAATGATAGATTGTGATGAATCAGGTGAACGGAGACGGTATGAGCGCAACGCGGAAGGTCACGGATGAGTCGTTGGCTCAGGCCGCACGCATCATTCATGATGGCGGACTGATCGTCATTCCCACCGATACCGTGTATGGCGTAGCCTGTGATCCGCGCAATGCGGCTGCCATCGCCCGCATCTACGAACTCAAGCGGCGTCCCCGCTACAAGGCATTGCAGGTTCTGCTTGATTCCACTGACCAACTTGACGAGCTCGGACTCGAACTACCTTCGCCGCTGAACCGTCTTTCTGCCGCCTTCCTGCCGGGGGCGTTTTCGCCGATTGCCGTCGCGCGCCCCGATTGCACGTTGGAGACGTTGGCCGACACCGCGGAAGGCAGGCCCGGCACGCAAGGCATTCGCATCCCCAACTCGGCGCTCTGCCTTGAGATTCTTCGTGCTACTGGTCCTCTGGCCGCTTCAAGCGCCAATCGTTCCGGCGATGAAAGCGCGCAGACCGTGGACGAGGCCGTGGAAGCGTTCGGAAACCAGATTGATTTGTATCTGGATGGCGGGCCCACACAAGGCCATATATCTAGCACCGTGGTGAAAGCGGATCCGTATGCGAGAGACGGCATTGAGATTCTTCGTGAGGGAGTCATTCCCCAATCCATGATTCGCAAAGCCCTCCACCTCAATGGCGGGGGATTAGGCGCATGAGGATTTACTTACTGGTCGCGGCCATCGCGGGTGGCGTCACCTGGCTGGTGACTCCGCTGATTCGCCACGTGGCCATCGAGATCGGCGCGGTTGGCGAAGTGCGCGCCCGCGATGTGCATACCATTCCCACCCCGCGTATGGGCGGCCTTGGCATGCTGATCGGATTTACCGTGGCCACCATCTTTGCCAGCAGAACGCCGTTCCTTGCGGGTCTGTTCCAAGGTAATTACCAGATGTGGGTGATTCTTGCCGGCGGCATTATGATCAGTCTGCTGGGCATGGCCGATGATTTGTGGGATCTTGACTGGATGTTGAAGCTCGCCGGTCAGCTGCTGATTTCCGTTTTCGTGGCCTGGGGTGGTTTGCAGATTATTTCGCTGCCGCTGGGAGGCTCTCTGATCACCGCATCCCCGAGCCTGTCCATGGCAATTACGGCATTCCTTATTGTCGCTTCGATCAACGCGGTCAATTTCGTGGACGGTCTTGACGGACTGGCTTCGGGCATCGTGGCCATCGGCGGCATCGCGTTCGCCATCTATTCGTACATCATCGCCCGATACTCGCCCAGTTACGCCTCGCTGGCCACGCTGATCGACGTGATGATGGTGGGCATCTGTGTGGGCTTTATCCTGCATAACTGGCATCCGGCGAAATTGTTCATGGGGGATTCCGGCTCGATGCTGCTCGGCTATCTCATCACCTGCGCCTCAATCGTCATGACCGGCCGTCTTGATCCGGCATCGATTCACGCCAGTATCTATCTGCCGGTATTCATGCCGATTCTGCTGCCGATTCTGGTGCTGTTCCTGCCGGTGCTCGACATGTGCCTGGCGATTGTGCGTCGTCTGGCCAAGGGGCAGTCGCCGATGCATCCGGACCGTATGCACCTGCATCATCGCATGCTGCGCATCGGCCATTCGGTTCGTGGAGCCGTGCTGATTCTTTGGGGTTGGGCGGCGTTGATCGCGTTTGGGTCGTTGACCATTCTTTTCTTCAAGGCGCAGCACGTTGCCTTTGGTATGGCGATTGCCGTGGTCGTACTGACCATCGCCACCATGTACCCGTATCTGAAGCATCGTATTCCGGAGATACAGGAAGAGAACGCTACGTTGGAAGCGGCGCGCCACAACGCGCAGCATGCCACGGCAGTGCATGACGACGTAACCCCAGAAAATACGCGTTCCGGAAGCGAATCGCTGCCGGTTGCCGGCGCTGATTCGAGCGGACAGGAAAACCCTTCCTGATAGCAGTCCGCACGCGTTGAGCCATATGTGATTGGACGGTTCTCACACGTGTGTCGTGAAGGTCAGCGCATTTTCATATAGTGTTTACATGGCTACAAACCTTGATGAATTAAACGCCCAGTCGGCGTATGCCCCCCTTCCCCCGATTTTCGCCAAGCTCGGCCTTGCCTATGATGATGTGTTGCTGTTGCCGAACGAGACGGATGTCATTCCTTCCGAAGTGGACACCAGCACCCATCTGACCCGCAATATCACGATGAAGGCCCCGGTGCTCTCCGCCGCCATGGATACCGTGACCGAGTCCGAGATGGCCATCGCCATGGCTCGTAACGGTGGTATCGGCGTGCTGCACCGCAACCTGTCCATCGACGATCAGGCTGCTCAGGTCGATGTGGTCAAGCGCTCCGAGTCCGGTATGATTACCGATCCGCTGACCGTCAACCCTGAGGTCACTTTGGCTGATCTCGACAAGCTGTGCGGCAAGTTCCACATCTCCGGTCTGCCGGTGGTGGACAAGGACAACAAGCTCGTCGGCATCATCACCAACCGTGATATGCGTTTCATCGCCTCCGAGGATTACGACACCCTGAAGGTCAAGGATGTCATGACCAAGGAGAACCTGGTCACCGGTCCGTCCAACATCTCCAAGGACGACGCCCACCGCCTGCTCGCCCAGCACAAGGTTGAGAAGCTGCCGCTGGTTGATGCGGAAGGTCATCTGACTGGTCTGATCACGGTCAAGGACTTCGTCAAGACCGAACAGTACCCGGACGCCACCAAGGACGAGCAGGGTCGCCTGCGCGTGGCAGCCGGCGTCGGCTTCCTCGGCGATGCATGGCAGCGTGCCTCCGCCCTGATGGAGGCCGGCGTGGATGTGCTCGTGGTCGACACCGCCAACGGTGAGGCCCGCCTGGCACTCGACATGATCTCCCGCCTGAAGCACGATTCCGCCTTCGATGGCGTGCAGATCATCGGCGGCAACGTCGGCACCCGTTCCGGTGCCCAGGCCATGATCGAGGCCGGTGCCGATGCCGTCAAGGTCGGTATTGGTCCTGGCTCCATCTGCACCACCCGTATCGTTGCCGGTGTTGGCGTTCCGCAGCTCACCGCCGTGTACGAGGCCGCCCAGGCCTGCCGTGCCGCTGGCGTGCCCTGCATCGCCGACGGTGGCATCCACTACTCCGGTGACATCGCCAAGGCCCTTGTGGCTGGCGCCTCCTCCGTGATGCTCGGCGGCACGCTCGCTGGCTGTGAGGAAGCCCCGGGCGAGAAGGTGCTCCTGCACGGCAAGCAGTACAAGCTGTACCGAGGCATGGGATCCCTCGGCGCCATGGCTCCGCGCGGCAAGAAGTCCTACTCCAAGGACCGCTACTTCCAGGCCGACGTGACCTCCAGCGACAAGGTCGTGCCGGAAGGTGTGGAAGGCGAAGTGCCGTACCGCGGCCCGCTCAACGCTGTGCTCTACCAGATGCTCGGTGGCCTGCACCAGTCCATGTTCTACATTGGCGCACACAACATCGCCGAAATGCCGGAACGTGGCAAGTTCATCCGCATCACCGACGCCGGCCTGCGTGAATCGCACCCGCACGACATCGTGATGACCGCGGAAGCACCGAACTACTCCGGCTTCCACAACAACTGATCGGTTGATGCCCGCTAGCTTGCGCTAGTTAGGGGTTGATTCCTTGTGAAAAGGGTCTGCTTATGCAGGCCCTTTTCGCGTATGTGGCTCGAGATAGCTTGTATGCGCTGGGGTATAGTCTGAACTGTTCTGCATAAGCGATGACCAGCGAAGAAAAGAGGCACACCATGGTCGACAGCCATGACGCGGAAACGTATAGCGCGAAGGACTCGCGCCTGATTTGGATCGATTGCGAGATGACCGGACTTGACATCTTCGGCGGCGACGAACTCGTCGAGGTGTCCGTGGTTCCCACCGACTTTGACCTGAATGTGCTGGACGAGGGCGTGGATTACGTCATCAAGCCGTCCGAGAAGGCCGTGAACCACATGAACGATTTCGTGCGCCAGATGCACACCCGTTCCGGCCTGATCAACGAGTGGGAGAATGGCCTGAGCCTGGCCGAGGCCGAGCAGAAGGTCACCGAATACGTGCTGCGCTTCACGCCGGAAGGCGTGCGCCCGCTGCTGGCCGGCAACACCATTGGATCCGACAAGAAGTTCCTCGACCACTATATGCCGGACCTCATGAGTCACCTGCACTACCGCAGCGTGGACGTGAGCACCCTGAAGGAGCTCGCCCGCCGCTGGTACCCGGCCGTCTACGAGAACCGCCCGCCGAAGAATGGCGGTCATCGTGCTCTCGCCGACATCATCGAATCTTTGGATGAGCTGCGCTACTACCGCAAGGCCTTCATGGCTCCGGCCCCCGGCCCGGACGAGGCCGCAGCCAAGGCCATCTCTGCCGACATCGTCTCCACCAGCATCCTCAATAAGTAGTCCGCCGTACTTGGCTCCCTCTCTGAGGGGAGCTGTCGAACGAAGTGAGACTGAGGGGAGTCACGGATGCGTACGACTCCCCTCAGTCAGCTCCGCTCAAAGAGTGGAGCCTAGAGAGGTTGATATGCGCCAAACCGAAGCCCTGGCCATTCTGAACGCCGGCGCGAACGTGTTCCTGACCGGTGCGCCCGGTGCCGGTAAGACCTACGTGCTCAACGAGTTCATCCGGCAGGCGCGTGCCGACGGGGCGAGCGTGGCCGTCACTGCGTCCACAGGCATAGCCTCCACGCATATCAATGGCCAGACCATTCACTCATGGAGTGGCGTGGGTGTGGCGACAAGTCTGACCTCCAGTCTGCTCAAGCTCATCAAATCCCGCCGCAAACGCAAGATTCAGGCCACGGATATTCTCGTCATTGACGAGGTCTCCATGCTGCACGCCTGGCTGTTTGACATGGTTGACCAAGTCTGCCGCGAGGTCCGTCGCGATCCACGGCCGTTCGGCGGCATCCAGGTCGTGCTGTCCGGAGATTTGTTTCAGCTGCCTCCGGTCTCGGTATCCGGCCGCAACCGCGACCTCATCGAACCCACACCGGAATTCATCGCCAGCCGTGAACGGTATGCCCGTGCCGGTCTTAATCCGGAAAGCTTTATCACCGAATCGCTGGTGTGGCAGGAACTCAACCCGGTGATCTGCTACCTCACCGAGCAGCATCGTCAAGACACCGGTGAGCTTCTGACCGTGCTTACTGACATTCGCGAAGGCGACGTGACCCAGTCCGACCGTGACGCACTCGTCACGCGTTTGGGCAAGCTGCCCGAGCCCGGCCAAGTGGCCGTCCATCTCTTCCCCGTGAACCGTCAGGCCGACAATCTCAACGACATGCGGCTGAACCAGATCATGCTCGAGCCTCATGAGTTCCATGCCGAAACCGCAGGACCGGCCAATCTGGTCGATCGGCTCAAGAAGAACATGCTCGCCCCCGAGCGGCTCGTGCTCAAGGAAGGCGCGGCCGTCATGGCTCTGCGCAATGACCCCGACCGTCAGTATGTCAATGGTTCGCTCGGCACTGTGCGCGGTTTTGCGCAGGAGAACAAAGGCGGTTGGCCGATTGTGGAATTCGAGAACGGCAATATCGTCACCATGAAACAGGCCAAGTGGGAGATGATGGATGGCGAGACGGTGCTCGCTTCCGTGGCTCAGGTGCCGTTGCGCTGCGCGTGGGGCATCACCATCCACAAGTCACAGGGTATGACGCTCGATCGCGCGGTTATGGACTTGAAGAGGACCTTCGCGCCGGGCATGGGATATGTGGCGCTCTCCCGAGTTGAATCATTGGGCGGACTGTATTTGGCTGGTGTCAACGAGCGCATGTTCCTTGTCTCACCCGATGCCGTGGTGCTTGACGGCGACCTGCGCGAGGCCTCGGCCTCGGCCTCCGACCAGTTGGCCGATGAAGGCGCAGGCGCATTCAAACCCACCGAGCCAGACGAATTCGCCGCCGATCCCAATGACGAATTCGCCCAAGACGCCTTGTTCTGACGGTTGCTATGCCGAACGACTACTAATGTAAGCGTTTCTGCGTTTCAAGGGGCGGATTTTGAGTTTTCAGGACATCTATCTCCGTTTCGAGGGGCTGATGCCCAAGTAGACAACACTTAAAGACAGTGGAATGACGTTGGTGCGCGGCTGCATTGGCTCGCTGGTTGCCCATCAACCACTTGGCAAGGATGTGATCGCCCATGCGGTGGATGCCGCCACCCGTGACCCACGTTTCAACCCGGTCACCGCTGCGGAATACCCACTGCTGAATATCGAGGTGTCGGTGCTGGGGGAGCCACAGGCAATTACCATCAAGACCCGCGATGGAAAAGAAGCCCCTCAACCACTTCCACCCTGGTTCCAGTGTGCTGAGTTTTGGCACGGCCGGCTGCAATTCCGGCTGCCGCTTCTGCCAGAATTTTGACATTGCCAAAGCGCGCAGCATCGATAAGCTCAGCGTGGGGGCCAGCCCGGAGAAAATCGCGCAGATCGCGGCCAGCCGTGGCATCGACTCAGTGGCGTTCACCTACAACGACCCCATCGTGTTCGCCGAATACGCCATCGACACCCCCAAGCCTGCCGCGCACTCGGCATCCATCCCATCGCCGTGACGGCCGGATACATGAGTGCCGAAGCCCGGCCCGACTTCTATGCCGCCATGGACGCCGCCAATATCGACCTCAAAGGCTTCACCGAAGATTTCTATTGGAAAGTGACCGGCACGCATTTGGCCGACGTGCTCGCGATCATCGACTATGCGGTCAACGAGGCACGTACCCCAGAAGGCGAACACGTGTGGGTGGAACTCACCACACTGCTCATCCCCGGTCTCAACGATGACGATGCCCAGCTGCACGCCGAATGCACGTGGATAGGCGAACATCTGGGGCCGGACGTGCCGCTGCACTTCTCCGCATTCCATCCGAGCTACCGGATAATGGATGTGCCGCCTACGCCGCACGAGACGCTGACCCGTGCCCGCGCCATCGCGCTCGCTGAAGGGCTCCATTATGTCTACGCCGGCAATGTGCATGACCGCGAGGGCGATACTACGTATTGTCCGAACCCGCAGTGCCATGCGAAGCTCATCGAGCGCGACTGGTACCGCATTATCGCCGACCGCCTATCAGCAAGCTCCGGCGGCAACGGTCACTGCCCGCAATGTGGCACCGCAATCGCCGGGCGATGGTGATGAAACGTCTCTTCAGCCAGGCCATGGCCTTGCCTCGAGTCGTTCTGCCATAGAGAACCGTCCGTATGCCAAGATTAAGGCCGGAAACGGAACCTGTGACGACTTAGCTTGTCGGTTCACGCGAATATCTTGGAACCTATGACTTCCAATACCCTTCGCATGTCAACCATGTTCCTGCGCACCCTGCGCGAGGATCCCGCCGATGCCGATGTCGATTCGGCCAAACTGCTGCAGCGTGCCGGCTACATCCGCAAGGCCGCGCCCGGCATCTGGACCTGGCTGCCGCTTGGTCTCAAGGTGCTTAACAAGATCGAAGATATTATTCGTGAGGAGATCAACGGCATCGGTGCTCAGGAAGTGCACTTCCCGGCTCTGCTGCCGCGCGAGCCCTACGAGGCCACCCACCGCTGGGAGGAGTACGGCGATAACATCTTCCGTTTGAAGGATCGCCACGAGGCCGATTACCTGCTGGCCCCCACCCACGAGGAGATGTTCACCCTTCTGGTCAAGGACATGTACTCCTCTTACAAAGACCTGCCCGTCACCCTGTACCAGATCCAGACCAAGTACCGCGACGAGTTCCGCCCGCGCGCCGGTCTGATTCGCGGCCGCGAGTTCATCATGAAGGATGCCTACTCCTTCACCATCGACGAGGAAGGCATGCGCAAGGCCTACTACGACGAGCGCGGTGCCTACGAGCGCATCTTCCAGCGTCTTGACTTGAAGTACGTGCCGGTGTTCGCCATGTCCGGTCCGATGGGCGGCTCTGCTTCTGAGGAGTTCCTTGCCCCGATGCCGATCGGTGAAGACACCTTCGCTCTGGCTCCTTCCGGCAAGGCTTGGAACGTCGAGGCTTTGACCACTCCGGAGCTGCCTGAAGTCGATGCTTCCAACACTCCTGCCGCTTCCAAGGAAGCCACCCCGGATGCCAAGACCATCGACAACATGATCGAGCGTGCCAACGCCGACCACCCGCGTACCGATGGCCGTGAATGGCAGGCTTCCGACATCCTCAAGAACGTGGTGATTACCGTCAAGCACCCTGAGGATGAGGAGCATGACGAGCCGTGGCGCGAAGTGATCGTTGTCGGCGTGCCCGGTGACCGCACGGTGGATATGAAGCGACTGGAAGCCCAGTTCGCTCCCGCCGAGCTCGAAGAGGCCACCGAGGAAGACCTGAAGAACCACCCCGAACTGGTGCCCGGCTACATCGGCCCGATGGTGCTTGGTCCGCAGGCCGAAGCCGCTGGCGTGAAGAACCCGGTGCGTTACTTGGTGGACGCGCACGTGGTCAAGGGCTCCGCTTGGTTCACCGGCGCTGATGAGAACGAGGTTGACTACTACAACTTGGTCTATGGCCGTGATTTCAAGGCCGATGGCGTGGTCGAGGCCGTTGAGGTTCGCCACGGCGATATGAGCCCGGATGGTTCCGGCCCGCTGAGCTTTGAGCGCGGTGTGGAAATCGGTCAGGTCTTCCAGCTGGGGCTCAAGTATTCCAAGGCATTGGACCTGAAGGTGCTCGACCAGAACGGCAAGGCCGTGCCGGTGTGGATGGGCTGCTATGGCATCGGCGTCTCCCGCGTGCTGGCCTGCATCGCCGAAACGCATCACGATGAGGCCGGCTTGGCCTGGCCGTCCGTGATCGCTCCGGCTGCCGTGCATGTGGTGGCCACCGGCAAGGACGAGAAGGCATTCGAAGGTGCCGAGAAGCTGGTCGCCGAACTTGAGGCCAAGGGCCTTGAAGTGATTTACGATGACCGTAAGAAGGTCTCTCCGGGCGTCAAGTTCAAGGATGCCGAGCTGATCGGCGTGCCGCTGGTCGCTGTGGTCGGTCGCGATTACGTGAACGATGGCACCATTGAGATCCGCGATCGCAATGGCGAGAACAAGGTCGCCGTGCCCGCTGCTGAAGCTGCCGGTACCTTGGCCGATCGTTTTGCTGCTCTCGGCTGAGGGTGGCTGATAGCCCATAATTACAGCGCCATCCTGCTCTTTGCAGGGTGGCGCTTTTGCTTTTTTGCTCCTAATTGTGGATAGTCCAAAATTATCCACAGTACAAAAAATGCAACCCCGTCACGGTATCCACAATTGTCGGTTGCCCTTGTGCTGCTACGGTGCGGCACCTCACAGTGGAGATACCGTTGGGGTGTGCATTGGTGATGACGCCATAGACAGGCCCCGGCGGTCCACAACAGTGACGTGAGAAAGGGCCGATCATGGCGATTCAACAGGCAGCAGTAACTATTACCGGATTTGTGGCGGGCGATCCCGTGCTAGGCGGAACGGACACTTTTCCCGTGCTGACCTTCCGAATGGGCAGCACCCGTAGCAGGTTTAATCAGAGCACACAGCAGTGGGAGGATTTTGCCACCGCCTGGATTACGGTCAAGGCATTTCGCGCGTTGGCAAAAAATACCAAACAATCGGTTCGACGTGGCGATCGCATTGTGGTGGTCGGAGTGCTCAACACGGACCAGTGGACTACCGAGCAGGGCGAGGCCCGTAGCAAAACCGTTGTGGAAGCCACCAATATCGGCCATGATCTCACTTTTGGCACCACTTCTCTTGCCAAGGCGCAGCGCAATGGCACCAATGCCAATGCGGGTACTGATGAGGCATCCCGGCAAAATCTGCAGAATCGGCAGTCCTATGATGCCGGGCCCGGGCCGGGCGCCGACCCCTATGCCAATGCAGCCGGAACGAAGCCAGTGGAATTCGGCATCACCGAGAACGATCAAGGTGATCAATCCAATGCGACGCGAGACCAAGAACATGCCGACAGTGAAGTTTCGGCGCCGAATGCCGATGCAGGTCAATCACAATCCGCAAGCCAGAAAGCTTTCGCCGGTGGTGCTGCGAATGCTACAGAGGAGGAAACGGACGAGTTCTAGATGCGGCCAAAACGATATCGGCCTGCACCCTTGCGAAGGATTACAGGCCGATATTGATTGGTGGAGGAATTACCAGATACGCACGCGGGCGTCAGGATCCAGCCACATGGCGTCGCCCTCAGTGACGTTGAACGCATCATAGAAGAGATCCACATTGCTGGCGATGCCGTTGGTGCGGAATTCGGCCGGCGAATGCGGGTCGATTTGCAAGTACTGCTCGGCCAGTTCGTCACGGTTCTTGGTACGCCAGATGGAGGCGTAGCTCAGGAAGAAACGCTGCAGACCAGTGAAGCCGTCCATCTCGGGGGCGGTACTGAGCAGTGCCTTGATGGCAGCGGGGGAACCGTCTTCCTCGGCATCCGCTTTACCGGCAGCCTTGCCGAGTGCGAACGCATACGCCTTCAGTGCGATGTTCACGCCACCCAAGTCGCCGATGTTCTCGCCGATGGTCAGCGCGCCGTTGACATGCGGTGCCTTGTCCGGTTCGTCGGCGTATTTCTCGGCCAGCTGCTGCGGCACAAAACCGTTGTACTGGGCGATCAGCGCACCGGTGCGGGCCTCGAAGTTCTTGCGATCCTCATCGGTCCACCAGTTGTTGAGCTTGCCGTCGCCGTCGTACTGCGAACCCTGGTCGTCAAAACCGTGGCCGATTTCGTGGCCGATCACCGCGCCGATGCCACCATAGTTGGCTGCATCTTCGGCCTTCGGGTCGAAGAACGGAGGCTGCAGAATCGCCGCCGGGAACACGATGACATTCATGCTCGGCTCGTAGTAGGCGTTCACCGTCTGCGGGTTCATCAGCCACTCGTCTTTGTCGGCCGGCTTGCCGACCTTGGCCAGCTGGTAGCCGGTCTCATAGAGGTTTGCGGCCTTGGCGTTCTCGGCTGGCAGCGCGTCTGCGGATGGATTCAATGCCGAGTAGTCACGCCAATGGTTGGTGTAGCCGATTTTCGGCGTGAATTTGGAGAGCTTCTCCAGTGCCTTGGCCTTGGTGTCTTCGCCCAGCCAATCGGAATTGGTGATGGATGCGCGGTAGGCGTCAATCAGATTGGCGACTAGTCCCTCCATGCGGCGCTTCGAGCTTTCGGGGAAGTGACGACGCACGTACTCGCGGCCCACGTCTTCGCCGCAGATGCCGTTGACCAGGCTGACTGCGCGCTTCCAGCGGTCACGCTGCTTCTTGGCGCCGGAAAGTACCTTGCCGTAGAAGTCGAAGTTTGTGGTGTCGAAGTCGTGGGACAGCGAGGAAGCGAAGCCCAGAATCATGTGGACACGGGCCCACAGCTTGAGATCGGCCAGATCGGCTTCGGCCCAGAACGCATCAAGACCGGTGAGGAAGCTCGGCTCATGCACGATGACGCGCGCGAACACGGACTTGAAGTCAATCGGCTGGGCCTTGGCGGACTCGGTGGCATCATAGGCGGACTGCCAGGCGTCAATCCAGGAATCGAGATCGAAGTTCTTCAGTGTGGCGGCCAGGTCGTTGTAATCGTTGGGGTTATAGGTTTTCACCGAGTCGCGCGTGGCCACATTGTCCCAATGGTTGGCGGCAATCTTAGTTTCCACGGCAAGGAAGTGGCGAGCCATATCAAGGGCGGCCTCACTGGGGGTTGCGGTGGTCGGCTCATTGCCTTCATCCTCGTCCTGCGGCTTTGGCGGTTCGTCATCCACGTTGGGGTTGTCTTCAGCTGCTGGAGCATAGCCGGCATTGACAAGCTGCGTGGCGACCATGTTCACATACGCTTCGCGTACAGGAGCGTAGTGGTCTTCGCGGTAGTAGGCTTCGTCCGGCAGACACAGACCGGCCTGCTCGAGGTGGGCGATGTTGCGGTCCGGGTCGCCGGGGTCGCCGTATACGGCCAGACCGAACAGGTCGGGGCCTCCGGTTGGGTTGATGGTGCCGAGCACGCGCGTGAGGGCGGCCTTGTCGATGGAGGAATCGATAAGGCCAAGTTCATCGCGGATCGGGTCGAGGCCGGCGGCTTCGATGGCATCCGTATTGAGGAACGAGCGATACAAGGCCTGTGATTTGGTTGCCGGGCAGTCATCGTCTTCGAGAATCTCGTGCACCTGGTTTTCGGAATCCTCCGCGAGCTTGTCGAAGGAGCCGTAGCGCGAACGATCGTCGGGCAGGCGGTAGGTGTCGATCCATGGGCCGTTGACGTAGCGGAACAGGTCGTTGGTCGGTTTGATGACGGAGGAGAACGATGCCGGGTCAATGCCCGACGTCAGCGTTTCGGTTTCGTTGGTCATGGCTTCAAGCCTAATCGCGGCGGGGGAGAAGCGTTCCTCGGTCGTCGCAACGTTGCGCCGTAAGTGAAATAGACATATTGCCTAGTTTTGATGATGGTCTGAATTGGATAGCCTGTCTAGTGTGGTAGATGAAGCTTGAATGTGACCTGATGAAAGGAGTCATGATGGGCGATTCGAATGACGGCCAGTGGAATGGTCAGCCGAACCAGAATCAGCCGAACCAGCAGGGCTATCCACAATACGGTGCGTACGACAGCAATCATGGCGGCCAATATCCGCCGCAAGGTGCGCAAGGGCAGAATGACCGGCAGGGCGGGGCGAACCAGAACCCGTACGGTCCATATGCCTATAACCCGAATTATGGTCCGAACGGTCAGCCGGCATGGGGCCCGGATGGCCAGCAATATCAAAACAACGGTCAAGCGGATGGCGGCAACCAGTCCGGCTGGCAGCAGACCAATTGGTATACCGGCGATTTCAACCCGTTCCGTCTTATTGAGGAATGGTTGCCAGAAAAGGCCAAGACCAAGATTCGTGTGATCTACGGCGTAGTTGGCGTTGCTGCCATCGCCCTTGGCGCGGCCCTTTTGCTCGTGCCGAACAAGACCTTGGCTCTGGCGGCTCTGCTGCTTGGTGTCTACTTCGTCATCTCCGGTGTGGTGCGCATCGTGGGTGCTTTGGTGGAGCCGTTCCTGCCGGTCGGTTGGCGTGTGCTGGATGTGTTCGTCGGTATCTTGCTGACTTTCGGCGGCGTGGTGGTTGTCAGAAACTACGGCATGACCGGGCAGACGCTGGCGCTGCTCATCACAATGATGGTCGGCTTCGGCTGGATCATGGAAGGTGTGATGTCGCTGGTGGAATCGTGGCGTATCCCTCATTCGGGATGGGCCATCGCCTATGCGATTATCTCGATTGTTGCCGGCTTTATCGTGCTGATGAGTCCACTGAGCTCTGCGGTCTTCATGGTGGTGTTTGGAGGGTGCGCCATGGTCGTCATGGGTATCACCGCGGTTATCCGCGCTTTCACTTTCGGCAAGCCCAGAAAGTAGACACCAAGTCATCAAGCCAAAGCGTCCGTGCGGGTTCCATACTTGCCCGGGCGCTTTTTCTTGGCCGCACCCGCTGCCGTCGCTTGGCGGTGCCGGGCGCTGGCAGTTGACCTCGGGCTGGACTAGAGTTGAGAACAAGTCTCAACAAGGTAGAAAGAGCCTCATGATCGAACTGAAAACCCCTCGTGAAATCGAGGAAATGAAGCCTGCTGGTCGTTTTGTCGGCGGCATTCTGAAGGAACTGAAAGAGAACACCAAGGTCGGCACCAACCTGCTCGAAATCGACGAGTTCGTCCACAAGAAGATCGTGGACCGCAAGGGTGCCGAATCCTGCTATGTTGACTACGCTCCCGACTTCGGTACTGGCCCGTTCGCCCACTACATCTGCACCTCCGTCAATGACGCTGTGTTGCACGGCGTGCCATATGACTACAGCCTGAAGGACGGCGACCTAGTCTCCCTCGACCTCGCCATCTCCGTGGACGGCTGGGTGGCCGATTCCGCCGTCAGTTTCGTGGTCGGCAACGATCCCGACCCCGAAGACCTGCGCATCATCAAGTGCACTGAAGAAGCGCTCGCCGCCGCCATCGACGTGGCCAAGCCCGGCAACCGTCTCGGTGATATCTCCAATACCATCGGCGATATCGCGCGCGAATACGGCTATCCGATCAACCTTGAGTTCGGCGGCCACGGCGTGGGTCACATCATGCATGGCGATCCGCATGTGCCGAATGATGGCCGCGCCCACCATGGTTACAAGCTGCGTGAAGGCCTGGTCATCGCCATCGAACCGTGGTTCCTCAAGACCACCGACGAGATCTTCCAGGATCCGAAGGATGGTTGGACCCTGCGCGCCTCCGACGGTTCGCGCGGTGCTCACTCCGAGCACACCATCGCCATCACCGAGAACGGTCCGATCATCTTCACCGATCGCTCCAGCCTCTGATTGACGCAAGCGCTTGAATATTCGCGGTTTTTCCGCGATTTCGAGACGTAACAAGCCGAAGTGCATTTGCTTTGATAGCATGAGCGCACTTCGGCTTTTGTGTATCGACCGGCATTCGTTGGCGGTAACACAAAAGACATACAGTACCGAACACCAATGTTCATAAATGTTGGTGTTCGAACAAGCGGTTCATAAAGAGGAAGGCGCGCGCATGGCGACGGCACAGCTTGATGTCGATTCGAGCAAGTTCAACCTGCCTGTGGTGAAGGCGAGTGCGGGACCGGATGGCATTGTCGTTTCCAAGCTGCGCAATGACGGCTGGGTGACGCTTGACCCCGGATTCCTGACCACTGCCCAATGCGAGTCGAAGATTACGTATATCGACGGCAAGCATTCGATTTTGCGCTACCGCGGCTACCCGATCGAGCAGCTGTGTGAGAACTCCGATTTTCTTGAGGTCGCCTGGCTACTGCGTCATGGCGAATTGCCAAGCAAGGCCGAGTACGAGCAGTTCTGCGCCGACATCAACCATAAGACCATGGTTGGCGAGGATTTCCGCACGTTCATGGGCTCGTTCCCGCGTGCCGCGCATCCGATGAGTGTGCTTGCCTCCGCAATCAACGCGCTGGCCACGTTCTACCCGGATACGACTGACATCGCCGACACCGATCAGCTTGATGAGTCGGCCAAGATCATCATGGCCAAGGCTCGCACGATCGTATCGTATATTTTCCGCCGTCGCCGTGATGAGCCGATGTTGTACCCGGATTATGCGCGTGGCTATGTGGACGACTTCCTGCGTATGTGCTTTGCCGTGCCGTATGAGCCATTCGAGTCCGACCCGTTGTATGTACATGCGTTGGGTCGCTTACTGATTATCCACGCCGACCATGAGCAAAACTGCTCGACTTCGGTGGTGCGTATTGCTGGCTCGGCTCATGCCAACCTGTATTCGGCGGTGGCCGCCGGTGTCAATGCGCTGTCCGGCCCGCTGCATGGTGGCGCGAACGAGGCCGTGCTACGCCAGCTGAAGGCAATCCGCGACTCCGGCAAATCCGTGCGCGAATTCGTGGAGGATGCCAAGGCCAAGGGTCAGAAGATTTCCGGCCTGGGCCACCGCGTATACAAGTCGTATGATCCGCGCGCCGCGATTGCCAAGAAGTATCTGGAAAAGATCATGGAACGAGAGGATACGCAGAAGCTGCCTTCCGATGAGCGGGCGTTATTTGCCGTGGCCACGGAGCTTGAGGACATTGCGCTGAATGACGAATACTTCGTGTCGCGCAATCTGTACCCCAATGTCGATTTCTATACGGGTCTGATTTACCGGGCAATTGGCTTCGATCCGGCCATGTTCACCACGTTGTTCGCGTTGGGTCGTATTCCTGGCTGGATTGCCCAGTACCGTGAGATGCTGGCCGACCCGAACACCAAGATCGGCCGTCCGCGTCAGGTCTACACTGGCCCGGTCGAGCGCGACTACGTGCCCATGGACGAGCGCTAAATGCTTTGCGTGGTCCGGTGATGCCGGTTTGTTCGATATGTGGGAGCTGATTGCTCGCTACATGATAATTTGCGTAAGAAATAATGATTCACCCGAGGGTTTGCCCCGCTGAGATTGTGTTAGCGAGGCAAACCCTCGAGTTTGTTGTGACTATGCCGCACTGAGAGGGCTTTAGCGGGGTGGTTTGTTGACTTAGTCGCGGTTTTGCTTCGCTGATATCGTCTTATCGGTGCAAAACCCAGGGTTGCTGGTGGGTTTGCCCCGCTGAGAACATGTCAGCGGGGCAAACCCTCGGGTAGTAAGAGAAAACGCCTCACTGGAATACCAAATGAGGCGTTTACATAACCGCTAGGCGCCCAATATGGGCTGACTGCTTAGTTCTTATGCAGCTTTTCGTTGAGCTCGATGCCCACCTTGCGGTATCGGGCTTCGATACGGCCGTTCACCGAGTTGCGGATGAACAGGATATTGTCCTTGCCGGAGAGGTCCGAACCCTTGACGACCTCCAGCGGTTCGCCGGCCGCGGCCTTGGCCTTATCCCAGATGGTGATCTTGGTGCCGGCGGTGACGTATAGGCCGGCCTCAACCGTGCAATTGTCGCCCAAAGAGATGCCGATGCCGGCGTTGGCGCCGAGCAGGCTGTGCTCGCCGATGGAGTTGCGCAGCTTACCGCCGCCGGAGAGGGTGCCCATAATGGAGGCGCCACCGCCGATGTCGGAGCCGTCGCCCACAACCACACCCTGTGAGACGCGGCCTTCGACCATGGAGACGCCGAGCGTGCCGGCGTTGAAGTTCACGAATCCGGCATGCATCACGGTGGTGCCGGCAGACAGATAGGCACCGAGACGCACGCGGTCGGCATCGCCGATACGCACGCCGGTGGGCACCACGTAGTCAATCATGCGCGGGAACTTATCCACACCGAACACGTTGACAGTGGTGGCAGGAGCTGCGGCCGACAGGCCCGCCTGAGTGGCAAAAGCGAGAGCCGCATCGGTGGCGGCACGTTCCACGTCGGCCTTGCGCAACGTGAAATCCTCCACGGCGAACGGGCCGTAATTGGTCCACACCACATTGGCGAGCTGGGCGAAGATGCCATCGAGATTCAGGGTGTTCGGCTTGGCCATGCGCATGCTCATCAGGTGAAGCTTCAGGTAGGCGTCGGCTGCGTTGACGATTGGCTCATCCAGCTGGCTGACGGCGAACACCGGCACGCGACGGATGCCGCGGGCGTCGGCCTCCGTGTGGGCCAATGTGCCGAAGTTGTGGTTTGGTCGGTCGGACTCGGCGGGTGCCTCGCCGAGAGTCAATTCGGGGTACCAGACGTCCAAGGTGGTGCCGGCAGCATCGACGCTGGCCAGACCCCAGCCCCATGCGGTACGCGCTTCGCTCATAGATATGCTCCTTTATCGCTTGCTGCTCCACATCGTTGAACGATGTGCAGCGTTTTGCTGGTTACCACCTTAGCGTCATGTCTGGTTAGCCGAGAGCTTGGTTCCGCGTAATGGCTCGCGGGACACTCGACTAAGATGGAAATGTTGGCCTGAAACATGTAATCGGGGGAGGGGTCCATGAATAACGGATACGGCGTATTCGGGCATGTTCCTGACGATGCCTCCCATGGCGGCGGCGACTCCGATTACGAAGATGACAATGCGGCTTGGGGCAATGGGCTGAGGCGTCGCAATCCGTGGAAGAGCGCGAATGCGGATGGTGACGAATCCATGTTGCCCGATGACGGCGATTTCGTTGGTGTTGATGATGATGGCAATGATGATGTGGCATTCGGCTCGGCTGGATCACTCAGTGCGGAGGATGCGGTTGTTCCTTATAGCCAGTCACGTCGGCCGGGTCGCTCCGTGTGGTTCGATGACGAGGATGAGATTAACGGCCTGAATGAGCAAGGTGTCCGGCAGGTGCCTATTGCGGCATTACGCCGTGACGTGGAAACCTCCACCTCGAACGCCGTATTGGCCCGTGCCCGCGTCATCGCGCGCAAAGCGGCCAGTATGCTCATCGACCCCACCTATGACGAGAATCGGCGTACCGGATATGCCGAACTCGGCGCCATGATGCGCGGCACCACCAGTCCCTCCAGCCGGTATCGCGTCAATCTACAGTTCGACCTTGACGCCGGGGAAGTGGCTGGCGGTGATTGCACCTGCCCGGCTTATGGACGCGGGTATGGCATTTGCAAGCATATGGCGGCTCTCGCCTTGATGTTCTGCGATGAGCCACAACGATTCAAGGGATACCATGCCGGTGCCGTGCGGCCTTCGCGCGCGTTGCTTGACTACATGGAACGCGCGGATAAGCAGGATGCGCAGGTCAGGGCTCGTCGACGCAGCGCCGTCATGCAACGGTTTGATGGCGGCGGTACGGCTGGGCGCGGTGTTTCCAGCCACCGCAATCGGACCGGGTATGGTTCCGGAATGGGCGGATATCAGGGTTTGCGTGAAACCGTCTCGGTTGGCCAGGTCAGGCTTACACCCATCCTGAGCTTCATCGAGGGTACCTGGAGTGTGGAATTCAAGATTGGCTCAGCCATAAACTCCTCCAGCTATGTGCTGAAATCCATCCCACAATTCGTGCGGGCCATGACCAACGGCGATCATGAGGATTACGGGCAGAAACTGGCGTTCACGCATACGCCGGATATGCTTGATGCGGATTCCCGCCCATTGCTGAGATTCCTGAAATCCGCGCTCGCCATACGTCACGCGGCCGAACAGCAGGATCGGTATTACGGGCGTATTGCCATTGACCGTCACCTGACGCTATCCGAGACGGAAGTGGCTTCGCTATTGGTTTTGCGTGAAAGCGTAGGCGTGCAACTGGTGCTGGACACCTGGTTTTCCAGCCAGCCTTCGCCGGTATCGGTTGGCGGGGAACCAAACCTGACCATGCATATCGTCAGACGCGATTCCCGTATGTTCGGGTCGGAAGCCGGGTATTTGCTGACTGGAACGCCTTCGGTGGAGACCGTCATCAATGGCGACCGTGAATCTTGGCTGTTGCTCGCACCGTCCGAGCCTTTGGCTTACACCTCCGCCATGATGGCAAAGTCGCGGCGCAAAAGTGCCGAAGGATACCGGTTCGTCCGTTGCCCGAAGCAATTCGGTCCGATTGCGGAACTTATCGGTGAGCTGTTTGCGCCAGACAGTGAGGGGCAGGTCATCGCCGGAGACGATTCGGCTCTGTTCGCCCGCACGTTATTGCCGCAACTGGTGAATGTAGACATGCTTGCCGCCGATGATATCCCGCGTGAACTTGCTGAGCTGAGTCCTGCCGAGTGCCATGTTGGGTTCTATCTGGATCGCACGGAAAACGGCGTGGAATGCGAGGCCAAGGCCCGCTATGGGAATGTAATGGTGCCGCTGCTGCCGGCTGGGCCCGCTGTGAGCGCCGACGATGGCGGCATGCCGGTCGCGGTGCCTGGCCGTGACCTTGATACCGAACATCTGGCTCTTGACGTGGTAAGTGAGTTCTTCTCCATGCCTGAGGAGCGGCGGCGCAAGTTGGCCGAAACCAGACAGGCGACTGCCGGATTCAGGACCCCGGCATCCCGCGCCAAGGCCCGCGTGCGTGCGTCCGAGGCCGCCGTCATCAACCGTGATGACACCACACAGATTATCCGCTTGTTCGATGAAGGTCTGCCGGCGTTGCATGAGGTGGGAGAGGTGTTCACCACGCCTGCGTTCGACCGGCTCATCGCACCCAAGCCGCCGAGAGTCAAAGTCGGTTTGTCCATCAAGGGCAATCTGGTGGAGATCTCGCCCATTGCCGATGAAGTGCCGCCTGACGAGGTCGGTGCCTTGCTCGTATCCTATCGGCGTCGTCAACGCTATCACCAGTTGAAGGACGGTACGCTGCTCAAACTTGAGGGCGCAAACCTGAATACGCTTGATACGCTGGTTGCCGATCTTGATTTGGACGAGCAGCAGCTCAATTCCGGGCTGATTGAATTGCCGGGCGGCAGAGCATTTCTGCTGGACGGTGAACTGCCGGATGACGGTTCCGATGTGGTCAAGGATGCATCTTTCACCGAATACATTGACGACCTCAAAATCATCGACCCCAAATCATACGAGGTGCCGGACAGCCTCAAGCCCGTTCTCCGCCCGTATCAGGTCGAGGGCTTCCGGTGGCTGAACACCTTGTGCGACAAAGGATTCGGTGGCATTCTTGCCGACGAAATGGGACTGGGCAAATCCGTACAGCTCATCGCCCTGTTGTTGTCTCGCTATCGGAAGCCGGGTAGTGCGGATGGCACTGCGGATGGCGCGATTGTGGAACCTTCGCTTATTGTCTGCCCGGCATCGTTGGTATACAACTGGGCTGCCGAGTTTGCCAAATTTGCCCCCAGCTGTAATGCCATGGTCGTTGCCGGCACCAAATCCGAGCGTCGCACTGCCATAGGCCGTGCGTTCCGTGCGGATGAGCCCACTGTGCTCATCACCTCATACGATTTGCTGCGCCGGGATGTAGACGACTACACCGCAGATGAGCGGCGTTTCAACGTCATGGCTCTGGATGAGGCTCAATACATCAAAAACCACACCACCAAAATTGCCAAAGCGGCTAAGGCCGTAGCGGCGGACCATCGTTTTGCTTTGACCGGCACGCCGATCGAGAACCGACTTTCCGAATTGTGGAGCATTTTCGATTTCCTCATGCCCGGCTTGCTCGGCACGTACAAGCGGTTCCATGAACGGTATGAACTGCCCATCTCCAACGCGAGAGCCGCGGATTCCAGTACCGAAGAAGGCCGTGCCGCTGCTCAGGTCAATCCCGAGGCGGCACGGGTGTCCCACCAACTGCAGTCGCTGGTGGGCGTGTTCATTAAGCGCAGGCTGAAGTCCCAAGTGCTGACCGACCTACCGGACAAGCTGGAAACCACGCTGACCGTGCAACTTGCCGGCGAACAGCGCAAGCTGTATGCGGCTCACGAGCAGCGCCTGCGCATGCAGCTCGAACACAGCGAGGAGGCGGACTTCAACACCTCGAAGATTCGTATCCTCGCCGAGCTGACCAGACTGCGCCAGATCTGCTGCGATCCAAGGTTGCTGTACGCCGATGCCAAAGACCAGTCGGCCAAGCTCGCGGCCATCGCCGAGCTGGTGGAGACCTGCGTGAACGAAGGCAAGAAGGCGCTGATCTTCTCCCAGTTCACCAGTTTCCTTGATCTGATCGCCGAACGTTTCGACGCGCAAGGCCTGCGCTACTACACCATCACCGGTTCCACGCCCAAAAGGAAGCGCCTCGAACTCGTCGACCAGTTCAACGCGGACGATACGCCCGCTTTCCTGATTTCATTGAAGGCTGGCAACACTGGTCTGAACCTCACCGGCGCCAGCGTGGTCATCCACGCCGACCCATGGTGGAACGCCGCCGCCCAGGATCAGGCCGCCGATCGAGCCCATCGCATCGGTCAGACCGAAGACGTCAACGTGTACCAGGTGGTGGCCAAGGACACCATTGAAGAACGCATCTTGGAGCTTCAGCACACCAAGAGCGAACTTGCCCGCCAGTTCACCGATGCTTCCCCGCTCGCCGACGAAACCGGCACCGGCACCACTGTCTTTGCCGAAGCCCCTGCCTCTATCGCCACCCTCACCAGGGACGACCTTCTCGATCTGTTGGGATGAGTGGGTTACAGTATCTGCTCCATGCCGATGCGGTAGGGGGTCAGTCCCATACGCTCATAGAAGGTCTGGGCCTTGGGATTGCAGGCCCAAACATTGAGGGTCACGTTGTAGCAGCCGAATTTGCGGGCGAAATCGAGCACGTAATGATACAGCGTGGAGCCCACATGATGACCACGAGAGCTCTCGTCAACGCATAGATCGTCGATGTACAGAGTCTTGATATTGGTCAGAATATTACTGTTGGTGTGTTGCTGGAATACGCAGAATGCGTAGCCGAGCACTTGATCGACGGCGAGGGAGCCGGTGTTGCTGGATTCTTCAGCTGAGTGTGCGGCGCTGACTGATTCGGCATCGCCGGCATTGGCAGTGTCGGCCGGTGCCACTGCCACGAACACAGGGGTTTGATCGTCGGCCAGAATCGTTTTCAGTTCTTCATCCGTGTACTTTTTGGCGCCGCCTTTGAACAGATCCGGTCGGCCGGCGTGATGCACTTCGAGCACTTGCCGCAACAGTTCATCAATCTGGGGAATATCGGCCGCCGTGGCCCTGCGAATCGTCATGTCTGCCATAGGTGAAGTGTAAGTGCGCGGTCTCGACCAGCGTGCGAGGAATGACCGGAATAAGAGATGATGACCGCATGCAATGGGTGATCGTTCGATCGGATATCGTCTCGTACCGATATGACACGGTAGTCTGGAGTGCGTGAGTCGTAAGAAGCAGCCAGTGGAAAAGTATGAACGGGGCACCCGCTCGTACACGATGTCGCATATTCGCGGCAAAGACACCAAAATCGAGGTGCTGGTACGCAGCTATCTGTTCCGCAGGGGCCTGAGATTCCGCAAGAACGACAAGCGCTACCCGGGCCATCCGGACGTGGTACTGCCGAAATACCACACCATCGTGTTCGTCAACGGCTGTTTCTGGCATATGCATGAAGGCTGTTCCAAACGTTCGATGCCGAAGTCGAATGTGGAATTCTGGCAGGCGAAACTGTTGCGCAACCACAATCGAGATATCGCCCAGCGCGCCGAATTAGAGGCCTCCGGCTGGCGTGTGATCACCGTGTGGGAGTGCGAATTGACAAAAGCCGTGCGAGACGGGCGTCTCGCACGGCTATACGAACAGATTGTGTGTCCTTCTGGCTTCCCGCTGGAGGGGAGCTGTCGCCGCAGGTGACTGAGGGGAGGTCGACATCGATTGGTCTGCAGGACCACCCTCCGACGCTGCGTGCCATCTCCCTCCAGCGGGAGGACAACTACTGCTCAAACGGGAACTTGAGGCCCCAACTGCCACGAATCGCATCCATAAACTCCATAATGCGAATGGTGTCGGCATGAGGCATCGCTTCGCATTCGGTCTTGTCGTCCAATAGGGCATTGGCCGCGGCGACAACCTCATACTCGTAGCCGGTCAATTGCGGCGGAACCGAGATGCTGCGCACGGGCTTGTGGTCCTTGCCGTAGATATCGATGGACTCGGGATTGTTGATATTGGTAACTTCCAGATATCCCTCGGTGCCCCACACATATCCGCCGCGATCGGAGGCCACCAGCATCGAGCTGGTGGATACCGCCATCGTGCCGTCGCTGTAATACAGCGTGGTGGAATTCTGTGCGTCCACGCCGGTTTCATACGGCACCATCGAGGTGCTGAAATGATCCAATGTGCGGCCGTGATCAGCACCCACCGCCATATCCAAGAAGTTCAGCGGATACACACCTACATCGAGCAGCGCGCCGCCGGCGCAGGCCGGATCGATCATGCGGGCCTTGCCGGACACTGGATAACACAGGTTGGCGCTTGCGGATTTCACCTCGCCGATTTCTCCGGAGGCAATGACCTCATTGATGAGTTGACGACTTGGCATGTAACGCGTCCAAATCGCTTCCGTGCACAGCAGTCCTGTTTCCTTGGATACGGCCAAAGCCTCGCGCGCCTGTGCGGTATTCGCGGTGAACGACTTCTCCACGAGCACGTTCTTGCCGGCCTTCATGCACAAAATCGCCTGCTCGGCATGCAGATTATGAGGAGTGGCGATATAGACCAAATCAACATCCGGGTCAGCCACCAGATCCTCATACGAACCATACGCTTTGTCGAGATGCCATTGATTGGCGAATGCCTGTGCACGATCCAGATCACGGGCAGCCACGGCATACGGGTGAATCCATGAGGAATACAGCGGGTCGGTGGCCATTTCGACCAAGGTATTGGCCATGGTGTGAGCTATACGTCCTGCGCCCAGAATAGCAACGTTGATTTTCTCGCCGCTGGCCTCGAATTCGGCACGTTTGCCGTTGAATCGGCTCATCATTCCTCCTTGAACTTGGGTTGAGGTGGTAACCGGTCTCCCCAGCGATTATAAAGCCACGGAAAAACCTTGTCCCCGAGAGCGGATAGAACCAAACTATGGAAAACGAAGCAGTGCAGCAGCCCGTGTCCCCGGTTATGTCTCGTCGCGCGCGCGAGGCCAATCCCTTCCGCGCCATGGTATTTGGTGAGAAAGCGGACAAGATGATCGCATCCGGTGTCAGTGTCATCAAGCTCAGTCTGGGGGAGCCCGATTTCGGTGCGCCGCCTGCCGTACGCGATGCCATGCGCGAACAATACGATGGCCGTGCCTTGCCCTACACCGCAGCCATGGGATTGCCCGAACTGCGCCAAGCCATCGCCGATTTCTATCGAGAACGCCATGATCTGGATATCGATCCCAAACGCATCTGCGTGACTGCCGGTGGGTCCGCCGCTTTGCTGTTGGCCACAGCCCTGACCGTGGATCCCGGTGATGACGTGATCGTGGCCGATCCCTCCTACCCGTGCAACCGCGAGCTGGTGCGTTCCTTTGAAGGCCGGGTTGTCGATGTGCCGACATCGGCCGCCACGCGGTTCCATCTGACCGCCGACCTATGCCGCCAATATTGGACGGACGACACCAAGGCCGTGATGATCACCTCGCCGTCCAATCCCACCGGCACCACCATCGACTTCGCCGTGCTGGATGAAGTATGCCAGTTGGCCGCCAAGCGTGGCGCATGGCGCATCGTGGACGAGACCTATCTTGATCTGGCCGATCATGAGCCGGACGGCACTGAGGTCAAATCGGTGCTGGCTTGTGACCCTGACGCCATCGTGTGCAACAGTTTCTCCAAGTTCTTCGGCATGACCGGTTGGCGTCTTGGCTGGGCCATTCTGCCGGATGATTCCACCGTGCTGGAGGCGGTCGATGATCTGGCCACCAATTATTACCTGTGTGCGCATACGCCCACCCAGCATGCGGCGCTCGCCTGTTTCACGCCGGAGAGCCTGGCTGAGTGTGAAGCCCGCCGTCAGGAGCTGCTGAGCCGTCGGCGCATCGTAATTGATGGTTTGAAGCGCATCGGACTGCCGGTCGAAGTGGAGCCGAACGGCGCGTTCTATGCCTACTTCAACATTTCCCGTACCGGATTGGATGCATGGACGTTCTGCGAGCGTGCGCTGGACGAGGCTCACGTGGCGTTGACTCCCGGCCGTGATTTTGGCGCCGCCACCGCCGATACGCATGTTCGGCTGAGCTATGCCGCTTCTCGCGAGGCGTTGTCCGAAGGTTTGGAGCGACTCGACAGGTTCGTCGAATCGCTGTAATGGGCGTGGATGTGTACAGTAGTCGCGTTTGTGTTAGGTAAGGTCAGGAATCATGGTCAATCTGCGTTCTCATACCACGCGACTCGGTGTGCTTGATATCGGTTCAAATACCATCCATATGTTGATTGTCGATGCAGCTCCGGGCGCGCGTCCCGATCCCGAGGCCAGTACCAAATCAACGGTGCGCCTGATGAAGTATCTCAAGGATGACGGTTCAATCAAGAAGTCCGGCATCGAGGCGATTCTGGCCGCCGTTGCCCAGTGCATGAAACTGGCTGAAGAATATGAGATCACTCAGTTGCTGGTCATGGCCACGTCCGCTTTGCGCGAGGCGCCGAACGGCAACAAGGTGATTCATAAGATTGAAGAGATGATCGGTCAGGGCGTGACCGTGCTGTCAGGCAATGATGAGGCGCGTCTGACGTTCCTGGCCGCCCGCCGCTGGTATGGCTGGGATGCCGGCCGACTGCTGGTGCTGGATATTGGTGGCGGCTCGCTCGAAGTGGCGATGGGCTCCGATGAAGAGCCGACTGTGGCGCTTTCCGTGCCGGCAGGTGCCGGCCGTGTGACCACCGAGTTCCTGCCTTCCGGTATGGCTACTCTCGAGGAGCTGGAGGACGTGCGCAAAGATGTACGTAAGATTCTGGCGCCGATGGTCAAGGTGTTCCCGCAATCCAAACATCCGAACCATGCCGTTGGCACGTCCAAGACCTTCCGTTCACTGGCTCGCTTGTGCGGCGCGGTGATGCGTGCGCCTGGGCGTGAAGATACGTGGATCATGACCCGCGAGCAGCTGGAGGATTGGATTCCTCGCCTGGCGGCGATTGCTCCCGGACAGCGCGTGGCGTTGCCCGGTATCACGCCTGAGCGCACAATGCAGATTGTGGGCGGCGGCGTGGTTGCTGACGAGATCATGAAGGCCCTGAACATTCAGGAAGTCGAAATCTGCCCGTGGGCGTTGCGCGAAGGCGCCATCCTGCGTTGGCTCGACCAGTTCGGCCGCACCCGTCTCGGTTTTTGACGCTTTCTCTGCTCCCGCCAGCGGGAGCAAGTATTACCCTACCGAAATCGTAGCGAGTAGTGCCGCGTGATCGGAGCCTGCGATTTTGGCGATTTGGCATTGCCCGGCCGTCATACCAGTGTCCAGCACCACATGATCGATGCCGGCAAACGTTGGCAGATAGCTGCGGTTGGTCGGCCAGGAGAACGTGAAGCCATGTCCGGACTGGTGGGCTGCGTCGACGAATCGATTGCCCAGAAATTCGCGGAATGGCGTGTGATCGTAGGTGGCGTTGAAGTCGCCCATGAAAATATAGCGGGCGTCCGTGTGGCTGCGCATCAGGCCAAGTTCGTCAAGCGAACGTTTCCATTGGCCCCAGTATCCGGGCACGGGTGCGGTGGTGTGCACGGAGACGAAACGAATCTGGTTGCCTCCCATGTCCACTGTGCCGGAGGGCATGAATGAGGCGCTGGAATTCACCTCGTCGTCGACCACGTCCTTAAGCGGTGCCGCAGACCAGAGGCCGTTGCCATACACGCCATCGGGCGAGGATACGTGCGCATACGGCAGATAATGTTCAATGCCGGCTTCGGTCAGCTGCTTGACGAAATCATCCGTGGTCTCCTGCAGCGCGAGCACTTCCACGCGCTGATCGCGTACCAGATTGACGATGGATTGGGCGTCGGCCTGCCCCTTGTAGACATTGAAGGTCATCACGCGGGCATAGGCGTCGGCGGTGTGCGCTTCGGCCGCGGCTACGGCGTTCTGTGCGTCTTGGGAAAGTGAGTTGGTCGGGAAGAAAAACGGGTGCTGCCAGTAGACGTTCAGTCCGAGGGCGGCAACGGCAATCAATGCCGCCAATGGGCGGCGCAATGGCATGGCCAGCAACAGTGCAAGCAGGGCAAGCAAGGTGAACCATGGTGTTGCCGACACTACGATTGGGATGAACGGCCAGGCTTGGATATCCGAGGGCAAGGCGCGTGCGGCGGTGCAGATAAGGGCAGTCATGGCCAGCAGCAATGTCAGCGTGCCGAAGAAATGGTGACGCTCATGAGGTTTGGGTGCCGACTGTGATACGGGACGGGAATGGGATTTGTTTCGTTGCGCGGACTTGGACTGCGAACGGGTGGTTTGAGGGCGTGCGGACTTCCCTTTGGTTGCGGTTCCTCTGGTGGTGTTCCGTGGCTGTGCCATATCGCCTTTCCTGCGTTGATCTGCTTTGTGAGGAACGTCGATGCATGGTGATGCAGCTTGTCCCATGACCTGCCACTGTACCTTGTTCGACTTGTGAATCGGCATTGCGCCGGCGGCGGCATCGCGGTTCCGTACCAAACCGGCACGAATTGTGGGCTGGGCGACTGCCCGTGTACAATGAAACGTCGTTGCCCGAGTAGCTCAGTGGATAGAGCACCGCTCTCCTAAAGCGGGTGTCGTCGGTTCGAATCCGATCTCGGGCACTTGCGCTCCTGATGGTCATTATGCGGACGGCTATCCATGCATTGAACTTGTGGCCCGCGAATGGACGATGCTGCGCTATGACTGGAAACCATGAGTGAAGACAAGCAGTATGACTTCTATGTGGCCGGCCCGTTTTTCAATCCCGAACAGACGGCGAGCATGGAACGGTTGGAGAAGGTGCTGGAGGATCACGGCAGGACACTGTTCAAGCCGCGATTCGCCAGCCAAATCGAGGAGGTCGGCCCCGAGGGCTGCTTCAACGATGACATTCAGGGCATCAACGCATCCCAAGCGGTTGTTGCCAATCTTATGGATGAAGACCCCGGCACCATGTTCGAGGTCGGGTATGCTCACGCGCTTGGTATTCCGGTATACGGCTATTTCGAAAACCTGACGCCGATGGATCGCGTGAATCTGATGATTGCGCAGGCGGTCGAGCTGGTATTCGCTGGGCCGGATGACGTGGCAAAGTATCTGGAGACCGGCGAACATACGGAGATCGACTATATTCAGTTCTGAAACGTGAGAGTCGCAACGCGGGTGGTCAGTGGTGATTGCCCGCGTAAATCCGCGCATGAATACTGGTTTTCTGCCGATATGTTGTCGAATAACCGCGCATACGGTTTCTCGTGAAGCATAATGGCGAATGAAAGGCGAGCCCAGGTCATCGGGTCGGTTCGCGGATTTGCGCTGTTAAGGAGATATCATGGCAAATCAGTCCCCATCCAATATTGCCGACAATCTTATGAAAAGTGCGGGCAGCGCCACTCATGCGGTCGTTGCGTTGACCGATAAAGGCCCGCTTGCCGGCTTCAAAAAGTTCCTTTCCCGCGGTTCGATGATTGATATGGCCGTTGGTGTGGTTATAGGCTCCGCGGTTACCACCGTGGTCACTTCCATTGTCGATAACCTCATCAGCCCGCTGATCGGCATGATCGGTGGCGTGCCGGATTTGTCTGGTCTGCTGACCATTACGTTCAATAACTCGACCATTTCGTTCGGCGCTATTCTGAATGCTTTGATTAACTTCCTGCTCATCGGTGTGGCCGTATACTTCTGCGTGATTCTGCCTATCAACAAGTTGCGTGACCTGACCGCCGCTCAAGATGAGGCCGAAGCCAAGGAAGAAGGCCCAAGTGTCGAAGAACAGACGCTCGCCACGTTGCAGGAGATTCGCGACGAGCTGAAAAAGAGCAACGGCTCCATTGGCTGAGTCTGGACTGGGCATGTAAACATTGAGTTGCCGCATGGCCTCGCATTCCAGTGGATGCCGGTGTGCGAGGCCATTTGCATTGGGCGTGCAGCGTCAATCGGCGTGTTTTGTATCCTCCGTGGAGTTACATGGGAATATGCCTGAAAACATCGCCGATAAGGCCAATAACGATACTCGTATCGTCAAGCAGTTCACCAATCCCGTCAAGGAGCCGATCGACAGCGACATCAACCTGTTCGATTTGCTCGATGAGCGAGCCGAGCGCGATCCCGATGGCGCCATGATCGAATATAAAACTGAGGATGGCACCTGGCAGCCGTACAGCGCCCTGGTCTTCCGTGACATGGTCATCGATCTGGCCAAAGGCCTGATTGGTCTGGGCGTCAACAAGGGCGACTCCGTGGCCATCGTGTCTCGCACGCGTTGGGAGTGGACCGCTCTGGATATGGCGATCATGTCCATCGGCGCACTCACCGTGCCGGTATATGAGACCAACTCCGCCAGCCAGGTCAGCTGGATTTTCAACGATTCCAAGGTCACGCTCGCCATCGCCGAGGATGACGGTCAGCGCGACAAGATTGAATCCGTGCGCAGCGAGGTACCCACCCTGCGCAACGTGTTCGTCATCGAAGCAGGCGGCCTGAACGCCATCAAGACCTATGGCGAAAGCGTCACCGATGCCGAATTCTGGGAATACAAGAACGCCTCCCACGGCGACGACTGCGCCACCATCGTTTACACGTCCGGCTCCACCGGCACCCCGAAAGGCGTGGAGCTCACCCACCGCAACTTCGCGTTCCTGGTGCGCTCCGCCCTGCAGTACATGCCTCGTGCCGGCGCATGGCCCAACCGCCGTCTGCTGCTGTTCCTGCCCCTGAGCCATGTGTTCGCCCGATTCATGGAATTCTTCAGTTTTGGCGGCACCATTTCTCTGGCCCTGAGCTCCAATATGAAGACCATGGTCAAGGACTTCGAGACCTTTGGTCCCACGCTGCTGCTTGCCGTGCCGCGTGTGTACGAAAAGGTCTACAACGCCGCTTCCCAGCGTGCCGGCAGCGGTTTTGCGGGCAAGATGTTCATGCGCGCCGTCGAAAACGCGCGTGAATGGTCCAAGGCCGAGCAGAAGGGCGAGAAGCTGCCGCTTCCCGGTCGTGTTGCTCACGCTTTCTACGAGCAGGTGGTGTACAAGAAGATTCGTACCATCTTTGGCCCGAACGCCGACTTTGCCATCACCGGTGGAGCCCCGATGGATTCCGAGCTCTCTCACTTCTTCAACGGCATTGGCATGCCGGTGCTGGAAGGCTACGGCATGACGGAAACCTGTGGTCCGGTGTGCGTGAGCTTGCCGGAAGACAATCGCATCGGCACCATCGGCATGCCGATGTGCGGCATCACCGCCGGCATCGCCGAGGATGGCGAGCTGGTAGTCAAGGGACCGCTGGTGTGCAAGGGATACCACAACAACCCTGAGGTCACTACCCAGCAGATCACTGATGGTTGGCTGCATACCGGTGATTTGGGTGATATTTCCGAAGACGGATTCATTTCCATCACTGGCCGTAAGAAGGACCTCATCATCACCGCTGGCGGCAAGAACGTGTCGCCTGGCCTTCTGGAGGCTTCTGTGATGACCTCTCCGGTGGTCAACCAGTGCTTGGTTATTGGAGACAAGAAGCCGTTCGTGGCTGCCTTGGTCACGCTGGATTTGGTGGATGCCAACAATTGGCTGGAATCCCAAGGTGCCAAGCCGGAGCCGGATTTGGATGCCTTGGCCAAGAACGCCATTGTTCATGCCGAAGTTGAGCGTGCGGTGAATGCCGCTAACGAAGGTGTCTCGCGTGCCGAATCGATTCGTAAGTTCGAGATTCTGCCCGATGAGTTCACCGAAGCCAACGGTATGCTCACTCCGAGTCTGAAGACTCGTCGCGCGCAAATCGTCAAGCACTATCAGGAGCTCATCGACAGCGTAATCTACGTGCCGCTCAAGAAGTAACCAGTAAGTTTACAGGAAACAAGCTCCCTCTGAAGAGGGAGCTGTCGAGCGGCAGTGAGACTGAGGGAGAGAGCTGCGGCTCATCCGTGAAAAACAATAAGGCCAGGTGTATCGCGCACCTGGCCTCAGCTCCATTCAGTCCAGAATCGCCGAAACGTAGTCGGCGGCGGCTTGGTCAAGGGCGTCATCGGTGATGGTGGCCGTACCCTGCACCAGGAACGGCTTGGCGTATTCCATGCCGACCTTATATGCCACAACTTCAAATGGGCTCAGTAGGTCATCCATAGTGCGGCCGTATTCGCCATCTTTCTGATACTTGGCAGCACCGGAACCGGTGGTGACCACCAGTTTGAGTTCCTTGCCGCGCAGTGCGTAGCTGCCACCATAGGCCCATCCTGCGGTGATGACCCGATCCTCCCACTCCTTCAGCAGGGCGGGGGAGGAATACCAGTAGAACGGGAATTGCAGAATCACACTATCGGCTGCCTCGAGCAGTTCGTGCTCGTGATCGACGTTGACGGCGAAATTGGGGTATTCGGCGTACTCGTCGCGGATGGTGATGTCTTCTTCGCCTTGAGCCTTCAGCTCGGCAATCAAGCGGGCATTGACGCGGGAGCCGTTCTGCAGGTGGGGATGGAATACAAGAATCAGTGTTGACATTGATTTGTTCTTTCTCATGTGGTCGGCGTATTGCCGACGGTACGATTGCATGAATTGATGTTGGAATCAGTCCAGATTGGATTGCGTTCCTGCTGTGGCTTCATTAGCAGCCTGATCGGCCTGAGCCTGATCGAGCTTGGCGCGTACATCATTGAGCAGGCTCTGGGCTCGTTTGGCCAATGCTTCACCGATTTCCCACTGGCGCATGGATTGATCGAGATTCAGTCCGCCGGTTTCCAGCGACTGAACGGCTTGGATGAGCTTATCTCGAGCCTCCTCATAAGGCATCTGCGCAATGAGCTCGCGTTCTTTGTCTGATAGTGAGGACGCGGGGATGGTGTTGTCGGTCATGGTGTGTGCTCCTTATCTATATACGCATTGAGTTTCTCTTGCAGCAGCTCTGCGAGCGTTCTTACGCTGCGGCGGATGTGGTTGTGGCTGTGATGACACCCTTCTTCAAGGTTACGGTGATGTCGTCTCCGATATGAGCGGTGGAAGCGTCATCGAGTACGGTGCCATCGGCGGATTGCACCACGGCATAGCCACGGTTGAGTGTGGACTGGGGGCTGAGGGCGGTCAGTGAGGCATGCGCCTTCTCGACGGTGAGCTGAGCGTCGTCCACGATTCTTCGCAGGCCGATATCAAGGCGCTGTATGGAATCGTCAATCAAGCGCTGATGCGGCTCCAGCATGGTGAGAGGTTGCGTCAGGCTGGGGCGGTTTGCGTATCCCTCGATGAGGCGATCTTCGTTATCCACTCGTGAGCGAATTCTCAGACGCATACGGTCGATGGCTCCGGTAATGAGCTGCGTCTGTTCGTTGACGTCCGGCACCACACGTTTGGCCGCGTCCGTAGGGGTTGAAGCACGCAGGTCGGCAACCAGGTCCAGGAGGGTCCAATCGTCTTCATGTCCGATGGAGGAAATCAATGGTGTGGTACAGGCATATGCGGCACGCACTACGCGTTCATCCGAGAAGCCCATGAGGTCCTCGAATGAGCCGCCTCCTCGAGCCACGATAATGACATCCACATCTGGATCGGTGTCTAGTCGTGCAATCGCTTGTGCGACTTCGCCGGGGCATTGCTCACCTTGCACATGCACATGAACAACCTTGAAGGTGACCGAGGGCCAGCGAAGATTCACGTTAGTGATGACATCTCCCTCGGCTCGTGCCTGTGGGGCGCAAATTAGGCCAATGGTCTTGGGAAATTCGGGCAGAGGGAGTTTATGGTCTGCGTCAAATAGGCCTTCTCCTTTGAGTCGCTTGCGCAATTCGTCGATCATGTCCTTGAGGCTGCCACCTGCGCCGACTTTAAGAATGGTGTCTCCGCGCAAAGAGAGGGAGGTGCGCTTCATCCACAGGTTGGGCTTGCCGTGAATGACCACGCGATCGCCTTGAACGAATTGCCGGGCCGTGTCGGCAAACCGTCCAAAGCCATTGACCTCCATTGCGATGTCTTCGAAATCGTCGCGCAGGGTGATATACGCCGAACCGGCCCGTCTGGTGTTGATCTGGGTAATCTGGCCCGTGACCCACGCGGACGGCCAGCGCTCCACCGCCCCATAGAATTTCTGGCTCAGCATGCTGACCGGCCAGGGATTCTGCGCGGTGGTCTCTGCGGCAAGCCTTGGGAGCTGGTCGACCGGCCGCGGGCCGTCGGGCAGGTTGACGGTTCCCTGCCCGGCTTCGGTGGCCGTGTTGGGGCCAAAACCGGCCGAGGCCAAAGATGCGGCGGTCGGCGACTGGCCCGTGTTCGAGTAACCCATTGCAGTAGTCATGCCCTTAACTATAAGTGCGGTGGGCGATGGCGGTAGAAATCTACCGGTCCTGTGATGGGTGCGTCATGCTTGTCGTATGGAGGCGGTGACGACGCTTTGTTGTCCCGTCCAAGAAGATGGGTACTGCCGAAAGGAGAGGAATCGATGGAAGGTGGAGTGCGACACGCGAGGGAAGAAACAGTTACGCTAATCACACAAATGTAGTTTTGGCGGAAAATAGCCAAAAACCACTATAAATAGTTCAACACACCCTTGTTGGACACTAGATATAGGGGTGAGCTTGCCGTATTCTTCTAGAGGTTCAAGAAAACGACATCAATGTAATTTCGTATGGCCCACGACGAGTGCGGCTGAAAACGCGGGGTCCGCAAGGCCGCGCGGGATGAGGAAAGGGGTACCCGATGGGCGCACAGGTGCTGGAGGAGAACGTCACCAACAATGGGACCAAGGCGGCCGCGAAGGCCTCCACCGTTCTCGTTGAGAAGCGTGATGGTCGTGTGGTCGATTTTGACCCCATCAACATCATCTCTGCGATCAAGTCCGCCTTCGGCGACCTGAACAAGGAAGTCGGTCCCGAGGAAGATGCCATGATCCGCGGCTTCGCCGATCAGGTCGAAGGCGAGATCAAGGAGCGTTACGCTGGTCCCGCCAAGATCGAGGACATCCAGAACCTCGTTGAGCACGCCCTCATTGATGCCCACCTGTACGACGTGGCTCGTGCCTACACCAATTACCGTCTCGACAAGGACATCCAGCGTGCCAAGGCCACCGATGTCAACGAGGCTGTCTCCCGCTTCATCAACCACGATCCGACCCTAATCCACGAGAACGCCAACAAGGATTCCAACGTCTACTCCACCCAGCGTGATTTGCTGGCTGGTGCCGTGTCCAAGGCCGCAGCGTTCAACATGCTGCCGCCGGCCGTGTCCAACGCCCACATGAAGGGCGACATCCACTTCCACGATGCCGACTACTCGCCGTTCACCGCCCAGTCCAACTGCTCCCTGCCGAACTTTTGGGACATGCTGGCCAACGGTTTCACCCTGGGCAACGCTCCGATGGCATCCCCGAAGTCCATCGCCATCGCCGCCACCCAGATCACTCAGATCATGAAGGATGTGGCTTCCAGCCAGTATGGTGGCCAGACCGCCAACCGTGCCGACGAGCACCTTGCTCGGTACGCCAAGAAGGACTACGAGAAGTTCCTTGAGGAAGCCCGTGAGACCATCCCCGACGGCATGCCGGTTGAATTCGCTCGTCGTCAGGTCGAGAGCGCCAAGAAGAACGAGCCGGCCAAGCTGCACTTCGGTTCCCGCGAGCCGCTGCCGATGGACACTCCGTTCCACACTGACGTTGACGAGCTGGAGCAGGAGCGCGAGATCCTCGCCAAGATTCGTACCCGCAAGGCCATCTACGATGCCATGCAGACCATGGAATACCAGATCAACTCCAACCGTGTATCCAACGGCCAGACCCCGTTCGTCACCGTCGGCTTTGGTCTCGGTACCGACTGGTTCTCCCGTGAGATCCAGCGCGCCATTCTGCTCAACCGCATCCGCGGCCTCGGCAAGGAACACCACACCGCCATCTTCCCGAAGCTCGTCTTCACCGTCAAGCACGGCGTGAACGCCGATCCGGGCGACCCGAACTACGACTTGAAGCAGTTGGCACTCGAATCCGCCACCAAGCGGATGTACCCGGACGTGGTGTTCTATGAGAACATCGTCAAGATCACCGGTTCCTTCAAAGCCCCGATGGGTTGCCGTTCCTTCCTGCAGGGCTGGATCAATCCTGAGACCGGCAAGGACGAGGAAGACGGTCGTATGAACCTCGGTGTGGTCACCGTCAACGTGCCGCGCATCGCCATCGAGTCTCACGGCGACAAGGCCCGCTTCTGGAAGCTGTTCGACGAGCGTATGGAAGTGGCTCACCAGGCTCTGCAGTTCCGCATCATGCGTTGCAAGGAAGCCACCCCGGTCAATGCTCCGACACTGTTCCGTTTTGGTGCTTTCGGTCGTCTCGGTGCCAACGATAACGTAGACGCTCTGTTCAAGAATGAGCGCGCCACTGTTTCACTCGGTTACATCGGTCTTGCCGAGACCACTGCGGTCTTCTATGGCAAGAACTGGATTCGTGACCATGGCTGGGATCCGGAAGGCAAGGAATTCGCACTGTCCATCGTCAAGCGCATGAACGAGCTGTGCAAGCAGTGGAGCAAGTCGGAAGGCTACCACTACTCCGTGTACTCCACCCCGGCGGAGTCCCTGACCGATCGCTTCAACCGCATGGATCGCGAGAAGTTCGGCCGTATCGAGGGCGTGACCGACCACGACTTCTACACCAACTCCTTCCACTACCCGGTATGGCTGCAGCCCACTCCGATGGAGAAGCTCAACTACGAGAAGGACTTCCCGTACTACGCTTCCGGTGGCTTCATCAACTACTGCGAGTACCCGTGCCTGCAGGACAACCCGAAGGCCCTCGAAGCCGTATGGGATTACGCCTACAACATCGGCATCGGTTATCTGGGTACCAATACCCCGATCGACCACTGCTTCGTGTGTGGCTTCCAGGGTGATTTCGAGCCGACCGAGGAAGGCTTCAAGTGCCCGGAGTGCGGCAACTCCAACCCGGACAAGTGCAATGTCACCAAGCGTACCTGCGGCTACCTCGGCAGCCCGGTCCAGCGCCCGATGGTGCACGGCCGTCACGAGGAGATTGCCCACCGTGTCAAGCACATGAGCGGCGAAACCGGTCGTGTGACGCTGGACGACGGCACCACTCGCGAGTGGTTCGAAGAGGCCAAGTAGGGTTATTCGTGAGTAGGCTCCCCTCTCTGAGGGGAGCTGTCAGCAAAGTTGACTGAGGGGAGTCCGAGGAGCTATTCCGAAGCTCCCCTCAGTCGCCTACGACGACAGCTCCCCCTCAAAGAGGGGAGCTAATGCTTTCCGCAAGGAGGGAATCATGCCGGAGTTGCATACGACCAAGCCCGAACCCAAGCGCCATGACTTTGCGGCCGGCGAGACCGGGCGTGGCCCCTCCGTACCCTCCAACGGTCTTGCCAACGATCCGAAAGCCGGTCAATGGGATGGCCGACGCATGTCCAAGCGGATGATCGCCGACTACAAAACCTTCATTGTCACCGACGGAGAAGGCGTGCGCAACTCCCTTTACGTCTCCGGGTGCCCCTTCCACTGCGTCGACTGCTTCAACGCCTCCATCTGGGATTTCCAAGCCGGCCACGAATACACGCAAAAACTTGAAGACAAAATCATCGAAGATCTGAAAGCCCCATGGGTGCAAGGCATTACGTTCCTTGGCGGCGAGCCATTCCTCAACACTCCCGTGCTGGTGCCGCTCGCACAACGTATCCGCCAGGAATTCGGTCATACCAAAGATATCTGGTCGTGGACCGGCTACACATGGGAAGAACTCATGCGCCCCGGAGAAACCCCAGACAAGCTTGAATTGCTGCATCTCATCGACATTCTCGTCGACGGCCGCTACCTCAGAGACCAGAAGGACTCGCTGCTGCAATTCCGCGGCTCCAGAAACCAGCGCATCCTCGATGTGCCCAAGTCTCTGGAAGCCGGCGAACCGGTCATCTGGGCCAAGCTCCACGATCAAGAACGAGATATCCCCGAAATTTATTTGAAAGACCGCGAAGCCGGCGAAGGCCAACAGGCCTCGTAGTAGCAGTTCTGGAATGCCGCACTCAGCAATATCGTTGGAACTGTTGGGGGGAAAGGCCTTCCCGTGAGCGAAATCACTTCGCCTCGTGCCATGTTGGGCAGGTAGTCGGACTAATATTCCAGAAGAAGTAGCCGGGCGAAGCCGTCCGCAGGGTATCTGCCAGCCGTCCCGAAACGGTTCCTGATGCCTCGTGACGTGCACTCCCGGAAGTCGGAATTAAGAGGAACACATGGTTGACATCGTCACTGACGCGAGCGTAAAGCCCGCTTCACACCCGAAGCCCCTGCGTGTGGGATTGGACATCGGTTCCACCACCGTCAAGGCCGTGGTGCTTGATCAGTCCGATTCCCTGAAAGACACCCTATTTTCCGATTACCGACGTCACCATGCCAATGTGCGTGCCACCGTTGCCGGCCTGCTCGCGGACATCCATAAGAAGCTCGTGGAACTAGGTCGAGGCGATGAACCGATTCGCCTGTCTATCACCGGCTCCGGCGGTCTGGCGCTTGCTGACAATCTGCATGTGCCTTTCATTCAGGAGGTCATCGCCGAAACCGAGGCGATTGATAAGGAGTACCCGCAAGCCGACGTCATCATCGAGCTCGGCGGCGAGGACGCCAAAATCACCTACCTGAAACCCACCCCTGAACAGCGTATGAACGGTTCGTGCGCAGGCGGCACCGGCGCGTTCATCGACCAGATGTCCACGCTGCTTGACACCGACGCCGCAGGCCTCAACGAGATGGCCAAGAGCTACGAGAACCTGTATCCGATCGCCTCGCGTTGCGGCGTGTTCGCCAAAACCGATCTGCAGCCGCTGATCAACGACGGCGCGGCCAAGCCTGATCTCGCCGCCTCTATTTTCACCGCAGTGGCCACGCAGACCATCGCCGGCCTGGCTTCTGGCCGCCCGATCCACGGTACCGTCATCTTCCTCGGCGGCCCGCTGTTCTTCATGTCCGAACTGCGCGCCGCCTTCCAGCGTGCCCTTGAAGGCAAGGTCGACGAGTTCATCGTGCCGACCGACGCCCACCTGTATGTGGCCTACGGTTCGGCATTGCAGGCCGACATGGATTCCGACGATCAGGGCCACCATTTCGAGGCCTACACCTGCGATGAGATCCTCAAGCGTTTGGACGAGCTGAAGAACCTGCCCTCCAACACGCCCACTATGCCGCCGCTGTTCCCCACCGAGGCCGACCGCGAGGACTTCAACAAGCGTCACCATAAGGAACACATCCACATCGGCACCCTCGAAGGCGCGCATGGCCCGCACTTCCTGGGCATCGACGCCGGTTCCACCACCATCAAGGCCACGCTCGTCAATGACGACCGTGAAATCGTCTGGTCCAGCTACGCCAACAACGAAGGCAGCCCGCTGACCGCCGCCATCAACATCGTCAAGAAGATACAATCCGAGCTGCCCGAAGGCGCATGGATCGCACGCTCCTGCGCCACCGGTTACGGCGAAGGCCTCATCACCACCGGCCTGCACCTGGACGAGGGCGTGGTGGAGACCATGGCCCACTATCGTGGTGCCGAAATGGTCAGCCCCGGCGTCACCGCCGTCATCGACATCGGCGGCCAGGACATGAAATATCTGGCCATCACCGACGGCGTCATCGACTCGATCGCCGTCAACGAAGCCTGCTCGTCCGGCTGCGGCTCGTTCCTGCAGACCTTCGCCATGTCTATGGGGCTGACGATTCAGGAATTCACGCAAAAGGCTTTGGCATCCACCCATCCGGTGGACCTTGGCTCGCGTTGCACTGTGTTCATGAACTCCTCGGTCAAGCAGGCGCAGAAGGAAGGCGCGTCCATCGAGGACATCGCCGCAGGGCTGTGCTACTCCGTGGTGCGTAACGCCTTGTACAAGGTCATCAAGCTGCGTGATTCCGGCGAACTCGGCGACACTGTGGTGGTCCAGGGCGGTACGTTCCTCAACGACGCCGTGCTGCGCGCCTTCGAGCTGCTCACCGAACGTCAGGTCACCCGCCCGAACATCGCCGGCCTCATGGGCGCGTTCGGCGCCGCCCTGACCGCCCGCATGCACTATCAGGATGAGGCCGACCACTTGGATGTGGTGGTTAAGGCCGATGGGTCCGAGGAACAGTCCGAGGCTGAGCCCGCACTCAAGTCCGAGCCCAAGGCCGCAGCCTTCAAGAAGACCGAGCCGGCCAAGCCCGAAGTCCATGTCGTTGTCGTGGACGGTGTGACCCACACCGCCAGCTCCATCCTGACCGGCGACGCACTCGACAATATGAGCATGACCACCGAGCGTGACGTGTGCAAGCTGTGCCAGAACCACTGCAAGCTCACCATCACCACGTTCTCTGATGGTTCGCGCTTCGTGACCGGTAACCGTTGCGAACGCGGTGGTGACGCCAAGAAGAAGCGTTCCGACCGTCCGAACCTGTACGACTACAAGTACAAGCGTTGCTTCGCCTACCGCCGTTTGACCGACAAGAAGGCCACTCGTGGCGAGATCGGCGTTCCGCGCGCCCTCAATATGTACGAGAACTACCCATTCTGGTTCACGCTGCTCACCTCGCTGGGCTTCAAGGTGATGATTTCCGGCCGTAGCTCCCATGAACTGTTCGAGACCGGCATCGAATCCATCGCTTCCGAAAACATCTGCTACCCGGCCAAGCTGGTCCACGGCCATATCAAGTGGCTGATCAACAAGGGCATCAAGACCATCTTCTACCCGTGCGTGAGCTACGAGGAGAACCTCGTGCCCAACACGGACAATCATTACAACTGCCCGGTTGTGGCCAACTATCCGCTCGTCGTCGGCGCCAACATGCCTGAGCTGCGCGAGGACGACGTGCGTTACATGCACCCGTACTTCAACCTTGCCAACCATGAGCTCATGGTTGACCGCATCGTCGAAGAGTTTGCGTGGGCCAACGTGACCCGCGAAGAGGCCGAAACCGCGGTCAAGGCCGCCTATGCCGAAGACAAGGTCTTCAAGCATGACGTGCAGCAGGAAGGTTTGACCGCGCTTGCCTATATGAAAGAGCACAACTGCCGAGGCATCGTGCTCGCCGGCCGTCCCTACCACATCGACCCCGAAATCAACCACGGCATCCCCGAAACCATCTGCTCGCTCGGCATGGTGGTACTCTCCGAGGATTCCATCTGCGAATTGCAGCCGGGGGAGAAGCTCAACCTCACCGAATTCCTTTCCGAGGGCGAAGCCGACCCACGTTCCAAGAACGCCGCCGGATTCCGCCACGTGGGAGACCGCACGGTCACCAAGATGCCGCTGCGCGTCACCAACCAGTGGGCCTACCACTCCCGCCTGTACGCGGCCGCACACTTCGTGGCCTCGTATCCGGGCCTCGAGCTTGTGCAGCTCAATTCCTTCGGTTGCGGCCTCGACGCCATCACCACTGATCAGGTGGCCGAGATTCTGGCCGACAAGGCGGACGTGTACACGCTGCTCAAGATTGACGAGGTCTCCAACCTGGGTGCAGCCAAGATTCGACTGCGCTCGCTCAAGGCCGCCGTCGAGGAACGAGAAGCCAATAAGGCTCGTGAAGAAGCTGCTGCCAAGGCCTTGGAAGACAAGCAGGCCGCCGCCGAACGTGCCGCTGAAGAGGCCAAGGTCAAGGCCGAGTCCGATCTTGAAGCGGCCAAGGCCGTACTTGCTGAAGCGCAGGCCGCCGTTGAAGCCGCGCAGAAGAAGGTCGATGCCGAAGCCAAGGCCGTGCAGGATGCCGTCAAGACGTCTCAGGCTACCGCCGCAAAGACCGTGCAGGGCCCTAAGTCCATCGGTTTCCGCAGGACCGGTTCCACCGCGCCGACTCCAGGCCGTCAGATTCTGCTCGATACGACCATGGCCGCCAACCCGAATCTCACCAAGTCGATGCGTGAGGCCTCCAAGCGTGCCGCCGAACGCGACCTACAGGCCGCAGTCGCCCACAAGAATGGCACTTCGGACGGCACCACCGGCGTGGCGAACGCCAAGAATGCCAAGAAGTCCGGCCACAACAACGCCACCATGTCCCGATACGCGCATCGTGAGAAGTTCGTCAAGGACATGAAGAAGAACTATACGATTGTTGGCCCTCAGATGAGCCCGATTCATATGTCCTTGGTCGAAGCGGTGATTCGTTCCGGTGGGTACAAGTTCGACATCCTGAAGCACGCGAGCCGTGGCGATGTGGAAACCGGCCTCAAATACGTGAACAATGACGCCTGCTACCCGGCCATCATGGTCGTCGGCCAGCTCATCGACGCGATTCTGGAAGGCAAATACGATCCCGACCATGTAGCGCTCGCCATCACCCAGACCGGCGGCATGTGCCGTGCGACCAACTACTTCGGCCTGATCCGCAAGGCTTTGGTCGATGCCGGCTATCCGCAGATTCCGATCATCGCCATTTCTACCCAGGGCCTCGAAGATAACCCCGGCTTCAAGGCCACCCTGCCCCTGCTGCACCGTGCCATCAAGGCGCTGATTCTGGGCGACTTGCTCATGAAGTGCCTCTACCGCGTACGCCCGTATGAGGTGGAGAAAGGTTCGGCCAACAAGCTGTACGAGCTGTGGGACACCATCGTGCGTGAGGCCATCGAGCATCACGGCTATTCCAAGACCGCAGCCAGGGCGCCGAGCATCAAGAAGGGCTATCTGCCGTATAACGTGCTGGCCAAGGAGATTGTGAAATCCTTTGATGCATTGCCGTTGCGTGATATTCCACGCAAGGTGCGTGTCGGCGTGGTCGGCGAGATTCTTGTCAAGTACCAGCCGGACGCGAACAACCATGTGGTCGACGTCATCGAATCCCAGGATTGCGAGGCCGTAGTGCCCGGCATCATGGAATTCATGACCACCCGCCCCTACATCACCGACTGGAACGAGAAGAACCTCGGCATGGGTGGCAACAAGACGCTCTACGCCTTGATGCGCAAGGGTCTTGACCTGTACAACGCACCTATCAAGGCCGCACTGGCCACCTCGCACGGCAAGTTCAAGCAGGACGAGCCGATGCCCGAGCTTGTCAAGAAGGCTGCTGAAGTCACCTCCATCGGTGTACAGGCCGGCGAGGGCTGGCTGCTGACTGCTGAGATTCTGGAGCTTATCGAACAGGGTTGCCCGAATGTGATTTGTGCGCAGCCGTTTGCCTGCCTGCCCAACCATGTGACCGGCCGTGGCATGTTCGGCAAGATTCGTCGTCTGCATCCGGAAGCCAACATCGTCTCCATCGATTACGATCCGGGTGCCTCCGAGGCCAATCAGCTCAACCGTATCAAGCTGATGATTGCCGCTGCCAAGAAGGCCCACAACGCCAAGTTCGCCGAGACCGGCGAGCCGCAGGGCTTCACCTCCGCGGACTGAACGCACATACACTTAAGCTCCCCTCTATGGGGGGGCTGTCGCGCAGCGACTGAGGGGAGTCTCTAGAGCGAGAAACCGGGCCGGAGCCTGCTATCGGTTTTTCGTATAGCGTATTGCGGGCTTTCGGGCACGCGCGCCGGCCGGCTCGAATACGATACAAAGCATGGTTACTCCCCGAATCAGTTACGCGCACCTACTCGCCAAGCCGAACCCCAAGCATGTCGAGAGCCTGCTCAAGTTCTTTGAGAACGGTCGCTCCCAGCGTGGCACCGGTGGCTTCGGTGTGGAGATCGAGCACCTGCCCGTGCACAACAGCGACGACACTGCCGTAAGCTACTACGAGCCGAATGGCATCGAGGCATTGCTCAAACGCTTGGCTCCGTACTACGACGAGGAGAAGGAATACTGGGAGAACGGCCATCTGGTGGGTCTCGGCCGTTCTGGCGTCGCCGTTTCTCTCGAGCCCGGCGGACAGGTGGAAACCTCAATCGGCATTTTGAAGAAGCCGAGCGACCTAAATACGCTGTACTCCAAGTTCCGTCGCGAGCTCGACCCGATTCTTGACGATCTCGACTTCCGCTTGGTCAACTATGGTTACCAGCCCAAAACCAGCTTTGCGGATGTGCCGGTCAACCCCAAGGATCGCTACGATGCAATGACCGACTACCTCGGCCGCGTGGGTCAGTTTGGCCCCTGCATGATGCGTTGCTCCGCCTCCACTCAGGTCAGCATTGATTATGTGGATGAGCGCGACTCCATCGAAAAGTTGCGTCTGGGCACGGTTATCGGTCCGATTCTGGCCTACTTCTTCCGTAACACCCCGTATTTTGAGGGCGAGACGAACCCATGGCCGCTGCTGCGCCAGCGTATGTGGGATTATCTGGACTTCCAGCGCACCAATGTGCTGCCCGGCCTGTTCGATGATCGCTATGGTTGGGAGGATTACGCCATCGACGTGCTGTCCACGCCGCTTATGTTCGCTGATCTGACCCATACCCCTGAAGCTGTGGCTTCTGGAGCAAGCCCCAAGGAACTGCATCGCCCGGCGTTCCGTGAGAACGCGGGGGAGGTGTACCCAGACCGCGAACTCAACCCGTACGAGATCAACCACATCATCTCCACGCACTTCAATGACGTACGTCTGAAGAACTTCATCGAACTGCGTCACTGGGATTCACTGCCGATTGAGCGTGCCGAGCGTCTGACGGAGATTGTGTCCTCTCTGTTCTACGTGCCTGAGCACCGTGAACGTCTGGAAAGCTACTTCGAGGGCATCAGCGAGGAAGAGGTGTTCGAGGCCAAGGCCAACATTCAGGCCCACGGTCGCGAGGCTTCGCCATACGGCCAGCCGCTCGATTTCTGGAAGGAATTCTTGGGATTGGAGGGCCTCTTGTCCGACATTCCCGGCGATCTGAAGCACCCCGACGTGTTCCAGGAGTAAGCGAAGAAGCATATACAGAAAAAACTATTGCGCGATATCGGTGTCGAAGGCATGACAGAATGTTTTGTTTTGGCACCGTTTTGCATATCCGGCCAAGGATATTGGATGTGGTTGCGCATGGGAGTGGGGGAGAATGCGGATAGACTGGCGGATATGACATCTGGGAATTCATTGCAGCATAAGCGTGTTCGCAAGTCGCCGGGGGAACGCCGGCAGGAAATTCTCGATGCCGCCGTGCGACTGATTTCCGAGCGTGGCTACAACGGTACTTCTGTGCAGGATGTGGCCGATGCGGTCGGTGTTACCAAGCAGGGAGTTTTGCGATATTTTCCTAGCAAAGATAACCTGCTTGCCGCGGTGTATCACGAGAATTACAACACGTTTGGCAGTGTGGAAGACTTCATGGCCTCCGGCCTGCCTGGTTCAGGGCCCGATGATTTCAGATTGCCCGCATATCTGAGGTTCTTGGTACATTGCAATTCCACGCGCCCCATGCTTGTTCAGCTGTTCTCGATATTGCAGGTCGAATCGTTCAATCCTGCGCATCCGTTACATGACGAGTTTGCCAATCGTCGGGATTCAATATGGCAATACTATTCGACATACAACTGGAACCTGCCTTCCGAATTCACCTCGTTTGAGGAGGTCCGGCCCACGTTGCGCCATGCTCTGGAGATCATGGATGGTGTGCAACTGAGGTGGTTACGGGGGCCGGCCATTGACTTATGCGATGAATGGGCCGATCTGGAGCCGGCGATATTTCCTTCGCCGATATGGGACGGGTATCGCTGATTCGCTGTGTGCCTTGAACCGAGGCTTGTGCTTGATAGCGGCAGTAAGTATGCGGGCGAACGAAGGGGTCGCATACATACGGTCGTTTTGGTGTATGTGATGCGCGCGGCATAAGCGTGTTGTATGCTGTCAATAGATAAACTACCAATTGGTAATTAAAAAACTGTTCGATTTCACTGAGGAAAGCGACTTCGTATGACCGACAACACTACGCCTGCCGCAACTGCTGAAACCTTACCGTACAAGAATCCTGATTTGCCCGCTGGTGAGCGAATCGCCGACTTGCTCTCTCGTATGACACTTGAAGAGAAGGTCGGCCAGATGATGCAGCTTGACGCCCGCGGCGGCGATCTTGAGGATCTCATCGTGAATAAGCATGTCGGATCCATTCTGCATACCAGTCCCGAGGATTTATCTCGTGCCGCCAAGACCGTCAATGAGAAGACGCGTCTGGGCATCCCGTTGATTATCGGAGATGACTGCATCCATGGATACTCCTTCTGGCCGGGCGCCACTATTTTCCCGTCCCAGCTCGGCATGGCTGTCAGCTGGGATCCGGACAAGGTCAAGGCCGCCGGCCGTGCTACCGCCGAGGAGGTCTCTTGTACCGGTGTACATTGGACGTTTTCTCCTGTGTTGTGCATCGCCCGAGATACCCGTTGGGGGCGTGTGGATGAGACTTTCGGCGAAGACCCGATGTTGATCGGCGAACTCGCCTCCGCCATGGTCAAGGGCTATCAAGGCGGTGCCAAGGCCGGTGAGGAACTGCCAAAGAACGCAATCCTGGCCTGCGCCAAACATTTCGCCGGCTATTCCGAAACCCAAGGCGGCCGCGACGCCTCCGAAGCGGACCTCTCCCACCGCAAGCTCGAATCCTGGTTCCTGCCGCCGTTCGAGCGCGTGGCCAAAGAAGGTTGCGGTACGTTCATGCTGGGTTACGAGTCCATTGAAGGCGTGCCGGTCACATTCAACAAATGGTTGCTGACCGACAAGCTGCGCGGCGCATGGAAGTACAACGGCACGCTGATCACCGATTGGGACAACGTCGGCCGTTCGGTATGGGAGCAGCACGTCAAACCCGATTACGTGCACGCCGCGGCAGACGCGGTCAAGGCCGGCAACGACCTGGTCATGACCACCCCGCAGTTCTACGAGGGTGCCATCGAAGCCGTAAAAACCGGTCTGCTCGACGAATCCCTGATTGATGACGCAGTAGCTCGCATCCTAGCTCTGAAATTCCGCCTCGGCTTGTTCGAAGACCCGCGTCTGCCGGACGCCGAACGCATCAAGGCAGTCATCGGTTCGGCCGAACACCAGCAAATCAACCTGGAACTCGCCCGCGAATCCGTCGCCCTGCTGCGCAACGACGGCACCCTGCCGTTCGCCGCGAACACGGCCAAGCGCATCGCCGTGGTAGGTCCGCTCGCCGACGACGCCCAGAACCAGCTCGGCGACTGGACCGGCAACTCCGGTCAGGTTTCCTGGATGCCGGACGGCCAGCCGCGCGATATGATCGCCACCGTGCTCGACGGCCTGATCCAGCTCGCCGCCGACGATTGCGAGGTCGTCTACTCGCGCGGCGCGAACGTCATCGACCTCGTGCCCGACCCCGCAGGCGAGTTCTACCCGGACGGCCAGCCCCGCCCGAAGATCGGCGTCTCCGCCGCCGTGGACCAGGCCCTGATCGACGAGGCCGTGGCCAACGCCCGCCAGTCCGATCTGATCGTGGCCGTGGTCGGCGACGTGGTCCAGCTGGTCGGCGAAACCTGCTCCACCGCCACGCTCGAACTGCTCGGCGGCCAGAACGCCCTGCTCGACGCGCTCGCCGCCGTCTCGCGCGAAACCGGCAAGCCGATGGTCACCGTGCTCATCAGCTCCAAGCCGCAGGTGCTGCCCGCCTCCATCGTGGGGGAGTATGGCGTGTTCGCCAAGCGCGTCAGCGACCCTGAAACCGGCACCGGCTCCATCCTGTGGGCGCCGAACCCGGGCATGCGCGGCGGCCAGGCCATCGCCGAAATCATCCTGGGTCTGACCAACCCGTCGGGCCGACTGCCGATCACCTTCCCGCGCCACGCGGGCCAGCTGCCGGTCTACTACAACCAGATCCGCGGCCAGCACGGCGACCGGTACGCCGACCTCACCCAGGATCCGGCGTTCGCGTTCGGCGAAGGCCTGAGCTACACGACGTTCGCATACGGCGAACCGACCATCGTGGGCGGCGCAAGCAATGCCGACGGCACCTTTGCCGAAACCGACACTGTACGCGCCGAAATCACCCTCACCAATACCGGCAAGCGTGCCGGCGTGGAAGTTGTACAGGCCTACATCGGCGATATCGTAACCTCCTACAGCTGGACCGACCGCGAATTGAAGGCGTTCAAGCGTGTTGAACTGGAGCCCGGCGAGACCAAGACCGTCGCCTTCGAGATCCCGGTGGCGAACTGCACGATCGTGGACCCGGACGCCAACCGCATCGTCGAGCCCGGCGAATTCGAACTGCTCATCGGCCACTCCTCGCGCCGTGAAGACCTGAAGCGCACCACTTTCACCGTGGCGTAGATGAGTCAGGCAACGGCTCGGTAATGGCAAAGCGGGATGCGGCTCGATGTCGCATCCCGCTTTTCGGCTTGTTGCGCTGTTGCGTCGCCGCCGGCCGGCGTCAATCGGACGTGGTGATGTGCTCCACATCCCAGCGCACGCCGAGCACTTCGGGCGTGCAACTGGCGTTCGAGCCCTATCAGTGCGCCCAATGCCGTGCCAAGCACGATGCGTACGGTGCAGTCGAGAATAACGGCCAGAGAAAACGTGGTGAACATGAGGATCCACCTCCTGAAAAAGGGCGTCAGGAACTTCCCGCACACCCTACAGCGCCAGCCCGCCTCCCGCAACTGCGTCGCCGCGTTCGGGCGGTTCGGGCTCCGTGCGGTGAGCGGGCCGCGGCCGTATGATGGAAGCGCGGGTGGTCCGGGATTTTCTGCATACGGCGGGAGGCGTCATGGTTCCTATTGAGAACGTGTACGAACAGATTCGTACGTTCGCCGCTGATGCCGGCGCTCGCAAGGTCGTGCTGTTCGGTTCTCGCGCAAAGGGTGTGAACCGGCCTAAAAGCGATATCGATCTTGCCGTGGCCGGTTGCCCCGATTTCAATCGCTTGGAGCAGAACCTTCAGGACAATCTGTGGTCACTGCTTAAAGTTGATGTCATCAATCTGGATGAGCCGATTTCTTCATCGCTGAGGGCGGAGATTGAGCGTAGCGGAAAGGTATTGTATGAAAAAGTATGAGAATTACGTTTCCGCACTGAAGTCGCTGCGCAAGGCTCCCGAACAGGATCTCAGCAATGATTTCATCCAGAGCGGCATCATTGACAAGTTCGAGTTGCAGTTTGAGCTTGGTTGGAAACTGTTCAAGGCGCTGCTGGCTTATGAGGGAGACCCTGTTTCCGCTTCCGGTTCTCCGCGAGATGTGCTCAAAACCGCTTTCCAATATTACGATTTTATGGACGAATCGTTGTGGCTGTGTATGCTGCGCGATCGCAATGATTCTGCTCATATCTACGATGAGGAACGCGCCCGGCGTCTTGTAGATGCCATCATCGTTGATTACATCCCCGAATTTGAGCGTGTGAATCAGGGGTTGGTCGTTCGTTACGGCGAAGCATTGAACGATTAGCGCGGGTGACATTAATGGCACTGGGCACGCTGGGCATTGGCGAGCAGATCAATGGGGTGAACCTCGGTAACTGGCTGGTGCTGGAAAAGTGGATGAAGCCGGGGATTTTTGCCGCCAGCGGCGAAGCGGACGAGATCTGGCTGCATCGGGCTACGGAGTCTGCTGAGTTGGAGGCTCTGCTGACGCGGCATCGCGACACGTATATCACTGAAGCTGATTTTCGGAACATTGCCGCGCATGGCTGCAATCTGGTGCGTATTCCTGTGCCGTATTTTATCTTCGGGGATGTGTCCGGTCATCCGGGCTGCATCGAGTATTTGGACAGGGCGTTCGACTGGGCCGAGCGTACCGGTCTCAAGATTCTTATCGACCTGCACACGGTGCCCGGCTCACAGAACGGATTCGACAACGGCGGCCTCACCGGCGTGGTGCGCTGGCATCATAGCCCGCGAGCGGTCGCCTATGCGTTGAATGTGCTGGCCTGTCTGGCTCGCCGGTATCGCGATCGCGCGGCGCTGTTCGGTATCGAGGTGCTGAATGAGCCGATCGATTGGTTGACGTATGCTACGTCGTCATCGAGCAGGCAGGCAAAGGATAGCTTTGAAGCACGGAGGAGTGGGCCGATTCCAATGGCGTTCCTCAAGCGTTTCTACCGTGAGTCGTATCGCCGGTTGCGCCCGATTTTGGCCGAGAACCAAGCCATCGTGTTCCATGACGGCTTCCGACTGGGCGGTTGGCGGGACTGGTTTGTGCGGGAGGGCATGCGGGGCGTCATGCTCGATACGCATATCTATCTGGTCATGGCCGAGCATTTTCCGCTATTCCGTATGATTCCGGAGCGATGGATGATGAGCTGTTATAGGCTATTCGTGCGCTGGAATGAACGCCGTATCCGCCGAGCAGCGCGCTATACGCCAGTGATCGTGGGGGAGTGGTGCGTGGCCAACAATCTGGTAAATCGGATGATCGCTAAGCATTCGGGCGATGGCGGTCGCTCCGAGGAAAACGCTATGCACGGTACATCAATCAGAGGCTCTATTTACCGCGAGGTTGCCGCTATGCAGCGCAAAGCGTGGAGCGCATCCGCCGGGCAGATTTATTGGAGCTACCAATTACGTGGTAATCATGATTTCTTGCCTACCATCGACCCACAATCCGACACGTCACGCCTCGACCCTTGGGATTTCACTCACGTCTGGCACGCTGGTTGGATGGTGTAATGAGAACGAAATTGCTCTCTGGTGGCTTGATTCGAGCCAATTGTGTAAGGTAGAGAATGAGCTTCGTGACCCGGCCTATCCTTTGCGGCGGGGTGGGTTGCGGGTTCGAGATGAGAAGTCAGCTGCCGCTGGCACTTGATTCGTCCGCGCGGACGAATACCGCGAAAGCAGGGTGCCTAGCCCAGTGGCTGGGTGATACGGTTGGGCCAACCGAAGCCACTACCGATTCCACTTCGAAAGTAGTGGATGATAGTCATGTAGAAGACTGTAAAACATGGCTTTTCATCTCAGGAGGGACATCTGGCTCAGATGTCCCTCCCTTATTTTTCGGCAAAGGGGGAGCCGTGAATATAACGAAGACAAAGGAGTATGCATTGGCGCAAGCCCATGCTGCGGCTCCTCCCACATCACCCCCACCAAGATGACCAGTTTCCTCGACACGCTCGCCGAGCGCGGCATCAAGGCCGACTTCGCCCCCGGCTTCACGCTCGATCTGGAACCGGCCGACCCGGCCCTTGAATCCGAAGCCGTGGAAACCGCCAAGAACGCCGACGTTGTCCTCATGTTCCTGGGCCTGCCGGAAGCCGCGGAATCCGAAGGCTTCGACCGCGACACCCTCGACATGCCCGCCAAGCAGATCACTCTACTCGAACAGGTCGCCGCCGCGAACCAGAACGTCGTGGTCGTACTGTCCAACGGTTCCGTGATCACCGTGGCCCCGTGGGCCAAGAACGCCAAGGGCATCCTCGAATCCTGGTTGCTCGGCCAGTCCGGTGGCCCGGCGCTCGCCGATGTGATCTTCGGCCAGGTCAGCCCGTCCGGCAAGCTCGCCCAGTCGATTCCGCTGGACATCAACGATGACCCGAGCATGCTGAACTGGCCGGGCGAGGAAGGCCACGTCGACTACGGCGAGGGCGTGTTCGTCGGTTACCGCTACTACGACACCTACGGCAAGGCTGTCGACTACCCGTTCGGCTACGGCCTGAGCTACGCCACGTTCGAGATCACCGGTGTCGCCGTCGCCAAGGCCGGCGCGAACACCGCTACCGTGAATGCCACTGTGACCAACACCTCCGATGTGGACGCTGCCGAAACCGTGCAGGTGTACGTTGTGCCGGGCAAGGCCGACGTGGCTCGCCCGAAGCACGAGCTCAAGGGCTTCACCAAGGTGTTCCTCAAGGCCGGCGAATCCAAGACCGTGACCATCGACCTCGACGAGCGCGCGTTCGCCTACTGGTCCGAAAAGTACAACGACTGGCACGTGGAGGCCGGCGAATATGCCATCGAAGTGGGCGTGAGCTCCCGCGACATTGCCGACACCGTTGCCGTGGCCCTCGATGGCGACGGCAAGACCCAGCCGCTCACCGAATGGTCCACCTACGGCGAGTGGGAGGCCGATCCGTTCGGCGCCAAGATCGTGGCCGCCGTGGCCGCCGCCGGCGAGGCCGGCGAGGCCGGCGAGCTGCCGAAGCTTCCGGATAATGCGATGATGCGCATGTTCCTCAACTCCATGCCCATCAACTCGCTGCCCACCCTGCTGGGCGAAGGCGGCAAGAAGATCGCCCAGTTCATGGTTGACGAGTACGCCAAGCTGAGCAAGTAATACTACGCAAACTGCCAGCTCCCTTTTCTGAGATTCAGAGAAGGGAGCCAGTTTGTGTATAGGGCATATGTGGGATTCGTTGTCTAGGCAACACACCGATTGTTGTATATGCAACTGTTGTATATGGGTCTCTTTATCATGAATTGTTGCGTATGCAACAATGTGGGGTGAAGGCGCATACGCGCATGGCCTCGCATGGTACGGAGGACAATGGATCAGCATATTCTCAGCATTGAGATGCGAGCGGTGACCAAAGCCGTCGACCGCTATCTCGGTGAGAGCATGCCGCTTTCCGCTAAGGAGACCACTGGCGGCAACGCGCATATCATCATGTTCCTGGCTCGTAACCGGAATCGTGAAATCTACCAGCACACCATCGAACAGAAGTTCTGTATCACCCGCTCCACCGCTTCGCGCGTGCTGGCGCTTATGGAAAAGAAAGGGCTTATTGCCCGCGAATCGGTGGCGCATGATGCCCGTTGTAAGCGTATCGTCCTGACCGATAAGGCGGACGCCATCGTCGCCGATCTCAAAGCGAACGGCGAACGCGTCGAACGTCTGTTGGTTGATGGCTTTTCCGAAAGCGAGAAAGCAGTCCTACGTGACTACGTCAGTCGCATGCGCGCGAACATCGACCGCGCACAACATGAATTTGAACATCAAACACTCCCTCAGTCACCTGTGGTGATGGCTCCCGATCAAGACGGAGCGGAGGTTGCTAACACGAAGGAGGAGAACGAATGAGCGATACCGCAGAGGCAATCGCGCAGGCGCGCAAAGCCGTCGAACTGGACAAGCCCAAACATGTACTGCGCACGCTGGGCCATTCGATTCGTGAATACAAGAAAGCCAGCATCCTGGCTCCGGTGTTCGTGGCGGTCGAAGGTATTCTGGAAATCCTGATTCCGACCATCATGGCTTTGCTGATCGATGAGGGTATCACCGGTGGCAGCATGCCGGCCACCGTCAAGTTCGGCGTGATTCTGCTGGTGTGCGCGATGGTTTCGCTGGGTGCCGGCTTCCTGTCCGGAAAGTACGCGGCCGTGGCCGGCGCGGGCTTCGCCAAGAACCTACGCAAGGACCAGTTCGAGAAGGTGCAGGGCTTCAGCTTCACCAACATCGACCGGTTCTCCACCGGTTCGATCGTGACCCGACTGACCACCGACGTGACGAACCTGCAGAACGCCTACATGATGATCATTCGTCTGGGCGTGCGTGCCCCGATCATGGTGGTCGTGGCCTGGCTGTTCTCGTTCCGTATCTCCCCGTCGATTTCCATGGTGTTCCTGGCCTGCATCCCGATTCTGGCCATCGGCCTGTGCGGTCTGGTCGTGCTCGTGCACCCCGTATTCGAGCGCGTGTTTCACACCTACGATGCGTTGAACAACGTGGTCGACGAGAACCTGCAGGGCATCCGCGTGGTCAAGTCCTATAACCGCGAATCCTTCGAGGTCTCCAAGTTCGGCCGCATCTCCCAGCGCATCTTCAAGGATTTCACCAAGGCTGAGCGCATCATGAGCTTCAACATGCCGATCATGATGGTGTGCGTCTACGCCTCGATGATTCTCATCGCATGGATGGGCGCGCAGCAGATCGTCGCTTCCGGCAATAATGCGGCGCTGGGTCTGTCCACCGGCGAGCTGACTTCTCTGGTCACTTATGCTATGCAGATTCTTATGGCCATGATGATGCTGTCCATGATTTTCGTCATGGTCATCATCTCCCAGGCTTCCGCCGAGCGAATCTGCCAGGTGCTGCAGGAGGAAAGCACGGTGCAGAACCCGGCTCACCCGGTGACTGACATGGCCGACGGCTCCATCGAGTTCGACCACGTCAGTTTCCGCTACTCCGACAGTTCTGAAAAGCCCGTGTTGGACGACATCAACCTGAAGATTCGCTCCGGCATGACCATCGGCATCGTCGGCGGTACTGGTTCGGCAAAGTCGTCTTTGGTGCAGCTGGTGCCGCGACTCTACGACGTGAGCTCTGGCTCGCTCAAGGTCGGCGGCGTGGACGTGCGCGACTATGACATTGAGGCGCTGCGCGATCAGGTGGCCATGGTGTTGCAGAAGAACGTGCTGTTCTCCGGCACTATTGCCGAAAACCTCAGGTGGGGCAACCCGAACGCCACCGATGAGGAGATTCGCCATGCCGCGCAGCTCGCGCAGGCCGATGGATTCGTTCAGGAATTCCCCGATAAGTACGACACGTACATCGAGCAGGGCGGTACCAATGTGTCCGGCGGACAGCGCCAGCGCCTGTGCATCGCCCGTGCGCTGCTGAAGAAGCCGAAGATTCTGATTCTCGACGATTCGACCAGCGCCGTCGATACCAAGACGGACAAGCTGATTCGCGCCGCATTCCACAACGAGATTCCGGACACCACGAAGATCATCATCGCCCAGCGCGTGGCCTCCGTGCAGGAATCCGACATGATTCTGGTGATGGATTCCGGTCGCATCATGGCATCCGGCACGCACGACGAGCTGCTCGCCACTTGTGACGAATACCGTTCCATCTACGAATCCCAGACCAAGAACCAGGCCCAGCCTGAAGAACTAGCCGATGCCGAACAGGCTGCTGAGCCATCTGCCGCTGAGCCGTCCGAAACCGTGACGGTGACAGTGACTATGCCCGCGGCCGATACCAGCGCAGCTGATACCAATGCAGCCGATACCAAGGAAGGAGAAGCACGATGAGCAACGACCAGAGTTCCAAGAATCGCAAGCCTGACATGGGCAAAGCCGACCCCGGAACCATCAAGCGCATCTTCAGCTACATCTTCCAGTACAAGTGGCGCGTCGTCGCCATCGTGGTGTGCATTCTGATCGGCGCCGCCGCACAGGCCGGATCCGCGCTGTTTCTCCAATCGCTGATTGACACCTACATCCTGCCGATGGTGGGGGAATCGAACCCTGACTGGGCGCCGCTGCTACGCGCCATCAGTCTGATGGCCTGCCTGTATGTGGCCGGCATCGTGGCATCCTGGGCTTGGCAGTGGCTGATCATCACCGTCGAACAGGGCACGCTCAAGAAGATCCGTGACGACATGTTCGCCCACCAGCAGAAGCTGCCGATTCGCTACTTCGACAGCCATGAGCACGGTGACATCATGAGCCACTACACCAACGACACCGATACGCTGCGTCAGGCGATTTCGCAGTCGTTCCCGCAGATGTTCTCCTCGATTATCTCCGCGGCCGCGGCGCTGCTGTCCATGCTGTGGCTGTCCATTCCATTCACCGCGTTCGTGATTGCGTTCACCGTTCTGCTGTACTTCATCGTGCGCAAGATCGTGAGCCGTTCCGGCCGCTACTTCGTCAAGCAGCAGCAGTGGATCGGCGACGTGAACGCCTTCGTGGAGGAATCCGTCAACGGCCAGAAGGTCATCAAGGTCTTCAACCACGAGGATGCCACCCAGAAGACCTTCGACGAGAAGAACGAGGAGCTCTTCGAGGCGTCCGCCGAGGCGAACACTTGGGGCAACGTCACCATGCCGGTCGTCGGCAATATGGGCTACCTGCTGTACATCCTGCTCGCCATCGTCGGAGCCGCCGTCTCGTTGGCCGGCGTCAACGACATCGGTCTGACTGGTGTCAAGCCGCTCACCCTCGGTACGCTCGTCTCCTTGCTGACCCTGTCCCGTTCGTTCATCAACCCGATCGGTCAGGTTTCTCAGCAGCTGACCATGGTGATGATGGCGCTCGCCGGTGCTTTCCGTATCTTCAAGCTGATGGATGAGCCCATCGAGGAAGACAAGGGCACTGTGACGCTCGTCAACGTGGAACTGGGCGAGGACGGACGCACCATGACCGAGGTGGACCATGAGACCGGTCACTGGGCGTGGAAGCGCGAGGCCGGCGATGATGGCACGCGTTCGCTGAAGGCCGCCGAAAAGCTCAAGGGTTCGGCCCGTGAGGTTGCGATGAAGGCCAAGGAACAGGCGATTACCTCGCCCGACGGCCGACTGACCCTGCTGCGCGGCGACGTGCGCTTCACCAACGTGACCTTCGGCTACAACCCGGATAAGCCGGTGCTGCACGACATCACCTGGTTCGCCAAGCCCGGTCAGAAAATCGCGCTCGTCGGCGCCACCGGTGCCGGCAAGACCACCGTGACCAACCTGATCAACCGGTTCTACGACATTCAGGAAGGCCAGATTCTGTACGACGGCATCTCCGTGGCCGGCATAAAGAAGCCTGACCTGCGCAGGTCTTTGGGCATCGTGCTGCAGGACGTGAACCTGTTCACCGGCACCGTGATGGACAACATCCGTTACGGACGCCTGAACGCCACTGATGAGGAATGTATCGAGGCTGCTCGTCTGGTCAATGCGGACAGCTTCATTCGCATGCTGCCCAAGGGCTACGACACAGTGCTGGAAGGCGACGGTTCCGGCCTGTCCCAAGGCCAGCGCCAGCTGATTTCCATTGCCCGTGCGGCGGTGGCCGATCCGCCCGCGCTGATCCTTGACGAGGCCACGTCCTCGATTGATACGCGCACTGAAGAGGTTGTGCAAGCTGGTATGGATAACCTGATGAGGGGCCGTACGGTCTTCGTCATCGCCCACCGCCTGTCCACCGTGCGCAACTCCGATGTGATCATGGTGCTCGACCATGGCAACATCATCGAGCGTGGCTCGCATGACGAGCTGATCGCGCAGAAGGGCGAGTACTACCAGCTGTACACCGGCGCGGTGGAGTTGGAGTAGTCGGTACGCCTGCAAAAACCGCACCTCGATTATCGGGTTGAAGTAATTCTTATCCGGTGGTTGGGGTGCGGTTTTCTATGTTGAGAGCCGTGTGTTGGCGCAGGATTGCGAATATTGGCGGTGAAAAGGGTACATTTGAATTGTTGCTTTGACGATGTATCGGCCGCAAGGAGGGGACTATGGCGTTCGTGACGTTGAAGGATGTTGCTCAACGTGCCGGTGTGTCGGCTGCTGCTGTTTCCCAGATACTTCACAATAAAGGCCGCTTTTCTGGCGATACGCGACGGTTGGTGTTGAAAACGGTTGAGGAAATGGGGTACGTTCCTGATCAACGTGCTCGTTCCATGCGTTCGTCGGACACTAAGACTGTTGGTTTGCTGGTTCCTGATTTGCGCAATCCGTATTTCGCTGATTTAGTCTCGTCAATGGAAGACGAGTTGTATGCCCAGGGCTATTCCACGCTGATTGGTACTTCAGCAGAAACAGTGGAACGCCAGGATGCGTTTATTGACAATCTGCTTGGGCAACGTATTGACGGGGCAATCGTGGTGCCGCAAGGTGTCAATTCGCCTGGTATGCAGTCGCTTATCGCGCGCGAGCTACCACTGGTGTTCGTGGATCGTTTGGTATCGGGAGTAAATTCGGTGCCATTCATAGTGTCCGACCCATACCCAGGTGTTTGCGAGGCGGTTGCCGAACTTGTGCGCTTAGGGCATCGTCACATTGGATTTGTGTCACACTCGTCACTGGGCTCGTCCAATATAAATGAGCGTGAAGCGGCATTCCGTTCTGCTGTGGCACAGGTGACGCAGTTGGGGGAGGGAACTGCGGCGGTTGTCGACTGTGATTCTACATATGTTTCGCGCGAAGCAGGACTAAATGAACTTGTAAGAGCAGGTGTTACGGCGATTATTTGCGCTTACTCGCCTGACATGATCACGATGATTGGTTTGCTGCATGACCGCGGCATTGATATTGGTAGTGAAATGTCAGTGATTTCATTCGATGACATTGCCGTATTCCGTCTGCTGACTCCGCAAGTCGCGATTATTTCGCAGCAAGCTGAGGATATGGGTCGCCAGGGCGTGGATATGTTGCTCGACATGATTATAAATAATGATTGCAGTCGTGGTGAATCGCGCTATGTCCCGTCATCGTTTGTACTGCGTGATTCGGTTGGGGCTCCTATGTGGCGTGTTCCCTGATATTGCAGCGTTTATCAGGTGCATGAAGGCTGGGTTTATGCGCTGAACAGTGCTGACGTGCCGACATCGTTGACAACATTGGTAAAAGGTTATATCATAATTTCCATTAGTTGATTAAACGTTTTATCAATGGCGATGATCAACGATGATCGGTTTGGAGGAAACTCACAGAGGAGGTGAGCGGGCAATGTGCATATCGATTCAGCAAGACGCGCTGACAGCCGAACTGTACGTCAGCGTTCGCGACGCTGTGGGTTTCTACCATTACGACCGCGAAGACGCGCGTATGGCGCTGGATGGTGGGCTGTATTCCGTGGTTGCCTACGTTGATGGTCAGGTGGCCGGAATTGGTCGTGTGGTCGGCGATGGACGTATCGCATTCTTCATCAAAGATCTCGTGGTATTACCGCAATACCAAGGGGATGGAGTCGGTACGGCGGTGCTGCGCGCACTTATCACACGCATTCGAGAACACTGCTGCAACCATGCGTACATTGGCCTGATGGCAACACCTGGCAAGGAATCGTTCTACGAAGAGCATGGGTTCCTGCGCCGGCCGGCACCGGGTTATGGCAGCGGATTAGTCCAATTCGTTGATCCCGTTCCGCTCAGCGCAGCTGAATCCACCGCCACAAGCGGAATCAAGTAATCGGCTCGCCGAGCACTACGCATAACACGTATATCAACACACCACGAAAGGAACCGAACAAGCAATGAAGCAGATCCCTCTGATTATCGACACTGACCCCGGCATCGATGACGCCGTCGCCATCGCACTGGCAGTGTTCAACCCGCGCTTCGACGTGCGGCTGATTACTACGGTTGCTGGCAATGTCAGCATTGAAGCGACAACGACGAACGCGCTCAAGCTGATGGCCTACTACGGTAAGGATGTACCGGTCGCTCGTGGCGCTGCTGAACCGCTGATCCGTCAGCTTGATGATGCAAGCGATATCCACGGTAAAACCGGTATGGAGGGATTCGATTTCCCTGAGCCCAAAACTGAACTTCTGCTGGATAAGCATGCTGTCGAAGCAATGCGCGACGAGATCATGGCTTCTGCTGAACCCGTCACCGTCATGCCAATCGGTCCGCTGACCAACATCGCACTGTTGCTAAAAACTTTTCCGGAAGTCAAGTCGCGTATTGAGCGCATTGTGCTCATGGGTGGTTCGGTCACTCGCGGCAACAAGGGTGTTATGGCCGAATTCAATATTTTCGTTGACCCTGAAGCCGCCAAGATTGTGCTCACTTCTGGTCTTGACATTACTATGGCCACACTGGACGCCGGCTTGGGAACTGTGATTCCGCCGGAGAAAACCGCTCAGCTTAAGGATATGGGCAAGGTCGGTCTGATGGCTCATGACCTGTTCCAGCGCTACCGCAAGCGCAGCTTCGGCACCGGTCTCAAAATGTATGACGCTTGCGCAGTCGCATGCTTGCTGGAGCCTGACCTATTCGACATGACTAAGGCATTTGTGGACGTAGAAATCGCTGGCGAACTCACTGCAGGGTGTACGGTCGTTGATCTTAAGGGCTACCTTAAGCGCGAACCGAATGCCACCGTCACCACCGGCGTTCACGCAGATCGATTCTGCGACTGGTTCATGGACGGCATCGCCCATTGTGCATAGTCCCTTGTCTCTTCGACGCCGCTAACACCGGCGCCCCTGAGCGCATCAATATTCGTGAATTCAACAACAGAGAATAAGAGAACAAAGAAAGGACCAGACCGATGGAACTGGTGATTATGTACCTCGTGGCAATTGCCGCGGTTGGCATTGTGGGCTTTATGCTCGTGAAGAAAATGGACATCAAGATTTCCCTGTTCCTCATCGGCATTGTGCTGATGTACATCGCATTGCTGATGGGCAAGGACATCTCATTCACCGACTTCGTTTCCAGTGGTGTCACTTGGCTTGATCCGTTCAAGGTTGTAGGCGATCAGTTCGTGAGCACGCTCACTTCTGCTGGCTTCATCATCCTCATCCTTGGTGGCTACACCGGCTACATGTCCCATATCGGAGCCAATGAAGTCACGGTAAGTGTGCTCGCCAAGCCGATTGCGCACATCAAGTCCCCGTATATCCTCGTGCCGATTACCTTCTTGTTGGGCAACCTGTTGTCTCTGGTCATTCCGAGTGCTTCCAACTTGGCTATCATCCTTATGGCAACGCTGTACCCGGTGCTTCGCCAAGCTGGTATGAGCCTGCTGAGCGCAGCTGCAGTCATTGCCACTACTGCAACGATTATGCCGACCCCGCTTGGCTCCGACAATGTTGCCATCGCCGCTGAACTCGCTAAGACCGACATGTTCTCCGGCCTGACCGCCAGCGATTACGTCTTCCGTTATCACGTGCTCGTTTCCATCCCGACCTTGCTCGTCATGGCACTGGCACACTACTTCTGGCAGAAGTTCATGGACAAGCGCGCTGGCTCGGATTTGACCGACGGTGATGTTGACCTGGCTGAGGTTAAGGCTGTTGAAGGTAGCGCTCTCTACCGCACTGTGTATGCGATTTTGCCGCTGCTGCCGATCATCATGCTTCTCATCGTGTTCGCCATCACTTCCACCACCGGCGCAAAGATCGACCTGAGTGTTGAACTCGCTTCCATTCTCTCCTTCGTGATCGCCATTATCTGCGAGCTCATCCGCACTCGCAAGGGCAAGGAAACCCTCGCTGGCACCGAGTCCTTCTTCAAGGGCATGGGTGGCGCAATGCCGATTGTGGCACTGTTGGTCGCTGCTTCTGTGTTCGTCGTTGGTCTTAAGTCCATTGGTCTGATCACCGAACTGCAGAACGCAATGACCGGCCTGTCCGGCTCTGGTATGGGCTTCGTGCTGCCGCTTATCCTTGTCGGCCTCACTGCGCTCATCGTGCTACTCTCCGGTTCCGGTACCGCACTGTTCTTCGCGATGGTTCCGCTCATGGTTCCGCTGGCCGCTGCTGCTGGTATCAATGTGCTCGCTGTGTCCATCCCGATGGGTCTCGCTGGCAATCTGCTGCGCGCTGTCTCGCCGGTCTCCGCTGTGGTGATGATCGTCGCCGGCTCCATCAAGAAGAGCCCAATCGACATTGTGCGCCGTACCAGTGTGCCGATGATCGCTGGCGTAATCGTCATGTTCATCCTATCCATGGCAATCTTCCTGCCGATGGGTGCGTGATGCTGATATAACCATCACAATCCGCTAGGCGTCAGTCGTCAGCAGAACATATCAATCGCGCAGACGATTTGGCCCCGAATACGTGCAATGCCCGGGATTTGACTTCAGACTCCGGGCATTTGCATACTCGCACGATTGTGTTTCCATCGTGATTTTGCTGAAACGTAGAACAAGCGCAGAACATAGAAGACAGGCCGAAACAAGAAGGCCGAAAGGAAATGCATCATGTCAGCATCATGTCTTGACTTGCTCGACCACCTGCACGGCAGTGTGTCCGTGGTCGGATCAATGAATGTTGATTACACGGTCGTTACTGAGCGGTTGCCGAAACCGGGAGAGACCGTCAACGGTGGCCCGCTGACCTTATTGCCGGGAGGCAAATCAGCGAATCAGGCATCGGCGGCTGCGCGAATTGGAGCGCAGGTGCGGATGTTTGGTGCAGTCGGGGAAGATGCCAATGCGGATTTTCTGCTGGAGCATTTGCGCGATGCTGGTGTGGATACTTCGCATATCGCTGCCGTTGCAGGTCCCAGTGGCACTACGGTAATTACCGTGGACGCGAATGGTGAGAACACCATCGTATATTCGGCTGGTTCCAATGGTGAGGTGTCTGTCGACTATGTGCGCCAGTCATCTGACGCATTGGTTGCCGCCGATGTGTTGGGACTGTGTTTAGAGAGTCCGATGGAAACGGTCACGGCATGCGCTCGCCTCTGTCATGATGCCGGGCTCAAGGTATTGCTCAACGATTCGCCATTCGTTGCTGAACTGCCCGCTGAGCTTATCGAGGCTTCGGACATTCTGTTGGTCAATGAGCATGAAATGGCGCAGCTGCTGGACATCGCCGAGCCGGACGATGACGATTGGGATGGACTGGACTGGTCTGATGTGGCGCGGCAGATGCATGACTTCGGCTTTAATCAGGCGGTAATTACGCTTGGCGGGGATGGGTCGGTAGTCATCGATGGTGATGATATCTATCGTATTGCGCCAGTTGCGGTTGAGGCCATCGACACTACCGGGTGTGGAGATGCCTTTATGGGCACGGTTCTGGCCGGACTTGCCTCGGGTCATGCGTTGGCGGACAGTGCGCAGTTGGCCTCATACGTTTCCGCGTACGCCGCGACTGGGTTCGGCGCGCAAGCCTCTTATGGTACTGCCGCTCAGATTCGTGAGCGGTTTGGTGCGAAGTAATTGCTGAGTGCAGAGTCTTGCAGGCCGTGAATTGGATGCAGACCTAACACGTCCATTTAGACGCTATGCGGGAACGAATTGGACTGACCATAAGAGAATGCAGACGTAATCCGTTGTTGTACTGGTGAATTTTGCAGACATAACCTGTTGGATTAACGGGATGCAGTCATTATCCGTCTAGTTATGGCTATAAATCGGCGATAACTTGTACGGATATGTCTGCATGACTGATAACTGATACAGAAATGTCTGCAACATTCACGGGTTCGCGGTCAACGGCGTCTCTCAGTGAACATTCGTGCAGACTTGACCGCGTGGCGTGTTAGGATATGCACCGTTGTGAGGCAGTGATCCGTTATCAGCGGGGAGTCTTCGGAAGAACGGCAGCAATCGCCTAGTAGAACCGACGGGATCGGCCCGAGACAGCCGAACACAAGCGGTCGTGCAGGCCGCGCTACGCTGAGTGCAACAATTCGGCGGAGCGCAACCGGTGCGATAAGCGAGGTGGTACCGCGGTGCGGAGCGTACAAAACGCTCGTCATCGTCCTCGTAGGCAGGAACATCATCCGACGATGGGTTCGGGCGAGACGACTACTAAAGCGGCCACTTGAATCAATCGCCACCAATGATGCTCCTGTAGGACCAGTGCACAGTACAACTAGGAGATTTACGGTGAGCGAAAACGTATATCCCAAGGCGAACGAGGGCGGCGAGACCGCACACGTGGCGCCGAACCCCAGCTTCCCCCAAATGGAGGAGACCGTTCTTAACTATTGGGATAAGGACGATACCTTCCAGAAGTCGGTGGAGCGCAATCCCTCCGGCGACCACAGCCAGAACGAATTCGTGTTCTTCGACGGCCCGCCTTTCGCGAACGGCCTGCCGCACTACGGCCACCTGCTGACCGGCTATGCCAAGGATGTGATTCCGCGTTACCAGACCATGAAGGGCCGCAAGGTCAACCGCGTGTTCGGTTGGGACACCCACGGCCTGCCTGCTGAGCTCGAGGCGCAGAAGGAGCTCGGCATCGACTCGGTCGACCAGATCGAGAAGATGGGCATCGACAAGTTCAACGACGCCTGCCGCGCCTCCGTGCTGAAGTACACGCATGAATGGCAGGACTACGTGCATCGTCAGGCCCGCTGGGTCGACTTCGAGCACGGCTACAAGACTCTGAACATCCCGTACATGGAATCGGTGATGTGGGCCTTCAAGCAGCTCTACGACAAGGGCCTGGCCTACCAGGGCTACCGCGTGCTGCCGTACTGCCCGAAGGATCAGACGCCGCTTTCCGCGCACGAGCTGCGCATGGATGCCGATGTGTACCAGGATCGTCAGGACACCACCGTGTCCGTGGCCGTCAAGATGCGTGATGAGGAAGACGCCTACGCCGTCTTCTGGACCACTACGCCGTGGACCGTGCCCACCAACTTCGCCATCGTGGTCGGCGCCGACATCGATTATGTTGAGGTGCGCCCGACCGAGGGCAAGTTCGCCGGCAAGAAGTTCTACTTCGGCAAGCCGCTGCTTGAGCACTACACCAAGGAACTCGGCGAGAACTACGAGGTCGTGCGCGAGCTCAAGGGCTCTGAGCTGGCTGGTCGTCGCTACTACCCGGTCTTCCCGTACTTCGCGGGGGAGAAGGCCGAGACCGAAGGCAATGTGCCCGGCCCGAACGGCTACACGATCTTCACCGCCGACTACGTCGACACCGTCGAAGGTACCGGCCTGGTTCACCAGGCTCCCTACGGTGAAGACGATATGAACACGCTGAACGCGCACGGGGTCAAGAGCACGGATGTGCTCGACGCCGGCTGCCGCTTCACCTCCCAGTGCCCGGAATACGAGGGCATGTACGTGTTCGACGCGAACCTGCCGATCCTGCGCAACCTGCGTGCCGGCGACGGCCCGCTCGCCGAGATTCCCGAAGACCAGCGCGCGATCCTCTTCCAGGAGAAGAGCTACGTGCACTCCTACCCGCACTGCTGGCGCTGCGCCACCCCGCTGATTTACAAGCCGGTTTCCTCCTGGTTCGTGTCCGTGACCAAGATCAAGCCGCGCCTGCTGGAGCTCAACCAGCAGATCAACTGGATTCCGGAGAACGTGAAGGGCGGCCAATTCGGTAAGTGGCTTGCCAACGCGCGTGATTGGTCAATCTCCCGCAACCGTTTCTGGGGTTCCCCGATTCCGGTGTGGGTGTCCGATGACCCGAAGTACCCTCGTGTGGACGTGTACGGTTCGCTTGAGGAACTCAAGGCCGACTTCGGCGACTACCCGCGCGACAAAGACGGCAACGTCAATATGCACCGTCCGTGGATCGACAACCTGACGCGCGTGAACCCGGATGACCCGACCGGCAAATCGCACATGCACCGTATCTCTGATGTGCTCGATTGCTGGTTCGAGTCCGGTTCCATGTCGTTCGCGCAGTTCCACTACCCGTTCGAGAACAAGGAGAAGTTCGAGCAGCACTTCCCGGCCGATTACATCGTGGAATACATCGGTCAGACCCGTGGCTGGTTCTATCTGCTGCACGTCATGGCTACTGCTCTGTTCGACCGTCCGGCATTCAAGAACGTGATCTGCCACGGCATCGTGCTTGGCTCCGACGGCCAGAAGATGTCCAAGCATCTGCGCAACTACCCGGACGTGAACGGCGTGTTCGACAAGTACGGTTCCGACGCTATGCGCTGGTTCCTCATGTCCTCGCCGATTCTGCGCGGCGGCAACCTGATCGTCACCGCCGAAGGCATCCGCGACACCGTGCGTCAGGTTATGCTGCCGGTGTGGAGCTCCTACTACTTCTTCACGCTGTACGCCAACGCGGCCAACGGCGGGGCCGGATTCGACGCTCGTCAGCTGCGTGCCGACGAGGTCGCTGGCCTGCCGCAGATGGATCGCTATCTGCTGGCCCGCACCCGCCGTCTGGTGGAGCGTGTGGAGAAGTCGCTGAACGAGTTCGCGATTTCCGACGCCTGCGATGCGGTCTCCGACTTCATCGACGTGCTCACCAATTGGTACATCCGCAACACCCGTGACCGCTTCTGGAACGAGGATGCGAACGCGTTCAACACGCTGTACACCGTGCTTGAGGCGTTCATGCGCGTGCTTGCGCCGCTTGCTCCGATGGAAGCCGAGTCCGTGTGGCGTGGCCTGACCGGTGGCGAGTCCGTGCATCTGGCCGACTGGCCGTATGTAGTGGACGAGAAGACCGGCGCCGATACCGAGCTTGGCCGCGTGCTGGTCGACGATCCGGCCTTGGTGGACGCGATGGAGAAGGTGCGCGAAGTTGTTTCCGGCACGCTGTCGCTGCGTAAGGCCGCCAAGATCCGCGTGCGCCAGCCCCTTTCCAAGCTCACCGTGGTGGCCGGGAACGTGGAGGCCGTCAAAGCCTACGACGAGCTGCTGAAGGCCGAGCTCAACATCAAGAACATCGAGTTCTCGACTCTGCAGGATGCCGCCGCCCACGGTCTGAAGATCGTGCACGAGTTGAAGGTGAACGCCCGCGCCGCCGGCCCGCGCCTCGGCAAGCAGGTCCAGTTCGCCATCAAGGCGTCCAAGTCCGGCGACTGGCATGTCGATGCGACGTCCGGCGCCCCCGTGGTGTCGACGCCGTCCGGCGATCTCGAGTTGGTCGAAGGCGAGTATGAGCTGATCAACCGTGTGGAGGAGGAGAACGCCACGGAGGCCGCCTCCTCGGTGTCCACCGCCCTGCCGACCGGTGGTTTCGCGATTCTCGACACGGCGCTTGACGCCGATCTGCTCGCCGAAGGCTACGCCCGCGACACCATCCGCGCCATTCAGGACGCCCGCAAGGACGCCGGTCTGGACATCGCCGATCGCATCGCCCTGGTGCTGACCGTGCCGGCCGCCAATGTGGCCGATGTCGAGCAGTTCCGCGATCTGATCGCCCATGAGACGCTGGCCTCCTCCTTCGAGGTGAAGGAAGGCGCCGAGCTGGGCGTGGAGGTTGTTAAGGCGTGATGCCGTGGCGGACTGACCGCGCCTGATGCGTGACGCACTGGCGCGTGGAATGCACGAAGTGGTCCCGCCGTTTAGCGGCGGGACCACTTTTTGTTCCGTGGTATGCTATGAGGGTTGCGTCAGGTATTCGTTCAACTGTTCAATGCGGTCGGCATACAGATTTTGGACATGGCGTTTCTTCGCTCTCACATGATTAAAGAGGCCTTTCGCTGTTTGGTGTGGTGGGTAAGGCCGTTCAGGTGGTGACGGTGTTGAGGTCGAGTTTGCCGCAGGTCAGGTAGATCATCGTGGAGAGGTGGTCCATGTTTCTGAAGCCACGGGCTCGGGTCTTGACGTGCTGGATGATGCTGTTCAGGCCTTCGAGGATCGCGTTGGTGTAACGGTTGTCGAAATACGCGAGGATGTCGTTCCAGTGCCGCCGGAATTGTCGGGCGAGGGCCTTCATCGGTTCCAGGCGGGAACGCATCATTCACGAGCACAACGCCCTGAACTCGGCCTCCGCCTCCGCGCGGCTGGCGCTGTCGGCGTGGATGTCCTGCAGGCATTCGCGCATCCCGCACGCCCTGGCGGTCTTCGACCGCCGCTTCGCCAGATTGCGCTTGACCTCCAGCTGCGAGTCCGTGAGGTTGGACTCGTTCCTGAGCCACAGGTACTTCGTGCGTTTGAGCAGCGGGTTCTCCCTGCCCTCGGCTTTCCCGGCCTTGTCGACGGCCTCGTTGGCGTGCTTGATCACATGGAACTTGTCGATGACCTTCGCGGCGTCGGGAAGCCATTGGCGGATGCCCTTGGCGAATCCCAGGCTCATGTCGCACGTCACCGGGCGCACGCGGTTGGGGTCGCCGTTGTGGTCCATGAAATCCCTTGCGAACCGTTCGATGGTATGCGCGTCCTTGCCCGGCGTCACGTTGATCACGTTGCGTTCCACCAAATCGGCGACCACGGTGATGTAGTTGTGTCCCCGCCGGCTGGTCTCGTCGATGCCGATCGCCTCCACGCCCGTGTGGCCCTCGTACAGGCGCGCCTCCCGCACGTAGTGCGTGATGAACCGCCACAGGCGGGTGTCGTGCTCGCCGACCTGTTCGGCGATGTCCGCCACAGGCTGGCTTTTCGCCAGCTCGACGACCATGGCCTCGAACAGGAGCGCGGACGCCGCTGCCCGGCCTCGCCCACGGCACCGGCACCGCGCGCACGCCATGCTCGGGACACGCCACGCGAGGCACGCCCGCGTGGATGAACGCCTTGTACCGGAAGAAGTCCGGATGACGCCACGTACGTTCCATCGTGTCATACACCGGGCACGCCTCCTCGCCGCATCCCGCCTCCGGGCAGTGGAAACGTGAGTCGGGCACGAAGACGATCATGATGTGCAGCTCGCGCCTGCCGTCCTCCCCGTCGCGGAACTCAACTCCTGACACCCTCCACGGGTCGGGCAACTGCAAGGCGGCGGTGAACAACGAAGTCGTATCCATGACCACCAAACTAGCCGACCGGCATCACCGCCAATCAGCCTTTACCCACACCAAACAGCGAAAGGCCATAAATTTCAATCCACGCTCCCTGAGGGGAGCGACCGTAGGAATCAGTGAATACGCGGTGTCTCTCTTTGGCGGCGTGTTGAACGCCCTCACCATGATACCAGCTCAGGTTTTGTATCTACTGGAGTGTATTTTTTGATCCATTTTTCCGCGGTCGGCAAGCCATCTGGCGAGCGTGTTCCCGCCGGCTCCTGCCTTGATGAGTTCCAGCGCCTCGCGCCGGAACCCGTCGTCGTAGTGTTTCCTTCAATCCTCACGCATACGAAAGAACCGCACCTCCGATTATCGAATCTGAATTTCCTCAATCCAACAATCGGGGTGCGGTTCATTTTTTACCTACCACCTTCTTATATCAATCTTCAAGTGGAGAGGGAATCACTTCTTGACGGAAGAGGTCTCCGGCCACAGGGATTCATAAGGATGTCCGGTCAGTTCCTCGCAGACCAGACGCGCCTCATCGGACACATCCTTCTTATCTCCGCCATTTTCAAGACGCTCGATTTCGCTCTTCAGTACGGCGTGCGTATCGGCATCGAGGTAGATGTGCCTGGAGAGCCACAGAGCATACGCAATCAGCATCACGGTGCCCAAGAAGAAGATGAGCGTGATACTGAAACGTACCTGAGCTGGGGTGGTCTCGTAGTTCTTCATAGTCGCGGAGTTATAGCCTGTGAACTCCAGTAGAATGCCGGCGATCCAAGTGGCGATTGCTCCAGTGGACTTACGGAAGAAGGTCATCACGGATGCGTACAGACCGGCACGGTCGCCACGCGTCATGATGTAATCAACATCCGGCATGAACGGGAACAGGTTCCAAGGGGTGAATTCCAGCAGGGCTCGACCGCACTGGTAGACTAGCGAAGCGATGATGAAAATCCAGAACGGGTTGTGAATATTCAGCAGGTAGACCGCGATGTAGACTACCATTGCCGCGATGATGCTAATATAGCTCAGACGGAAAATGAACCTCGGGCCCTTCACCACCATGAGCTTCGTTGCGACGATGGTCACCGGAATACCGACGATGGATAGAGCTTGGAGCGTCCAAGGCCAGCTTTCTCCGGCACCGGTAATGCAGCACACAATGAAAGTCGGTAGCAAGGTGGAAAACAAATCTTTGCCGGTGAAGGACAACAGGTACACCGCAAGATGGGTGCGGAATGCCTTGTTATGGAAGGTCTCTGCGTATTCGTGAATGGAATTCTTGATGAAGTCGCTGATCTTCACCTTAGGCTGGTTTGTATGTTCCTCAATGAACTCGTCGGTAATTGGGCGTTCCCAGGTGCCGAAGGTGGAGATGGCGATGGCGATGACGAACAGGATGGTCCAAGCGATGCCTGCGACGAGGTATGCGTTGGGGTTGTTCGCCTGCTTAAGCACAGCAAGGATAATGAACACGATTGCAGTTCCGGTTGAGGAAATGACCATACGAGAACCGGACAGCACGGTACGTTCCTTGTAATCGCGAGTCATTTCCGTAGGCAGGCACTCCCACGGGACGATCAGCATGGCGATGATGATCTCCATCGCGACATAGACCGCAAGGTAGTACAGCCAGCTAGTAGACGAAATCCAGAATAGCGGGAACACACAGGTGAAGAGGATAAGACCTGTCACCAGGAAGAAATGACGGCGTCCGAACTTCTGTCCGAGCTTGGTCGTGTAGAAATTATCGGTGATGAGGCCAAGGAAAAGATTCCAGATGCAGTCCACGATACGGCCTGCTGCTGCGATGCTGCCAGCGATGACGGGATTGAAACCCTGAGCCAGTGTCAGGTAGGCGAAGATAACGCCGGAGACGATATTGTTCCAGCCGCCGCCCATCAAGTCGAGCATGCCGTAGTAAATTCCGCGTTTAATGTTAATTGGATGTGCCTTGTAAGGCCAATGTAAGGCGTTCGTTGCCATGTTTTTGTCTTTCTTTGTGTTGCACTACCGTTTTTCTCGTCATCTTTGTGAGTTTTAAACGGCTGTGCGGAAAAGGTAACAACCACAATGTATATAAGGATGTGAACGCGTGAAAAGAATTGCCTTTTTTTGCAATGAATGTCAGATTAGAACAATTTGGCATATTCTTTGTGACTGCAGAACTGTGCAGTGTAAATGCTATTTTTAACGGCTGAAATAGCTCAAGGGCAGACGACCGGTTGAATTGAGGTGAACGGGTTGAACGAAACTGCCTTCGAACGTAGATTCCGTCGTGCTGATATGAAGGATTTGCCAACCATACTGAGGAATCACGAGCATGCACGTGAATTGATGGCCGCCAATGGCAATCCGACGCAATGGGGGCACACGTTCCCACGTGGAGAAGTGGTTCGTAACGACATCGCAAAGCGGCGTACCCTTTCTTCGGCGGTGGCCAGCTCGCGCTGGTAGCCACCTATCTGGCCTTGTTCTGGACGCTTTTTTGCGGAATGAACATCAGTATCGCGCAGGGAATCATCGGCACCAGCGCCATCATCAGCGCCATATCCGCGCTGATGTTCGGGGTGTTTGACGACAATCTATATCGATATCGGATAGGGCGTAGGTTCGGACGGCGTCATCTCATGTTGATGCTTATTGCGCCGTCGCTGCTCATCGGTGTATTGCTGTGGATTCCCGGATCGCCAGTGCCGCTGTACGCGTGCGTTTACGTGCTATGGGTGGTGCTGGCCTAGGCTTTTCAGGCGTGCTACAACCCGTTGCCTGGCGAAATGACGAAGGATTTCAGCCAGCGGACGAAGTTGTCGACCACCAGAATGTTCATTTCCACTTCTGCCACCACTTTCATACCACTCGCCGGAAGCTGGGCGTTGTCGATATACGGTGAGACCAAGGCGACCGCTTACATGGTAGTGGCCATAATCTCGACTTTGATGTTCTCCCGCGCCGTGGTGATTACCTGGAAACGCACGTGGGAGTTGACGCCCGATGAGGCCGGCTTTGGCGAATACGCCAACGGCACGGTGCATGAGTCACATCTTGGACTGCGCGGTTGGATTCGCCGCGTGGCGCATGTGATGCGTGAGTATGCCACGACGTTGCGCATCCGCGAATTCCGCAAGCATCTGACGATTTTCCTGTTGGTACAGACATCCTCTGATGTCTTCGGTCAAACGTTCCTGTTTTTTGTTTTGTATGACTGGAATAAAACGGCGGCCTTTGCGTCGCTGCTGTTGGGTTGTTCCATCGTATCGTTGCCGTTTATGCCGGCATTCGGCAAAGCGGTGGTGAGATTCGGCGTGCGAAAGCTTTATGCGTTCGGCCTTTGCCGGAATGCTGCTTGGCGTGGTTTGGCTGGCATTGGCATGGATTCTGACGGGTGTTCTGCCCGTTGCAGCATGGATGGCGCTGTCCGTTATCGCATCGTTGTGGTTCCTTGTATTCAAGGCGCTTGTCGGATACCTGCCATGGACGGTATTGGTGTTCATGCCGGATATCGATCAGATTGTTACGCGTCGGTATCGTTCGGCCACTTTTTCCAGTGTACAGTCTTCCCTCCGACAGCTTGGTTCGGGCATCGTCACCATCGGCGTTGGAATGGTTCTCGCCATGGTCGGATTCGATTCCTCCCTTCCCCAGCAGTCGTGGAAGGCGTCGATTGGTGTGGCTGTGGTTATGTTGGGCTTTTGCACTGTCTCGATGATCGTGTGCTGGATTGTGTCGTCACGTCTGATAATCAACCAACAGACCGATCTTGATGTTTTGCATGAGGTCGAACGTTTGCGTGCCGGGGGAGACAAGGCTGATGTTGATTCCTCTGTGCGGCGTACCGTGGAGCGGCTCACCGGTCTTCCATATGAGGAATGCTGGAAATAGCATGAGGGAATAAAAGCCGATGCAAAATCGCCTACGTCATTTCATATTCAGCATTTCGAAAACTATACTGCAGGAGATGCGTTTACCTAACAGGGGAGGGCAGTATGTCTAGGCGCAAAACATATCCCGGAATTGTCGATGTCGCACGTGAGGCGCAGGTGTCTCCTTCAACTGTTTCGCGGACTTTCTCCCGACCTGGTTACGTCAGCAAAGCCACTGCGAAACGAATTTTTGATGCCGCGAACCGTCTCGGATACCGGTCTAAGGAGATCGCGCCCGTCACGACCCTCGAGGTCAAGCATCATCTTATTCTGCTCATTGTCTCCGATATCAGCAATCCCGCGTTCGCGCAACTCATCCGCTGTATCCAGCATGAGTGCATGCGCGAGAACTACGGTCTGCTCATCGCCGACACGGAGGAGACCAAAATAAACGAGCGCGATAGTCTCCACGACTTCAACAATGTGGACGGCGTCGTGCTGGCGTCTTCCCGATTGAGTGACACCATGATTCGAAAATTCGCGCAACATCACAAAGTGGTCATGGTCAACCGCGAGGTGCGTGGCATACCATCCGTAATACCGGATTACTCGTCCAGCTTCGAATCCATGGTCGACCGTCTCATCGCGCTCGGCCATACCAGCATCACTTATCTCACCGGGCCGGAAGCCTCTTGGGCGGAAGGCATGCGCTGGCGCACGCTATTCGACGTGTGCAAAAGGAAGAACATGCCTTTGAAACGTCTTCCGGGCAAGTACCCGACTCTCCAAGCCGGTCAGGAGGCGTTCCGGAAGTTCATGAAGCAGCCCAGTTCCACTGCGATAATTACCTACAATGATCTGCAGGCAATGGGGTTCATCACCTCGGCGAGGCAGCACCACGTGGAAATCCCTGGGCGTTTTTCGGTGATCGGCATCGACGACACCCCGAATTGCACGCTTATTTCCCCCTCGCTCAGCAGCATACACATCGACCGTCGCGAGGCGGGAAAAACCGCGACCGCCATCTTGTTCGGTATGGTGAACGGCCGGAATCAATCGAACGCGGGCAAACAGGGCCTTTGGGAAATACCTACCAGCTTCATAGAACGGGATAGTATCGGCATTCCGCTTGCGGATTGTTAGCCCATAGCTTTCAATCTCGCCGGGGTCCGGTGCTGCCACGTGCGATGAAACGAGAGTCCAACATAATCGGTTTCAGCAATCGATGGAGGTTTCCTCCGCGCAGTCGACTGACCAATTCATCCACCGCCATTTTCCCTATCGTCGCACGATCGATATGAATCGTCGACAATGTCGGATTGACGATTCCGCTGATGGGAATGTCGTCGATTCCCACAACAGACACCTTTTCGGGGACTTCCATTCCGCATTCCTCCAGCGCGGCCATGAAGCCGACGGCCATGATGTCGTTATAGGCGATCACCGCAGATGTGGCATGTTGCGAGAATTGTGGGAGACAGGCGAATCCTCCGCTGTAGGTGGGAGCGGAACATGGTATGCAGTTCAAAGCGATATCATTCTGTCGGCATATGCTGACCAGCGTCTCCTTCCTGACCATATTCTGCCATGAATCCGTTGGCCCTGATAAATAGGTTAGGGACTCATGCCCCAGGGAGCGCAACTCATGGACGGCCTGTTCCAGACCCGTACGAGTATCCGCAATCACCGATTTGATGCCTTGTACCGCCCGGTTGATAAGCACCAAGGATTTTATCTTCGCCATCTTCTTGATATTCGCGTCGGACAATCGCGACGAGACGAGTATGACGCCGGCAACGTACGCCTCCATCAGACCCAACATAATACGTTCGATCGAGCTCATCTCTTGCGAGTCGATGATCATTATCGAATATCCGTACTTCCGACACTGCTGCTGGATGCTCTTCACGAATTCCGCGTATACCGGGTTTCCAACGTCGTTGATCACCACGGCGATCAATTTGCTGGACTCGTCATGCGCGTATGCAGAACCTTTGCGCGGCACATAGCCGATTTCCTCCGCCACACGGTATATGGTCCTCAATGTATCGGCGTTGACGCGCTCAGGATGAGAAAAGGCTCGAGACACCGTGGCAACGGATATCCGAGCGGCTTTGGACACATCGCTCAGGCTAACGCGATGATGTGCCGGAAACTTATCATCCACAATTTCCCTTCCGATGATTTATCCCTTCACTTCGGTAGGGGGCTGCGTGATTATCTCCAAGAAAACGTCCGCAGCCCCTTATCCATAAAAGAAAACCGCATCTCGATTATCATCCGAATTTCTTCAGTCCGATAATCGGGGTACGGTTAAAAGCGTCAGCTTTTTATTTCCCTTTTACATCAGGCCTGCTGCTCTTCCGGGCGGTTCTGCTCAGCCCACAGCTTGTGGAAGACGCCGGGCGTATCCACGCGACCATAGGTGTGAGCTCCGAAGAAGTCACGCTGTGCCTGGGTCAGTGCAGTAGGCAGACGCTTCGAACGCAGTCCGTCGTAGTACGCCAAGGAGCTGGAGAAGACAGGCGTCGGAATGCCTGCGTCGATGGCCGCCTTGATGACTCGACGCCAAGACTCCTGCGCGTCGGCAAGGAACTTGGCGAAGTACGGATCGAGCGCCAGTGCCGCCGGATGGCCGTTGGTGTAGGCGTCGGTAATGCGGTTGAGGAACTTCGCACGAATGATGCAGCCTCCACGCCAGATCTTGGCGACGGCTCCCAGGTCGATGTTCCAGCCATACTGCTTGGCGCCATCCTCGATCTCGTTGAGTCCCTGAGAATAGGCGATGATCTTGGAAGCGAGCAATGCGCGACGCACATCTTCGATGAAGGTCGCCTGGTCCCCCACGGTGATGGCATTGTTGGGGCCTGCAGGCGCGCTGTCCTGCGCGGCTTGCCTCAGCTCAGGATGGCTCGACAGCGCACGCGCGAACACAGCCTCTCCGATGCCGGTGACAGGGGAACCGAACTCCAGTGCGGTCTGCACCGTCCACGTACCAGTGCCCTTCATACCTGCGCGATCGACGACGACATCGACGAACGGCTTGCCGGTACGCTCGTCCTTCTCATGAAGGATATCGGCGGTGATCTCAATCAGATAGGAATCAAGATCGCCCTTGTTCCAATCGGCGAACACATCGCCAATCGCCTCGGGGGAAAGTCCCAGACCGCGACGCAGAATGTCGTAGGCTTCGCCGATGACCTGCATGTCGGCGTATTCGATGCCGTTGTGCACCATCTTGACGAAATGTCCGGCGCCATCGGTGCCGATATGCGTGACGCAAGGCTCACCGTCGACCTTGGCAGCGATGGATTCAAGAATCGGACCAAGGGTCTTCCACGATTCGGCGGTGCCTCCCGGCATAAGGGAAGGACCGTTCAGAGCGCCTTCCTCGCCACCGGACACGCCGCAACCGACGAAGTGGAATCCAGCGGCGCGCACTTCCTTCTCACGCTTGATGGTGTCCTTGAAGTAGGAGTTTCCACCGTCGACGATGATGTCGCCAGGCTCGAAGGCCTCTTCGAGCTGCTTGATCACGGCATCGGTCGGAGCTCCGGCCTTGACCATGATGATGGCGGTATGAGGACGTTGCAGGGAAGCGGCGAATTCCTCCATGGTCTTAGCAGGAATGAAATTGCCTTCGGTGCCGTGCTCGGCCAGCAGCTTTTCAGTACGCGAGTAATGGCGATTGAACAGTGCCACGGTGTTGCCGTGGTGGGCGAGATTGCGGGCCAGGTTGCTGCCCATTGCAGCGAGACCGATAACGCCGATGTTAGCTTGTGCTGTCATGATTGTATCCCCTTGCTGTTGCCGTTCGTTCAAATGAATGATATTGCTGAGAGCCAATCCCAATTGACTCAATGCCTCGTGGCATAGCACCTCTGGAGGCAAGTTGGAAATGAGCCGTATGCCGTGCTCATCAGCCTCGAGAGGCTCCAAAGTGTCAATCTGCGATTGCAGAAGCTCGACGGGCATGAAATGCTCACGCTGCGTCATACGTTCGGCGATATCGGTTTTATCGAGATCAAGCTCGACGAAAAGGACTTGTGCGTTCGCCTCTCGTAGGATGTCGCGATATGCGCGTTTCAACGCGGAACAAGTGACGATGGTGTTGGCTCCCTTGCCTGCCTGCTCGGTGATCCAATCGCGTAGGCTGCGAAGCCAGGGCCAACGGTCCTCATCGGTCAGTGGATGACCAGAGGCCATTTTGTCGATATTGGCTTGGGGATGGAAATCGTCGGCTTCGGCATATGGCCATCCCAATTCGTTTACGAGTTCCTGAGCCATGGTCGTTTTACCGGTGCCTGTCACACCCATGACGATCAGACTGACGGGTTCGGCATTGGAATCAAGCATGGATTCTCCTTGAATGGAAAGGGCGATCAGACCCGAATACGTTCCAATCGCCCGATAATGAACCGGTGGCTAAATCACCACTCGTGCATGGTGCCGTCAAGCAGGCGGTCAACGGGGAGCGGAGCCGGCTGGTACGGATACTTCGCCGCAAGCTTCTCGTCGAAGTCGACGCCCAGCCCCGGCTTGTTGCCCGGGTGCAGATATCCATCCTTGAAGGTGTACGAAGTGTGGAACACCTCGAGAGTCTCCTCGGAATGCTTCATGTACTCCTGGATGCCGAAGTTCGGAATCGCTAGGTCAAGGTGCAGGTTCGCAGCCATGCCGACCGGGGAAACGTCGGTCGGACCGTGGAAGCCAGACTTGACACCAAAGAGCTCGGCGAAGGCCATGAGCTTCTTCATGTGGGTCAGACCACCGGTGTGGGTGACGGCGGAACGCACGTAGTCGATGAGCTGTTCCTTGATCAGGGTGATGTAATCGCTCCACGAGTTGATAATCTCGCCGATGGCGATAGGCGTGGTGGTGTGCTCACGCACGATGCGCAGGAATTCTTGATTCTCCTCGGCTGGAGTGGAGTCTTCCATCCAGAACAGGTCGTACGGCTCGAGCGATTTGCCGAAGCGAGCTGCCTGAATCGGGCTCAGACGGTGGTGGGAATCGTGCAGCAGGATGAGGTCCTTGCCGTACTTGTTACGAACTTCCTCGAACACTCCCGGAAGCGTGTTGAGGTAGGTGCGTGCGTCCCAAACCTCTTCGACCGGCACCGTGGTACGGCGGGCAGGCTCGTAGTCGTAACGCAGGCCCTTCTCGCCGGCGCCCTGCTGGGAGTTAGCGGAACCGGCGACACCGTAGGTGGACGGAATGCCCGGCAGAGCGAACTGAATACGGGTGGCCTTGAAGCCCATGTCGCGGTACATGTCGATGGAATCGAACAGGCTCGGGAAGTCCACACCGGAAGCGTGGGCGTAGGTCAGAATGCCGGTGCGGGAAGCGCCGCCCAGCAGCTCGTAAACCGGGACGCCGGCCTTCTTGGCCTTGATGTCCCACAGTGCCACATCCACAGCGGAGATGGCGGCCATGGTCACCGGTCCACGCTTCCAGTAAGCACCCTTGTACAGGTACTGCCAGATGTCCTCGATGTTGTCCTCATTCTTGCCGATAAGGCTCGGAGCGATGGTCTCTAGGTACTTCGCGGCGACGAGCTCACGTCCGTTCAGCGTGGCGTCACCAAGTCCAACGACGCCGTCAGTAGTGGTGATGCGGAAAACGACGAAATTACGTCCCGGGCTGGTCACGAAGACTTCAGCTTTTTCGATTGCCATGGTTATTCCTTCCTGTTATGACGCGGCGCGTCCGCGTCATAATCCCCACCTACGGCGAGGAAGCTTATGTTATCGGTTATTTGATTATGTTTATGGTTGTGGTCACGCGGCTGTCGCCGAAGACAGCTCGTTGACGAGTTCGCTCACCTTGTTGGTGAAAGTGGCGTTGGCGCCAAGATCCTTGTCCAGGTAGGACACGGCTGGGGTGACGTCATCGTTGACGGCAAGTTTCCTCACCTCGTCGAGATTCACGTCCTTGGCCTCCGTGTTTCCAAATCGACGCAGGAACACGATCCATGCGGCGACAGCACGTGCCGGAGCCGTGATGTCGCGACCGTCCGCAAGCGCGTGCTTGGCGACAGGCACGATTCGTACCGGCAGCTTTTGCGAACCATCGGTGGCGATTTGGAAAAGGTGATGGTGAATGCGCGGATTGGAGAATCGCTCCAACAGCTTGGCACGGTAGTCGTCACTGGAGACGGACAGGTATGATCCGGCCAGATCCCACCATTCATTCACCCATGCCCGCAGCTGCGGGTCAGCGATGGCCTCGGCCACCGACTCATGACCGAACAGCGGGCCGACATAGGCGAGAGTGGAATGCGAACCATTGAGCATCCACAGTTTGCGCTGCTCGTAGGGTTCCACATCATCCGTGATAACGGCACCGGCCTTGTCCCATGCAGGACGTCCCTTCGGGAAGTCGCCTCGGATGACCCATTCGAGGAACGGTTCCGTGCGCACCGGCGCCACGTCGTACCATCCCTTGTCCTGTGCCACGGTCTGCAGTTCGGCGTCGGTGGTGGCCGGCGTGATGCGGTCGACCATCGAAGTGGCCCATGCCACGTTGTCGCGAGTCCATTCCAGCAAGGTGGGGTCCACGGCCTCAATGGCCTGCTCGACGACGCGACGGAACGCGGCTCCGTTGCCTGCGAGGTTGTCGCAGGGAAGGATAGTGATCGCTCCGGCGTTTGCCGCGCGACGCGCCTCCAGCCCGGCCACAATGCGTGCAGGCACGGTGGCAAGTTCGGACACGTTCACATCGTTACGCAGTTTGGCGAGGTCCTCCGACACGTCGGTGTCGTTGACGTCTAGATCACCGTGGGCGTTCCTTTTGTATCCAGCTTCGGTAACCGTGGAGGTGACGATGGACACGTTCGGATCCGCGAAGTACTTGTGCAGCGCCGCCATGTCGCCGCCCTCATGCATCGATGAAATCGAAGAGATGACTTCGAACGAATCGCCTTCCGGTGCCGAGGTGATCAGCGTGTAGACGTTGTCCTGAGGGGCCAGCTTGTCGACCATTCGGCGAGAACGTCCGGTGAAACCGGCGATGCCCCACTGCGCGGTGTCCGGCGCATGTTCCGTGTACCAGGCTTGATGCGCCCTGGTGAAATTGCCGATACCAAGATGGATGATGCGCACCGGCGCTGCGGCGCGGCCGTGCTCTGCGCGGTTCAATCTGGGCAATGACGTGAAATCATGTGTATCAGTCATATTTACTCCTTGAAATCAATAAAAGGTCGTTCGAGTCAGAGCTTGAACACGTCAGAAGGCTGACCGTCCACGGAACGAATGGCGATCTGCTCGCCTTCCTCATAACTCAACCGGTGGTCGGCGACCAGACCGGAGATGTAACGTGCGGTCAGACGACGGTTCATGTCGTGGCGGGCGGGGATGGAGCACAGCGCACGGGTGTCATCGATGAATCCCGACAGCTTGGCGAAACCAGCGTACGGAACGACATCCTCGTAGTAGCGCAGAATCGGCTCAGGCGCATCCAGGAACCACCACGGGGCTCCGATGTACAGCGCCGGGTAGTATGCCGCCATTGGAGCGAGCTCGCGGGAGTATGCGGTCTCATCCATGGTGAATGCCACAAGGTGGAAATCAGGATTCTCGCCGTATTCGTTGAGCATGGGGCGCAGCCAGTGAGCCCAATCAGCCGGCATCGGGCAATCCGCTCCACAGTCCGGACCGTAGTTGACGAGCTGCTTGCGGTAGTGGTTGCGCATCACGCCGGGGTGCAAGGTCATTACCAGACCGTCGTCCTGTGCGAGCTTTGCCTGGTCGTTGAGCAGATGGGCGTGCAGCTTGCGTGCCTCATCGGAAGTCAGGCTGCCACTACGAGCCTTGGTGTACAAGCGAATCGCCACATCATCCGACAGGCGTGTGGTGTCGCCGGACCAATTGACTTCGTCAAGCGAAGGATCCACACCGTAATCGGCGGCGACTGCGCCATGCTGCTTGAAGAACAGACGACGACGGCGCATGGCCTCTACGAATCCTTCATAAGTGGCGGTGCTTACGCCAGCCGATTCACCCAGCTGGTCGCAGAGCTGAGCCCAATCCACACGATCGACCGCAAGGTAGCGATCCGGACGGAAACACGGTGCAAGACGCGCCGGGAAATTGGCGTCGGCGCGCACCTTATCGTGCAGGACCAGGTCATCGGTGGGGTCATCGGTGGTGGAGATGAAGCCGATGTTGAAACGCTTCACAAGCTTGCGGGTGGTGAAATCGTCGGAGGCAAGGAGCTCGTTGAGCTCATCGTAGATGCTGTCTGCGGTGTCTTCATTGAGTGGCTTGTTGATGCCGAACACATTGGACAGCGAATCCTCCATCCAGTAACGCATCGGCGTGCCAGCATAGGCATACCAGTACTTTCCAAGGAGGCGGAAGGCGTTGCGAGATTGTTCTTCGGTGAAGTTCTTCTGGCCCACACCCAGCTCGCTGAAAGGAACACTATGTCCGTGCATGATACGGGTCACGTAGTGATCAGGAGTGATGAATAGATCGGTGGGGTTCTTGAAATGCTTGTCTTCCGCGAACCAGTCGATAGGGACGTGTCCGTGAGGGGAGATGATGGGACGATCCTTGATTGCCTCGTACAGTCGACGTGCGATTAAACGTTGTTCCGGATCCGTTGGGAATAGGCGATCTTCATTGAGCGCGGATACCATTGTAACTACTCCTTAAAATAGAGGCTTATTCACAGATGCTGGATGATGGCTTTCGCCAATTCCTGATATTGCGATTCGTCGAGGTGGACGCGATCGGGGTTCATTGCGAACACCGTCTTCCACTCAAAGCCGTCCCGATACTTGGGGCACAGGTGGAAGTGCAGGTGGTGCCCGTCGTCTCCGTAGGCGCCGTAGTTGATTTTGTCCGGGTGGAAGGCCGCGTGCAAGGCTTTTGCCACATGGTTCACGTCATTCAGGAAAGCCTCACGTTCCTCATCGGATAGGTCCACGATTTCGGAAACATGATGTTTCGAGGCAACAATGACACGTCCCTTATGACTTTGTTCCTTGAACAGCACAAGCTTCGAAGCTGGCAGTTCGGCAATTATGATGCCGAACGCGTCCAAGGCCTCGCCTTCATCGCAGTAGGCGCAAAGTTGTTTCTCTGGCTCTGGCATATCTCGTCCTTTGAGAGTTGCTGCAACGATGTGGCTGTTGGCCACATTGCTGTGTTCGTTTGCAAGTTCTTTTTCAATATATGCGTGGGTCGGAGTGATCAGTGCCGTTTTGCATTTATTTGCTCGAGTTCTAAATAGGGTCTATAGGAACTTTTGTGGTGCTTATGATCGAGGTCCGGCCTTGTACGAGTAGGCGTGTCGGCATGCCTTTTTCCCCGCGTGGAAAATGATGCACTCCCGGTGGTGGGCTGGATGGTGTGAGAACGCCATCCAGCAAAGCGAAGAAATGCCCGGTATGCGGGCGTGCGGTGAAGAGGAACGGACGGACCGGCAAGGGCTGTGTGTGGTCGAATAAAGGTGTTCACTGTCGGCACTTGTTCCTGAACACCCTGAGCGTTCAATTTGGACGGTGTCGGCGGTGATGGCGCCGGTGGAATGAGAACACCGGCATCGTCCGGTTCCTTGATGGATTCCCGAGTGCCTGTCAACCAAACTGGTGGTTCTCGGGAGGAAAGGAAATGACGGCACCGGTGTGTGTCCGACGGCGTATCAGGCAGCTCGACCGCCAGGGCCTGAGCCACGGGGAGATATCGCGGAAACTCGGCGTATCGCGCACGACCGTGGCCAGGTACGCCAACCAGGGGGATTATTCGCCCGGGCCATCGAATGCCGTCTGACCGGGCAGGTCGCTGGTCGACGCGGGGTATTCGGCCGTCGTGGACGGGTGTCCGGCCGCGGATCCGCGCATGCCCGTCAAGCAGCGCCACACCGCGACGCGCGTGTACGAGCGGCTCGTGGCGGAGTGCGGGTTCACGGGCTCGTATTCGTCGGTGCGGCGCTGGGTCAAGCTGGCGGCGGGAGCATCGCGTGGAGTCGGACGGCTTCGCCGAGTTGGAGTGGGCGCCGGGCAGCATGCAGGTCGATTCCGGCCGGGCCGGGGCCGTGGTCGCCGGCGTGGAACGCGTGGTGCGTTTCCTGGTGGCGTCGTTCCCGTATTCGAACATGCGCTGGGTGGTCGCCCTTCCCGGCGAGACCTCGGAGTGCGTGTGCCAGGGTTTGCTGTGGATCTTCGAGCGCATGGGCATGGCGCCCAGGGTGGTGGTGTTCGACAACGCCGCCGGCGTGGGCCATCGCAGGCCGGACGGCACGGCCGCCCGGACCCGCTTGTTCTCCCTGTTCTGCGCGCATTACGGGTTCGGGCCGCGGTTCCGCGACCCGTATTCCGGCCACGGGAAGGGCAGTGTGGAGAACGCCGTCGGCTTCGTCAGGCGCAACCTGATGGTGCCGATGCCGTCGGCCGGGAGCTTCCGGGCGTCGGCCCGCGTGCGGCTGGACGCGTGCGGACGCGTCGCCGGATCGGACCACTGCCGGCATGATGTTCCGGTGATCGAACTGTTCGAGGCGGAGAAGGACCACATGCTTCCATTGCCCGGCGTGCGGTTCGACCCGTGCGACTGGAGGAGCGTGAAAACCGACAAGACCGGCGCCGCCACGATCGACGCGAACCGGTATCCGGCCGGACCGAAATGGCGTTCCATGCGCCTGCAGGCCGGGGCGCGCGTCTTCGAGATCGAACCGCGGGGCCCCGACGGCGAAACGATCACCACGCCGGAGAGGATCTGGGGCCATTCGGCGGAACCCCAGGCGGATCCGGCGAGCCTGCTCGCGATCATCGCGCGAAAGCCCCGCATATGGGGCGAAAGCCCGATCGGGAACGATTTCCCCGAAACCGTGCGAGCCCTGCCCGACCGCATGGACGCACGCACGCGCTCCGATCCGCTCGACGACATCCGAGCCGTTGCCGCCGACTGCGGGCTCGCCGCCACGGTCAAAGCGGTGGAAACCGTCACCAACGCGGGACGGACCGTCGACCGCGCGGCGATCGGCACATGTGCCAAACGCATCCTCGAGGGTGCGGGAACCGAAGGCGGGCAGGATCTGAAGCGTTACGACAAATACATGAAGGAGGCCGAATGAGCCGGCAAAAACCGCGGCAGCGCGGCGGCCGCGTTCCTGACAAGGCCACGCCGGAACAGGTCATGGGCCTTGGCGCGCAACCTGCCGTTGACGCACGGCGTGCCCGGGAAGGCCCTGGAGGACGCCACGCCCGGCCAGCTCGGCTTCCTCGCCAACCTGCTGGCGGCCGAGAACGCGAGCCGGGCCGAATCCAAACGGCGGCGGCTGCCCAAACAGGCCGGGTTCCCCCAGAGCAAGACCCTGGACGGATACGACCGGGGGCATGGCCTCGTTCCCCGCCGACCGGGGCCGCGAACAGCTGGAAAGCCCGGAGTTCGTCGACCGGGCCGAGGACCTCGTGCTCCACGGCGACGTCGGCTGCGGCAAGACCCACCTGGCCATCGCGATCGGCATGCTCGCATGCCAACGCATGATACCCGTGAGGTTCTTCACCGCCTCGAGCCTGGTCATGCGCTTGAGGAAGGCCAAGGACGACAACAGATTGGACGCCGAGCTCAAGTCGATAGGCAGGGCCGGGCCGGTCATCATCGACGAGCCCGGCCACCTGCCCATCGACATCGACGGGGCCAGGCTCCTGTTCCAGGCCGGCGCGGACTGCTACGAGACCCGCAGCGTCATCTCCGCCTCGAACCTCGAGTCCGGCAGATGGGGCGACGTGTCCGGCGACGGGGACATGGCCGCCGCGGTCATCGACCGCATCGTCCACCACGGCAGGATCCTCCGCTTCCACGGCGAATCCTACCGGAACAGACACTCCCTCATGAGATAAACCAGACAAACAACAAAACAAGGAACCAACCGCCGTCGGTGTTCAAGTTGAACGCCGACGGTGTTCAGATTAAGTGCCGAACACGTCCACCTCAATTTGACGAAATACACCTCTCGAGCATCGAGGAGTTCTCGAGGCTCGGCGAGAAGATCGACCGCCGCCGCTTCGACATCCTGCGCACCATCCGGTCCGGACTATCCAACGCTCGCCTGGAGGCCGTCAACAACAAGATCAAGACCACCATCAAGATCGGCTACGGCTACAGGAACCTTGGCAACCTCATCGCCCTGGTCATGCTCAAATGCGGCGGCCTCAACCTCCAACTCCCCGGACGCCAATAACCCGTAAGCCAGACCAGGGACCCACACCCACACAAACACCCGAAGAGCCGTTTTTTCGTATGCACTCCGTGATGCCAGCTGTGTTATTTAGGATGCCCGGAAAGACGCCAATCTTGACTTTGTCGAACAATGCACATCGACACGCCGATCGAACATGGTTTTTACTGTCTACTTCATTGAAGATATGATTCCTTCTAGGCGAGCAGGCCGGACAAGTCGTACTCACCTAGAGACCAGAAATACTGGCCTCTGTTTCACGGGAAAGGTGCAGGTGATGAAGATGAAACTAATCGCCATCATTGTCATTCTCATCCTCCCGATCCAGGAGTATGAGTCTTTCTTCGCTATTAGAGGGTAGCAGATGAATGATGTTATGTCAGTTGCGACACCATTCACCTGATATCCTGCAGGGCGCACCATCGGCTGCCCGTGTCATCTCAGCAAGGTGTGGATTGAAAAAATGATGCAGATAGTATAGGTATCTCAAAAATGCGTCGTCTGTGCCTCCGATTCAAAGCGGAGGCACAGACGACGCAATCCATATTCCACGGCTTTTTCAGCACTGGACCTCTAATTTTCCGCATAATTACATCGCGCCCGGTAAAAATCTACCGCACATAAAAGATCCGGCGATAATGGGGGTACGCAGATGTTTCAACTATTCAGAAAGGGTGCGCAATGGTACATGCATTGATGCCTAAGGATTTATTATTAGCGCGTAAAGATGATGACGGCAATACGCAGACGCTGTATGACCATTTGCACAACACAGCGGAACTGGCAGCGGGCTTTGAAAAAAGAAGTTCTGTTACGGCGTTTGCCGCAGGATTGCTGCACGATTCCGGCAAAGCTACGGATGACTTCAAACGATATCTGCTGACCGGCAACCGCAAGCGAGGGGAAGTCGTTCATGCCAAGCAAGGTGCGTTCATTGTTGATGATTGTGCTGCCGATTTTCCATCATCAGCAGCCAGTATGATAACCGCAGAAGTACTTGAGCTGGCAATCGCTAATCATCATGGTCATCTGCCGGATTGCCTAGACGCTTGTGGAGGAACTGCTTACTTTAGGAAGTTGACAGGCGAGAACAAAAAAGCCGAGCAGTACCACTATCAAGAAGTACTGAGCCATGTTTCTTCCTTAAACCTAGATATAAACACCAATTTCGCCAACAGTGTCGCTGAGACCAATAGACTGCTAGAAACAGTCGATTCCTGTGGTATTTCACCGCGCAACACAAGGAATTCTCGCAGCTTCTTCTTGGGCCTGTATGCAAAATACATCTATTCGCGGCTCGTAGATGCGGATCGAGTCGATGCGGCAAACTTCACGGCTCATCAACCATATACTTCGCAGACTCCCAATTGGGAAGAACTGACTCGTCGACTAGAAAATGCGATCAGTGGTTTTGATACATCGTCGAAGATCAGCAAAATCAGGATGCGTATCTCTGAAAATTGTCTTGCAGCCAGCACACGCGATACAGGAATATACCGTCTAGGTGTGCCCACGGGCGGTGGAAAAACTTTGGCCTCTCTACGTTTTGCGCTCCATCATGCCCAGGAAACAGGAAAACACCATATCATTTACATCACCCCTTATTTGTCAATTACAGAGCAAACCGTGCAGGTATTCCGCAATGTCCTCGATCTCGACAAAGACGACGAGATTCTTCTCGAGCATTATTCGAGCGTGGTTCCGGATAAAGATGACGAAAAGGAGCAGCAACGACGTCTCGCTGCAGAGCGATGGGATAAGCCTATCATCGTGACTACGATGGTGCAGTTCCTGGAAACTGTGATGTCTGCGAAAGCAACAAAACTACGCAAGTTCCACAACTTGGCTGATAGCGTTATCGTCTTTGATGAAGTACAGGCACTGCCCACCAATACCATTAACGTGTTCAACGAAGTCGTGAGTTTCCTCTCCAAGATTCTGGGTTCCACGATTTTGCTCTGTTCGGCCACTCAGCCACTTTTGGAACAAACCGACCGCAGAAATCTGTTGCTTTCAGATAAGCCTGATCTAATTGATCCCGACAATGATTATGCCGAGCAACTTCGTCGGACCAATATTGTCGCTTCATCGCAGGGTCTGACCCTCGATGATTTTGCAGCAGAAATTTATAGCAAAGCGTTGGATAACGGTAACTGTTTGGCTGTGGTTAATCTGAAAGGCGAAGCCAAACAGCTATATCAACTCGTCAAGGAACTAGACGTTGACCACCGGTTTACATTGGTGCATCTGAGTACTGCGATGTGCGGTGCACATCGCAAAAACCAACTTGCTGTGCTGAAGAAATGCCTGCCGAAAAAAACTGGAGATTCGGGCCAACCAGTGATTTGTATCAGTACTCAGCTCATTGAAGCCGGCGTGGACATTTCGTTCTCTTGTGTTATTCGTGCAATGGCGGGACTCGACAGTATCTTGCAAGCAGCGGGTCGCTGCAATCGCAATGGCGAATCACAGATGCCGAGAAACGTTTATGTATATCCCATTAAGGATGAGTCAGGACTGAGATATCTTCCTGAAATCCAATTAGGGAAAGAGATCACGGACCAACTCATCCATGATTATCCGGAACAAGACTTGCTCTCTGCATTTATGATCGAAGAATATTACCGCGCTTACCTTATCCGGTATCCAAAATTAGTGGACTCCAAATCACGGAACATTGGAACCATGGATTACTCAATTCTCGGAGGTGAAGAAACCGTATACGACCTATTGTCGTTCAACCGTCGCCGTCGCGGGTTGTACTGTAACCGCGTCGGAGAGCAATACCCATACGCATTTGCCCAGGCTTTCCAAACTGTGGGAGATAGCTTTCATGTCATTCCCGGAGGTACCACGGATGTTGTGGTACATTATGGACAGGCGATGGAACTGATTGACCAACTTAACGGTGAGGGGGATTTTGCATCCAAGATTAAGATACTGCGCTCATTGCAGGAGTATACGGTTTCTCTCTTCGATTACGAATTCAAGGCACTTGACAAGTCGAAATCGATTAGCGAAGCGAATGGAGATTTCGGCATATTAGTGCTCAACGAAGAAAACTACAGTCAAGACTTCGGATTCCTCTTGAAAGCGGAAATGCCGCTTCTGATGAAGTAGGTGATTATGGAAAAGCATCGCAACTCGATTGAATATGTGATATATGGCGACTACGCCTTGTTCTCAGAAGTTGCCACCCGCACGGGCGGAGAAAAAAACTCATATCAGATTCCAACGTATCAAGCCCTGAAGGGTATTACTGAGAGCATCTATTGGAAACCAACAATCGTGTGGGTCATTGACGCAGTACGCGTGATGAACAAGGTTCAGACCGAAGGCAAAGGTATCCGGCCAATCAAGATGAGTGGTGGGAATGATCTGTCGTATTACACCTATTTGAAGAAAGTCAAGTATCAAGTACTTGCTCATTTTGAGTGGAATGAGCAACGCGAAGACTTGCGTGTAGACCGCAACGAGAACAAACACCACAATATCGCCAAGAGATCAGTCAATCTTGGAGGCCGAAGAGACATTTTCCTCGGCACCAGAGAGTGCCAAGGATATGTGGAACCATGCGAGTTCGGTTCTGGCGAAGGATTCTACGACGGTTATGGTGATTGGCAGTTCGGCTTTGAGTTTCATAGTTTTATTTATCCAGATGAAAACCCGGAACATGACTTTATCGCCCAGTTCTGGCGTCCAATAATGCACGACGGCATCATTCAGTTTGAACGCCCCGATTCCACACAATTAGATCAACGCATTATCCGGCGCAATCAGCATGTCAAAGATTTTATTGAGGGTCGCAATTTTAGCATGGCGGAGGAGTAGACATGAGTTTATGGTCCAGTCTGCTGCAGACCTATGATGCAGTGAACAGTTCAGCAGGAATCACACCTCTCAATGAAGACGTGAATAAAACCTTGTTGCCTCTTTATCACACTACGTTGAAGACTCAGCTACAGGTCACACTTGATGAAAACGGATACCCCACTATCAAGCGAGATAATGCCGACATTGAAATTATCGCCCCTTGTACTGAGCAATCCATGGGGCGCTCCGGAAAGGTGCTGCCTCCGCACCCGTTATTCGATCAGTTGCAATACATCGACACCAATTATGACCCGGTCAAGCATGAATCATATCTCAGCCAGCTTGCCAGTTGGAAAGGTGATAATGCGAAGTTAAATGCTATTTACCAATATCTTTCGCAACATAGCGTAATCGAAGAAGCTCGAGCACAAGGTATTGGGATCGATCCCAAGAAAGATAGTAAAATCGGAGTCCGCTTTGCGGTACATGTTCGCCATGGTGATTATGAACCGAATGTTTGGGCGGATCATGCAATACGGGATTTGTGGATAGCCCATGAGGAGCAGGTGCGGCACGGTGCCAGTCTTGGAACTGATCTGTTCGGCGAGACACTGTACAAGCCTTCCACTAACTTCCCAAAGAAGATTGTCAATGTAAACGGTAACGCCAAATTGATATCCGCCAATGACAACACGTATTTCACTTTCCGTGGGCGTTTCGCTAATCGCGATGAAGCACTGAGTATTGATACCCTGACTTCACAGAAAATCCATACAACGCTGCGCTGGCTTGCAGCCAATAATGGCACGCTTACCGGTAGTCAGGATATTGTGATTTGGGCAATTGACGGCCATCCGACGGACAATGTTCTTGATCCCACTGGAAATTCCCGCGATGTGGCCGAACAGGTCGATGACCGTACTGATTCTGAAAAACTTATAGACGCAAACGTTCAAACTTACGCGAATTATGCAAAGCAATTCGGTAAATTGTTGCGCGGTTATGGCAACGAGAAGGTACTGCGACAAATGCAGCAGCATAGCAGACGAATAGTCGTGGTTATTTTCGATGCCGCCACTTCGGGGCGTCTTAGCGTTACCTTCTACCGTGAATTATTCCAAAACGAGTACATTGAAAGCGTTCTTCAATGGCACGAAGATGCTGCGTGGTACCTCACTTGTTTTGATAACAAAAACAGCGCATCTACCGATGACGAGGCTCCGCGCGGGTCCAAGAAGTCTACCGATAAACCGAAGCCAATTCCATACATCGGCGCGCCGTCATTCGCGGATGTTATCAACTGTGTGTACAGCACTGACGATCACAGCAGTGATAGTTACAGACGCTTTGCCAAATATGTAAAAAAACAACTCGTAGAGTGCATGTTCAGCAACGCTGGCCTTCCTGCATCGCTCCTGCAGCCGGCTTTCCACAAGGTTATTCGGCCATTGTCCTATGACAGTTTATCTGTCTGGCAGCACGATTTCGAAGTCGCCTGCAGTATGTGGAAAAAGTACTACATCGATCAAGATAAAAAAATTCCCTTAGATGAAAGGAACAACATCACCATGGATTTAGACGAGAAGCGAACGGACCGAGATTATTTATTCGGCCAGTTGCTGGCGCTCGCTGACAATTACGAATACAGAGTCTTATTAAGGCAGAGCGGTGGAAGGACACCGGACCGCACCACTAATGCCGTAAAACTGATGAATAATTTCGTAGCCAAACCATCGACCACGTGGCTGACATTACGGCAGCAACTGAATCCATATATCATCTCCTCCACCAATGGGATGTTCTTCCAGAACGAAGTTGACGAGGTCATGAGCAAATTCAAAGAAGGAGACTTCGAAAGCAATAAGCCATTGTCATCACTATTCTTGCTCGGTTATTCCCACAAACGCAGACAGCTTATCCAGAGGGCCGATGCCGCCAAGCAACTCAAAGAACAGAACATTGAAAATAAAGGAGAATGAATCATGACTAGCTTGCAGCACAAAATTGATTTCGTACTGACGTTCGCTGTTGAAAACGCCAACCCTAACGGCGATCCGCTGAATGGAAACCGTCCACGTACCACTGCTGAAGGCTTGGGTGAAATGTCGGATGTGGCAGAAAAGCGCAAGATCCGCAATCGCCTACAAGACGCAGGCGAGCGAATCTTTGTACAGTCCACAGACCGTACTGATGATGGAGAAAAATCTCTGTCAGATCGTTGGAAAGCTTTTACCAAGACCCTAAGCAAGGAAGACCAGAAGGACCGAGAAGCTCTATCCTACAGAGCTTGCGAACAGTGGATTGATGTCCGCTCCTTTGGACAAGTGTTTGCGTTCAAAGGAAAGGAAAAGGAAGGCGATGCTTCCGTCTCCATTCCAGTGCGCGGTCCGTTCACCATACAATCTGCATTCTCTCTTGAACCCATCGCTATTGACGACGTACAAATCACCAAGTCAGTGAATGGCGAAACTACAGACACGAATAAGAAATCCTCCGACACCATGGGTATGAAGCACCGTGTCTCCGGACGTGCTGTATATGTGACCCATGGCAGTATCAGCCCTCAATTGGCAGAAAAGACTGGTTTCACTGAGAAAGACGCAGAGAAAATCAAAGAAGCTTTGCTGACTCTGTTTGAGAATGACGAAAGTTCAGCACGACCTGCAGGCTCCATGGAAGTGGTGAATCTGGCGTGGTTTACGCACAACAGCAAAGCGGGCCAATATTCGTCAGCGAAGGTCCACCGTACTGCCAAGGTTGATGAAGAAGGTGTCATCACCGTGGATACCACGCATATTCCCGGTCTCCATTACGAAGTACTCGAAGGTCGCTGAATCAATCCCGTCAGTATTGTCGGCATAAAGGAGCAACTGTGAAAGAGCCAACAGATTATCCAGAGGACGATTGGCTGGCTCTTTCCGGCCTCCAACATTTCGCGTTTTGCAGGCGGCAGTGGGCTCTGATTCATATCGAGCAGCAGTGGCAGGACAACTATCTCACTACTGCGGGCTCCCTCGAACATGATCGAGCGCATGATTACAGCGAATCGGAAACAAGGGGCAATCTGCTTATTATGCGTGATCTCCGTGTGTTCTCACGACGATTGGGCATTACCGGAGCATGCGATGTGGTCGAGTTCCGGCAATCGGACGCCGGCGTGCCGTTGCATGGGCGAGCCGGTACTTGGCTGCCGTATCCTGTGGAATACAAGCATGGTGTTCCAAAGCAGGTGGATGCGGATCGTCTTCAACTTTGTGCGGAAGCCATGTGTTTGGAAGAAATGCTGGCTTGCTCGATTCCGGAAGGTAGCTTGTTCTATCAGCAGACTAAACGACGGGAGCGGGTGCAATTTGATGAGTCGTTGCGTGGACAGATCGTCGCAATGACAAGTGAAATGCATGATCTGTTTAGTCGTGGGCACACGCCGAAAGTCAGACCCTCAAAAGCTTGCAGGGCCTGTTCTTTGAGTGATATATGCTTGCCGAAGATTGCTAAAACACGCTCAGCGCATCAATTCATTGAGGAATCCGTGCAGGCGGGAGTAGAGGGGGTGGCGGGTTGAAATGAGACAGCTACTTAATACGTTGTATGTCACCAGCGAGGACGTATATCTGTCGCTAAAGAACGATAATGTCATCGTTCAGCAAGGTGATAACACACTTGGCCGGATTCCGTTGCGCTCGTTGGAGAGCATCATAAGCTTCTCGTACAAGGGCGCATCGCCGGCCCTGATGGGAAAATGTTCGGAACTTGGCGTGGGGCTCTCGTTCTTTTCTCCACGAGGATGGTACTACTGTTCTATTCTCGGCGAGAAGAATCGTAATGTTTTGCTTCGTCGTGAGCAATTTCGTTTCGCGGACGATGAGAGTGAGGCTTTGCCGTTTGCAAGATCATTCATCATAGGGAAGATATACAACTGCCGCTGGGTGCTTGAACGAACTAAGCGAGACCATGCGCTACGAGTGAATAGCGAGCGGATCGCGGCACAGAGCGAGAAGTTGCGGCAATCCTTGGCGAATGTTCGTAATTGCACGTCCATAGATGAGTTACGCGGTGTGGAAGGGCTAGCCGCCAAAGATTATTTCTTCACCTTTGACAATCTGATTTTGCGTGATAAGGATGACTTCTTCTTCCAACAACGCAGCCGAAGACCGCCGCTGGACAGGGCAAATGCTTTGCTGTCATTCGTCTATTCGCTGTTGACCAGTGATTGTATTGCAGCCTTACAGGGAGTTGGGCTCGATCCCTACGTGGGGTTTCTGCATACTGATAGACCGGGTAGAGCTTCTTTGGCCCTGGATCTGGTAGAAGAATTTCGTCCGGCTATTGCAGATCGTTTCGTACTCACGCTTATCAACACAGGGGTAATCAAACCTTCCCAGTTCGAGGTTCGTGAAAATGGCGGCGTGTTTCTTTCTGAGGGCGGTCGCAAGACCGTGCTTGCTGCATGGCAGAAGCGTAAACAGGAAACAATTACGCATCCATTTTTCGGTGAAAAGATACCTTGGGGACTAGTGCCGCATGTGCAGGCGTTGCTGTTGAATCGTGCGATTCGTGGTGATTTGGATGCTTATCCGCCATTTATGTGGAAGTGATTTTGTGATTGCTCGTGCTTGCTTGTGCTGCTGGAATATGAGAATGGGGTATTGGAATGATGGTTGTTGTGGCTTATGATGTCAACACTGAGACGCCAGACGGTAAGAGGCGTCTTCGGAGCGTGGCCAAAACCTGCATGAAATATGGGCAGCGCGTACAAAACAGCGTTTTCGAATGCTCTGTGACCCCGTCCGACTATCTGATTCTGAAGCATGACCTTGCAGAGATTATGGATGAGATGTGCGACAGTTTGCGCTATTACAATTTGGGTTCGAAGTATGCTTCGAAGATCGAGCATCGCGGCAGACAGCGACACGTGCCTGTCGATGGGGTGATGATGCTCTGATAGGCATTGCAAGCAAGGGAGCAAGTGGACGTCGCTGATTATGTCATGTGATTGGTGTCGTCGTAAAGCTTCTATGGAGTATTCGTCCTTTCGCACTGCGAAATGGCAAGAGGATGAAGGTCGTCTTTGTTCTTCTGGTTGTTTGATAACTTCATAGTGGATATTGTGAGGTGTCTGGAGCCTCCGGGACGGTATCTGAAGCGTCAACAGTGGTTTACGGTACGATCGATGTCGTGAATGGACGATTGTGCCTGCATTATGGCTGAGGCTGTCCATTTTCACAGGCCGCTTCCCATTCGGGGAGCGTGGATTGAAATCTCGGGCATGTGGGAGCCCCCCCCAAGCGGCCAACAGTCGCTCCTCATCCGGGTAGCGTGGTTTTTCGGGGCCAGACACTCATAGCGTGTCCCAAGGAGAACGGGAGACGCTGAAAACTACTAGTGATGAAAGGTGGTGTGCTATGACAATGGTTGAGAGTTTGCCGACTTACTCCTCGGCCGAGGCTGAGGCAAGGAGCAAGGGCGACAATCTGATCAGCATGATTAATGTCTATCTTGCCGGGTATGCGGCTGCCGGCATGCCTGTTGACGTTGAGACCACGGGCAAGACGCTGCACGCTCTCCCCGCTGATACTGTTCTGCGCACTGACGCCGATTTTGATGCTTTCGAGCATGAGGTGTTGGGCGATGATTGAGGTCACCTACTCAGATTCAGCAAAGGCGGACGTTAAACGTTTGAAGCGTTACCGTCGTGATTGCGCGGCTGAGGTTCTGCGTATCGTTCGTGAGGGATTGCGCATGAACGGGTGTGTTTTCCGAAGCGTACGGGCCACATGAGTTGACCAATCCGGATGCTCGTTTTTTCTGGCTACATGGAATTTCACGCATTCGATGATGTTCTCGTGTTGTATTATCCGCCGTGTCCGAACGGTTTCATTCGTGTCATGCGGGTGTGTACGCATTGGGAATTGCATACTGGCGTATTCGGTCTTGATTGGTCCGATCCCAAGAATGAGGACGAAGCCAAGGCCGAGTATGGCTTGGCCAATGAGGTCATAGAGTCTGAATGGTTTAAGTAGCTTGGGCTGCCAACCTTACGAACTGTTGAGGCAGTCGAAAAAGGAGATGGCACTATTGCGTGTAGTTTGTTCCGTTGCAATTGAGGTATGCGCAAAGGGTCGAGCATCGTGGTGGGCGGTGACATTTGCCTGTTGATGGGATGGCAATGCCTGAACTGGCTGCGTCGAGGGGAGGACGGTGATGTCGCCGATATCGTGCCATGTGGCCGGTGCGACCTTAAAGTTCTCATGAATTACTCGTCCTTTCGCACTGTAGAATGACGTGGAGATGAGGGTTATTTTTGTCTCTCTGGTTGCTTGATGACTTCATAGTGGCTAGTGCGCTGGTGTTTTTGACTTTTACGGACGGTGCCCAAAACGTCAACGACGATCTGCGATACAATCAGTGTTGAAAATGGATGATTTTGCCCATATCGTGGGCGAAGATGTCCATTTTCGCGGTCGCTCCCCATCCGGGGAGCGTGGATTGAAATTTTGAGATCGCAGCACGTTGCACACCCAATGCATGTCGCTCCCCATCCGGGGAGCGTGGATTGAAATAAGGACATGGACGCCTCGTGGGAGTCGTGGCCTGGTCGCTCCCCATCCGGGGAGCGTGGATTGAAATGACGCGCATTCGCTGATCGGCATGTTGCAGAACATGTCGCTCCCCATCCGGGGAGCGTGGATTGAAATCACCTCTACCGGTGGAGCATGAGCCAACGCAACGTCGCTCCCCATCCGGGGAGCGTGGATTGAAATAAGTCCCTGGGCGAAGCCCGCCATGATGGCTTTGGTCGCTCCCCATCCGGGGAGCGTGGATTGAAATTCGTCACGCAGGGAGTATTCGACGGCCACCTCGCAGTCGCTCCCCATCCGGGGAGCGTGGATTGAAATGCCTGCCGGATGGCGTCGGCATCATCCACCGGACAGTCGCTCCCCATCCGGGGAGCGTGGATTGAAATCACGTCCGGTGGCTCTATCCATTCGCGCATCAGTCGCTCCCCATCCGGGGAGCGCGGATTGAAATAGAACGAGGAAGTAGTGGCCACCGTCCTTGAAATGGTCGCTCCCCATCCGGGGAGCGTGGATTGAAATACGAGCAGGCCGCCCACGTTGCCCAATGCGGAGAGTCGCTCCCCATCCGGGGAGCGTGGATTGAAATAAATCCCGAGACACGCCTGTGGATGCCCCCATTGTCGCTCCCCATCCGGGGAGCGTGGATTGAAATTCCATCGCCACGATGCCGGCCAGATCCACCACGGTCGCTCCCCATCCGGGGAGCGTGGATTGAAATCCTGCTGATGGTGTCGAGGATGAGGTCCGCGAGGTCGTCGCTCCCCATCCGGGGAGCGTGGATTGAAATATGTACATGAACCGAACGCAGCACCTCCGGCGCCCGTCGCTCCCCATCCGGGGAGCGTGGATTGAAATCAACAGTTTTGGGCCACTCCGGGAAGGAACAGCCGGTCGCTCCCCATCCGGGGAGCGTGGATTGAAATTTTGGAGTGCCTGAGCGTGGATTTCGGTCTGGCGAGTCGCTCCCCATCCGGGGAGCGTGGATTGAAATGCCAACGTGGGACGCATCCCCAACTTCGACAAGGTCGCTCCCCATCCGGGGAGCGTGGATTGAAATCAGGCCGCACCGAACCTGCAATGCGATGCGTTGGAGTCGCTCCCCATCCGGGGAGCGTGGATTGAAATCGTGACGAAATCGGCCAGAACATCGCGAAGGGGTGTCGCTCCCCATCCGGGGAGCGTGGATTGAAATAAACCGGGACGCAACCTCACCGCATGGCAGGCCGTGTCGCTCCCCATCCGGGGAGCGTGGATTGAAATTACGCGTCAATGTACGGCAAAGGCGACGTGTATGTCGCTCCCCATCCGGGGAACGTGGATTGAAATTCGTCAAGCAGGGTCTTCAAAATCACACCCGGATGTCGCTCCCCATCCGGGGAGCGTGGATTGAAATGTCCACCCACTGGTCGATGGCGCCGTCCGAACCGGTCGATCCCCATCCGGGGAGCGTGGATTGAAATCAAGCCCCCATACCCCGCGCAGCCCTCAAATCCAGCGTCGCTCCCCATCTGGGGAGCGTGGGTTCCTATGCCGGATTAATACGTTGGTTGATGTCGGTATCGTCCCATCTATCCTTGATATAAGGATTTGTGATGGGGGTAACGATACCAGCTTGGTTCCACTGGTCAACGTATGAGTATCGGATACGGTTCGGTGCGTATGTTTCGATCATTCGTTGATAGTAATCGCGTTCATTAAGAAGCAGGTCCACCAGATATCCGGGTTCGTTTGGGAAATTCTTTAGTGCGCGAGTATAAAGATTGTGGTGTTCGTCCAATACCAGAGCTGGAACGGAATCTAAGCGCAAGAGTTCTTTAAACATGACGAGTCGCCCAACTCGACCGTTACCGTCGGAGAATGGGTGCGTGGATTCGAACATCCAATGTGCTTTTGCGATTGCAAAAGGATCATCTTCCAATTGTGAGTACAAGCTGAATACCTGTTTCATGGCAAGAGGCACATCTGCGGGGAGTACCGTATGAATTCCCTCAAGTTGGCTGATGACGTTGGGCACTATTTTGTATCCGCCGACGTTGCGGTTGGCGTCGAATTCTTGGCTGGTGCCGCGTTTGAGAATTCCATGAAGGCTGCATACAAGGCTTTTGTTTACTGGGTCGTCTACATGATCTAAGACCCAATTGAACGCATTGAAGTGGTTCGTTGTTTCGGCGACATCGTCTGCTCTGATTTCATCGTTGATGTTGTCGGGGAGCAAGGCACCTGTGTTGAACAGCTGCGCGGTTTGTTCTGGTGAAAGAGTGGAGCCTTCCATGTGGTTGGAATTGTAGGCAAATAGAATCTGTGAGTTGTAGTACAGGCCTCCACCAACATGCTGGTCTCGCTCGCTCTTTAGCCAGTCGACAAGTCTGACGCGTTCCATGCTAGGCTCCTTTGGCATTTAGGCGAGATATGTTTTCATGCTACTGCGCACTGGAATATACTACTGGGTTTACTACTAACATGCCTCTGAATAGAGAGGCATGTTAGCAGTGCTTGAAAAACGGGTGCCTTCCACCGTAACAAGTGGGAGGCACCCGTTTAATTCAATTGGAACTTAATTCAGCTCACTCCCCAGCAATCGCGGCCTTGAGCTCCTCGACCTTGTCGGTCTTCTCCCACGGGAACTCAACGTCCGTGCGGCCGAAGTGACCATACGCGGCGGTCTTCAGATAAATCGGACGTTTCAGATCCAGCTCATCGATGATCGCGGCGGGGCGCAGGTCGAAGACCTTACGCACGGCGGCGGCGATCTGGCCTCGCGTCACACCCTGCTCGGTGCCGAAAGTCTCCACGTTAATGGACACCGGGTCGGCAACACCAATGGCATAGGCGACCTGAATCTCGACCTTGTGTGCCAAGCCGGCAGCAACGATGTTCTTGGCAACCCAGCGAGTCGCGTACGCGGCGGAACGGTCGACCTTGGACGGGTCCTTGCCGGAGAACGCGCCGCCACCGTGGTGAGCAGCGCCACCGTAGGTATCTACGATGATCTTGCGGCCGGTTAGGCCAGCGTCGGCGGCCGGGCCGCCAAGCACGAACGAACCGGTCGGGTTAACCAGCTGGCGGTAGTTGTCGTGCGGCACCTTGGAGCCCAGCACTTCATCAAGCACCGGGGCAATCACGTGTTTCTTCAGCTCAACCGCAAGCCAATCCTGTGTAACCTCAGGGTCATGTTGGGTGGAAATCAGCACAGTGTCCAGCCGAACTGGCTGATCGTTGTCGTCGTATTCAATGGTCACCTGGGTTTTGCCGTCCGGACGCAGGTGCGGCACTTCGCCGGACTTGCGGACCTCGGTCAGGCGGAAGGCAAGACGATGTGCCAGATAAATCGGCAGCGGCATCAAAGTCGGGGTCTCGTCGGTGGCATAGCCGAACATCACGCCCTGATCGCCGGCGCCCTGTGCCTCGTAACGCTCTTCACGGCTGGCGGCGGTCTCTTGCGCGCCGGTCAGTCGAGCAACACCTTGGTTGATTTCGGCGCTCTGCTCGGTGATGGCCACCACGACGCCGCAGGAATCGGCATCGAGACCGACCTCGGAGGAGGTGTAGCCGATATTGCGCAGCGTCTCGCGCACCTTGGACTGCACGTCGCAATATCCCTCAGACGTGACTTCGCCGAAGACCAGGAACACGCCGGTGGCGGCGGAGGTCTCCACGGCCACATGGCTGGACGGATCCTGGGCCAGCAGATCATCAAGAATGGCGTCGGAGATTTGATCGCAGACCTTATCGGGGTGACCTTCGGTCACGGATTCGGCGGAAATAAGCCGATGTTCTTCTGTCATATCATCCCTTTCTTCAGGACTTATCGCCCCGCGGAAAGCGAGGCACAATGATACGTCGTTGATTGTTATGTATTGAGTTATTGATGAAGCACACATAGTTAAGGGCTCGTGCCAACCACACGGTGGCGCGAGCCCTTAACAACACGTTCGCTCCTGAACTTGAGTTATAGCCGATTGCCGCAACATGAGCAAGTGTGTCGCCCGAAATCAGTCGAAAGCATATCGACGGCAACTATGCGGCAAGCATCGGGTAAGTGTCTAACTCAAGCCCAAGCCAGCGGGAAATCAGTTGCCCTCGTTGGTGTCGTCCTCGCCCAGGGTCTCCTCAAGCAGGCCCTCGTCGATCTCGCGGAACGCGATGGACAGCGGCTTCTCGTTGTTCTGGTATTCGACCAGCGGGCCGACGTTCTGCAGCAGGCCCTCGTTAAGCTGGGTGAAGTAGGAGTTGATCTGGCGTGCGCGCTTGGCGGCGAAAATGGCCAGCGCGTACTTGGAATCGGCGTGCTGCATCAGGTCGTCGATCGGCGGGTTTGCGAGACCATCAGGGGTCGGATCAGTGCCAAAAGCCATTATTCATATCTCCAGACTTGGAAAATCTATCTCAACCGAAGCGAGTATAGCGGTTTGGGGCGACTTCTTCCAAGAAGATTTATGTGTGAGAAACGTTACGTTTTTGAAAATTCCACTATTCGACTCTTGACAAGTGGCGTGTCCCTCGCAAGGGCTTGAATGGAACCATGACTGAAATGCGATCTGCAAAAATTATGTCAGGGCGCGTCTTTGCAGGCGCTCGAGCCCTTTACCGTGCTGCAGGCGTCAGCGGAGACGACATGGGCAAGAAGCCCATCATCGCCATCGCCAACTCCTTCGATGAGTTCCTGCCTGGCCACGTTCATCTGAACAAGGTCGGACGCATGGTTTCCGAGGCCATCCGGGAAGCCGGCGGTATTCCGCGCGAGTTCAACACGATGGCTGTGGACGACGGCATCGCCATGGGCCACACCGGCATGCTGTACTCTCTGCCTTCCCGCGATATCATCGCCGACACCGTCGAATACCAGTGCAACGCGCACTGTGCCGACGCCCTGATCTGCATCCCGAACTGCGACAAGGTCGTGCCGGGCATGCTGATGGCCGCCCTGCGCCTCAACATCCCGACCGTGTTCGTCTCCGGCGGCCCGATGGAGGCCGGCACCACGGTGCTCGCCGACGGCACCGTCAAGAGCACCGACCTCATCGACGTGATGTACGCCACCGCCGACGACTCCGTCTCCGATGAGGAACTGCTCAACTACGAGAAGACCGTCTGCCCGACCTGTGGCTCCTGCGCTGGCATGTTCACCGCCAACTCGATGAACTGCCTGACCGAGGCCATCGGCTTGGCTCTGCCCGGCAACGGCACCATCCTCGCCTCTCACTCCTACCGCAAGGATCTGTTCAAGCGCGCCGCCCAGCAGGTCGTCAAGATCGCCCACCAGTACTACGACGATTCCGACGATTCCGTGCTGCCGCGCTCCATCGCCACCAAGGAAGCTTTTGAGAACGCCATGACCATGGATGTGGCCATGGGTGGTTCCACCAACACCGTGCTGCACATTCTCGCCATGGCCCAGTCCGCCGATGTGGACTTCACCTTGGACGACATCGAGCGCATCTCGCACACCGTGCCGTGCATCTGCAAGGCCAGCCCGTCCGGCAAGTGGGAGATTTCCGATGTGCACCGTGCCGGCGGCATCACCGGCATCCTCGGCGAACTCGAGCGCGCAGGCAAGCTGCACACCAACGTGCACTCCATCGACTACCCGACGCTGGAAGCCAAGCTGGCCGATTGGGACATCATGCGCCCCACCTGCACAGAGGAAGCCAAGCAGATGTACAAGGCCGCTCCTGGCCACATCATCTCCCCGGAGCCGTGGACGCACACCACTCTATTTGATTCGCTCGACACCGACCGTGTCAACGGCGCCATCCACGACATCAACCACCCGGAGATCCACGAAGGCGGTCTCGCCGTGCTGCGCGGCAATCTGGCCCCTGACGGCTGCGTGGTCAAGACCGCCGGTGTTCCACCGGAGATCTGGAAGTTCCGTGGACCGGCTCTGGTGGTCGACTCCCAGGAGCAGGCCATCGAGGTCATCCTGAACGACACCCTGAAGCCCGGCATGGCTCTGGTCATTCGTTACGAGGGCCCGAAGGGCGGTCCGGGTATGCAGGAGATGCTGTACCCGACCTCCTTCGTCAAGGGCAAGGGCATCGGCAAGCAGGTCGCAATGCTCACCGACGGCCGCTATTCCGGTGGTTCCTCCGGTCTGGCCATTGGCCACATGGCTCCTGAGGCCGCGAACAAGGGCCCAGTGGCGCTCATCAAGAACGGCGACATCATCGACATCGACATCGAAGCCCGTTCCGTGAACGTCGAACTGACCGACGAGCAGCTGGATGAGCGTCGTCGCGAGCTCGAGGCTGGCGACGGCTACGTGGCTCATCGCGACCGTCATGTCTCCCAGGCGTTGAAGGCATACGCTGCTTTCGCCCGCTCGGCCGACAAGGGCGCGACCCGTGACCCGGAGCTTATCAACAAGCTCTCCGGTCTTGCCTGATAGCAGATTGCATAGTTGAAAAGGTCCGGTACCTTCACGAAGAAGGTACCGGACCTTTTGCTTTGCTCCTGACTGGTGGGAGCTGGCTTGCGAAGCAAGACTGAGGATGGTTCCTAGCGAGATGTTACAACGACCACTCAGCCGCACTATGTTCGACAGCTCTCCGAGCCCTGCAATCGCGGATGGCCTATGGCCATGTTTTTTCTGATTCGCCTGACGGCTCACACTCGCCTACAAACAGCCCACCGTGCTGTTTGCTATACGGCTTGTCCCGCCAGCAGGAGCAATACGGTTTTACTTCACGCAGGCGGTGGGGGAAAGGTGTGCGCCTCGGGCCCAGTCGGCAGCGCGCATGGCTTTCTTGCCCTGAGCTTTGACCTGGGTGAGTTCCAGTGTGCCAGTGCCAGTGCCAGCCCAAACGTTCTTTTTGCCGACCTTCAGTTCGCCGGGATCGAGGTCGATCGGAGTATTGGGATTCGTCTGATCAGCCGGTTGCGCGGCAAGAATGTGCAATGTGAGAGGCTTGACTGCGGTCGTAAGATCCGCCGATTCCTCGTTGGCCTCGCCGCTGTCAGCTATCAACCCCTCTGCAAACAGTTCGGTCCAAGCTCCCGGATGCGGCGTGCATGCACGAATCTGGCGGTCGATGGTCTCCGCCGGGTCAGCCCAGTTGATGCGGGCATCTTCCACGGTGATTTTATGCGCGTATTCCAAACCCTCGGCGGGCTGCGGTGTGAATATGGCAGTGCCATCACCCACGGCGGCCAAAGCGTCCACATACATGGGCGCGCCCTCTTCCGCCAATCGTGTGAGCAACTCGCCAGAAGTCTCCCGACCAGTCAGCTCGACCGTCAACGAGGCGATGATTGGCCCATCATCCAGACCTTCTCCGACCTTGAATACATCGGCGCCGGTAGTCGGATCGCCATTCCAGATTGCACGCTGGGCGGGGGCAGCGCCGCGCCACTTCGGCAGGTTGGAGAAGTGCAGGTTGTACCAGCCCATCGGCACGGCATCCAGCACGGATTTAGGCAGGATATTGCCATAAGCGATGACGGCGGCGATATCCGCATGTAGCCCGTTCAGGGCCTCCATGAACTCGGGGGAGCGAGGCTTGGCGTCAATCACGGTCAGACCAAGCTCCACGGCTGCGGCTTTGACCGGGCTCGGCGTGAGCTTTCGACCACGGCCAGTAGGCGCGTCCGGACGGGTGATGACGCCGACGACCTCAAAACGAGAGTCGGCGGCGAACGCCTGAAGTGAGGGCACTGCTACATCGGGCGTGCCGGCAAACACTAGTTTGAGCATATTTCTTCCTTAGTGGGAACAGACCCGTGCTCATGTCACGGATAAAGCCATTGTCAACGGATAAGCGAGAATGCGGTGGCCGCACATGCGCAGGCTCTGCATCTGACGAGTGTCAAAAGCGGGGTGCGGAACAGAGTCCTACTGCACGTCGGGAATGTTCACGCCGTTGGCAATGAGCAATTCGCGCAGCTTGACGGGATTCTGGAAGCGAACGCCACGAATGCCTGCATCGTTCGAGCCAACGATGTTCATGGCCTTGTCGTCAATGAACAGAGCGCCATCCGCCTTGATGCCGAACTCCTTCAGCGCCGCATCATAGATTTCCTTATGGGGTTTGCGCAGCTTAACAAAACCGGAGACCAGCTTGCCATCCAGCTTCTGCAGGATGTCACACTGTTCCTCGGCCACATGGAACAGGCTGGCCTCCCAGTTGCTCAGTCCCCATACTCCGATGCCGGCGGCCTTGAGGTCGTCGACCAGCACGCGCGCGCCGGGCACAATGCCGGTCAGGGAATCGCGGAAGTTCTTGATGTAATAGTCGAGGATGTCAGCCCACTTGTCGCCCTTACGTTCGCGCATAATAGCGATGGCCTCCTCGGTGCTGGTGCCGCCGTCCATGAGGTCGTTGACATCGTAGAAACCGGAGATGTCGTTATCGAGAAATGCGTCGATGGTCTTCTGGCTGTAACGGGGGATAAGCACTGCGGCCGGATCCCAGTAGATCAGTACATTGCCGAAGTCGAAAATCACGTCAGTGATTGGTTTGCCGGCGTTCGTGGCAGCTTCGCCGTCTGCAACCAGCACATTGTAATCCATATCCGGCTCTCCGGGCCAACCCTTCATGGTTCCTCCTCCGTTTTGAGGTTGTTGTTCTGTAATCATCGTTTCACGTGTTGGAGACGATTTGGTTTTTGGGCCTCCCCTCAGTCTGCCGTCACAGACAGCTCGTCCTGCAATTATGGACGGGTCTTGCCCGAGACCTTCTGGCTCGACTATCGTCTCGCCTCCGCCTACAAACAGCCCGCTGGGCTGTTTGCTTTAGGCTCAGCCTCCAGAGGGGAGCCAGAGAGACGTTGACACGGGAAACCTAGATCAGGTCTTTAGGATCAATACGGAAACGGAGTTCGCCGGGTTCCCGAGAGGCCACATGACGGGCGGTTTCCCGGTGAAGACGGATGGCCAGCTCAGCTCGCTGGCTTTGCGGCACACGTACCACGGCTTTCACCCGGTCGGCCGTGGCTTCGAGCTCCCGCGCATCGACGGTATCGGGCTGAGCAATCGGCACCGGTCCCAGCATGCCCGGCAACTCGCCGCATACCGCCCAGTCTCCTCCGAGCGCGCCAATGCGCTGCATCAGCGTCATCACCGCATCGCGTCGTCCCCACACACAGGCCGCGGCTACAGTCGGCGGCATACCGGTTTCCATGCGCTCGTCCAGATCCTTGGATGCCAAAATTCGCGAATCCCACATCATCAACGATTGAGCGATGGCCGGATCGGTCTCTCCCAATATCAGCGCCTGCCCGCCTCGAGAGCGAGGCGCGCACAACGAAACTGCCCGCATCCAAGCCGTCAACGTATCCAAGCGTGCATCTACACCCAGTGCATACAGACTGGTCCAAGCATCAAGAATCGCCACGGCGCGGTATTCGTGGCCAGCCGCCCCCCGCTCATTGCTCACCGGGCGCACACGCGGCTCGAAACCCGGCGTGGCAATCACAATCATCGGCTTGCACGGCACATCGCGGACCAATCCCTGAGCCTTGCTGGACAACACCATCGGCACGCTGCGGAACAGTCCAGCCAATTCAGCAGCCGTGCCGGCCGCCCCCACACGTACCACACGCATGCGTTCATGCCCACAGCCGGGGCATGTCCAATGAATGGACGCAGCGCCGCACCATTGGCACCGAGGCGCGGATTCGCTTCTATCTGCCGGCAATTGCAGCGGACCGGAACATTTCGCGCAGCGTGCCTGACGGTGGCATTTCGCGCAGCTCAATGCTCCACTGGTACTGTCCTGAGGAATCGAGAGCAGCACGGGGCCGCTTTCCAACGCTTTGCTGAGCGCACGCACAGCCGTATGAGGCACACGAGCGCCGATGGTCGCATCCGCCAAACGAGCCAGCTCGTCGCGATTCAGCCAGCGAACCCACGGCGTCGCATCTTTCAGCGGTGAGGCAAGCGGATGGATTGCCGTGGAATAGCCACTCACCGGCGTCTCCACCGTGCCTGGGCCAGTGTTCTCCCACTGACTCTGCACTGTGCGTGCATTGGACATCGCCACGAATACGCCGCCGTGTGATTTGGCGCGCAGCCGCATCACGCCGCGTGCCTGCGGATACGGCATCATGCCGTCCATGTTTTGATAGGCGGCATCTTCCAATATGGCGAACAGAGCAGGACCCTCAACCGGCGCATACATCACCGCGCGTGTGCCGATAATCACCTTTACCTGTCCTAATGCCACGGCCAAATACGCACGGTATCGGTCCGCCGCAGGCATTTGAGCATTCAGCACTGCGACATCGCCTATCCAGCCGCCGGAAGGCGTGGGGGAGAACGGTTTGAGCCCGTAGTTGCGCAGAACTGGTAGCAGATCCTCGACTTCCCGCATGGTGGGAAGCTCTACCACGGCTGATTTGCCGGCACTGAGCGAGGTGGCCACCATCCATGCCATATTCCGTTGCCATTCCTGGGCTCCGGGCAGCGAATCGAAAACAAAGGATTGGAACCGTTGCCCGTGCAGGGCATCATTCAGCACATTGGCTTCGCCATAATTGGCGGCAATGCGCCGATAGGCTTGTGCGGCGCCCTCTGATACCGAATCGGCCACCTCAAACGAGGAACCGGATGGGCGGGTGCCGTCCGGCAGGGTGCCGCGGCTGGCAAACCCTCCTTGTACGTTATCCGGCAACGAGCCACCGACCGGTCGCCGGAACGAAGCAGTCAACCGCTGCTCGGCCTCCACCTTGGCCACGCGCGGCGGCACGGCAAAGCGCAGGATATTGGCCCGCGTACCACCATAGGCATTGGCGATGAGCCCGATATCCTCGCGCATCGAAGCGGGGACTAGCACGTCAGGACTCAGCACTCGCTCGATATAGCGAATCGAAGAACGCGGCGTATCGCTGGTGGAAGTCCGCGACCAAATCACGCCGCCGACCCGTTGACCGCCGAACCGCACGCGCACCAGAACGCCGGGTTGCGCGGCATCACTGTCTTTCTCGTCGATGAAGTAGTCGAATGTCTGACCAAGATGCAGTGCCTGCACATCGAGCACCACTTGTGCAATGGGATCATGCTCGGCGGGCGTGTGCTCCGCGGGCGCACGTTTGCGCCGCTTGCGCGGGGCCAACCCGTCAAGCGTGAGCTGCTGTGCGTCCGATGTAGTCATGTCTCAACTATAAGGGCCTCAGCCAATACCGGTAATTACCTACCGGTCTACCGGCGCAGATAGTCGAGTACGTGCATCAGGTCGCGGTCGTTGATAGCCTCATCGGCGGCGAGCTGGGTCTTCGGCTTGGCGCAGAAAGCAATACCCAGACTGGCGGCCTGAATCATCGGAATATCATTCGCGCCATCACCCACGGCCACGGTCTGGCTCATCGGAATATCCAGCTGCTTGGCCCACTCCCGCAGCGCATGCAGTTTCACGGTCTTGCAGACAATCTCGCCCAACACCTTGCCGGTCAAGCGCCCATCGGCAACTTCAAGACGGTTCGCAATCCAATAATCGATATGCCCCTCGGCGGCCAGCTTGTCGACCACCTCATGGAAGCCGCCGGACACCACGCCGACCTTCCAGCCATGCGCATGCAGCGTGTCAATCAGCTCCAGCGCGCCCTTGGTGAAATGCAGTTTGTCATGCACGGTGTCGAACACGGAGACCGGCAAACCCTCAAGCAATGCCACACGGGCCCGCAACGCGTCGCAGAACTCCAACTCGCCACGCATCGCGCGTTCGGTCACCTTCGCGATTTCCTCACCGGATCCGGCGGCCTCGCCCAACTCATCGATAACCTCTTCATCAATGAGCGTGGAGTCCACATCCATCACCAGCAGACCGGGCTCAGCCAGCGTCGGTACGGAATCGGCGGAACCGCCCAAAGCCCCAACTTCGCTTTCGGCGGACTTGTCAATAAAATGCACATCTTCTTGCGTCATGCTTTCGATTCTCGAAAAACCTTGAGACAATGCCCTCTATGAGTTTTTCTATGGAGCTTGCCACTGCACTCGCGGCTAACCCCACACCCATCTGCACCACGTCCGAAGGCGGCCTGATCGGCACCATCACTGAATGGCTCATCACCCTGATGGAAACCATCGGCGGCGTCGGCGTGGCTCTGGCCATCGCCCTCGAATCGGTGTTCCCGCCCATCCCTTCCGAAGTGATTCTGCCGCTCGCAGGCTTCACCGCGGCCCGCGGCACGCTGAGTCTGCCCGGCGCGATCATCTGGGCCACCATTGGCTCTTTGCTGGGTGCATGGACGCTGTATGGCATTTCCCGTTGGGTGGGCTTGCATCGCATCAACCGTGCGGCGGACAAGATTCCAGGCGTCAGCCGCAAGGATGTGAGCAAGGCCAACGATTGGTTCACCAGGTACGGCACATGGTCGGTGCTCATCGGCCGCGTGATTCCCGTGGTGCGCTCGCTGATTTCCATTCCCGCCGGCTTCAACCGTATGAATTTCCTGCAGTTCACCGGCTGGACCCTGCTCGGATCGGCCGTATGGAACACCATCTTGGTGTCCGCAGGTTATCTGCTCGGAGACCAATGGTGCTCGATTCAAGGTGCGCTCGGTGTGTTCGAAGACGTGGTCATCGTGGCCGTGGTTGTGGTCATCGTATGGTTCGCGGTGAAAAAAGTGCGTACTGTGGTGCGTAACAGGAAAGCACAGCATGGCGAATAACGCCAAGCCCGCATAAGGGTTCGGATGGTTCCGATAGGGGAGTGAAGGCATATATGGGAGAAGCCGAAAATCTTGCCGAGCTGAACGACCGGCTTATGGCCAAGAACCATGCGCTCGCCGAAGCTCTGAACCGTGCCGGCAAAGAGCTCACCAAAGCCAAATCGCAGCTGGCGCAACTCGCACAGCCGCCGCTCACCTTCGCCACGATGGTCAAAATCGATTCGACCCACACCGATGAGGACGGCGTACAGCATGCCAGTGCCGAGGTGATTTCCGGTACTCGACGCATGATTGTGCCCGTGGCCGCGAACGTCAACGCGTCTCGTCTCGCCGCTGGTTCCACTGTTGTGCTCAACGAGAAGCTCGTGCTGGTCGAACAGCGCGATGCCGACACTGTGGGCCAGATTCGCGTAGTCAAGCAAATACTCGATGATGGGCGTCTGATCGTTGTCGATGCTTCCGGCAATCCCGTGTTGGTGCGTCGTTCCAGCGCACTCAGTTTGACCGCCATCAGTCAAGGCGATCGCATTATCGTCGATCCGTCCGTGCGTCTCGCCATCGAACTGCTGCCCAATGAGGGTGACCGTGATCTAGTGTTGGAAGAGACTCCAGACGTCACCTTTGCCGACATCGGCGGTTTGGACAGCGAGATCGGCCGCATCAGGGATGCCGTGCAGCTGCCGTTCCAGCATCGCGCGCTGTTTGAACGCTATGATTTGAAGCCGCCGAAGGGCGTATTGCTCTACGGGCCTCCCGGCAATGGCAAAACGATGATTGCCAAAGCCGTGGCCAATGCCTTGTGCGAAGGCGGCTATGACATGGATGGTGATGGCTCTATCAACGGCAGAGAGCAGCAGGTCAAAGGCGTATTTCTGTCCGTCAAAGGGCCTGAACTGCTCAACAAGTACGTCGGTGAATCCGAGCGTCTGATTCGTCTGATTTTTCAACGCGCCCGCGAACGCGCCGCCGAAGGCAAGCTGGTGGTCGTATTCATCGATGAGATGGACTCGCTGCTAAGAACCCGCGGCTCCGGTGTATCCTCCGACGTGGAAACCACCATCGTGCCACAGTTCCTTTCCGAACTCGACGGCGTGGAATCGCTCGATAATGTGATGGTGATTGGCGCATCCAATCGCGTGGACATGATCGATCCCGCCGTGCTGCGCCCGGGCCGTCTTGACGTGAAGATTCGTATAGACCGGCCTTCCGGCGAGGCCGCCGCCTCCATCGTGCGTCATTACCTGACTGACGACCTGCCGCTTGAACAGGGTCTGGATGCCGATGCGCTCTCCCGCGTACTTGTGCGAGATATCTATACACGTTCCGAGCGCCGGCATCTCGCCGACGTGCGTGACGAGCGCGGCACGTGGAATGCGCTGTTCCTGGCCGACGTGGTTTCCGGCGCGAGCCTCAAGAATATCGTTGACCGTGCGAAGACCCACGCGGTTAAAGCATCGATTGCATCAGGCAAGGATGTGGCTCTTGATGCCACGTTGCTTGGCCGTGCGGTCGAAGATGAGTTCGCTGAGACTCGCGATTCGCTGCTGGATGCCGATCCGGTGCAATGGGCGCGCGTCAATGGTTTCGACGCTGGACGAGTCACTGCAATCCGTGCAGTAGGGCGTTGAATCAGCTGTGCGGCTGAGTTATAGCCATAAGTCAGCCGCACAATGGAACGATCACATACCTATTCGGCGACCGCCGGAATCGGCACTCCGGCATCGATAAGCGTCTCTCGCAGTCCGCGCTCGTCGTGGAAACGGATGCAGCGAATCCCCGCACGGTTCGCGCCGATCACATTGGACGCCCTGTCGTCAACAAACACGGTTGTCTCGGCATCAATGCCAAAGGACTCCAACGCTTTCATATAGATGGCCGTATCGGGCTTGCGCATATGGACCTCACTGGAAATGACGCGTCCATTCAGCATGCGCAGAATCTCATAGGCGTTCTCGGCCTCGCCAATGGTCTCCCGTTGCCAATTCGACAATCCCCATACACCAAGGCCGGCGGTCTTGATGTCATGCACCAGTACGCGCATGCCGGGAATGGTGCCGGTAAGTGAGTCCAAGAAATTATCGAAATAGTAGGCAAGCATCTCAGCCCAGCGTTCACCATGAGTCTCACGTATCCACGCAATGCCCTCGGCCGGGCTGGCTCCCGCATCCATCCTGTCGCAGGCGTCGTAAAAGCCGGATATGTCATTGTCGAGAAAATCCTCGATACGCTTCTCGCTGTAGCGCGGCATGAACTCGCAAGATTCAGCTCTCACCGTCCCTGATGACCATGGATCTCGATCAGTTCAAGGAGCAGATTACTTTCCTCAATGACAAGGTCAACTCCTTCCACATCGATGTGATGGACGGTCACTTCGTGCCGAACATCACCCTCTCTCCCTGGTTCGTGGAACAGGTACGCAAGATCTCCGATGTGCCGATGAGCACCCACATGATGGTGATGGACGCCCCCTTCTGGGTCGATCGTCTCATCGAGGTCAAGTGCGACTACATCTGCTTCCCCTCCGAGGTGGCCAACGGTGTGGCTTTCTCTATGATCGACAAGATCCACGCTGCCGGTCTTAAGGCTGGCGCTGTGCTCAACCCGGAGACCTCAATCGATGTCATCAAGCCGTACATCGATCTGCTCGACAAGATCACGATCATGACCATCGACCCCGGTTTCGCTGGCCAGCGCTTCCTCGAGTCGACGCTTGACAAGATCGTCGAACTGCGTGCTCTGCGCGAGGAGAAGGGCTACAACTACGAGATCGAGATGGACGGCTCCACCAACAAGGCGCACTGGAAGATGATTTCCGATGCGAACCCGGATGTTTATGTCATCGGACGCTCCGGTCTGTTCGGCCTGACCGACAACATCGAATCCTCTTGGAACCAGATGGTCTCCGAATACGAGGAATGCACCGGCTTCCAGTTCGACAACGGACTGTACACCACCGCCAAGTGACGCAGCGTGCGAAAAGGCACGCGCATAATCAGTCGTATATGACCCATTCCTAACCTCGTGGCTCCCGTCTTTGCTCAGGCAAGGCCGGGAGCCACGTCTATTATGGAATCCATGAGTGTGAAGCGTGTGATGGGCACCGAAACCGAATATGCGGTGTCGCTGAGCGGAGCCGGTCGTTATAACCCGGTGCAACTGTCTTTCGATGTGGTCAACGGTGCGGCAGACAGCCATAGCAAGAACATCCGATGGGATTACCGGCAGGAAGATCCGGTCAACGATGCGCGTGGCACCCGCCTTGAACGCGCTGCGGCACGCCCTGACATGCTCACCGATGCACCGCAACTGAATATCACCAACGTGATCGCCCCCAACGGCGGCCGTGTCTACGTCGACCATGCGCACCCCGAATATTCCGCACCGGAAACGACTGACCCATTCGAGGCCGTCCTCTACGATCATTCTGGCGACCTCATCATGCAAGCCGCCACCGAGCGGGCCAGCAGCCAGACCGGCACGCCTATCGAACTACATCGCAACAACGTGGACGGCAAAGGTTCCTGCTGGGGCACGCACGAGAACTATATGATGGCCCGTGCGGTTCCCTTCGATCAGGTCACTCGCCTGATGACTCTGCACTTCGTCACGCGCCAGATATACGCCGGCTCCGGTCGCGTGGGAATCGGCGAGCGCAGTGAGATGCCCGGTTATCAACTGAGCCAGCGTGCCGACTATATCCACGCCAAGGTCGGATTGCAGACCACTTTTGAACGGCCGATTATCAACACGCGCGACGAATCGCACGCCACCGACGAGTATCGCCGCCTGCATGTCATTGTTGGCGATGCCAACCGCATGGATGTGCCGCAAGTGTTGAAGCTTGGCACTACGAGCATGCTGCTGTGGCTGCTCGAGCATGCTGATGAGGCCGGCTTTGATCTCAACGCTTTTCTTGACGAACTTGAGCTGGCCGATCCGGTGGGAGCCGTGCACATCGTCTCACATGACCTCACGTTAGACGCTGCACTGCCGCTGGCCAATGGCGGTGAGACCACCGCTTGGCTGATTCAGCTCAAGCTGAGGCAAGCCGTTTACCAGGTCGCTGCGCTGATTGACGGCACGGACACCTCCGGGGAACCCGCATGGCCGGACAAGTCCACCACTTCCGTCATGGCGATGTGGGGGCAGGCGCTTGCCGATTGCGTCGCCATCCGTCATGCCGACGCCGATCAGCGTCTTACCATGACCGGCGAGGCCAGTCGTGTTGAATGGCTGCTCAAATGGCAACTGTTGGAAAAGTTGCGCCGAAAGATCACCGGAGCGGCAACCCCCGATGCCGCCAACGGTTGGGACGATTCTCGTCTGAAGGTCATCGATTTGAAGTGGGCCGCCCTCGATTCTCGGGATAGCGTGTTTGCCAAGCTTGAACCGCGTACCGAGCGGGTAAACGCCGCAGCCGACCTCGCACGTGCCACCACAGAGCCTCCTGAAAATACCCGCGCATGGCTGAGGGCCAAATTGGTGGAGCGCTTTGGCGTCGAAGTGGCAGCCGTCAGTTGGTCTCGCCTGACCGCACGAGACCCTAACGCAGTCGATGCCGGAGAGGCGACCGAGTTCTACGGCAATGCGGGGCATATGGCCGCGCCCGATCATCACTTGTTCTCCTTGGACATCTCCGATCCGCTCGCCTATGGCAAAGCACGTTGCGAAGCAAAGCTCAACGCAGCCGAACACGCCATCGATCTACTGAAGGCATTGGCCATCAATGGCGAACGGTAAACTTGATGACTATGGAAGAAACACGCGAAGAGACCCCACAGGACCTGCGCAACCTGGCGCTCAAGGTCGCCGGATTGCTTGAGGAAGCCGGCCAGCACGCCCTTCACGATCAGCTCAACCCACGCAATCTCGCCCTGCCCAGTACGGACGATGGCGAACACGGCCCTCGCTATAGGCTGGAGACCGACAGCAAGATTCTGCGTTTCATGAGTTCCAGACTTGCCGACATCGCCCATTTCGACGGGTTCTGGACCACACGCCCCGCCGAAAGCCGCCCTGGTCAGCGCTATTGGTACATCGGCAAAATCGACGGTGTCATCAACTATGTGCGCCGCATGAGCGAATGGACCCTGACAGCGGCTCTCTTTGAGTTCGGACCGGATAATGAGCCCAAGCCCATTATCGGTGTGGTGCATGCGCCGGCCTTGGGCTTGACCTATTTGGCCGCCAGGGGAGCGGGAGCCGTGCGTATTCATAAGACTGCTGTCGGTGAAAAGCGCGACAAAGTCGTTCCCTCGATGACCTCCTCGCTGGACGGTTCCGTGCTGAGCTATGGCATGTCCTTCATCCCCAGCGAATCTCAGCGTGCCCTTGATGTCGCATCAGCTCTTGCGGGACAGCCGGCCGATATCAAGCGTGTCGGTCCCGCCTCGCTTGACTTGTGCAAGGTTGCGGACGGTACGTATGATGCCTACTTTGAACCCATGCTGCACGTGTGGGACATCGCGGCCATCGCCGCAGGAACCGTGGTGGTGTGGGAGGCCCAGGGTACGCTGAGCCGATGGGACGGCGAACGCATCCACTGGCGTCACGACAATGACGTAGTGGCCTCCAACGGCCTGATCATTCGCGAACTGCGGCAATACCTGCAGCGATACCCCTGGCCCGATTCCATCAACCAGCGATAAATACTTGATCTGTCTTGGGATCCTTGGCTCCCCTCTCTGAGGGGAGCTGGCTCGCGAAGCGAGACTGAGGGGAGCCCTCAAATCGAATCAATTCACAAAAGAAGGCAACATGCCACAACAATTTGAACAGTCGCAAGCCCAGCAGTCGGCGGCTCAGGAAGATGAGACGCTCGCTTCCGTGCAGCCAGACATCCAAGCTGAGGACCAGTCCGACGTACTCGACGACATTCTCAACGACATCGAATCCACTTTGGAAACCAATGCCGAGGAATACGTCAACAGCTTCGTGCAAAAAGGTGGCGAGTGATGCCTCAGCTGCGTGACAGCGGCACCCGCTCCCTGCATGCTTCGGAACCCGTGCCATCCGCTGAGATGGACGGGTTCTGCCGTATTTTCGGCGTGGAAACCGAATACGGAGTGTCCGTGACCGGTGCCAGCAAGCCGGTGGACGCCGGCCAGGTGGCCATGACCATGTTCCAGCCGGTCGTGTCCCGCTCACGTTCCACCAACACCTATCTGGATAATGGTTCACGCCTGTATCTGGATATCGGATCCCACCCCGAATACGCCACCGCCGAGGCACGAGATCCGCGCGAGGCTCTGGCTCAGGATCTCGCCGGCGAACAGGTCATGCGCAATCTGGCTTTGAAGGCGCAGCGCAAACTGCGTGAGACTCACGGCGAGCGCGCCATGATTCACGTGTTCAAGAACAACGTCGACTCCGCCGGTCACGCTTTCGGCTGCCACGAGAACTATCTGGTCCGCCGTTTTGTGCCGTTGGAGACCATCGAGCACCAGCTGCTGCCGTTCCTCATCACCCGTCAACTGTTCACCGGCGCCGGCCGCATGACTCCGGACGGCTTCCAAATCACCCAACGTGCGGACTTCCTGGACGAAGCCGTCTCCTCGGCCACCACGCGTTCCCGTCCGATGGTCAACACGCGCGACGAACCGCACGCCGACCCCGACTCCTTCCGTCGGCTGCATGTGATCATCGGCGACTCGAACCGTTCGCAATGGGCCACATGGATGAAGCTTGCCGTGACGCACCTCGTGCTGTGCGTGATTGAAGATGCCTTCCGCAATGAAGTTCCTTCTGGATTCGAGGACTATGCCTTTGCTGACCCTGCGGCTGCCAACCGTGCCGTCAGCCGGTTCCCGGACAACTCACATGCCGAGCTGGCGCTTGAATCGGGCGAATCCGTGACTGCATTGGATTTGCAGCGCCGGTATTATGCAGCGGTCGAAGCCTTTATCACGAATCATGATGATGCCTTGGTCGGCTCGCTGCCGGTGACGGGAATCAAGACCGTCATGGGGGAGTGGCACCGTGCTCTGGACGCACTGGACCACGGTGAATACGATGCGCTCGCCGACCGTGTGGACTGGGCTGCCAAGAAGCGTCTATTCGACGCACTCAGGAACCGTCGACCGGATGTCACCTTCGCCCAGTTGGAACAGCTTGAGCTCGATTACCACGACATCGCCAATGGCCGCCTGTATGGTTCACTGACCTCTCGCAACCAGCTGCGCGAACTCTTGACGAGCAATGACGTGGCAATCGCCGTGCACAATCCGCCTACCGACACTCGTGCAGCCCTGCGTGGTCAATTCGTCAGGGCAGCGCTTGCCGCCGGAGCCCAGTTCTCCGCAGACTGGACCCACTTAACCGTGGCGGCTCCCGAACGCCGCGAAGCCGTGCTTCTCGACCCATTCGAATCCGAGCCGACCGAAGAATTCACACAGTTGATGGGAGTGCTTCCGAATGGTTCTGATGAGCCTGTGCAGGTTTAAATAGCCCCCTAATCTGCGTCGCAATACACAAAGAACCCCGACCACAATGGTCGGGGTTCTTGCTATCTCGTTGTCACTCTACGAGACTCTCGCTGCTAGCGGCAGGTCACTCGGTGACGGCCTTCTTCAGCAGGGAGCCGGCGGAGATGCGAACGCCGTAGGAAGCCGGAATGTTGATGGTCTCACCGGTGCGCGGGTTGCGGCCGGTGCGAGCAGCGCGCTTGACGCGCTCAGCGGAGAAGAGACCGGTGAGCTTCAGGCCTTCGCCGGACTTCATTGCCTCGACGAACACGTCCTGGAAAGCGTTGACGGCAGCTTCGGCCTGAGCCTTGGTCAGGTTGGACTTCTGGGCGATCTTGGAAACGAGATCAGACTTGTTGTATGCCATAAAGCATCCTTCTTGGTCAGGGGGCGGCATTTGTTGCTTTGCCCGTTCAATCAATGATAATAGCGCATGTGACTGCGAAAACCCGCATTTTATATAGGATTTATGTGTTTTTTTCGAGGGGAGGGCAAGGGCAAAAATCAGACGAGATTGTGCTTGTCCAGCCACTTCATGGCAGCTGCTCCGAGGGGGATTCTCAGCCAGTAGAACACCACACGATGCAGCAGTGTGGCAGACAATGCCACGCCCTGTGGCACGCCGACCGCCACGAATGCGAATGTCAATGCGGCTTCCACACCGCCCAGGCCGCCGGGGGTGGGAACGGCGGAACCGAGTGCGTATGCCAGCATGAACACGAAAGTCGTCTCTATGGGGTTGGAAGTATGGCCAAAAGCCTGCAACGCCGACCAGAATGCCAAGCCGGTTGTCACGTTTTGGAACAATGCGCCCAGGCAGCTGATGGTCAGTTGACGAGGCTGGGAAAGTACGTCCAGCAACTGGTTGATATAGGTCTTGGCCAGAGGTACCAGACGGCGTGTCACCAGATGTCGTAGCGGAGGAATCATCATCGCCACGGAAATCACCACGACCACTGCTCCCAGCACAATGACCAGGGTATTGGTCGGAATCGAACCGGAGAACGTGCTGCGCCCGGTGAACAGGCCAATCAGCACCAGCATGGAGAAGTAGACGGCGTAATACACCACCAGCACCGCACTCATAATCGCAGTGGCCTGGGTGTTCCGATATCCCGATTTGCGCAGGAATTGCAGATTGACGAACGAGGGCCCCACGCCTGCAGGCATTGAGACAGTGGCGAATCCACCCGCCACCTGACTCATGAACACGCCCGTATTATCGCGCTTATCACGATCTATCAAGGACCCCAGCGAAATCGACGATCCAATCCATCCGCAAACACCGAAGAGCAGCGTGACCACCGCCATCAACGGGCTGGCGTTGGACAGCGCAGTGATAATTTCTTCGGGATTGAGCTGTGTGAACACCACCACTACGGCAACGATGACCAGCAGCATGGTCAGCATCGAGCGCCAGGAGAATCGGGCAAGCGTCGCCGGTTCGGTGGATTCCACAACGTCTTCATCGGCCATGGCGTTGATACGGCTTCTCAATGCTGTGAGCAGCTGCTTATCCCAAGTGTCCAGTGCGCGTGTGGGGGAGGGCACCGCGACTTTTTGGATGAATGGCACGAGGGAGGTCAGCGTGGCGTCGCCCCAAGTCTCCCGGGCCGCTTCAATCGTCGGCTCCACGCCGATCAGCGCAGCGAACAGTGTGAGCAGCTGCACCTTATCCAGTGCGGTGTTGGCCGAGGCGGAGGCGTTGTCGCCGTTGAGCCAACCGGCAATTACTGCGGTGCCGTCCTCGAGTCGGGCAAGCGTATCGGGGGTGATGCGGCGGTGCGTGTAACCTCTGCGATTCGCCACGGACAAGTAGCGCATATACGCCACGGCATCGGCCTTGGTCAGGGTATTGAGATTGGCGGGCATTTCGATGGTATGCGCATCCAGCACCAGAATGGCGGACTCATCGGTATCGGCGATGCCATATACGATCGGAGCCGGTAGATTGATGCTGTGTAATCCCAGCAGCATGGCGAAATGATGCTGGACGGCGTCTCGCACGGAACGGTCTCGGCGAATGGACACGCTGGTGAATCGGGCCCAGTCCCACAGCTGTTTGAGATAGCCGGCGGTATGCGTCTGCGCGTCTATGACGGAGACGATGAAACGGCGATTATCCGTGGTCTCGAGATCATAAATGCGCGATCCCTCGGTCAGATCGTCGTCCAATGTGGCGGCCAAGGATTTGCCCTTGCCGTCGTCCAACTCCTGATGGCGAATCAGCGATGCCGTATCCAGACCGATGCTGTGCAATGTGGCAACAAGCTCATCGCCCCACACGCCTTTGTTTTGCGTGCCGATAAGAAAACGGATAAGCATGCCCATCGCACGGCCGGCTGCCATGGAAACCAGCATGCCGGTTACGGAGTGCCAGGAGAGGACGACCATCACTGCGGCGGTGGCGTACAGAATATTCCATCCCCACTTGACCGTGGAGCGGGTTCGACGAGGGCCTGCCGCAGTCAGGAAAGCCGCCATGCCACCATAGATGCTGGGCAGCAGAGCCGACCCGAAGGAAGTGGCGGCAGAGACCAAAGCCAGTGCCAGCGTGTAATCATGCAATCCACTAATCAGTATGGATATGGCGGCCGCCACACCATAGCCGGCAAACATAGCCAAGGCAGAGACCGCGGCCTGCAGCCATTCCCGGGCTATCAGCAATTGCGCCAGCACGATTACCACGATGACGATGGTGGCTAGCTGGGTAAGTACGGTTGAGGGAAAATCAGCCAACCAATTAATGGCTGTGGCTGCGGTATGGGCGTCGGATTCGACGCCGCGGGTCATGCCGCCAAGGTATACGGCAAACACCATGACCACCGCTGCCATGAGCAACGACAGCCCGGCGCGGGTCAGATCGCCAAAATCGCGGGTGCGGCGTGGGGCGATGTCGTCGATATAGGGTCCAGAGCCTTTGCCGGAGCTATTCATGGAAGAGTCCGACTGTTCGACGGGATAATCGGCCGACCGGCCGTCGCCAGAGGCAATCGGCCGGTCGGAGGTGAAGGAAGATGCCTCGCTCGGGCGATCTTCCGTAGTGGACTGATCCTGTTCAGTGGTCATGAAATAGCTACCTGACGCCTGTCCTTGTTCGGTTCAGTTCGATGGTGTTGGAGTGTGCGGGGTGAGCCGGGCTCAGCGATCGAAGGCGACAAGCTGGCTGGCCACGCCGGTGTAGGTGGCGGGGGTCAGAGCCTTCAAACGAGCGGCGGTTTCCGGGTCGAAGGACTGCTGGTCGATGAACTGTTCGACCTGCTCCTTGTTGATGGTGTGACCGCGCATGAGCTCCTTGACTTTCTCGTACGGCTTGTCCATGCCCGGCAGACCCCTGAGCTCGCAAGCGCGCATAGCGGTCTGAATCGGCTCGCCAAGCACTTCCCAGTTGCCGTCAAGCTCACGCTCGATGACGTGGGTGTTCGGGTGGATGGATTCGAGGCCGCCCATAAGGTTGGTCAGGGCAAGCAGCGAGTAGCCGAGTGCGGAACCGATGTTGCGCTGGGTGGTCGAATCGGTCAGATCGCGCTGCCAACGGGATTCCACCAGCGTGGCTGAGAGGGTGTCGAGCAGCGAGCAGGAGATCTCGAAGTTGGCTTCGGCGTTCTCGAAACGAATCGGGTTGACCTTGTGCGGCATGGTGGAGGAGCCGGTGGCGCCCTTGACCGGCACCTGGGCGAACACGCCACGGGAGATGTACATCCACACGTCCACGCACAGGTTGTGCATGATGCGGTTGGCGTGGGAGACGGTGGAGTAGAGCTCGGCCTGCCAGTCGTGGCTTTCGATCTGCGTGGTCAGAGGGTTCCAGGTCAGTCCCATGCGGTTGGTGACGAACTCGCGGGAGACGGCGACCCAGTCGACATCCGGGCAGGCGGCCAGATGGGCACCGAACGTGCCGGTCGCACCATTGATCTTGCCCAGGTATTCCTGATTTTCGAGGTGCTTGAGCTGGCGGTTCAGACGGTAGACGTAGACGGCGAGCTCCTTGCCGAGCGTAGTCGGCGTTGCCGGTTGGCCGTGGGTGAGGGAGAGCAGCGGCATGTCCTTGAACTCTTCGGCCTTGCTGGCAAGGTGATCGATGATGCGCTCGAACTCAGGGGTCCACACGTTCTCCATGGCGTTCTTGACGCAACGGGCGATGGCGAGGTTGCTGATGTCTTCGGACGTGCAGGCGAAGTGCACGAGGGTCTTCAGCTCATCGTTGATGTTGGTCAGCTCGGTCGGAGCCTTGTCGATCTGGTCGTCGATGTAGTACTCCACAGCCTTCACATCGTGGTGGGTGATGGCCTCGTGAGCGGCGTGCTGCTTGATGCCCTCAGCGCCGAAATCCTCGGGAATGGCACGCAGGAAGGTCTGCTCGGCTTCGGTGAACGGTTTGACGCCGTCAACGATCGGCTGGTTGCCGTTGCCCTCGAAGCCGTTGGCCAGAAGAATCATCCATTCGACTTCGACACGCATACGTTCACGGTTGAGGGCGGGTTCGCTCATGTATTCAACGAGCGGAGCGGTGGCCTTGTGGTAGCGGCCGTCAAGCGGGGTCAATGCGATTGCGGGGGAAATATCGGTAAGCTTCATAACCTCCAAGGGTACTTCCAGCCGTGAACCGAGCGGCTATACTGTGGTGTGGCGTTCCCGCCCGAGCCGCGCAGGTCAAGGAACGCCCCCGATCCGATTACTGTGTGCGGCCCTTAAAGCAAGGAGATTACCATGCCCGAAACCGTCAATATCCATACTCTTCCCAAACGTCCAGTCGCCGTATCGTCGCTGAAATGGCAGCCGTTGGACATTGCGGTCGGCGCTACGCTGGGCGCGGCCTGCGGCGTAATCTTCTGGGGCTTCAACTTTGCCTACATGCCGATCTCCTCGGTGTTCGGTGCGATTCTTCCCGGCTTTGCCAGCATCGTGCACGCCGTCTGGTACTTCTCCGGCACCTTGGCTGTGCTGATTCTGTGTAAGCCCGGTGCGGCATTGTACGTGAACCTTGTCGGCACGTTGGTTGAAACGGTGATCGGCAGCCAGTTCGATTTGGGCTTCGTGATTATCTCGGCGCTGCTGCAGGGTGTTTTTGCTGAGATTCCGTTCGCCTTGACCCGTTACCGCATGTTCAATCTGCCGATTTCCATTGCGTCCGGTGCGTTGGTCGCCTTGGAATATGGCACGTATCTGATGCTGTTCCGTTATGTTGGTGTGCCGTTCATGAGTCCGCGCGGCATCGTGCACATGATTTCCGAGGTCGCCGGCGGTGTGCTGATCAGTGGCGTGATGGCCTGGTATCTGATGCTCGCCATCGCCAAAACCGGCGTGCTCGACCGTCTCGCCTCCGGCCGCGCGCTCATCGAGCGTCGCGCCTGACTGGGGGATTACTCCGCATGGAGGGCTTACCGTCCTCCATGGCCTGATGCCTGTGCCCGAGACATGCGACCTTGGTAATAGCGGGTCTCCTTGAGCTCCCCGTCGATAACGTGCTGGAAGTGCGCTTCGTGGCGTTGCACGGCGGGGGAGCCAAGGTCGGAGGCATTCCGGTAAGCGGCCTGATGGTACTTGAGCCAGTGGCTGATCTCACGGCCATCGGTGGGCTCGCCGGAAACCTGTGCCGCATCATATGGGGTATGGCCTGCGATGGATACTCTTCCCGGTGTGCAGAAGCCATCTGCATCAACAGTGCTTGGCGTAGGAGCCGGTGCAGGCGTGACATGACCGCTCACCGTCAGCCAATGGGCCTTGGCCGGATTGGCGGCACCATCCCCAATGCGGCTACCAGTTCGTCATCGATTTCCACGCTGGTTACCCAAGTTCGTTCCGGAATCGGATGGTTCGCTATCGGTGAGCCTGCGGTCACCACATGTTGGATGTTGTATTGATCCGCCCAATCCGAGGCGATGGCCGCCGCGGCGATTCCTCCTTGCGAATGACCGATAAGGGCCACCGGTTCATCCGATTTGATGCCGGCCTGCCGCATTGCTTCGGCGACCATCCGCGCGCTGTCCGCCTTCCTGCGGCGCAAGGCGTATGCGCTCATCAGCTCTATGTTCTGTTCCCAACCAAACGGGGAATCGTCTTGCCCGTCGGTTCCGGGAATCGTAACGAGCCAGGCATTCGTCCCATCGGAGCGTTTGTATCGTTGAATCGCGATGGTGCCGTATTCCAAACCGCTGTCGAGCGATATTTTTCCGAGCCGTTCCTCCGCCAGTCGCCTCAGGTTCTCCATTGATTCGGCCACCGAGCTGCTTGCCTGAACGACTTCGGCGTCGGTGTGCACCTCCTGCACAGTGAGCTGGTTCCCTTGGAAGAGATCTTTGAGCGGCCCTGAGAATACTGCGATGGTGCCGGCGCCTTTATTGACCTCATTGGTGCTTAATATGCCCTGTCCCGGCCTCACGAAGCCGAGCATCGCACCAAAACCGCTTAATATTCCCTCCTGGAACGGATAGGTGGCCATAGACATCCACACAGGGTTCGGTTTGCCATCAATGGCCCATCCGGCCAGAAAACCACCGGCGGCTACGGCTCCCAAGCCGAGCAACGCGTATTGAGGGTACCGCTGGGTGGCGGCCTGCAACGTTTCGCTGAACACCCGTCTAGCAACCAGCTCGGCATCGGAATACAGCGAATGCGCGCGAATCAGCAGCTGTGCGGTGCTGGCAAGATCTTGACTGAACTGCCGGCACATCGCCGCATGTTCAGTGCACCGTGCTCCCACAGACGCATATGGCAGCGAGGTGTGAGCGTAGGCTGTCGAAGGGTTCCCTGGTGATAGTGCGGGGCACATCGGCGCGCTGGAACGGTGTGCCTGTAATTGCAAGGCTCCCGCATCCCACGAAGCAGCACACGCTTCGAGTGCGGCGGCTTCGCTCTCCAGTGATTTGGCGATAGCCGCATATTCCTTGCGTGTGGCTGGCGCGTAGCCGGCTCCACCGTAAATGCTGGCTTCCACCTGCCAGTAATGGTTTCCGTTCGTCATGCCGACCCCCAAACCAATCGGTGGGTAGCCTCCATGTCGTCAGCCAACAGTGCGGCTTTGGACCGAAATTCGTCCAGGCGGGAGCGGAATTCCTCAGACGCCGGTCCGGCCCACGCGATGTCTTTCGAGCAGACGATAGCGGCCGCAGTGCGATCTATCGTTGCGATGGTGGAGGCTCGTTGCGTCGCAACGAGGTCACGGCTGCGTTGCACTGCCGCATGGCAGGGGCAGACTCCGTAATTGAACGGTGCCGCCGAATTGCCGGCGACACCTGCTGGTGTTGGATTGATACCGGGTATGTTCATATACCCAGCTAAAAGGATTGGAGACGCCCATGTCCAGCCGAAACGACTTATGTGGTTCCAGCTTGCCGAAAGCAGTCAGTTATCCACAATCACCATGAATGATATGGATGGCGCACCCATCACCCATTACCACGGTTTGGAAGCGCCGCTGCCCGCGTTCTGTTCCGCTTTCTGATTGGAAGTATCGGTATTCGCCTGCGTGTCGGTGGACTGCTGGTTGGCCTTCATCAGCTCCTCCACCTGCTTTTTCTGCTCATCGGTCAGATTCCCGCTCTTGGTGGCGTTGCCGTTCGATGTGCTTGAGCTTTGTGCATCGGTGCTGTTCTGGGCATCCGTACCGTTGCGCTGTGCCTCGACCTGTTGCAAGGTGATCTTCGTCAGCTGTGCGGAGGCTGCGGCATTGGCATCGATGGCATCTTTGATCTGCGGCAGCAGCACCGCGCGCATGCTGTTGGCCTCGGCGAATTGGGCATCGGTCTGCTGTTGTTGGGCGTTGAGCGTATCCATGTCGGTGGACTCGTCCTGAGCGGCCTTGATATTGGCCTTCAGAGATGCGGTGGCCCGGTTGAACGTAACGGTGGCAGACAGGTTAGCCCCGGCCACACCGGCAATCAGTACCAGCACCGCAGCGGCGATGGCCAATGCGATGCGCGCGCCAAAGGGGGGCTGGGCGTTTCGAGAAGTCTTGCCTGTGCTCATAGCAGTCTCCTTGATGTGGCGATCCACGCGCCGAATTCCCACGCCAACAGCACTGCCAGTGCGATTGCCAGCGGCCAGACCACTGCAGTGGTGCGAGTGCGTTTTTTGGTGGTGACAGTGGTTCGCCATTGCTTTGAGGCCTTGGCGGACACCTGATCAGCCAAGGCCGATGAAGCATTCACGGGCACGTAGGTGCCGCTGATTTCGTCGGCGATGTCCTTGAGGTTCTGCGCGTCCATTTTGGAGATGCCGGCTTCACCGGTATCCGGATCGGTGACCCACTGGTCGGCGGCATTCGCGTCGGCGGCGCTCACGCCATCAGCGATGACCGGAATCTTCCCGCCTTCCGTCGAGCCCACGCCGACGGTGAATCCGTCATTGAGATATTGGCGCAGCGAGGAGAAGGTGCGGCGGGTGACGTTGGAGGTCTGCTCTCCATCAGTGATGAGATACAGCACGATTGCATCGTCCGGGTGGGCTTCACGGATTGATTTGGCGGTGAGCAGCAACTGGTCGATAGGCGCATCAAGGCTGGATCCGGCGGAGACGGAGGTGGCCTCGACAGCCAGAGTGTCCGCCCAATTGTTGATGGCCGGAGTATCTGGCGTAAGCGGTACGTCCAAGGTGCCCGAGGCACCGAATCGCAGGGCAGCGAAACTGGCGTTCGGATAGGCTGACGTGATGTCGTGGACAGCCTTTCGCGCGGCGTCGATACGCGTAATGGCTTCGGTGGAGCCGTATGTGGCATCTTCCACCGCCATCGAGCCGGTGGTATCGACGGCCACAATCACATCAGTGGCATTGATGGCTCGGGATGTGGTCGGTGTCACCACGCTGGGGGTCAGCAGCATTATTGCCGCAATCACGAGCATCAATGTGCGGCGAATGGTGGCGCCAATGGTCTCGTCGCTGGAGGCTTTGCGACGGCGGCGAACGAAAAGCACGATTTCGACCACGGCCAGTACCAATGCGATGGCTGCCAAAGCGCCGCCAACAGGCCATCCCAAGGCGGGGGAGAAGGTGAATCCGTTCATCGTCTCAGCCTCCAGGTGCATGCAATCCAGATAATAAGAATCACGGCCAGCGCCAGCACCCACAGTCCGGGGGCGTCCGTCATGGATGCCTTCGACTGGTTGTCGGACTCGGTGTCTCTGCGCGACTGAATATCACGTACCAATTCATTGACGGACGCGCCATCCGATTGGGTGAGGAACACACCGCCATGAGCTTCGATAGCGGATTTCATGTCGGCGGTGGTCTGATCGGACTCGCTGGTTTTCGGGCCGGAGTACAGGCCATCGACGGTAATCATGGTCTGCTCGGTCAGGTCCAGTGCCTCGGTGAGGGAATACGTTTCCTGCCCGGAGACGATATTGTCGGTGGCCAGCACGATGGAAGCCGCGCGTTGGCGCTTGGCGTTCGTTTCATTGGCGGCACCATAGGCGAAGCCGGGCAACATGGCCGCGCAGGAGACCACGCCATCGCCGATAAGCGAGGTGGCGTCCTTACGGTTCTGCGTGCCTTCCAGCCAGTCCGCGATTTTCTGATATTGGGCGTCTGACATCTTGTCGATGTCGTCCTGTGTCTGCACGCCCTTGAGCGCCTTGCTGGCTGCGGTCAGCTGCTCGGTGACCAGTTCGTAGTCGTCAGTAAGGGGGAACACCGTACGTGACGTGGAATTGAAGATGCTCATGCCGATGCGCTCACCCTCAAAATGCTTCACCAATTCCAGATAGGTGTCGATGACTTCGCGGTCGTAGGGCAGTGTGGAACCGGAGACATCCAGGCACAGCACGATGTCGCGGCTGGAGGCGCGTTCATCGCTGGAATCGACTTGGGAGGGGCGTGCCACCAACGCGATGGCCAGCACCAGCGCGATCACCAAGAGAACGACTGCCAGTCGTCCCAATGCCCGCCATTGGCGGAACAGACGTGACGCATGCTCGGTGTTGAGATCATCGTCCAGCGAAAATACTGCCTCGTCCGTGGGCTTGACTCGACGGGAGAATGCGACGAACAACAGGATGATCGCTGCGGCGATCAGAACGCCGGCAAGAGCGGCCCAAGGCCATTGCCATGACAACATCATGATCGCCACCTTTCCACCAGATTCGAGACCCAGCCGGCAGCTTCCTTCACGGTAACGCTCTTGGCCAGCGTGTTCAACGAAGGATCGGCAAATTCAGGTGGGTACAGGGCTTCGATGGTGTGGCGCAACGTATCCAGACCTTGACGATTCGCCGGTGTGCGCGGCAGGCGCATCAAATCGGCGAGTGTGCTGGCCTCCAGTCGTTTGCCGCTGGAAGCACCTGCGAAATCACGGGCGATAAGAGCCAGCTCCACAAACGCGTCTTCACGATTGAGCGTTCCGGATTCATAACGGCTCAGTACGTCGTTGATGCGGGCATGCCATGTGGCCTTTGGTCCCGCCTCATTATGTGCGCCCCTTGGCTGCGTGGCTTTTGCGGAGTTTCGCCTTGGGCGGGACATCACTATGACCGTAATCACCAATACCACGGCCAATACCAGGCACACCGCCACGAGGGCGGTTAATGGTCCCGCCAAAGTCAAAGCGTCAACCGTCTGCAGATCGCTGGGGTCAACGGCGAGAATAACGGTATTGCTCATCGGTTACCTGCCAACATCAGGTCGGGGGCGGAACCAAGCTGGTTGCGCGTGGTCCTTGCCAGTGCGCGGGAGACCAATGTGACAAAGCGATCGAACATGGCCTCGCTGGAAGTGGCACGAATCATGTGAGAGCCAGCACGGGTCAGTTCCTGCTCCAACGCTGCGGCCATGTATTCACGATGAGTGGAAACCTCATTGGCGCTTTTCCGGGACCGCAGGAATGCCGGCACACGGCGGCCGGTCGTGCCATCCAGAGGAGCACGATGACCGTGAGATACCGGCAAAAACGGGTTTAAGGTGGCCACATCGATTAGCACCACCGGATGCGTTCGGGCAATACGACGGAATTGTATGATGTGTCGTTCGGCCATCGCATGCTCGTCGGTGGCCAACACGATGAGGGCTTCGTGGTCTTTGATGCGGCGTGCATATTCCAGCAATGCATCGATATTGCGCCCATGGTTCCAGTTGCGGCGCAATGCGGTATCCAACGTGCGTTCAAACTGCGCGAATCCGCCATTGAATGGAATGCGCGTGATGCTTGACTCGTCGCCGAACACCAGAGAGATGTCATCGGCGCGTCGCATCGACAGCGCGGCGAACATGCGCAACGCATTGGCGGCCACCTCGTATGCCTGTTCTCCGGAAGGGCATATGCCGGTCATCTCACGGCCCACATCCATGAGCAGCCAGACACGGGAGGTAGACAGACGTTCGCGCTGCACCACCATAGGGCGACCCTGACGAGCACTGGTCTTCCAGTCGATCAGACGGGACTCGTCGCCCGGCTCATAGGCGCGCATATCCATCACGTCACCCCCGCCGCCACGACGGCCGGATGCGTGTTCGCCCTCCAGCACACCCAACGCCTTCCTTACGGTAGGCAGACTCATCTGGGTGCCAAGGGCCTCTATCTTCTCACGGACGGAAGCGGAACTCACGGAACGGGAACCGTTTCGACGATCTTGTCTACGATCTGATCGCTGACCACGCCATCAGCCAACGCCTCGAAGGTGAGCATGATGCGGTGGCGCAGCACTTCGTGCGCAAAAGCCTTGATGTCTTCCGGCACCACGTAGTCGCGGCCGGAGAGCAATGCCTTGGCCTGACCGATGCGAATCAAAGCGATGGTGGCACGCGGGGAGGCACCCAGACGAACCAGGGACGACAATCCCTTGATCGGCCTGGAACCGGCCCCTCGTGAGGTGGCGGTGATATCGACTGCATAACGCATGATGGCGTCGGAGACATGCGCGCGGCGTGCGGCCGTACGCAGGAAGTCCACGTCGGCAACGGTGATGCGCTCGCCGGTGATGCTGTCCGGTCCGATCATGTCGGAACCGCGGCGGGTGAGCATGGCCAGCATGCGCGCTTCCTGATCCGCAGTGGGATAGGTCATGACGGCCTTCATCATAAAGCGGTCCATCTGGGCTTCGGGCAGGTTGAACGTGCCTTCTTCCTCGATGGGGTTCTCGGTGGCGATGACCATGAACGGCTTGGGCAGGGCTATGCGCTGGCCGCCAATAGTGGTCGTGCCTTCCGCCATCGCCTCAAGCATGGCGGATTGGGTCTTGGCGTTGGAGCGGTTGATTTCGTCCAACAGCACAAAATTGGCGTGAATGGGGCCGATCTGTGTGGTGAATTTCTGCGAGGCAAAATCGAATACCTGAGTGCCCACCAGATCGGAAGGCATAAGATCCGGCGTGCACTGTACGCGCTTGAACGAGCCGGATACGCATGTGGCAAGCGTCTGTGCCGCGGTGGTCTTAGCCAGGCCGGGCACGGATTCGATAAGAATATGGCCGCCCGCCACCAGCGTCACGATCAACGACTCACGAAGATTGTCTTGTCCGACCAGCGTTTGGGCAAAGCGTGCGCGGATGCTGTCTGCCAAGGCTCGTGCGCGCTTGGCATCATCGGCGCCGAGCGGCGCCGCCGCACTGGGCGTAGGAACGGCTGCTGGACGCGCGGCGGCCGGCTTCGGAGGCATGTTCGGTTGCGTAGGGAACAAAGTCATGCCCACCACTCTAACGACTCACGCTGACGGCGGAGGGATTACAGACTCCAATCCACGGGCTCGGCACCCATGTTGATAAGGGCCTGATTAGCTCGAGAGAAAGGTTTGGAGCCGAAGAAACCTCGGGATGCGGAAAGCGGGCTCGGATGAGGTGACTTAATAATAAAGGCGTTGGTGAGCAGCGGTTCCAGACTCTGCGCGTTGCGTCCCCATAGAATAGCCACCAAGGGCTTCGGTTTGCCGTTGCCGTCCACGCGTGCGTTTAATGCGCGGATAGCGGCTTCGGTGACTTCTTCCCAGCCTTTGCCCTGATGGGAGTTGGGGCGTCCGACTCCCACGGTCAAGCACCTGTTCAGCAACATGACCCCGCGCTCGGTCCATGCTGTCAGGTCTCCGTTCGGGGGCATCGGCACGCCTAGATCGTCGACCAGTTCCTTATAGATATTAATCAGGCTCTTCGGCAGTGGTCGTACCTCCGGTGCCACGCAGAAGCTCAGTCCCACCGGATGCCCGGGAGTGGGGTAGGGGTCTTGGCCCACGATCAGTACCTTGATCGAATCAAACGGAATGGTAAAGGCCCTGAGAATATTGTGGCTGGCCGGCAGCCAGGGTCTGCCTGCGGCGTTCTCCTCCCGGAGAAAATCGCCCATGCGGTGGATGGTCGGCTCAACATCGGCCAGTGCGTTTGCCCATCCGGGCTCTACCAGTTCTCTCAATGGTTTGATCATGGTTCATTACTGTAGTCAAACGTGCATATACGGTGCATGGGGTTGTGGCGAAGTGGCTCATTTCCCGTGTGGCGGTTACACTCGTGGGTAGTTTGTGTATAAAGGAGGGCGGCTTTATGGCGCGCGACAAGGTGACCTACGAATCGTACGAGCAGGACGTCTTCGATAATCCCCCCAAGGGGCCGGTGGGCGTCCACCGCGGTTCCCGTTCGGTTATTTCGCGTATCGCACCGTTCGTCATCGTGATTCTCGTAGCGGCGCTGTGCGGTTTCGGTGCATGGGCCTGGGTTACCGGAGAGTACAAGAACATCCTGAATTTGAATACTTCCTCGCAGACCGCTCAGACTTCCGGTACAGAAAAGAAGGACTCGTCCGACGCCAAGTTCGATTCCACTGACTCTTCTGATACCAAGTCCGAGAATACTGATTCCTCGAATGCTCAATCCGATTCCGCCGCTACCGATAATGCCGATCAGAGCGCCCAGCAGGATCAGGCCGCAGCAACTGTGAACAAGGCCACCCAAGTGCGGGTGATTAATGCCACCGGTATCAGCGGATACGCGGGCCAGAAGGCCGATGTGTTGCAGACCGCTGGTTATACCAGCGTGGAAGCCGCGAATCCGACTGGGGCGGTGCCGACCTCCACCGTGGTGTGGTACCAGAATGAAGCGGACAAGGCCACCGCCGAAGATGTGGCTTCGACACTTGGCATCAGTGCCGTTGAACAGGTTCAGGGGCTTGCCGCTCCCATCACCGTCGTGCTGCTGAACTAGGCATTCACAGTACCTTTTTCTCCGTGGCCACCATCAGTAATGTGATGGTGGTCACTTTCATAGGAGAAACTTGAGCAAATAGTTACTGTTTCGGTTTGTATTGTTCCCTCGTCACGGTACAATCGTGCACTAGTCGCGAGGTAGGGGGAGCGCGATGCGGTTCTTTCTACGTTCCCTATAGGTTTGTGTCGCGACGCCTAAGGGAACAAAGGAAAGATCAGATATGGCACAAGGTACCGTGAAGTTCTTCCTTGCCAAGAAGGGGTTCGGGTTCATCCAGCCGGACGACGGCGGCGAGGATGTTTTCGTGCACTACGCGGAAATCAAGGACGACGGCAGCACCAATAAATTCAAGATGCTGTACGAGGGTGATCGCGTGGAGTATACGCCCGCCCCGTCCGGCAAGGGCACGCAGGCGAAGGAAGTCGTCAAGCTGTCCTCCGGTGAAGCCCGCTCTGAATGAGCAAGCGCGCAAGGAAACGCGTACTTCAAGCCCTGACCGTTGTAACGGTCGGGGCTTTTTCATGCCCAAAGCGCAATCGCCGATAGTCATGTTGGCACTCGGCAAGGGCGAGTGCTAATGTCTCAGTTAGCACTCGGAGATCGAGAGTGATAACCGGCAGCTGACGGCTGGTTGCCACGGATCGGCGCTTGCGAGTGATAACTGGTATACCTAGCCATTTGGAGGAACAACACAACCATGGCAAAGATCATTTCTTATGATGAGGAAGCCCGTCAGGGCATGCTGGAGGGCCTCGACAAGCTCGCTAACACCGTCAAGGTCACCCTGGGTCCGAAGGGCCGCAATGTCGTGCTCGACAAGACCTACGGCGCTCCGACCATCACCAACGATGGCGTGTCCATTGCCAAGGAAATCGACCTTGAGGATCCGTACGAGCGCATCGGTGCCGAGCTGGTCAAGGAAGTCGCCAAGAAGACCGACGACGTCGCCGGCGACGGTACCACCACCGCAACCGTGCTCGCCCAGTCCCTGGTTCACGAAGGTCTGAAGAACGTGGTCGCCGGTTCCAACCCGATCGCGCTGCGTCGCGGCATTGAGAAGGCCACCGAGGTCATCGTCAAGGAGCTCGTCGTTGCTGCCAAGGACGTTGAGACCAAGGACCAGATTGCTGCTACCGCCACCATCTCCGCTGCTGACCCCGAGGTCGGCGAGAAGATCGCTGAGGCTCTGGACAAGGTCGGCCAGGATGGCGTTGTGACCGTTGAAGATAACAACCGCTTCGGTCTGGACCTCGACTTCACCGAGGGCATGCGTTTCGACAAGGGCTACATTGCCCCGTACTTCGTCACCAACGCTGACGACCAGACCGCCGTGCTCGAGGATCCGTACATTCTGCTGACCTCCGGCAAGGTCTCCTCCCAGCAGGACATCGTGCACGTGGCCGAGCTGGTCATGAAGACCGGCAAGCCGCTGCTGATCATCGCTGAGGATGTTGACGGCGAGGCTCTGCCGACCCTGATTCTGAACAACATTCGTGGTACCTTCAAGTCCTGCGCTGTCAAGGCTCCGGGCTTCGGTGACCGCCGCAAGGCCATGCTGCAGGATATGGCCATCCTGACCGGTGCTCAGGTCGTCTCCGATGAGCTGGGCCTGAAGCTCGAATCCGTCGACACCTCCGTGCTCGGCCACGCCAAGAAGGTCATCGTCTCCAAGGACGAGACCACCATTGTTCAGGGCGCTGGCTCCAAGGAAGACATCGACGCTCGTGTGGCTCAGATCCGCGCCGAGATTGAGAACACCGACTCCGATTACGACCGTGAGAAGCTGCAGGAGCGTCTGGCCAAGCTGGCCGGCGGCGTGGCTGTCATCAAGGTCGGCGCTGCCACCGAGGTCGAGGCCAAGGAGCGCAAGCACCGCATCGAAGATGCCGTGCGTAACGCCAAGGCCGCCATTGAGGAAGGCCTGCTGCCCGGCGGTGGCGTGGCCCTCGTTCAGGCTGCTGCCAAGGCCGAGAAGGCTGAGGCCGTCACCTCCCTGACCGGCGAAGAGGCTACCGGTGCCGCCATCGTGTTCCGCGCCATCGAAGCCCCGATCAAGCAGATTGCCGAGAACGCTGGCGTGTCCGGCGACGTGGTGATCAACAAGGTTCGTTCTCTGCCCGATGGCGAAGGCTTCAACGCCGCCACCGACACCTACGAGGACCTGCTGGCCGCCGGTGTGACTGACCCGGTTAAGGTGACCCGTTCCGCTCTGCAGAACGCCGCCTCCATTGCTGGTCTGTTCCTGACCACCGAGGCCGTCGTCGCCAACAAGCCGGAGCCGAAGGCCGCTGCCCCGGCCGCCGGTGCCGACATGGGCTACTGATTCGCACGCGACTAGTTGCTAGCTGGCAAAGAGAAGGGGAACTCCTACAAGGAGTTCCCCTTCTTGCTATCTTGTGCGCACTAGCCCCCCGATGGCGGGGGCTGTCAGCGCAGCCGACTGGGGGTGGTTACACGAAGCATGCGTAGAGGATCATCCCCACCCGCTTCGCGGGCCTATGATGACGCTTAGCCTGCAAACAAACGGGATGCCTGCGTCTCCGCGTCTGCATAGACGTTGGAGGCTTGGGCCAGCGCACGTTGAATGGACTCCAAGGAAGCCTCCATTTGTTGCTGCGCCGCTCGCCATTGAGCCGCCACGGTGGTGAATTGGGTGGCCGCCGAACCTCGCCATACGTTCTGCAGGGCGTTGAGATTGGTATACATACCGCCCACGGCTTGCCTGATTTGTGCAATCGAGCTGTTCACCGCGGCCGAAGAGGCTTGGATTTGTTCTGAATCCACTTGATATTGGGGCATTGTTGCTCCTTTCCTAAAACAATGAGCGCTGATATGACGACCGTTATTGCCAATACCGGCCGCTAAGGTGGAGAATATGACAGATTTGCATTGGACAGATGGAAAAACGACCATTGTGGTTCCAGCTTCGGTACGGGGCCGTTTTTCCGGAAGCGCAAAGGCCTTCCAACGGCTTGTTTGCGCCATTGCCGTGGTTGTTGCGACTGTATTGGGATCGATGTGGATAACTGCGGACGCGTATGCGGATGATTCCAGCAGCACGGGTACCGACGCGAACAGCAGCGTGACCATAACCGACAACATCACCGATACGGAGAATCTGCTCGGCTCACATGCCACCGAGGTCTCGGATGCCATAGCCAAGACGGAGAAGGAAACCGGCGTGCATGTGCACCTGCTGTATCTGTCCAGCTTTAACAGTGAGCAGACACCGCAGAAATGGGCGAGCACGGTGCTGGAGTCCACTAAGCCGAAGGCAAACACCGTGTTGCTCGCCGTCGCCGCCAACGATGGCAATCTCGTGGTGGCGGTATCCTCCAATTCCGACGAATGGCTCAAGCAACAGAAAACCGTCGATGCGCTATCCGAAGCCGCGCAGCAGCAGCTGATGGAAAGCACACCGAATTGGTCCGGGGCAGCCACGGCGATGATGGGTCAGATCGCCAAATCCAAGAAGACATCCACCTCATCCTCCACGGTGACGATTGGCGTGATCGCCATGGGCGTGGCTTTGGCCGCCTTGGTCGTTCTTGTTGTGGTGATGGTGATAGTTCGCCGTCGCCGTGAAGTCAAGAAGGATTCCGAAGCCGAAATCGAGCAGGCTTCCGAAGACGGGCAGGAATCTGCGGACGAACTCCAAGAGGACATTCAGGAAACGTCCAGTGAAGTAGACCAATCTGGAGTACGTGAGTAAGCCTATTGAAGCATCGATTGTTGTTGTTGATGACGAACCTTCCATCCGCGAACTGCTCGTCGCCTCGCTGCATTTTGCCGGATTCGAGGTGAACACCGCGGCCTCCGGTTCTGAAGCCATCGAAGTCATCGAAAAGGTACAGCCCGACCTCATCGTGCTGGATGTAATGCTGCCTGACATTGACGGCTTCACCGTAACCCGTCGCATCCGTCAGGAGGGCATCGACGCACCCGTACTGTTTCTGACCGCACGCGATGACACGCAGGACAAGATCATGGGCCTTACCGTTGGCGGCGACGACTACGTGACCAAGCCATTCAGCCTCGAGGAGGTTGTGGCCCGTATCCGCGCGATTCTGCGTCGCACCCGCGAACAGGTTGAGGATGATCCGATTATTCGTGTGGCCGACTTGGAGATTAACGAGGACTCGCATGATGTATCGCGAGCCGGGCAGCCCATCGATTTAAGCCCCACGGAATACAAGTTGCTGCGCTACCTGATGGACAATGAAGGCCGCGTGCTGTCCAAGGCGCAGATCCTAGACCATGTCTGGCAGTACGACTGGGGCGGTGACGCCGCAATCGTCGAATCGTATATCTCGTATCTGCGCAAGAAGGTCGATGGCATCGAGGTCGACGATGGCGAAGGCGGCAAGCGCAAGGTGACGCCGCTGATCGAGACCAAACGCGGCATCGGTTATATGATTCGCGAACCGAAGAACTAGTCCAGCCATCATGAGTGAGCCCGATAAGTCGCCACGGCCCAATATGCCTGCGTCCGCCCCAGAGGTGGTCGCACGCATGAAAGAACATCACAATCGCAAGAAGAACATGTTCTTCGGCCATTTTGACCGTATCTCCCTGAGCAGCAAGCTTGTGGCCTGCACCATTGCCGTGCTGCTGATCGGGGTGTCAGTGATTTCCTTCTCCATCCGCGCGTTGGTGAGCAACTATATGTTGAGCAAAACCGACAACCAGCTCAAATCGCAGAGCCAGATGGTGTTCGAGAATATCGTGACGCTTGCCAAAAACGACAATGCCGGGCCAAACTCGTACTTTCTGCAGATTCAATACACCGACGGCACGTTGGATAATGAGGGTAACCCGCTGGTGGTCACGCCGCTGATGCCTCAGCTGCAGGACGGCATCGTCTCCGTGCCGGTGCTGCCCACCGACGGCGATACCTCAGACATCACGTTCGGTCAGCCATTCACCACGCAGGCTGTGGTCAAGCAGGTTGTCCAGATACAGAACAATTCTTCGGATTCCAACAATACGACCAAGCCGCAGACCGATCCGAACACGCAAGACGACGCGGGCAACGATGCCGGCAATTCGGGTTCCAAGAACGCTCCGAACTCCTCGAATTCCGTCACCACGATACTGTCCAATCCTTCCTCCAATGCCAATCATGCTGCGGTGAGTACCGCGCGTTCGCCGTGGCGCATTCTGCCGATGACGTTCACGGAGAACGGCAAGGAGAGGGCCGTGGTGTATATCGGCCTGTCCTTGTCCGATCAGATCGACATCGTCAGCACGCTTTCCCGTTACTGCGTCGTGGTCGGCATTGCCGTGGTGCTGCTTGGTGGTTCTCTGGCCACATTGATCATCCAGCACACGATGACCCCGCTGAAGCGCATGGAAAAAACCGCCGCGAAGATTGCCGCCGGTGATTTGAGCCAGCGTATTCCTTCCGCTCCCGAGAACACGGAAGTCGGCTCTCTGGCCGCTTCGTTGAACACGATGCTGACTCGAATAGAGCTCAGCTTCCACGAGCAGGAAGAGACCACCGACAAGATGAAGCGGTTCGTCTCCGACGCCAGTCACGAGCTGCGCACGCCGCTTGCCGCCATCCATGGTTATGCGGAACTGTATAAGATGCAACGCGATATGCCTGGGGCGTTGGATCGTGCCGATGAATCCATCGAACACATCGAACGTTCCAGTCAGCGTATGACCGTGCTTGTCGAAGATTTGCTGTCTCTGGCCCGGCTTGATGAGGGCCGTGGCATCGATGTGACCGGCACGGTGAAACTCTCCTCGCTAGTTACCGATGCCGTTGATGATTTGCACGCCCTCGATCCGGACCGTGCCATCGGCCGTATGCTGATTGGGCTTGAGCCCGCCCGTGACCTGAACCATCCGGCGTCGTTGAGCCTTACTGAGGGTGACTGGCCGACCATCACCCTGCCTGGTGATGCCTCGCGTTTGCGTCAGGTGGTGACCAATATCGTGGGCAATATTCACCGATACACGCCGATTGATTCATCCGCGGAGATTGCTCTTGGCGTGATGCCGGCGGCTATTGACCCGAAGCAGCTTTCCGGTTTACCGGCTACCGACGCGTCAATGCGCCGCTTCGTAGAGGCCGCCGAAGTAGGCGCATCGATGAGCACTGGGTACCGGTATGCCGTGCTCCGATTTGTGGATCATGGACCTGGCGTGCCGGACGAATCCCGACCAAAGATATTCGAACGATTCTATACGGCTGACCCATCGCGTGCCCGTGAAAAGGGAGGCACCGGTCTGGGCATGGCCATCGCGCAGTCCGTGGTCAAGGCCCATCATGGCTTTATCTGTGCCACGGCCACCGATGGGGGAGGCCTGACCTTCACCGTGGTGCTGCCCATCGAGCAGATGCCCGCCGCCCAATCCGCACAGACCGCAGGCAAAACCAAGGAAGCCAAGCAGAAGTCCTCGTGGTTCGGCGGTGAGCGTAAATCGTGAGACGACTCAGCCTCATGATGTGTGGTCAAGACCTGTGAGGTACACTATTCCTTCAGTTCATTATTACTGTTGAGGATTGAAGGAAGGTTCGCAATGCCCACCGGTCGAGTTCGTTGGTTTGACGCAGCCAAAGGATATGGCTTCATCACCAGTGAGGAAGGCAAGGACGTGTTCCTGCCGGCTCAGGCCCTGCCTACTGGCGTCAATACGCTGCGCAAAGGGGCCAAGGTGGAGTATTCCGTGGTGGACGGTCGGCGTGGCCCGCAGGCCATGGATGTGAAGCTGATCGCCTCCAGCCCCAGCTTGGTCAAGGCCACTCGTCCTAAGGCGGATGATATGGCCGCCATCTGCGAGGACCTCATCAAGATGCTCGACGCTGCCGGCAACACGTTGCGTCGCCATCGCTACCCTTCCGCCGCCGAAAGCAAGAAGCTGGCCACGCTGCTGCGTGCCGTGGCGGATCAATTCGACGTGCAGGACTGATGTGACCCATGACTGACACCATCGAAACCGCCGTGACACCGGATCCTCATGCCATTGCACGGGCCGTGCTGCTTGAAGTGGCCGACGAGCCTGATCAGGTGGGTGACTTTGTCGTCGCCAATGAGCTTGAAGATCATGTCACCGATTTTCGTTTCGTCGCGAACATTCGCGGATACGAGGGATGGCAGTGGTCGGTAACGCTGTATCACGATGAGGAATTGGATTCGTGGACGGTGAACGAGTCCTCCCTGATTCCGACCGAAGACGCGCTGATGCCGCCCAAGTGGATTCCGTGGAAAGACCGTCTTGAGCCCACCGACCTGTCTCCCACCGATTCCATCGGCACCAATCCGGATGACGAGCGTATCGAAGATGGCGAGGTCCAGGAATCATCCCTGCAGGATGTCAATGACGCAGTGGAGGTGTTTCGTCTCACCCGTCGCCATGTATTGAGCTCATTGGGCCGCGCACAGGCTGCCAAGCGCTGGTACGAAGGTCCTCGTGGGCCAAAGGCGCTGAGCACCAAGACGGCCGAAGGCAATCTGTGTTCCACCTGTGGCTTCTTCGTGCCGCTTAAGGGCGAGCTCGACCGTTTGTTCGGCGTATGCGCGAACAAGTGGAGCCCGGATGATGGCCGTGTGGTCTCGCTGGACCATGGCTGCGGCGAGCATTCCGAGATTGAACCTCCGGAGCCAAGCCGTCTGTGGGTGCAGGCCAATCCCGCTTTTGATGACCTGCACATCGATGTGGTGGCCCACCGGCCTCGCAAGCAGGAACCTGCAGAACTTGATGATGAGGCGGATGAAAGCGACAAGCCTGAGGCGGATGACGAGCAGCTGATCTCTACCGAAAGCCCCGCCCCCGACACGGACGAAGCCACCGAAGAGGACATCCTTGAAAACACCGTTGATGATGGTGAGGACGAGGATGATGTTGACGACGAACCGGAGACCGCGGACACCGCTGAAGAAGTGACTTCCGGACTTGAAGCCGTGGTGGATTTGATCGAAAAACTCCGTCAGACTAAGTCCGATTCGGAAGAGGATGACGAGAAGTAAGTCGACTGCAATCAACTGTGGAGGTCTTACCTGCTTTGCCAGCGCAAGAAATTCTCGAAATAAGCCTTTTGTACGAGAATTCTTTGCACTGAGCAACTGTCAGTGCAAAGAATTCTCTAGATGATTTTTTGGATAACCGCTGGTTGGTCGATTAGTGCACGACGGTGACGTTGCACTCGGCAAAGTTCACAATCTGGCGAGACACCGAACCTAGGAAATGAACATCGAGACCGGAGAGGCCACGTGAACCCACTACCAGATGACGGGCATACCGAGAAGCCGCAATCAGACCCTTGGATGCAGGAATGTGGAAAGCGTTCGTGCTGACTTTGATTCCTTCAGGAATGTCAACCTCGGACATCATCTTGGCAAGTATTGCTTCGGCGCGCTGCTGCCCGGCTTCAACCGGTGCCACGGCATTTTCATAGCCCGGGATAACGCCCAGATCGCGCAACTGCCAGCAGAACATCACATTCAGAGGCGCGCCATGCAGCTGTGCGTCATCGAGGGCAAACTCGAAAGCACGGCGTGAAGCTTGTGATCCATCCACGCCCACCACCACTGGGCGGCTGTGCTCTTCGATAGCCGGTTTGGGCTGGGCGAAATGCACGGTCTGGTCGTCCGGCGTCAGCGCGTTGGCGATGGCATCGGTCACCGTTTCGTCCTCACTGTCGGAGACGCGCACCACCGTGACCGGGACCTCGGCCGTTTCCGCCAGCGATGCGGACAGCGATCCCATGAACCAGCGTGCCACACGGCCTAAGGATCGGCGTCCGACCACAATCTGTTGGGAATCCTTGCCGATCTGCAGCAAAGCGGTGGTGCCGGTGGCCTTGACCGAGGTGAGCTTCAGATTCGCGGGATCAAAATCAATGCCGGCTGCGGCCTTCTCCACCCACGACTTCAGCTCGTTGGCGATGTCGTGACGAACCTTGGCCCAGGCTTCATCGCTGTCCGGTTCGGAACCCATATCCCACGAATGGGTCCAGCCGAACACGGCATTGACATGCTGTCCGGTCAGTGAGGCCTCCTTCAGCGCCCATTTCAATGCGGCAAAGGACTCGTCGGAGCCATCCACACCAACAACGATGTCGGCCTTGGTTGTTGTTTCGCTCATGGTGAGCCTCCCTTCCATCGATCACAGGATGAATCTATGCACCAGCATATCGTTTTTCTTCTCCTCTCACGGCGCAATTCATGGAATCCAGCGAATAAACGTCACTGTGAATCGGTAGAGTAAAACGGAATGTCAATTGAGGAAGGACAAGCATGTTCGAACGGTTTACCGACCGTGCACGGCGCGTGATCGTGTTGGCGCAGGAAGAGGCGAGGACTCTCCAGCACAACTACATCGGCACCGAACACCTGCTGCTCGGCCTGATCCGAGAGGGTGAGGGCGTGGCCGCCAAGGCACTCGCCTCGAAGGGCGTGGAGTTGGACGCCACCCGCAAGCAGGTCGAAGAGATGATCGGCAAGGGCAACGCGGCCCCGAACGGGCACATCCCCTTTACCCCGCATGCCAAGCAGGTGCTGGAGTTCTCGTTGCGTGAGGCTTTGCAGTTGGGCCACAGCTACATCGGCACTGAGCATATTCTGCTCGGCTTGATTCGCGAGGGTGAAGGCGTGGGCACTCAGGTGCTCATCAAGATGGACGTTGATTTGGGCGAGCTGCGCAGCGCAACCATCGATATGATTCGCGGCAACTCCGGCACCTCCACTGACGGCAAGGGCGATTTGGCCAACGCCGGTGGCGTGGCGGACAAGCAGAACAAGTCCGGTTCCGCCATTCTCGACCAGTTCGGCCGCAACCTGACCGCCGAAGCCGCCGAGGGCAAGTTGGATCCGGTCATCGGCCGTACTAACGAGATCGAGCGCGTTATGGTCGTGCTCTCCCGCCGCACCAAGAACAACCCGGTGCTGATCGGCGAGCCTGGCGTGGGCAAGACCGCTGTGGTCGAAGGACTGGCCCAGAAGATTCAGGCCGGCGATGTGCCGGAGACCTTGAAAGGCAAGCAGGTCTACTCGCTGGATCTTGGTTCCATGGTGGCCGGTTCCCGTTACCGTGGTGATTTCGAGGAGCGTCTGAAGAAGGTCCTGAAGGAAATCAAGACCCGCGGCGACATCGTGCTGTTCATCGACGAGATCCACACCATCGTGGGTGCTGGCTCTGCCGACGGCGCACTGGGTGCCTCCGATATGTTGAAGCCGATGCTGGCCCGTGGCGAGCTGCAGACCATCGGTGCCACCACCACCGACGAGTACCGCAAGTACATCGAGAAGGACGCGGCGCTGGAACGCCGATTCCAGCCCATCCAGGTGCATGAGCCGACCATCGCCGAGACCATTGAAATCTTGAAGGGCCTGCGTTCTCGCTACGAGAACCACCATCACGTGACTATCACCGATGGTGCGTTGCAGTCTGCCGCAGAGCTTTCCAGCCGCTATATTCAGGATCGCAACCTGCCGGATAAGGCCATCGATTTGATCGACGAGGCCGGTGCCCGCCTGCGCATCAAGCGTCTGACCGCACCGCCCGAGCTCAAGGAGCTTGACGACAAGATCGCCAAGATCGCCGCCGACAAGGACGAGGCCATCAAGGGCCAGGACTTCGAGAAGGCCGCCGAACTGCGCGACAACCAAGAGAAGTTGGAAGCCGAGCGCAAGGCGAAGGAAGATTCCTGGCGCGAAGGCGAGTCCGACGTCAAGATGGTCGTGGATGAGGACGTGATCGCCGAGGTCATCAGCGCCACCACCGGTATTCCGGTGTTCAAGCTGACCCAGGCTGAGTCCAAGAAGCTGCTCAACATGGAAGCCGAGCTGCACAAGCGCATTATCGGCCAGGATGAGGCGGTGTCCGCCCTGTCCCGCTCCATCCGCCGTACCCGCGTGGGCCTGAAGGATCCGAAGCGCCCGTCCGGTTCGTTCATCTTTGCCGGCCCCACCGGCGTGGGCAAGACCGAGCTGGCCAAGACGCTGGCCGAGTTCCTGTTCGACGATGAGGATGCGCTGATTCGCGTCGATATGTCCGAGTTCTCCGAGAAGTATGCGGCATCGCGTCTCTTTGGTGCGCCTCCGGGATACGTCGGTTATGAGGAGGGCGGCGAGCTCACCGAGAAGGTGCGCCGCAAGCCGTTCTCCGTGGTGCTGTTCGACGAGATCGAGAAGGCGCATCCGGATATCTTCAACACGCTGCTGCAGGTGCTGGATGACGGCCATCTGACCGACGGTCAGGGCCGCAAAGTGGACTTCAAGAACACCATCATCATCCTGACCACCAACTTGGGCACCCGCGACATTGCCAAAGCCGCCAACACCGGCTTCAACCTCGGCGCGAACACCGAGTCGAGCTATCAGCGCATGAAGGATCAGGTCAGCTCCGAGCTCAAGCAGCAGTTCCGTCCGGAGTTCCTGAACCGTTTGGACGACATCATCGTCTTCAAGCAGCTCACCGAGCCGCAGGTGCGTCAGATTGTGGATCTGGATGTCAAGCAGCTCAACGACCGTCTGTTCGACCGCCACATGTCGCTCGAACTTACCGACGCCGCCAAGGATCTGCTCGCGCAGAAGGGCTTTGACCCGCTGCTCGGCGCTCGTCCGCTGCGCCGTGTGATTCAGCGCGACATCGAGGACGCCATCTCCGAGAAGATCCTGATGGGCGACCTCGAAGACGGTCAGAAGGTTATCGTCGACGCCGAGGGCGAAGGTCTGCTGGGTGAGTTCACCTTCAAGGGCGAGACCTTCGAACAGCCTGAGGCCGAGACGGGGGATTCTGTTTCTGCGGTCGATGGAGAGGCGGGATCTCCCGCGGAAACGGAGTCCGAGCCGTCGAACGATGGTCCCGTTTCCAACGATGCCGAGTAGCGTAGCCTCCCTCCAACATGAAAGCCGGCCGGATGACTGGCTTTCATGTTTTGCGGCAAGGATCGTCGATACGATGAGCACATCGATGATGGAACATGGTTGGGTGATATCCATTCGGAGATGATATCCATTCGGAGAAAGGATGCGGTATGCGCTATGTCGATGACTCCAAGCAGGAGTTGCTGGTATCAACGACGCAGTTTCCGGCGCTGGTCATAGCCCATCAAAGCTATGACAAAGCGAGATATCACTGGCATAGCGGTCTTGAGGTGCTGTACGCGAAGGACTGCCCCATGTCCGTCGTAGTGAATGGCGCCATGACCGTGCTGCAGCCGGGACAGGCGCATGTAATTCCGCCGGAGGCCGTGCATGCGGTTCACATGGTGAAGGATGAGGACCGGGGGACCACGCCGCAGGCGTTGTCCGTCACGGTCAATCCGGTTGAGATGTCCGCATTCCTTCCACGGATTCTGCAGGCGCAGCGTCAAGTGGACTATGACCGCTGCAACAGGCATGGGGGAGTGGCCTTTGCCCCGTTATGCGATGAGATATACGACCAGCTTGTTGGCGTATCCCAGGTGAAGTATGTGAACGCCAATGCCGCGTTCTTCGCGTTGATGGGCAGGATATTCGACGACTTCATGCAGTCGAAGGCGATTGATGGACCTGACGACGGGGACAGTCAGTCCATATCGTTGATTTATCGCTATGCCCGGGATCATTTTCTTTCGTCCATCACTACCAGCGAAGCGGCAAGGCACTTCGGATATTCGCGTGAGTATTTCTCCCGGCTTTTCAAAAAATATTCAGGCACTTCGTTTATGGATTACGTCAATGAGTTACGACTCAAAGTGGCCTGCGAACGGCTACGCATGCCCGATGCGGACATCGGCCAAGTGGGACGGGTGGCTGGTTTTCCCAATGAAAGGGGGTTCCAAGCGGCTTTCGAGCGTAAATTTGGTCTCACGCCCGGGCAGTGGCGTGACATCGAGCTCTCGCACAACTGCGATGACGATTGACGGACCAGTTCGAAGAAGGGCCGGTGAACGGAATCGTTGTGAGCGTCTTCCAACTGGTGGCTCTGTGACGAAGGCGTCACACCATAGGTCACACTTTGTCCCTGATAGGTCACAGTCCACCGATGCCATCCCGCCGAATTGCTTCTATCATCGAACCAGGTTCATGAAAGGCAAAGGAGGCAATCCATGAATCAAAACAATGAAGTGCCAACGAAACTGCATGCCAAGCTCATCACCGTCGCCACCATCGGCGCCGTGGGCGGTTTCCTGTTCGGCTATGATACCTCGGTCATCAACGGTGCCGTGGACGCCATCGCCAGCCCCGACTCCGGCTTCGGGTTGAACGCCGCCATGAGCGGTTTCTCGGTGTCCAGCGCCATGATCGGCTGCGTGGTCGGCGCATGGTTCGCGGGCACGCTGGCCGATCGCATCGGTCGTGTGCGCGTCATGCAGCTTGCCGCCGCGCTGTTCGTATTCAGCGCCCTGTTCACCGGTCTGGCGTCCGATATCTGGGTGTTCGTGATCTTCCGCATCGTGGGCGGACTTGGCGTCGGATTCACCTCAGCCATCGGCCCCGCCTATATCTCCGAGATATCGCCGTCGTCACGCCGAGGATTCCTCACCGGCTTCCAACAGATGGCCATCGCCTTGGGCATCGTGGCCTCCCTTGTGGTCAATGACTCCTATCTTCTTGGCTCGGGCGGCGCCGCCGTGACGTTCTGGGCCGGACTCGAGACTTGGCGCTGGATGCTGATGACCACAGCCGTCCCGGGCGTCATCATGTTCGCGCTCACCTTCGCGCTGCCCGAATCCCCGCGTTATCTGGTGATGAAGGGCAAGAAGGCCATCGCCGAGAAGGTGCTTCTCGAAGTCGTAGGCGACCGCAACGCCTCCGCGACGGTCGAGCAGATCGCCCAGAGCCTCGAAGGCGAGACGCAGCCCAAGGTCTCCGATCTGCGCGGCAAGACCTTCGGCCTCAAATCCGTGGTATGGATCGGCATCGGCGTCGCCCTGTTCCAGCAGGTGTCCGGCGCGAACGTCATCATGTTCTACGATTCCAGCCTGTGGAAGGCTGTCGGTTTCACCGAGTCCGCGTCTATGACCATCGCTGTGGTGCGTGCTTTGCTGGCCACCGCCGTCACCGTGCTCGGCATGCTGATCATCGATAAGGTCGGTCGCCGCGCCATGCTCAAGGTCGGGTCCCTGATCATGGCCGTGCTTCTGGTCGTGGTGGCCGTTTGCTTCGCCCAATCCACGATGACCGCCGATGGCGGCATCGAGCTGCCCGGCGCGTGGGCCATCATCATGATTGTCGGCGCCTATGGGTTCTTCCTGACCTATTGCGCGACGTGGGGCGTGGCGATGTGGGTCGTCATCGGCGAGATCTTCCCGAACCGCATCCGCGCCGTTGCGGTGGCGCTGGCCACCGCCGCCAACTGGATCGGCAACTTCCTCGTCTCCACCACCTTCCCGCCGCTGCGTGATAGCCTCGGCCTGACTTGGACCTTCGCCCTGTACGCCGTGATGGCCGTCCTCGGATACTGGTTCATCGCCAAGAAGCTGCCCGAGACCAACGGCGTTGAGCTTGAGGATATGAAGGCGGAGATTTGATGATCACCGATCTGCAAGGCGCCGACGCATTCCTTTTCGAGCGCAACGACGGTCTGACCGAAGAACAGAAGAAGGTCGCGCAAACCTGGACGTATTTCGACGAGGATTTGGAGGGCGTCGATCCGGCCATCGCTGCTGACGTGCTCCAGCATCGTACGAATTTTGCCCATAACGACCTGCCTCGGTATGCATTCAAGCGTGAGATTCCGGATGATGTGGTGCTGTATGGCGACATCCCATATCTGCCGGACGCGACGCGTGGGCACCTGTTGGACGTGCTGTTGCCCCGTGATGCCGTGGTCCGTGGCGGAGCGGCTGTTCCGGTGATCTTCGAGGTGCATGGAGGGGCGTACTTCTATGGCTTCAAGGAGATTAACCGCTCGCATGCCATCGAGCTTGCCCGTCATGGGTATGCCGTGGTGTCCGTGAGCTATCCCCTGTATCCCGCGGTGGACTTCCTCACGCAGCTGAGGGACTTGGCCTCGGCCTTGGAGTGGGTGTCGAAATCCTCCGGCAGGTATCTGCTGGATACGAACCAGGTTTTCTTTACCGGGGATTCGGCGGGTGTGACCTTGGTGCTGCATCTGACGGCCGCCATGAACAACGACGAATATGCTTCCCTGCTCGACGTGCATCCCGCGAAGCTTGGTCTGAGGGCCTTGGGTCTCAAATCCGCGATGGCCGATCTGGACCGGCTGTTCGATGAGAACGCCTATGATGCCGGTGGGCTTGTCGAGGAGCTGGCTCCGTGTTTCACGCGCTATGTTGAGCGTGTGAAGGGGACGAAGTTCGAAAGGCTCGCTCAGCTGGTCGTGAATGCTGGTCTGCCGCCGGTCTGGATGGCCACGAGCACTGATGACTTCCTCGAAGCCACCAGCCTCGAACTGGGTGTCGAGCTGCGCAAGCTGGGCATCGACCATGAGTTGCTGGACTATCGTGCCGCTCCGCGCGAATGCCTGCCCCATAACTACATCGTGGGCATGCCTTGGCTCAAGGAGACCCGGGAGGCCGTCGAATCGATGCTGAGCTTCTTCGCCGAGCATATGGCTCCTCGTATGTCTCTGAACGCCAGCGAATAAGGCCCGTCTAAGGCCCGTCGGGCGGTCAAACGAGTCGGCGTGCTTCGGCTCCCGCGAGTCGGAACACGCCGCTGTGGCCGCCATCTGCGCCGCCGAGCTTGGCGAATGGCACCGCCGAACCAACGAAGACGGCCCGATTCGGCCAGACGCTGTGGGCGGAAATAACCGGGAATTCATCTGCCGGCCAAATGCGAAGCCCATGCGGTTCAACCTGCGCGTTTACCGTGAAAGCGTGAACAGGGACACGAACCGCCGCCGGTTCACGGCGGGCAGACATCGCAGAACGATGAGCGTCATCGTCGCGCTCATCATGATGACGGCTCTTGTGGCACCCAATATCGCGGGTGCCGCAGGAGCCGTTCCTTTTTCCGGCGAGGATCCGGCCACCGGCACACGCACGGTGACCATCGCCGACATCACCGATTTCCATGGTCATATCGAACATGGGGCCGATGTCGCAGCCGCCTTCACCTTGGCGGACAGTCACAACCCCGACAATATGGTTCCCGTCTCCACCGGCGATCTGGTGGGCGGATCGCCCTATGAGTCGGCCGTGAGGCAAGACAAACCCACCCTTGACATGGCCAAGGTGTGGGGGCTGACGGTTTCTGCCGTGGGCAACCATGAATTCGATCGCAGCGTGGCCGACTTCAACAATCGTGTGGCCGCTCCGGCCAACGGCATCGACTGGCTCTGCGCCAACGTGTCCTCGGCCAATAAATCAGCTACCGGCAAACTGAGCCATGTCAAGGACTATACGATTCGCACGGTGAATGGCAAGCGCATCGGTTTCGTGGGCGCGCTCACGGACGCGCTTGGCTCGGTGTCCACGCCGCAGATCACCGAAGACGCCGATCTGAGCGAACGTGCCGTCGACGCGCTCAACCGCGTGGCCGGTGAACTGAAGCGTTCGGGCAAAGTCGATGCGGTGGTCGCATTGTTGCACGCCGACGCCTCGGCGGCAACCGGTCTCGGACGTGATGTGGACCTCGTCTACACCGGCCACACCCACGCCGTAAAACAAGGCGTCACCGACGGAGGGGCACCGATCTATGAGGCCGGTAGCTTCGGCCAGAACATGGCCGTGCAGGATCTGATCATCACCGGCCATGGTCGTCATGCCAAGGTCCAGGTGGCCGATGTGAACCTCGGCAACGGCACCGAGGCCACTGCGGTTCCGGGCGTGCTCAACGTGGAGGGGCTGGACGCCCATCCGCGTCAGGCCGCCTGGATGTCCGCCGGCGTGGTGTCGAACGGCAGCGTAGCGCGCTCGCGGCAGCTCTACACGAAGGCCAACTACGCGGCCAGTGCGGGGAACGCGGTGATCGGCACTCTGGCGCCGGGAACGAATTTCGACAAGCGCACGTCCGTCGGACATGAAGGATCGGTGGGCATGCTTGTGGCGGACGCCAACCGGGAGTCGATCATGCGGAATGTGTATGCCGGCACCCGATTGCCCGTGGTCGGATTCTCAAACGATGGCAGCCTGAGAACCAAGCAGCTGGATATGGACGAGGACGGCAAGGTCACGATTCGTGAGGTCGACAGTCTGATGGCCCTCCAGTTCCACGCCGCGCACGAAACCCTCACCGGACTCGGACTCAAGGCGGTGCTCGCCCAGCAGTTTCATCGCAACGATGACGGTGAATTGGAACACCGATGGCTCGGCATCTCCTCGAATGTGCGATACCGGTACGTCCAGTGCGGAGATGGTGGCGCCACATGCACACTCGGGGATTCCGACGGAAACGGCAACCAGCATACCGGGGTTAAGGCCACCGTCGGCATCGTGGACCTCACCATCGACGGCAGGCCGATCGCTGACGACGATCTGGTGATCATCGCCTCCAACTCCTACCTGCTGCAGGGCGGCGACAACTATTCGGCATTCCGTGCAGGCAGCAACTATGGTGAACTGGAAATGTCCTATAACCAGCCGCTGCACGAATATCTGGCTGCGCACCCGAAGCTATCTGCTGCCGTGCCTGAAACCGGCACACGGGCGTAGATATGAATGAGCCCCGCTCGTTGGCGGGGCCAGCAGCTACAAATTTGCCCCCACTGGCGGGGGGCTGTCGGTTTGCCGACTGGGGGTGGCCGTTGTATGGAACCACTCCCAGTCCGACTATGTTGGACAGCCCCCGCCAGCGGGGGCATAAGCGGAAGTCTTACTTGATGGCGTTCAGCCACTGCTCCTTGGTGGCCTTCTCGGCCTCGAGCTTGGCCTTCTTCTTCGGGTCGGACTCAGCGGCGATCTTCTCGTCAAGCACGGCGAGCTGAGCATGAAGCTGCTCTTCGAAGCTGGACTTACGGGCATCGGCCTCCGGGTCGGTCTGCTTCCAGGCGGCATCCTCGATGGCCTTGATTTGCTTGTCCACGGCGTCGAGGCGACCCTCGATGCGACGCATGGCGTCACGCGGCACGTAGCCGATCTGATCCCACTCTTCCTGAATCTTGGCGAGCTCCTGACGGGCTTTCTTGGCTTCCGCGTCGGTCTTGACCGGCACCAAAGCCTCGGCCTTGACCAGCAGCGCCTCCTTGGCGGCCAGATTCTCCTTCTCGGAGGAGTTGATCTGATCGCGGTCGGCCTGACGGGCGTTGAAGAAAGTGTCGGCGGCCTCGCGGAACTTGGCCCACAGGGCGTCGTCCTCGTTGCGGCCGGCGCGACCGGCCTTCTTCCAACGGTCCATCAGCTCGTTGAACTTGCGGGAGGTCTCGCCCCAGGCGGTGGAATCCTTCAGCTCGTTGGCCTCGGCGATGATGGCTTCCTTGGCTTCCTTGGCCTGGGAACGCTCGTTGTCGCGAGCCTGCGCCCACTTGCGGCGGGACTGGTTGAACGTGGTGCGAGCGGCGGAGAAGCGCTTCCACAGTGCCTCGGCCTCGGGCTTGTCGATGCGGATGGTGGTGCGCTGGTGATTCTGCCATTCATCGAACAGGTTGCGGAACTTGTCCGCGGTGGAACGCCAGTTGGTGTTGTCGCCCAGGGAGGCGGTCAGTGCTTCGGCCTTCTCCACGATGGCGGTGCGTTCCTCGACGGCCTTGGCCACGGCGGCCTTGCGGGCCTCGGACAGTTCGGTCTTCTTGGCCTCGCCGGCGGTCTTCAGCGTCTCGAACTGTTTCTTGAGCGCGGCGACATCGCCCACGACTGCGGGCTCGGAGGTCTCCTCGCCCAGCAGCTTCAGGGACTCGTCGATCTCACGGGCTTTGACATTGGGAGAGGTCAGGCGGCTGGACAGCAGATCAAGCTTGGCCTTGAGATCCAGGAAACGACGGGCGTACAGCGCCAGGGCCTCTTCCTTGGAGGCGTCCGGGAACTGGCCGACCTCGCGTTCGGTGTCGCCCTCCTTGACGAAGACGGTGCCGTTGTCGTCCACGCGGCCGAAGGCTTCAGCGGCCTTGACGTCGGCGTCGGAGTATGCGGCGTGCGCGGCCGGGGCCGCAACGTGGGCCTTGGCCGCGGGGGCCTTCTTAGCGAAAGCGGCGGGGGAGGGCGCATGCGGCTTCGGCATTGAAGCAGGAGTCGGTGTGGCCGGGCTGGCCTCGGGTGCGGGTGTCGTTGCCTGCTCTTCGGTCGCAGCGGTGTTTTCGGTTTCGGTGACAGTCTCGTCGGCCATGGCCAGCTCCTTACAAGCATAGAGTGAGTGAGTGGGAACGCCTCGCATACCGATAATTCGGCATGCTTTGACGCAACCCTCACCTATTATATTGATTTCGTGGCTAAAGGTGCATCAATATCAGGATTCCCGGAGTGGCTCCCCTCCGAACGTGTAGTGGAGCAGCGTGTCATCGACACGCTTCGTAAGGTTTTTGAGCTCAACGGCTTCATCGGCATTGAGACGAGAGCGGTGGAAACCGGCGCTTCTTTGCTGAAAAAAGGCGAGACCAGCAAGGAGATCTACCTGCTTTCCCGTCTGCAGGAGGTCGGTCACGAATCCGACACTCCGATTGAGGACCGTCTGGGTCTGCATTTCGATCTGACCGTGCCGCTGAGCCGGTATGTGGTCGAGCACTCGGGTGCGCTGACCTTCCCGTTCAAGCGTTGGCAGATTCAGAAGGTCTGGCGCGGTGAGCGTCCGCAGGAGGGCCGCTTCCGCGAGTTCGTGCAGGCCGACATCGACGTGATCGGTGCGGGCGACCTGCCTGACCACTATGAGGTGGAGCTGCCGCTGGTCATGGTTTCCGCCTTGGAAGAGCTGCGCGCATACGGCCTGCCCAAGGCCACCGTGCATGCCAACAACCGCAAGCTGTCCGAAGGCTTCTACCGTGGACTCGGTCTGACGGACATCGAAGGTGTGCTGCGCGAGATCGACAAGCTCGACAAGATCGGCGCCGACGAGGTGGCCCGACTGCTTTCCGAAACCTGCGGTGCGACCGAGGCCCAGGCGCGCGCCTGCCTCGAACTGGCCGAGCTTACCGCCTCCGATGGTGCCGAGCTGGCTGCCAAGTTCGACGCGCTGTGCGAGGCGCACGGCATCGCCGAGGATTCCGAGGCCTATGAGCTGGCCCGTCAGGGACTCGATACCCTGGCCATGATCGTCGACGAGGCCGCCGCCATCCGCCCCGGCTCCGTGATCGCGGACCTGAAGATCGCCCGTGGACTCGACTATTACACCGGCTCCGTCTACGAGACCTTCCTCGACGGCGCCGCCTCGCTTGGTTCCATCTGCTCCGGTGGCCGCTACGACAACCTCGCCTCCCAGGGCAACCGCAAGTATCCGGGCGTGGGCCTGTCCATCGGCCTGAGCCGACTGGTCAGCTACATGCTGCACACCGCCGGCGCGCACGCCAACCGTGTGAGCCCTGCCGCTGTGCTGGTCGCCGTGTGGAACGAAGAGGACCGTCCGACCGCCAATCGCATCGCCGCCCAGCTGCGTGCCCGTGGCATCGCCACCGATGTGGCACCCACCGCCGCCAAGCTCGGCAAGCAGATCAAGTATGCGGACAAGCTCGGCATCCCGTACGTGTGGTTCCCGGCCAGTGCCGCCGAGGGTGAGGAATCGACCGGTGACGAGGTCAAGAACATCGTCACCGGCGAGCAGGTTGCCGCCGATTGCACGTCGTGGGAACCGGATACTGTGGTTGCCCAGCAAACCGTCGAAATCTGACGTATTCGCGCGAAAATTCGAGGAGAACTAAGACAATGAGCCAGACGGCTTACAGAACACATCATGCCACTGAAGTGACCGAGGCCCTGGTCGGCCAGAAGGTCACCCTCGCCGGTTGGGTCGACCGTCGTCGTGATCACGGTGGTGTGGCCTTCATCGACCTTCGTGACGCCACCGGTCTGGTGCAGGTCGTCATCTACGACGAGGACATGGCCCGCCCGCTGCGCAGCGAGTTCGTGATTCAGGTCACCGGCGACGTGCGTCTGCGCCCGGACGGCAACGAGAACACCCATCTGGCCACCGGCAAGATCGAGGTCGTGGCCGAATCCATCGAGGTGCTCGCCAAGGCCGATGCCCTGCCGTTCCAGGTGTCCACCGCGCTCGAGAACGAGTCCGAGAACAAGCTGCCCGGCGAGGACGTGCGCCTGAAGTACCGTTACCTCGACCTGCGTCGCCCGTCCATGCAGCACAACCTGAAGCTGCGCTCCGACATGGCCAAGGCCGCTCGCCATGCGCTTGAGGACATGGACTTCACCGAGGTCGAGACCCCGACCTTCATCAAGTCCACCCCGGAAGGCGCCCGCGACTTCGTGGTGCCGGCCCGTCTGGTGCCTGGCTCCTGGTACGCCCTGCCGCAGTCCCCGCAGCTGTTGAAGCAGCTGCTCATGGTCTCCGGCGTTGAGCGCTACTACCAGCTCGCCCGCTGCTACCGTGATGAGGACTTCCGCGCCGACCGTCAGCCCGAGTTCACCCAGCTCGATATGGAGATGGCCTACGTGGACCAGGAAGACGTGATGGCCATGACCGAGAAGGTCATCGCCGCCATCTGGAAGTCCGCCGGCTATGAGGTCCAGCTGCCGCTGCCGCGCATCACCTGGAAGGATGCGATGGACAAGTACGGCTCCGACAAGCCGGATCTGCGCTTTGGCAACCCGCTGGTGGAGCTGACCGACTACTTCAAGAACACGCCGTTCCGCGTGTTCCAGGCCCCGTATGTGGGTGCCGTGGTGTTCAAGGGCGGTGCCGCCACGCCGCGTCGTCAGTTCGACGCATGGCAGGATTGGGCCCGTCAGCGCGGTGCCAAGGGCCTTGCTTACGTGGTCTTTGGCGAGAACGGCGAGCTGAAGGGCCCCGTCGCCAAGAACCTGTCCGATGAAGAGCGCAACGGTCTGCGCGAGGCTGTCGGTGCCGAGGAAGGCGATGCCGTGTTCTTCGCCGCCGGTTCCCGCGAATCCTCCCAGCTGCTGCTCGGTGCCGTGCGTGTGGAACTCGCCTCCCGTGAGGGCCTGCTTGATCCGAAGAAGTTCGCCTTCACTTGGGTTGTGGACTTCCCGCTGTTCAAGCCCACCGATGATCCGGACGACGACGATGTAGCTGTCGGCCACTCCAAGTGGACCTCCATGCACCACCCGTTCACCATGCCGAGCAAGGATTGGATCGACAAGTTCGACAAGGATCCCGAGCACGCCATGTCCGATTCCTACGACATCGTCTGTAACGGTGAGGAGATGGGCGGCGGTTCCGTGCGTATCCACCGCGACGACATCCAGGCTCGTGTGCTTGACGTTCTCGGCATTACCAAGGAAGAGGCCGATGAGAAGTTCGGCTTCCTGCTTGAGGCTTTCAAGTATGGCGCTCCGCCTCACGCGGGTCTGGCCCTCGGCTGGGATCGTACCGTGTCCATCCTGGCCGGTGCCGACTCCATCCGCGACGTCATCGCCTTCCCGAAGGCCGGCGGCGGCCGCGACCCGCTGACCGGTGCTCCGGCCCCGATCTCCGACGAGCAGCGCGCCGAGACCGGCGTCGACTACGACCCGGACGCGGACGAAAACTAATCTACGGAGCGTATACCGCCTTTCCTCAGCACTCGACGCATCTCAGTGCGCCTTCGGCTTCGGACGGCGGTTTTTCGCATGCGTAGATTCATTTTCGCAGACTGATAGCGCTTCATAGGTAATACGAATAGCGCCAGTGGCATGTGCCGCTGGCGCTTTCGTTATTCTGAGGGTCACTATGTCCGAAAAAAGGGGAGGCATATATGACGTTGGAGATTTTGGATTGGCATGATGGGGATCTGCTGGCCAAGCCGGTGTTCGACAAGCTCAATGGGCTGGTGGCGGCAGGCGTGCCGGAAAGCAAGATTCTGGGCGTGACCATCAACGCGGACGAGGAATCGGACACCGACCTGTGGTGCCCGAAATACGGCATTCCGTTCGAGATCACCGGCAATGTGGTGGTCGTGCACGCGCACAAAAACCGCAAGGCGCCGCCGGACTTCGCCGCCGCATTCGTCACGGCCGATACCCTCGCCGATCTGAACGGCGTGGTCAAGCACACGCTGGAGGTCTCCAAAGTCAGTTTCGCGCCGATCGACGCGGCCGTGGAGGCCACCGGCATGGAATCCGGCGGCATGTCGCCGATAGGTTTGCCCAGCGACTGGCCGTTGCTGGTGGACCAGCACATTCTGTCGATTCCGAAACTGTATTTGGGCTCTGGCGTTCGTCCGTCCAAACTGGTGGTCGATGGCTCCATTTTCGCCGATATCCCCGGCGTCCAGTTCGTCTCCGCATTGGGTAAACCTCGCGGTTGAGCATCCATTATTGTGTATACATTGGAAACCCTTGTATGCTATTCTCCTCTTCATGTCTGAAACGAACAACGAAACAGCAGTACGTTCGCGCACGACGCGAGAAGAATCCCAAGGCGAAGCTCCTCTGGCTCCTCTGGTGCCCGGTAATGAGGATCCGAACCGCCCTCTGGTCGAGCTGACCCACGTCGAGAAGCATTTCGGCGATTTACACGTCCTGAAGGACATCAACCTGACCGTCACCAAGGGTGAGGTGCTGGTGGTCGTCGGCCCGTCAGGCTCCGGCAAATCCACGATGTGCCGCACCATCAACAGGCTTGAAACCATTGATTCCGGCGATGTTCGCATCGACGGCAAGCCTCTGCCGCAGGAAGGCAAGGAGCTCGCGAATCTCCGCGCCGAAGTCGGCATGGTGTTCCAGTCCTTCAACCTGTTCGCCAACAAGACCATTCTTGAGAATGTGACGCTCTCGCCCATCAAGGTGCGTCACATGGACAAGAAGGAAGCCGAGCAGCTGGCCATGGATTTGCTTGCCCGCGTGGGTGTCGATTCACAGGCCAATAAGATGCCGTCCCAGCTTTCCGGTGGTCAGCAGCAGCGCGTGGCTATCGCCCGCGCGCTCGCCATGCGGCCTAAGGTCATGCTCTTCGATGAGCCCACCTCCGCCCTTGACCCGGAAATGGTCAACGAAGTGCTTGACGTGATGGTCGAGCTCGCCCACGAAGGCATGACGATGATTTGCGTGACCCACGAGATGGGCTTTGCGCGCAAGGCCGCCGACCGCATCGTGTTCATGGCCGATGGTCAGATTCTCGAAGAGAACACGCCTGACGAGTTCTTCGAGCATCCGCAGACCGAACGCGCCAAGGACTTCCTTTCGAAGATCCTCACCCACTGAGACACGGGGGTTTGCGATATGACATTCACCAATACATTCAAACGGAGGGCTTGCCGCGTGGTCGCCGCGCTCGCCGCTGTGGCCTGCACGATGTCGCTGGCCGCCTGCGGACAGGATGAGCCCGGCAAGATTCGTATCGGCATCAAATTCGATCAGCCCGGCTTGGGCTTCAAGAAGTCCGGCACCTACGTGGGCTTCGACGTGGACGTGGCCAAGTACATCGCCAAAAAACTCGGCTACTCCGAGGATGAAATCATCTGGAAGGAAGCTCCCTCCAAGCAACGTGAGGCCATGATCCAGAACGGCGACGTGGATATGATTCTCGCCACCTACTCGATTACCGACGAACGCAAGAAGGCCGTCTCCTTTGCCGGTCCATACTTTGTGGCCGGCCAGGATCTGCTGGTGCGCAAGGATGATAATTCGATTAACGGCCCCGAAGACCTTAATGGCAAAAGGCTCTGTTCCGTGACCGGTTCGACTTCCGCCGCCACCGTCAAGGAGAAGTTCGCCTCCGAAGTCCAGCTTATGGAGCAGCCCGGTTACGCCGAATGCGCCACCGCACTGTTCTCCGGCATCGTGGACGCCGTGACCACCGATGACATCATTCTGGCCGGCCTGGCCTCCGCCTCGCGCGGCAAGCTCAAGGTGGTCGGCAAGCCATTCACGCAGGAATACTACGGCGTGGGCATCAAAAAGGGCAACACCCAGCTGGCCACCAAGATCAACAACGCCATCGTGGACATGATCCAAGACGGCTCGTGGGAGAACGCCATCAGCGACAACACCAAGGGCACCAACTACACGCCCGACGTGCGCTACAACCCGCCCACTCCAGACGAGGGGGAGAAGAACTGATGAACGGATTCCTGGAACTCTTCAGCCAGTATGACGTACTTGGCGCCTTCCTGGTCAACATCGAACTGACCCTGTGGTCCGCGCTGTTCTCCATGATTCTCGGCGTGATCCTTGTCGTCATGCGCATCTCGCCGATCTCATCCCTGAGAACCGTGGCCGGTGCCTACGTGGAACTGTTCAAAAACCTGCCGCTGACCATCATCATGGTATTCATGGTGCTCGGTGCCTACGCGCAGCTGAAGCTCAGCTTCTCCGACACCTTCGCCACGAACTTCTTCTGGCTGGCAGTCACGGGCCTGAGCCTGTACACGGCCGCATTCGTATGCGAATCGCTGCGCTCCGGTATTAATACCGTGCCGCTAGGCCAGGCCGAGGCCGCCCGCGCGCTGGGTCTGGGCTTCATGCAGTCCGCCACTGAGATCATTCTGCCGCAGGCCTTCCGCGGTTCTGTGGCGCCGCTCGGCAACACGCTGATCGCACTGCTCAAGAACTCCACCGTGGCAGCCGCCGCATCCGTGGCCACCGAGACGTCTTCGCTGATGAGCGAGATGATTGAATTTCGCCCTGACGTGATCGTCCAGATCTTCCTGATCTTCGCACTCGGTTACGTGATTCTGATCATCCCCATCGGCATGCTCACCACGTATCTGTCCAACAAGCTCGCCGTAAGGAGGTGACGGATATGGCTGATACCTCGAATTCCGTACTCTTCGATGCGCCCGGTCCCAAGGGCCGCCGCACTATTCGTATCGTCAACTGGATTGCGGCCCTCATATTCGTGGCCGTGCTGGTGTTGGTGCTTATGCGTCTGCACAATCCGCCTGACGGCGAGAACCAGCTGAGCTGGGAACTGTGGAAGCCCGCTGTCGAACGTGAAGCATGGACTGACTTCTACTTGCCGGGCCTATGGATGACCATCAAGGCCACCGTTCTCGCCGTGGTGGGAGCTGTGGTGTTCGGTCTGGTATTCGGCGTGGGCCGATTGCTGCCGAACCCGCTGGTGCGTGGCATCTCCGCCGTGATTGTCGAGTTCTGCCGTGCAGTCCCCGTGCTGCTGCTCATGATTTTCTTCTGGCGATGGTTCGCGTTCGCGGGCCTGCCCAGCCCGTCCTATTGGGCTGTGGTGCTGGCCCTGGTGCTGTACAACGGTTCGGTGGTCGCCGAGCTAGTGCGTTCCGGCGTTGGCAACCTGCCGGGCGGTCAGCGCGAGGCCTCGCTCGCCTTGGGACTGACCGAAACGCAGTCGCTGATTCAGATCGAGGTGCCGCAGGCCGTCTACGCCATGCTGCCGGCCGCCGTCACCCAGCTGGTCGTGGTGCTGAAAGACACCGCACTGGGCTCGATCATCATGTACACCGATCTGCTGCAGGAATCCCGCCGACTCGGCTCGATGTACTTCAACATCCTGCAAACGCTGGTGATGGCCGCGGTGATTTACTTCGTCGCCTGCTGGCTGCTCTCTCGCCTGGCCGAGTGGTTGCCTTCACGTATGCAGCAGCGTACGGCCGCGCCCACCGAACCTGAACCGTTGGCTCCGATTGCCGCGGGTGACCCGTCCAATGTCAATCAGATTGCAGTGGCCAAGGAAGTTGAGGAGCTGCCGTTCGGCGGTGCGCCGCGCAAGTATCACGTGCATCATCGCGGCACCAATGCCTCGATCCGCAATTGGCGTCGCACCCGGTACGAACAGGGATATGACGTCACCCATCCCGAATCGCAAACCGATCCAAACACCGGCGAGTTTCCGGCATTTCTGAAGTCTGAAGACAAACCAGAAGCCTGACACAACTCAGCCACCGCTAAGCCGGCACGAAGAATTTACTAAGTGTTTGGCTGAGACTCGGCTACGTAGCCTCAACGGAGGATAGGTTGGAACATATGAAGATGTTCCGGCGCCTATCCTCCGTTGTCGTTATTGTGCTGCTGATGCCGCTCATACTGGTGGCCATGCCGGTTCCCGCCGCGCAAGCCGACCAGCTGCCCAACCCCGACTGGGTGGCATTGCTCTCCGACTATGAGAAGGATTATTGGCAGGCGCCTACCGATGCCGCGCATGGTGGCAAGGTACTCGACGCCAAAACGATGGAGCTTGACCAGAATCTCGCCGTGGCGATCAACCACAAAGCCGCAGAAGACCTCGATAACAAGGGTCTCAACGCTCAGCGCAAACGAGCCCTTGTCGATTCCGATCTGCAAGCCGAGGAGACCATGCCGGATGCGCTCGGGCCAGTGCTCGGCGCATATATGAGCGAAGGCCTCAAGCAGGGCAAACTCAACGCTGTGGCCGATGTGTTCTCCTTCAATGTGGCATCCACCTATGCTTCCAAACGCGCTGCCATGCATCCCAGACCGTATCTGAACCGTGCAGAAAGCAGCTTTGGCGGCACCAATGATCTTGCCGGGCTTCCCGCCACACTGAATATCAAACAGTCGCCCTCATGGCTTGAGCACGTGCCCGGCTACTCGAACCTGCAAAAGAACAGCTCCTATCCGTCCGGGCATACTACTGGCGCCTATTCGTGGGGTATCGCATTGGCCGGCATGATTCCCGAACTGGCTCCGCAAATCATGGCCCGCACTTCGGAGGCCGGCAATAACCGCATTGTTCTGGGTGTGCATTATCCGCTCGACATCATGGGCGGTCGCATCGGCGCCTCCGCACAAAACGGGCAGTACTGGCACAATGAATTCAGCTCGTCCATCGTGCCCGCAGCCCGTCAGTTGCGCGGCTACCTGACCGAGCGATGCCAGGCGGACGAACACGGAAGCACACTCGCCGCTTGTATCGCCAATGTCAAAGCCAATGGCGCGGGCGGTTACACGAACGGTTTTCTTGATTCCGTAGCCAGCGAACCGGTCAAAGATCAGGCCTCTGCCGTACGCGTGTACACCGCGCGCCTTACCTACACATTTCCGCAGAATACCTCCCAATCCGGTGTTGATTTCATGGCCCCACGCGGTGCCGCGGACGTGCTGCGACTGGCCTATCCCGAACTGCACGCTGATCAGCGCAATGCGATTCTCAAAGCCACTGCCTTGGACTCCGGCTACCCATTGTGGCAATCCAGCGATGGCTGGCAGCGCATCAACTGGGCCAAGGCCCTATGCGCCCGCGTCACATTAGACAAGAACGGCGATGTGTCCAAAGTCGAAACCGTCGATCATGTGACGCTCACCGGTCCGAGCGTGATTAATGCCCAATATGCCAACATCGGCAAACACCCTGCGTCGGATAGCGCAGCCGGTGAGAACAGCTCCGTCTCAGCTGGCCCCGACCTTGCCGTCTTGCATGCCGCCCAACGACCGGCGTTGATGGTGGGTGCCGGCGTGCTGGTCACGATACTTGGTGCCGGCGCGACCAAGGCCGTAATGGGAAAACGCAGCGAAAAGAAGCGCGCTGAATCGTCTACAGTACGGCCATGATGAATTCGACGAGCAGTTTGATGCCGTAGAGTACGATGATGCTGCCGCACACCTTGTTGAGCGTGTTGATGATCTTTGGGCTGAACCGCTGGCTGAACGCCGAAATTACCAAAGTGAGTCCCAAGAACCACAATGCGGATGCGCTTTCTACTCCAATAATGAATGGAGATGCCTGCGAAGCGCTCAATGTGGCGCTGAATGCGCCCAGCATCAACGTGCCGTCAATGATTGCCTGAGGGTTGAACCATGTGACTACGCATGCAGTAGTGACGGTTTTCGCCAATCCGTCGGCTCGCTTGTCCGTGATCTCAGCATCAGTGGTCGATGCGGTGCTGTGGGATGTCGAGTCGTTGCCATGGCGGAACAATCTCGGAAAGATCAACCCCAATCCAATGCGGATTACCACCGCACCTCCCACAGCCAACACGGCCAGCTGCAGCCACTCATACCGCTGCATGAGTGCGCCCACGCCAAAGAAGCATGACAGGGACAGTGCCACGTCGAATATGGTGACGATGATTGCTGTGAACACGGCCTTGCGTCTTGTCTTGGTCAGTGCCGAGTTGATGACAAACAGATTCTGCATGCCGATTGGCGCCACGTATGCCAGTCCCATCGTCAGTCCCTGCAAGTAGAACCCCATGAATCTCTGCTCCCTTAAATACCAGCCAATTGTGTTTGGCTGGTCATGTCTGACCCAGCCAAATATATTGTGCGACTGAGCGCGATGCGCGTAATAATTCAATAAAACCGTGCATCTTCATGTTTCCGTGGATTATTCTAAGGAGTGGATTGCGGTTGACAACCAGCCAAATGGCAGCATTGTCACTCAACCAAACATGTGGATATGGGCATGAGACGTTGGCGTAATCCTAGTTGTGCGGATTGCGGGTCTGCGCTCGCAGCATAGGAAGAGGAGAGGTATGGCACGAATAGCGCCGTTGGTTATCGACTGGAAGCCGGATCGCACGTCGAATGTGCCGGTCACCGAGCAAATCGTGGACTACATGTGTCATCAGGTTTCCGGTGGCGTATGGCCGATCGGTGCCCGATTGCCCTCGCAGCGAGCCATGGCAGAAGGATTTGGCGTCAATCGGTCCACGGTTATCGCCGCTATAACTGAACTGGCCGATTACGGTATTGTGGAAGGCCTGCATGGCGCTGGTACGCGCATCGTCAGCAATACGTGGTCGTTGATGTTGCCGGGCGCCCCGGACTGGGCCGACTACGTCTCCTCCGGGTTCTTTGAAGCGAACAACGCCACGATACAGACCATCAATCGCATGGAGTTCGCGCCGAATATCGCACGACTGGGCACCGGCGAGCTGGATCCGCGACTGTTCCCGCGCGATATGTGGAAACAGGTGCTGACGGAAGCCGCGCAGGAGATAGATTCGCTGGGCTATCCGCCTCCTGCGGGCATGACCGTGCTGCGTGAGGCGATCGCCGCGCATATGTGCCGCTCGGGGGTGAACTGCACGCCGGCCCAGGTGCTGATCACCTCCGGCGCGTTGCAGGCTCTGCAGCTGATTTCCGTGAGTCTGCTGTCTGCAGGAAGCACGGTGTTCGCCGAAGCTCCGAGCTACATCAAGTCATTGCAGGTGTTCCAATCGGCCGGAATGCGCTTGTCCGGCGTGACGATGGACGACCAGGGGCTTCGCGCCGACGCTCTTGAACATGCGTTGGGAGAATACCGTGCTGTATCGGGCAAGGGCGCGGATGCCGTGCTCTACACCATTCCCACCAATCACAACCCCACCGGCGTGACGATGACCAATCAGCACCGGCATGACCTCATCGACTGCTGCGTGGCGAATCGATTGCCGATTATCGAAGACAACGCCTATCAGGACCTGTATTTCGGCGACGAGATGCCGAAGCCGTTGAAGACCATGGATGAGACCGGTATGGTCATCACCTTGGGCAGCGCTTCGAAATCGTTGGCTCCTGGACTGCGCATCGGTTGGATTATTGCCAATGAGCCAATCGTCCAACGACTCGCTGATGTGAAAATGCAGATGGACTACGGCGCTAGTCTGCTCAGCCAGTGGGCTTTCGCCCGATTCTTGACCAGCGGTCTGTATGACCGGTATCTGGTTGACCTCAAACGGGAGCTACACCGTCGCAGGGATGCGGCGATGGAATCCCTGGAGCGTCATTTCTTGGGCCGGGCCCACTGGAGCCGGCCGGATGGCGGATTCTATGTGTGGCTGACCTTCGAACAGCCGGTGCGCACCAGTCGCCTGTTCCAAGCAGCCTTGAAGCGCGGCGTGCTGCTTAATCCCGGCGACATCTACGATTTCGAAGGTGACAACTCCCTTCGCCTGAGCTATGCCTACACCACGCCCGAGGAATTCGAGGCATCGGTGGATGTGCTTGCGCAAGTGGTTCGCGAAGTCCTATGAGGCCAAGCCGTCGGTGAAGTCCGGGACGCGCGAATCCGGCGAAGCGTACAATCGGTGACATGGCCAAGGAAGACGGAAAGACAAATAAGGTGGGTAAAAACGGCAAGTTGGGTGGTGTCGTCAAATCCGACAAAGACAAAAACGGTAAGGATAAGCCCAGCAGGGGGAAGGGCGATAAACGCATCGACTGGACGCTGAATCTCGCCGAAGACCGCATAGAAAGCATTGAATCCAGCACCACCGTGTCCGAACGGCTGGCCCGCGCGGCGAAATCCAGCGAACTGCTGAGTGCCGTATGGTCTCTGCCGCCAGCGCAACGACTGATGTTCCACCCGGGGACGCAGGTCACTGATGTCGAAGGCGACTCCACGCCGGGGTTTGATGGCGGCAAAGAGGATGCGGAACGGTTTATATCCATCAGCTCCTCCGAAATCGCCCGATATCAGCGGCTCATGTATGCCAACGGTGTTAAAGGCTCCCCGCGAAGATTGCTGATCGTGTTGCAAGGCATGGATGCTTCCGGCAAAGGCGGCATCGTGCGCCATGTATTCAGCCAGGGCGATCCTATGGGCATCCATTATCACGGCTTTGGCAAGCCGAGCGCCGAGGAGCTTGACCATGATTTTCTCTGGCGTGTGAAGCGCGAACTGCCCAAGCGGGGCTGGATTGCCGTTTTTGACCGTTCCCATTACGAGGATGTGGTCATGCCGCACGTCTACGGCACCTATCCGGAAGACATATGGCGTGCCCGATATGACCAGATTAACGAATTCGAGCGTGAGCTGGCCGCCAGCGGATGTGCGATTCTCAAGATCTTTCTCGTGGTCAGCCAGGATGAGCAGAAAAAGCATTTTCTCGGCCGTCTTGATGACCCCACCAAATATTGGAAGTTCGATATCTCCGACCTTGAAGCCCGCGATCGATGGGACGACTACATGGACGCCTGGCAGGAGGTTTTTGAAAAGACCAGCACTGCCGCCGCACCGTGGTATCTGGTGCCGGCTGACAACCGGTGGTATTCACGCGCCGTGGTTTCCGAGCTGTTGCGCACCACGTTGAAGAATATGAATATGACTTGGCCGCCGCTCGAACCGGAAGTCGACCCCGACGAGGTCCGTCGCAGACTGGCGTGAGTGTTCCTCCCGCTGGCGGGAGGTGCTGCGAAGCGGCGGAGGGTGGTTCGCGCCACTGGAACAGGCCGCTGGGTAGACTGGGACATTATGACTGACGAGAAGGAATATGGTTCCCTGGGGCGTTTGGCTCCCGAATGGGACGGCGACGAGCGCGAGCGGAATCTTACGGCCGATGATATCTACGAACGGTTCTTCGGCTGGGTGGAAGAGGTCAAAGGCATCGAGCCGTGGCCGCATCAGGAAGAGGCCATTATGGATCTCCTGGCCGGCGACCATGTCATTTTGAATACCCCTACCGGTTCCGGCAAATCACTGGTGGCGCTGGGCATGCATTTCGCCGCCCTATGCACCGGTCGCCGTTCCTACTACACCGCGCCCATCAAAGCGTTGGTCTCCGAGAAGTTCTTCGACCTGGTAGAGGTATTCGGCCGCGACAATGTCGGCATGATCACCGGCGACAGCCATATCAACGCCGACGCGCCGATCATCTGCTGCACCGCCGAGATTCTCGCCAACCAGGCTTTGCGTGAGGGCACGCATGCCGACGTGGGCCTCGTGGCCATGGACGAATTCCACTACTACGGCGACCCGGAGCGTGGCTGGGCATGGCAGGTGCCACTGCTGACCTTGCCGCAAACCCAGTTCCTGCTGATGAGTGCCACGCTTGGCAACGTGGATGCCATCGCCGACAAGCTCTCCGATCTTAACGACACACCTGATGTGGATGTCATCGCCGATGCGCCACGCCCGGTGCCGTTGAGCTATGAGTACACGCTCGACCCGCTGGAAAGAACCGTGGAACTCGCCTTCCGCAACGGCGAGACACCGATATATGTGGTGCACTTCTCTCAGGACGCCGCGCTGGAAACCGCGCAGGCGCTTGCCTCCACCGGCGTGTCCAGCAAGGAACAGCGTCAGGCCATCGCCGAAGCCATCAAAGGCGTCAAATTCACCACGGCTTTTGGCAAGATTCTGCAACGTCTGCTGCGCACCGGCGTCGGTATCCATCATGCCGGCATGCTGCCGCGATACCGTCGTCTGGTCGAACAGCTCGCCCAGCAAGGTCTGTTGCCGGTGATTTGCGGCACCGATACGCTGGGCGTCGGCATTAATGTGCCGATTCACTCCGTGGTGCTGACCGCGTTGACCAAGTTCGATGGCACCAAGATGCGCCGCCTGCGCGCCCGCGAATTCCACCAGATCGCCGGACGCGCCGGCCGTATGGGCTTCGACACCGAAGGACTGGTGGTAGCCGAGGCTCCCGAATATGAGATCGAGAACCAGAAGGCCATAGCCAAGGCCGGAGGCGACCCGAAGAAGCTCAAGAAGGTCAAGCGCAAGAAAGCCCCCGAAGGCTTCGTGACCTGGAACGAAGGCACGTTCAACAAGCTCATCGACGCCGCTCCGGAAACCTTGGTCCCGCATCTGAAGATCACGCATTCTATGGTGCTCAATGAAGTGGCGCAAGGCGGCGATGCGCGTGCTCGTATCGACGATCTTATCGATGATTCAGCGCAGACCCCGGATCAGAAAGAACATCTGCACCAGCGGGCCGATGAAATCTTCCGCACTTTGTTCGATACCGAGGTCATTGAGACCGAAGATCGTGCGGATGGTGGCAAAGACTATTACATGACCCTCGATATGCCGGATGACTTCGCGCTCGACCAGCCCCTGAGCCCGTTCCTGTTGGCCGCATTGGAGTTGCTCGATCCGGAATCGGACACCTACGCGCTGGATGTCATCTCGATGGCCGAGGCCACGCTGGAAGACCCCAAGCAGGTGTTGCGTGCGCAGGAGCGTCAGGCGAGAGACAAGGCCATGGCCGACATGAAGGCCGACGGACTCGACTACGACGAGCGCATGGACAAGCTGCAGGAGATCACCTATCCCAAGCCGCTGGAAGACATGCTCGAGGCCGCATTCGATCAGTATCGCCATGATGTGCCGTGGGCGAACGACTACTGGCTGTCGCCAAAATCCGTGGTGCGCGACATGGTGGAAACCGCCTCCGACTTCACCGGATACATCGCCCGCTACAACATCGCCCGTTCCGAGGGCACGCTGTTGCGGTACTTGTCGGACGCTTACCGCACATTGGCGCGCACCGTGCCGCCCGAAAAGCGCGATGAACAGCTCGAAGACATTATTTCGTGGCTGCGCGTGCTCGTACGCTCCATCGATTCCTCGTTGGTGGACGAATGGGAGAATGCCGGCGACTCGGCTGACCAATCCGAGGCTGCGGCATCCCTGGCCGCGCCCGGCGCAAAAAGCGCGGTGGTCGAGGACCGTCGTGGTCTTACCGTGCTGGTGCGCAATGCCTTGTTCCGCCGTGTGCAGCTTATGGATCTCGATCAGCCGGACAAGCTGGGCGCGCTCGACAAGGATTGGGGCTACGGCGTGCACGAATGGGAGGACGTGCTCGACGACTACTACGACGAACACGAGTATGTGGGCATCGGTGCCGAAGCGCGCTCGCCCGAACTCTTCATGCTGGACAGCAAGCATGAGAACGACGAACACACGTGGAAGGTGCGTCAGATTATCGATGATTCCGACGGTGATCACGACTGGACCATCGAAGGCATCGTGGATCTCGACGCCACCCAAGACACCGGTGAGGTAGTCTTCCACGATTACCGGGTGAGCAACTCATGACCTTGGCTCCCTTCCCTGAGAGGAGCTGTCAGCGAAGCTGACTGAGGAGAGCCAAGAGAAAGTTCGAACGTCTGTTCGAATAATGGGGTAGTATAGAACACTATGAGCGAGAACGATTTGTTTGGGGCGGCCGATGCTCCGGAGTCGATGACCCGGCCGTTGGCGGTGCGCATGCGTCCACGCACACTGGATGAGGTCATTGGCCAAACCCAAGTGCTTGGGCAGGGATCGCCCTTGCGTCGTCTTGCCAATCCGGCCAGCAAAGGCAGCCTCACCGCACCAAGCTCCGTGATTCTGTTCGGGCCTCCCGGCGTGGGCAAGACCACGCTCGCCACCATCGTTGCCGGACAATCCGGTCGTGTGTTTGAAGAACTGTCCGCCGTGACCTCCGGCGTCAAAGACGTGCGTGATGTGCTCGCGCGCGCTCATGAACGGCTGGTGTCGCGTGGCCAGGAAACCGTGTTGTTCATCGACGAGGTGCACCGCTTCTCCAAGTCGCAGCAGGACGCCCTGCTGCCCGCCGTCGAGAACCGCGATGTCACCTTCATCGGCGCCACCACCGAAAACCCGAGCTTTTCCGTCATCAAGCCGCTGCTCTCACGCTCGGTAGTAGTCAAACTCGAGTCCTTGGAACCTAACCAGCTCACCGAACTGGTGCAACGGGCCCTAGCCGATGAACGCGGACTCAAGGGTGAAGTCAAGGCCACTGACGAAGCCGTGGCGGACATCGTGCGCATGGCCGGCGGCGACGCGCGGAAGTCCCTGACGATTCTGGAAGCGGCGGCCGGTGCGGTCACCGGTGATGAGGCTCGTAAGAAGGGCGCCCGCCGGCCTATCATTACCCCGGACATCGTGTCCACGGTAATGGACACCGCCACCGTGCGCTATGACAAGGATGGCGACGATCACTATGATGTGATCTCCGCGTTCATCAAATCGATGCGTGGCTCTGACCCGGATGCCACGATTCATTACCTGGCCCGTATGCTCAAGGCCGGTGAAGACCCCCGTTTCATCGCCCGGCGCATTATGATTGCCGCCAGCGAAGAGGTCGGCCTGGCCGCACCTCAGATACTGCAGGTCACTGTGGCGGCCGCACAGGCCGTGGCTTTGGTCGGTATGCCCGAGGCCCGCATCATTCTGGCCGAAGCCGCGCTCGCCGTGGCCACGGCTCCCAAATCCAATGCCGGCTACAATGCCATTAATCAGGCGCTTGCCGATGTGGATGCCGGCAGAATCGGCGCGGTGCCGCTGTACCTGAGAAATGCTCCCACCAAACTCATGAAGGAATGGGGCAACCACGAGGGGTATAAGTACGCCCATGACTGGCCTGGCGCCGTGGCCCCGCAGGAATACTTGCCCGAGGAATTGCGTGGCACCGAGTATTATCATCCCAATGATCGCGGATACGAGCATGAGGTAAGTCAGCGTCTGGCCAGAATCCGCCCGATACTGCATGGTGAAGCCCCCGAACAGAAGTGAATACGGGGGAGTAGCGTATAGCGAAACGATAACAGCGGGAAAGGGAAGGCAAACACCCATGGCGACCATCTTCATTGTGGACGACGGTCAGGCCATTGGCGAGATGCTGAGCTTGGTATTGGAAACAAAGGATTCCATACCGTTACCTGCATGGACGGACTGCGTGCGGTAGATGTTCCCCACGGTCAAGCCGGACTTGATATTGCTTGATGTCATGCTGCCTGGTCTGGACGGCACAGAAGTGGCACGCCGTATCCGGCAGACCTCCAATGTGCCGCGTCTGAACCTCTATTCTCGGTTCAGCTTACGTCGCCCTGCGGCATGGTCGCGCCGAGGTCCGACGCTCGCTGCAGGCCCGTACCGTGGCGCTGGCCGTAATACTGACTTTGGCGGTGGCCATTGTGTTCTCTGGCGTATCCATCACGTCGGTGTGCGCCTCGCTGCTCAATCAGATTACGCAGCAGTCCCGGAACGACTATTCGAATATGGTGCAGCAGACCCAGACCAGTCTGGATGCGGCGGATGTCTCGTCAACGGTGCAGGTTCAACAGCTGGTCAATGATCTGGCGTCATCCCTGCAATCCATCGGAAGCCCGCACGATTCCATAGTCATTTCAGACATAAAGGCATCATAAAGATTACTGTACACGTTTACGAGCCGTGCGAATATGGAACGCGGCTGCCAAGCAGCCCCAGCCAATCAGACAGATGATGGTCATTGCAGCAAATGTCCAAGCGCCGCCGACGGCTGTGGCGTGAGCAAACTCAGCGGTGCCTTCTTCTCCTGCGCCGGCCTGGGCCACGGAAAGAATCGTGGAGAACAATGCGGTGCCGGCGGCGCCGCCAAACTGAAGGCACGTGTTGAAAATGGCATTGCCGTCCGGCTTGAATTCGGGGGAGACTTCAGACAAGCCGCTGGTCATAACGTTCGCGTTACCCACGGCATAGAACAAGCCGAAAATGAAATAGAATCCAGCCAGCAGCACAGGCGTAAGCCGCATTGAGAAAATCAGCATCAGCACAGGGCCCACAATGGCAATGCCAATCGGAATCAGAATCGGTTTGACCGCGCCGAACTTGTCATAGAACCAGCCGCCGAGCGGGGCGCAGGCCGCGCCAATCAGTGCACCGGGCAGCACGAGAGAGCCGGCCACAAACGCTGTGGTGCCCAGCGAAAGCTGCGAGACGTTGGTAATGACATAGCCGTAGCCGATGGCGACGAGCGGCAGCAGCAAATAGGCGCAGGCATGAAGCAGGACGGTCGGATCTTTTAAAATACCCAGACGCAACAGAGGAGAGAACGCCCGCTTGGAAGTCAGGACGAACACAATCAACATGCCAACGCCAACGATCAGGCTGATAATGGCGATTGCACCGGAATGCGCGACGGAACCTCCGGCCACAGCCGCGCTGACGGCCACGCCGCCTTGATTCAGCGCCAGTACCAGACCGACCAAGGCGAGAATAATGGAGCCCAACTGGACCGGATCAAGATATGCCGCTTCGGTCGGCGTCTTTTGCTCGATGCATTTGAGCCCGATAACGGCCGCGAGAAGTACCAGCGGAATTGCGATGACGAAAATCGCACGCCATGGCAGCACGGTGGTCACTGCGCCGCCGACGGTCGGGCCGATGGCCGGGGCCACTGTGATGACCAACGAGCCAACACCCATAAGACGGCCGATTTTCGTTCGGGGAGACTGCTCAAGAATAATGTTGATCATCAACGGGGTGGCGACACCCGATCCGATGCCCTGAATGATACGTGCCACTATCAGCAGCGGGAAGGCTTGGGCGAAAATCATGATCAGTGAACCGATGATTGCCAGAATCACCGCGGCGAGGAAAATGGTTTTCAACGTGAAACGTCGTTTCAGGAACGAGCTGATTGGCATCGTGGCAGCCACGGACAAGAGGTAAATCGTGGTAATCCATTGGACGGTGGCTGTGTCCACATGGAACTCGCGCATCAAGGCGGGGAAGAGCACGGTCATTACCGTTTCGGTCAGAATGCCGATGAAGGCAAGTGAACCGACGGCCACAATCGCGCCGATCAGACGGACCGGAATCTTCTCATTATCACTATGCTGCTCAGGCATGCGTACTCCTCAACATTCGGTTGCAAAAAGTGGAATATAAGGTTTACCAACCGGCGCAGGTACCTGTGCGTGCTGATGGGCCAGCAATCGAAGTGCCACGGCCGCACGCTCTGGATCAAAACCAGAAGGCAGTGTACGTCTCGGGGCGGACTCATATTGCACGGTTATGAGGTGCTGACCCGCTGGCCGATGATGTCATAACCATGCCGGCAACTTCTCATTATCCGTACTGCCGCCTAGGTTGGTGAACCATGGGGATCGAGAATGCGCATAAGCTGATTGTCAATTGCTTGCCACTGAACGAGTCCGAACGCCAGGCGTTCGCCAAGGCGGCGCGCGATGTGCCGCAGAAATTTGTTGGTGACGAATCCCGCCGTGGGGACATGGTGTGGTCAGCCAGCGTTCCCGAGGAATTGCGTGCCGAGGCCACTGCTGTTATCGGCAATTTCCCTGCCGGCGATGCCGGACAATACAAGCGTCTGGAATGGCTGCAGACGTTCAGCGCCGGTGTGGATGCTTATGTGCGTCCAGGCGTGTTGCCGCATGGAGTCATGATCACCAACGCCACCGGTGCCTATGGTCGTAGTGTCGCTGAGCACATGTTCGCCATGATGTGGGCCGTGATGAAGAATTTCGGCCGGTATGGTTTCAACCAGCGAGAGCACCGCTGGCAGGACGAGGGTTCCGCGCTGAGCCCTGAGGGTGGCATCGCACTGGTCATTGGCACTGGAGACATCGGCTCTCACTTCGGTCGACTGGCGCAGTCCGTAGGCATGCATACGTTTGGCGTGCGACGGCATCCGGAAGTACGTGCGGAAGGCATCGAGAAAATGTATGGATTCGAGCGCTTGGATGCTTTGCTGCCATTGGCGGATGTGGTGGTTATGGCGGTGCCGCGCTCTCCGCAGACCCACCACCTGTTGGACGCCGCCCGCCTGGGCAAGCTGAAGTCCACCGCCGTAGTTATTAACGCCGGAAGAGGTGATGCCATTGATGCTGACGCGTTGGCCGTGGCGCTGCGTGAGGGACGTATTCATGGTGCTGGATTGGACGTTACCGAACCTGAGCCATTGCCCGCCGAGCACCCGTTGTGGGGTGAGCCTCGCTGTCTGATTACGCCGCACGTGGCTGGAGGCAATCACTTGGAAGAAACCTCCGAGCAGATTATTCGTATTGCCCTGCACAATGTTTCTCGTTATGCCAAGCAGCAGGAATTGCTCAATCTCGTAAGTCGCTGACGTCTGGTTCGGGAGATAAATAAGGCGCATGGCCTCGTTGTCATGCGCCTTTGTGCTTCAGCGGATAAGGATTCGATCAGTAGTTGTTCGCGCCGACGCCTTCAAACTTGACGTTGAACCCACGCTGATAGTGCAGGAACATGCTGGCACCGTAACGGTCGACCGGACGGTGGGCGAACAGCAGGCGGATGGCGAAAGCAGCCTGTACGTCTTCCGGCAGTTCGAGGAAGGCCTTATGGGAATCCCAGTACGGGTCATATGCCACGGCGGCGTCCGGCACATAAGCATAGCCGTATCCGTCTTCGTTCACGTATCCCATGAACGGCCGATCCCAGGCGTTGTGCTTGGTGAGCTGTGCCTTGAAGTCCTCTACCTCGGCCAGCGTATCATCGCTGATTCCAAAGCTTTTGGTCACTGTATTGGCTTCGTCCGTCTTTGATTCTGCATCCTTGCCGAACATATCCGGGTTGACGATGATGACTTTTTTCTTCCGACATACGTGTTTCCTTTCATAAGTATGATATTTGTTCTGTGTATAAAACGAACATCATATAACCTTTCTCTTATGAGAAGAGTCCCGTACAATGTGCTGTGCTGGTTCTTAACGCTAGCACTGAAAAGGCTCAAATGAGCCATTTTGTAAGTTGTTCATGAATTGGTAACGCAATTGGGGGGGTATGTGATTCTGTGAGTTTCGATGTTAACTTTATGAAAAATCGAACATAGTGAATGTTTATTTTTTTTTAGGGGAAATCCTACATATCAAGCAGCCGAATGTGCCGTGAGCCGCGTAGCATCAGCGTGTTGTGCTGGTTCTGTCCTTTGTGCTGGATGCGCCTATGCATGCCGGTTGAGTAACGTTACGATAGGTCCATGAGAAGTTTCTTGACCAGTTGGCTGATTATGACCATTGCCGCTGCCGTTATGGTTGCGGTGATTCCCGGCATGACCCCGGTAGGGGAGCCTCCGATTCTCGGCATCGCCGCATTCGCCTTATTCATGGCGTTAATCAATGCTTCCATCAAGCCGATTGTGCATTTGGTGTCGTTGCCATTCGCGATTCTCTCGCTTGGATTGGTCACCTTGATTATCAACTGGCTGTTTATGCGCCTAGCCAGTTGGCTGGCCGTCAGCCTCTTCGGTGTCGGTGTCTTTGTACACGGCTTCCGGTGGTCCGTGCTCGGCTCTCTGGTCTTGACCATCGTCTCCAGCATCGTTGGCGCCATCATCGATCAGTAATGCGCGTCCCTGCACAAGAGCAAAAATAGGGGCTCTGCTGTGGTAACGCCATAGCAGAACCCCTATTGATAAGTGGTGCGAAACCTCACTCGCGTACGAGCTTGATATGCTCCACATCATCGCGGTGGGAGCGGCGGAAGAGCACGAAGCGGTTGCCGATGGACTGTACCACTTCGGCGCCCAATTGTTCGGCAAGTTCCGCGGCGGCCTCCTTGGCTGTGAGCCCTGAGCCATCCTGTACGGCGCACTTAATGAGCTCATGCTTCTCGATGGTTTCATCGGCCTGCTTGACGGCCGATTCGGTCAGATCGTTCTTGCCCACATAGAACAGGGGCTTCAGCGAATTCGCCATTGCGCGTAGCTGCTTGATTTGTTTCTTGGTCAATGCCATGAGAATAGTTCCTTACATATGCTGTATACCTCAAGAAGCATAGCAACCGGTGCTGTCTGAATCGTCAGAGCAGGATAATGGAGGCAATGTATGCGATGATGAGCGCGGCGAATACGATATCGCGGCCAGCAATGGACAATGCGCGCCAATGCGTACGATGAATGCCCTCCTCATAGCAGCGGGCATCCAAAGCCAGACTGAGGTTATCCGCATGACGTAATGTTCCGGCAAAGGTGGGTACGATGATCGCGCTCATGGCTTTGATTCGTTGTCCCAGAGAACCGGTTTCGATGGAGCCTCCACGGGCGGATTGGGCATCGATAATGGCTCGGGTCTCGTCGGTCAATGTTGGAATGAATCGCAGGGCCAAGCTCATCACCAACGCAATCTCCTGAGCATGGACGCCAAGCCTGTTCAGTGGTTTGATCAGTGCGGCGAATGCATCGGTCATGGCGGTGGGTGTGGTCGTGGTCAAAAACACCGTGCCCAAAATGATGACCAGCATGAAACGACAGGTATACAGCACGGCGATGGTCACGCCCTGATCGGTGATGCTTAATGGGCCAAGCGCCACCACTGGGGTGCCGGTGCGCACCACAAACAGATTGACGATGCCCATAAGCAGCATCAACATCAGCAGCGGATGAATGGATTTGAGCACCCATAATGGGTTCAGTCGGGCAGCTGCGATTACGGCAAGCGTCACCATGAGACCCAAGACAAGTTGCACTGGCGTATTCACGGCGAACATGGTGAACATGGCGGCCAGGAATCCCACCATTTTCACGCGCGGATCAAGTCGGTGAATCACCGAGAAAGCGGCACCGGCAGAGGCGGCGGTCGTGTTAGATACCGAGGCTTCTGTATTGGAGTTATTCAGGGCATCGCTTGCCGGAGAATCCGGTTGCTCCGCCGCATTCGGCATACGCACCACGCGGTCAGCAAGGGCCTCGGCCTCCGCTCGGTCGTGGGTAATGAGCAACACGGTTACGCCTTGCTGCTTCAAGGTGCGCAGCAGTTCATGGATGCGCACCTTGGCCTGCGTATCCAGACTGGCGGTCGGCTCATCCATAATGAGCACATCAGGATTGCAGGCAATAACGCCAGCAATGGCCGCAAGACGCTGCTGTCCACCTGATAAGTCGAAAGGGGAGCGGTCGGCAAGGTGCCCGATGTGCAGCAGTTCCAGTGCTTCGTGAACACGGTCGGCGACTTCGGTTTCTGCCAGTCCCTGATTGCGCGGGCCATAGGCCACATCTTCAGCCACGGTATCCGCAAAAAGCTGATGTTCGGGATGCTGCATCACATAACCCACATGACGGCGAAGCTGCACAAGCTGCTGCCGCGTTGCGGATTTGGAACGTGTACCGGTGCCTGTGGGTGTTGCCACAGGCACGTTGGCTATGTCGATACTGCCGGATCTCGGTGTGGCCAAAGCGCAGAGCAGTCGAATCAAAGTAGATTTGCCCGAGCCGTTCGCGCCCATCAATGCTACGGTCTGGCCGCGCGCGATAGTGAACGACAGGTCGTTGATGGTCGCATGCTTGGCCGAGGAATATCGATATGTCACATGCGAAACCCGGATGATGGGGTCTGTGGCGTCGTCGTTTGAAGCATCCGAGAGTAAGGGGAATGCCACATCCCGCCCCGGCTGGTGGGGCTTGTCGGGTGAAGGATGGTTGGCAATGGTTTGCGGCCGAGCGCTGACCGCTTCGATACCAACGATCTGCCCGGATTCCATATGCACAATGCGGTCAGCGTGCACAGTCTCATCCTGATGATGTGTGACATGCACGATGGTGGTGCCTTGCGCCTGCAGATCATCGAGAATACGCATCACTTCGGCGCGCGCCGACTCGTCCAACATGGCGGTCGGCTCATCCAGCACCAGCATGGCCGGACTCATGGCCAGCATGCCGGCAATGGCGGCGCGTTGCTGTTGGCCTCCACTCATACGAGTTGGATCGGACTGGCGGAAGGACACCAATCCAACCGATTTTAGAGAATCATCGATGCGCTCTCCGATGCGGCTGCGTTCAATGCCCAGATTTTCCGGTCCAAACGCCACATCATCTTCCAGCACGGTAGTGACCAGCTGATCCTCCGGATTCTGGAACACCACGCCGATGCCACGCCGGGCCGCACGATATTCGTCGGCATTCGGCAGGGCATCGGCGTAGGCGCGATGCCCCAACAACGTGATGTCGCCGCCGTCGGGCGCGGCCAGTCCGGCAATCAGCCGGGCAAAAGTAGATTTGCCGGATCCGTTCGGGCCGACCAGACAAATGCGCTCGCCGGCCCGAACGGTCAATGACACACCGTCCAAAGCCCAGGAGTTGCCACGGTCGTAGCTGAAACGGATATTCTTCAGCTCGGCAGCGTGGGCATAGGCGGGGTTATGGGCGGATTCAGTCATGGCTGCAGGTTGCTCACTGCTGCTTGGAAAGCAGGTTGGAGACCGGCTTGTAGATCAGGAACGTGATTACGGCGTGAATTGCCATCTTGGCCAGATTGAACGGCAGCAGGATCGGCAGAATCATCGCGGCCACTGCCTGATAGGTCATGTGCGCGTAGATCGGCGTGACGATGAGGTTGCCCACCAGCGCCACCACGATAGCCAGAACCGCACCCACCAGAATGCCGATGGCGGCACCCTTGCGCGTGCGAATCTTGCGGTAGATGAACGCGGCAGGAACCGACAGGAACAGTGCCACCAGCACTGCCATCAGCGAACCCCACGGGTTGGCGAACATATGAGGCACGAAGCCCAGCACGGACACAATCGCGGCGGCTGCCGGTCCATAAGCGAATCCGGCAATCAGGCATACGATGCCGGACGGGTCGTACTTGAGCCATGTGACCGGCGTGATCGGGAATTCGATGAAGCTGGTCACCATCGCCAGCGCTACGAACAATGCATACATGGCAATGCGGCGTGTGGACCAGCGTCCCGAATCGGCCACGCCGGTGGCGTGTGAGCCGAGTTTGGTGCTGGAAGACGTGCTGGTTGAGCCGGAGCCTGCACCTTCAGCCTGCGGCGCCACGGAACGGATTGCTTGCATGCGGATACGCGAAGATATGCTCATCAGAGCCCTCGTTTCTTCCATCCGGACTATAACCGTTGGCTCCGGAATCTCACCGGATCAGCCGCTTACGCGGGTCGCGGGCTTCCTGACATCTCCGTTATGAAACCCGGAGTGCAGATCACCGCCAGTAAGGAATTACACCTTCCCTGAAACTGACAGGCTTATTCATACGCCATACGCCGGACGTGTGCAAGCTGCGTTTCACTTTCGGCAAGGAAATCAACAGCAATCAGCTGAGATTCAGCAGACGTTCAGAGGGTTTGTGCTGGTCAAGTGCAACAATGGATACCATGGCTGAAGTGAAGAATCCCAATACCACTATCGACAAACTGGCATTGATCGTCACCACATACAAGCGTCAGCAACTGCTTGAAGTGCTGTTCGATTCAATTCTGGCACTGGAGCAGGCGCCGTGGCGCATTGTCATTGTGGACAATGAGCAGTCCAAGCAAACCGCGGATATGGTTGCTGGTTTTGCCGGCAAGGTGACCGGTCAGTGGGGCACTACCGTGGCCGATCAATCAGGCAATGAGGAGCGTGTGGTCTATGCGCCGCAGTCCGAGAATCTCGGCGGTGCTGGCGGTTTCTCCGCTGGCGTGGCCAAGGCATATGAGCTGGGTGCCGCATGGTTCTGGGTGATGGACGATGATGTGGCCGTGCTGCCCGATGCCATCGCCAAGCTTGCCAAGTGGACTGATAAGCATGAGGTGATTCAGGGCTCCCGTTTCGATTACGATGGCGGCCCGTTCTACTGGCAGTATGACTTCATTGTGCCGCTGGGCATTCCGAATCCGATTGCCCCTGCCGCGTTCGGCCCTGCCAAATACCGTGTAATGAACACCCTGTGCTTTGAAGGCGGTCTGTTCAGTCGCCGCGTGGTGAGCGAAATCGGCCTGCCGGATCCGCGATTCTTCATCTACTGGGATGACACGATTTACGGCTATCGTGCCAGCAAGGTCACCAACCCGATTGTGGTGCCGGATGTGGTGTTGCGACGCACGCGTGAGATTGGAAACTGGGATATAGCCGGCATGCGCCAGCTCAACTCCACGTCGGATATGAACCGCTACCACATCATGCGCAACCGTGGCTATATGGCCCGGTATTTCATGGTGTATGGCGATTTCCGTCCGATGCTTTTTGCTCTGGGTACTGTGCTCACCGCCATCAAGGAAGTCATTCGTCTGGTGATGGTGGATCGGGAGCATGTCAAGACCGGCTTGGTGCAGATCGTCAAAGGTTGGTGGGACTCGCGCAAGTTGATGCACGATCCTGATTGGAAGCCCATGCCGCCGCTGAAGTAGTCCTTACTTGGCTCCCTCTATGAGGGGAACTGGCTCGCGTAGCGAGACTGAGGGGAGTCTGTCGGAGATGTACCTCTGAGACTCCCCTCAGTTGCTTTCAGTGGTGGCTCCCCTCAAAGCTGGGAGCCACTATAACGGTCACTTATGGATGAATAGGCCTCCGTCGCCCCATGCCCATTGGCCCTGGCCGGCGCCGATTTGGAAATGCAGTTTGGCAATACCCATGTCGTTCATCGCATGATGCTCGTCACCGGCTGTGGTGTCGATATGCGCGGCGGCAGTGTCGTCGGCTGGATTGTACGAAAACATAATCGGCTGACGGTTCATGGCGCTCGGCGCCTTCATCGCAGCCTCGACGCCGGCCTTGAACCACGCTGGTGCTGAGTCACGTTCTTCATCGCCCATCGTGGCGGTGAACTGCTCATACGATTTGGTCGGCCGGTGCGTGCGCTGGGCCTCGCAGAGATCTTCATAGGATTTCGCCCGATACTCCAGATGGTTCTTGGGATGGCCGATGACCACACCGAGATAGAGCTCCTGACCGGATGCCACACGGCAGTGCTTGGCGGCCTCGTCCTTGTCCCATGAGCCGGCGACCCACAGTGTGCCGAGACCTCGCAGCGTGGCGGTAAGCACCAGGCGTTCGGCGTAGAAGCCGGCGCGTTCCCTGGCTTCCTCATCGTTCTTGGGGCCAACGATGGCCAGATAATTCGCCGCATTGGTCAGATGGCCTGAGGCGTTGGCCTCGAATACCTTTGGCTGGTTGCGCACCAGCTGAATGTTGAGATCGCCGAGCAGGTTGATTGGCTGCAGTGCCATCTCGAGCTGACGGGCCGTGTCGTCATCGATCGGTTCGTCATCATAGGTACGCACGGCGGTGCGAATGTTGACCGCATCAATAAGTTGGGTATGTTCTGTCATGTATTCCATTATCGCGCGCGACACGTGGAAATGATGGCTGTGCGCGGTGTTCCCTTGTGCCGTATTTTTTTAAGGAGCGAAGGGGTCGAAGTCCTGGATACGTAGTGCCGCAACAAAAATGCACACGTTTGCACAATAGGTGGAATGTCGGTTTCGTGTTGAAAGATATTCGCGTTAGACTGGGCGCAATCCTAACGAAAGCAATACTGAAGGGAAGGACATCAACGATGATTGAAACTGCGCAGGCTTTCGGTGTCGATATCGGTGGCTCCGGCATCAAGGCCGCACCCGTCGATCTGGCCAAGGGCGATTTCGCCGAACCCCGTCTGAAGATTCTCACTCCGGAGGTTTCCACTCCGCAGGCGGTGGCCAAGATAGTCAAGCAGCAGCTCGACCATTTCGAAGTGCCTGAGTCCGCACCTGTGGGCATCGCTTTTCCTGCTCCAATCAAGCCTGGCCAGAAGCTTGACTTCATGGCCAACCTTGATCAGTCCTGGATTGGCGTGGATGTTACCGAGGCGTTCTCCGAAGCTTGCGGCCGTCCGGTTGTCGTGGTGAACGATGCCGATGCCGCTGGCCTTGCCGAGGTCCAGTTCGGTGCCGCCAAGGGGCAGGACGGTCTGGTGATTGCCACTACGTTGGGAACCGGCATCGGTACCGCGTTGATCTACAATGGCGCGCTCATCCCGAACACAGAGCTTGGCCACATCATGCTGAGCCCCAAGCACCTTGACGCCGAGAAGTATGCATCGTCGGCCGTGCGTGAGAACGAGGAGTTGGGCTACAAGAAGTGGGCCAAGCGACTGACCAAGTATTACGGCCTCATGGAGAAGTACTTCAACCCTGACCTATTCACTGTGGGCGGCGGCGTGAGCCGCCAAAGCGACAAGTTCCTTCCCTATGTGGACATCAAGACTCCGATCGTGCCCGCCACGCTGCGTAATCAGGCCGGCATCGTCGGCGCTGCATATTATGCCAGCACCAAGCAGCAGTAATCACAGCTACTGCGCCTGGTAAGCATTGAGCCCCGATCACCGTCTGGTGGTCGGGGCTCAATGCTTGGGGTTCGGTCTGCTTTTGGGAGGAGCGTGGCCGACTCCTGAGATTGCTCGCCTGCTTATGGCGTTGTCTTTACGGTCTACTCCAGTCCGATGGACTTCATGTGGTGCAGCTTCAGGGACTCCACCTTGAGGTTGCCGAACTCGGCCACGAGCTTGATGGCGCGTGGGCCTTCGGAGGCATAGGAGTAGGAGCTTAGGACCTGATGGCCGCCGTTGACGTAGACCTCCACGGAGCCGCGATCCACGAACACGCGCAGGTCCAGCTTGCCGGAGGCCAGTTCGGTGTCGGTCAGTGGGGCGGCGCGGTAGCCGCGATCGCCGTTGGCCATGGCCTGACGATCCACCACCACGCGGCCGATCTGGTCGTCATAAGCCACGTAGGTGTAGGCACCGTCCTCAGTGGCATGAATCTTCAGGCCCGCACGCTCGGCAGTGGAGGCAGCCAAGTCGATGGTCATTTCGATTTCCACGGCCTTGGCGTCATCGGCGATGACCTGCTCCCCATCCATGTCGAGTGTGATCGAACCATGGTCGAGGGTATCCTCGCGCAGGCCTTCCATTTCGGCGACCGGCGCGGTGACCACGTCGCCGTCATCGCCAAGGGTGATCTCGCGCGGCAGGGTGAGCTGGCCACACCAGCCGTCATCCTCCATGGGAATCGGCTGCACGAACGGGCTCATCCAGCCATAGACGATCTGACGGCCGTCCACATTGAAGGACTGCGGGGCGTAGTAGTTGTGGCCGCAATCCCACAGGCGGAACTCGGTTTCCGGCTTGAATTCGCCGCCCGGCTCCCACGTGCCGATCATGTAGCCGGCGTTGTTGACGTTGCGGTTCATGAAGCCGCTGGGCTTGGACCCCATGGCGGAGAAGCCAATGACCCACTTCTCGTTGCCGTCCTTGTCTTTGATGGGGAAGAAGTCGGGGCATTCGAGCATGAACACATCCGGATCCGGGTGCTGGAAGAGCACGCGCTCGTATTCCCAGCGGACCATGTCCTTGGAGGAGAACAGCCACATCTGGCCGCGCTTGTCCGCAGAGGAGACACCGAAGGTCATGTACCAGGTGTCGCCGGTCTTCCAGACCTTCGGGTCGCGGTAGTGATGGTCGACCTTGTCGGTCGGGCAGTCGATGATCATGCCGCGCTTGGTGGCGCTGGTCAGCTCGTCGTTGTCCGGCTCGGCGAGCATCTGCACCTGCCAGTCGCCGCCGGTGTTGTCTTGGCCGTTGGCCCAACGGTGGCCGGTGTAGTAGAACTTGAGTTCGCCGTCGTCGCCGATTACTGCGGAACCGGAGAATACGCCGTCCTTCTCCTCTTCAAGGGTCGGGGCGAACATGATTGGCTCACGTTTCCAATTGAGCATGTCGGTGGAGGAGACGTGTCCCCAGTGCATCGGACCCCACTGGGTGCCGTACGGGTGCAGCTGGTAGAACACGTGCCAGCGGCCCTTATAGAAGCACAGGCCGTTCGGATCGTTGATCCAACCGCCGTTGGATGCGATGTGGAACTTCGGGTACCAGCGGTTGTTGCGTTCGGCGGCCATAGCTGCAACGCCTGCTTCCGCCTGTGCCAGAGCTTCGCTGTGGTTCTTGATTTCGTGGAGGACGGGTGCATCCGGAGTGAAGCCAGTCATCGTTGAATAGCCTTTCTTCATGATTGTTGAATCTTGCGATTGTTGAATTGTTGCTTATTGAGTTTTTTTAGTAAAGTTTTAAGAATGCTGCCCGAAACGGAAAAAGGGGAAACGCTTCGGGCAGCACGATTTAGTTGTGTTTTTGCCGATTTTGGCGGTTGCGCTCAGGCGTTTGCTTTAGCTGCGGCTTGGGCCTTGAGCTGCTTATCGGTGTAGAACGGATCACCGCCGACTTCCTGGTCGTCCTTCTTGATCACGAAGAAGCCGTAGATTAGGGCGGCCAGCACGATGCCGGAGATGGTGAAGAAGGTCGGACGGTCGCCCATGGCGTCATGCAGGGCGCCCATCGGGGTGGAGAAGATCACCTGGCCGATTTGGGAAGCGATCTGGAAGCCCACCATGTACAGGGTTGCCGACAGTTTGGTGTCGAAGTGCAGGGTGAAGTAGCGGAATGCCGGTAGGCAGAACAGCGGAACCTCGATGGAGTGGAACAGTTTGACGATGGAGACACTGACCGGATCGTGGAACACGCCGCACAGACCGATACGCAGGAACATCACGGTTGCGCCGAGCAGCAGGGAGTTACGAACGCCGATCTTCTTCATGATAATCGGAACGACGCCCATCATGGCGGACTCGAGGAACACCTGGAAGGAGTTCAGGGTGCCGTAGGTGGCGTTGCCGATTTCGGTGGTCGGGAAGAGGGAAGCGTAGTAGTTAGGGAACATCTGCTGGTCGAACACGGTGTAGAAGGTGTTGGTGAACAGCATGAAGACGATGAGCACCCACAGAGTCGGCATCTTCAGAACGGAGATCATCTCTTTGAAGGATGGGTTGGTTGGAGCCGCGTTCGGATCGGCTTCTTTCTTGAGCTCTTCCTTTTGCTTGGCCGGAACCCAGAAAGCGTAGACGCACAGCATGCCAAGGCCGCAGATGGAGCCGACCCAGAAGTTCAGCAGCGGGTTGATATTGAACAGGAAACCTGCGCACAGTGCCACGATGGCGTAGCCGAAGGAGCCCCAAGCGCGGGACTGGCCGTATTCGAAGCCGAACTTACGGGAGTAGCGTTCGGTGAGCGCTTCGAACAGGGAACAGCCGGCCATGAAGCCTGAGGAGAGCACGATGGAGCCGATGAGCACGCCGATGAAACGGGTGGTGCCGCCGGCAGTCAGCATCGGGGCATACACGAACTGTACGAACGGGCCGACGAGCGCTGCGATGGCGGAGACGAAGATCACGAGCTTGCGCTTGATGCCCAGCTGATCTTGGATGGCACCATAGGCGAACATGATGACCAGGGTTGCCAAGGAGTTAATGGAGTAGATCTGGCCCTGCTCTGCGGAGGTCATGCCCAGACCGTGGGTCGGGTCGGTGAGCCAGCGGGAGAAGAAGGACCACCAGATGCCCCAGGAGCAGAAGAACATGAAGATGCCGAAGGAGCTCTGCAGATAGGAAGGATTCTTCCATGCAGATTTGGTTGCACTTGCCATAATCATCCTTTGATTACTACTTGGTTGGTTATTGGTTATGTGACGCTTCTGCTCGGGCGGCTGTGCCTTTGTAGAAGTTGTTGTGTAGTAATTACTATGCGACGTCAATCGATTTACGTCAATCGATTGACGTCATCGGCGTGTCGTACCCGTTCGAGACGCAAAAAGGCCTCCGTGCTGAACGGAGGCCTTGAGAAATCGCGTGGGCCTCGGTTACTTCACCGAGGCCTTTTCGATCAGCGTGCAGTGGATCTTCGCCGGAATCGGCGCGTCGATCGGCGGCAGGGGAGCGGTGGTCGCTGGCCGTGAGACGTCGTCCATCGAGCGTCCTTCGATAATTGACACCAGCTTGGCCACGGCCCAGTAGCCCATCTCGAAATGCGGCAGTTCCACAGTGGTGAGCATCGGTTCCAGCGTTTCGGCGAACACGCGATGGTTGTCCACGCCGATCACGGAGATGTCCTTGCCGACCGTGAGTCCTCGGCGTGCGGCGCATTCGTACACATACCAGGCGCGGGCATCGTTGAAGCAGAAGAATCCGTCCGGATGCTCGGCGTCGAACAAATCGCTGACTGCGGTCAGTGCCGGCCCGTTATTGAGCACATTGACGACCAGACGATCGTCATAGTCGAGGCAGGCGTCCCTGAGCGCCGCCTGATAGCCTTCCAAACGACCATCCTGCGCAATCATCGGTTCCGAGCAACCCACATAGGCGATACGTGCGCATCCGGCCTTAACCAATCTGGTGGTGGCGTCGTAGCCGATTTGGAACTCGTCCGGTTCCACGCTCGGGATTTTGCCAAGCGAGTCGGTGGCATCCACCAACACCAGTGGCGTCTTGGCCAGCGAAGAAGGCGCATGGGTGATGCGGTTCGACATCTTGGCGTACAGGAAACCGTCGGTGCCGTATCGCTTGAGTGCGGCGATTTCCTCGCTCTCGCTGTTCTCACCGTCGGTGCTCACGGTGATGAGCATATAGCCGAACTGGCTTGCGGCGGTCTGCGCGCCCAGAATCATACCGCCGGCGTACGGGGTGGTGGCCACCTCCTCACTGATGAAACCGAGGATGTGCGTCTTGCCTGTACGCAGCGAACTGGCCAGCGGATTCGACCGGTAGCCGAGCTTGGTGGCGATGGCGCGCACATTGTCCGCAATTTCGGACTTTACGCGCCCCTCGTCGCGTCCGTTGAGCACCAGCGACACCGTAGAGACGGAAACCCCCGCCTTGTTCGCGATTTCCTTCATCGTAGCCATGCGTCAAACGATACACCCTAATTGACGGACTGTCGGGAAAGTATCAGTGTTCTCCACCGACTCCGCCGAGGTTGCGCACCGCACCGATGAATAATGGTATGCCGTCCGGGGTGACGTACGAATACAGGAATGGGCGATCCACCGTGAACTCGATGTTGTCCACCGGCGCGCTAGTGAAGTCTGCGCCGGCTTTGGTGAAGGACATGGCCTTGGCGCCGGCCTCGTTCACCTCGATGCGCGTGCCTTGCAGAATCGAACCGATATACAGATTCTCGCCGTGCGAACCGGCGTCGACCATCTTGGTGAAGTCGGCGTCGCCTGCACTGAACGCATCGGTCACCCCCAGTTTTTCGAATGCCTTGATGGTGGCTTCCGAGTCGAACATGCTGTCGATGGTGAATCGCGGTAGCGTGACGTTCACCGTGGCCGAGTTGACGGAGACGCCCCATCCGGGCATACTGTCCGCGGCGCAACCCATTGCGCCCTCGCCAGGGGATGCCGACGAACACGTGCCGAACGCCCATCCGAGTTTCTCGGCATTGCCGGCCAGCTCGTCGAAATGCCCTTTGGCCGGCAGCACGATGGCCAGATTGCCGCTGTTGTCGAATGGAATCTCCACCCGCTGCCAAGTGTTGTACTCATCATGGCTGTAAGTCATTTGGCTGAAGGTCCGGTGCATCATCGGCACCTGAGCATCTCCGGCTTCGCCGTGGAAGGTGCCGTCGCCGGTGGACTGCTCTTCGAACGGATCCTTCCAGCGGCCATCCGCATAGACGGTGTTGATGATGGACAGGACTTCACGGTCACGCAGCGTGATCTTCGGCTTGAGCGAACCATTCGTATGTTTGGCAATCCAATCGGACATCTTGGCGGCGGCCTGATCGTCGAACGGTAGCGTGGTGACTTCGGCCTCGAACATTTTCTTGACGGTGGATTGGTAATCGCTGGCAAGGGAGTAGTCGTTATCGATCCACAGCGAGTTCGCGGCGCTCATCTCGGATTTCGCCCCCGAATATTGCCCGTTGATCGAACTCAGCAGCGATTGGTAGTCGCTGTCGGCCAGCGAACCGGAGCCCAGCAGCTCATTCAGTTGCGAGCGGGTCGTGCCATTGGCGCCCTGCGCGGCGATGGCCAACGCCATCCACATCGAAGCAGGGGAGTAGTTCACATTGCCGGTGTCTCGGTCGCCGGTTTCCATCGCCAGGAATTCCGGTGCGGTGCGGTAGGCGAAGGCTGCGGTGCTGTCGACTACCGGCTGCGTGGCAGGCGTGGCCTTCGGCTTGAACATATTGCGAACCAGTACGCTGCCATCGCCGGCCGTCCACCATACGCCGCCGGCGACGGCAAGGACAAGCACTACTGTCACGATGGCGGCGATACAAGCGTTACGGCGTTTGCGTTGTTTGCGCAACCGGTACTGTTCCATCAGTTTCTCGCTCATGGTCAGCCCCTTTGCTTGGATCGGCTCGTGCATCATTGCACGAAGCCCCTGATTCCAGTATATTTTGGTCTCTCTTATTTTGTGCGACGAGCCACAATCCACCGCACGGCCCACACCACGCCGAATCCGAGGAAGCTCGCCACGGCGAACACGATGACGAAATGCAAGACCTGATCCATCGAGCCCCAGGAGAGGTATCGGTCGCCGATCAGCGTGCAGGTACTTCCTATCGGGCACGTGTCTTCATACACCGTGATGAGCGCCATGAGCATCGGCGCAGGTACCAGTGTGCACGCCAACGGGAACAGCAGGCTTTTCCACGGATACGTCAGTGAGGCCGGGCGTAGCGCGTAGATGCCGTTGATGACCAGCAAGGCGGGCGGAATCACAAAATTGATTAGCAACGCGGCGGCCATCGCAGCCATGCCGCCCCGTAAGGTCAGCGCCAATAGCAAGCCGTACATGATTGCCGTCGCCAGCCAGCAGCCGAAGCGAATCGCATCCTGACGAATCCATGTGAGCAGTCGTCCGCTCGCCGTCTGCGGATTCGGATCCACAAACAATTCGCGCAGACCGTAGCGTCCGATTGCATAGCAGATGAACGCAACGGCCGTATAACAGATCAACAGCATGGCCGAGCCGATCAACGAATGAACCAATAGCTGATGGCCGCTTTCAGCGTGCATTAGCTTCCACCACTGAGCCCAGGAACGGTATGGGAACCCCGGCCGTAAGCGAAGATTGGTACAGCCGAATGCCAGCGGTCCGATGATTGCGCTCGCCAATGGGAAAGACAGACTGCCGGATCGTATCGAACCGAGTATCAGGTTGGTGATTCCCAACACCAATGGCCAGTGCAGAACCATACCGGGGAACCATACGAACAGGTTTTTGGCAGCCCTGTCAAGGACCTCGTCGGGCATGAGATACATTGATGAGCTCCACTGCAGCAGCAACAACACCGCTATCAGTACAACCATGCCAATCCAATGCGCGCGGTTCCACGCGAATATTCGTTGCGTCCCGCGCTCGGCGGCGGCATTGCGCATATCGCTCCTGTTGAGCTTGCTGAGTGCTTGTGCACGGTTCATTGCCGTCCTCCTTTACCGCCTTGTCAAGGATTGATGATGATTCCATCGTAAATCGCGCAGGAAATGTGGAATGATAGTTGTCATAGTGACCATGACATGTCAGGATGGAGCAGTTCGGCGTCGGGCACACTGAAGGGGTGAATGTAATGGGAGAAGCGCGCAACCGCAACATACGCATCGGCATTGTGGACAATGACCCGTATGCGCTGAAAGTGTTCGGCGCGCTAATCGAGCGCATGTCCAGCGATTTTGCCGTGATATGGACCTGCGATTTGGGTGCCGTGGCCATCAGCCGATGCCTGAGCCCCACCAAGCGGCCTGACGTGCTGGTTACGGATATGTCTATGGGCGACGTGCCCGGTACCGAAGTCTGTCGTGCGATTCGTACCAAAACACCCGAGGTTGGGCTGGTGGGTGTCACCTCATACGCGCTCGCGTCATTTCACGACGAGGCGGCTCGCTGCGGGGCGCAGGCCTTGGTTGGTAAAACCGATTTGAACGGCATTGCGCTCGCTATTCGCAATGCAGCCCAAGGATTGTCGACCAATGAGCTGGTACTGGGAGATGAGGGGAGCGGTAATTCGCTGTCCTTCATGGATGCCGCAACCGCCTACGCGGTGCTCGAAGATACGTCATACGCGCACCGTGGCGCGCTTTCCGGCAAAGAACGCGACACCCTGCGTATGTATGCGGATGGGTCGACCACCAAGGAAATCGCCGAGCGATTGGGCATCAGCGTGGCCACTGTGGCGACTTTTGAACGCCGCGCACTCGCCAAACTCGGCGCTCGCAGTCGCGCTCATGCCATATCGATCTGCGTGAAACGGCATGAGATTTAAGAGTTGGCATGGGCGGTATGTGCAACGGCATGGATGGTAGGAAAGGAACTGCTATGAAAGCGTTACGACACCGATTGGCCGAGCTGGATAGCGGTGTTCGCAATGCATGGCTGTTGATTGCCATACTGGTTGTTGCCTTGATATGCACGATGGAAACCATGGCGGGCTTGGCTGCTGACAGTGTCTCGGCGGCGGACTGTCTTGCGGAGTTCATATTCGTTGCCATTGTGGGGTGGATGGCGTTTCGTCCGGTCACCGGATGCGTGGCGGTAGCGGTGGCTTGGATAGTGTTGTGCATGAGTCCGATCTGGATGCCGTCGGGTGCAATGCTCGCCGTGTTATTGGCGGTGGGTATTGCCGGATACGCCGATAAGCGATTGGCGCTGGCGGTTGCCGGCATTGCCGTTGTGGTGTGGATGTTGTCGCGTGGTGGCGTGGCCATTCCTTGGCTTGATGGCGGCTCAGACACGATGAGCGGTTCTGCGGATGGCGCGGCGAGTAGTAGTGCCCTAGACGGTAGTGTTGCTGATGGTGGCGCTGCTGATGGTGGCTCTTCATCCAGTGGGTCTGACAGCGCAGGGCAGTCGGGAAGCGACTTCACCGGAAGCGCCTATGAATCGAGCGGTTCTTCTGCCGAGCATCGCACTGGGCAAGTGATTCTTGGTGCGATTGCCCTCTATGGTGTGATGCCAGTGGCCGTGTTGTTTATTGGCTTCATGCTTGGTGGCATGGCGGCGCGATGGAATCACGAACGCAGCTTGGCTCGAGCGGAGTTGGCTCACCGCCGTCAGCAGGAACGCACAGCTCAGGACATTCACGATTACGTATCCAATGATTTGGCATACCTGATTTTGCGATTCGACAAGGATATTGCCGATGGCAAGACCCCTTCTGAAGAAGAATTACGCGAACTGCGTAGCGTGGCTATGGGCGCATTGGATCGCACGCATCAGGTCATTGATGTTATTGAAGGCAGGGGAGAAGCGGCGCACAGTGCAGTGACTCCGCATGATTCGACCGTTGATGCCGCTTCTGGCATTGCATGTGGCATCACAGACGCTGATTGCCCGCTAGCCGAGCAAATTCGTGATGTTGCGAGCAATGGTGACCGCCGATTATCAGAGCTTGGCTTTGAAGGTCAGACGATTATTTCCGGTGCTCATGGCGCAGCCGGTCGGAGTGGCCTGATCGCCGGGCTGCTGGAGGAACTGTACGGCAACATCGCCAAACATGCCGACCCGGAAGCGGGCTATGTAATGACGATTGGCATCGGACTGGACACCGTCCGCATCGCCTGCATCGACACGGCCCGCACGTCATCGGATTCGGATGCGGATGGCAGTGCGGACCTATCCACCGGTACCGGTCTCAACCGTTACCGACAATTACTAGAACAACAAAACGGCGCCCTGCATATCACCACGCAAGACGCCGAATGGACATTATCAGCAGTTATTCCACTGTGAGGAAACCGATCACCCAACCGACTTCTGCGCAGTCTCCACGCCAAAGAAGCCGACAATCAGCATCGATGCAATAGCAATTGCGCTGATGGCCACAAAGATGGACGTGGCACCAAGCGAGGTAAGCATCCAACCCACCACCATAGGCATCAACACATTGAGCAGCTTGGCCACGGCGTTCGCGAAGCCGACGCAACGGAAGCGAACCTTGGTGGCGAACAGTTCCGGAGCGTACACAGCCACCACGGAAGCCATAAGCACGTACAGGCACATCATGAGCAGGAAGCCAACGATAATTGCGCTCACGGTAGAGGTCTGGAAGGCATACATTAAACCGAACACGCCAGTGAACAGGAAGGCCGGCACAATCGTGCGCTTGCGGCCGATGCGGTCGATAAGCAGAGAGCCAATCAGGCAGCCGACCGGGGCACCGAGCATCATCGCCGTGGAGGTGAGCAGCGAGCTGGACAGGTTAATACCACGCTTGACCAGAATCGTCGGAACCCAAGAAGTGAAGGCGTAGGAGCACACGTTCGTGGCGGCCACAGCAACCACAGCTACAAGCAGGCAGATGCCGAGCGAACGGCCGCCGGCGTTGCGGGTGTCGCTGGTGTCGGCCTTGGCGGCTGCGTCGATCAGTTCGGAGCCGTTGGCCTCAAGCTGCTTGACGATGGCGTCGGCCTCATCGTAACGGCCGTGCACGGCGAGCCAACGCGGGGATTCGGGGATGTCGCGGCGCAGCCACCAGATGATGGCGGCCCCCAGACCGATGGCCACGAACAGCGGACGCCAGGACCAGCGGGGGATGATCCATGCACACAGCAGCATAGCGATCGGCACACCGCAGTTGGCCACGAGCGAGACAATCGCGCACCAGTGGCCACGGCGGTTCATCGGTGCGAACTCGTTGACCATGGCGAAGCCGGTGACGATTTCAGCGCCGAGGCCCAGGCCGGCACCCAGACGGCACAGGGACAGCACGGCCATGTTCGGGGCGAATGCGCCGAGGAAGGTGAAGCCGCCAAACAGCAGCAGGTTGATTTGGTAAGCCACGCGGCGGCCCTTCAGGTCACCGACGAAGCCGGCCAGCAGCGAACCGACCAGCAGACCCAGGAAGCCTGCGGACATAAAGGTGGAATTTTGCGCAACGGTGGACCAGTGTGTGGCCAACGCGCTGGAGGCAACGGCGCTGCCAATATATACGTCGATGCTGTCCATCAGCATGCCAGCGGCGACCAGCGCCACGATGCGATGGAACATCGGGGTTTCATGTGCGCGATCCACGCGCGAGATAATATCCTGAACCTTGGCTTGATCCGTCACGGTGGTACGTGCTTGTGCGCTTTCCATAGCCGCGGGATTGCCGGAAATCTGCTGTTCAGCAGCAGTCATATTTGAGCCCTCTTCTTGCAAACCTGCCCGCGTGCAACTGCTCAATGATGTTGCGGCGAGCGAACTCTTGATTGGACTGCGTGTTCCGTTCGCCCTCCCATTGTGTGGGATGAACGACGTTTGCAGTCCAAGTCTTGAATTCCACGTAGCGAGCCAATCGTTGTGAGATAGCTCACTACATGGGGCTTAACTATAGGTTCGATCTTGTGGCACGCCGCGTTGCGGTCACATTGTGAACGATAACAGAGTTTGTAACGCTCCTATATATGCCCCACTTACGCTCTTACCCCGTTGAAAGAAGGCAGAACCGTGATTCCCATGGGGCGGTAAAACACTCATGGGGCGGTATTTGGCCCATGGGGCGGTTAGCGGATTTTGCCTTTCCGCAGAATAGAGCCGTTTTCGCCTACCGCCCCATGAGGGTTTTACCGCCCCATGAGATATTTACCGCCCTATGGGTGAGTTACCGCCCCATGAAACGTGTAATAACAAAGCATGCCCTTGCTGGTGGAAGCGATGCTTTGCTATTTCGCCTGCTTGTCGGCGAGGATCTCATCCACCAGCTTGGGCTTTTCGGTCAGCTGGCCGGTGAAGCCGGGACGGATATCCATGTGCAGCACCAGAGAAGTGCGGTAGCCCTGCTCGGCGAGCTTCTTGGCGGCCTCACCGGCCACCTTGAGCACGTCGTCCAGATTGCCTTCCACGTTGGTGAACAGGGCGTTGGTTTCCTGCGGCAGGGCGGATTCGCGAATCACTTCGACGGCCTGAGCCACGTATGGTGAAACCTCGGAGCCCACGCCATTGGCCGACACCTGGATGGCTGCCACGGTGTTGAGGTACGGTTTGCCGGTTTCCGGGTCGATCGGCACTTCCTGAGTAACGGCATTACGGTCAAGAACCATGATTCTCCTTTTTCAGTAGTGTTAAGCTCCCCTGGCAAGGGGAGCTTAACAACCACACTTATGTCAGCGATACTTCCAGAAATGATCCATCGGGCCGGAGCCGTGGCCGAGATTCAGCTGGGTCTTCAGCGCACCGGTCAGATACTTCTTCGCATGCTTGATGGCTTTGGGCAGCGTGTCGCCAAGCGCCAGATACGAGGCGATGGCGGAGCTCAGCGTGCATCCGGTGCCGTGCGTGTTCGGATTATTGATACGCGTGCCATCAAACCAGGTCACGGTTCCATCCGTCTCGGCAAGCACATCGTTGGCATCCTCGGTGCCATGACCACCCTTGACCAGCGCGGCACAGCCGTAACGCTCCACGATGCGGTGGGCGGCGGCCTCCATATCCTCCTGATCGCGAATCAGCGTATCGGTCAGTACTTCGGCCTCGGGAATGTTCGGAGTCACGACCGTAGCCATCGGGAACAGCTTGCCGGTCAAGGCCGCAATGGCATCGTCACTGATGAGCTTGGCACCGGAAGTGGCCACCATAACCGGGTCGAGCACGATGTTCGTGGCGTGATGGAAGGTGAGTCGTTCAGCAATGACGTCGATGATGTCAGTGGCAGACACCATGCCGATTTTCACCGCGACCGGCGGAATATCCTCAAACACCATGTTGATCTGGTCGGCGAGAATGTCCGGTTTGGTGTCCTGAATGGAACGCACGCCGGTGGTGTTCTGTGCGGTGAGCGCGGTGATGGCGCTCATGCCGAACACGCCGCAAGCCAGCATGGTCTTCAGATCGGCCTGCATGCCGGCACCGCCGGACGAGTCGGAGCCGGAGATCGCGAGAACAGCGGGAAGTGTAGATGTTGCAATCTGTGCCATAGTGTTCATTCTATGTGGGACCCATGATGTTTCCCACAATCGTTTTTCTTGATGTTTCACTGCGCCTGTGGTGAGATGGGGGAGGTTTGTCGATTGCGATCGATTCATGAAATGTTCGGGAGGGGACATGGCTGATAACGACGTACTGCGCCGTGACGGCGTCTTGGTACGCATCACCGGTTTTGACGATGAACGCACCGCATATTTTGGCGTAATGCCTAATGGGCACACCACACAGCTCACATTTCCGCGTCAGGAGGTGTTCGATGTGGGCGACGTGTTGCTCGTCGGCACGGATTTCTATCGTAAAGTGCCGCATGATGTGTGGCCGTTGAAGCCCCGTGTGGGCATCGTGCGCCGTGCGCTCAACGAAGGCGTGGTCCTGGAGACTTCCGACGGCCTCGAACTGCTTGAAGGCGATTACCCGAATTCGATCATGCCCGGCAACACCGTGCAGTTCACCGACCTGTTCGGCATCGAACGAGTGCTGTGGCCCACGGCCATCCGCCCAGGCGAATCCGATCACGATGACGACATCAAGCAGTACCGCATCACGCCGGGTAGCGATCCGTCGCTTACCTTCGATTCGTTCGGCGGTTATGAGCAGGTGATCACGCGCGCCAAGGAGCTTATCGAAACGCAGCTGGGCAACAGTGCGCAGATGCGTGCGATCGGTGCCAAGCCCATCAAGGGCGTGATCTTCACCGGTGCTCCGGGCACCGGCAAAACGCATCTGGCCCGCATCATCGCCAATGTGGCGGACGCGCAGTTCTATCTGGTGTCTGGCCCGACCATCGTGAGCAAGTATGTGGGCGATAGTGAGGAAACGCTGCGCATGATTTTCGCCGCCGCGCAGGCGGACAAGCGCGCCATCATCTTCTTTGATGAGATCGATTCGATTGCGTCCTCGCGCGAGAACGATACCAATGGCGTCGGCAAGCGCTTGGTGGCGCAGTTGCTGACGTTGATGGATGGTTTCGAGTCCAAGGGCAATGTTGTGGTGGTCGCTGCGACCAATCGTATTGAGGACGTGGATCCCGCTTTGTTGCGTCCGGGCCGTTTCGACTGGCAGATTCCTTTCCCGATGCCGTCCGAGCACGACCGTTTGGGCATTCTGCAGGTGCAGGCCCGTTCGTTGTCAATCGAGGGCGAACTGCCGTTGGTGGATATCGCACAGCGGACCGAAGGCTGGAGCGGCGCCGAAGTGTGCGCCATCTGGACCGAGGCCGCTCTGGTGGCCGCCAAGGACCGCCGCGGCGCGATCCGTGCTGCCGACCTCGTCACCGCCTTCGAGCGAGTCGAGCGTCGTCCCGAGCTCAGGCATCACAAATAATTGCTGGCTCCCCTCTCTGAGGGGAGCCAGAGAAAAATTACTCCTGGGCGGTGGAGTAGAGCTTGCCTCCTTGGGCGGTGTACTTTTCGCTCATCGCATCCATGCCGGCGAGGATTTCTTCGGGGCTGAGCACGTTGGCGGACACCACGTCGTTATCGACATTGGCCTTGGCCTTAGCCAGTGCCTCGGAGTCGATGCCTGCAGCAGCCTCCTTCACGATTTGCTGCTGAGCGGCTTCGCCACCGAAGGCCTTGCGAATGTTCTGGGAGATGGCCATCGAACAGAACTTCGGGCCGCACATCGAGCAGAAGTGCGCCATCTTGGCCGGCTCGGCGGGCAGTGTCTCATCGTGGAAGGCGATGGCGGTGTCCGGGTCGTAGGACAGGTTGAACTGGTCGAGCCAACGGAACTCGAAGCGAGCCTTGGAAATCGCGTCGTCACGGTCCTGCGCGTGCGGGTGGTGCTTGGCAATATCGGCGGCATGGCAGGCGATCTTGTAGGCGATCACGCCCTGCTTCACATCATCCTTGTTCGGCAGACCGAGGTGTTCCTTCGGGGTCACGTAGCACAGCATAGCGGTGCCGTAGCGGCCGATCTCGGTGGCGCCGATGGCGGAGGTGATGTGGTCGTAACCCGGAGCGGTATCGGTGGTCAGTGGTCCCAGGGTGTAGAACGGAGCGTTGTGGCACACGGCCTTCTCCAGCTCGATGTTCATGCGCACGGTGTCGAACGGCACGTGGCCCGGGCCCTCGATCATCACCTGCACGTCCTTGGCCCAGGCGCGCTCGGTCAGCTCGCCCAGGGTCATGAGCTCGGAAAGCTGTGCAGCGTCGTTGGCGTCGGCCAGGGAGCCGGGGCGCAGGCCGTCGCCAAGGGAGAATGCCACATCGTACTTGGCGAAGATGTCACACAGTTCGTCGAAGTGCGTGTACAGGAAGCTTTCCTGGTGGTGGCGTAGGCACCAGTCGGCCATGATGGAACCACCGCGGGAGACGATGCCGGTCACACGGTTGGCGGTCAGCGGCACGTAACGCAGCAGCACGCCGGCGTGGATGGTCATGTAATCCACACCCTGCTCGCACTGTTCGATCACGGTGTCGCGGAACAGCTCCCAGCTCAGCTTGGAAGCATCGTCCTCGACCTTTTCAAGGGCTTGGTACATCGGCACGGTGCCGATCGGCACGGGGGAGTTGCGCAGAATCCACTCACGGGTGGTGTGGATGTCGTTACCGGTGGACAGATCCATCACAGTGTCGGCGCCCCACTTGGTGGCCCACGTCAGCTTCTCCACTTCCTCGTCGATGGAGGAGGTGACGGCCGAGTTGCCCATGTTGGCGTTGAGCTTGGTCAGGAAGGCGGAACCGATAATCATCGGCTCGGCTTCGGGGTGGTTGATGTTGCAGGGCATCACCGCGCGGCCGGCGGCCAGCTCGGAGCGCACGAGCTCCACATCGCAATTCTCGCGGGTGGCCACGTACTGCATTTCCGGGGTGATGATGCCGTGGCGGGCGTACCACATCTGGGTGATCGGGTGGTCCTTGGCGCGCATCGGCTGGTGCTTGCGACCACGCCATTCCTTGGTGGCGCGGCCGCGCTTGATGGCGCGCTTGCCGTCGTCCTCAAGGTTGCGGCGGCGGCCCTCGTAATCCTCGATGTCGCCACGGTCACGAATCCAGTCGAGACGCAGGGGCTTCAAGCCTTCCTTCGGATCGCACTTGGGCCCTTCGGTGCTGTAATCGTGGAACGGTGGGTTCGGGCCCACACCGGGGGTATCGGACAGCTTGATTTCGGTGTACGGCACTTCCAGATCGTAGGAGCCGTACTGGTAGGTGAACGGCACGGTCTTGGTCTTGCGGATGTGCGCCTTGTCGCGCTGCTCGGAGCCGCGTGCGGCGATGTCCACGCGCTGCTGCTTGGCGAGCTTCTGCGCGTCCTTGGCCTGCTTGGCGTTGGTGAACTTCTTTTCGGTGTCTTCGCTGCCGGCTGCGGCGGTGCCTTCCTGGGCGGCCTGGGTGTCGGCGGCGGGGGCGTGGGCCACAATGCGCGGAGCGTAGCCGTGCTTCTTGTCGCCGCGGACGGCTTTCCAGCCTTCGACCATGGCGCGCGTGGCTTCTTCCGGGTTCTCGGCACCGGCGATGGCGGAGACCGCGAACCAGCCGGCGGCCTTGGTGCCGGCGAGCATGGCCATGTCGGCTGCGGTCACGCCGCCGCCCACGACCACCGGGAATTCGCTGGCAACGCAGATGGTGTTGATCTGAGCCGCGTCCAGCGTCTTGCCGGAGCCGTCGTTGCCGCCCACGGAAGCCTCGGGTTTGGTGGTGGAGACGTGCAGCGGGCCGGCACCGATGTAGTCGATGCAGCCGTCGGGCAGCTCATTGATGAGCTGGACCAGGCTCTCGGTTTCGGCGGACAGGCCCACGATGGCCTCGTCGCCGAGCAGGGCGCGGGTTTCACGCGGCTCCATGTCGGTCTGGCCGATGTGCACGCCGTCCACCTTGATGCCCTTGCGGCGGGCCTGCCACACTACGTCGGCACGGTCGTCGATTACAAAGGCCACGGAATCGGACTTTTCGTTGTCCTCGATGATTTGCGCGATGTCGCGGGCCATGTCGGTCAGCTCGGAAGCGTCGGCCTTCTTGGCACGCAGCTGGATGAAGGTCGCGCCGCCGCGCAGGGCCTGATCCACCACGTCGGTCAGCGGACGGCCTTTGCAGTCGTCGGGGCCCACCACGAAGTACGCGGACAGGTCAAAACTGTCGCGCATGGAGGCGTATGGGTATTCATTACTCATTATTATTCCTACCTTTGTTGTTTCTTGTGGAAGTCTTATTGGAAAGGTGAATTGGGGTTGATGTGGTATCGAGTGTTTTCCTCCTGCTGGCGGGAGGTGCCACGAAGCGGCGGAGGATGGTAACTCCAGGAACCGCCCCCAGCCGGCTTTGCCGGCAGTCCCCGCCAGCGGGGCAGTACACTACTGCACCAAAATCTCAGATTCCGCCACTTGCTCGGCGGTCACATTCCACAGCGCGTCAAGGAACGCGACCTGGAACGAGCCCGGCCCATGCGAAGTCGTATCGGCCACCTCGCCCGCGCGGTTGTACAGCAGCGACGCGGACAACGCAGCGGTCAACGGATCGGACACCGCCAGATACGTGGCGACCACGCCGCCCAGCGAGCAGCCTGCACCGATGATTTTGGTCATCATCGAGCTGCCGCCCGACAGCCGGTACACGGTTTCGCCGTCGGTCACCAGGTCGGCGATGCCGGACACGGCCACTGCACAGGGGATGGAAGCATCGTGAGACGAATGCTTGGCGTGCTGCTCGGTCAGATACCGGGCAAGTGCCACCGCCGCACCGGTTGCGGAATCCACGTCATCGACGGATTCCACTCCGGCGGGGCGGTGTTCGGAAGCGTCCCCCGCGGATTCGGTGTTGAGCCCCCACATATTCGCCAGCGCGATCACTTCGGAAGCGTTTGCACGAATCACAGTAGGGGGAGCGGCCTTGAAGGCCTGAAGAATAGAGGTGCGGGTGCGCCCGATGCCTGCGGCCACCGGGTCGAGCACCCACGGCTTGCCCAAATAATTGAGTCGCTGCGCGATTTCAGGCAGCGCGTCCTTATAGAACGGCAGCAGCGTGCCCACATTGATGTAGTTGGCGCCCGCGATTTTCGCGGTTTCGATCACGTCGTCCGGCAGGAAGCTCATGGCCGCAGTGCCGCCGGCTGCCAGCTGCGCGTTGGCCACCAGATTGATGGTCACGAAATTGGTGAACGACTGGGCCAGCGGCGTCGTCTCGCGTACGCGGCGCACGGCGGCTGCGATGTTCTCGCGAATCGGTGAATCGGATGAAACCGGTGTTCCGGTGGTACAGTCGCTGGACGAACCGGTAAACGATGATGCACTACTGCTCATTACTGCTCCCTACGATGGTCTTAACCAACAGGTTCTAAGGGTCAGGCTTAGGCCTTTCTCAACTCGCGAACCACATGCGAGTTCCCCTGCATTACGTTGCCGACGCTATGCGCCAACATGGACATTATCTTGACGAATTTGTTCGATACGTGTCGTCAGGTCTGGCGCGTCTGAATTATCCGTGGTAGTAGAGCGATTGTTTCCATAGGCTTTTGCAAATTGCTCTCACTGACGCGCTTTCAGTGAAAGCAATTTGCAAAAAGACAGTGCCTTTCTACCTGTCACCATATACGGCTATTCTGAAGCGGTTGTTATTAGACCCCAAACCGTTCAAACCAGAAGGTGCATTGTGGCTCAGTCCAAACTCGATGAAGTTGTATCCCTCGCGAAACGTCGCGGCTTTGTATTCCCCGCCGGCGAAATCTACGGCGGCACCCGTTCCGCATGGGATTACGGCCCCCTCGGCGTCGCTCTCAAAGACAATATCAAGCGCGAATGGTGGCGCTCCATGGTCGTCACCCGTCCTGATGTCGTCGGTGTCGACACTTCCATCATCCTGCCTCCCGAAGTGTGGGTGGCCTCCGGCCACGTGAGCGTGTTCAACGATCCGCTTGTCGAATGCCTCAACTGCCACAAGCGCAACCGCGCCGACAAGCTCGAGGAGTCCTACGCCGAGAAGCACGGCGACACGATGCCGGAGAACGGCATGAAGGACATCGTCTGCCCGAACTGCGGCACCCGTGGCCAGTGGACCGAGCCGCGTGACTTCAACATGATGCTGCGCACCCACCTTGGCCCGGTCGAGGACGAGAACAGCCTGCACTACCTGCGCCCCGAGACCGCGCAGGGCATCTTCGTGGACTTCAAGAACGTGATGACCTCCTCCCGTTCCAAGCCGCCGTTCGGCATCGCCAACATGGGTAAGTCCTTCCGTAACGAGATCACTCCGGGCAACTTCATCTTCCGCACCCGCGAGTTCGAGCAGATGGAGATGGAGTTCTTCGTCGAGCCCGGCACCGACGAGGAATGGCACCAGTACTGGATTGACGCCCGCACCCGCTGGTACATCGACCTCGGCGTCAAGCCGGAGAACCTGCGCCACTACGAGCATCCGAAAGAGAAGCTCTCCCACTACTCCAAGCGCACCGTGGACATCGAATACAAGTTCGGTTTCCAGGGCTCCGACTGGGGCGAGCTCGAAGGCATCGCCAACCGTACTGATTACGACCTGACCGCGCACTCCAAGCACTCCGGCGAGGATCTGTGCTACTTCAACCAGGCCACCGGCGAGAAGTATATCCCGTACGTCATCGAGCCGGCAGCTGGCCTGACCCGCTCCCTGATGTGCTTCCTCGTGGACGCCTATGACGTGGACGAGGCTCCGAACACCAAGGGTGGCGTCGACAAGCGCACCGTGCTGCGCCTCGACCCGCGTCTGGCCCCGGTCAAGGCCGCCGTGCTGCCACTGAGCAAGAAGCCCGAACTGCGGACCGTGGCCCAGAACCTGGCCGATGACCTGCGCTTCAACGAGTGGATGATCGACTACGACGAGTCCGGCGCCATCGGCCGCCGCTACCGCCGTCAGGACGAGATCGGCACCCCGCTGTGCATTACCGTGGACTTCGATACTCTCGAGGACCACGCCGTGACCATCCGTGAGCGTGACACCATGGCCCAGGATCGCGTCGCTCTCGACAAGGTGGCCGACTATGTGGCCGCCCGCATCGGCGAGAAGCGCACCCGCGTGCCGCTGAAGCCCGTGGAGATGGGTGGCGAAGCCTGGCCTGAGTCCGGCGTTCAGGAAGCCGGCGGCCTGTACTAAAGCCTGATATATCAAGGTGACTGGCTCCCGCTGGCGGGAGCTGGCCGGCGACAGCCGGACTGAGGGTGGTCTTTTCTGCACAAGGAAGACCACCCTCGGTCTCACCTACGGTTCGACAGCTCCCGCCAGCGGGAGCAAGAGCATGGATATGGAAACCACCATCACCGCTACTCACGAGACCAACAACCTCGATCCGCGCACGGACGCTCCATCACGCCCGGAAACGCAGGTACACATTGCCCCGGTTCAGCTCGGCAACATCACCGTGCCGACTCCGGTGGTGCTGTCGCCGATGGCGGGTGTGACCAACTGGCCATTCCGCGTGATCTGTGAGGAATATGGTCCCGACGGTCTCTACGTGGCCGAAATGATTACCGCACGCGCCCTCGTGGCGCGCAACCCCAAGGCTCTGCGCCTGTGCCATTTTGCCAGTAGCGAGAAGATTCGTTCGCTGCAGCTCTACGGTGTGAATCCCTCCATCACCGAACAGGCCGCGAAAATCGTGGTCGATGAAAACATGGCCGACCATGTGGATTTGAACTTCGGCTGCCCGGTGCCCAAAGTCACTCGCCGCGGTGGTGGTTCGGCCTTGCCCTGGAAAACTGACATCTTTACTGAACTCATTCAGCGTGTGGTTGCCGTGTGCGAGCCGGCCGGCATCCCCGTAACCGCAAAGATCCGAGTCGGCATTGATCACGACCATGAGACCTTCCTTGAAGCTGGACATATCGCTCAGGAGGAAGGCTGCAAAGCGGTGACCCTACACGCCCGCACCACCGCCGAATATTACGGCGGCCACTCCGATTGGTCCCGCATCGGAGAGCTCAAGGAACACCTTGATATTCCGGTGTTCGGCAATGGCGATATTTGGGGAGCCGAAGACGCGCTTGAAATGGTGCGTGAGACCGGCTGCGATGGCGTAGCCATCGGACGCGGCTGCCAGGGCCGTCCGTGGCTGTTCGCCAATATCAAGAACGCTTTTGAAGACAATCCTGAACGTCTTAATCCGAACCTCGGCGAGGTTTGTCGGGTAATCCATCATCATGCCGAACTATTGACCCAGTTCTATGAAGGTGATGAAATGATGGCTGTTCATGACCTGCGCAAGCATATTGCCTGGTATCTCAAAGGTTTCCCGGTCGGCGGCAGTACTCGTAAGGCATTCATGGAGTGTGAGAATCTTGCCGACGTGGATCGAGAGATCGGCAAGCTTGATCCCACCATCGAATACCCTCCACGTGTGGTCGACAAGCCGCGTGGCCGTGTACGCTTCGCCAAAAAGGTTCATTTGCCTTACGGCTGGTTGGAATCGCGAACCACCACCCATGAGGAGCGCGAAGCGCTTTTTGGCGATGATCCGATGGATGCCAGCTACTGATTGGTTGACAATTTCAAACAAGAAATGCACAACACGCACTTTTCCTCGCGTGAATTTCCCTCCACCAGTATCCTATTTGCGCTACTCTTAGGTGTAACCGTGAAGTGACAGGAGTCAAACGTGAGCGAGATCGCCCAGACTGAGTTCAACGACAAGACCAATATCAAGGTCGTCGGCGTAGGTGGAGCCGGCGGCAACGCCGTTAACCGTATGATCGCCGAAGGACTGCAGAACGTTGAATTTGTGGCGGTAAACACCGACGCGAAGGATCTTATGCGTTCTGATGCCGACGTGAAAATCTCACTATCCGACAAGTCCAGCCGTGGACTCGGCGCCGGAGCCGACCCGGAGCGCGGTGCCAAGGCCGCTCAGGATCACCAGTCGGATATCGAGGAATCCCTGAAGGGCGCCGACATGGTGTTCGTCACCTGCGGCGAAGGCGGCGGTACCGGTACTGGTGCCAGCCCGATCGTTGCTCGTGCGGCACATCAGCAGGGTGCTCTGACCATTGCCGTGGTGACTCGTCCGTTCGGCTTTGAAGGTCCCCAGCGTGCCGCTTCTGCCGACTACGGCATCGACAATCTACGTAAGGAAGTTGACGCGCTGATTGTTATTCCGAACGATCGCCTGCTTGAGCTCTCCGATCGCTCCATCGGTATCATCGAGGCGTTCAAAACCGCCGATACCGCGCTGCTTGCCGGTGTGCAGGGCATCACCGACCTCATCTCGATGAATTCCTACATTCACGTGGATTTCTCCGACGTGAACTCCATCCTCCGTGGTGCCGGCACCGCGCTGTTCGGTATCGGTTCCGCGCGGGGCGAGGATCGCGCCACTCAGGCCGCCGAGATCGCCATCAGCTCCCCACTGCTCGAAGAGAGCATCGAGGGTGCACATGGTGCATTGATCAACATCGCCGGCCCGACTGATCTGAAGCTGCAGGAGGCCTCTGCAGCTACCGAGCTGGTGCGTAAGGCCATTCATCCGGAGGCACAGATTATCTGGGGTCTCGCTTTGGATGACGCCTATGGCGACGAAGTACGTGTCACGGTTATCGCCGCTGGCTTCGATCCTGTTTCCGCACAGGAGGCGTCTGATCGTCAGACTGTGTCCCCGGTCGTTCCTGCCGACGAGCCCGTCGCTCCGGCGGCAGCTCATCCTGCCGACAATCCGGCTGGTGAAGCGGCTGCCACGGTTCCGTCGTATGCGCCCGTTTCCGGCGATTCGACTTCGCTGCCGTTCGATGACTCGACTTCCGAACATCCGGCCATCGCCGTCAATGATCCGGCCGGTGACCTCGATATCCCCGACTTCCTGCGCTGAAAGGACTGATCCATGGCTGGGTTCATGAAGAATGCGATGTCCTATCTGGGCATGAGTGATGTCGTCGATGATGATGACGAGTACTTCGATGAGGAGGATGAGCAGCAGCCTGCGGCCAAGCCGAGTTTCGATTCTGACCACACGGTGACTCCGATCGCGCAGTCGACAGCCAATCCATCTGCCAAGACTTCTCCTTTCCAGGGTGGTCGCGTCAATCGCATCACCACCATTCATCCCAAGTCTTATGAGGATGCGCAGCTGGTGGGTCGTGCGTTGCGTGATGGTGTGCCGGTCGTCCTTAACCTCACTGGAGTTTCCGAAGCCGTGGCCTACCGTATCGTCGACTTTTCCGCAGGTGTGGTATTTGGCGTGCGAGGCTCGCTCGAACGTGTAACCCCGCGCGTGTTCCTGCTGAGCCCGGCTCAGGTGAACATCAAGGTCGAAGAGCCGACCACTACGGCTTCCGCGCACGATCTATTCGCTAACTAGCAGCACTTCATATTGGCAAGCAGCCAGGGCGACGACCGGTACTCGAGAGAGACCGGTCGTTATTATTTGCGCTGTCGGCAAATTCTCATACATGCTTGTTAGGGTGACACCATGTTGTCCTTTGTATTCGCCATGATCGGCCGTGTCCTTGCATGGCTGATCAACGCATATATCACTGTTCTGTTCGTGCGCATGATTCTCGACTGGGTCTCCATCCTTGCTCGTAACTGGTATCCGCGAGGTGTGGTGGCTCAGCTCATCAATATCGTGTATTCCGTCACCGAGCCGCCGTTGAGATGGCTGCGTCGCTATATTCGTCCCCTGCCGTTGGGCGCCATTAGTCTGGATATTAGTTTCATAGTGTTGTATTTTGCGCTGGTGGCGCTCGAAAGCGTTGTGCTCATCATCTTTTAGCGCCTTTGAGCAATATTCTTGCGGCGACATACATGCCGTAAAATCTGCGCAAAATGACTGTAAACGATGAGGTCGTGATAGCATTTTGATTTGATAGCAACGTAAGCGCGGGCAATGCCCCAAAGCGAGGTGCAAGATTTATGGCTCTGTTGACGCCGAAAGATATTAGGGAGCACACCTTCCAGACCGTTCGTTTCAAGGAAGGCTACGATGTTGACGAGGTCGATGACTTCCTCGATCAGGTCACCGAAACGGTTGAGGCTCTGGGGCGTCAGGCAGTCGCCGGCGGTCAGGCCACTCAGTCTCTGGGTCCTGATGTCAGCAATCTGAATGCTAAGATTTCCGAGCTGTCCGGTCAGGTGCAGAAGCTGCAGGCCGAAAACGCCGATCTGAAGAACGCTGCAGCACAGGCGCAGCCCGGTGCCGAGTCCGACGCTCAGGCCGCCGAACTGGCTGCTGCCAAACTGAGCGAGGCGGAGGAGTCCAACCGTGCTCTGTCTGCGCAGAATGATCAGCTCAAGGGTCAGGTCGATCAGCTCAATGCTCAGATCGACCAGCTGACCGCTCAGGCCGCTCAGGCTACCGGCAACCAGAAGGCTGTTGGCCAGCAGATTGCCGCCATCCAGCAGGAGCGCGATCAGTTCCGTGCGTCCAACGAGGAGCTGTCCCGCAAGCTTGCTGAGGCCCAGCAGCAGGGTGCTGCCGTTGAGCAGCAGGCCGCTCAGATCGCCGACCTCACTCGTCAGCTCGAGGAAGCCAAGCAGCGCGAAAACCAGCTTCGTTCCCAGGTCTCCAAGGTCGAGCCGAGCACCGAAACTGGTTCTCTGCAGAAGATTGCAGGCGCAGCTTCCATGCCGGGCACCGAGCCCGAACGTGCCACCGCAATGCTCACCCTGGCCATGCAGCTGCACGATCAGTACGTGGAGAAGGGTAAGACCAAGGCGCAGGAAATCACCGAGGCCAGCCAGAACAAGTACAACGAACTGGTGAACAAGGCCAACAGCTACTCTGACCGTACGCGCTCCGAAGCAGATACCTATTCTGACCGTACGCGCTCCGAAGCAGATGCCTATTCTGACCGTACGCGCTCCGAGGCGGATGCATACTCCGACAAGACCCGTGCTGATGCCGACACCTACGCGCAGAACACGCATCAGGATGCCGACTCCTATTCAGCCAAGACTCGTCAGGACGCGGATAACTACTCCAAGACCCAGCACGCTGATGCCGATCAGTATGAGTCCGAAGTTCAGAACCGTGCTGCCGAGTACGACAAGAACACTCGTTCTGCCGCTGACACCTACGCACAGCAGGTGCGCGACAACCTGCAGGCTCAGTCCAAGGTGGTCGAGGGCAACATCCAGAGCCTCAAGCAGTTCGAGGCCGAATACCGTGCACGCCTTACCGAGTTCCTCGGCCAGCTTGCCGCTCAGGTTTCCGAATCGAACAACTACGAGAGCCAGACCCAGTCTGAGCCTCAGGCCAACTGAGCGTAGGTAAGTTCATATGATGAACCAACAGGGACGGCTGCGCACCCGCGTGGCCGTCTTTGCATGTGTATCCGCGGTTGCGTTGATTGCTGATCAGCTCACCAAGGCGTGGGCCATGGCCGCGCTGTCTGACGGACAGTCCATCCGAGTTATTCCCGGACTGCTTTCCCTGACTCTGGTTCGCAATCCTGGTGCCTCATTGGGAATGGGATCCGGTGCCACCTGGGTAATCAGTCTGCTGGCCATTGTGGCTTGCGTGGCACTCGTGGTATTGGGCATACGCACGATTTCCACGAAGTGGACCGTGGCACTGTCCTTTGCCTTTGCCGGGGCCTTGGGCAACCTGATTGATCGTGTAATGTACGCCGACAGCTTCCTCAACGGCAAGGTCGTGGATTTTTTGAATTACGGCTGGTCAGTTGGCAATGTGGCGGATGTCTATCTTGTTGTTGCCGCTGTGGTCCTAGTCGTGCTGATTCTCATCGGTGAGCCGTTCTCGCAGAAAGAGCTGGATGAGAAGTCCGCGCACATCGCTGATTCGTCTTCCGATTCGGAGGCAGATGCCGAATAATGAGCCGAATGGTCCCCGCCCCTGATGCACTGATTGGCAAGCGTTTCGATGTGGCAGTCGCGAAGATGCTCGGCATATCGCGTTCCAAGGCCGCCGATCTGATCGACTCCGGTCAGGCTCGCGTTCTTGGACGCGAGGTCGCACGCTCCAGTTCCTTAATGGCAGGGGAGACCGTCGAATTCGATTTGGTTGAGAATCATGTCGAACCGGAACCCATCGCGAACGATATGGCCGTGGTCTATGAGGACGATGATGTCGTCGTAGTTGATAAGCCGGTGGGAGTAGCGGCCCATGCTTCAGTCGGATGGTCCGGGCCTACGGTTCTCGGATCGTTGCGCGACCGCGGAGTGCGCATTACTTCCTATGGTGCTGCAGGACGTGAGGGCATAGTCTCGCGGCTTGACGTGGGGACTTCCGGCCTTATGCTGGTATGCAAATCCGAGTTGGCGTACACGGAAATGCGTCGGCAATTCGCGGAGCATGAAGTGAAGAAAACCTATCATGCCCTGGTGCAGGGTGGGTTGAAAGAGGACAAAGCCACCATCGAGGCTCCGATTGGGCGAGCAAAAGTCTCTGATTTTCGATTCTGCATCACTCCAGCAGGAAAGCCGGCCATCACTCATTGGGATGTACTGGAGCGGTTCGACCACGAGGCCACATTGGTATCCGTGAATCTGGAGACCGGTCGTACCCATCAGATTCGTGTGCATTTCTCTTCCATTGGTCACCCGTTATGCGGAGACCCCATGTATGGTGCCAATCCGGTGCTGTCCGAGGCTCTGGGTCTTGACCGCCAATGGTTGCACGCTATGAAGCTTGAATTCCGCCATCCCCGCACGCGCGTCTGGACTACGGTCGAGTCTCATTACCCTGCTGACTTAGCTGCTGCTCTTGATGTCATGCGCGCTCGTCATACCGAGCCGGTTGAATCGTTGGTGGATTAGCGAATAGTCCTCATGGTTCTTGGTACATCTGCGTCAGGGATTGGCCGGTATCATGCAACATGGTGCGTAAAGACTGTGGTTCGAGAATCTCAATGAAATGCGAATCGGCGTATTGCAATGCCCACCATAATGTGGCTCGTTCGTTGGCCACAATGTGCACGTCGTATTCGGCGTCGCTGATTTGAGTGACGGTAGCCTGGTCGAACCAGTCATATAACGGTTCGAGCGTGCCCTTAATGCGCATGTGAATCGGTACGGCTTTCCCATTCATCGGGTAAGGGCGTTCGTTCATATGTTGTGTGACGTTGAATGGTGTTCCCGGAACCGGGCTAAAGCTGTCAAGCGTGCGTTTGAGCGAATGATCGGTACTGCTCATCGTCAAGCCGCGGAACCGCTCCACGTGCAGATAGGACAGGCTGTCGTGCTGATGCATGTGGCAAATGAGGTAGTACTTGCTGTTCTTATACATCAGATGATAGGGGTCGACTCGGTATTCCTTGGGGGAGCTGGAACTGTCAAGGCGGGGGACCAGATTGCCATTGATGTCGTACGTGCAGTAGTGGAACCGAATTGCGCGCTCGTGTTCGATGGCATCATTGAGCAGCTCGATGTTGTTGAGGAACTCGGTGTTGTAGTTCTTCGGCGTCGCCAGCTGGTTGAGTCCGCGCAATTGGCCTGACTTGCCCGCGAATGTGTAGATTTTCGCGATAAGATCCTGCAAGTATTCGCCATCCGAATGCGAGAGCGCCGCGCCATCGGCAAGCAGCCGCATCTGGGCCGTGTCAAATACGGGCTCGATATACCATCCGGGCTTGGGGTCAACGCTTTCCGCCTTGGCAAGGTCGCGCCGCTCCAGATGCTCCACCCGGCGTCCGAACGGCTGCATGTCATGCAATGCCTTGAGATGTCCGCGCACGGTCTTCTCCGAAACGCCGATGCTTTTGCTGATTTCGATGGCGGTCAGCCCATGCTCGCTGTCCGTGCGGGAATCCAGCAGCTCGAGGATTTCGATGACGATCTGCGCGGTGGAAGGTGCTGCGGTTAGTGGCGATGAGCTCATAATAGTCCCCTCCTTGGCCAATCGGACGCGTTATAAAAAACGGTAGATAGCTACCGGTAATTGTATCTCAATGGGAAACTGTGCGTAGTCGCTTTCAATATTGCCAAGGACGGGTCTTGACGATGGAAGTATCGGAATGCGCGACGGGAGGCATCACGATGTTGTTTGTACGACTGATTATTCGCCCGAATGTCAAGGTAGGGGGCTGCGGAGCGGTCGTATCTAAAACCGGCCAACTATGACGCTCGCCGGTACATATCTACCGCCGACAAGACCACACGGTAAGGTGGAACGCATGGCTGATTACGGGAAGAACTTCGTGCAACTGCACAACCACACGCACTATTCATTGCTTGATGGTGCGTCGAAGATCCCGGATCTGGCCAAGCGAGCCGCCGAACTTGAGATGCCGGCAGTCGGCATTACCGATCATGGCAACATGCACGGTGCCTATGAGATGTACACCAACTGTGTGGCCAACGGCGTCAAGCCCATCATCGGCATCGAAGCTTACGTGACCCCGGAAACCGCGCGTCAGGACAAGTCCCGTGTGCACTGGGGCACCGAAGCTCAGCGTCGTGATGACGTTTCCGGTGGTGGTCTCATCACCCACCTGACCATGTGGGCGGAAAACGACGAAGGTCTGGTCAACCTCATCAAAGCCTCGTCCGTGGCCAATCTTGAAGGCCGTGTTATGCGCTACCCGCGTATGGATAAAGAAGTGCTGTCCACCTACTCCAAAGGTGTGATCGCGTCCTCCGGATGCCCTTCGGGCATCATCCAGACTCGTCTGCGCCTGGGACAGTTCGACGAGGCATTGCGTGCCGCTGGTGAATTCCAGGACATCTTCGGTAAGGACAATTTCTTTATCGAACTCATGGATCACGGTCTGACAATCGAGAACCAGGTCACCGACGACCTGCTGACCATTGCCAAGAAGCTGGACGCCCCGCTGCTGGCCACCAACGATTCCCATTATGTGCATGCCGAAGATGCCGGCGCACAGGATGCCATGCTGTGCATCAACTCCGGCTCCCGACTGGATGATCCGGATCGATTCAAGTTCGACGGCACCGGCTATTACATCAAAACCGCCGAGGAGATGCGCGAGCTGTTCAAGGATCATCCCGACGCTTGCGACAATACGTTGCTCATTGCCGAACGTTGCAACGTCATGTTCGATGATCACGAGGACGGCGCTTTCATGCCGCAGTTCCCCTGTCCGGAAGGCTGGGACGAGACCTCGCTGTTCCTGAAGAAGGTCGAAGAGGGACTCGAAAAGCGTTATGACGGCAATCCACCGCTGAACGTGCTCAAGCAGGCCGATTATGAGTGCGGTGTGATCTGCCAAATGCAGTTTTGCGGTTACTTCCTCGTCGTGGCCGATTACATCCAATGGGCCAAGGACCACGGCATCATGGTGGGGCCGGGCCGTGGTTCGGCTGCAGGCGCCATGGTCGCCTATTCCATGGGCATCACCGAGCTCGACCCGTTGAAGCACGGTCTGATTTTCGAGAGGTTCCTGAACCCGGAGCGTGTGAGCCTGCCGGATATCGATGTCGACTTCGATCCTGAAGGCCGTGCCCGAGTCATCGAATACTGCGGTGAAAAATACGGCACCGACAAGGTTGCCCAATGCGTGATCTACGGCACCATCAAAACCAAGCAGGCGCTGAAGGACTCCGCCCGCATCATGGGTTATGAATTCTCGGTTGGAGAAAAAGTCACTAAGGCCTTGCCCCCGGCGGCCACCGGCGGCAAGGACATCAGCCTGCATGATATTTTCGACCCTTCGGCCAAACGATATGCCGAGGCCAGGGAATTCCGCGAGATGTACGATTCCGACCCCGATGCCAAGCGCATTACTGAGGAGGCCAAAGGTATCGAAGGCCTGATTCGTCAGACCGGTGTGCATGCGTGCGCCACCATCATGGGTAGCGCACCCATCACCGATACCTCGCCATTGCTGGAACGTACCGATGGCACCATCACCACCACCTTCGAATACCACACCTGCGAAACGTTGGGTCTGGTCAAGATGGACTTCCTTGGCCTGTCCAACTTGACGGTAATCCACGACACCCTGAAGAATATCGAAGCCAACGGCAAGCCCGCTATCGACTACACCAAGATTCCGCTTGATGATGCGGAAACCTACAAGCTGATGGCCCGAGGCGACACCTTGGGTGTGTTCCAGCTTGATTCCGACGGTATGCGCTCGCTGCTGAAAACGCTGAAGCCTGATAATTTCAACGATATTTCCGCACTTATCGCCCTGTACCGACCGGGCCCAATGAGTATGGATTCGCACACCAACTACGCCAAGCGTAAGAATGGTCTGCAGAAGATTACACCTATTCACCCCGAACTCGAGGAGCCACTCAAGCAGGTGCTCGATGAGACCTATGGTCTGATCATCTATCAGGAGCAGGTGCAGTCCGCCGCACGAATCCTGGCAGGCTATTCGCTGGGCAAGGCAGACGTGCTGCGTCGAGCCATGGGTAAGAAGAAGCCCGAAGTGTTGGCCAAGGAAAAGGTGCCATTCTTTGCAGGCATGAAGGAGCACGGATACTCCGAGGAAGCGGCGAATGCCGTGTGGGATATTCTTGTGCCGTTCTCCGGTTACGCTTTCAATAAAGCGCACTCCGCCGCATATGGTCTGATTTCCTATTGGACCGCTTATCTGAAAACCCACTATCCGGTCGAGTTCATGGCCGCCCTGTTGCAGGGTGCCGCCACCAACAAAGACAAGACCGCACTGTATCTGGGCGAAGCGCGCCGCATGGGCATCCAGGTGCTGTCCCCGGATGTCAATGAATCGGTTTACGCGTACTCCGCAGTAGGAGACGTCGTCCGATTTGGCCTTGGTGCCATCCGTAACGTGGGCGATAAGGCAGTGGCCGACATCATTGCCGAGCGCGAAGGACCGCGCGGCAAGTTCGTGAACTTCATGGACTTCATTCGGCGTGTGCCTCTGACCGCGCTCAACCGGCGACTGGTCGAATCGCTGATCAAGGCCGGTGCCTTCGATTCGATTGACCCGAACCGCCGCGCATTGTTCACTGTCCACGAGGCCGCCATTGATTCAGTGGTCAGTCTCAAGCGTAAGCAGGCCGAAGGTCAGTTCGACCTGTTCTCCGATGCGGACGATGGGGGAGCGGAGGCCATGGGCGACGCCTCTGTCACCGTGCCGGATATCGAGGAATGGGACAAGAAAACCAAGCTCAACTTTGAACGAGAAATGCTGGGTCTCTACGTTTCCGACCACCCGCTTTCCGGTATGCAGTCGATACTGGCCTCCCTGCGTGAAATGTCCATTGCACATCTGATCGATCGAGCCAAGACCATGGGTGAGGGGCAGCAGGTCACCTTGGCCGGTCTAATCACCGGCGTGGATCGCCGTGTGTCCAAGAAGGGCAACCCATGGGCCATTGTGACCATTGAAGATATGGAAAGTTCTATCCAATGCATGTTCTTCGGTAAGGTCTACGAGGCCGCTGCCGCCGAGCTGGCCGTGGATGCCATCGTGCAGATACGAGGCCAGGTGGAACTGCGCGATGAGACCGTTTCCATGCGTGCCACCGAGCTGCAGGTGCCCGCTCTGGAATCCGAGGACGAGCGCCCGCTGACCATCACATTGCCGCACGCGGCTTTGGATCGTCAACATATGATGCAACTCGGGCAAGTGCTCACCAACCATCCCGGCTATTGCGAGGTGCACTTGGCGGTGATGGACGAGAAAGGCAATGCGCAGGTGCTGACATTCGGCGATCGGTTCCGCGTCAAACGAGATACTTCACTGTTTGCTGAGATCAAGATTCTCTTCGGCCCCAGCTGTCTCCCCGCTGCTTAAGCTTAAGAGGCATGACGGCCGATGATGAACAACAGTGGATTGCTGAAACGCTGACGCGTTTGCAGCATTCGGCATTTCGTGCCAAGTTCGTGCTGACCGACAAAGACCGTGCCTACGCTCGGGGCAAAGGTAAAGCGACCATCGATCGGCATGCGCATGAAATGCTGCGTGAGCGGGTAGGTGCGGCCGAGCCGAAAAATGATGGCAAACAAACACCGTGGCGTGGTCATCCAGTATTCACCGCCCAGCATGCCACCGCCACATGCTGCCGGGGATGCATCGAAAAATGGCATCACATACCCAAAGGGCGTGAACTGACGGAAGCGGAAGTGAACCGTTTGGCAGATCTCGTCATGGCATGGATTGAACGCGATCTCATCAATCATCCAGCACGATAATTCGGCGCAATAGTACAGATCATTTCCTTTCCAAACGGTTGCGGATGCCTACAATGAGGTCGGCATAGGAACCTCTCTGAGGAGGGATATATGACTCAGGTATTGCAATCGCCGGGAATCACCTTGCAGAACAAGGCTCACACTGTTATTCCACAAATCGGATTCGGCACATTCCAGATTCCGCCCGAAGATACGCAGCGGGCCGTCGAAGAAGCGTTGGAAATCGGTTACCGTCACATCGATACTGCAGCCGCTTACTACAACGAGGAACAAGTCGGCGATGCATTGCGCGCTACTGGCATGGCCAACAAAGTATGGGTGACCACCAAATTGCGCAACTGCGATCAAGGCTATGATCCGGCACGCATCGCGTTCGAGGAATCCCGTCGCAAGCTGGGCGTGGATGTAGTCGACATGTACCTGATTCATTGGCCATTCCCCGCAGTCGATCTCTACAAGGAGACATGGAAGGCGCTGCTCAAACTGCAAGAGGAAGGTGCTATCCACGTGGCTGGCGTCAGCAACTTCCTTCCCGAGCATCTTCAGGCTGTTATCGATGATTCCGGCGAAACCCCAACGGTGAACCAAATCGAAGTGCACCCGCGTTTCAGCCAGCCGGATAATCTCGCCTTCTGCAAGGCACATGGCATCACCGTTGAAGCGTATAGCCCGCTCGGCCACGGCAAGGACATCGAATCCGAGCCGGTTGTCTCTGCGGCCGAGGCCCACAACGTCACGCCCGCACAGGTGGTATTGCGTTGGCATACGCAAGAAGGTCGCATCACCATCCCGAAGTCCAAGCACGTCGAACGTATGAAGTCCAATCTGGCCAGTGCCAGTTTCGACCTGACTGCCACGGAACTTGCTGCCATCGATGCCCTGCACGATCCGAAGGGCAATGTGAGTGCCGACCCCGCCACCTTCGTGCAGTCTCAGTCCTGGGCCAACCAGCACTCGCGCGGCAATATCTGATTCGTCACATAAGCCGAATGCGCAGGGCGAACGTCAATGGCAAAGCCCGTTAATGTAATCCACAAACAAATGCAGCAGAACGCCGGACACTGCCTATGGCGTGTCCGGCAATAACGCGACAAGATATCTGTACAGAAGAGTTGATGGATTGTCAATTCATCCCCAAGGAGGCGGAACATGTACTACAGCAGCGGCAACTATGAGGCGTTTGCCCGTCCGAAGAAGCCAGCCGGCGTAGACAGCAAGCATGCATATATCATCGGCACCGGTCTGGCGGCCTTGTCTTCGGCCTGTTACCTGGTGCGTGACGGCCAGATGCCAGGCGATCATATTCATATTCTCGAAAAGGATTCCGTACCGGGAGGAGCCTGCGATGGTCTCGATATTCCTGGTCTCGGTTATGTGATGCGCGGCGGCCGCGAAATGGACAATCATTTCGAGGTCATGTGGGATCTCTTCCGTTCGATTCCCTCCATCGAGACCGAGGGAGTCAGCGTGCTCGACGAATACTATTGGCTCAACAAGGAAGATCCGAATTACTCGCTATGCCGCGCCACCAAAGATCTCGGCAAGGATGCCGGACTCAAGGGCAAATTCGGATTGTCTGACAAGGCTTCCATGGAAATCATGAAGCTGTTCTTCACTCCGGACGAGGACTTGTATGACAAGCCGATCACCGATTTCTTCGATGACGAGGTGCTGAACTCCAACTTCTGGCTGTACTGGCGTACCATGTTCGCTTTTGAGAATTGGCATTCGGCGTTGGAAATGAAGCTGTACATCAAGCGCTACATTCATCACATCGGCGGCTTGCCGGACTTCTCCGCACTGCGATTCACCCGCTACAACCAGTACGAGTCGATGATTTTGCCCATGGTCAAATATCTGGAATCTCATGGCGTGGAATTCCGATACAACACCAAGGTCGAGAACGTCGAATTCGCCATCGGTGGGGGAGACGGCCCCAAGCGCGAGCATACTGGCGTCGGACAAGACACCATCCAGAAAATCCAGGCCACTTCCGGTTTCTTCAAGCGCAATCCAGCCAGCACCCCCACCAAGAAGCTCGCCGTACGCATCGATGTCAGCCAGGAAGGGGAGAAGTCCTCTATCGATCTGACGGAAAACGATTTGGTGTTCATCACCAACGGCGGCTGCGTGGAGAACTCCACTATGGGTTCGCAGAATTCGCCCGCCGCATGGAATCCGGATCTGAAGCCAGGCGGCGGCTGGGATATGTGGAGGCGTATCGCCGAACAGGATCCGAGCTTCGGTCATCCGGAAAAGTTCTGTTCCGACCCGAACGCCACCAAGTGGATGAGCGCCACTGTTACCACTTTGGACGATGAGATTCCTCCGTATATTCAGAAGATATGCAAGCGCGATCCGTTTTCCGGCAAGGTCGTCACCGGCGGCATTGTCACTGTGCAGGATTCTAACTGGCTGATGAGCTGGACGCTCAATCGTCAACAGCAGTTCCGCGATCAGCCCAAGGATCAGCTGTGTGTATGGGTCTATGGCCTGTTCCCGGACGAGCCGGGCAACTATGTGAAGAAGCCGATGACCGAATGCACCGGCGAGGAAATCTGTGAGGAGTGGCTCTACCACATGGGCGTACCGACCGACAAGATCGAGTCGCTTGCCAAACATCATGCCAATACCGTGCCGGTGATGATGCCATACATCACTGCATTCTTCATGCCTCGCGCGGCCGGCGACCGCCCGGACGTGGTGCCCGATGGCGCTGTGAACTTCGCATTCCTCGGCCAGTTCGCCGAAACCCCACGCGATACGATCTTCACCACCGAATATTCGATGCGTACCGGTATGGAAGCCGTCTATACGCTGCTCGGAGTGGATCGTGGCGTGCCTGAAGTGTGGGGCAGCGTCTATGACGTACGCAACCTGCTCAACGCCACCGTCAAACTGCGTGACGGCGCACCGGTGACGGATATGAAGCTCAACTTCATTGAAAAGGCCGTGGTCAAGAAGGTGCTTAAGAAGCTCGATGGCACGGATATTGCCACCCTGCTACGCGAATACCATGTGATCTGAATTGATTCGGCTCCCGTTCCGCCCTGTGCGGGAGGGAGCCGTTCGCATAATCGGGCTGTGGAGAATTGAACATGGAATGAACTATTGCGACACGCCGATGAACTTTTGATTTCGCTCCATTATGCAGAGAAAAGCTGGCGTATTGTGATGGTAAAGGTGTGATGTAAGCCATTTTCGACACGCCGATAGAACGCCGTCGTTGCAACGATTGCGGCGTGTTTTGTTGTGCCCGATTTGCATGAATCCATGTGCTCGTGTAAGTTATTCACCTGTTGCCGCTCAGCGCGACGGGGTTCCCTTCCTAGAGAGGATGCGGGGTTTCGTGTGCTGGTGTGGTGGTGGTTTGAGAACTCAAGAGCGTGTTTGTACTACTTCTTTATAGTCAATGATTGCCAGTTCATTC